>Ga0078972_1000050_pt1 | contig 436394 bp, 358 predicted proteins | sample YelNatPaOPGAMG01_FD_67568 | JGI IMG/M metagenome (GOLD analysis project Ga0078972, IMG submission 67568) | Hot spring thermophilic microbial communities from Obsidian Pool, Yellowstone National Park, USA - OP-RAMG-01 (SPADES assembly) (version 2) | ecosystem: Environmental > Aquatic > Thermal... | reverse complement strand
TCCACCCCGCCCAATCCTATTGATTCCCGGAGGGTTGGTGCCCATGGTAGTCATGGGAGCCTGATTTTCAGCGTTTTGTCTCCTCCTTGTCTATGGACGAGAAGGAGACGACATTTTGCTCCTTACGCTTGCCGTTGAGTTTCGTTGAGCGCTGCAAGAACGGATCCGTAATGAAGCCAGTCCACCAAGCGCTCATTGGCGAGGGCGAGCTGGTCGCACGAAGAGTTTCAACGTGCGGGCCGGCGATGCGGAGCGTTACGGGTGCCCCTTGCGTTGGCCATATTCCCGTGTTGCCGAATCCTGAACCGCCGACTGAGACGGGGTGTGCACGCCCCGACCGCAGCGTCTGGGGCACCCAGCTCCATTGGCCGGCGATACAATAATCGCTTTGTATCCGGCCGCGCGGTCAGACATCTATCCGGCGGCACCGTACAGCAAGGAGACGCTGAAAATGGAATTCCAGCCAGGGGCAATAGCCAATGCCGTCGAAGTGCTCCGGAAGCGCATTCAGCATCCGCGCGTCGTTGAAGCGCGCCAGGATCCGGATCGATTTCCCCATGCCGGGAATTACGCCTTGGGCTGCGCCCCCCGAGTCACCAAGCGCCGCCGAGGCTACCTTGCAGAAGCTGATCGCCGCCGGACTCGTCCGGCCACCTCTCGAACTCGAGCGCGACTACAAGGGGTCCACCTCGTGGCTGTCATCCAGCAGAACGGAAAGGTCGAGTTCGCCGGCGAGCAGTACGATTCTCTTTCGACGGCCGCCGGTATGGCGCGCAAGACCGTGATCGGCAGCCCGCCCGGCCGGCCATAGCCACAAACTAACGGCTGAAAGCGCTGACCCGCCGGATTCAGGACAAACTACGCAAGGCGGCCAAGCGGGCCAGCAGGAGAAACAAGGAGTGTTAACGTGCGCCGCTTTGTATCCCCGTCGGGACCGCTACCCTCTACTGCTTTTGGGGAGTCGGTGCAGGTTGAACAGGCGGCGTTGTAGCAGGCGACTGAACCGACGCCGGAGGAGGTGTGACTGCCCGACTCCACCAGCCGCCGCGGGCCCCTCGGGCTAACCCCCGGCCACACGGTCCGCGACCCCAGCCCAGCGGCGCCGCAGCCGAACCCGAAGCGGCCATTCCGCGGCCCCAGAAGCCTGGGCCGCGGCCGAAGCCGATTGGCCGCTGTCCCACTGGCTGCCCCGTGAGGTCACAAATGCCGTCTTTGTTTATGTCATTCCAGGCAAAGGGGGCACCGCCTCTGCCCCGGCCCATTACCTGGGGTTGAGCCTGTGCTTGTGCGGTTGCTGGCGGCTGGGACTGCGTCTGGGCCGAACCCAAGGAGGCCGCTACGAACAGGACCGCCACCGCTAGCACCCTATTGCTTGTCATCATCATCAAGAGCCCTCCTCCCATAAGGGTATCGTATTTTACATGTAGATGCAACTTACATTATGTATGTCCATGGCGCCGGCCCCCGCCGACTTTGTCTTGAGATACCAGGGCAGGGTTGACCAAAGCATGGCTCACCGATTAACCTCTAGCTACTGGTATCATGATCATGAGGAAACACCCGATTTCCCTTGGTGCTACTGTTCACCCTGCTCGTGGCCAAGCCAAAGGCCGGCGTCACTTCTATCGGTTCCGAGTCCGAAAGCGGGCAGACGCGCGCTTTGACCGCGCACATGGCCATTTGGTCTCTGATTCTGCCCCTCGTTCATGGGAGGCCGTGAATCACTCCCAGGCTGCCCTGACACACGGCGGCGTGGGTCTTGAACCGCCTGGATGCTGGTCTCCGAAGCGTCAAACTCGCGATTACAGCCCAGCGCGGACCGAATGCGCTGCGGGTTTCTGAACACGCGAGCGCACGTGAGACGTCAGTTGCGGTAGCACACTTTGCCGAGTGGAGGACATGCGATGTCAGCTTATGTTTTCGGTCCGGTACCTTCTAGGCGGCTGGGCCGCTCCTTAGGAATCGACCCTGTTCCACTCAAAACTTGCAACTGGAACTGCGTCTACTGTCAGCTCGGCCGCAGCGTTCCTGTGATCAACGACCGCAGAGACTACCTCCCGCCCGATGAGATCGTGGAGGAGGTCGAGCGGGTTTTACGGATTCAAGAGGAACAGATTGACTGGGTGACTTTCCTCGCCTCTGGCGAGCCCACTTTGCACGCGAGCCTCGGACGCATGATCCGCCAGGTCAAAGCCGTCACACGCATCCCCGTGGCGGTCATTACCAATGGGGCGCTTCTGTACAGGCCGGAGGTACGGGACGATCTGATGGCTGCCGACGCTGTCCTTCCTTCCCTGGATGCGGGGACGGCCGCCCTGTACCGGGCCATCAACCGGTCTCACCCGGAGTGCACCTTCGATCGCCTGGTCAACGGCCTGCTTAGCTTCCGGCGTGCGTATACAGGCAAGATGTGGGTGGAAGTGATGTTGATCAAGGGGCTGAACGACACAGAGGATAGTTTGCGAGACCTGGCCCGTATGTTGCGCAACCTCCAGCCCGATCAAGTGCACCTCACCACGCCCGTGCGTCCCCCTGCCGAACCCTGGGTCGAGCCGCCCGAAGAACAAGGACTTCAGCGGGCCCGAAGCCTCTTAGGCGATTGGGTACAGGTGGAGCGCCCGTTGGTCGGAACAGTCAAACTATGCGGGTTTGACAGCTTGACCGATGCCTTGGTGGCCGTGGTTTCTCGGCATCCGATGACTGAGGAGGAACTGGTGCAGTTGCTTCCGGACTGGCCTCGTGACGGGGTGCTTCAGGCACTAATGGGACTGCTGCAGAGTGGGCGCTTGCAAGTCGTGGAGCGGTACGGGCGGCGGTTTTGGGCTTCCCAGCGGGCGAGATACGGCTAGACCCTAACCATCGTCCGTTAGCCGTACTCGCTTCGCAGGCGTTTGCGCCAATACTGGGAGTAAAGCGCGGCTGCTGGATTGTGCCCCAGCACGCGGTCCTTAACAATCAACGTTGTTACCGGCGCGGCGGAATGCTTGGTAAACAGGGCGTCATGGCCTACACACAATCCCATGAGGATGTTGAGTTGGGTGCCCGCCCGATTGAGCGCTTCGGCCTGGCAAAGGGGAGCGCACATGACCTCTTCCGGATCCTCGGGATGAAGCTGATCGAGGTCAAAGCGCGACTTTGGAATGCCGCAGATCTTGCAGCATACGGATGAAACGCGAAAACGCCTGCTCGAAATTTCTTTGTAGGCTCGCGCCTCCTCGGCCAGCCCGATGCAAAAGGCCAGTCCCAGATGGGAAAATTCGGCCGCTTCGGCGAAGCGGAGGATCTCTTCCGCCCGCGGCCAGCGCATATAACCTTCGGCTTCTACTCTTGCGGCTGCGCGCGTGAGACGCATCCCCAGGGTCTCCGCATCGGTGTAAAGTCTTACGCCCCCTTCGGCGAGGCGGAAGCAGTCGACACCGTCCCGGCAAACATGGGTCTCACAAGAGGCGCAGTCGAATTCCATCCTCTCTTCAGCGTTCGCCATTTATTACCTCCTGAGTCCGTTACCACGTTGGGCACGGATGATTGCAAGATCTCAGTGGTCGCAGACGTTCCCGCCCACCTGTAGCCTCCCGGCGAGGTAGTCGCCGACGATACGTTCAGGTGCATCAGCGGGTGCGCCAATGACCACCGAGATACCGTGCTGTGCGAACAGTTGCTGCGCGCGTTGTCCCATGCCGCCGGTGATCACTACGCTGGTGCCGCGCTCCGCCAGCCACCCGGGCAACAAGCCGGGCTCATGCGGAGGGGAGGCGATATCTTCCCTGTGGAAGATCTTCTTTTCCGTTGGATCCACGTCGAAGAGTGCAAAATTCTCGCAGTGTCCAAAATGCAGAGATAATTTCCCGCCTGCTAATGGAAGGGCTATTTTCATGGCTTCGTACTTCTCCTTCAGTCTGTTGTTCTTGCTTAACATCTTCCCGCCTATTTGCCGGAAAGGGCGTTTGCCATCATGAAGGCCGCCGCAACAATCGTGAGGAGGCCAGAAATCGTTTTCAGGTGTTTCGGTTTCGTCTTCAGGGCGGCCTTTCCCCCAAGCCACCCGCCAACGACGGCTGCCGCACCACATGAAAAGGCCAGCGCTGGATTCAGTCCTCCGTGCAAAGTGTTTCCCAGAAAGCCAGCGAATGCCGTCGCCGCCAGCATGGCTGTCGCGGTGCCAACCGCAATCCGCATCGGTACGCCGCAACCCACCACCATCAGCGGAATGAGAAAGGAGCCTCCTGAGATCCCCACCATACCGGAGAAAAACCCTGTCGCCAGCGTCAGTGGCACGGCGGTCCACAAATTGACGACGTAGGCTGCCTCGCCCTGCTGGATGTTCCAATAACCGAAGCGTGAGCTCGCTGTCCTTCGGACCTCCGTCTCGGGAAAGAGCATCACAACACCGGCAATGCCCAACAGGACAGACAGCATGATTTTCAATCCTTTGCCGGTAAAGCGATAGGCTTCGAAGCCTCCGGCGAAAGCCATCGAGGAATTCAGGATGCCGAACAACAGCACCAGGGGCCAGGACATCGTCCTAGCTTTGCCAAACACCAAGGCGCCGGACAGCGCACTCGCGAGAAGAATGAACTGGCTGGTGGTTGAGGCCTGATGCATCGGAACTCCAGCCAAAACGAGCGCCAGAACGTAAAAGTTGCCCCCACCTCGGCCGCTCATAACCATTACGACGCTGAGAACGAAGATTATCAAGGCTATTAGAAGGTATGGCAATGGCTGTCTACTCCCAGCGGTGAACTGCTTATTCTGGTTTCTGCTTTGGAAGCTCCGCAGAATCCGCCCCGGCGTCAGACCTCTCACTGAGTGCAAAGAGCGGCTGGAAAATTCGCCGCATCAGTTCCGCCGTAGTTGTCATAGCGTAGTGTTGAACGAACGTCCGGCCGCTGTCGCAGGCCGCCGCTATTGTCGGGTCTATCGGGATGGCGCCTAGGAACGGCACTTGCATGTCCTCGGCAATGCGCCTGCCGCCGCCCGAACCCAGAATCGTGGTGACCTCACCGCACCTGGGGCAACTGAATCCGCTCATATTCTCCACCACCCCGAGCACCGGTAGGTGAAGTTGCCGGCAGAAGGTGATCGCCTTTCGCACATCGACAGCCGCCACTCTTTGAGGAGTGGTCACGATCACCGCGCCGTCCAACATGCCGATCAGTTGGCAGATCGAGAGGGGTTCGTCCCCGGTTCCTGGCGGTGAATCGATGATCAGGTAATCTAGATCTCCCCAGACCACGTCCTTCAGAAACTGTTTGATCACGTTTGCCTTCATAGGCCCACGCCAGATCACGGCGTCGTCTTGGTTCCGCAACAAGAAGCCCAAGGACATGACCTTCATTCCGCCGACGTCAATCGGAAGCAGCCCATCTTCGGAGACCTGGAGCGTCTCCCCCTCCAGTCCCAGCAGGGTCGGAATGCTCGGGCCGTGAATATCAACATCCAAGAGGCCTACGCGTTTCCCCAGCAGCATCAATGCGGTGGCGAGGTTTACCGCCACCGTGCTCTTGCCGACACCTCCTTTGCCGGACAACACGACCACTTTGTGCCGGATGTGACAAAGCCGCGATTGAAGCTGCTGGCGTTCTTTGAACTGCTCCTCGCTCTCATTATCTCCGCGCTTAGAGGCTGAGCAGTCCGTGCGCCCGCAGGACCCGCACGTTCTGGCTTCGCCGGCAGATTCTTTCTGATCTTTCAAGTAGTCCTCGCACGCTGCTCTTAGGGTGTTCGCCGCCAAAAGAGCGCAATGTTCAAATTCCATTGGTAATCCGCCCAAGGCGTCAAGGATGTCTTTCTGCTGTAAAGCCGCCACATCCTTAACGTCTCTGCCCTTGGCCAAGCAAGTGGCCACGCTCCCACAGGCATGCGACGCCTCGCACCCATCCGTGACAAATGAAACACTTTCCACCTTGCCATTGGAGACCGCCAACCAGAACTCCATGGTGTCTCCACAAGGTCCGGTAATACGAGCGTGTCCATCAAAACTCTTCAATGGGTGACAGTTCTGCGGATGGACTGCATGCTCACGGGCCACCGCAGAAAAACCATCAATATCAGTGCAACTCATATTTGGCTTTGTCTCCTTTGGCTTTGTCTCCAAAATCCATCTGGTTTAGCCGCTTGGCCCTGGATCGAAATAACACGTGAGTACCGGCCGGCAAACCGACCTCCTTCCCGATCACCGCACACTTGACCTGGAACAAGAAAACAATATTGCCCGGTTCCTCACTGAGCGTCTCAAAGTTCCCTTGACCCTTGGCCAGAATCAGGTCGGCCTCGCGGAAACGCCGGACAAAGTCTTGACTACAATCTTCGAGTATCGTGCCCGGAGCATCGGAACCGTTGTCTATGGTCTCAGCCATCTCACAGAGTCCGGCGGCCCGTGCATCGGCCATGGTCGCATCGTTGATGACCGGAGATCCCCGTATGGCCAAGGTGACCCGCCCAGCCGGGAGCTGTTCAATGAGCAAACGGTCAAAGACAATCTCGCCTGCGTTGTCGGCCAGATACAGGATGCTTCGGGCTTCTGCGACCGCTTGCCGAAATCCGTTTGGATCCCCAGCGAACGGCTTTGCCAGCGCCTGGCGAATCGACTGGTACACAGCGGACTCCGTGACATTGCCGCTTACCCCCATATCGATCACATTGCCTGCGATAGCCAGACGCGCCGCCATCACCAAAGGGTCCGATGCGGTTTTAACCTTAGCCCTCAATTCGGGGAGGAGTCTCAAGGCCAGGCGGTTCAGGCGATCCTTGGCGGCGCGGTAGGGATCCTCCACCCCGGTGATCTCACGCAGCTTCCTGTGAATACGCTGCCCCATGGCAGGGGGCGGCATATTCAGGTCCATTTCGCCAGCCCAGCGCAATACTTCCCTTATCATCCGCTCATGGATGGCGGGATCCGTGGACACCATGCGAGCGGCGTCCAAAGCTTGACGAACGAAACAAGACATGCACTCGAGCGAGGTCTTCATGCCTTTCAGTCGTACTCCGCCATGACTGCTAGATCTTCATTGAGAAGCGCTTGGCGCCGGGGCAAGAATACTTCCTTCGGTTTCAGCGCGGCCGGGTGGTGAAAGATCGCCACCTGGCCGATCAGCCCCAGCACTTGCGCCAAACTACCAGTGTGGTCGTAGTGCCCTTGACTGAGCACGATTGTGTTGCCGCTGACTTCCAACAGTACCGTTGAGCCGCGCTCGGCCAGTAGATCCGGCTCGTCGACACAATTGTCGTCCAGGATCGTGATCACAAGGCACTTGTTCATCGGGCCTTTTTGTTTCCACTGAACGCTGCTGCGCAACGGGCGGCTATGCCCAATGCCCGTCCACATCCGCTGCAGAGGCAGCCGCCAGTTTGCCGGCTTTGAACTGCTCGATTGCTTCAGCCACTGTGCCGGATGCACCGGTATAAATCTTGATCCCGCCGGCTTGCAAAGTGGAAAAAGCCTTCGGACCGACGTGGCCCGTGATCAGCGCATCCGCTCCTAGCTCAACGATCCTTTTGGCTGTCTGGATGCCCGCCCCCTGGGCGGCATTAACGTTGACGGTGTTGTCCACGACAGAGATCGCACCTGTTTCAGTGTCCAGGAGAATGAAGTATTTCGCCCGGCCGAAGCGCAGGTCAAGCGGCGATTGCAAACTGCCATCTTGGGAGGTCAGCGCAAGTTTCATAATCAATGTCCTCTTTGACCACTGGCAAGCGAAGTGCCAAACAGGGCATAGCGCCGCTACCTCCTCCAGCGCCTTTCATCAGAGGCCGGTAGCTCAATCTCGAAGGGCTTGAGCTTGGGATCGAACGTGCCGGCGTCGATCCCAAGTTACTGTGGAACCCTGGAGAGATTTCCGTAGTGGCGGTGCAGGCTGGTCTCGCATATGCTGGCGCAGAAAACCTTGTTACACCGCCAGCGGATGGCCTGGAGCTTCCGCACGGCGTTGATCCTTTTGGCGGCGCGATCGAACATTGAACATTGTGATCTGCCATGCCGGGTCCACGGTGAAAACTCTCACATTGACCAGGTCCAGGACAGGAATGACAAAGGGGAGCATATGGAGCACATTCAGTCGCAGGGTAAGTTACACTGCTGCATTTTGCAATATATCTAGCTGCTTCACGCTGGCGTTTTGCAAGAATATTAAACAACCACTTCACGGAACTCCAACGGGTGCCGTCAATTGACAGCCCTGGCACATCACGTGCTTTTGTCATGGTTGAATGAGGGTCGCGATCGCGCACTGGCAGGGCCGCGTCTCGCCCGTATTCGATGCGGCGGGCACTGTTCTGCTCATCGACGTCGACAACGGGCGGGAACGCCAGCGCGAAGAGCGGGCACTGACCGAGACCGGAGCCCTGGCCCGGGCGGGCGAGTTCCTGAAGCTCGGGGCCGAGGTTCTGATCTGCGGTGCAATTTCGGCGCCCCTGGAAGCCGCGTTAGTTTCCTCGGGCGTTCGAGTTTTCGGGTTTGTTTGCGGGCCGGTTGAGGACGTCCTGGCGGCCTTTCTGGACGGCCAACTGGCCAGGCAGGCATTTTGCATGCCCGGCTGCGGCGGACTGCGCCGTTGGATGGGCCAAGGGAGAAAGACTATGCCAAGAGGTTCTGGAATGGGTTTTGGTCGCGGACGCGGAGGCGGAGGTGGTCGTGGAGCTGGCGGTGGTTTTGCTGGCGGGCGTGGCGGAAGGATGGGTGGTTCCGTGGCTGGCGGGCCGGGGGGCGAGTGCGTGTGTCCGAGTTGCGGTGAAAAAGCGCCGCATGCCGCCGCTCAGCCGTGCAACCAGATGAAGTGCCCGAAATGCGGCACTCCGATGACGAGAGCTTAGAAAGGAGAACACCATGCCATTTGGAGATAGAACTGGTCCTTTGGGCTTCGGCCCTCGGACGGGACGTGGGGCCGGGTATTGCTCCGGCTTTGCGGCGCCTGGATTCGTGAACCGGGCCGCCGGCTTCGGGTTCTTTGGAGGCGGCCGCGGGGGCCGCGGCAGCGGCTGGCGAAACTGGTTTTACGCCACCGGCTTGACCGGCTGGCAGCGTGCGGGCTTCTGGCCCTGGGGCGGGCCGGGTTTTGCCGGTTCCACCCCGGAACAGGAAGCTGCTGCGCTGAAAGGTCTGGCCGATCGGCTTGAAGGCGCCTTGGAGAGTATCCGCAAGCGCGTCGAAGAGTTAGGAACCAAAGCTAAAACCGAGTAGCGACAGACCATGAAGGCGGGCCGGAACGAACCGGTCCGCCTTCCAGTGAAGACCGAGTGCAAAGGAAATTTCTATACCATGAGACTCGCAATCGCCAGTGGCAAAGGCGGAACTGGCAAGACCACGGTCGCCACTAATCTGGCCTGGATCGCGGGCCAGAACGGCTGTCGCGTCGCCTACCTGGACTGCGATGTCGAAGAGCCGAACGGGCACCTGTTCCTGAAGCCGGAGATTTCCTCCTGCCGTCCCATCGGCAGGCTGCATCCTCAGGTGGCCGAGGGCAGGTGCACGCACTGCGGCCTCTGCGGCGCGATCTGCCAGTACAGTGCCATTGTCTGTGTCGGCGACAAGGTGCTGGTGTATCCGGAACTCTGTCATGCTTGCGGGGGGTGCGTACTGGTTTGCCGCCCGGGCGCCATTACAGAGGTACTGCGCGAAAACGGCAAGCTCGAAATTGGGCAAGCGGGAGTGGTCCAGTTCGTTCAGGGCGTGTTGAACATTGGGGAAGCGATGAGCACGCCGCTCATCCGGCAAGTCAAAGCGGCTGCGCCCGAGGCGGACCTGGTAATCATCGACTCTCCACCGGGGACATCTTGCCCGGTGATTGAGAGCGTGCGTGGCGCGGAGTTGGTGCTGTTGGTGACCGAGCCTACTCCTTTCGGGCTGCACGACTTGCAGCTCGCGGTGGAGATGGTGCGTGCCCTAAGACTGCCCTTGGGGGTGGTAATCAACCGCGCACGTATTGGTGACAACGAGACCCACAACTATTGCCGCCGCCAGGGCATCGAGATTTTAGCCGAAATTCCGGACGACCGCCGTGTCGCCGAAGCGTACTCAAGGGGCATTCTAGCGTGTGAAGCGGCGCCGCAGTTCCGCGCCGCCATGCAAGAATTGCTGGCGAGGATTCAGGACGGCTCGAAAGTGATGCCTCGTATGACAGGCCGGGAGATGCGCCGATGAACGAGATCGTAACGATTCGCCGCGCAAACGCGCCTGCGGTGAAGGAACTGGCTGTCATCAGTGGCAAAGGAGGAACTGGGAAGACGTCGCTGGTGGCTTCCTTTGCGACGCTCTCGCGGAGCGTGGTGCTCGCCGACTGCGATGTGGACGCTGCCGACCTTGCCCTGGTTCTAGCGCCGCAGGTGGTTCGCCGGCAGCCGTTCTCGGGCGGAAAACGCGCCAGAATCCGGCCGCGCCACTGCACCGCTTGCGGCAAGTGCGAAGAACTCTGCCGCTTCGACGCAATCTTGTTCGACGGCCCAGGGAATGGAATCGTAGAAAGGACGTTTCGTGTAGAGCCGGTGGCCTGTGAGGGTTGCGGCGTCTGCGCCTGGTTTTGCGCCGAGGGTGCGATCGAGTTTGGACCTGTGGTGAATGGCGAATGGTATGTCTCGGAGACACGCTGTGGGCCTATGGTTCATGCCCGGCTGGGGATCGCGGAGGAAAACTCGGGAAAGCTAGTGAGCACGGTGCGGGCGAGCGCCAAACAGATTGCTGAGGAGCGCCGTCTGGAGCTCGTGCTCATCGACGGTTCGCCGGGCATTGGGTGTCCCGTGATTGCCTCAGTCACCGGCACGACGCTGGTTCTGGTGGTCACTGAACCGACGCTGAGCGGTTTCCATGACTTGGAACGCGTCGCGGAGTTGACGCGTCACTTCGGCATCCCGACGCTGGTTTTGGTCAACAAGTGGGACCTGAACCCCGAGATCTGCGAGCGGATCGAAGCACGGGCGCGCGAAGAAGGTCTCGCACTGGTAGGTCGAGTGCGCTATGACGGCGCCGTAACCGAGGCCCAGATTCGCGGAAAGTCGGTCATCGAGTATCAGCAGGACGGCTGTGCTTCCGACATCCGTGCCGTCTGGGCAAAGATTGAAGCTTCTCTGCAAACGCCTGTGTCCGGCCTGCGGACTTGAGGTAGCTATGCCTACATATGAATATGAATGTCAAGAGTGCAAACATCGCTTTGATCGATTTCAGAGTATGTCCGCGGAACCCATCAAGATCTGCCCAAAATGCGGGGGTCCCGTCGAGAGGCTGATCAGCGGAGGAGCAGGCGTAATCTTCAAGGGTTCTGGCTTCTATGCCACGGACTACTCGCGGGCAAGGCCAGATTGCGGACTCGACCGCCCCTGCTGCGGCCGTGACGGTGTGTGCGACCACAAGCCGTGCGAATCCTGAACTCGATCGTGATGCTTGCAAGGCCGCTAACGGCGCTGTTTACCACTGCCCTCATGGTCACGGGCTTCGTTCTGGTGATGATGCTGCTGATCGAGTACCTGAACGTGCTCACCGCGGGAAAGTGGCAAGAGAAGCTGGCAAGCTATACCTGGGGGCAATATCTGCTGGGAGGGCTGCTCGGCGTGATACCGGGCTGCCTGGGCGCCTTCACCGCTGTCGCGCTTTATTCCCACGGGGTGCTCACGCTCGGGGCCGTGGTGACTACCATGTTCGCGGCCAGCGGCGACGAGGCTTTCGTCATGCTAGCCCTAATCCCCAAGCAGGCGCTGATGTTGATGGGTATCCTGTTCGTTTTCGGCTTTGCGGTGGGCGTTCTGGTGGACGTGATGGGGGGCAGACGGAGGACACGCGTCTCGGCGGTCTGCCTTGAGTTGCATCAAGGGGACCGCTGCGAGTGTTTTCCACGAGGCCGGCTCCTTGGTCAGTGGAGGGAGTGTTCTCCGGCGCGAGGGACGCTTGCCACCGTGCTGGGGCTTTTCCTGGTGGGTATTTTGGCAGGCCAGTTGGGGCCGGCAGAGTGGAACTGGGTTCGTGCCAGCTTGGTGCTCGTCTCGGGCCTGGCGCTTTTCATCGTGGCCACCGTTCCGGATCATTTTCTAGAGGAGCATCTTTGGCGGCACGTCGCTGTGAAACACGCCCCCCGTATTTTCTTGTGGACTTTCGGCGCGTTGATCGTCATGCATCTGCTGACCAACGTCTTGCATCTAGAGTCAGCGATCCGGAGCGGGAAGTGGCTGGTGCTGCTGCTTGCGTGCCTGGTCGGGTTGATCCCGGAGTCCGGTCCGCATCTGATCTTTGTCACGCTGTACGCCCAGGGCCTGGTCCCGTTCAGCGTCCTGTTGGCCAGTTCGATCGTTCAGGATGGACATGGCATGCTGCCCATGTTGGCCCACTCCACCCGCGAGTTCTTGCTAATCAAGGTAATCAATTTTACCGCTGGCTTGGGGTTAGGCGCGGCCGCAATGATTCTGGGATGGTAGGAGGAAACCATGAGAGCCGTCTTTTGCGTCCTGGCGTTCGCGCTTTCGGCTGCAATGGAAGAAACCGAAGGAGCGCGCCTACGGTGAACGGCTTGAATTATGTTAACCAGAAGGCGCCAGCCCCCGCACCGGTGCCACGCCCTCAGCCAGGATGCTTCGCTTGTGGCGCTGACCATCCACACGGTTTGAAGCTACAATTCCGCGCTGACGGCCCCGGATCAGTCTCGGCCGATTGGGTTCCGTCGAAAGCTTGGGAAGGGTTTCAGGGCATTGTTCATGGAGGGATTGTTGCCACAGTGCTCGATGAGGCCATGTCCAAGGCGGTCGCGGCTGCCGGTCCGCCCGCCTTGACCTGTCACCTCGAAGTACGGCTCCGCCGGCATGTGGCTCCGGAGGAAGCTCTGGTCGTCCGCGGGTGGGTGGTGGAGAAGCGAAAACGCCGCATTCGGGTGGAAGCGGAACTCCGCGACCGAATGAACACGGAGAGGGCGCATGCCTGGGCCACTTTCCTGGAAGTCCCTTTTGGCCCCTCGCGGCGCGAAACAGGAGAGTAGCCGGAGGACTCGAGAAGCGTCTTGGAGGAATAACAGAAGCCAAGCGCATGCCACCGCAAAATTGGTATTCTTTGTGGGCTGAGTCCGGAATCGACCTCGGTCTATTATGAACACATCAGGCGCACATACGCCACGCGCTACAGGAATTACGGATATCCCGAGATCCTCATCTACGGCGTGGACTTTCAGCAGTTCGTTGACTGACAGCACGAGGGCCAACGCCGAACTGCTGGTACTGGCCCGTCAGCAGCGGCGCAAAGCCCGGCGGTGAAAGCGCCCACACCGCGGCCGCCGGCGCCGCATCGTCCGGTCCGTCACCCCGATGATCTCCGCCGCCTCCCACCAGGTGATCCGCTTGGCCATCGCCTTCAACAGCACGTCCTGTAGCTTCATCATCCGCTCCATCTCGGCGGCCGAGTACTGCCGGGTTTGGGTCACGCCAATAGCGTCTCAGACCGCGGCTCTCAAAGCGGACACATCATGTGTGAATTCCACCGGACAGATCACATGTTAACGACAAGTACTGCACAGTTGCCTTGACAGGGCCTCTGATACGTGTTAGACAGGCAGATTCCGGAAAGGTTTAGACAAAAATTTACGCAGCGAAGAAACTAAGGGAGATACAAGTGGCAGGCTATCGTTTTTCGCGAAGAACGATGATGCAGGCTGCCGGGCTTGCGGCGTCAGTGCCCGGCTTGGTTGGTGGAGCAGCGGTTGAGTGGCCGCCTGTTGAAGGTCCTGATACTCCTAAGATCTGTCTCGGGCTTACGGCCGGATCCAATGAAGCGGGAATGCGCCGCTTGAAACAGATCGGGGTGAACTACGTTATTTCATCCGGAGGTCGGATTCCTTGGCAGGAAGCCGATATCCGTGCTCGGATAGAACGCTTGAAAGCTAACGGGCTAACCCTGTGCAATATGATGATCGGCGGTTTCCCGAAAACACTTTATGGTTTACCGGGCCGTGACGAGGAAATCGACAAAGTATGTCAATCTATACGCGCAGCCGGACGTGCTGGTCTGCCGGTCATTGAATATAACTTTTACGCGCACCGCGCCATAGAGGGCTATTACGAAGAGACCGGCAGAGCCGGCGCCGGGATGACGGCCTTCGATTATGACCGTATAAAAGACCTCCCACCTCTGCCGTCGGAAGGCGTCCACAGTTTAGAAGAAATGTGGCGGAACATCACCTACTTTTTAAAGGCTGTGGTGCCAGTCGCTGAGGAGTTTGGTGTTCGTCTAGCTTTGCACCCGAATGACCCCCCCGCGCCGTTGAGTCGGGGATCGGGACAAATTATGGGCACGCTAGCGGGTTGGAAGCGGCTGATCGAAATTGTCCCCAGTCCGGCGAACGGCATCACTTATGATTGCGGCGTAACCAGGGAAATAGGTGAGGATCCTGTAGAGGTGTGCCGTTACTTCGGGATACGGGATCGGATTAATCACGTTCATTTTCGCAACGTGCGTGTACGGCTTCCCTACAAAAAATACACCGAGGTGTTTTTGGACGAAGGACAAGTCAATCTGTTTTCGGTAATGAAAGAACTCGTCAAACACAAATACACCCGGGCTATTTTCCCTGAGCATCCGCGTGCGCTCGATGTGGACCGTGAGCGCCCTAGCTTCAGACCGCAATATCCCGGCGGTGGCGGCTTTACGGGTGACGTCTACGATGTAGCCTACGCGCGGGCAATGCTGCAAGCCGCTCTGTCACTCTGAGGCGCGTTATGTTCCCGCCCGTCGGCTCCTATCAGGTCTGAAAACCTTGTTAGGGACGCCACCTGCACAACCGTCCTCCTCCAGCCGATAAGTGATTAAGCGCTGTTATGTTCGGAGAATTGGACGCCACCCATTACAAGGTGCTGCTGGAGGGCCTTCCGTGTGGCGTGTATGTAGTGGATACCGATCGGAAAATTTTGTTCTGGAACCAGGGCGCCGAACGGATCACTGGCTACCTGAGACATGAAGTAATAGGAAAGTTTTGCCAGGACAATTTACTCGAGCAGACGGACGAGCAACACGAGGTGCTATGCGGGGAAGCTTGCCCGCTTTTGGAAACTATTCGCGATGGCAAGCCACGGCAAGGAAGCCTGTTTTTGCGACATAAAGACGGCCAGAGAATCCCCATACACATCCGGACCGTGCCACTCCGCGATGCGGATAACGTAATTTTTGCTGCTGCGGAGGTGTTTGAGGAACGGCATCCAACATTCCTGCAGTTGCACTATAAGCCGCCCGGCGAACTGGAAGAGATCGCCAGCAGCAATGTAATCCGGAAGCAGCTTCAGGCTTTCATTGATGATTTCATTACGGACCGGATACCTTTCGCCGTATTGAGTATTGCTGTAAACGAACTCGATCGGATTCGCAGGGAAAAAGGTCGCGCAGCGGCGGACAAGGTGCTTCAAGTAGTTGCCATGACATTGCGGAAGAACCTGTGGGAAGGTGACCTTGTGGGTCTGTTGAAAGACGATCGTTTAGTAGCCGTCGTCCTTGACTGCCCCGTGTCCGTTTTAGCGCGAGTGAGGGATATGCTACAGCGTGTAGTCGCTGCGTCAACGGTTTCCTGGTGGGGGGATCAGTTTCCGGTAACGATCTCGGTGGGCTTTACCGTGGTGCAGTTAGAAGATACAACGGATTCGTTGCTGGAGCGTGCCGAGCAGGCTCTCCAATCGTGGCTTGGTCGAGACTACCGCGATAAAGAAATCGCCACTCCGTGCAACTTGGAGTGAATGCATAATGAACCTGTTCCCCATCCTGGGCATTGTAGTGGTTGCAGGCGCAATTATCGGCGGTTACCTGTTGGAAAAAGGTAATCTGCTGGTCCTTATGCAGCCGGCAGAACTGCTCATCATCGGGGGAGCCGCAGCCGGCACAGTCCTCATCGCCAATCCGTGGCATATCCTCCTCCGTCTCCTTAAAGGAATCTCCGGTGTTTTCAAGAACATTCATCTCACTAAAGAGCTCCACCTTAACTCTCTAAAACTGCTTTACCAGCTCTTTGACATGGCCCGGCGGGCAGGTCTCCCCGCAGTAGAGGCTGAAATCGAAGACCCTGCAAAAAGTAAACTGTTTACCGCATACCCGGCCATCCTAAGGGATTCCGCCATCTGCTCGTTTGTCAGCGACACGTTCCGCACCATGTTGATGGGTGGAGTGGAACCCTTCGATCTTGAACAAATGATGGAACAGGATATCGAGACCCGACATCATGAACAGAGCGAACCGGCGGCGGCCCTCACTACAGTGGCGGATTCGTTGCCCGGCCTCGGCATTGTTGCAGCCGTTCTTGGTGTCGTGATAACCATGGGTGCGCTGGGGGGCAAACCGGAAGAGATCGGGCATAAGGTTGCCGCCGCTTTGGTCGGCACCTTTCTCGGTGTCCTTCTATGCTACGGCTTTATAGGCCCACTGGCCGCCGCCATGGCAAAGGCGGCGGATGCTCAGCGAGCCTACTACCACGTTCTACGCGTGGCCATAGCGGCATTCAGTAAGGGTATTCCACCAATTCTGGCCGTGGAAATGGGTCGGCGCGCTATCCCGCTACACATTCGTCCCACATTCCAGGAATTGGAAAACACATGCCGGAACCGCGCGCCTGCAACCACTGAGGCTGCACAGGCAAAATCCTGAGTCTATGGCGAAGTCACAGCCGATCATCATCAAACGCAGCGGCGCTCACAAAGGTCACCATGGCGGGGCGTGGAAAGTAGCGTACGCCGATTTCGTCACCGCCATGATGGCTTTATTCATCGTACTGTGGATGATGAACACCAGCCGCCAGATTCAGGAGGCTGTGAGTGGCTACTTTAGGGACCCAAAAGGAACATCCCATAAAATAGGCACCGGCAAGGTAGGTTCTGGGGAATATTTCACGCTCACTAAAGACAACATGGACCGCCTGAAGGAAGAATTACAGCGTGTTATCCGCAGCGCCGTCAATTTTGACAAGATCAAGAATCATATTGAGATCACCGTTACTTCGGAAGGCTTGAGGATTGAATTATTGGAATCCGATGTTGGTGTTTTTTTTCAAAGTGGGGTTGCAGAACCAACCGAGAGTGGCAAGGAAATTCTGATGAAACTGGCCCAGGAACTGGGCAAGCTACCTAACCGAATCTCCATCGAAGGCCATACAGATGCGCGGCCTTTTCTCAGGAGCGGCAATTATAGTAACTGGGAACTGTCTGCAGACCGTGCCAACACAGCCAGGCGATTAATGCAACAAAGCGGGCTACGTGCCGACCAAGTAGATCAGGTGCGCGGTTATGCGGACCAACATCTGCGGAAACCTGAAGGGCCGCTGGATCCATCCAACCGCCGTATTTCTCTAATTGTTCACTACTTGGCAAAATCCGAGTAGCAAACCACCACCATCGAGTATCGCCGCATGGTTGGGACGATGAAACTCAGCCGTCCATTCTGTTCAGTGAACGTTAGGGTCCTTGGATTATCCCACTCAGGCGCAAACAGACTCACGGACTTAACCTTCCCGCTCATCTGTTTTCTCATGCGCACGGCGAAAGGAGCCAGCGTCCGTTTTTCATCGAAATTCACAAAATGGACTAATGTCTCGTTGGTGCTTTTGCGGTTAAGAATCTCCATAACAGTAGTAAGAGGCGCTTGTGCGGTAATGGATAAACCACCACGGAGGTTTGCCACTATAGCCTGGCAAATCTCTTGATGATTCCGAGGGAGAACCCACTTATCCGGAGAGAAACCGCTCGTCCGCGAAGGACCGGGGCCAGCAAGATCCGTCTCGTCGCCGGTTCCTCCTCGTTGCGGCCTGGGATTGATAGCGGGGATGATTTCCGGAATGTAAACGACAGTGCCCCTGTCCAACTTTTTAACAGTGATTATGCTCGGGCGAGGAACCTCTAGTAGTTTGAGCAAAGGATTGAATGCCCGCTTTTGGCGGTATTCGTTATAGTCGGCTGTGTTTCCGCTGAAAACCAACGTTCCACCGTTGCGTACATACCCCACCAACTTGTTGACCCACTCTGCTGAGAGGGATTCCTGTCCTGGCACAATCACAGCTTTATACCGTCCAATCGAGTTCGCTTGCTGATCAAAGATGATGTCGAAAGGCACACGGTGCTGGATCAGCACCTGTTCCATAAGGATGGTGGGAATCTGGGTATCTAGGATGCTGTATGCCATGGATGGCCAGGTCCGTAGTACTGCCACGTCGGCGACGTTCTCTGTTTCTGTGTAGTAACGGTCCTTATATTCGCGGAAAAACTCCGCTTCCGCAGTGAACATGCGCTCGGGGCCTTCAATGTCAGGACCGCCAAGATAACCGTAACCCGGAACCAGCTTTCGGTAGTTGAACGCCATGGAAACCGCCAATTCTAGGGGGGTATCCGCCTCGTGGTATGTGAAGCCCAGCGTGCGTCCCATCTTAAAAGAACGGATCTCAGAGACCAGTGCCCCTGTTTTAGCATCCAGGCGCGCTTCCATACCTCCCACATCGAAACAAGCGAAGTCCGTCTTATCCTGGTATAGCGGTTGATACACGCCGTTTCTCCAGATCCTGTTTGTTCCGTAGATGCCCTTGAGATTGAAGCCCACCGCTATTTTTGGGTTCACAGCTTTGATGTAGTCATACAGATCACTGCAATGGTGCGCCAGCGATGCACACCGGAAAGCTACCCACTCCTGTAATACAGGGTCATCGATCGTCGCCAGATCTTCCGGGCGGTTGTAATGGTACCATTCGTTGACCTTGATCCAATCGACATCCGGATATCCGAAACGCTCGGAAACGGCTCTGGGAGTAGGATATTTCGCGCGCAAAAAGTCTTTAAAAGCTTTCTGGCAGCGCGGACAACGGCAGGAAACGGGTTCCGGTTGAAGAAAAATGTTGTCAAAAAAGAATTCGTCAGCTTGAAATTCGTTGATGCCTACATTCAGCACCTTTTTGATGTACTGCCGGTAGGCGGGCTCGTTAGGACAGGCAAAATGCCGGTAAGTTTGCGTGTCAGAATACGGCACTGCTCGGTTGAGTTGGTCCCGCTGCTCCCAACCTTCCGCCTCGGGCACTTCTCTGTAAAATGATTCGATAAACATTGTGCCAGCGACGTATAGGCTTACCTTCATACCGTGACGGTGCATCAACTCTGCCATTTGCATGGACCGGCGCATTTCGGGCATCTCGGCCTGGAGACCAAAGCCTTTGTAAAAGCGCAGCCTCGCCCAGGGCACGCCAGCGTTCGCCATTCGCGCAATGTTTTCTGGCGCGTGTTGCCGTTCATATAGCTGAGGCCAGTCTTCACCGTACCTGCCGCGCCGCCGGTAGAACATCAAAGGTTCCTGATTCGGCCATACGATTTCTCTGGCAATTTCCTGCTTGCGCCGGGCGCTTTGTTCGAAGCGGCTTTCGGCCTGTAAGCAAACGAAAGACAGCCAGAGCTCAGCCATCAAAACGACTCGGAATGCTCGTCTCATAAAACGTAGTCCTTATCTTGATCTTGCAGCGAAACGTTACAGTTTAAGAAAGATCTTTCTCTGGTAGAGCCAGTAGCAGAGATACCACATCACCAGAAGAACGGCGCACGACTGAGCTACTGGAGCAAAATCTCCGAGCCATTCAAACCGCAGCGTGAACACCCCGACTGCCCGGTTCAGCCATCCGCGCAACACACTGTCGACAGAATAAATGAAGATAGAGTTCGCCCCTAATACAACGAACGGAAATGTCCACTTACGCCATCCCTTCACTTCTACTGCCCAATAGAAGGCAAGGAGCATCAAAAGGACCCACCCAGCACTATACAGAGTGAACGAGGTGGTGCAAATTCGCTTAATGATGGGATTCCATGGATGAATGATCCACCCGAGCGCCAGGCAGGCTACACCCCATACAGCAAGAATACGCATTTTCTGTTTGTGGGCCAGTTGCTTTCTCAACAGTTGTCCGGTCCAAACTCCAAACAACGTCGTCACGGTGCTGGTGATGAAATTGATATTTGTCCAGTAGCCGGGATTTACGCTTCCAAAAACAAACTTATCGATTACTGCGCCAATGTTTGTGGTTTTCGACATAAATGGCCCTTCCGTACCCGGAAAAGCGACAAACAGAGCCCAGTGACCGATTAGCAGCAGAGCCGCAGTTACCGCCTGCCAGCGGAACTTGAGCTGGATAATCAGGTAGCTCAAAAAATAAGTCAGTCCAATCTGCGCCAGTACGTTGATGAGCTGAAAGTACATTCTGCCTCTTGAAATGGACATCAAAATCTGGCTCATCAGAATTAACCGGAAGCTGCGAGCGACCACATGGCGGAATAATTGCTTTTTGTCAGCCCCTAATTCCACGCGCCGTGCCAGTGCGAAGGGCATGGCGGCGCCTACGATGAACATGAAGGCAGGTTGAATCAAGTCCCAGAAATGGATCCATTCCCAGGGCATATGTTCAAACTGGTTGGCTATGCCCGTGAATTCCGGCCGGCGGCGTGCTAGCTCGGCCAGTCCGAAGCCTCCCGAGACAAGCATGAGCATGATGAATCCCCGGTATGCATCCAGTGCCAAATAGCGCTGTTGAACGAATGGCTTGTGCGGTGCAACAACCGCCGGTACAGCCTCACTACCCGAGCTGGTATCGTGCATGAAAAAGATTGTATGCTGAGCTGAAAGCCGGGTTCAATCGATCGGGGTACTCTGAGCAGAAACGTTTAGCCGATTCTGCTACCGCCACCGGAAAAGCTTCAACGCGAGTGCAAAACAAACTACCAACCAGAAAGACAACACGCCGATTTGTGGGGCAAGTTGAGTGAAGCCCACACCTTCCAACATGTGGGCGCGCAAAGCATCTATAATGGCGGTTAACGGAAGTGCCTGGATAGCAGGCTGGAGGGTGTCCGGGAAGCGCCGCGCGGAGAAAAACACTCCGGAGACGATCCACATGGGCATCATCACCACATTCATTAAACCTGATGCGGCCTCCATAGTTTGAGCGCGACAAGCAATCAAAAGCCCTATAGCGCTGAAGCACAGTGAGCCCAAAACGCACAATATACCCAGCTCCAGCAGCGAGCCCCGAACAGGCACTTCAAACAGTAGTACGGCAAAACCAAGCAGAGCTCCCACTTCGACAACAAGCAGTAACAGCCGGGATAATAAAAAAGACAACAAGTAGTAATGCCGGGGCATGGGGGTCGCGATGAGGCGCTTCATTAGCTTTTTCCTGCGGGCATCCACAATGGCATATCCCAACCCCCAAATGGCGCTACCCATCAAGTTCATTCCTAACAGTCCAGGGATGAGAAAATCGATATATCTGGCGCCTGATTCACGCATCAGCTGATCCCGGGCAGGGACCGGATCCACGCGCCCGGCGGCGCGCTGAATGGCTGTGTCAGTCAGCAAGCGCGCAAGGTGCCCGTCAGGGTTGTTGTCGTCATAAAAGTAAACCACCCCGCCATCAGGCCCCGGTGCGGCCAGCAGGGCGGCTTTACCCTCGCGCAGTTCCCGCTCTGCAGCCATTTTCGGCAACAATTTGACGCGTAACTGCTTTTCATTCCTTAACGATTGGGCTAACTCAGGACTTATGGTCACAATCCTGATTGGCTCCGCTGGATGGTTTCGAAAGGCAATCCCGAGCCCGGCGGCGAGCAGGATAGGAAAGACAAACACCCAAAAAATGGCTTCCGGTTCGCGCCAGAACTCACGGAAACGGACCAGAGTCAGTTGCACCAAGGCGCTGTGCGTGCATCTGGTTTTGAGTGAAAACCTGCGGATTCTATCGCCGAAACCGACACCTGAAATTGCAGCCATATCACTCGTCGCGCAGCCGCCGACCCGTCAGCGTGACAAACACATCTTCCAGAGCCGCCGAGTGCGTGCGGAGCTCCGTCAGAGGAATGCGGCGGCGCCTGAGCTCCTCGAGTAAGGCGGGCACGGTGCGATGCAACTGGGTCACCTGTAGGCGTATAAAACCGTTGGCCGGACGGACGTCTCGGACGCCTTCGATCGTGCGTAAGACAGCCAGTTCCATTTCCTCCAAAAGCCTTTCGGCAGAGAACTCCACGACGTGCTCTATTCCGGTAGAAGCGATTAACTCACGCGGCGTGCCGTAAGCAATGACTTTACCGTAATCCATTATGGCCACGCGGTCACAAAGGCGCTCGGCTTCTTCCATATAATGCGTCGTCAGAAAAATCGTTCGACCGCCGTGCTTGAATTCATCGATCAAGTCCCAAAGCTGGCGGCGTGCCTGAGGATCCAAGCCTGTGGTTGGCTCGTCGAGAAAAATGAATTCGGGGTCACCTACCAGAGCACATGCTAGTGCCAGTCGCTGTTTTTGTCCTCCAGACAACCTTCCAACCCGCGCGTCCCGCTTGTCTTCTAGTTGCACAAGAGCGATGACTTCCGCAACATCTGGTCCTTGCCGGAAAAAGCTGCGGAACAAACGAACGGTTTCCAAAACAGTGAGCTTATCGGAGAGCTGCGTGTCTTGTAACTGGATGCCTAGCCTTTGCCGCAAATACTTGGCATTGGAATCCCAACGCATGCCGAGCAGTTCAACTTCACCGGCATCGGGAGGCGTCAGCCCCTCGCAGATTTCTACAGTTGTTGTCTTGCCGGCGCCGTTCGGCCCAAGCAAGCCGAAACATTCGCCTGTCAGAACATCCAGGTCCACACCGTTTACCGCAATTACATCTTTGTAAACTTTGCGCAGATTCCGGACTCGCAGGGCGCACCCGGTGGGAAACTGCGACATACTTTCAGTATCCCGTTCCCACACACTAACGTCAAAACATCCATTTCTGATGCCCACCGACAGGGCGACACTTGCGAAAGCGCCCTATCCACACACGTGTTTCTCAACGTTTTCGTTAATTGGCGGCCCCGCATTGTTTACCCACGGTCTAAAATGGGAATTCCCGACGAGGAGCCGTTCACATGATGAAATTCATATGCCTGGTGCTGTTTCTGGGGTCTACTGCGTTTACCGCAACGGTTGACTCTTTCCCGCGCCTTAAAGCACTGTTTGCAACCCCTCCAGCCGAGTTTAGCACTCTGCCATTTTTCGTCTGGAACAGCGACACTACCGAGGAAATGATCGATCTGCGACTGCAAGATTTTTCCGCGCGAGGTATTCGCGGCTTCATCGTTCACCCTCGTCCAGGGTTGATCACAGAATATCTCTCCGACCGCTGGTTTCAACTGATACGGTACACTGCCGATCGTGCCAAAAGACTCGGGATGGAGGTCTGGCTCTATGACGAGAACTCTTACCCCAGTGGGTTCGCCGGAGGGCACGTTCCGGCAACCATGCCGGAGTCCTATAATCAAGGCCAAGGTCTGGTCTTACAAAAAAGTGGGTCCTGCAAGATTCTCCTGCACAGAGTCGGTGACCGTTTCGAAGATGTTACCGGAAAAGCCGAGCCTCTAAGTCCGGATTTCTACTGCTTTACCGTCACCCAATATCCTTCACGAGCCTGGACTGCTGGATACCCTTACGTTGACTTGCTGGTTCCTGGTGTAACAGAGAGATTTATTCAGATAACAATGTCTGGCTACGAAAAAACTTTAGGCCCTGATCTCGGAAGACTGGCGCCCGGTATTTTTACAGACGAACCCAATATCGCGCCTCCGGGAAGAGAAGCCGTCAAGTACACTCCAGATTTGTTTGATCAATTCCAGAAGCGCTGGGGATACGATCTCAGGACAAATTTACCGTCTTTGTTTCAGGAAGTAGGAGACTGGCGCCGAGTCCGTCACAATTATTACTCCGTGTTGCTCGACCTGTTCATCGAGCGCTGGTCAGAACCCTGGCATGCATACGCGGAACGCAAGGGCATTATCTGGACGGGACACTACTGGGAACATTCCTGGCCTAATCCTATGCAAGGTCCAGACAACATGGCCATGTATGCGTGGCACCAGAGACCCGGCATCGATATGTTGTTCAACCAGTTTAATGAGGGGGTAAACGCACAGTTTGGCAATGTGCGGAGCGTGAAGGAACTTACCAGCGTCGCCAATCAATTAGGACGGCGGAGGACATTGAGCGAGACTTACGGTGGCGCTGGCTGGGATCTACGGTTCGAAGATATGAAGCGACTCGGCGATTGGGAGTACGCGCTAGGCGTAAACACGATGAACCAGCACCTTTCCTTCGCCAGTATTGTTGGCGCTCGCAAGTACGACTACCCGCCAACCTTCAGCTATCACGAGCCCTGGTGGGCATACTATGGCGTCCTGGCTAATTACTTTGCGCGCCTCTCTCTCGCTTTATCAGCTGGCGAAGAGCGCAACCATATTCTGGTCCTTGAACCAACCACTTCGGCGTGGATGTACGCGGGACCACGACCGAATGATCAGATGATGCGCATCGGGAATGCCTTTCAGGAGTTCATTACCAGCCTGGTTCACCGGCAGGTCGAATTCGATCTGGGCTGTGAAAACATTATCAAGATACACGGTCGCGTCGACGGGAAGCTGTTGATTGTGGGCAAGCGGTCCTACGACTTGGTGGTGCTGCCGCCCGGCACTGAAAACCTGAATTCCCCCACCGCGCGCTTGCTCCGACAGTTCGTTCAGCAAGGCGGCCGGTTGGTCTCCTATGCTGCGGGGGAATTATTTGTGGATGGAGCCCTTGCCGGACTTTCTTTTCCACACGTCTCCACGGAGATAAACAACCCGAATTTCTCCCAGCTAAAGGGCTTCTTATTGCACCAGCGCCGACAGCTCCAGGATGGCGAGTTGTGGTTCTTTGTGAACTCAAGTCTCGACGCAACAGCCGCCGCAACCGTGAGCACAAAAGGCAGGTCGCTTGAAAAGCTGGATGCGTTTACCGGACGGACCGAGGTGTACCCATCCCGCGAGTCAGGCGGACGTCTGGAATTTTCCGTAGAGCTTCCACCAGCAGGCAGCCTGTTGCTTGTGGCTACAGACACAACGCCTCCAGCGCTTCCCAGTAAGCCTTCACCGCATAGTCAACTTCAACAGATAAAGCCACAGTCTCCTCTACGTGTAGAAAGGACCGGCCCCAACGCGCTCCGCATCGATTACTGCGATCTAACCTTGAATGGAGTTACAAAGAAAGATGTTTACTTTTTCCGGGCTGCCGACGAAGTATTTAAGGCACATGGATTCGCAGAAGGTAACCCGTGGAACTCCGCCGTGCAATTCAAGACCTTAATTCTTGACCGAGGCAGGTTTGCTCCGGATTCCGGTTTCGACGCCAGCTTTTGGTTCGACGTAACTCAAGGCGTGAATATAGCTTCCCTACAGGCTGTTGTGGAACGCCCAGCGCTTTGGAAAGTATCCGTCAACGGTACGGAGGTCCGAAACGACCCAGGAAAATGGTGGCTCGACCGTGATTTTGGCGTTTATTCCATCGGGCAGTTAGTGAAACTTGGTAAGAATCGGATTACTATTACCGCACGCCCTATGTCGGTCCATAATGAGCTGGAGCCGGTGTACATTATCGGCGATTTCGCCGTTGCGCCAACAGATAAAGGATTCCAAATCGTTCCCTCGAGCACATTGCGAGTGGGGCCGTGGAAGGACCAACATTTGCCGTTCTATTCTGGCGCTGTTTCCTACACACAGAAATTCCTGCTCGAGCACGGAGGCAAATACAAGGTCATATTAGGCAAATGGTCCGGCACTGTAGCCGAAGTACGCGTCAACGGAAAATCCGCCGGCATCATCGGCTGGCAGCCGTATGAAATTGCGATCGATTCGTTGGTCAACAACGGCGAGAACCTTGTGGAGGTGCTTGTGACCGGTTCCCTGAAAAATCTGTTAGGACCGCACCACGGGCAACCAGCTAGAGGAATAGCTTCTCCCGGGAGTGCCCGGAGCGCTCCGGACACGATGCCCCCAGGGCATGAATACGACCAACTTCCTTATGGTCTTATGGAGGACTTTCACGTTGTCCGTATCCTCTCACCTGGTTCCTGAACCCACGCTTCACAGCCTTCCGAGCGATGCGCAGGATCGAAACGCGGGAGATGGCACGGGTAGAGAGACTTCCTACTTGGCTCACAAGCTGGCTTGACGTTAAATCATTATTCGACCTTACCGAAGCAACACTAGTCGCATCCAGTGATAAACCACTACCTGCATTGCATGATGCGTTAGCAGGAAATGACGCAGGATTAATGCCTTCGCCGCTGATTGATTTCCATTTCTCGAACGAATAGTTCCACAAAAGCCGGTCAGGTATCGAAAACTTCCGGCGGCCGAGCACCGTGTCGTACCACTCAAAGTACTCTTCAATATTGGAACCAGGAGTCCGGTGTGTGCCTGGCCGGAGCCGTATGGTGATCCGGTCTTTTGCTCCGAGGAATTCGTACACGCGCCTCGCTGGAAGGAAACCCCGTTCTTCACCCCAAGCATTAACTTCACCCTCGTTGATCCCGAGAGTGATCATGTAGCCCCGAGGAGCAATAAGAGCGACCATCGCATGCATGTCAATAGGAAGCTTGTTTTCACCGCCCACAAAGAAGCGTAGCCGCAGGTGAAACCAGTGGGAATAGTTGCGTGTGCCCATTTCCAGGGTTTCATTTGCGTAACGGTCAGAGCAGTATCGCCATGGGATTGCCCCTCCTGAAACTGGACTACTCCCCATCACGGCTGCTGGCCGTTTATCAAAGGTTAGACTCTTCTACATGCCCCACACGAAATTCTGTGGTTGATGCTAGCACGGGTCTCTAGAAGCGTCAATCCCGGCTGCGCCCTGCGTAATTCAGTTTGCGGCTGGCTGATGAAGTCCCTTGAAGCATTTGCTTCTGCTGTCATTGTTGACAAAAGGTGGTTCGGGTTAGAATAAGGGTTCGCAATCCGCGTAGGGCAGCTCAAATTGGAATAGATGAAACCCAGGAAAGTGGCGGTACGTCCCAACCGAAGCGCAGAGTGGAAAGGAACCGGTTCTGAATGATGTTTGGCAGGCACTGTTGCCTGAAAAGGGCGGTCTTCTGCCTGTGTCTCACCTTAGGGATGGCGGGCGCCTCACAACAGCAGGGGCCTGCCAACAAGCAGTCCAGTCCCTTTGAGTCTGTAAAACCAGCAGAGGAAACGCGTGAACAACCAGCTGCTCAGCAGCCCAAACCCGCTCCCCCGCCGACTCCTTTTGAAGCCCCCAAACCGGCAGTCGAACCTGAAAAACTTTCCAAGCCGGAGGATGTAATCGAGGCCATTGAATTCCGCGGCGCAAGGCGGGTGCCACAGGACACGCTGCGGGCCCTGATTTACTCCAAAAAAGGGGACAAGGTTGACGAAGAAGCTCTACGGCGGGATTTCATGGCCCTCTGGAATACCGGCAGGTTTGACGATATACGACTGGAACTCGAGCCTGGCCGTACCGGCCAGATTGTGCGCTTCGTCGTAGTTGAGCGGCCGATCGTACGCACCATAAATTACGAAGGAATCAAATCCGTCACTGTTTCGGAGATCCTTGATCGGTTCAAAGAACGTCGTGTGGGCCTGTCCATAGAAACCCAGTACGACCCGAATAAGCTTCAAAGGGCGACGGTTGTACTGAAGGAGTTTCTTGCTGAGCGAGGCCGTCAGTTCGCCGAGGTCACTCCGGTCGTGCGTCCCCTGCCCCCCTCGTCCCTTGAGGTCATCTTCCGGGTCAATGAGGGCCCAAAAGTTAAAGTTGGACGCATAGATATCCAAGGCAATCAAGTTTTCAGCACGCGCCGAGTAATCCGGGCGATGAAGAACCTAAGGCCCATTGGGGTCCCCTATTCGATTTTTTTGGAAAATCTTTTTCCGAAATCTTTCGACACCAGCAAGTTGGATGAGGATAAGGACCGCATCCGTGTTTTTTATCAAGGCAAAGGATTTTTCAAAGCCCGCACGCTGGACAGCTCGGTAAAGATTCGCGACGTCGGTGGAGAGGGTTTCCGCTTGCCATTGCTCCATCCCAACAGTCCGGGCAAGCGAGCCGACATCACTCTGCCGCTTGAGGAAGGGCGGCGCTATTACCTGAACAAGGTGAACTTCGTCGGCATGAAGCTATTCCGCACACCGGACCTGCTCTCCAAGGAACTATTTCAGATGTCGCCCGGCGATGTTTTTTCAACCGAGAAGTTGCGCAAAGGGTTGGAGCAGATGAGAAAACTATACGGCGAGTTCGGGTTCATTGATATGGTGGCGGAACCCTATCCGGAGGACATCCCTGGCACGGACAAGATCAACTTGACCCTAAACGTGGACGAGGGCAAGCAGTTTTTCGTCCGCCGTATTGATTTTTCCGGAAATACCACGACCCGCGACAAGGTTATTCGTCGCGAGCTGCTCATTGAAGAGGGCGACATGTTCAATACGCGCCTTTGGGACATGAGCATCCTCCGGTTAAACCAGCTTGGTTATTTTGAGATGCTTAAGGAAAATGAGGCCACAGACATTAAGCGCGATACGCGGAATAACACCGTGGACTTGACGTTGAAAGTCAAAGAGCGCGGCAAAAACTCAGTTGGCCTCCAGGGCGGCGTCTCCGGCATCGCCGGCAGCTTTATCGGATTTAATTATTCCACCAATAATTTCCTTGGCCTGGGCGAGACTCTGAGCATAGATACCCAGCTTGGCGACCGTATCCGCAGCGCGACATTCGGGTTTACTGAGCCCTACTTTTTGGACCGCCCGATGCAACTCGGTTTCACCGTTTATACACAACGCTTTAACTACGATCAGGGGCGGGAGGTATCTTTGCTTTCAGGGCGGAACCTGATTCCCTTGTTTAACGCGCTCGGCAAAGATAACTTGCTGAACTACGTCTCTAATGGCCACGGCTTCACTGTCTTCACGAGCTATCCGCTCAAACGCACTTTTGCCCGCGTCGGCATCACTTACGGCTTCGATATTTCGAATATCACCACGCTGAACAACGCCTCGCAGCAGTATTTCGAATACATCAATTTCCAGGGGCTTGCCGGCCCCAACTCCCTTAATGGCATCCGCACGAGTAAAATTATCCCGTCGTACTCGTACAACACCGTTAATCATCCCATGACGCCTACTCGCGGAAAAAGCTTGTTCATTGCTACGGAAATCAGCGGTAGTGTGCTGGGCGGAAACGTAAACATGATTCGTCCCACTGTGACAGCCACCTATTACCACCCCGCCCTCAAAAAGGATCATGTCATCGGGATGCGTATTTTAGGAAGTTTCCTCACCGGTTACGGCGGGAAACTTGCGCCTCCGTTCAGCCGTTTCTATATGGGTGGCGAGCAGGATGTGCGTGGATTCGACATATGGACGGTCGGCCCATTTGCGTATGTGCCCAGCCTGGCGACAGTCAACGTTCTGAATGATGATGGAACGCCGCGGACGCAAAAGATTGTTCATAGTAACGGCGTGGTGGATTATTTGCCTGTCACGCAGACTATCCCGGTTTACCAGAGGATTTTCCCCGGCGGTGATACACAGGTAGTTAGCAACTTTGAGTATCGTATTCCGATTGTGGGCCCTGTCACCCTGGCGGCTTTCTTCGACGCCGGGCTCAATAAACTCTCGCGTCCGGGACAGCTGACTTTGGAACAGAGCCGGGTGGATGATCTCAACGCCCTTTTTCCCCAGGCGGACTTCAAGGCCAGGGCTCTCATCGCTCCCGGGACGCAAAAGATCCGTACGTCTACCGGACTCGAGCTCCAGGTAATCATGCCCATGGTGAACGCTCCGTTCCGGCTCTATTGGGCGTATAATCCCACGCGGGTTGATACGGTGTTGCAGCCACCCATCGTAGTGGATCGATCCATGTTCCCCAACTATCAGACTTTTATTAATTCGGTGGTCGCCATCGGCCAGCCTGTGTTTTGGAATGAGCCGAAAAAGATGTTTCGTTTTACCGTTGGCCGGACGTTCTAACGCTTCCTTTGGTATAGTGGGTTAACATCAAGAATTGCTTACAGGAGTTTGGACTCGTGAATAGTATCGTAAAACTTTTGCCGGCCTTGACCGCCGGTATGGGCTTGATCTTCGGGGCGGAAGTGTCGCTCGCCCAAAACAAAGTTGCTGTCATCAATGTGCAGGCGGCTATTGCCAATACTCAGGAGGGGCAGAAGGCGCTGGCTGCTTTGCAAGCCCGTTACGATCCTCGCAGGAAGGAAATCGAGCAGAAACAAAACGAAGTCGCTAACCTGCAAGATCAACTTCGGCGTGGCGGCAACACTATGAGTGACGAAGCTAAACAGAAACTCATGGCCGAAATCGATCAAAAGACGAAGTCCCTGAACAGGCTTACTGAGGACGCACAGACGGACTGGGATCAGGATCTTAACCGGCTGCTTCAGGAGTTGTGGCAGAAGGTCTATGTGGTGGTGCAAAAATACGCCCAGGACAATGGATACAGCTTGGTGCTGGACATTAGTCCTTCCCAACAGTCCCCTGTGGTGTGGGCGGCAAATGGGACCGACATCACTGCTGAAGTGGTGGCGCTTTATGACAGGAGTGCGCCGCCATCTGCCGGAGAAGCCAAACCGGCAGCCTCAGCGCCCAAGCCAGCATCCCTGGCTCCTGCCAAGCCGATAACCTCACCCGCGAAGCCTGCGCCTGCCAGAAAGGCGCCATGAGAGGGCGTTCGAGGCGGCTCAGACCTTAGAAGCCCGAAGGTTGGACCCAAAAGCTTTCCCGCCAGGTTTTACCCGGGGGAACGCTTTGCAGTTCGCTATATTTGCCTTGGTGTGCCAGGTTGAATGCATTGGTAACAGCAGCCATTGGCTCTATGCAGACAAAATCCCTTCCTGGCGGCCCCCATATAACAGCCACCGTGAATTTCTGTCCGAAACTCACGGTTACCCTCTGGCGCCTCCCCTCCAGCCGGAAATGAGCTTTGCCGCTTGCATCCCTGATGAGGCTGACAAAAGCATTATCGAGGGACTTGCTGCGGAGCGGTACAGGGTTGGGTCCCGCCAAAGGTGCTTTTTCTCCGCTCGGCAGGAGCTGTGGAGACAGCAGAAGTTGATCCTGCGCGGCAATGTAGACCTTCCAGTCATCGCGCGAGGAGTCATGCACGCGAAAATACGGGTGAAATCCGACAGCGACGGGCATGGGATCACGAGAAAGATTTTCGAGAAGCGTTTCCACCTCAAGGATCCCCTCCTCCAGGCGGTATGTCATTTGGATGTTATGTGCAAATGGGAACTGAGCCATCAAATCGGGATACCGCCAGAATTCCAGCCTGCTTGTGGCTTCCGCTGATCTGTTATCCGCCTTCAGGGAGACCACCTCCCAGGCGGAAGAAAAGGCCAAAAGACCATGGATCGGCCGCTGGTTGGGGTCCCTCCGGATATTACCCAGCGCTGCATTGAGCAGGTATCTTTTCCCGTTAACGTAATATGAGTCTTCTTCAAGGCGGTTCGCCCAGGGAGCCAGGAACGGAATTCCGCAGAGTTGGGGCTTACTTTGAAGCTCCGTGAGGTCGTCAAATGCGGTCCACAACAGGTTTTTCCCGCCTACTTTCATTTCATAGGCGAGATTCCCGATGGAAGGAACAATCGACACTTCAGTTTTGCGGGCTTCGTCGCTCAGCCGGATAACTTGCGAGGAATTCACCGTAATCTTGCAGGCAGAATAATTAGCAGCTTGCGTCATAATCGGCAACAATGCTACGAAAAACAGCTTCTTCATGCCGGATCTGATTCTATCAGGTCCTCATGCCACCTTGCTCCGGCCACAAGCTACCGGCTTTACCCTTGGGGAGCGGCAATCGAAAGCTACTTGCCCGATGTGGTTGTTCTGCCTGCTTTCTGCAGCACAATCAGGGAATAGATCTTCATCAAAGGTACTTCAAGCTGCAAGCCAGCTCGGGACGACGAACGTATGCGGAGTGGTTCGCGAACTGCGTCTGGCGATAAGAGCTTGGCGTCAACGAAAGCTCCATCGGCGTCGACGTGTAAGGAAAAAACCGGGCGGAGTGTGTAATTGAGCAGGTGTATGAGGACCCGTCCAACCTCCGGCTGTTCCACAACGTTATACAAGACTCCGGGAGGCGCCGTGATCCTGACTGCGGGAGTACGTTCCGAAGAAAGTAACGCTGAAGCAAGAGAATCGAGCGGTGGCAGCTTCTCGTAATACACGCATTCACCCTTCGCGAATTTTCCGCCAAAAAACGGGCGCCTTGTCCGGAGGCGTCCCTTCTCATCACGCGTGGCGGCGTCGCCTGCTAGAAACAGCTTCCCGCCGTCCGATATATACCGTTCAAGCGCCGTTACAGCCCGTTCTCTGACGGTTTCCGCGGTCAGTACGGCCACAGCGGAATAAGGAGTCAGCCGCTCGGGCGTGAGATCATGCTCATACAATACGTCGTATATCACGTTACGTGCGGCAAGACCGTTTAGCAACCACAGCCCAGCTCCGTCATCGTCCAGAATGATCGCTACAGAAGCGCAGGAGCGGTACCCTGTGTAAAGTGCTTTGTTATCAATGAAAAAGCGATTGTAACGACCTATGGCTTGCCAAATTTCCATTGTTTCCGGTTCATGGTTCCACAACCCGCGAGCAAACGCTCCTTCGACGAATAATTCCATACTGGCGCCGAACATCTTGTCCTCGGCGAGCGCCAGTTGATGCCGCGCTGCAGACATAGGGTTGGATAACCTTTCGCCAACTTCCCTATGACCGTCCTCAATCATGAATGGCTTCCACCCCTCTGACAAGGTTTGATGGATGCGAAGCAAACCAATATTGTTGACGAGTGCGCCCCCGGCAACCGGCAGCAATCCCTCCTGAGTCTCCTTGGGCAGGGCCTTTACGTTCGAATTCGCATATACGCCCGGCTCCAAGCCGTCTTCGGTGGTAATGGAATTGAGAAGCCGGTTAAACACATAAGTGTTCGCATGAAAATTGCCCATCAACAGAAAGTCTCTCTTTCTGCTAGAGGCATACTGGAACACCACTTTGTAAGTATCAAAAAGGGCGTTACTGAAATTATTGTCGTAAATGACACCGTCAGCTCCGGCGTCGATGACAAGATCGATCCTTTTGAGCAAATAGTCCCGCCAGCCTGGATGGGACAAATTGGCCATGTAACGGGTGATCCGGCCTACTTTTGTGTAGGCTGCTGCACCGTAAGGGACAGGCTTGCCATCCTTGCCTATGCTGATCCAGTTGCGTGACTCGGGCACTTTTTCATACATGTCCTCCCAGAATAGATTGGCAATGGATTCGTAAGCTATCACATGGATTCCCAGGCTGTGGCAGCGGTCGATGTAAACCTTGAGCTGGTCTCGTTGCCTTTTCTCTGTCGGGATGGAGAATCCGTTGCTCAGAGTCACCCAGATCCCGTTTACGCCTGCCGCGCGCAACAGACTGATGGTACGTGGGTCGTACCAATTCGTCATTGCGTAGACCGTATCAGGATCAGGAGGATTAAATCCTGGCCAGCCCGAAAGGAAAGCTTTGGCGGTTTCAATCGGTCCACCATCCCACCGGGCAAAGTTGATCTGGCCTGGCTGAGCCCAAGCCGGCGCCAGATCGCGGGACGGCCCTGCTGGCCACTCAACAGGATATAAGGCTTGCATGGCATTGGACGAGATGGGCTCATTGCCCACCTGGCCCCAAACTAAGGGAACCGCCATGATAGCCAGGGGTAGCATTCGGTATATGCGTCTCATGTTTGAGGATGATATAACAACAACCCACACAAGCTAACCGTTTATTACGTACCGTCTCACCGATAATGCCCTGCCGGTGTTTTCATCCACCTCGATGATTACCGAATGAAACTCTGCTCCATGTTTGGCGGCTTCCATACGAATTGGTAGGGAGGTGAGAAAACGTTCGAGAACAATCTCCTTTTTCACTCCTATGATGGAATCGTAAGGACCTGTCATACCCACGTCAGTCTGGTACGCGGTCCCCTCGGAGAGGATGCGCGTGTCGGCTGTGGGAATATGTGTATGAGTACCCATAACCGCACTGACTCTGCCGTTCAGGTACCATCCCATCGCCATTTTTTCACTGGTCACTTCCGCGTGAAAATCTACGACTCGCACTTTAAACTTGGGATCCAGTGCGTTTAAGATCGCATCCGCTTTTCTAAAGGGGCATTCGGTGGCCGGCATGTACGTGCGTCCCTGTAGATTAATCACCACGCACGCCACTCCATTAGCGGCGGTGACCACAGCGAACCCGCTACCGGGAAGCTCGTCGGGGTAATTAGCAGGTCGCAACAGACGAGGCTGCTTCGGGAGATATTCGTAGAGTTCTCGCTTGTCCCAGATGTGATTCCCTGAGGTCATCACATCGATACCTGTAGAGAAAAGTTCTTCGGCAACCAAAGGTGTGATGCCGAAGCCGCCAGCCGCGTTCTCAACGTTGGCGATCGTGAGATGGATCTGTTCGGCCGCCACAATTTGTCGTAGGTGCGCGGCAACGATACCCCGACCGGGAGAGGCAAAAATGTCGCCTACAAAAAGGATATTCATTCTTTTGCGGAAAAAAGGAGGCGCACCCGGCAAACTCCCTCTCTAAAAAGAAAAAAGGAGCGCACCACGGGGCCGTAGCCAGGCTCTCGCATTGACCCGCGTCTTGTAACGGGCTAGGATCTGCCGCGCGCCTTTAGGCTTCTCCCTCGTACCGGAGCTTGCTCACCAGCGCAACTTGCCGAGCTGGATCCCTTTGCGATATGGTGTTGGATCAATTTTTGGAGCCAGCTACCTGCTTTGCAGACACGCTCCACGTAAGATCATATCACAGTCCCTGATCTGCGCACTCAATGAAATCGCAGGCACTCCTCGATCTCCTTAGCTGGAATAGCGCCTTCCCGGATCACTTGCCATACGGGTTCCGTGATGTCGATGGTGGTGCTTCCCAGTCCCGTGCACAGTCCGCCATCAAGCACTAAGTCCACACGCCCATCCATTTTGCCGAACACTTCGATCCCGCTGCGGCATGTTGGCTGGCCGGAAATGTTTGCGCTGGTGGCAATTAGCGGCTGCCCGAGCTTTTCCAACAAAGCGCCCGCTACCTTAGACCGGCTCTGGCGCAACGCCAACCTGCCGGTATTGCCTGTGACTTTCAGCGGGACCTTTGCGGAAGCTGGCACAATAATTGTCAGCGGTCCTGGCCAAAACCTTCTGGCCAGCAGATAGAATCTTGAGGAAAGCTCTCTGGCGAGATCTTCCGCCATGAAAACATCGCTCACCAGGATGGGCAGCGAACGATGAATTTCACGCCCCTTGGCTACAAACACTTGCCCGACCGCGTGCAAGTTGAACGGATCAGCCACAACAAGGTACAGAGCATCAGTCGGGATAGCGACCACTCTCCCCCTGCGTATGGCCAAAGCCGCTCTTTCAATGGCCTTCGGGCTCGGCGCTTCCGGATCGATTTCCACAAGATCAGTAGACACGACAGTTCGCTTGTTCAATGCGCATCGACGACTTCGGCGACTTCGATAGCCATGTCATAACGGCCGAAAGGAGCGCTTAATTGTACACCTTGAACCATGGGCTGCACACGCTGGACCATCTCGCGCGCGATGGCCACACCCTCACGGCGCGCCTTACCTGCAGTATCGGCGGCGCGCATTCTGTTGAGATATTCCTGTGGAACAGGAACGCGCAGCTCATTCGCCATAAACTCCGCATTGCGGTAACTGGTCAGGGGCCAGACGCCTGCGATTACCGGGAGGTGGTAGCCCTCTACTCTCTTCAGGAACCGTTCCAACAATCCCAGATCGAAGACCGGTTGCGTTATTGCGTATTCGGCGCCGCTACGGATTTTCCACTCCAAACGGCGTAGCTCCTCGTCTAGATTTACGGCTCCAGGGTTTGCTCCCACTCCAACGACCAGCGAAGTTTGCGAACCCATGGGGTTACCGCCTATGTCCAGGCCGTGGTTAAGATTATTGACAATATTGACCAGTCCGATGGCATCCACGTCGAAAACTGCGGTTGCAGCCGGGTACATTCCCATGCGCGGTGGGTCGCCGGTAATGCAAAGCAGATTTTTTATGCCTGCCGCATGAGCTCCAAGCAGCTCGGACTGGATGCCCAAAATGTTTCGATCTCGGCAACAGAAGTGCAGCACCGTTTCAATTCCGGCATGTTGCTGAATGAGCTGGCAGGTTACATGCGCGCTCATGCGGGCGCTGGCTCGAGGACCATCCGGAACGTTGATGCAATCGATCCCGTGTTCAGCACAAAGTCTGGCGCCTGCAATTTCTTTACTAGCATCCACCCCTCGCGGCGGCAAAATCTCCACCAAGAGCACGAAACGCCCCTGTGCTAGTTTTGCGCCCAGTTGCGATTTCTCAGCAAGTGGCTTTGCCGGCATAGCCTGCGCTGTTACACTCCGCTCATGGACGAGACGCGGCGATCCGCTGTGAACAGGATGGAGGGATCGTGTCTCTGCGCGCACGGCTCGAATGTGCTCTGGCGTGGTCCCGCAACAACCGCCCAGGATTCGCACGCCTGCCTGTAAAAAGCGCCGCGCGTATTGAGCCATGTATTCCGGGGAACAGAGATAGATCTGGCGCCCTTCTACGGTAGCGGGATGGCCGGCGTTCGGCATGGCGCTGAGCGGCTTGCTCGAGAAGCTCCGCATGCGTTCAATAGTTTCGAACGTTACCTTGGGGCCCGCGGAACAGTTGCACCCGATCACATCGGCAGGCCATTCGTCCAGATGCCGGGTGAAAGTGGCGGTATCGGTTCCGTCCGGAAGGTTTCCACAATCATCTATGGTCACTTGCGCCACGACAATAGTTTCCACACCGCCTGCTTCGCGAGCTGCCATGATGGCTTCGCGGAGCTCGCTGAGATTGGGAAAAGTCTCCAAAATAATCAAGTCAGCCCCCGCATCGAGTAGTGCGTCGATCTGTTCACGAAACATGGCTCTGGCTTCGGCAAATGACGTGGGGCCCAACGGCTCGATCCGGATCCCCAAAGGGCCAACTGCTCCGGCGACGAACAGGCTATCCCCCGCTGCTTCTCTTGCCAGCCGGACGCCCGCCTGGTTGATCGCCTTCAGTCTGTCCGCGAACCCGAATACAGAAAGGCGCGGGCGATTTGCGCCGAAGGTATTTGTTTCCAGAATTTCAGCGCCGGCTTTCACATACTCTTCGTGGACCTCTCGCACCAGCGAAGGGGCCGACAGATTCAGTTCGTCGAAGCACCGATTGATAAACACACCCTTGCTGTACAGCATGGTGCCCATGGCTCCGTCAGCGACCAGGACACCTTCGGCGAGCCGGTTACGGAATTCCCGTATCTTCGCGGAAAGCATTGGCTTGGTATTTGTGGGAACTACGCGTTACAGCCAAATTGTACCGCAAACGGCAAAAGTTGAACTATCCCGAGCGGCAAGGTAGCCTTTCCATCTAGTGCGAATCGTCTTTGATTTAAACCCGCTTCGTCAAAGCGAACGGACAGTTTGTCGGGTACAATCATCCGGGCGGGCGCTAAAAGGTCCGGCCTCGCGCAGGGTAGATGGTTAGCTCTACTTGCGCGCCGGCGGCGCAGCCGACCACTCTGGCTGCCGAGGCCTGGTTGGCCGAGATCTCAAGGTAGCCACTGCTCCCAAAAATGGCGAACAGTTCCCCAAAACCGCCCTCAGCATAGTTTTCTGCCAGGCGTGCTACCCGGTGCGGACCGATCGTAAGCTCGAAGAGATGCTCGCGAATGTGCGCGAATTCTTCGCGGGAAAAGTTGGTGATAAGGTTTCCGAAACGGTCGATTTTTAAAATCGTGCCGCTCCATATCCGTTTCCCCGAGCGAACTGGTTTTTCGAAATCCGATCGGAGATAATCCTCTATCCGCTTGCCGAAGCGCCCGGGAGCCACGCCTGCGGCCAGATGAGCCGCCACGGGCGCGAAAATATCGCGACCATGAAAAGTGTGACTCACGTTTTTCAAGAAATACTTCTTCGCTGTGATTTCCCGAACGCAAACCTTTTCACGCGAGTAAATCATCGACAAGACCCCATTGTCGGGAGCTATAAAGTGTTGCCCGCCCCCCTCAACGAGGATTGGCCTGCGTGAGGTCCCTACACCGGGATCCACGACCACGACATGCACCGTTTTGGAGGGGAAAAAAACGTAAGATTGGGCTAGCACGAAAGCGGCCTCGCGTATCTCGAAAGGCGTGATCTCGTGGCTAATGTCGATGATCTCGGCCGAGGGGCAAATCGCCAGGATGACGCCTTTCATAACGCCCGCGAAATGATCCGAAAGGCCGAAGTCAGTGGTTAAGGTGATGATAGGACGGCGCATAGCCTGTTACAATAGTAAAAACTTCCTGTGGACCGCTTCTATTTTGACCACAACGCCACAACACCTGTGTCTGCCGAGGTCTTAGACGTCGTCATTCAGGCATTGCGTGACGATTACGGCAACGCCTCCAGTATCCACCATTATGGGCAGAGAGCAAAGCAGGTACTGGAGAGGTCGCGGCGCCAAGTGGCTGATTTGTTAGGTTGTGAGCCCCGCGAAATTGTATTTGTGAGTGGGGGTACTGAGGCGGACAACTTGGCCATTTTCGGTATAGCGAGGCGTGCTCCAGAGAGAAGGCGTCATGTAATCACTACCGCCATTGAGCATCCCGCCGTGTTGAACGCCTGCGCTCAACTTGAGCGCGAAGGGGTCGAAATTACCTACCTTCGCGTTGACATGAGTGGAGTGGTTGATCCGGATGATGTCCGGAGCGCCCTTCGTCCATATACTGTTCTCATATCGGTTATGCATGCCAACAATGAATTGGGGACCATCCAGCCGCTTGAGGAGATTGCGCGCATCGCAAAAGAGGCCGGTGTGGTGATGCATTCCGATGGGGTGCAAGCAGTAGGTGGCATCTCCGTAAATGTACGAATGCTCGGTGTGGACCTGTACTCCATGAGCGGTCACAAGATTTACGCTCCCAAGGGCGTCGGCGCATTGTACGTCAGAGAAGGCACGGATCTTCTACCGCTTTTGTTTGGAGGCCGCCACGAAAGGGGCCTGAGGCCCGGCACGGAGAACGTACCGGCGTTTGCAGGTCTTGGCGCTGCTGCCGACTGGCTGCGCCGTAATTTGACAACCTATGTAGCTGCCGTGCAACGCCTGCGGGATGGCATGGAGCAGGGAATTTTGGCGCGAGTGCCACAAGCCTTCGTGAACGGCTCAAGTGCGCGACGGCTACCGAACACGTCAAACGTCCGGTTTGAAGGCATCGAGGGGGAGGCTGCCGTCATCGCCCTCGATCTTATGGGCTTTGCCGTCTCAAGTGGTGCAGCGTGTTCCAGCGGGGCCGTAGAACCCTCTCACGTGTTGACCGCGATCGGGCTGTCTCCCGCTCAAGCACGCTCGAGCGTGCGTTTTTCTCTTGGAAGATCAAACACCCAACAGCAGGTGGATGCGCTGGTGGGCGCCGTCGAAAAGACAGTCGCTCGTTTACGAGCCTTATCTCCTGTATACCCTGACAATGCCTGAAACAATTATTGCTGTAGCCATGAGTGGTGGGGTAGATAGTTCCACTGCGGCCGCCATACTGCACCGTCAGGGCTTCTTTGTCATCGGCCTATGTATGCAACTGTGGAACCAGAGACGCCTGCCCGAGGTATCTGGTGCCCCTAGCAGTGGACGTTGTTGCTCTCTTGACGATGTTTATGACGCCCGCCGCGTGGCGGAAACGCTGGGTATTTCGTTTTATGTAATAAATCTGGAAGAAGCTTTTGAGGAATGCGTGATCCGGCCTTTTGTCGAAGATTATTTCGCCGGGCGTACCCCGATCCCTTGCACACTCTGCAATAACTACATCAAGTTTGACCGGTTTATCCAAGTTGCGGCTTCGATTGGTGCTCACAAGGTGGCAACAGGCCATTACGCTCGTATCCGGAAAGACGAGAAGACTGGCCGGTATATATTAATGCGAGGGGTGGACCATTCCAAAGATCAAACATATTTTCTTTTTGGATTGACCCAGCAGCAGCTGGAGCGAATCGTCTTTCCCATTGGCGAGCTGACAAAAGAACAAGTTCGTGACTTGGCCGAAGAAATAGGCTTACCGGTGGCACGGAAAGAAGAAAGCCAGGAGATTTGCTTCGTGCCCAACGGGGATTATGCCGCTTTTATAGAGGCCTATTTCAGAGAAAGAGGAACTTTAAGAGGAGACAGTCACGGCGAACTTGTCTCTACAGATGGAAAGGTTTTGGGCGAGCACCTTGGTGTTCATCACTTTACCGTAGGTCAACGGCGCGGACTCAGAGTCGCCGCGGGTGAACCCCTTTACGTCATTGCTACCGAGCCGGAGACGCAGAGGGTAATTGTGGGCCGTAAAGAAGAGCTGTTGAAAGATTCACTCACTGCCGGGCAAGTAAACTGGTTTCCTTGGCCCGTGCTGAAAGAGCCTGTGCGCGTACATGCCAAAATCCGTAACAAGCATGTAGCTGCTGCTGCCACTGTCTTCCCAACGCCGGATCCTTTTCGGGTTGAGGTTCGTTTTGATGAACCTCAACGGGCTATTACGCCAGGACAAGCAGCGGTCTTTTACGATGGCGATGTGGTGCTGGGCGGTGGCTGGATAGAATAGTCGATTGCCTAAGCAGAACTGCATCCGCGAAATTGTGGAATACGTTGCCGCTTTGGTGGTGGTCAAAAGCCTGGAGCTTGCTCCACGAAGTTGCGCGGAACGTTTGGCGTGTGTTTACACCCGCTTGCTGGAATTAGCAGTGCCCCGCTTGCGCCGTGTTGCGCTAAAAAATCTTTCCATGAGCCTCCCTGAGCTTGACGCCGCCGAGCAGCACAAAATCGCCGACGGAGTGTTTCGTTCGATTGCACGCCTGCTGGTATCTTTCGCCAAGTTCCCCCAAATTATGCGCGGCGCTCTTTCAGAATGGGTCCGATGTGAAGGCTATGAGTATTACGAAGCCGCTCTGCGGCGAGGTCGCGGCGTTTTGTTTGCCACCGCGCACTTGGGGAATTGGGAGCTGAGCGCCTTTGCGCACGCTTTGTTTGCCTCGCCTATGCACGTCGTGGTCCGGCCCCTGGATAATCTGCGAATTGACGCGTTGGTAGCCCGCCGTCGTACTCTTTCGGGTAACCACCTTATCGAGAAAAAAAACTCTGCTCGTGAGATTTTGAGGGCCCTCGCCGCCAATCAAGCTGTGGGCATTTTGATAGACCAAAACGCAGCTATTGAAGAAGGTATTTTTGTCGATTTCTTTGGTGTGCCAGCCTGCGCGGGCACAGGTTTTGCCAAACTCGCGACTCACAGCGGCGCTACGGTTATTCCCGGATTCGCCTTTTGGCTTGCTGAGGAGAGCCGCTACGTCCTCCGGTTGTACCCACCCATTGAAATGAGCGGTGACGCCGCGCAAGATACGGGCCGGCTGCATCAATTTCTAGAAAGCTTGATCCGGCAGTACCCCGACCAGTGGCTCTGGATCCACCGACGCTGGAAAACGCGTCCGTCAGGCGAAGCTCCGATTTATTAAGCGGCTACCTGAGCTCTTCCCCTCGCGGATAACAGCCCAAAACCCGGATAAAATCGGCCAACTCCTTAAGATGGCGCAGCGCATTCTGGCATTTTTGGTCGTTTATATGGCCGAGAAAGTCCAGGTAAAAAAGATATTCCCAAGGCTTACCACGTAAGGGTCTGGATTCAATCTTAGTGAGGTTGACATCACGAAGTGCGAAGGCGCTTAGCGCGCGGAACAAGGCTCCCGGGATATTTCGTGTGGTGAAGACAAGGGAGGTCTTCCAGCCACGACTGCTATCGCTTCGAATAGGTGGAAAGCGCCGGTCTTTTGGGCGGCGCAACAAAAAGAAACGCGTAAAGTTCCGCCGGTCATCCTCGATGGATTTTTTCAGGATTTTGGCGCCGTAAATTTCTGCTGCCAGCGCGGAAGCAATGGCTCCAGCGTCGGTGAGTCCTTTTTCCATCACCATTTTGACGCTGCCTGCGGTGTCATAAAAGGGCACCTTTTCAATCTGCGGGTTTTTGGCAAAGAACTCCAGACATTGATTCAGCGCCACCGGATGCGAGTAAACACGGCGGACCTTCTTAAAAGAAACGCCCGGTGGGGTTATAAGGTTATGCACGATCCGCAGGCTGGTTTCGCCCACAATCTCGAAATTATAACGGAGCAGATGATCGTAATTTTCATGGACCGATCCGGCCAAGGTGTTCTCAATAGGAATTACCGCTCCGTCTACAATCCGCTTTTCGAGCGCATCGAAAACTTCTTCGAACCGCTGACACGGCTTGACCTTGACGCGATCTCCAAGAAGTTTTCGTACGGCTTGCTGGCTAAAAGCTCCCGGTTCTCCTTGAAATGCTATCCATTGAGGCTTCTTTTGTGGCATAAATTTTCTCCATTATGCGCCCTCCCAACGAGGCGCCTCAGAATTCGGCAATCCAAGAAGATCGATGACGCGATCCACGCTGTGGTCGACCAGATCCACCACCGTTTCCGGCTTGTGGTAAAAGGCGGGAATTGGGGGGGCGATAATGGCGCCCATTTCAGCGAGCGCCACCATAGTCCGAAGATGTCCAAGATGAAGAGGCGATTCGCGCACCATTAGAATCAGCTTACGACGTTCTTTCAGAATCACGTCAGCGGCACGGATTAAAAGATTGTTGCAGACGCCAGTAGCGATAGCGGACATGGTATGAATGGAGCACGGAGCGATGACCATGGCATGGGTCTGGTACGATCCGCTGGCTAGGCGGGATCCAACGTCGTCGACCGGGTAAGAGTAATGCGCCAGAGCCTTCAGTTCGGATGCATGCATGCCCGTTTCGAGTAACAACGTCTTTTCCCCGGCGTGAGTGATAATCAAGTGGGTCTCTACATCTGTTCTATTACGCAATCGCTCAAGCAAGCGTAATCCGTAAACAGAACCGCTAGCGCCGCAGACCCCAACGATGACTCGCAAGTTATGCCTCCTGTTAGGTGATGCTGTTCCGATTCCGGAACAAAATCGTCAAAAAAGCCTTGTTCTCTTTCTTCAGGGCCGTTATAATGCACTCCGGGAAGAGTTTCTACGCCCAATGGACCTTCCCGCGCCCGGCTCCGGATCCGGGCCTGACGCAAGCCGCCGTCACTGGATCATACCATGGAGGAGGCTGGACAAAAACTGAAAAGAGTACGAGAGCGGCTCGGGTTGCGATACCGGGACGTCGAGGAGGCTAGCCTTCGCATCGCTGAGAAATATAGGAACCCGGAGTACGCCATCGCATTGAGCCGGTTGGCGGATATCGAGAATAAGGGTACTCTGCCCAGTTTGTATCGCCTGTATTCACTGTGCGCCATCTACCGCCTTGACTTGACGGAAGCCTTGGAATGGTATGGCATTGAGCTTTCCAATTTAGCCGCCGATTCTGCTCTTGTACCTATTGAAAAGACTCATGTTATTGGTTTTGGTGTAAACGGGCAGGGCAGTGTTCAGATACCCTTGTCTCTCGATCCGGGTCTGGATCTCACCCGCACCACCTATCTGAGTCGAATGATCCAGAAATGGGGCAAGTTGCCCCTTATGTTACTGAGCAACGTAGACTTAAAAAACCATCGATACGGGTATATTGGTACAGATGACTGGACCATGTATCCGCTGATCATGCCGGGATCTTTAGTAGTAATTGATGAGACCCGCCGGAAGATCGCGAGCGGAGGGTGGGCCAGCGAATTTGAGCGTCCTATTTATTTTTTGGAACACCGCGGAGGCTATGCCTGTGGCTGGTGTTATCTTACTGAAAACCAGCTAGTTATTCAGCCGCATCCCGCTTCCATGTGCCCACCCGCGATCTTCAGCTATCCTGATGAGGTGGACGTCATTGGACAAGTCTCCGGCCTTGCTATGCGTCTGGATCTGGAACGGAAACCGAACACTCGTTTTTGAGCAACTCCAGCAAAGTTTCCAAATCTGTCAGGTAAAGACGATACTCGAGTTCCCGTACGGAGGCGGGGGCTAGATTTCGGTAGGGGGCGAGCCGGAGCCAAGTTTGTACGATGGTAGGCTTATCCACCGTAAAGGCAGACAGATACAGGTCAAGGTCTGCCTTTTGCTGTTCGAGATTGAACGTCAGCCACTCAGTAAAAGCTTGGTAGTGGCTCTCTTCCAAGGCCTTATGGGCTTCTTCTTCGCCAAAAATTTGGGCTAGCCCGTGATGCACGTACCGTCCCGAATTTAGGTCTCTGAGCGAAGACAGGTACACCAGCCGACCAAAAACCGAAGGAATTTGGGCCAGAGTATTTCGCCACAGATCGGCTGCAGCTCCTCTTTCCAAGCTCCCTTTGACCTTCCGGTTTCTCATGCTTACAGCGTATTGCCTCCCAGATTATAACTCAACTGCGCAGGCACCAAGGCTGCAATCTTTAGTGAAAGGCGAACAGGCTTATGTTTTTGTTCCGAAACTGGAACATTTTAAAAAAAAGTACCAGCACCTCGGCAATTGTAATACTCTAGCCTTGTAAATTTCAAAACCTTATTTTAGGAGCGCAAAAACAATGAAGAAAATGTTCCTTTTGTTGGTTCTGGCTGTTCAGTTTGTTGCCGTTGCGGGTGTAACGACGAATATCGTTCCGCTGCCTTGCCCACCGGAGTGGTGCTCAGTCCGCTAATTGAATGTTTTTAGGAGCGCAAAAACAATGAAGAAAATGTTCCTTTTGTTGGTTCTGGCTGTTCAGTTTGTTGCCGTTGCGGGCGTAACGACGAATATCGTTCCGCTGCCTTGCCCACCGGAGTGGTGCTCAGTCCGCTAATTCAATTGTCTCTAATGGCAAGGCTCGCTGTGGGTGCCCACGTGTGCATGGTGCGCTAATCTGTACCCGCTAACGCGCACGCAACTGATATAATAGGCACGCTACAGGAAGCACATGGTGAACGCGCAGCGACTGGAATATTGGCTCTGGCTCGGCAGTATTGGGTTCACCATTTTGCTCATTGTCAGGCTGTCGCATACGGGGCTTTGGCGGCGCTACACTTGCTTTTTTAGCTTGCTTTGTGCGAGCGTTGCCCAGTCTTTGATTCATCTGCCCCTAAAGCCCAATTCCAGGGAGTATGCTTGGGCTTATTTAGTCACACAGCCTGTGATCTGGATTTTGTATATCCTTGTTGTGCTGGAGTTGTACTCGCTGGTTCTTAAGAGCCACCAGGGCATAGCCACTCTGGGCAGATGGGTTTTGCTGGTGGGATCGGCTGTTGCGGTTTCCTTATCCATGTTAAGTCTGGTGGCTGACCTGCCTAGCTCGGCTGGACAAAGCAACCCGCTGCTTGCCTGCCTTGCTTACTATACGGTCATCGAACGAGGGCTGGCGGCAAGTCTGGTGCTATTCCTGCTTATTATCGTCGCTTTTCTTGCATGGTTTCCGGTCCCCTTGAGTCGCAATATTATCCTTTATGCCACGCTGTACACAGCCTATTTTCTCGGCTCTTCCATGATGCTCCTGGTCCGGAATGTTATGGGGGTTAAGCTTACGCCGGTGGTGAGCGCCTGTTTAATTGGAGTACTGGATTTGTGTTTACTGGGATGGGTGCTGCTGCTAAACCCTGAAGGCGAAAAACAGACGGTTGTGCTGCGGCGCCGGTGGTGCTCGCAAGACGAAGAACGGCTGGTTGAGCAACTGGACTCTTTGAATGCAACCCTTCTCCGGGCTACCAGAAAATAGCCTCTTTTGGCTAATACGACCCCCGCAAGAAGCCACGCGAAAAGTACCAAAAAATTAACCCTAAGATCTATTGAATTTTCGCCGGATTCTCCAGTAATCTAGGTGTGATGTACTTGGGGAGGACTACATGGTGATGGTGGTGCTGATTGGCGGCGGCCTTTTGAGCCTGGCGGTGGCCGCTGCTTTTGTGATGATTATCAAGGGGGTTTTGTCCCGGGACCGGTTTTCCGCTTTCAATCCAGAGTGGCTGAGAAAATTCTCCGTGGCCAAGTACAAACCGATGGAACGGTTGTTGAGTGAAGATGACCACGAATTTCTCGCTGCGCAGCCAGGGTACCATCCTGCAATCAGCAAACGACTCCGGGCAGAGCGTCGCCGGATCTTTCGGGGTTACCTTCGGGCCCTGCGGCGTGACTTCAATCGTCTGGAAACTGCGGCGCGAATCCTGATGGTAAGCTCTCCCGTGGACAAGCCGGAGTTGGCAAAAGCGTTGCTACGGCAGCGGCTGAACTTCATGTCTGCGATGTGTAAAGTAGAGTTCCGCCTTGCGCTTCATGCTTTAGGCATCGGCACGGTGGATGTTCGCACGCTGGTTGCGCCGCTCGATGCGATCCGTTTGGAACTGCAAGAAATTCCTCCCGCTAGCCGGCCTTTTGCCGCGTGAGGCATCTCAGAGCTGTTTGATCCACTCTTTCGCCTCCTGGAGACGAAGAAAATTCTTTTCCGCTTCTTTAAAGGACCGGGTATGGACTCTGCGGAGTGTGCCTTTGTGTTCCTCAGGGTATCTGAGGTGCAGCATTTCATGAAAGAGAATATATTCGACTACGAACCTCGGCACTTCGTCCCGGTCCAACAATCGGCTGATAATGATTGCATTGTGTGAAGCATCGTAATGTCCCAAGATGGTCCGCGATAACCCCTGGCTCCAGCTAAGAATCGGGCGCGTCAGCAACCCGCTAAAGTATCGGTCGTTTAAATCACCAAAGATCGCATTGAGATCGTAGAACCTCCCGCGCGGATCACTAAGGTACTTTCGCCCGCGGCTTTGCCGGACCAGTTGCAATGTGTGGCGCACGTCGCGGCGATTCAGGTAGAGACGGTAGCGGCGGGTGTAGATGGGTGGAGGCGTGCGGCGAAACAGCTTGCAAAGGAGGATATAGGCCAACGCTTCCAGCACGGGCGCCGGTGCGGACGCCAAAAGATCAGTGATGCGTACGCAAAGTTGCCGGTTCTTATAGCGCACGAAACTGTTTGCGTTGGCGAAAGGACAAAAATGGACCTCAATCTCGGGCACGGAGGTACGCGGCCGCAGGTGCCGGAACACACGGCCGAAAATTTCTGCTGGGGTTTCAAAAAGAAGGGCGCTCTCGACAGCCACTTTTTCGGAATGTACCATAGTCAAAGTGAACTCATCTGCAATTTCCATTTTTACTAAGAACTCCGCCAGAAGGCCGAAAATCAGCGCGCTCGGTTGTTATACGCCCCCGCGTTTGCTCACCAATGCTGATTTGGAAAAGATGGTCGAAACAAGCAACGAGTGGATCCTCGAGCGCACGGGTATCAGGGAAAGGCATATCGCCGACCCGGACATGGCGACTTCGGACATGGCCCTGGAAGCTTCCAAACAGGCGCTGGCGCAAAGGGGAATTGAGCCCTCAGAGATCGATGCCTTAATCGTATGTACGGTAACTCCGGACATGTTCTTCCCGTCAACGGCTTGCATTGTGCAAGAGAGGTTGGGCATCAAGAGCGCATGGGGTTTCGATCTGATCGCAGCCTGCTCCGGGTTTTTGTACGGACTGACGACAGCCGCGCATCTGGTGGGGTCGGGTTCCCATTCCAAAGTTCTTGTGATCGGCGCCGACACTATGTCGCGGATTATTGATTACACAGATAGGACTACCTGCGTGCTTTTCGGAGATGGCGCGGGCGCCATGCTGGTGGAACCCGCCAGCGACGACGAGGATGTAGGCTTTATTGACTTCCTGAACGAGATCGACGGCTCGGGCGGTGAGTTCCTTAAAATGCCCGCCGGCGGCAGCCGCATGCCAGCTTCCATCGAAACGGTGCAAAAGAAACTGCATTACGTGCATCAGGAAGGGCAACAGGTCTTCAAGTATGCCGTGCGAAAGATGTATGAGATCTGCCGGGATCTTCTTGAGCGAAATAACGTGGCTGCTTCGGAGTTGAGGCTTTTGATCCCACATCAAGCCAACCGCCGCATCATTACGGCTACGGCGGAACGGTTGGGGTTAACGGAGGAGCAAGTGGCCATTAACATTGAGCGTTACGGCAATACGACCAGTGGCACCATACCTCTTGCCACCCGCGATGTCATTATGGAGGGTAGGTTGAAAAAAGGGGATTTGGTCCTTTTTGCGGCTGTCGGCGCCGGCTACACGGCTGGCGGTAGCCTCTGGCGGTGGGCCTTTTGATGGTATCGTGAGGTAATATGATTAAACGATGAGGATGCACTCAAGCTCTTGTCGTTCTCTTGCTTTTACTATAGCTACCTTGTTTTTCACCGTGGTCTGTCCAGCACAAAATGAAACTACATACCCGACGTTCGGTCGGGTGGTCCGTGAAGACCCAGAATTGGACCAGCTCATTCCTCGCGACGCGAAAATCGAGGTGCTTGGCTGCGGGTTCGCCTGGAGTGAGGGGCCGGTATGGGTCAAAGACGGTGGATTCCTGTTGTTTTCTGACATCCCGCGCAACTCCATCATGAAGTGGAAAGAGGGGGATGGGATCACTTTATGGATGAAGCCCTCCGGTTACACGGGTGTGAGCGAATACAGCCGAGAACCGGGAAGCAACGGATTGGCCCTCGACCGGCAAGGACGCCTTGTGCTTTGTGAGCATGGCGACCGCCGCGTTTCCAGGCTGGAGCCAAATGGGGGCAAAAAAACGCTGGCGGACAGCTATATGGGCAAGCGCTTCAATAGTCCGAACGACGTTGTCGTCAAATCCAACGGCGATATTTATTTCACGGATCCCCCTTACGGTCTTCCAAGGGGATGGAATGATCCGTCGCGCGAACTGGATTTCTGCGGGATTTATCGAATCACTCGGGATGGTGGAGTGACGCTTTTAAACAAAGAGTTATCGCGCCCGAACGGCTTGGCCTTTTCGCCGGACGAGAAAATCCTATACGTGGCGAATTCCGATCCTGCGAAGGCGGTATGGATGGCATTTCCCGTGAAAGAAGATGGGACGCTGGGGCCGGGAAAGGTTTTCTACGATGTTACCAGCCTTGGCGCAAAGTTGCCAGGAGGGCCTGACGGATTAAAGGTAGACCGCCACGGGAATCTGTTTGCGACCGGTCCCGGAGGCATCTGGATCATTACGCCAGAGGGGAAGCCACTGGGGAGGATAGAAACAGGACAACGTACGGCCAATTGCGCATGGGGTGGGGATGGATCAGTGCTCTATATGACCGCTGATCACTACCTATGCCGAATCAAAACAAATACTAGAGGCGCCAACTGGTAGGCGCACGGACTGCAGACGACTAGGTTTTTGAGAAGCTGCCGAGTAATACACTTGAGCGGGGAGGGTAACTTTGGCTGTTTTACGGGCTAGTTCAAACACGGAAGCTGATATTTCGGCACGGTATGAAGGACTTGAACCGCAACAGCTCGCCCACGCTTATAGGATCATGCTCCTTTCACGGCGATTGGACGACCGTGAAATTATTTTGAAGAGGCAGAATCGAGCTTTTTTTCAAATCAACAGCGTGGGCCATGAGGCTATCTCAGCTGCCGCAGGCATGGTGATCAAGCGGGGGCATGACTGGCTCTACCCGTATTACCGTGACCGGGCCATGCTACTGATGATAGGCGTGACACCGGAAGAGATGTTGCTATCCTCTGTCGGGGCGGCTGCGGACCCAAATTCCGGCGGCCGTCAAATGCCGTCTCACTGGGGCGCCCCTCGGCTGCGCATCGTAAGTCAGTCGTCTCCCACTGGTACGCAATTTCTGCAGGCAGTCGGCTGCGCTGAAGCGTGCCGTTATCTCAATCCAGATACCGACGAGATAACCTTGGTCTCGAGCGGCGATGGGGCCACTAGTGAGGGTGAGTTCTGGGAAGCTCTCAACGCCGCCTGTTTGGATAAGCTGCCTGTGCTGTTTCTGATCGAAGATAACGGGTACACAATTTCTGTGCCGATTGAAAGGCAGACGGCGGGCGGCAGCATTTCCCGTCTTGTCCGGTCTTTCCCGGATTTGTTGGTCCTCGAGGTAGATGGCACGGATTTTTTGGCGTCATATAAAGCCATGCGAGAGGCTGCCGTTTGGTGCCGTGCTGGGAAAGGGCCTGCCCTGGTGCATGCTCACGTCATCCGGCCTTATTCCCACTCCCTCTCCGACGATGAGCGGCTTTACCGAACAAAAGCGGAGCGGGAAGCGGAGGCGGCGCGTGACCCTATCACGAATTATCCCCGTTGGCTTTTGGCGGAAGGCTTGGTGCCTGACATCCGGACTTTACAAGACATTGCTCACGAAGTCGATAAGGAGATTCAAGAGGCCACGGAAAAGGCGCTCCGCGCAGCGCCGCCCGAGCGGGAATCAGCAACGCGATACCTGTACTCCGATAAGGTCGATCCCACGTCGGATGAGTTCTCAACGCCTCCGCAGTTTGAGGGGCCTCCTCGGACCATGGTGGATGAAATTAACCTTACCCTGGCGGAAGAGATGCGCCGGGACCAGCGTATTGTAGTATTTGGAGAGGACGTTGCCGATTGTGGTCGCGAGGAGAATCTCAAGGAGGTTAAGGGGAAGGGCGGGGTATTTAAAGCCACGCTAGGTCTCCAGAGGGAGTTTGGTACCCGGCGTTGTTTCGACACGCCTTTGGCAGAGGCCTCAATCGTAGGACGCGCTGTTGGAATGGCCACGCGCGGTCTTAAGCCGGTTGCGGAGATCCAGTTTTTTGATTACATATGGCCGGCCATGAATCAGCTCCGCAACGAACTGGCCACTATGCGCTGGCGTTCCAATAACGGCTGGTCTGCTCCGGCGGTAATTCGTGCGACCATTGGTGGATATCTGGCAGGGGGCGCATTGTATCACAGCCAGTGTGGCGAGGTAATCTTTACCCACACGCCCGGATTAAGGGTGATCATGCCTTCGAACGCTCTGGATGCCTGTGGGCTTTTGCGAACCGCGCTACGTTGCGATGATCCGGTCCTGTTTTTGGAGCACAAGCGGCTTTATCGCGAGCCCTATAATCGTTCGCCACATCCGGGGAAGGACTTCCTCATCCCATTTGGCAAGGCGAGGGTCGTGAAGACCGGCAAGCTGCTGTCTGTGATCACTTATGGTGCGCTGGTTCAGAAAAGCCTGCTGGCTGCTGCGGAGATTGAGAAAGAAAACCCGGAGTGGAGCATCGAGGTAATCGATTTACGGAGCCTTTCCCCTTATGATTGGAACGCAATCCGTGCTTCGGTTGAGAAGACAAACCGCGTCGTGATAGCGCATGAAGATTGTCTGTGTTGGGGATTCGGCGCAGAGCTTGCAGCGCGGATCGCAAATGAACTGTTCGATCGGTTGGACGCACCGGTTGGCCGCGTGGGCGCTCTGGATACCTGGGTTGCATACCATCCTGAAGTCGAGGCGGCTACTTTACCTCAGGTCGAAAATCTGACCCGAGAATTCAAGCGGATTTTGGCTTACTGATCTTTGGTGATTGGGTTAACGCCGCAACTGAAATTCGCCCGGCTCAGCCTGGAAAAATAACGTTCCTTCATCGCTTGTAACCGTGAGAGCAGGGCGCAGGATCCGGCCGTCTTTCCAAACCTGCCATATGCCCTCGGCAAGATCGGTCACGAGGCACTTCACCATGCCAGGCGCTTTTATGGAGAAGGAAACCGGGCGGTTCGTCCGGCTGCCATCTGCATGGAATAACACCAGACGATCCGCGATCCGGGCGCCGACAAATTCGCTGGTTTGAACCTTTTCCACCGGTAAAGCAGCGTGTGTATCCCGGTCCATAACCTGCACAACGTTCAGGAACAGATCGGTTTCAGCCGGCTTTACCGGGGACAACTCGACGCGCCATTCCCCTATCTCATAAAGTTTCGGGTCTCCCCGGGAAACCGCATTCGGGAAGTTTTCGCCAAAAACCCAAAATTCTTTACCTGGGCCACCAACTTTGCTCAGTTCGGCAGAATCGGGCTCGGGGAGCAGTGTCGTATTGACCAGCTTACCTGTCCACCCCCTCTGCGTAAGGCTTACTGTTGTGACGTTCCCCTTAATGATTGGTTCCTCCATGCTGTGCAATAGCCAGTATTTCCTGAATCCCGGGTTGGCCGAGACCACGCGATCAAATACGATTAACGCTGCCGGAACAGTTTTACTGCGGAGATTTAAGAAAACGAAGGCGCGCTTTACGCTCCTGACTTTGCTGCTGTAAGCTTCCGTAATATCACCTTTGAGGTAAGTGTAGTCCGGAGTTTGAGGATCAGGCCCGTAACCATGCCCGAGTACTTCCCCGGTCTTGTAACCTCGTGAGAGTAGCACAGCAAGATTGTGGGCTTCGTTCCAGTTGTTCGGCAATCTCTGTCCGCCGTCGTTTTTTAGTTCGCGCGAGCGGGACCAAGTGAACTTTTCATCCGGGTCATAAACCAGCAGGCTGTTGTGCGCGATGGTGCGCCGGTAATAATTGCTGTGATGTGGACTGCCATAGGCGCCGTTGGTTCCTTCATAAAGTCCGGAGTCTATGGCCAGTGGGCCTTTGTAATAAAGCTGGAAACTGCCGGCGTCCAGGTGCTGGTGGTTGACAAAGTTGTACACATTGACTTTCAATTCCGCAATAACGCTGTCTTCCCCCCAACCAGTACGCGCGAGCATCCAGCCATAAGGGAAACCCATATAACGAGAAAGCGGAAGATCCGTTATGGGCAATGGCTTAAGGTCCGGGTCCGACCATAGAAACTCGAAGATCTTGCTCATGGGATCAATGCCAGGGCTCTTAAGGTAATCGCTCAGTATGTACCCGTCTCCATAGTAGCTGGCTGTCAACAGAGATCTGAGCTTCGGTTCCTTGCTCTGTCCATCGCCGGACCGCAGCAACTGACCATCAGGGCGCCGCATGTAAATCCACTGGTATGGGACAAACTGCTGCGAAGGATGATAGACATTGCCCGCACCGAGGCGGTCGAAGATCCACAGCGGGTAAAGATCTGAGCTAAAACGCGTCTCAGCGTATGCGGAACCTTGGTGAAAGGCATGCCCCGGGTACCAGAAATTCCTAGCAGGTAGAAGTTCTTTGAAAAAAACCGCGGCCGCTTGGCGGTACATTTCCGGATCCTCGTCATAGATGGCAATGCCGGTGCAAAGCATGTCGCGCATTACCATCCACTCCGAGCCATGGCCTGTGAGCCAGCCGAAAGGCTTGGGGGGGTAACCGCATTCAAGTTGCCTCGCCAGCCGGATGAATTCCGTGTGAAACTCTTCTTTTTGCTGGGACGTGAGGAGTGGATAGCACCAGTCATAGGCTATCGCGCCGGTGGTCATCAATCTGCCGATGGGACGAGTAATGTCCTGTACATTTTGCGGAAAATTACTCTTCTTCAAGGTCTCGAGGGCAACAGCGACTGTGCGTTTTCCAAGATTGTCGTCATGGGTCATTAAGTAGCACGCTGCATCCACCTCGATGCGAATCTGTGTTCTACTTTTTGCCAGCTCCTGCAGCTCCTCCCAGACTTTTTTCAACGAGGGATGCATCGTGCGGCGTTGTAAGTCACTTATGTCCCGTGCCCGCAAAAACAGCCGGGGATGTTCAGGCGGGGGAACGGGGGCCAAAACTCCGCCCAGGTCCATCCAGCGGGCGTCAACTACGCGGCTTGGTTGTGGCCACATAAGAACTGGCCATAGAAAACACGCAATTCGTGTTAATTGGAGCAGACTAATAGGGAAACGCACAGTAATCCTCGCAATAATACAAGAATACAGGCTTGGGAGAAGCTGCAGGAATAAGGTTACTGGGCGAGCTGAAATTCTAGCCGGATAAACGAGTTGTCCTTGACATTGACTACCCGCTGATCGCTCTTGAACCCTTGCTTTTTTATAGTAATGGTGTAGCTGCCAACGGGGAGTTCAAACACTGCTGGAGTTGTCTGCTGGCGCGGCTCCCCGTTGATCAAAATGGAGGCGCCGGGAGGCGTGGTGAGCACTTGGACCTTACCAATCATTTTTGTAAGGTAAAGAAATACCTCAACATCTTGGGGTACCTGGAAGATTTTGTAAGCAAAACGGTAGCCGGGCAATGAGGCGGATACTGTATGCCGCCCGCCGGGCAGAGTTCGAGAACAGGGGCTCTTGCAGACCGTGGATGGGTCGGCATCGAAAACCACGTTCGCACCAGGTGGACTAGTTGTCAGAAAAACTGTGGCTTCTTCAAAGTAGCTAGGGAGCTTTTGCGCCGGAATACTCTTGGGAGTTGAATGCAGCGCCGGCTGTGGTGCGGGGCTCGTTTGCCCGGGGGTTGTGGGCGTGTTTTCTTTCCCCGAAGATTCCAGCCTGCTTGGTTCCAGTCCCTGTTGTTGGGCCGAAGGCTCCGGGCTCACCATGGTGGTTGCAGGTGTTTGTGGAAGAGCTTGCACGGGCTCGGCCGTGCGGCCGGGAGCTGCTTGCGGAGCCACAGCGGCGACCGGTCCGGCGGGGCTCGGTCTGCCGCTAGTGACTGGGGTCTGTGCAGGTAAAGCGGTAGTTTCCACAGTATGCTTCTCCAGCCGTCGGAACCACCCGAAAGAAAACCCCAGGGCGGCCACAGTCGCTAAGACAAGTGCTAGCATCACAAATGTCAGGAACCTCCGGTTTCGCTGTGGCTCCTCCAAATCTCCTGGCCGCCTGGAAGTCAAGGCATTCGGGGTTTCAACGGCGGTCGCCACTACCGTAGGAAGGCTCAAGCTAGCGCCGCGCGGCAGAGGCTTCCAGTTTTTTGAGGAGTTGCAAGCGCCCTCAAGCGCTGTTATGAACTCTGTGCAGGTCGCGTAACGGTCCTGAGGATCTTTCTCAAGTGCTTTTCGGAGAACAACCTCGACCTGCCAGGACAGCGTAGAATTCAGCAAGTGCGGTGGCGGGGGCTGTTCGTGAACGATCTTATAGACCAGCGTGGGGAGCTGCTCGGCGACGAACGGCTTCTCTCCGGTGAGCATTTCATAAGCGATGAGGCCCAGAGAGAAAATGTCCGAACGCCCGTCTACCGCTTTGCCCTGTACCTGTTCCGGCGACATATAACTTGGAGTTCCCAGCATGGCGCCGAGTTGCGTCATTTGGTGCGAAGCTGGGATCTTTGCCACGCCGAAATCGGTAATTTTTACTACGCCGTTTTCCTGGACGATGATATTGGCAGGCTTAAGATCGCGGTGGATAATACCTTTTTGGTGGGCGAAATCAATGGCGGCGGCCATTTCTTTCAAAATCCGAAGCACGGTTATCCCATCGAGCGGTTGTTTTCTCGAAAGCAACTGTTCGAGCGTAGGCCCGTTGACGAACTCCATCGCGATGTAAGCCAGATTGCTTTCCTGGCCCACGTCATAAATGGTGACAATGCCCGGGTGTGAGAGGATTCCGGCGGAGCGTGCCTCATTGAGAAACCTTTCGCGAAGGTGGGCTTGAGTGTCTGGATCGTCGTAGACATCCAGACGGATGGTCTTAATGGCGACTGTGCGTCCGATGGCCGGATCCAAGGCACGATACACCACTCCCATTGCACCGCGCCCAATTTCACCCTGGATTTGATATCGGCCGATGTGTTCCATCCTGCGCTGTCATTGTAGCGCAGCAGAGGTGCGGCAAATCACTATTCCATGCTTATCTCCGCAATCACTTCCGTAATCTGGTCAAGAGGGGCGCTTTTCGCTATGGTGTTGAGGCCGTTGATGACAAACTCTGGCGAAAAGTATCACGCCACGCGATCCCTGACGACGATTGTTCAGGCCTTATTCCGCAAGATTGCTGCACGTCACTGTTAGAATGGAGGTTTCATCTCATGTTCCAGACTCTATTTGGATCTGTTCAACAGGAGCCAAATCTTTTCGAACGCCTCAAGCAGGGCATTCAAAAGACGCGCACCGGTCTGGTCTCGCGCCTTGAGGATATGCTGGCCGGCGAGAAGAAAATTGACGCCAATCTGCTTGAGGAGTTGGAATACACGCTCATCACAGCTGACGTGGGTGTGAGGACAACCCAGGAAATCCTGGGAAAAATACGGCAGCAGGTTGACCGGAAGCTGTTGGGAAATGCGACGGAGCTACGTGAGCTCATCCGCGACCACCTGCTGGAAGTGTTGAGAGCAGCCGACAGACCGTTGCCACAGGTTACCGCGCCTCCCGCAGTTGTGATGGTCGTCGGGGTTAACGGTTCCGGAAAGACAACCACCATCGGCAAACTAGCTCACCGTTACAGAAATGAGGGCCGGAGTGTACTACTGTGCGCGGCTGACACCTTTCGGGCGGCAGCCATCGAGCAGCTCGAAATCTGGGGAAAACGTACCGGGACAGAAGTCATACGGCAGAAGCAGGGCGCCGACCCGAGCGCGGTACTTTTTGACGCTTTGCAGGCAGCGTGCGCCCGTAGGACGGATTACGTGATTGTGGATACTGCGGGGCGCTTGCACACGAAGTCCAACCTGATGGCGGAATTGGAAAAAATGCGGCGAACGGCGGGCCGCGTGGTTTCCTCTGCGCCCCATGAAGTATTACTGGTGTTGGACGCCACCACTGGACAAAACGGGCTTGAGCAAGCCCGGCGTTTTACGGAAACCTCAGGCGTCACAGGCATTGTTCTGACCAAGCTGGATGGGACAGCCAAAGGGGGCATAGTAGTGGCGATAGCTCGCGAACTGGGACTTCCAATCCGGTATGTGGGTGTGGGTGAGAAAGCGGAAGACCTGTTACCATTCGAAGCGGAGCAATTTGTCCGTTCCCTGTTTGAGGCATGAACCTGGATCCCATGAAGGAAGCGCTGGAGCTGGCGCGGCAGGGTGTGGGCCGCACCAGCCCGAATCCGGCAGTGGGCGCCGTGGTTGTTTCTGGCGGCGAGGTGGTAGGTCGCGGCTACCACACTTATGCCGGTGTGCGCCATGCCGAAGTCTTGGCTCTTGAAGAGGCCGGGGAAAGGAGACGAGGCTCAACACTATACGTCACTTTAGAGCCCTGCTGCCACCAAGGGCGTACGGGGCCTTGTACGGAGGCAATTATCCGCGCCGGGGTCAGCCGTGTGGTCATAGCCATGGAAGATCCCAACCCCATGGTTTCCGGAATGGGTATACGGCGCTTGCGGGAAGCAGGGATCAGAGTGGATATAGCCAGCCAGTACACGCGCGAGGCAGAGCTGTTGAACGAGGCTTACATCCATTTCATGCGGAAGGGGCTGCCTCTGGTAACTCTGAAGGCTGCTGTCACGCTCGATGGTAAAATATCTGCCCCGGAAGATAATCGAGGGTGGATCACCAGCGAGGTTGCTCGCGCACACGTGCAGCAGCTTCGCCACCAGGCGGATGCCATCCTCACGGGAATAGGCACCGTGCTGGCAGACGACTGCCGCTTGACGGACCGGACGGGCCTTGAGCGCAGCCGCCCGTTGCTGCGGATCGTGCTCGATTCACAACTGCGGATTCCTTTACATTCCCGCATGGTTTTGGAAGTCAAGTCTGATTTGTTGGTGGTCACGACGTCGGCTGGACCCGACGAACGGCGGAAGTTGCTGGAACAGGCTGGCGTCAGGGTGATCACTTTGGATGGACCCGGGGGTAGAACGTATATACGAGGGGTGGTGGAATACCTTGCTCGTGAGAAATATCTTTCGCTGATGATTGAAGCGGGAAGTAAAGTAAACTGGTCCGCACTGGAATCCGAGGTGGTGGATAAGATTTTTTTCTATTACGCGCCGAAAATCCTTGGTGGGATGCAGTCGCTTCCCGTAATCGGTGGCATTGGACGGAGAAGGCGGGTGGACGCTTTTCGGTTTCAGAATGTGAGTCTCCACTCGATCTCCAAGGATGAATTTGCGGTCGAGGCGTGGTTAATAAAAGGGGCCTAGAGGATGTTTACCGGCATTATCGAAGAGCTTGGTGAGGTGGAGAGCCTGCAATGGCAGGGAACCGGCGCACAGTTGCGTGTGCGCTGTTGCAAGGTGCTCGAGGGCATGAGTGAGGGAGCAAGTATTGCCCTCAATGGAGTTTGCCTGACGGCGGTCGATTTCCGCCCCAATTCTTTCACCGCGGACCTGACGCCGGAAAGCTTGCGTAGAAGCAACCTGAGTGACTTGCGCCCCCGATCCGTTGTGAACCTTGAGAGACCTCTCACGGCGGATGGCCGTTTGAGTGGGCATATCGTTCAGGGTCACGTGGATGGTACCGGAGAGGTCGTGACGCTTGAGCCCCTTGGGGGCCGGAGCTGGTGGTTGAAGGTCCGCGTGCCAGGCGAGCTGGAACGGTATTTGGTCCACAAGGGTTCAGTCGCAATTGACGGAATTAGCCTCACGGTAGCCGCACTGGAAGACAACGTGTTGGCGGTCTCTGTTATCCCACATACCTTTGAAACCACCAACCTGCGCACACGAAGGGCTGGTGACCGCGTAAATCTGGAATGCGACATCCTGGCGAAGTATGTAGAAAAGCTGTTGGGTGTGCGCCAGGCATCTGGTGGTCTGACAGAAGACAAACTGCGCACTCTTGGCTATTGATCTTATTCGGGGACAAATGAGGCATTTCTCAGCCCTTATAGAATCCGAAGTGTAATGGCGTCAAACCACTGACTTAGCAGTTAGCGGAAATGTAGGTCATGTCTTTCGATGGGCTTGGAAAATTCAAAGTGGATGAGTTTGCCACGCACCACAAAGCACAGATACTGTTCCCAAAATCGCCGGAACCACTGCCAGTGGTTCACAAGAAACTCAATTCCCAACCATCTCCAGAGATTCAGCAACCTTACCCGGACCTCGACTTCATGAAGACGCGCGGTCGAATAAAAACCAAAGCCACCATGCTTGTCGCCAAAATAACGGAATGAAAAACTGGACAGGTGCCAGCGGTGCGTAGGGTCGCAGAAGGAGCTGAAGTCCGTGTAGTGTGGGGTTACGATGATAATCCGCCCGCCTGGGCGTACTAAACGGTGAAACTCTTCGATAGCGCGGATGATATCCGAAAGATGTTCGATTACGTGGACGGCGCGTACCTCATCAAAGGACTCATTGGCAAACGGGTAAGGGAAGCGGTCGAGATCGCAAATTACATCCGCGCAGCTTCTTGGGTTGCGATCGATACCAATCGCCCCTGGATGCTTTCGTACTCCACAGCCTACATCGAGTATCCGCATGTGCGCGCCCCGGGTCCCTATAAACGCCCCAGGCAGTCTTCTAGTGTATCGATTGCAAAGTCTGCCTGGTCGCGGGAGATGGTCAGTGGGGGACTCAACCGTAGGGAACTTGTACCGGCCGATAGCAGCAAGAGGCCACGCTGAAACGCCATTTTGATGACTTGGTCGCGCAAGTCCGGAGCTTCCTGTCTTGTCATTTTATTCCGCACGATCTCGACGCCGATCATCAACCCTAGAGCTCGCACCTCCCCAACACACGCGAAGCGACGGTGTCAGTCCAGAATTCGATCGAGAATGTGACGGCCCATCCGTGCTGCGTTTTCAATCAAGCCTTGTTCAAGAAGCTCGATAGTAGACAGCGCAGCGGCTACCGAGACAGGGTTCCCTCCAAATGTGATAACTTGGGCCCCGGGCGGCCACTGCATAAGGTCTGCGCGGGCCACTGTAGCGGCGAGAGGCATGCCACTGGCAATTCCTTTAGTGACCGCAAAAATATCAGGGACAAGATCATAGTGCTCCGACGCCCACATTTTTCCAGTACGCCCTATGCCCGACTGTGCTTCATCGATAATCAGCAGAATTTTGTGTTTGTAAGCCATCTGCTGCAGTTCGTCGAAAAACTTATGGGGTGGCACCCTCTCCCTGAACAGGCTCAGCCACTATGGCGGCCACCTGTTCTGGTGGAACAGTAGTTCTTAACAGCAGGTTCTCGATAGTCTTTACACATTCCACAGCGCAAGTTTCCGAACTCTTGCCATATGCGCAGCGGTAACAATATGCGTAAGGGACATGATACACGCCGGGGACTAACGGACCGAAGCCGCGGCGCTGTACAGTACGGCTGGCTGTGAGCGAAAGAGATCCTAAAGTCCGGCCGCGGAAAGCGCCAAAGAAAGCAATAAGCTTATCCTTGCCAGTGTGATACCGTGCCGCCTTTACGGCTGCTTCCATGGCTTCGGTGCCTGAGTTGCCGAAATAAACCCTGCGCGGCACGTTGCCTGGCGCCAGGGCAATCAGTTTTTCGGCCAGCCTGACCATGTCTTCGTAGTAAAAATCTGTCCCCGAGATGTGAATCAAACGGGCTGCTTGTTCCCGGATGGCCTTGACGACCTTGGGGTCACAGTGTCCGGTGGCCACGACCGCGATGCCTGCATCAAAGTCGAGAAAACGATTACCATCTACATCCTCCACAACGGCGCCTTGTCCTCGTGCTGCTACTAGTGGTGATTCACGCCGGAAGGATGGGGAAATAACCTGGCGGTCGGGATCGGTTATCTGCCTGGCACGAGGACCGGGCAGTGCTGTGCGAATGTCCGGCAGATCCGCGCGATGGGCGCCAGTTCCTTCGCTCTTCATCGTTTGATCCCTCCTAAGTCCGCAAACTCCGTTGTGATTAGCGTAGAACTCCACCAGTCTAAGCCTAACAGGGCGGTCTTGCGCCTGCGGGCCGGATTACGGGACCGCTTCATGGTTTTCGTTTTTCCGCTGTCCCCTATTTTTGTCCCTGGGAGTACCCTAATTCAGGGGGAGTCCAATAAAATGTATGCTGCGTCTCCAACTGATGAGAGACAATATAAAAAAGGAGGCTTGTCGTGCAGGGTACAAACTCTCGAAAGCGTCGTTGGGCACTGTTCGCTGGAGCGGTCGTGGCTGCAGTGGTGATTGTCAGTGCAGGGTTGCTTATCGCTCAGAATAACGAAAGGACCAAGCCGGTCTATACGTTAGCGACTTATGATCCGGCAACCGAGAAGTCCTTTCCGGTGACTACTTTTGCTCCGGTGGTGAAGCGTGCGCTTCCAGCGGTAGTAAACGTGTCATCTTCAAAGGTAGTGAAGTCCTCGGAAGAGTTGGCTCCTTTCTTTTCGGACCCGTTTTTCCGCCGGTTTTTTGGTGATGAGTTCGGGAATAGAACACCCAGAGAACAACGGGAACACAGCCTCGGGTCTGGAGTCATTATCAGCCAGGACGGATACATTTTGACAAACAACCATGTAATAGAGGGCGCGACAGATGTTAAAGTCACCCTCAGCGACAAGAGAGAGTTTTCGGCGAAGGTTGTGGGCAAAGACGCGAAAACGGATATTGCTGTACTGAAGGTCAACGCAACCAATTTGCCAACCTTGCCTTTTGGGGATTCCAGCCGGACGCAGCCAGGCGATGTGGTGTTGGCGATTGGGAATCCGTTCGGTCTGAGTCAGACCGTGACCATGGGCATTGTCAGTGCGACTGGACGCGGCGGACTGGGCATTGAAGACTATGAAGACTTTATTCAAACAGACGCTGCAATCAACCCAGGTAATTCCGGTGGCGCTTTGATAGACACACAAGGGAATTTGATCGGCATTAACACGGCCATTCTTTCGCGGGCTGGAGGGAATCAAGGGATAGGGTTCGCGATCCCCATTAACATGGCTCGCGAGGTCACAGACCAAATTTTGAAACATGGTCGGGTGATCCGGGGCTATCTCGGAGTGGTCATTCAACCCGTTACCCCGGCTATCCAGCAGGCTATGGGATTGAAAGACATCAACGGCGCCTTGGTCGGCGATGTTTCACCGAACAGCCCTGCTTCTCGGGCAGGAATCGCCAGAGGTGACGTGATTGTCTCTTTGAACGGGCAACCAGTAGCGAGTAGCCAGGAATTGCGCCTTAAGATTGCCATGACCAAACCCGGTTCGGTGGTGAAACTCGGGGTTATTCGGGACGGCCGTCCGATGGACGTTTCCGTCACGCTGGGGGAACTTCCCAGTAAAGGAGAATCAGAGGCCGGACCGGGATCGTCGGAAAACGCTCTACAGGGTGTGAGCGTAGAGGAGTTGACCCCAAGCATCCTGCGCGACTTGGGGTTGCCACCTGGAACCAAAGGCGTGGTTGTAAGCGATGTGAATCCGAGCAGTCCGGCTGCAGATGCGGGTTTGCGGCGCGGTGATGTGATCCAGCAGGTCAACCGCAAGCCCGTCACGAGCGTAGCGGAGTTCCGCCGTTTGGTAGAGCTCGCGGGCAAGCAAACTGTCCTGCTTTTGGTTAACCGTGGCGGGCAGACGATGTTTGTCGCCGTGGGGCCCAAGTAGCATCAGTAAAGCGACGCCAAATGAGGGATTGCAGCCCGAGGAGGCTGCAATCCCTTATCGGGCGTATGTGTATGCGTTCGAGCACGCTGTTCCAAAATACCCTATAGACGGTAGCAACCACTATACCCAGGCGGTACATCCAACTGAATGGAGATAAGCCACTGGACCGTCAAGGCACAGTGGACGGAGGGAGATTAAGGATGAAACAGATTTGGCTCTGCGCAGGGAGTATTTTGCTGGCTTCGGCGCTGATTGCGCCCGCAGCCGTTCTACCCAAACCGTCGAATTCGTCGTGCATGGCAGGGGCGCCCGTGCCGGCTTCCTACACCTGGAACTTTAACAAAGAGGCCGACCAGCTCTTGACTCAGATGCGCCATGATGCAATGAAAATTCGCATGGCGGCTGACGACCTCCAAGTATTGACAAACACCCCTATGGTGAGTTGGGAGAGCCATGCTTGGGACCTGCGGGTCATACGAGACGAGGTTAACGCCATGGGCGCCAAGTTATGCCGTCTGGAAATGATCCGCAGAGTTGTCCGCCCAATCGATCAGCAGGAAATCGATCGGACGGCTTATACGACGCGGCTGCTAGCCGACAACGTGGAAGATGCGATCCTCTTCCTGAACCATCATCAACATGAACTGTGGAATCCGGAGTACCTGACGAATGCCTCTAACATTGAGAAGGAATCGACGAGGCTGTCGCAAGCTTTGACACATCTTAAGGAGTACGCGAATGCCCGCGGCGAAGTCAAAGATCTGAGCGGGACACTTGGCGTGAGCGTGGGCGGCTAATTCGAAAAGCCTCAGCTTTAGAGTGCAAGCGCCTCCTCCCTTGGCGAACCAAGAGGTGGCGCTTTTTTATACATCCACTGGCCGCTTTGGCCTCCATTGCTTTCGTTCGCGGTCCGGCGGAGACTTGTAGTTGGAAGCGCTCAGATGTAAATTGAAGTTTTAACAACGGCGCCCACTATAGGATGTCGGTGGAAGATTCCCGTAATCCGGAGAGTACTCATGAGTACAACGACTGTTCGCCTGAGCTTGATGCCATGGCTTTTTTTCGCTGCTGTTTTGGCTTTCGGGGAGGTCAAGGTTTACGAACAGGACCTCGCGATGCCCACCTATGAAATCGGTCCCCCACAAGTACATTCGGTCTTTTGGGATGTCAGGGAGCAAATTTACCCTTATACGTTAAATGAAACCCTGACTGACAAAAAGGTCAACAAAGTGTACAAGGCTGTGTACCTGGAAAATGAGTACGTTAAGGTGCTGATTCTTCCAGAAATCGGCGGCAGGTTACACGGCGCTCTCGACAAAACAAACGGGTTCGAATTTTTCTACTGGCACAAGACGATCAAGCCGGCGCTGGTCGGCATGACGGGCGCCTGGATTTCGGGTGGTATTGAATGGAATTTCCCGCACGGGCATAGGCCTTCCGGCTTTATGCTGGTCGATCATCGGATTGTGAGGAACAAGGATGGTAGTGCGACGGTTTGGGTGGGAGAAACCGAACCCATTTTCCGGATGCGCTGGCTGGCAGGCATGACCGTCTTCCCGGGACGTAGCTATATTCGGGTCGATTATATTTTGATCAACCCCACCAATTACCAGTACTCCTTCGAGTGTTGGGCAACCTCAGCAACTTACGCCGGTGACAGCGTTCAGGCGCAATACCCGGGGGACATGGTCACTGGGCACGGAAAGCATCAGTTTTGGCACTGGCCGATTGATCATGGTGTAGACCTGACGTGGTGGAAAAATTCCCCGAATGCCAGCAGCTATTTTGCATTCAATAATCCGTCGGACTGGTTTGGTACCTACGACCATAAGCTTCAAGGCGGTATGGTACATGTAGCGAACCACCAAACAATGCCAGGCAAGAAATTGTGGACGTGGGGTTCGGGTCCCTCCGGGCGGATCTGGGAGAAGATCCTTGCCGATGGAGGGCCTCCGTACTTCGAGCCCCAGGCGGGTGCATGGAGCGACAACCAGCCAGACTTTCACTGGATGATGCCCAACGAAGTAAAGACGGTGCACGATTACTGGTACGCGGTGCGCGACATTCGCGGCTATCACAACGCCAATGCAGATTTCGCCCTGAACACGGATCTGCGCAATGGAATGGCTTTTGGCGGAGTAAACGCCACCGGTGTAATGAAGAATTACAGAGTTGTGCTGAAGAATGCAAAAACGGGAACGGTATTGCGTGACGTGGTGACGGATATCGCGCCGGATAAACCGTTTACCACGGAAGTCAAAGTAGGACCTGAAGTGACGGTATACGATTTGCACCTTGCGGTCTACGACTCATCGGGCAAGTTGTGCCTTGAAGTGCAGCAACAGCCGCCGAAAGACGTTCCCTTGCCTGCGGGGCAAAGTGAGCCGGGTGATCCAAAGAAAATGAACCTCGACCAGCTTTACCGTTCCGGCGAGTGGCTGGACAAATTCCGCCGCACTACGGAAGCACTCGTTTACTACCAGGAGGCTTTACGGAGGGACCCGAAAGACCTGCGTGTCAATACTGAAATGGGATTCCTCGCACTCAAACAAGGAAGATGGAATGAGGCTCTGAAATACCTAGACACTGCTCTTGAGCGTGATGACGACTGCTCCCGGCTTTACTTTGGCAAAGGCATGGCCCTAGAGGGTTTACAGAAGTTCAAAGAGGCTTATGACCAGTTCTACAGAGCAACGTACACAGCGGATTACTACGCGCCGGCATATTTTAACTTGGCAAAGATAGAGATGCGGTGGGGGGATTACCAGAAGGCGCTGGACAGTTTAGAAAAAGCCGAAAGCCAGAATAGAAAGTTTGCCGATATCCAGTCATTGAAAGCTGTAGTGTGGCGGCGGCTTGGAAAACCTCTTATGGCGCTCGCGGCGGCGGAAAAAGCCTTGGAACTGGATCCGATGCACTTCATGGGTGGGCGTGAGAAAGTCCTCGCTTTGCAGCAAGCCGGAAAGTCGGCTGATGAAGCGCAACGGGTCTGGACCGGTTATATGCGGGATGCCGTGCAGAACTACCTGGAATTGGCCACGGCCTATGCCGACGCGGGTCTGTTCGCCGATGCAGATGCGGTGCTGGGTGATTTTTCCAAGGGGAAGGACGACGCAAGGTTAAACCCGATGGTAAATTATCTGCGCGGGTACCTCAAAGAACTTAGCGGTGATTCCGCGGCTGCTATGCAGTTTTACGCCCGCGCCAAAAAAGGCCCACGGGTGTACACAAACCCGCACCGGCTGGAGGAAGCGGCTGCGCTCGAAGCAGCAATCCGGCACGATCCGCAGAACTCCGACGCCCATCTTTTCCTTGGGAACCTGCTGTACTCTAAGGGGCAGCGCGAGAAGGCCCTGGAACAATGGGAGAAGGCGGTTGAGTCAGATCCGAACAACTCTTTGGCATGGAGAAACGTGGGCTATGCGCAACAACATTTGATGAAAAATCTGCGCGCTTCATACAAGGCTTACCAGAAAGCATTTCAGATTGATCCCAATGATGGGAGGGTGCTGCTGGAGTTGGACCAGGTGGCGGAAGCTCTTAAGATTCCGCGCGCTGAACGCCTTGCGTTGCTGAACAGTCATTCTGAGACTGTGCTCTCCAGGGACGATCTAATTGCCAGAGAAATCGACTTGCGCCTTGAACAGGGCGGACTGCAGAACCTGCAAAGAGCCTATGACCTTCTTAAGAACCACCACTTCCACAGCTGGGAAGGCAAGTACGGCATTCATTATGCCTGGATGGAAGCAACCAAGCGGTTGGGCGATGTGGCTTTCGGGAAGAAAGATTATCCCATGGCCCTGAAATATTACAAGGAAGCTGATCTGTATCCGGAGAACCTTGAGGTAGCAGCGCGCACGCCTGATTTCAGAGCACACGTATACTGGGACCTTGCCAGGGTTTATCTCGCCATGGGACAGAAGCAAACTGGTGAGGACTATTTGCGGAAAATCCTTGCAGAGAAGTACGAGCGTACGCATTTGGGAACCTATTACAAGGCCTTGGCGGAAAAAGCCCTCGGCCACACTGCCGAGTACCAGAAGCTTCTCCAGCAGGTGGATGAGGAGGCGCGAAGGAGAATCGCCTTGCCCGATACAGGATTCAGGCGCCGGGGAGGCGGTGATCCCAGGGCTGTAGGTCATTACCTGCTTTCGCTTGTTCTGGCTGAGCGAGGTCAGACTGCGGAGGCGGAAGCCGAAGCTAGGAAGGCCCGTGAAATGGACATAGAGGTTGCCAGAAACGCCGTCCGCGAAGCCCAAATGGACGTTTCTCGCGCCATCCAATGAAAATGAAGAAGATGTGACAAAGCCGGGGGTGGGACGACCTTTGTGAGTTTGTCCCACGCCGGGCGAGACCTTAGCGGCGGAAGGACTTATGTCCGGTCCGGATGAGAGTGCCCGCCTCATAACGCACATCCGTTTAAGGAATTGGCGCAATTTTGTGGATGTGCAAGCGGATCTTGGCTGGCGGACCATCATTGCCGGACCAAATGCTTCTGGAAAAACCAACCTGCTGGATGCGCTCTGTTTCCTTCGTGGCTTGGCTGCGGAGGGCGGCGGGCTGAGGAAGGCGGTACGGAGAAGGGGCGGGGTACATAAGCTCCGGTGTCTTTCCGCGCGGCAGCTTTCTGATGTCGGCATCCTTGTCCGTGCGGGTCCGGAAGAAAACACAGCACACTGGGAATACGAATTGCACTTTAATCAGGACAGGCTATCTCAGCCGGTGGTTAAGCTTGAACGCCTGTCGCGGATGGGCGAAGACATAATCCAACGTCCGGACGCAGACGATTGCGCCGACCCGGAGAGGCTGACGCAGAGCTTCCTGGAGCAAAGAGGAATCTTCGGCGAGACAAAGGCTTTGACGGTTTTCCTGCGGTCCATCCACTATGTGAATGTTGTGCCGCAATTGATGCGCGAACCTGACAGGCTGGTCTCAGGGCGGGTTGATATCTGCGGTGCAGGACTTCTGGAAAGTATGGCGAGTACACCTGCCAGGTCGCGGAACGCCAGGCTCAGGAAAATCCTCGAGGCGGTTACCGCTGCGGTCCCACATCTCAGCGAACTCAGCGTTTACAGGGACGAGCGTGGCCGGCCACATTTGCGGGCACGCTACCGGCACTGGCGTGCCAAGGGTGCATGGCAGTCCGAGGACCAGTTCTCGGATGGAACTTTGCGCTTAATCGGGCTGCTGTGGACATTGCTTGATGCCCCCGGGCCTGTGCTGATGGAAGAACCGGAGCTCGCACTTCATCCCAGGGTTGTGAACCTCTTACCTGGAATTTTGACACGGCTGCAAAAACAATCCGGCCGGCAAGTTTTGCTGACCACCAGCTCCCCGGACTTTGTCGAAGGCGAGGGTGTGGATCCGGCTGAGATTTTGGTGGTCGTTCCTGCCGAAGAAGACACTACGGTATTCCGACCCCTGGCCTCGAGTAAGGTGGCGGCGCTGCTCAGAACGGAGACTTTTCCTTCACCACTAAAGCATCAAGCGGAAGAAGAGGAATCTCACGTGCAGATGGAGCTATTCCCTGAGTAATGGAACGGCAAACAAGTTCGCAAATAATTGCATACATGTTTCCGGCATAACTTAACTATTTCACAACCTTGTCTGCCTGTAATCCAACGTTATTATTCTTGCCCGGCATTTTTGCGTGCTTATTATTAAGTTAGTAAGATGCTAGGCAGTACATTAAAGGTAGCGAGGAATATTCGCACTTTTTTCTCCAACTTTTTGAAGCAGGCCCAAATGCTGCCGCTAGCAAAACTCCACACCAGGGTTCCGTTCATCTTTATACATGCGCTATCAAGCCTGGCTGGTTACCCCGTTCAGAATCAACCGCGCGTGGTTTGACCGGCCCCTGCACGGTAGGTTACGCTGTTGGCTGTTTAGTCCAGGAAGGAGTGCGTATGGTTGTTTCGAGAAGAGAGTTTATTGGAGCCTTGGCGGCCGGCTCGGCCATGGCTGCTCAGAGTAAGTCACTCCCAACCAGAGTGCTGGGGCGAACGCAGGTGCGTGTCACCATCTTGGCGCACGGTTGCGGAAGCCGCTTCACGGCATACAAAACCGATGAGGAGGCGATTGCCGCTCTGAACCACGCTATCGATCTGGGTGTCCGGTACGTAGATACGGCGCAGGGGTATGGCAATGGTTCCAGTGAAAGACGTGTCGGTATGGTAATGAAGACCCGCCGTAAAGAGGTTTTCCTTTCCACCAAGACCGCTGCGCGCAAAGCAGACGATGTCATGCGGGCTTTTGAACAAAGCTTGAAAAGACTTCAGACCGATTATGTGGATCTGTTACATATCCACAGCCTATCCGGTGATGATGACCTGACTGCTATCGAAGCCAAAGACGGCGCTCTCAGCGCACTGCACAAACTCCGCGATCAGAAAGCCACGCGCTTTATCGGCATTACCTCTCATATGTACCCGTCAACTCTGGCCAAGGCTTTGGAGCGACACGATTTTGATGTGACGCAAATGGCGCTCAACGCTGCTCTGATCGGCATGAAGGACGGAGGAGCTGCCGGCATGGTGCCCAATCCAGCTGTTAAGGAGAGCTTCGAATCCATCGCGCTGCCCGTGGCTAACCGCAAAAAAATGGGCGTCATCGCCATGAAAGTTTTCGCGCAGGACAAGCTCAAGGGTCAGGTGCCGCCGGAGAAACTTCTGGGTTATGCCTTGTCGCTTCCCGTAACTGCCGCAGTGCTGGGCTGGCCCGAGCCACACTTTATCGACAGCAGTGTGGAAATCGCGCGGAACTTCAGGCCCATGCCGCCTGAGGAGATGAAGACGCTTGCCGACAGGCTTTCCGCCCTAAACAAGGAGGCGCACGACCTTTTCTTCGTTAACCACATCGATGCCTGAATTCGCCGTTCTGGGGCCGCATTTAACCGCGCCGGCGCATGGGCGATAATGTGAGTGTGGCGAAGACCAAAGAGTTACAACTGCGTCTGGAACGTACCGAGCAGCAGCTGCGTCTTTTCCAGGAAATCAGCCGCATGATGGTGCGGGAGATGAGCCTGCAGGAGGTTCTGCAAGGCATAGTGCAGCTCGTGGTGGGCTTTATGCAGTGTGACTCCTGCCTTGTTTATCTCCTGGATAATGATGAGCTGGTTTTATGCGCCAGCAACAAGCCCCATCCGGGTGCGGTTGGAAAAGTGCGCCTGAAGTTGACTGAAGGACTCACCGGATGGGTGGCGCGGGAAAAGCACCTTCTTGCGATTTCTACGGAAGCTTACAAGGATCCTCGCTTTAAATACTTTGGCGATTTGCCTGAAGATAAGTTTGAGGCGTTCCTTTCCGCTCCTGTGATTGCCCGGAACCGGGTGGTCGGGGTTATTAACGTGCAGCACCGGTTTCCTCATGCGCACACTGGAGCCGAAATTGAAGTCCTCAGTACCGTCGGCGAACAGGTAGGGTGCCTGCTTGTTCTGGCGCGTATGGACCCCGCCGCTGTGGAGATGGCAAACCACGCCGAACTAGTGTTATCTTCTGCGCCTGCGGCGCCGTTGGGGTTCAATGTTTCATGAAATGCGCGCTGCTGTATGGTTGTTTGTGGCTGCCGCTTTGTGCCCTGGGGGCGCCCCGGTGGACGCTGCAATATTTCTACGATGTTAGCAACTCCACGCTGGTCATCAACGACCTGAAATTCACTTCGCCCACGCGGGGCATGGCCGTTGGGTTTTTGAGGGAACGCGACAAGGTAAAACCGGCGGCGGTGGCCACCGATGACGGGGGAAAAAACTGGCGATTCCTGAAAGTGCCGGATGGGGGTCTCTCCCTGTTTTTCCTCGATGACCACGTCGGCTGGCTGGTCACGCCGAGAGCCGTCTGGGCCACGCGTTCCGGCGGTCAGAACTGGACAAAACTCGGCCATACGCCACCTCACGTAACTCAAGTTTACTTTTTGGATGAAAAGCGCGGCTGGGCCATAGGCACGCAAAAATCTGCGTATGAGACATCAGACGGGGGGGCAAGCTGGGCTCGTTTGGCGGCCTTGAAAGACCTGAACACATCTGCGGAGTTTACTCAATTTTGGTCCATCGATTTTGTCAACCGCAGGGTCGGCGTGATTACCGGAGGCCGCATCACTCCTTCTTCCGAACGTCGGAATTTTCGGGAACCGAAGCCTGATGAAGCGCCACTGGTTCGCGAGCGACCCTCGGTGAGCATTATTTTGGAAACTCGTGATGGTGGCCGGACATGGAGAGTCGATAAAACCTCAATGTTCGGTCGAATTACCCGAGTGCGCCTTCTTGAAGAAGGGCGAGGCATGATGCTGATCGAGTTTTTGCACGCTTTCGAGTGGCCCTCCGAGGTGTTTGAACTCGATTGGCAGCATGGAGCGATGAGACGCATTTTCCGGGCGAAGGACTGTGCGATTACGGATGTAGCGCCGGTTTCAGGACAGTGCGGGTATTTAGCTGGGGTTGAAGCCACGGGGCTATTTGGCAGAAGCGCGGTTCCTTCCAAGGTGCGGATCTACCAGAGTGCGAACTGGACGGAGTGGAGCGAGATGGATGTAGACTATCGTGCGATAGCGACCCGGGTGGTGCTGGCGGTGGCGGATGGCCGGCACGTTTGGGCGGCGACGGATACTGGTATGATCCTTCGTCTTTCCGAATAGCGGTGGGCGAGAACAAAAGAGGCCTGCATTGTTTTATGCACAGGATATTCAGGCTGGTATCCGCGTATCCATTTGAAGCATAAGAAGAAATAAGCTTTGGAAAAGGGTTCGGAAGATGATGTTTTTTATTGACACAAACGGGGATTGGGTGCACTATGGAAGTGGTTCCAAGAGGTTCACGGAACAGCGGGCTTCACCGTTCGTAGCGGGCCCGGAACGATGATCTGCACGAGCAAAGAAAAAAACTTGCTTCAGCAGGGAGCGAAGGGTAATCGGGCGGACGGGAGAGGCAAGCTCCCTAACCTCAAATCGAGCTGAGCGCAGTGATCCGGCGGGGTCGAAGGACCCCAAAGGGGAGCGAAGGCATGAGGAGAGGAAGGGCTGGCAGAAGCAGCGGGTAGGCAACGGGCCGAGGGCGATGACGCTCCCAAGTCCCACACGGACGGGAAAGGGAGAAGAGCTCAAAGGCCGAACGGGCATACCCAGCTCTGCCAGGGAGCCGAAGGGAGAGACCAGGATCGCCGACCCCGCTGCGGAGAGTTCCCGTAAGGGTACAACCGTTGCGGGCGAGAGAAAGGTCCTTCCGGGGATCCGGCTTCTAGCGGCAGTTCATGCTGGCGTCCTGCCGAGCGATGAAGTGTGGCTGCCTAAAAGCAGTTACGCGGAGCGAGGTGGAAAACGCCCCGAGGTGCCGCATGCCACGCTCAGGCCGAGCATGCCGGCTGGAGAGCAAGCTGTGAAGTGGGTCACTTGGAACCATTTTTTGTCCCTCGAGAGTTTCCCGGCATGCCTGTTTTAAAAAGACTGCGCTTGATCGATCGGCTCTGTGGTTATGTTCGCGCCAAATTTCAAGAGGTTGCGCGCTTGTAGACGTATCTGTACTTGCGTCGGCGAAAGCTGATGAAATTGTGGCGGCAATACTCGCAACGATAAGGGTTAGCCCCGAGGTACATTAGGAAAGCTCGCCACCCCGGAACTCTGTAACGCTCAGGGCTCCAAGTAGCGAGATCCATCTGCAGACACTTAGGGCATCGGGCGTACCGTAAATCGGAGAAAACCCATGTGCGCGTTGTAAATCGTGCACGGCAGTCGCGGCAGCGAAGCGGCCGGATACCAACCAGTGCCCCTAAGCGCTCTTTGGCGTTACGCATACGGGAAAACCGAAGATTTCGGCTACCACAATTCGGACACTTGGTGGTCATGGCTCTTCTTTAAGGTAATCGTCGGCTACGGGGTGGTAACCGGGGCGGGCCGCTTCTTGCCACTCACGTAAGCGCTTACGTACGAGGTGAACGCTTGCGCAAGAGCCTTGCGTACCTCACCCTTCTGGTGCACTTGGATCCCTTCGATTTCTTTGACGGGTAGCAAGCCCCGGGTGGTCGACGTTATGAAAACCTCGTCCGCCCTGGCCAAATCCTCCAGTCGGAGATCCCTTTCTCCAATTTCTATTCCAGAGACATGTACCTCTGAGAGCAAGACATCGCGCGTCACGCCCGGCAGGCAGCCGGAATGCAGGGGAGGGGTCCATGCCTTGTTGCCCTCGGCGATAAAAATATTGGCCGAGGTGCACTCGCTGACTTCGTCGCGCTCGTTTAAAAGAACGACTTCATCATAGCCTTTATTGTGCGCTTCTTCGACCCAAACGAGGTTCGTGGCCCAAGCAAGAATCTTCGTGCCGGCAAAGACACAGGCAGAATGCCGTGCCTGCGGCACGACTCCTAGCCTCACATTTGAGCCCCATTCTTTGTTATCGGCTGTGAAAGCAATGAGATCGTAATTTCTCGTGATCCCGTGCCCCTGCCACATCCCTCCAAGATTGCGAACTATAGCGACGCGCAATGTGGAAGTCCAGGCGGCGTTGGCATCCACCAGTCGCAATAGGAGACTGTGCACGAATTCCGGGTCAGTCGGGAAAGGTACGTGCATGAGGGTGGCGTCCCGCTGCATACGGGCCCAATGGCGTTCCCACGCGAAGAGGACGCCTTCTTTGACGCAGATCGTACTGAAAACCCCCCATCCACTGAGCAAGCCGACCTGACCTGGCATGAGGACGGCTTCGGAAGCTTGGCAGATAGTTTCGTTATGGAGGGCAAACCGATGCATGATTGAAATTATTCTATCGAGTCACAACCGTCACAATCAAACCGACCCTCCATCATTTGGTATAAGACTTTTTGGGCGGAGGACATTCGGTGTTTGATGAGGGGCTGACGATCCCCAAGGCCACCCTTAAAAAAATTACTTGCCCGTGGGTAGGTTACCATGGTCCTTGGACAGAGGATGCCGGGTTTTTAAACAAGTCCTTGACAGAAAAAGACCGGATTGATACAGTGGCATATCTGCTGGGAGATACAGTAAGGCCCGGCAAAGAGCTGTCCTAGAAGCAAACGCCAAGGCTCTTCATGAAGCAACCGTATTTCATTGTCGTCGTAGCACATTCCCTGCGCGGCCGGTTGCGGCGAGTGCATATCCCTCATCATGTAATTTACGGTGTCCTAGGTCTAGCTCTCCTTGGGTGTTTTACCGTAGTGGGCTTTGTATCCAGCTATATGCGAATGGTCTGGAAGGTCGCCAACTACAACTCCTTACGCCAAGAGGCCGAAGCCCTGCGCTCGCGGTACAGGAACCTACAGCGAGAATACAACCAGACCAACCAACAACTGGCGACGCTTCAGTTGTTTGCCAAGGAAATCTCGACAGCCTACGGTATTAAGGAGCGGCTGGAGGGACCGCCCGAGATTTCCGACGAGGGCAAGCTAGTGCCTACTTTCGACCAGTCTTTGGCGGAGTACAACTTCTTGAGAAGCATGAACTTCTCCAAATTTCGGCAGGCATATGCAAAGCCCTGGCAGAGCCATGTACTGCCAAGCATCTGGCCAGTGGATGGCCGGCTGATGGGATCGTTTGGGTGGCGTGGGGACCCGTTCTCAGGAGAGCAGGCTTTCCACAAGGGCGTAGACATATCTGCACCGGCGGGAACTCCCGTTCGGGCTAGTGCCGAGGGGGTGGTGATTCATGCAGAATGGGGCGGGCAATACGGCAGGCTGGTGGTGTTGGACCATGGTGGCGGAATGCAAACCTATTATGCGCACCTTTCCCGAATTGATGTTATCGACGGGCAGGTAGTTCATCTTGGTCAGGTCATTGGCGCTGTCGGTTCGACCGGACGGGCCACGGCACCACACCTTCATTACGAGGTTCGGGTGGGAGGAAGCCCGGTCAATCCTTATAAGTACCTTTCCCGAGCATCGGTTGCGAGGACGAGCAACCGGGACCTTCCTTTCTAGTCAAACGCTTGCGTGCACCGTAGCTTGGCCGCCTGAAAGGCGTATACACAGGCGCTGCCGGCCCGATGATGGTCCCTTCGCCCTCGCCGTTAAGACCAAATGCTAGCATGGCAGTAATGGAGGCACCGGGATCGTATGTCCGCTTGTGGAAGCGGCGGTCTTTTTTATCCCTGGCTGTAGGAGGTAGCCTGTATGGCGCTTACGGGCGTGGAGCCCGGTTGGCTCCACAGCGAGCATCTTTTTTGGATCGCGCTACTGAATTTCCTGTAGAACGTCTCACCAATCCTGCCTATTCCAGTTTCCTGCCTTCTTATTACGGGCGCTTCATTTCGAAAAAAGGAGACTGGTTCTTGTTCTGGTCAGATCGGAATCGAACTCCGCAGGCCTTTCGCATGCACCTCAAAACAGGAGAATGGTTTCAGTTGACCGATGCGACATCGCTGGACGGGTCTTCGTTGTGGCTGTTCCCGGACGAACATCGGTTCTGCTATTTTGATGGCGCCATGTTACGGATGACAACCCTGTCCAATTTCAGGAGCAGGGTACTCTACCATGTGCCGGACCGGTGGCAGCGCGGTCAGGGGTTTGCTATGAGCAGTGATGGCCTCTATGGGACATTCCCAGAAGTGCAGGGCAACAAGTGGAGGTTGCGGCTTATCAAGTTTTCCAGTGGCGATGTGGATACGGTGGCGGAGGCAGGTGAGCCTTTGTGCGAACCCATGCCGCGCCCGAATCACCGGTCGATACTCTATCGGCAAGGTGAGTCTTTCCGCATGGTCAGCTACGACGGCGCAGGAATTGCCATCATAGCCACAGCGCCAGGACGCCCGGGACCGGCCTTGTGGTCTCCTGACGGCCGTACGGTCATTTATCTCCACTTTCCCAAGGCAGATCGGGGGCTGAATGCTATCCGCGAGCTGTCGCCGGAGGCGGGCACCGATACTCTGGTTGCAAATACAAGTCAGTTTGTACAGTTCGCGGCCAACGGCGATGACTCAGTTTTTGTGGGAGTAAGTGGCAGTAAAGCTTCACCATATGTGCTCCTTTTACTACGGGTGACTGGGCGGGAGTTAACTTTGTGTGAACATGGCGCCTCGCGCGCGAGCATGGTGACGGCTGTTTTTTCTCCGGACAGCCAGCAGGTTTACTTCCACAGTGATCAACAAGGAAAGCCTGCAATCTACAGGGTGCGGGTTGACAAGCTAGTGGCGAGGACGGATACCTAAATAGGGAAACAGGATGGTAGCCTGCTCCGGCGAGGAGACCTGTGGGCCTGAAAGGTATTTATGAAAGCTTTGCGCTTGGGTGTAGCAGCTCTTTTACTGGCGTCTGTCTGCATGGCTGGAACGAAACTTCTGGTCACCGTAGTTGAGCGCAAATCAGGCCGTCCAGTCAAAGGGCTGAAGGCGGAAGATTTTTCCGTATTTGACGACGGCGTTCCCAGGCAAGTGCAATCGCTGGACTATTCTTCCGGACCTATGGACATAATGTTGTTGCTCGATACCGGTCTTCTTGGCAGTGTAGTTGAGCCGGTGGCCGAGAACCTGATCGGGCAACTTCAGCCCAATGAACAGATGGCCGTTGTGGCCTTTCACTCGGCGGCGGACCTGATCCAGGATTTTACATCCAGCCGTGAATTGCTGCTGCGCGCAGTCGCATCGGTAAAGTATGGCAACAACCCCAGGGCCTTAGATGCTCTGTATGCATCCATCACTGGTGGATTTCGAGCTAGTACGTTCCGCCGCGTTATTATTCTGCTGACTGCGGGCATGGAAGGACCGAGTCGTGTGGGAGAAATCGAGGTGGTGCGACTGGCCCGAAGAAACGGAATCTCCATCTACCCGGTGTATGCGGCGGGCGTAGCCAGATCTCTGTTTGAAAACCTCGCGCGACAGACCGGGGGCGCTTGCTTTAATCTGCCCGATATGAAGAGATCTTCGCAGGAACCCCCGGGCCCCAGAATCTTCGAGGTCATGCGGTCGTATTACACACTCACACTGGCGGGGAATCCCTCGCTCGAAGGCAAATTGCGGATTGAAGTAAAAAGGCCGGAGAAACTGATCGTCTCCGGCCTGCCTCTCGAATGAACCTAGTTCAACCTTGTGTGCGCGCCTGCTGCGTGGGGACCTTCGGAGTAGCCAGATATCCTATGATTTGATCTTTTTTGACCTGATTTACGACGATCTCACATGGTTGCCTGGCTCCGCTGACGTAAAACTGCACGGGCTCGTTGGTGGTTTTGTCTTTTTTCTCAACTACCTTATCATCGGCAATCACCTGAAGCGTATAGCGGTTACGTTTAGGATCAGTCTTTTTGAGTAACACGCTAATGGAACCTATTTTTTGCGGTGTCTTGGTTTTTGACAGATTGAACTCGATGTAATTGCGTTCTCCGAGGGCCTTTAAGGCTGCCAGCTCTTTTGCATTGGTGGCGATCAAGCCACTTTGGACGCCTAGGTCTCCAGTAACTCGCTTCAGCTCAGAAATCGTTTTTTCCAACTCCGATTTTGTGGAAGCTACTTCAGTCTTGACACTGCCGACTTCATTGGAGACATCGGCAATTCTGCTATTGGCCGTACTGGCGGCATCCTTGACTGCACTCAGCTCTGAATTGACTAGGGCGCGTTGCTGCTCTTGCTCCTGTTTGAGGGCTTGTGCCAGGCGCTCGGCGTGTTTCTGAGCTTCGATTTTAGCTTGTCCGGCCGCGCGCGCTGCCTGCTGCCGGGCAGCTTCTAATTCCTCTTGCAGCGTCTTAAGGTGTTGCCGGTTCGTGGTAACTGTCAATAGCGAACTCTCCCGAACCTTGGCAATTTCGGCCAGCAATGAACCCTTCATCTCTGTGACTTCAGTCCGGAGGCTGGTGACGGAATGAAAAAGGTACAGGTTTGCGCCAATCAGGCCGGCAACCAAGCTGGCCAAAACGGCCAGTTTGAGATTATCACCGCGAGGGCTGTTCTCAGGCATATACACTCCTTAGCAGGGTAGCTAGCAATGCAGATGCCAAACAGGAAGGTTCTTTATAATCAGTAAAAAACGTTCCCGAGGTGCTGAAAAACAGCAGCAGTAGGCAAAATTTTCCTTTACGGAGAAAGTATTTTTTTCTAAATCCTGGGTGCGCGAAGCCCGCGGTCTTTTCGCCTGCACTCAATTGCGGCTGGTTTTTACTTTGGGTGTCGCCAGGTAACCGACAATTTCATTCTTTTTCACTTGGTTCACCACGATCTCGTAAGGTTGCCGGGCAGCAGCCACATAGAATTGCACGGGTTCATTGATGGTCTTGTCTTTTTTCTCAACCGTCTTGTCGTCTGCGATCACATCCATCGTGAAACGGTTTCGCTTGGCATCGGTTTTTTTCAGACGAATAAGTACATCGCCCACCTTTTGCGGTTGTTTGCTCTTGGATATCGTAAAGTCGTAATAATTCCGGTCTCCCAGAGCTTTCAAAGCAGCCAGTTCCTTGGCATTTGTAGCAATCAGGCCGCTCTGAACGCCTAAGTCTCCGGTAACACGCTTCAGCTCCGAGATCGTTTTTTCCAACTCCGACTTTGTGGAAGCGACCTCGCTCTTGACACTGCTCACATCACTGCTCACATCGGCAATCTTGGCATTAGCGGCTGTAGCTGCCTGCTGGACCTGGCTAAGTTCACCTTTAACTTGTTGATGTTGTCTCTTCTGTTCGGCTTCCAGTTGTTTTGCGAGTTCCTCGGCGTGCTTCAGAGCCTCTAATTTAGCCTGACCGGCGGCTAAGGCGGCGTTGCGCCTGGCAGCTTCCAGCTCCTCTCGCAGGCTCTCCAGGTGTTTGCGATTGGCCTCAGTCGTCGCCAGAGAGGACTCACGAACGGTGGCGATCTCGTTGGTGACGGCCTCACGAACCTTCGCAATGTCCGCGCGCAAGTGATTCAAGGTGACGAAGAGGTAAATGGAGAATGCCGCAAGCGCGATTACTGCACCAAACAGCACAGGGAGGGCAAACCTGGAACCACTTGTTGGAGCTTCATGCGGACCACTTAGCTCATTCATAGTATTCGTTTTCTCCTTGCAAAGTCAGCGGGTTATCTATATAGTACTGTATCACCTTCAGTGGCCTGGAATATAGAGGGCGGTATTTCCTGATATATTCGGCTTGTGGGGAAATCTCGGCGATGGTTTTTAATTTGTGGTGCGTTACTGCTGGCGGTGGGCGCTTCTTTTCTCTTTGCGCCTGTTCGGTTGGCCACGCTTGTGCTTGCGGGCAGAAGTGAGGCGTGTACGTTTCTTAGGGCTGTGCAATGTGAGTCTCACGCCCGGAAACTGCGAGAGACCAAGGACCGTATCCTGGCTGCAAGCCGCATCGTTCAAAAGGACCCCCCAGGGTATACGCTCTGGGAGACTCCAATGGGACGATACTGGGTCCCCGCCGGATCCGACTACGTGCTACCCTTCAACCTTTCTGAGCAAGCTAATAACATTTACGGAATAGGCATGCAGGCTGTGCAACCAGGTGACGTTGTTCTGGATTGCGGGGCGAATATCGGGGTTTATACCCGTAAGGCGTTGGAACTCGGGGCGCGCGTGGTAGTGGCCATCGAGCCTGCGCCGGAGAACCTGGAATGCCTGCGCCGAAATTTTGCCCCGGAGACTGCCGCCGGGCGCGTTATTGTCTACCCAAAAGGGGTTTGGGACAGGGAGAGCTTCCTTCCTATAAAACTGGACCCTAACAATCCTGCTGCCGATAGTTTCGTTCTTCACCAGCAAGGCGCTTACAGTGGTCCTGTACTTCCCTTGACCACCATCGATCACCTCGTCGAAGAACTAAAGCTCAACCGTGTGGATTACATCAAGATGGATATTGAGGGAGCGGAGCAAAAAGCCTTGTTGGGCGCCCGCAAGACGCTGGAGAAATTTCATCCGCGTCTGGCGCTTTCCGCCTACCACCTGCCGGATGATCCAATACGGATTCCAGCGCTGGTGCGAGCCGCCTGGAGTGGTTACAAGATGGAATGCGGGCCTTGTGCTTACGCAGGTGGCAAGATCCGCCCTGACGTTTTGTACTTCAGGTGACAGAGGGGGTAAAGCGTAGTGCGCTCGCTAAGCGTACTTTTCAGGTCGGACAGGACAAACTCGACGGGCTTTTACTTTCAGAGGGCCGCTCAGTGGTACAGTGCTGTGGCGCGCCGGGGTTCTCTGGCCGTTCTGGTTCCCGGTTTGCTGGTGCTACTGATCCGCGCAAGCCTGTTGCCCGTGCTGCCGTTCCGGTATCCCGAGGTTCATGATGAGTTCAGCTACCTTCTTGCGGCCGATACCTTTGCCTCAGGCCGCTTGACAAATCCGACGCATCCCATGTGGATGCATTTCGAAACCATGCATGTGAACCACAGGCCCACTTACATGTCGAAGTATCCACCGGCGCAAGGCTTGGCTCTCGCGGCAGGTCAAGTGATCGGGGGACATCCGTGGTGGGGGGTATGGTTCAGTGTGGCGTTGATGTGTTCAGCCCTCTGCTGGATGCTGCGCGGGTGGCTGGCGCCTGGCTGGGCACTGTTAGGCGGGCTGCTGGCCGTGGTTCGTTTCGGGGTGATGAGCTATTGGATCAATTCGTACTGGGGTGGAGCTGTTGCCGCCATAGGTGGGGCTTTGGTGCTGGGAGCCTTTCCGCGTGTAGTGCACACCTTGCGGCCTAGAGATGCCGCGTTGATGGGAGTAGGCGCGGTTGTGCTGATGAACAGCCGTCCTTACGAGGGTCTAGTCTTGTGCTTACCTCTCGCGGGGTATTTATTTGTCTGGGCCACTGGAAAGATGAAAGTGCTCGGAGAAAGCAGGCCCGCGTTTGCAAAGCTGCTCCGAAGATCTGTGCTGCCGTTTTTTGCGGTGTTTCTGGCGGGGGCCCTTTGGACCGGTTACTATTGCTGGCGTGTCACGGGAAGTCCGTTCCGGATGCCGTACCAGGTACACAGGGAAACTTATGAAGGCGGCGAATTTTTCTATTGGGAAGCGCCAAGGCCAAGCCCCCTGTATCGCCACAAGGTAATGCGAGATTTTTATGTGGGATGGGAGCAGCTCCACTCGGAGCAGGCGAGAACCTTGCCGGGCTTTGCGCTGCATCTGTTGGATGTCACATGGGTATCTTTCCTGTTCTACCTGGGTCCGGGGGTGGGGTTACTGATTGTTAGTTTCGGACAACTCTGGCGTAGCCCTGGCATGAGAATTCTACTCTTGGTGGGATCGGTGTTTGTGGTGGGATTATTGCTTACCCTGTTCTACAGCCCACACTATGCTGCTCCGGCTACCGGATTGTTTTTTGCCTTGAGTCTGTGTTCTGCACGAATGCTCTGGGATAGCCTGGCGCCCCAAACAAACGTGCAAAGGTGTATCGCCGGTGTTGTGGTCGGTGGTTCCCTGCTTCTATTTGCCGCAGTGCCCGAATGGGTGTACTCGTGGACAGAAAGAGGCCCGGGGCTTGTCGGGCGTGCGTGTGTCCTGGATCGGCTGGCGAAGATGAATGGGCAGCACCTGGTGATTGTCCGCTACGCGCCGGACCACAATGAGCACCGGGAATGGGTGTACAACCGGGCGGATATAGACCGGGCGAAAGTAGTGTGGGCGCGAGAAATGGATCCGGCGAGCGACGAAGCGTTAATACAATATTTCAAGGGCAGGCACGTCTGGCTTCTTGAGGCTGACAAGAAGCCGTTGACGCTTCAGCCTTGGGGCAGAGTCAGTAAGGGAGTTCGGAATACAAGCACCGCCCCACCCGGCCCGGTGATAGTGGGAGAGAGCGACTGCGACTGCGATTCGACTCACTCCCGGGTGAACCGGCTAAGTAAATTCCCGCTGTGATCTCTGATTTCCACCTCAAGAGGCATTTGCCCGAAAGCGTGCGTGGAGCAGGATAAGCAGGGATCGTAGCAACGAATGGCTGCTTCAACACGGTTGAGCATGCCTTCGGTTAAGCGCGCGGGATTCACAAAACGCTTGGCTGCTTGCTCAACGGCTTTGTTCATAGCCAGATTGTTCTGGCAGGTTGCAATGACAAGGTTGGCTTTTTTCATCAGGCCGATGTCGTCAACCTCGTAATGATGAAACAGGATTCCGCGCGGCGCCTCACTTGCCCCTACACCGACCGTGCGGTTTTGTCCGGCCTGAGTGCGCACGTGGGAGTCCAGAATGCCGGGTTCGCCGCAAATTTCCTCGATCCTCTCCACGCAATGCAGCATTTCAATTAGACGGGCCAGGTGATAATGGAAGCTTTGGCATACGGCCCCACCCGCGGTTCGCTGCTTAAACTCGCGCAATTCGCGGTTAGCCAGTGGAGTTCCTGCGTGACTGGCGGTATTGCATCGTGCGAGAGGTCCGACGCGGTAAATCCCGCCGGGGTAGCCAAGGGGCTTGTAGTAAGGGAACTTCATGTAGCTGAATTCTTCGGACGCCTCGCCGATGTAAGTGAAATGACGCTGGGGATCCAGACCTTCGGCGACGATATTGCCTTCTGCGTCGCAAATGCGAATGCGACCCTCATAATGCTCAAAGCCGCCGTTTTCAGAGACCATGCCGAGGAAAAGAGAGGGGAATGTTCCCAGATGCTCTATCTCCTCGGGGTACTGGTCCAGGATGCTTTTCAACCTTTCGGTAGCGATTCGGACCGATTCGCGCGCCTCCGGTACACCTGTAAGGATTTCTGCACGCGCGGCAGCGGTAAGAGGTTCAAGCACACCCCCGGCTACCGCCCAGGATGGATGGATACGTTTGCCGCCCAACAGTTCAATAATCCGCTGGCCGAACTTGCGTAGCCGGATGCCCCGCCGGGCAAAGTCCGGGTCTTCCTCGAGCAGTGCAAAAAAATTGCGCCGGGCAGGGGCGGAGTCGAAACCCAGTAGAAGATCGGGCGAGCTGAGGTGAAAGAAGCTGAGGGCATGAGATTGCAGAATCTGTCCGTAGTTCATGAGGCGTCGCAAAAGCTCAGCGGTTACAGGGATTTCTACACCGAGCAAAACGTCGCAAGCTTTTGCGCTGGCCAGCATGTGACTGACGGGGCAGATCCCACAGATACGAGCCATCAAAGCGGGCATTTCGTGAAAGGGACGGCCCTCACAGAGTTTTTCAAACCCACGGAACTCGACCACATGGAACTGGGCTGAATCTACTTGACCGGCATCGTCCACGTAGATGGAAATCTTGGCGTGGCCTTCAATACGCGTTACTGGGGAAATCAGAATTTTATCTGGCATCTTCTCACCCGAATTTCCGCCCGTCAGTGTGCGGGACGCGGCCGCTAATCAATTCCAGGAGGAACTCGTAAATGTCGTCTGCCTTCGGCGGGCAGCCTTGCAGGAAGTAATCCACCTTGACAACCTCATGTACTGGCCTAACCCTGTCCAGCAGCCTGGGTATGATGCTGTTACCGGTGGGCACGCCTAAAGCGACAGTTGTATTTTCCTGATAGCTGCGATTGAGGACGTCCTGGACTGCAAACACGTTGCGCATGGCAGTCACGTTTCCAGTTACCGCGCAATCACCAAAAGAAACCAGAATCTTACTGCGGCGGCGAATCTCTGTGATTTGTTCTAGATGCTCCTGGTTCGCAACAGCCCCCTCGACCAGTGTGATGTCAGCCTCCAGGAATTCCTTGTAATCGGTGAAGGGGGAGGTCACAAGTTCCACCTTTCCTGCCAGTTCCGCGAGCCGCTCATCGAGGTCGAGCAAAGACATATGGCAGCCGGAACACCCGCCCAGCCATACTGTCGCCAGCCTTGGCTTGCTATCGCTCATCGGACCCACTCCCCTTTCTGGCGCGCGGTCACGATGTACTTTAGGAAGCCTCTGCTCTTCTTCATTTCGCTCACCGCTTTACCTTTTTCGAACAAAGCGCCGGTAGGACATACTTGGACGCATTTGCCACAGTTCGTGCATGTGTCCGAAGCGCCCCAGGGGGCGCCAAGATCGGTAATGACTAGGCTGGAAGCGCCCCGTCCAGAGACGTCCCAGGTATGCGCCCCCTCGACCTCGTCACAAATCCGGACGCAGCGGGTGCAGAGAATACAGCGGTTATGGTCTACGCCGAAACGATCATGACTGGTGTCTACTGAGAGTTTTGGAAACCGGTAGCGCAAACGCACATGATCAACGCCCAGTTCGGCGGCCAGGTCTTGCAATTCACAGTTCCCGTTCATGACGCAGACAGAGCAGACATGGTTGCGTTCGGCGAGCAAAAGCTCGATGATCAGCTTCCTGTGAGCACGCAGACGGGGGGTGTCTGTGTGGACAACCATGCCTTCCTCAACCGGAGTCATGCATGCCGCCTGAAGTTTTCGCTGGCCTTCGATCTCGACAAGGCACAGCCGACAGGCCCCCACGTCGGAAAGTCCGCCCACGTGACACAACCTGGGGATGTGGATACCGTTATCCCAGGCGACGCTGAAAATGGTTTGCCCGGCAAGTCCAGTGACCATCTTGCCGTCGATATGAAGGGTTTTGACGCTCATCGGCGAACTTCCTCCTCAGCTGTGGCGATATGACAACGTCCAGCAGGGCAACGGCGCTCTTTAATGTGTGCCTCATACTCCTCGCGGAAGTACTGGAGTGTGCTCAGAACCGGGTTGGGTGCGGTCTGCCCGAGCCCGCACAGACTCGCCTCTTTGAGTAGCGCAGCCAACTGTTCCAACATGTCCACATCGTCGAGTGAAGCCTGACCCTTTGTGATTCGTTCCAAGATCTCGTGCATCTGCACGGTGCCGGCGCGGCATGGAATACATTTGCCGCAGGATTCATCCATGCAGAACTCCATAAAAAAGCGGGCTACATCGACCATGCATGATGTGCTGTCCATCACGATAAGCCCGCCGGAGCCCATGATGGAGCCGATCTTCTGAAGGGATTCATAATCGACTGGCGTATCCAGGTGCTGAGCCGGGATGCAACCGCCCGAGGGACCACCCGTTTGTGCAGCCTTGAACTCACTTCCTTCAGGCACTCCGCCGCCAATATCGAAGAGGATGGTGCGCAGAGGTGTACCCATAGGGACTTCGATAAGGCCGGTATTCCGGACTCGTCCGGCAAGCGCGAAGACCTTAGTGCCTTTGCTTGATTCGGTGCCAATAGAGGCAAACCAGTCCGCGCCACGTTCAATGATGGCGGGTACATTCGCAAAGGTCTCTACGTTATTGATGAGCGTGGGCTTGTTCCATAAGCCGGATTCGGAAGGATAAGGAGGGCGCTGTTTGGGCTGCCCGCGTTGGCCCTCAATTGAGGCGATCAACGCCGTCTCCTCTCCGCAAACGAAAGCGCCGGCGCCAATCCGGACATCAATCCGAAATTGGAATCCGGTTTCCAGGATCCGGTTGCCAAGTAGATGCTCTCGTTCAGCTTGCTTGATGGCGGTCTGAATGCGCTGAATGGCAAGAGCATATTCGCCGCGGACGTAAATATAGCCTTGCTGAGCACCCAGGGCATAACCGGCCAAAGCCATTCCTTCGAGGACACGATGTGGGTCACCCTCAAGTACGCTGCGATCCATGAATGCGCCTGGGTCCCCTTCGTCAGCGTTGCATACGACGTACTTGGGACTGACTGGCTGTCTGGCAACTAACTCCCACTTGATGCCGGTGGAGTAGCCTGCTCCTCCGCGCCCTCGTAATCCGCTGCGCTTGATTTCCTCGATGACCTCCTGAGGGGTCATTTCCGTGAGAGCTTTGGCCAAAGATTGGTAGCCGCCAGCGGCGATGTAGTCCTGGATCCGTTCCGGGTCCACCTTGCCGCTGTTGGCCAGAACAATCTTCAGTTGCTTGCTGAAAAACGGCGCTGATGTGTCCATACGCTTGGCGTCAAGCTTCAGCTCGGCGTCCGGACCACTCCGCACCAGCGCAGCAGCATCGCCTGGGGTGAGACCTCCGTAAAGGCGATCATCTTTGCCGGAACGAACCAGCGGCCCGCGGCTGCAAAGCCCCAAGCATCCTGTACCGCAGACTTCGATCTCTCCCTCGAGACCCTGCGCCTTGATCTCTTCGGCGATTGCCTGCCTCACTTGGTGGCCTCCGGAGGACAGACACCCGGCTGCTGAGCAACAGTAGATGCGGTTTTTCAGGTTCTGTTGCCTTGCCTGCTCATGAATCCTGAGTTGTTCTAGTTCTTCGATTGTCATTGCACACCGATCCGGTCCAATTCTGCATCCAATTGCTCGGGCGTAACACGCGCCAGTATCTTGCCATCGTAGATCACGGCCGGCGCCAGGCTACAAGAACCGATACACCGTGCTGCAGCAACGCTGATCTTACCGTCGGCGCTGGTTGCCCCAGGCTTACAGCGGCAGCGGTGCGTAAGCTTGTCGAGCAGGGCCTGAGCCCCTTTGACGTAACAGGCAGTACCGGTGCAGACGATAAAACTGTGCTCCCCTTTGGGTGTCAGAGAGAAAAAGTGATAAAAGGTGGTTACCCCCAAGACGCGGCTGGGTGGAAGCTTCAGCTTGCGTGCTATGGTTGACAGCAATTCTGGTGTTAAGTAGCCATAGAGTTCCTGCGCCGTGTGAAGGACTTCAATGAGTGCATCACCGGAGTAGTTGTACCGGCTCATGGCGCGCTCAAGCATCTTCTCACGGTTATCCTTTGGGACTGTATTGGAGTGCGTACTGGTTTGTGTTTGCGTCACCGGCATTCCTTATCAAAGTGAAGGCAAACCTCTATTCTAGAACTTTTGCTGCGTCTGACGTCCCGCCAAGCTTATTTCTGATGTGCGGCGAACTTGAGGAGGGGGACTATGTCAGAAAATACTTCTTTCGTTTGTAGCCAATGGTGAGGACAGGTTGGACATCCGAGTTCGAGTCCACAATCTTGCAACGAATCCTTCGCATCGGCCGGGAAGATTAAATCAGGGACAGGTTATTGCCTCTGGGCTATTTAAAAAGCGACCGGGCATGGTCGGCTGAATGCATTTCTCCGGATAAAGGCAATCACCTGCTCAGGCCTCTCAAATTTCTGTTGAACTAATCCTTGCACGATTCCGTGGACGATAATCGCCGAGAACGGCTCCTTATACACTATTCCTTCCCTTTGGTGCGGTAGCTTGATCAGTAGTGGTACGTTGCGTTCCCGTAGCCTGCCGATAGCACCGTACAGTGACGGAGAAAGGAGCAACGTTTCCTCCCACAGCGGACGGACCGTATGGTCCGATGTCACAACCACCGTGGTCTCATCCCAACGTCGAGTAGCTACTAGCGCAGCTCTGATTTCACCCACAAGAGTATCTACAGTGTGAAGATCTCTGGTATAACCCGGTCTCAAATTGCTGTTGATTTCTTTGAAGAAGGCGTCGGGAAGGGCAGGGGGATGTGGAAGGAGCAGGTGTGCGAATAGAAAGTCGATGGAAGGATCAGCCAGCATCTGAAAAAGAAACCGGAAACTGCTTGCAAGCGCTGTAACGTGTTCCTGCTCAGCATGGCGCGCCGCAGCAAGTTCGGAAAACTTAAATCTTTTTCCGTCATATCTTCGGGTGAGGGCTGGAATGGGCAAGGCGTGATCAAGCTGCAACAAGGCAGCTCCGAGTACAGATCTGGTTTGGAGGAGTTCCCACCAGCCTTCGATGCCAACTGCCACTAACTGTGGAGGTACTTCGCAAGCCCTTGTGAGATGTCCGAACAACCGGCAATAAGGATGGTATGTCCCCAGAATTGCTATCTGTCTTCCGGCGCCCGCGGCATCATGGAAAACAGTTTGCTGCTTTGCCCAGGGGACATAAGCCGCCGTTCCTTCCAACTGCAATAGCAAGTCATCTGCGCTGTTCCAGCGCACGCGGATGACTTTCCGGCCTATGGTGTAGCCTGGAATCGCAGCCAGCGTGGTATCGGCAGGTTCACATGCATGTTCCGCGTAAATAGATGTGGACCGCAGGGCCTCCAGGTGGGTGAACGGGGGCTCACCTGCCGGACGATGGAAAACGGCCTGATCGTCCAACTCGTCAAACATCAACCAGAGAACGAGGGGTTTCCGGGATCCGGCGAGTGGAGCTCCTTGCGGCATCCTGGCGCCGGAGACGATGGAAGGCGGAAACATCGCCTGCCAACTGGCACGGGCAGCACAGAAAAAGGCGAAAGGGGCCAAAACGAGAGCCGCGTTGCGCACAACCTTCCAGGCACTCTCAGGTCGCCAGATACACACCAAACAACCACACGAGGGTATAAATATAGCCGCAACTACGTAGAGCGCATATGGGATGATGGCCGAAACTTTCGAACTATGAAAGTCCAATGCAGCGCTTTTGGCAAGTGCAACGCAAAGGCTACGGATGAAGAATTCTTCAACACGCCAAAAAACGAGGTATCCAATTATCGTGGCAGGCAGATAGAGAGGGGCACGGTACTGTCTTTGACGGCGCGTGATCAGAACCCAGAATACTAGTAGGAACACCACCGTACACACTGCGAGGTTCAGCAGGGCGGCTAATTCCAACGTGTTTTTAGGGGTACGCATTATCAAATACAGACATTCCGGCGAGCGCACCTGTAAGACGGTATGCCAGATATCGATTAAGAGCAAAGCAGCAAAGCTCACCGAGAGTAAGAGCGTTTCTGCCCAGAGAAGGGTTATGGGGTGCTTGCCCCGGCCGGACACGTAGGAACTCTTGAAGGTTTCCATGATCAGGCTTGGTCCGCCATCGCTATTCAACCGGACGAAGGCGGGGTTGTTTTCCGCAATAGATAAAGCCGGCGGTGAGTTCCCTCGATAATCTGGCAGCGCACAATCTCAAAGTGCTGCAAGAAGCTTGATTCGAACACTTCCGGGGTCAGGCCCTTATGTAATTCGTCCCTACCGCGCAGAAGGCGCTGGAACATGGGATCACCAGGCCCAACGAACTCTATCACAAGCAAATCCTTAGTCAGTTTGGCTGCAAGATCAAAAATCCTCGCTAGCGGCACACGCTCAGTCACGATCATGTGATGTACAACAGCCAGCATGAACACGGTGTCGAATCTTTCTTTGGCGCGGTCCAGGAAGGAAGGACATTCCTCGTTTTGCCAGCCTATAGCTGGAGTGGGACGGTTAAGATCGACTACCAACGGCAGAACGTCCAGGTTCCTTGACTTGGCAGTACGCCAGACTTCCCCCACTACGACAGGATCTTGGTCGATGGCTACGACGCTTGCGCCCATCTCAGCCGCCAGCAGGCTGAAATATCCTGTATTGCATCCGACGTCCAATACACGCTCTGGCTTGTGGTCACTCAATACCTGACGGACAAAATCTCGTTTGGCGTTAAATTGTGCCGAGGAGTAAATGTTGCCGCCGTGCATATAACCTGACCATGTGGAGTCGCCCGAAGGCTTTGGTCTCGAGTGACGTAGGCTCCGGCGTAATCCCCGGAATGTGGATCTTAAAATAAATTGCGCTTTTTCCTGCCTCGCCAGAATTCTTTGTTTGTAAATTGTGGAATCATCTGCTCTGACTGCTGTACCAAGCCATTTGGGTAGGGAAACCAGCGTCAGAAATGGCGGCAGAATTTTATGACGGAACTTTAGAAGACGGTAGGCGTCTTCAGGCTCTACGCCATCCCGGCGGGACAGGAGCATTTGGTCCAGCCGCAAACCGTAGTATTTGTAAAGCGCCAGTGGCAACAGGAACGTGCGTATAAATTGAGCGTAAGGTCGCCAGGTGGGATCACCGGGGTGGCGGCGTTCAAGAGATAGTAGGTCGACAAAAACCGGCTGTGTGCCGCGAAAAAGGACATTATACGGCGTCGCATCTTTGAGTCCGAAGCCTTCCTGGAGAGATATTTCGGCAAGATCCAGCGTGAGCTCGGCGGCAGCATACAGCATCTCAGGAGGCCACTCATAGGGGAAGCTGGGGAAAAAAATGCGTTCGTGTTCAAGAACCATCCCGGCGCCGCAACGGTTGAGGCAATCGTGGAGGAATGCGGCTAAATCTGGTTCGCAGGTTTGGGGATCCAGGACCGTGCTTCCTACGAGCTGTCCCTCCTCAAGAAGTTTCCGGCAGGCATGGCTGTGTAGGAATTCGGTAAGCTCAGAAACCGCCTCAGGACGGACAAGGCGAAACAAATGCCCACCTTGGCTGACAACGTATCCAGCCGGGTCACGGAATGAGGATCGGAGCACAGATCCCGTCATCCGGCGTCGTTCCGATGCTGATATCTATTACGGATCCAATGAGCAATCCTGCGGACGTAGAACATCGCCCCGACAAATGCAGCAATGATGAGCTGCCACAACAGCGCTCCAGATCCGGGATCCGTATAGGCGGCTAAAGGCCGTTCACACGCGGCAACGAGGATGAGAACCGTAACCCACCAGCGGAGGGCCATCAGAGCCTTACCCCGCGAGGTGATTTGTTTAAGCATTCTTCATCAAATATTTAGCAGACTTGGGGCACGATGGCAATATTTATCTTGGTTAACAACAGCCGCCCTTTTTGCATCATAATCGGAATGTGAAACGCTACATATCGTCAGCACTCGCCGCTCTTGCCTTGCTGGCGGGGTGCAACCGCGGTCTGGAGAGCAAGGAAGCCGTCCGCCAAGCGGTCATCGACTACTTGGCCACACGTGCCAATATGAATGTCGCTTCGATGCAAGTAGATGTAGTCTCGGTTGCCTTTCGCCAAAACGAGGCGGAAGCAACAGTAAACTTTCGGCCCAAAGGCGCCGAAGGAGGCACTGGCATGACGATGACGTACAAGCTGGAACGTCTTGGCAACCGGTGGGTGGTGAAAGCCAGGTCGACAGCCGGTGGTACGCAACACGGCGGCACACTCGGTTCAGGAATGGAACTGCCGGCTGGACATCCGCCTGTTGGGACACCGCAGAAGTCCGATACGCCCAAATGAAACGGGTTGCCGTATTAGGAGGTGGGCCAGCCGGCGCGTTTGCTGCTGAACGTCTTGCGGCGGCTGGCCTCTCTACGATACTTCTAGACGAGAAACTGGCTTGGGAAAAGCCATGTGGTGGGGGACTGACCTATAAGGCTTATCAAAAATACCCGTTTCTGATCGACAACGAATCCCCTAAGAAGATCGTTACTGAGACGTTGCTTGCGGCGCCCGGAGCGGGCGCGTCAAAGATGGTTCTGCGCCATCCTTTGGTAATTTATTCCCGTATTGATTTGAACCGGATGTTGCTTGAGAGGGCTGAACGGGCCGGAGCACAGATTGAAAAGGCACGTGTGCTTTCCATGACTCCGACCGGGGGCGGCTGGCGGCTCACCACCAAGACCGGCAGTATCGAGGCGGATTTCTGTATCGTAGCTACGGGCGCAAGAAACTCGCTCCGTCAGGTAGGAACGTTGTGGACCCCGCACGATACCATGCACGCCCTCGGTTACTACGTTCCCACCGAACAGGAGCACATTGATATACAGTTTTTGCCGCAACTCGAAGGCTATATTTGGGCTTTCCCACGGCGTGGACATCTGTCGGTGGGGATTTGCGGCAAGGGGCAAGCTGCACAAGCGCTGAAGACGCGCTTGCAAGCATACATGGACGAAAGAGGATTACGGTGGAAAGAAGGGGTTTTTTACAGCCACGTTTTGCCATCCCTTACAAGATCGTCCTGGAAAAACAATCGTGTCGCAGGTCACGGTTGGATTGCTGTTGGCGACGCCGGTGGCTTGGTTGATCCCGTCACTGGGGAAGGCTTGTACTACGCTATCCGGTCTGCGGATTTGGCTAGCCAGGTGCTTTTGTCCGACCGCCATGCGCCGGAAGGAAAACCGGCAGCATATAAGGCGCTGCTCCACCACGACTTTGCCGCCGATTTGGAGTTTGGAGCGGCGCTGGCGCGACGGTTTTTTCTCGGAACTTTTCTAATAGGTGGTGTCCCGAAACGCATGGTACAGTTCATCCGGCGTAGCCCGCGGTTCCGTGAGCTGATGCAGGATCTATTTGCCGGTACACAGCCCTACCTCCAGCTTAAGGCTAGGTTGCTCCGGAACCTTCATGGCACGCTGCTCGACACGGTGCTAAGTTTTTTGATCAGCAGAGTGTTGCCTAACGAAGGGTAAGCCATATTCGGGCTGGCTATCTTTCAACCGGCAGATCCACGCGGAGCTCCTTCATGAAGCGTTCTCTCATGTTACCCAGCCACTTTTCTACATAGGGGCGGCTCAAATCGATAGTTCCGACGGCAGCCGTACCGTTTTCCGTAGCTTTGACCAGGATTTCTCCTTGCGGGTCCATAATGTAGGTTGGATAGTCGTAACCCGAGGTTACGACAAATATCTGGTTTTCTATTGCGCGCGCCTTGCCGAGTGTCTGATTTCCTCCCCATATGGGCACGAATACGATTTCTGCGCCTCGTAAAGCCAAAGCGCGTGCCGGGTCGGCGAATTGCGCGTCCCAGCAAATCATCATGCCGATTTTTCCGAAGTCGGTCTCAAATACGGGGTAATCATCGCCAGGGGTGATACCGCCTTCCATTTCTTCACGCGGAATATAAACCTTACGGTATTTGCCAGCCACATTGCCATCACGGTCAATTAACACGGCAGTGTTGTAGACCGTCTTCCCCTCAAGTTCGTAAATACCTGCCACGATATAACAACGTCGGCGCTTGGCGGCTGCGCTGAGGGCGGTGGTCGTCGGACCAGGGATAGGTTCGGCAACCTCTGCGTATTTTTTCCCCGTCCCGATAATGGTGATTCCTTCCGGCAACAAAATAATATCCGTTTTGGGAGGCACGGTTTTTTCAATCGTGTCAAGGAATACTTTTACGCTATTGGCGGGCGTTCGGGTGTTGGATGGGCGGCAGTTGACCGTTGCTATTGAGACCAGTCGCGAGGCTGGCGTGGGGATTTCTACCAAGGAGATATCATCCCACCATACAGTAGCTTGGGCGGCATTTTTCAAGTAAAGCTGCAACTTTACTCCTGCGGCTCTTTCGGGTGCTGGAGCCTCAAGGGTGACTTTCTTCCAAAGCCCTTCTGAAACTGTGTGCCAGGCGAAGTTAGGTTGGCCTGCTCGCTTTCCCTCTGCATCGGTCCAGTTGAGACTCGCCACGACTTGAAGGGTCTCGTAAAGCCTGCCCCAAGTCCTATAGTAGGCGGTGAAACGGTACCATTTTCCGGGCTCGATTCCTCTGACTGTGTAGACCCAGCCACCGTAAGCCGCTGGGTTACTATTGCCGCTAATAGCTAAAGATCCCGGCTTCAGGTGTCCCTGAACTGGGTCAACAAAGGTAACAGGAGCGATTTCAGGACGGGGCGCCCAGGTCGTCCAACCTTCTGGTATGCCTGTAGTGCCCGGGCTGAAGTCGGAAAGGCTGACGTTGACGGAGGCCGCCGCGGTCAACGCCGCTATGGACAATAAAACGCCGACCAATTTCATGGGTCCTAGTATAGCGAGGACTGAAACTTCAGCGCATGTAGAAGAGGCTTAAGCGAGGCAAGCCTAACGTTTCCAGCAGACGCCGCTGAAGGAATTGCTTTTCGAGCATGGCCAGTTGATCCGCAGTCATTTTCCCGCGATATGGGCCAAGCTGCCGGTCGAGTTCGCGACGCGCCTCAACCAATTCTTCTTCGCTTTGTCGGCTGCGCGCGATGGCGACCATCTTGTCTTCGAGCGCTGTCAGTCTCCGTTCCATCTCTTCAAGGTCCTGAAAATGTACTTCAACTTCATTGGCTAGGCGTTCCACTGCTGCGGCGATTTCTTCATAATGCGTTCCGGCGGCGCGCAACGTTCCAGCATTGTTGAACAGCCATGTACGGAGCTCGTCTAACTCGAACGGCGCAGCAGTTCGGGTAGTCTTTCGTTGCTCCGGCGTGCTCGAGCTAGCCATGGCATGTGCCTGGCTGAGAACTTCCTGGGCACAGTATGCAAGCGAATTAATCATCCGTGTCTTCGACTTGCGGGAACGCCAGCGTGCAAATGCCTCGTCGATGCCGCGAAGCACGGCTTCCAGCGGCACCCCTGCATTCTTCCAGCTCTCCACCAGCGCCCAGTCGAGGGGGGAAAGTAGAAAAAGGCCGGTGCCGCGAGCTCGTTGGAAATGCTCCTCGACCTCGGTGAAATAGTTAAAGTAGTTGAACGCCCAACTGTTCTGCTCGTTGTCCACCACGCCAAATCCGCGAAAACGGCTGCTCAACATGAGTGCTGCCGTTCCCAAATCATTCGTAAACCTTCAAGGGTCAAGTCCTCGTCAATCTGCTTCAGGTATTTGGACGCCGGGACGATCAAAGAGGCTTGGCCGCCGGTGGCGACGGTACGGGTTCCCGGGCCCAGCTTCTCGATCAAGCGCTCCAAGATGCCGTCTATCATGCTAACTGTGCCGTAATAGAGACCGGAACGCATGCTCCCGATGGTGCTCGTACCGATCAGGTCCTGGGGTTCGCGGAAGTCGACTAGCGGCAGTCGCGCCGTCTTGGCGAAAAGGCCTTCCACCGCGATGCCTATACCCGGGCAGATGACGCCGCCCAGATAGCTCCCGGTGGTTGACACTGCGTCGAACGTGATTGCGGTGCCGAAGTCGACAATCACACACGGACCTCCATATTTACGGAACGCAGCCACGCTGTTGACCACGCGGTCCGCTCCGACCTCGCTAGGGTTTTCATAGCAAATTTCCAGCCCGGTGTCCGTCTCTGTAGTAACAAAGATCGCGGGCACCCTGAAGTACTTCTCCGCCATCAGCGCCAGGCTAGCGTCGAGGGGAGGCACCACACTTGCGATAATGACGCCGTCGATCTCCCCCAGTTCGAGCGATGAAAGGAGGAAAAGATTCCGCAACAGAACTCCCCACTCGTCCGCAGTCTGCTCGAGGACGGTTCGCAGGCGCCAGCGCCCCGCCAGCTTCGTATCTCGAAAAACGCCTACGGTGACGTTTGTATTACCAGCATCAAGAGCAAGCAACATGGTAGAACCCTTTAAGTGTGCTCGCCTGGTTGGCCGTCTGAACTCTAAACGGGGCGGACCCCTCCGGTCGTTATCAGGCTGCACGAACCGTCGTCTTTCCGAATTATCAAAAATCCAGAGGAATCTAAACCTTCTGTCGTTCCTTCAATAACGGCATTCTCTTGTGTGACAACAACCCTCCGACCAAAAACGAAACTTGAACCTTCACTATACAAGCGAAGAATTGAATCCGGACCGCTGGCAACGAGAATACCGCAACAGTCATCCACCGATTCGAGCACACACACCAGAATCTTTTCCCGTGAGTGCTCCCTGCCTGAGACAAGCCGCAATGAGGTGGCTGATTGCATAAGTTCGATGGGAAACTTCAGTTGGTTGACGTTAATGCCGATACCTGCGACCATAGCCTTATCCACAAGTTGAACAAGAATTCCTGCGCATTTCTTGTCCCCAGCCATGACATCGTTCGGCCAGCGCAAGTCGCACGCCACGCCCGCCCCACGCGCTATGGCATCTTGAACCGCTACTCCAAGCGCCAGCGTAAGGATGGGAAGCGAGGCGGAGGGTAGGGGGAGGCGTAACACAATGGATATGTACAGACCTGCCTCTTTCTCTGAATGCCATGTACGGTTATAACGCCCCTGGCCTTGGGTTTGCTCTTCGGCGCCTACTACAGTGCCGGAGGGACAATTCGCCATCGCTAGTCTAGTTGCTTCGGTCATGGTCGAGGAAATGGTCTCAAACCAGACGATCTGGCGCCCTGGAAACGCAGCCTGGATTCCACCCAGATCGAGCGGCATAGTTAGGCCAATTGAAGACGGAAATTGATGTCCACTGCGGCTGCAGAATGAGTAATCGCGCCACAAGAGATAAAATCTGCGCCCGTGGCGGCATAGGCGCGGATATTGTCCAGGGTAATTCCCCCGGAGATCTCCACTTCGGCACGACCCGCGATCAAATGGATCCACTCGGCGGCTACGCCAGGGGAAATATTGTCGAGCAGCAAGCGTTTGGCGCCGCAAGCCAAAGCTTCTTCGAGTTCCGCCTTGCTGTGGATTTCGATCTGGACGGGAAGGCCAGTCTTGGCGGCACGCTCGAGGGCTGCCCGAACCCCACCTGCGGCGGCGATGTGATTGTTCTTGATTAAAACAGCGTCAAACAGGCCCATGCGGTGGTTAGTTACCCCGCCGGCGGCGGCGGCCATCTTTTCCAAACGGCGTAGCCCCGGAGTCGTCTTCCGGGTATCCAGAATGCGACAGCGTGTATCTTTAACAGCCTCGCTGTAACGGCGCGCAGTAGTGGCGACACCGCTCAGCCGCTGCAGAAAGTTCAACGCCACTCGTTCACATTCCAGAAGTGTCCGAGCACTGCCGCGGACGCACGCAACCTGTCTACCCGCTTCGACCTCGTCGCCGCTGGATGCAGTCAGAGTTACCTCATCCACTCCGCCGCGCATCTGATAAATCAAAGGCACTAGTTCGATGCCGGCTACCACGAGCTTTTCACGTGCGAAGAAACAGCCGGCGGCCTTGCGCTCTGGAGGCACGCAGGCCTCAGTGGTGATATCGCCGGGGCCTATATCCTCCTCAAGGGCGCGCCATACAGCCTCGTGTATGTCAGGATGGGTAACGTCGAAGGTCATGAGCGGGCAATTCCTTCCAATGCCGCAACATTCTTTTGTCTTTGGGATTCATAATCAGTGAGCTTGCGCCGTATGGAATCGACCACGGCTTGTGGAGCGCGGTGGAGAAATTCCTCGTCCCGGAGTTGTTGCCGCGAGTTCTCAATGATCCTATCCAGTCTTTCAATCTCCTTTTCCAAGCGCCTACGGCGCTCCTCATGCTGGGTAAGCGGTGCTCGCACAACCAAATCGAAGGTCGGGGTGGAGCGAACAAGAGCTTCGGCTCCAGCTACCGTCCCCTCTACCAAGTCGAGATTGATATTTGCAAGCCTGAGCAGTAAATCCAGATTGGCGCGCGCCAGATCGAGCAACCTGCCACGCGTATACAGGGCGCCGTCCAGCCGCTCACGGGGGTCAGCTTTCAAGGCAGCCCTGAGGTCCCGCGCAGCAGTGACGATCTCCTGAAGAACAGTCATGTCCTGCTCGGCGGAAGGGTCATCGTTTGCCGGATCGTATTGGGGATAGACTGCCAGGGCGATAGAACGGGGGCGCTGCTGTTGTGCTTGCGCGAGACGCTGCCAGAGTTCTTCGGTCAAAAAGGGCATCAAAGGATGTAGCAAGCGGAGCGAGCGCTCGAAAGCCACCAAGACGTTGCGCCAGTCCGCGTTGAGGCCTGAGTTCTCAGTAAACCGCAGCTTCTTGACCTCAAGATACCAGTCACAAAAATCATGCCAGAAAAACTGCCAGAGTGCCTGGGCGGCTTCATGGTACCGGTATTGGCCGATTGCCCGGTTGACGGCGTCTGCGCAACGGTTGAGGCGGCTAAAAATCCAGCGGTCTTCAAGCCTTTCGAGGGGCGCAAGCTCGGGGATACAAGGCGAAACACCGGACCGATCCATATTCAGGAAGAGGAACCGGGCAGCGTTCCAAATTTTATTAGCAAAGGCGCGTGCGCTAACCATGCGCTCTTCAGTAAGAACAATATCGGTTCCGGGCGCCGCACATAGCAGCAAAGCCATGCGTACTGCGTCAGTGCCGTAGCGCTGGGTAACCTCCAGAGGGTCGATCACGTTACCGCGCGTCTTCGACATTTTCTGTCGCTCGGCATCGCGCACAAGCCCGTGGATATAAACCTCACGGAACGGAACGTCCCCCATAAATTCCAGCCCCATCATAATCATCCTGGCTACCCAAAAGAACAGGATGTCGAAGCCTGTGATCAGCAGCGAGGTCGGATAATAGGTTTTCAGGTCCTCGGTTTGTTCTGGCCACCCAAGTGTCGAAAAAGGCCAGAGGGCGGAACTGAACCAAGTGTCCAGAACATCGGGATCCTGTTCAATTGCCTGTGACCCGCAAAACGCACAGGCTGCAGGATTCTGGCGTGCTACGGTGGTCTGATGGCACTCGGCGCAATGCCAAGCCGGAATTCGGTGACCCCACCAAAGCTGGCGTGAGATACACCAGTCCCGGATATTCCGCATCCACTCAAAGTATGTCTTTGTCCAATTTTCCGGGATAAAGCGGATGGCCCCTTGTTCTACTACTCGGATGGCGGGTTCGGCGAGGGGTTTGGTCTTCACGAACCATTGCGTGGACACCAGAGGTTCTACTATCGTCTTGCATCTTTGGCATTTGCCTACGGCGAACTGGTAAGGTTCAATCTTTTCCAGTAGACCGAGCTGCTCCAAATCCCCAACAATCCGTCGCCGCGCTTCGAACCGATCAAGGCTCGCATACGGGCCCGCTTGCTCGGTCATCCGACCGACTTCATCGATTACCCGGATCTTGGGCAGATGATGGCGGTTGCCAGCTTCGAAATCGACTGGATCATGGGCGGGAGTCACTTTGACCACGCCAGTCCCAAATTTTGGATCCACCAGTTCGTCCAGGATGACAGGGATAGTACGGTGCAGCAGCGGAACGATGGCGCGCCGGGCGTGCAAGTTCCTATAGCGTTCGTCGCTTGGATGTACCGCTACGGCGGTGTCACCCAGCATAGTTTCCGGCCGCGTTGTGGCTACGACGAGGTGTTCGTTCGTTCCTTCAATGAGATAGCGAATGTACCAAAGATTGCCCCGCGTCTCCTCCCGTACCACTTCAAGGTCAGATAGTGCAGTGTTGCACCGAGGGCACCAATTCACCATGTATTCGCCACGGTAGATCAATCCCTTTTCGTAAAGACGGACGAAAACCTCTCGTACCGCACGGGAAAGGCCAGGGTCTAGAGTGAACCGCTCACGGCTCCAATCGCAGCTGGCCCCCAGCCGGATCATCTGCTGCTTAATGGTGTCTCCGTACTGGTGTTTCCACTGCCAAACCCGCTTTTCGAACTCTTCCCGACCGAGGTTGCGGCGGTCAATTCCTTCTTCGGCGAGCTTTCGCTCGACGACCATCTGCGTGGCTATGCCTGCATGGTCTGTGCCTGGAAGCCATAGCGCGGTATCACCGCACATGCGCCGCCAGCGAACAGTTGTGTCGATTTCGGTATGCTCCAGCATGTGCCCCATGTGAAGGGATCCAGTGACATTGGGCGGGGGAATTACCAGCGAGAAAATCCGGCCAGTTGGATGGGCGGGAGTACGAAAGAGGCCGGATTCTACCCACCACTGGGCCCAATGAGACTCAAACCGCTGGGGCTCATAGACTTTGTCGAGTTGCATGCAGGAAATTTCAATATATCATGTGTGCCGCATCGGCCATTCCGCGAGAAGACAAGATTCCGCCTTTAGCTTCAGAAAAGGGATCTGCGGCTGTGCTGGAAGATCGAAACGGTCAGAGGCTTACCAGACCGCGATAGATCCAGAGGCCGGCAAGAACGAGCAAAAGCACCAGAGATGTGATGCCCACACCCTTTGCAACAGCCGTAATCTTTTCAATTTTTTGCACTAGTGCCCGCTGCTCGACTGCCTGCTTCTCTTCGGCGGGGTCGAGAAAAAGCTGATCTTCTTCCTTCATACTCAGAAGAGACCGCCAAATCATAAGGGCAATGAAGACGACAGTAATTACTCCCCAAATGATCAACAGCGTCCACAACGTTGAAGCGCTAACCATGAGCCTTCCTCCAATAGTAGTCCCATATTAATCTGTCGCAGGCATAAAGCGGATGTCAAGTGCTATAAGGAACTTACCAAGCGTCTTATGAATTTCATTCCAGCAGGGAGGGTGAAATGTACTGAAATCGTTGGAACTGATCTATAGTGGAATATCAGTTTCATTTGGATGAGAAAGGTATGCTGATGCTGACTTCAAGACGCGCATTTTTAACTCTGGCCGGAGTAGGACTGCCGTTGGCTGCGAGAGCCATGTTTTCCAGACTTTTAGGGCTTCAGCTGTATAGTTTGCGACGCGAGGCGCAGAAGGACCTGCCTTCAGCGCTTGCTCTGGCGCGCAAACTCGGGTTTACGGAACTAGAAGTGGCTGGCTTTTACGGCCGGTCTGTTTCCGAGTTTCGCCGTTTGCTGGCGGAGCATGGATTGCGTGTCACCTCGTTTGGCGCCGAATGGAACCAGCTTCTCCAGTCCACAAGTAAGGCCGCTGACGATGCAACCGCGCTAGGCGCTAAATTTATAACCTGCTCACAGATCCCCAGAAAGAAGCGTTTGACATTGGACGACACACTCAAAGCTGCTGACAATTTCAACCGTTGGGGCGAAGCTCTGGCCTCTGTAGGATTGCATTTCTGCTACCATACGCACGGCTATGAGTTTGTCGATGGGCCGGACGGCACATTGTTTGACACGCTGGCCAAGCGTACGGATTTCAAGGTCGCGAATTTTGAAATGGATGTTTTCTGGGTGGTTTTCGGAAACCAGGACCCGGAGAAGTTACTGAGGAAATATCCACGCAGGTTTCCGCTGATGCACCTGAAAGATATCCGCCACGGTGAGCCGAGGACGTTTGACCCTGGCACGGTGGAAGAGGAAGCCAGCGTTCCGTTGGGCACTGGCGAGGTGGACTGGCCTCCAGTTCTAAGGGCTGCCAAGGAAACGGGTGTTGAGCGGTATTACATTGAAGAAGAACACCCAAATGCTGTAAAGCAGATCGAACAATCCTTGAATTATCTCCGAAAGCTGAAGTTTTGAGTTTTTGGAGGGTATTTGCTGGATTCACGCCTGATCGGCATTGGGTGAAATTTCGACGAACGAGGCGGAATAGGTTGCGGATAATCGTTCGTGCGGTCAACTGGCTGGGAGATGCTGTCATGTCGCTTCCCGCATTGCGGGTGTTGCGCAGCGCGTTCCCGAATACTCACTTGGCTGTTCAGGCACGTCCCTGGGTTGCCAGCCTGTATCGCCGAGAGCGATGCGTGGACGAAGTTATCCTTTATGAAGCGCGTCCGAGCGCGTGGGATTGGAAAGGGAAATGGCGGGCGGCCGCACAGTTGCGCTCCGGAGGCTTCGATGCCGCGATTTTATTTACGAACTCGTTCGATTCCGCGTTGGTAGCTTGGCTGGCGGGAATCCCGTGCCGGATTGGGTATAACAGAGACGGTCGCAGACTGCTGCTGACGCGCCCGGTGGCCACGCCCCGAGCCGGAGAGATACCGCGACATGAGAGCTACTATTATCTCGAACTGCTGCGTAGAACGGGGTGGCTTGAGGATCTACCCGTGCTTGGCCCAGTGGTCTTGGAAGAAGTGGAGGAGGCTAGAACATCCGGAAAGAAATTACTAGCGGCAGCGGGGATGAAATTTCCGGTTGTCGGTGTTAGTCCGGGAGCGGCTTACGGCTCTGCGAAGAGATGGTTGCCAGAGCGATTTGCGGAATCAGCCGTCTTGGTGGCTTCGGAACTGGGAGCCAACGTTGCCATTTTTGGTTCAGCTACTGAGCAGGCCATTTGCGAAGTGGTGGCTTCGAAGATCTCTTCCGCAGGTATTTCCGTCCGCAGTTTTGCAGGGCAGACGGCACTTGATGTATTCATCGACATGGCCGCGGCATGCTGTCTGTTCTTAAGTAATGACTCTGGAGCGATGCATGTAGCCTCGGCCCTGGGTGTTCCGGTTGTGGCTGTGTTTGGGCCGACCAATTACCATGCTACAGGGCCCATCGGGCGGCAGTCGCGCGTAGTGGTTGAACCCGTTGAATGCAGTCCGTGCGGGCTGCGGGAGTGTCCTTTTGACCACCGCTGCATGACTGGCATAAGTGCAGCAAGGGTGGCACGCGAGGCTCTAGCGTTGCTGAAGTAAGCGGGTGCCGTGACGTGGATACGCGCAAGAAAATCCTGAAGCTGGAGGACGGAGAGGAAATTCTGCGACACCTTGCAGCGAGCGGATCGCGAATCAAAGTGGTCACCGGCTTATTTGATCCCTTGACGGCCGGCCACGTCCGCCGCCTGGAGTTGCTGAAGGATGGCCGGAGCTTGGTCGTGGCGGTCGTTACCAAGTCCGGGCTGCCCATATTGCCGGACCGCGCTCGCGCGGAGCTCGTAGCAGCACTATCATGCGTCGACTATGTGATCCTCGCTACCGGCGAGGCCGTAGAGACGTGGCTTGCCCGAGTGCCTGCGGTTGAGATTATCCGGGATGAAGAGGTTCACCAGGTCCTGCGGGAGAATTTGGTGCGTCATGTGCGAAGTCGGCAGGAAAGGAGGTAGCGTGGGAGCCCGTATCCTTGTGGTTCGGCTGGGCGCGATGGGCGACATTCTTCATACGCTTCCGGCTGTGGCTACGTTGAAGCATAGTTTCCCTAGTTCACGGCTGGTATGGGTAGTGGAAGCGAAGTGGGTTGCGCTGCTTGAGGATAATCCTTTCGTCGATGAGGTCATCGTAATCGACAGGCGCCGGTTGGGGGCTTTGCTGGGGACATGGCGAAGGTTGAGAGCCGAGCGGTTTGACTGGGCGGTCGATTTCCAAGGCCTTTTCAAGTCTGCAGCCGTGGCAACTCTTGCTCGCCCTGACCGGATTTATGGTTTTCACCAATCCCAGGTCCGAGAGCGCGTGGCGGCTTTGTTTTACTCCAGACGTGTCAGGGTGCGCGCAGAGCACATAGTGGATCGCAACCTGGAGCTGGCTGCCGCGACGGGTGCGTCTGGAATTATTCGTGTGTTCCCAATGCCAGAGGGGAAACCCGAAGGTCTTCTTCCCACGGGCGATTACATTTTGGCCTGTCCTCTGGCGGGGTGGGCTGGCAAGCAATGGCCTTTGGATTATTACACAGTGCTGGCCAGCCGACTGATGCGTGAGTGGCGCCTGCCTCTAGTGCTGAACGGTCCTTCTCAAGCTCGGCCACTACTGTCCAAGGTGGAAGGAGCGTGGCCGCATGTTTCCGGTATCCCCGGCCTGATTCACGCCATGCGTAGAGCGCTCGCGGTTGTGGGAGTGGATAGCGGGCCTTTGCACCTTGCAGCCGCTCTCGAAAAGCCGGGCGTGGCGATTTTCGGCCCTACGGATCCCAGGAGAAATGGGCCATACGGCGGAACGATAACGGTCTTACGCAGCCCCAATGCTTTGACTACCTTTAAGCGATCTGGGGCAACGGATCCGTGTATGAAAGATATCACTCCCAACGAGGTATTTGAGGCTTTACGGGAAAGTGTGGGCCTGCGAGGTAGGCCAACCGGAGCCTCACACTGATGCGACGCCACTGGTTCCCGAAAGCGTATGCAGATTTTGCTGCACGGTTACGTGTGCCTTTCGGATTTTTGTTGGCGATTTCTTTTGTGTGGCTAGCCACTCCAAGCGTTACCTCTCTCATGGCGGGGTTCCCGGCCTCAGCCTTGGGCTTGCTCTTAAGGGGGTGGGCTGCAGGTTACTTAGCTAAGAATGAAAGCCTCGCCACGGGAGGGCCTTACGCTTATGTGAGAAATCCGCTCTATCTGGGAACGCTGCTGGTTGTTGCCGGACTCGTGATTGCAGCCCGTAGGCCTTTGCTGGCTGTGTTGGTTGGAACGGTATTTGTGCTGGTATACTTACCTGTCATTGAACTGGAGGAACAACATCTCAGAGCGTTATTCCCGGAGTTCGCTGAATACCAGGCGTGCGTGCCTATGCTATGGCCGCGCTTGCGTCCTCGACCGAGCCCGGCGAGATTTCGCTGGCAGCTATATTTACGGAATCAGGAATATCAGGCTCTGGCGGCTTTTATCGCGGCTTTTGTCTTGTTAGCTTGGAAGGCCTGATACATTCCAGGCGCAAATTGCGGCCTTTAGAGATTCTCAGGCAACTTAATTTCGGTACTGGGCTGAACAGAATGCTGGGCAAGCTTTTGCAACGTATTCCTCAATTCTTCCAGTTGAGCGGTACACTCCTGCAATACGGCATGAAGTGAGCGGATGGCCTTGGCTTGGTTATCCAGTCTTTTTTCGAGGGCCTGGAGTTTGTCGCTGGTGTGTTGCCAGCTTTCATCGTAATCGCGGAGACGTGCATCGACAGCGGCCAGCTTCACAGACAAGCTATGCTCGGACTGAAGAAGCGTATCTGTTTGCTGCCGCAAAATCGCCACGTCTGTGCCAAGGTTGTGTATCCTCTCCGACGCGGCGGAGATAGTTGCCAGACCGTCCTCCAGGCGCTGGTGACTGGCGGTGGCAATGCGGTGTAGCTTCTTTGCAGCGGCAGCAAAGGCGGAAGCTAGATCTCTTGAAATTTCATCTGCCAATTCCTGGAACTGGCTGGTACGGCTTGGATCGGTCGGATGGATGGGGGAAATGATGGCATCGGCGTGCGTTTGGACCGCCGCGGGCGCTGATGGATTGGGCTGAGAGGCCGAAGAGGCGCGAAACACTGCCGGCGTTTCTGTAGAACCCGCGTCCCGGGTGCTCTCATGTTCGGCCGTTGTAACGATTTCCTTTAAACGGTCGAGGTACAGCTCCCGCCGCTTATGGTCCTCTTCATCGAGACCTTTGTTGAAAAGAGAAATCATTTATGGGTGCACCTCTGATGGAATCTTAGCGAAATAAAGCATAATCCCTTCACTAAAGTACGTCAATCCTACAAAAGTCCCAATTTCAGACTATCTTTTTGCCACAGGAAAGGAAAATCGGTGAATTATTGCATAATCGTTAACCTCTTGTTTATTGAGCGCCGAGAATCAGCCGCAGTATGAGGTGAGGGTTCCATCTGGGTACAAGACGCCTGGCGGAACGTCCTTTATCTTGGCTGGATCTTTCTGTTACAAAAGGGATAGGCTCTTTATTGGTCAACGTGCTCTGAGGATTTTTGGGACCGGCCGGAGGCGAAAAAATGCTACAGCTAGAGAATTGCAGACACCGCCAGCACCGGCTATTGGGAGAGGCGGAAAGGCGCAAACTCGATTTCGCCATTCTGACAAATCCCAAAACGGTTTATTACTTCACAGGCGCCCCGGTCGACCCCTCGAAGCCGCAGGTTTTCATCCTCTCGACCTCAGGGAAAAGCTTGCTCATCACCAACCAGGAGCCGTCACAAGCTGCCGTGGAAAAGGTCGGACTGTACACAGGGTATACCATTGAGCGCGTGTTTAACCACGCCACAATGGCCGCTGAAGCTGCGGCGCTCGCCCGTGGTTTTATCTCTGCTCGACCGGGGACCGCGGGTGTGGAATACGAGTTCATGAGCCTAGCTTTGGCTCAGGCGTTAGACGGCAAAAAGACAGTGGATCTTTCCCCGGTCCTGAATGAGATGCGGCGGATAAAGGATACGGATGAAATCGAGTGTATTCGCGCTGCGATAAGAATGACTGAGGCTGCGTACGGGGCAGTCAAGGCTCGTTTGGAACCGGGAATGACGGAGCGGCAGGTACACAACGTTGTGTACGAAGCTATGTCCGCTTTTGCCGGGACATCTGTGCACCTGATGGGTGACTTTGTGTGCGGAGAACGGGCGGTTGGAGGCGGCGGGCCCGCTACCGAACGCAAGATTTTGCTTGGCGACCTGTTTATTCTCGACTTATTTCCCGTCTACCACGCGTATATGTGTGATCTGACGCGAACGTTTATTGCCGGTAGCCCAAGCCAGTTACAGCTGGAAGCCTGGGCTCATGTCCGTGATGCCCATACCGTTGTGGGGAAGATTTTGCGCCCGGGGGTACGTGCAAAACACGTCTATGAAGAAGTTCGGGCGCACCTGGATCGGTTTGTGCCGCTTAAGGGCTCCTTTTTCCATCATGCCGGCCATGGTGTGGGAATGGATGGTTGGGAGTTCCCGTGGTTGATCCCGGGTAGCGATCAACTCGTACAGGAAGGAGAGGTCATCGCCTGCGAGCCGGCGCTGTATGGAAAGGCCATTCAGGGAGGACTAAGGCTTGAAAGAGACTATTTGGTTGAGAAGCATGGGGTTACTCCTCTGGACTCGTTTCCTATGGACTTGCGGTAAACGCCCGGGCGGCGGCTTGGCAGTCATTGTGACCACCAAGCCGGGTACCTGGGTGCAAGGGGCTTCTTCGAACTAGTATGCAGTGAAAGAAACGGTATTGCTTACCGAAGCTTGCCCGCCGTATGTTGCCGTGGCCGAAACGGTGTAAACTCCTGTTGGGTCTTTCTTGAATACCTTATAGTTCCACACGGCAGTGCCGTTTTGTCCGGAAGTTACCGTCTTTGCAGTTGAACTTGCTTTGGGGTCAGTCACGGTGAAGGTCACCGACGCTGATGGGACCGGTGTGCCGTTACTCAGGATTGTTGCATTGAGTCGCACAGTGCTGTTCAGAGGGACACTTGAGGGGGAAACGCTAAGGTCGACACTCAGCGGTGGGGGTGGCGCGGGCACTGTCACGCTGGCTGTGCTGCTGGCACTAAGAGACCCATGGGACACTACCACATTGACGTCATAAGTTCCCGTCTCCGTGCCCTGCGGTGGGGTCTTTGTTAATTGCACGGTAGCGGACTCACCTGGGTTGAGCACGGCAGACTGGGGACTGAATAAGGTGCTCCAGCCGCTCGGAAGGTCGGAAGAGAAAGTAAAGGTGGAGGCGGAACACGCCGAGTTGTCGTTATTCCTTACGGTCACCGAGTAAGTGGCAGTACCATTCACTAGGGTTTGATTTAGGGGTGATATTGAGACGGTAGGAGAAGCAGGGACGCAGGTCGTAGGGCCGTAATTCACCGTGACATACAAATACCCCCCCGAAATGGCATCAATGCTCAGGCTTAGATTGGAGTATGGATCCTGCCATGTCTGCCCTACAGCCAAAGCCACTTGAGAAAAGCTGTCGGTAGGGGTGAAGTCCAGCAGATCGGTATAAGACCCCGTTGTAGAGTCTTGGTAATGAATCAGCGCCCCGGTAAATACCTGGGGGTTTAATTGGGAATCATATATTCCAGAATTCTGGCGGAACTCAAGCCAAAGCCAGGCGTCATTGCCCGTACCACGCCGAATTTTCAACGCCTTAACTCCAGCAGGCCGCGTCTCGTAGGCTTGTACTGCATAGGCGCCGGCAGTTTCGACGACCTGAACATTGGTGTTGTACTGAAGCCACCCGAGTTGCTGCAAGGCGTGATGAGCAGAATAGAAACCGAAGTTCCAGTAGCCCATCGTGGAAAACGAGTCTCCGTACTCGCTGATGACCCCGGGATCTGACAAGCTGCCGAGGGGAATGGGAGGGGGACCTGGATAAGCACGGCTGCGTGCATGGTTCATGGTGAGATTGTGACCTAGCTCGTGCGTGGAGAGCCTAACGCCGTTACTGCGGGAAGTTATCTGGTCGGAACGCTCCCAAACGAACCCTGCCGTGAAGCTGCCATCTTGGGTCGAAGTATTGCTCCAGCATCCAAGGGTCCCCAGCCCTGCCCAGTTGCAAGCCCCGTTGTTGGGCAACACTATCATGACATGAGAGTAATCGGGGAAATGAATCGTGCTGTCGGCCGCAGCCAGGGCATCATTTAGTATGCCCATATAGTCACAAGTTCCCGAAGCGTTGTAGTCTTTGTTTAGCAGAAAAGGGCCGGCGACAATGCTACGGGAAAATGGCGCGTAGGTTTGCCCGTCCGAGTTTTGTTGCCAAAAGTCATCAACGGACCAGTCCGGAGAATTTTGCTTTGTGGAGTAGGAATTCCCATACAGGATGCCTTTGAGCAACTCCTGATCGACCCCGCTCGAAAGTTTATAGGAAGGGAATTCGACGAGAATTGTGGCGATGCTCTGAGTCCCTGTGGTACTGCATGCGGCGGGGGCAGCGGTAGTGCCAGATGTGCTCCCATCTGCTGCAGCAACTACATTCCCGTCCGCGGCGGCTACGACGTTTCCTGCTCGGACTCCTCGAACCTTCAAAATATCCCCACTTTTGAGGCGTGGCGGCTCCGGTCCCGCGAACTCAATTTCTAATACCTCCTTACCCGTCTTCATCCGACGAATGGCGCGGTGCGTGCCGTCGGGGTAGTCCGCAATCAAGTACTCCAGGGTACCTTGCCAAGTGCCATGCGACTCGAGTAGTGACGCTGAGTCAGGAAAAGCCCGTACCATATTGCTAAGCACTTCTTCGGGTAGCGCGTTCTTCAGAGCCTCGGCCGCATTTTGCCGTATTAGAGAAATAAAAGCATTTGCCCTTTCCTGGATGAGCTGGGCGGCTTGCCCGCGCAATCGCGCCGCTTCAGCAGGTTGCGCGCGGTTGAATTGACCATGAAGTCGCAGCAACTGGTTGTTTAACTGGTGGACCTGGGAAGCCGACGGTGCGGGCTGGGAGGCGAGGCTTGGATGTACAAAAGTTAATGTAGTGATCAACAAACTGCTCGACAAAGTCATGATTTTGGAGGCGTAAAAAAGTTTCATAGTTTTCCACCTTTTTGGCGTTTCGTCCGCTCTGCTCACAATTAGCCTCCATCTAGTTCTTTTTTGACAAGACTTTACATGGTGTATAGAATCCTACTGCCGAAAGTTAGTAAAGTACCATATCCATTCGAGCGGCTGCATTACGTACAGGACTTGAGCGGCGCTTCTTCTGGCTCAGTACTATTGAAAATCTGCGACGAAAAGCTGCGAAGCAGAAAAGTTAGGGGAGCACAGCCGGGCGGCAGCTCATTCAGATCTTGGGGTGAGTATGCGTTCTGTTTCGACTTGGATCACTTTGCCTCTCCACAACACGCGGCGGTCGCCGAAACCATGATAAAAGCGGACGCGCCGGGATGTGCTCAACGGTTTGCCGTCGAGGCTACGAATCACAAACAGGGCAGGCTCTCGGTACTGCAATCCACGGTAAGTCTTGGCATAGAAGGCTACGAAGGTCGGACTCTGTACGAGAAAGCCATATTGCGGAAGCACTGTGCTGTTGGTTGTAAAGTCCGCCGGACCGTAATTTACCGTGATGCTGACTCCTGCGCCAAAGCGTGTAGTCTCCACTTTGCGGTCCGCCGTAAGAAAACGGTGGTCCGTCATTTCCATAAGGGCCGTTATGCGTGAGAGAGGGCTCAGAACTTCGTACGTGTTCTTAATGAACTGGTCAATCAGATTGAAGTGCCCACCCTGGGCAAAGATCATGCTAGGAGCACCTGCTTGGGGCGCGTGAAAGTCCTGGGCGGGATCTGTCCAATACAAGTGCTGGCCGAAGTAATAAACCGGCATTTCTGCGTAAAGTACATGGTCGAGAATATAAGCTGGATTGTCCGGTTTGGAGTGGTCGCTCTGGTGCGTATAAAGCAAAATTGCATCGCCATAGACAAGCTCGAACAAAGGAATAATGGCTGCCCTTGGATCGGGCGGTCCACTGAACCCCGTACGCTGGGACATCATTCCTTCAAAGTAGTCCCCGTAGGGTACGCCCCACTCCTTGCCCTCCTCACTACCAAACAGTCCAACTGCTTTGCGGATAGTGGCGCAGATGTTTTGTTTTGCGTGCATATCCTCGACCATGTCCAGAGGGTGTTTTGGGTCGAAACACTCATATAGGGGAGCTGCGAAGATAGTGTCATAGAAATAAACATCGGGCGAAAATAGTTCCAGCACTCGCGGGATGTTCTGGGGCCTCATGGCGAGCTCCAGGCTCTTTTTTGAGCAGATCAAGTAGGCGCGACCGCCAGCCCAAACCCCTCCCTCATGCAATGAGCCATCCCGGTTTTTCATGATGAACTCCTCGTTCCAGGATGGGGCGTCTTTATACATGTCCTGGTAGTTGTCGTGTAGCCCAAACACGAAGCCAGGGAGCGCACGAACCCGTCGCGAACATTCCGCCAGTCCCCGCTCACCACCTATTTCAGGAGCTGCGGGGAGAATATCCGGGTGTCGGTTATCGTATCCACCGTTAATCCACCCGGCGAGCACAAACAGCGCCCTGTCTATGCCGAGATCGTTGTGAAAATGCTCTGCCAGCCGCGCCGCCTCCTCGAAAGTGAATCCAATGCGCAGCACCTCTTTATCTGATTTATTCCAGCGAGTATTAGGGACGTAACGTGTGAAAATAAAAGGCTTGAAATCTGCGGCGCCGAAAAGGCGTTCAACTGCCGGGTTTTCCTTGATCTTTTCCGAGAAAGTCTTCAAAAAACCCATTTGCTTTGCAACCTTTCTATAGGCTTTGGCGATTTCAACATAACCACCCCGCCCTAGAGGTTGGAACCGTATGGAAGTGGCACTTGCGCGCAGCGAGAGCCCCATTGTCAAACGGTTGCCTAAAGCACCTGAGTAATCCAGCTGGATGCGCGTATACGGGTCGCTCAAACTGATCAACAGAGCTGATCCATTCTGCACAGCTCCGAACATGGCCATGGAATAACCCTGACTGGTTGAATAGCCAGCGTAAGTCCGCGAGAAAGGTTCCGTTCCTTCTGGACGAAACAAAAGACCGAGACGGACAGGGACAGCATAGTAATTCTGCTCGCCCGGTCCGATGGGAAGCGCGTGGTTGAGTATACGAACCTCTTTGACATTGCTTCCGGAATGGAACGAATAAACGGCGCTCGGGAAGCCAGCTTCAAGGCGTAATTCAAAGCTGGTCCCCTCATCAGAGGAGAAGCACAGCCTCGAGCCGTCTGCTGAGGGATTTCTAACCGGACTGACGGCAAGTGTACGGTTATCCTGGAGCACAAGTTGTGGCGACCCCAGCGTCCATTTGGAACCTGTGCCCTTGTCGATTAAAAGCACGGAAGCGCCTGCGGGATCGATTTCCAGGCGGAGCCACCGGTTTTCAACGCGCAGCGGGACTACGGCTTGTGCGCGGACTGGCACGGATGCACAAGCGAACAACAGCGTGAAGAGCAAACGCATAGATCAGACTCCTAAATGTGGAACTCCAGAATATCGCCGTCTTCTATGACATGGGTACGTTCGACCAGGATACCCTCGTGGCTCCCTGCCGTGCGGTAGAGACGGGTGAACTTCAGATGCTCGGCGAAGTCTTTGTGAACCAGGCGGGCGGCATCCAACACAGTTTGCCCTTTCCGCAGAAGAAACGGGGAAGATAAATCCGGCGGTTTACCAGGCGCTTTTGTGTACACACGAACTACTTCCAGGGACTCGAAGACAATACGGCGGAAGATGTCGAGGTTTTCTCCGGTCAATGCCGAGATCCCGAGGTACCGAAAACGGTCTCCGTAAAGGTCCTGAAGCGCGGCAAGATTTTCAGCGGCGCCTGGAAGATCTATTTTGTTTGCCGCCACAAGACGTGGAGCGGCGATACGATGTGCCTGGAGAAGGTCGAAAATAGACTCTATGTGGTCCAAAACGTCCGGATCATGCACGTCCAAAACCACAACGCCAAGATCCGCATTCCGGAGGATTTGAAACACCCAGCGCTCTGTGAACTCCGCAGAAATGGGCGGCAGATCCACCAACTGGATGGGAACGTTTTCAAAGACCATCATGCCGGGTGTGGGGAACCTGGTAGTGAATGGATAGTCATCCACTTCGGGTCTGGCATTAGTGAGAGCACAAATCAGTTGGGACTTGCCGGCGTTGGGAGGGCCTAGTAAAGCCACCTGGCCGGCGCCTTCCTTTCTGATTACGTAGAAGGGCGGCGAGTGAGAAGCGCCTTTTTTGCTGATTTGCTTCCGAGCCTGGGAAAGCCGGCGCTTGAGGTCAGCCTGAAGCTTTTCCGTTCCTTTGTGCTTGGGTAGAGTGGCCAGCATCTTTTCGAGCGCCTGGAGTTTTTCCTCATGGGTCTGTGCATTCCGGTACTCACGCTCGGCTGCGAGGTACTCAGGCGTCAGGTTGGCGGGCATAACGCTTTTGGCAGTAAGAATACCATTACACGCCAACTCGTTTCGCTGTGTTCTCAGAAGCATATGAAGATCCGGGTTCAGCATCTTGCGCGTGTCATCCGCAAAAAGCCACGATTTTAATAGCTACAAGTGACAACTTAACCGGGCTGAGCCGTCGACTTTGCTTGCGGGGGTGCTGTACTGCCTAGCGAATAGGCAACGGATCCGTGTTGGCCATAGCTAGTCTTGCTGAACGCGCGGCAGTCGATGACTGGCGCGGAGTATAATTAGTGCTGGCGTTGGAGTTCGCCCTTAAGAGCCCCAGCGGGGAAGATGACTCCTACAGAGGCTTCCGACCGCGGAAGCGTACTATAAAGTTGTTCTTTTGTCTTCTCTGCGGCGGAACCCGCAATCAGAAGTCTTTGTGCCTATGGCGGCGACAGCTCCGGCGGACTCACGGCTGTACCGTTTCGCATTCATCATCAGCTCGACAAATCAATGGCCATCCGGTTTCGAGTCGCCGGAGCGGAGGGAAGGCTTTCGTAAGGCGCTCTTTTTGCCTGGCGATCACGAGGGCTGGTTCCGTCACTTCTCACGGCTGCCGCGTTTGATCGTCCTTTACGCAGATGCAATGGACATCCACATGCACCCCGCATCGCAAGAGCAAACCGTCCACATCCCGCTTTGCAGTCTGCGCTACGTCGAAGACGGTCACATTTTGCTACAGAGCTGGCTTAAATTTGTCTGGGCACAGTGTGATGTGGCGCTTTTTTACAATACCTGCAACAGACGTGTCGTGGACCGTTTCCTGCGTGAACTGCGCAGGGCTTTCGCACCCCAACTCGCGCTCGACGCACCGCTCGAGATGGTATCTCTGGGTGCGCCATTGGACCTAAAGTTTGAAAACGCGAGACAGTCTGAAATCGTTTTCGGAGAATATGTGTACGCGCAGCTGTTTCATCCAGCCGAGCGGAAATTTCTGCGGTCGGGCATATTTCACCGGGAATACTGGAATCCAGCGAATCTGCTGCTAGCAACCAATTGCCGGCTTGTGTGGGTGACAGACTGGCACGAAGGCCGACGTGAAAAGTACGGCAACGTGACCCGGTATGCGCCTATGTGTTTGATCGAATCGGCCTATTGTGAGCCGATGGGAAAGGCGGCAGAAGTGACGTTTCGTTTCCGTGGTGATCGCTCTTGGCGCATTGCTCTGCCCCTCGAGTTCGTCCAGGACGCCAACGACTTTCTCGCTATTTTGACGGACCTTCGGCGGAAACTGTGTGGCTGAATGACGGGAGGAGGAGCGGAGCGCCCCTGCGTGATTATGGACAGGGACGAAGCCGGCGCTAGAGGATTACTACTCAATCATTTCGACAGTGTCCGCTTTACTGCTAGGGGGAATAGCCGGAACCGTCATAGCCTGGAAAAATTGACTATACTGGCGGGGGATGCGCTTTTTGCTACGCTCCGAGATTCTGTAGCTACTCCATGTAACCGGAGTATCCACTGGCGCGTCGTAGACCCTCAGCGTGTTAGGGTAAACATTGGGGGAAATAACAAATACAAGTGTGCCTTTTGGGCCGCAAGGAAAGTGGAGAAGTGAAGTGATTTGCCGGTGTATCAAAAGGACCAGTACAGGCGTAGGCGTATTTGCCCGGTGGTTATGGACTGGACTGCTGGTTGTTGCATGCATTTTCCTGCCATTAGCAAGTCAGGCTCAGACGCCACCCTCTTATATCATCACTACCGTAGCGGGAAATCATACTAGTGGCTTCGCCGGTGACGGTGGCGCTGCTACCAGCGGGACGCTGTTCAATCCTTCTTCCGTGGCGGTGGATAATTCTGGAAACTTGTATATCGCCGATCAGTTCAATAACCGTGTCCGCAAAGTATCCGCTGATGGCACGATTACGACAGTTGCGGGTAACGGTACGGGTTCCTTGCTAGGAGACGGAGGTCAAGCTACCAGCGCATCGCTTCACAATCCCTTCGGAGTAGCGGTAGATTCCTCCGGTAATCTTTACGTCGCCGATACGAGTAACAACGCGGTTCGGAAAGTGGGTACTAACGGCGTCATTACTACTGTGGTCGGCAACGGTACGTTTGGCTACTCAGGCGACGGCGGCCCTGCGAGCAATGCGACGCTGGAGCAGCCTGTGGCCGTTGCAGTAGATAAAGCCGGCAACCTCTATATAGCGGACATGACGAATAATGTAATCCGGAAGGTCACAACGGATGGCAAGATTTTTACTATTGCCGGCAACGGCACATTCGGTTATTCAGGCGATGGTGGGAGCGCGACAAGCACAGCATTCCGGCGGCCTGCGGGCGTGGCGGTGGACTCAGCGGGAAACCTGTATATTGCCGACAGCGGCAATCACATAGTCCGAAAAGTTACTCCGGATGGCACAATCACGACGATAGCGGGCAATTATTCCAAGGGAGCCGGCTTCTCCGGTGACGGTGGTCTGGCCACGGCCGCGCAGTTAAACAGGCCTATCGGTCTGGCGGTAGATGCGGCCGGGAATCTGTTCATTGCTGACTACAACAACAGCCGGATCCGTGTGGTAACCCCAAACGGCATGATCACGACTGTGGCGGGGACTGGGTATTTCGGTTATGACGGTGACGGTGGTCCCGCCACGAACGCGCAGCTTTGCTTTCCTTCCGGCGTTGCTGTGGACGCAATGGGCGACGTTTACATTGCGGATAATCAGAATCATGTCATCCGGAAACTCACGCCGGTTCCGGTTTCAGGCGCGGCCCCTGTGATTAATGAGGGTGGGGTGATTAGCGCCAGTGCGTTTGGCGCCTTTGGATCTGCGGCGCCAGGATCGTGGATCGAGATTTACGGTTCGAACCTTTCCACAGAGACGCGGGCGTGGACGAACGCTGACTTTAATGGAGTAAACGCACCGGTTCTTTTAGGGGGAACTACGGTGACGATTGGAGGTCGTGCCGCATTCCTCTCCTACGTGAGTCCTGGGCAAATCAACGCGCAGGTGCCGACCGATGTGGGTCCTGGTCCGGTAGAACTTACCGTGAGCACGGTGAACGGAACCAGCGCGCCTTACACCTTAATGGTGAAGGACGTGCAACCGGGGCTGTTTGCGCCCCCATCGTTCCAGATCGGCGGCAAACAGTATGTCGGAGCTTTGTTCCCGGATGGGGTCACTTTCGTTCTGCCCACTGGAGCGGTTGCCGGAGTGACATCCCGGCCTGCCCACCCCAACGAGACGATTATCCTTTATGGAGTGGGATTCGGTCCGGTTTCGCCTCCAATCCCGGCGGGCCAACTAGTTCAGCAAAAGAACACCCTGACGACCCCATTACAAATTTCTATAGGACAAAACCCGGCGCAGCTCACTTACGTTGGCCTCGCTCCGGGTTTGGTCGGAGTGTATCAGTTCAATGTTGTCGTGCCTGAGACTGCTAGCAACGATGCGGCGCCTGTGGAGTTCATCCTGGGAGGCGCGAAAGGCCAGCAGACCTTGTACATCGCGATTCAGAACTGAACCCCGGGAGACGGATGGCCGTCAGGTCTTCTTCAGCACTACGCGCTCGACTACGGATTTACTCCCCAAAATGGCGCTGACCTCGCCTTCCCATACCTGCTCTGGCGTTGGCTCGCCCGTCGCACCCTGTGGCCTTCGCCAACCTGACTCGATCGCCCACCAGCCATGATAACCTCCGTCGAGGCAGACTTGGAGTAACTTTTCCATATCGAAGTTCGGATCGCGGTTGGGACCGTAAGTGCCTTTGACAGAAAGCCCTCTTGCGTAACGGATCAATTTGCTGACGGCTTCGTAACGGTTTACCCCCGGGTTCCAGTTTCCCAAGTCGACGAGCAGGCCGAATCTGGGATTGTCAATAAGTTTGATGATCTGGACTAATACATCAGGATCTGAGGAAGCCCCACCGTGATTTTCCAGGATAATATTAAGGCCGGTACCCTTAGAGTAGTCCAGCAAACTCAAGAAACTCTCGGCTCCGCGTTTAGCGATGTCCTTATCCTGGCGCCAGTCTTTAAGCCCGCCGCGGAGGTTGCAGCGCACCGAATGACATCCCAGGTAGGCGGCGATGTCGATCCATTTACGGTGTGCAATTACTGACTGCATGCGTTCTGCCTTGTCGATGGCGGCAGTGTTACCTTCATCGTCGACCATCACGAGGACAGATGTGATGCCGTTGTCTTCGCAATTGCGCTTTAATCGCTTCAAGTACTCAAGCGTCGGATTCTCAAAGAATGTGTTTACGTACTCCAGCCCGTTAATGTGAAGAGTTTCCCGAAGGATACGTGGCAAATCTAGCAGCTTCCACCTGCCAGCGCGGAAACTCTGTACGAGCGACCAGGAGGCAAGAGAAATGTCATTACGCCCCGTCAGTGGCATGGCAGCGGCTGTGACGCCAACAAACGAAGATTGCAGAAATACCCGTCTTGTGGTTTTCATAAAAACTCTTTTCGCGCCTTCTCCCAAATTCGATACTGCATCCGCGGCATAATCGTTGCCCGCAGGACAATAGTTTCTTATAACGTATTTGGCAAAAGCATGCCAGAGGAGGAGCAGACCGCTCCGCACGGAAACGCGAGTGCAACGGATCAGCGTAACCGGGTGGCGAATTTTGTTCGGGCTATCGCTGCTGCTGAGGCGCGCCCAGATCCTGCACTCGTCCCTTCCAGAACGCTCCTTTGCCTCTCCAATATTGTATAGCCGAATGGATGACGGCCCCGCTATAAAACAGCGCAACCGCGGGCATCAGGAAGCCGCGCACGGGGCACAGACGGTAGTGGCGATAAATCGGCGCAGCAGCGATCCCCATCAAACCCCACGCGGCGGCTCCACAAAGCATGGCCGCCGGCTTGAACGATAGTATGATTATTGGCGGTAGAAGGTAGGTCAGAAACATACCGAAAAGCGCACCTGCCAACCTGAGGGGCGAATGACGGAGAAGGGTGAATGCGGTTCGAGAAATCATCCCACCGATCGCACCGGCCGAACCATACCCGCCAATGGTTACCGCTGTTGAAGTTATTCCCAGCCACAGTTTGCCTCCGGTGCTCTTAACTGCTTTTGCCAGGGCACAATCGTCGATCACTTCCGACCGAATGACAGCCATACCCCCGGCTCGGTCAAGCGCCGAGCGGCGCAACAAGATACAGCCGCCCGCCGCGCCAGCAGTAGACTTGTACGGACTGGCTACCCACCGGGGAGGATAAAGCTTGAAAAAGAAAAACACAAAGGCGGGCATAAGAAGTTTTTCGGTGAAAGTGTTTGTCTCGAGTCTGACCATCAAAGAAACAAGATCGTAACCGCCGGCTTCGGCTTTAGCTACCAGTCGGGAAATTTCGTCCGTGGGATGTTTGATGTCGGCGTCGGTGAGAAGCAATAAATCGGGCTTGAAAGCTTCCGCTGCCTCCAGGGCTTCCGACAGCGCCCAAGGCTTTCCGATCCAGCCACTGGCCAATGGCCGGGCGCGAATAACCGTGAGTCGGTCTGTAGCGCCTGTTCTTTTCGCGGTTTGAAGCGCCGCATCGGAGGTGCCATCCGCGCTGTTGTCGTCTGCAAAAAAAATATGGAATGGCCCGGGGTAATTCTGCTGGAGTAATGAGGCAAGGGAAATGGGAACTACCCGCGCTTCGTCGCGCGCGGGCACCAAAACAGCCACGCGCGGCAAGCGCAAGGGCAGGCGTTCATCAAAGTCTGCCTCCCGGATTTGCCAGAAACGGCCGCGGGCGAACAGCAACGTGATCCACGTGAGCACAGCGAGTCCGGCGGCGTATTCTGCAATCACAGACTTACCCCCAACCCATGCTAAAACAGAATTTAACGTTATGAACAGTGCACTCACACTTGGGAAGTTTTCTTTTGGAGTCGGCGACCGGTTCGCGCATCAGGCGAAGGCGCAGCTGCGGGCTTGCATGCTGGTTGGCGAGCGTGGCGTCCTTGTAATTCCGGTCTGGAACAAGTCGAACAGAGAACATAGCATTATAGGTTCGACCCAAGCCAGTGTGCGAGTTGCGGCTCAGGCTGCTGTTGATGAACTCGGCTGGAAAAGTTCTTATCATGTGGATGCGGATCATATTAGTCTGGCGACGGTGGATAAGTTTCTTGAGGCCAGTGATTTCTACACGCTCGATGTGGCGGAGCATATCGGGCGGCCAGCGTCGGCTGCTGACGTGGAAACTTTTGTCGCGCGTCATCCAGAACTGACAGGCCATCTTGCGATCAGCGGTTTTCCTGAACCATTGCAAATCACTCGATCGGAGGTGATGCAGATTGCCGCAAAGTACTTGACCGCAGTCCAGGAGGCGGGGCGGATCTACCGTTACATCGAGGCCAAGAAAGGCCGGGGGCAGTTCATCACGGAGGTCTCAATGGACGAAACCGACGCCCCGCAGACGCCTCTAGAACTACTGGTGATCCTCGCCGCCGTAGCCGACGAAAAAATTCCGATGCAGACCATCGCTCCAAAGTTCACAGGACGGTTCAACAAAGGGGTGGATTATGTGGGGGATGTCGGGCAGTTCGAGAAGGAATTTGCAGATGATTTAGCGGTTATCGCGCACGCAATCCGGCAGTATGGGCTGCCAGAAAACCTTAAACTAAGCGTCCATTCAGGTAGCGACAAGTTTTCCATTTACGGTCCCATCCGTCGCTCGTTGCTTCAGACCGGCGCCGGAGTGCACGTGAAAACAGCGGGCACAACCTGGCTTGAAGAGCTGATAGGACTGGCGGAGGCGGGAGGGGAAGCGCTTACGTTGGCCAAGGAAATTTATTTTCAAGCTTACGAGCAACGCGACGCGCTCCGAGTTCCCTACGCCACCGTGATCGATATAGATGAAGAAAAGCTACCATTACCAGCGGTGGTTTCAGGGTGGTCGTCAGCGGAATACGTGGCTGCGTTGCGTCACGATCCCACATGCCCGGACTTTAACCCGCATTTCCGTCAGTTGCTACATATTGGGTTCAAGGTCCCGGCGAAGATGGGCGAAAGGTATACACGCATGGTGGAAGCCTGCGAGCCTGTGATCGCCGCCAATGTGACCGCAAACCTGTTCGAACGGCATATGAAGCCGCTGTTTTTGGACTAGTTAGGAACAATAGGAAGCAAAAGGGAGAGACATGGCTTTTTTAGACGAGGATTTCTTGCTCCAAACACCAACTGCACGCCGCTTGTACCATGAGTACGCGGAGGGCGAACCGATCCTGGATTACCACTGCCACTTGCCTGTACAAGACATTGCAAACGACCGCTGCTTCCGGAACCTGTTTGAGATCTGGCTCGAGGGCGATCACTACAAGTGGCGCGCCATGAGGGCCAATGGCGTGGAAGAGCGATTTTGCACTGGTGATGCGGACCGTTATGAGAAGTTTCTGGCGTGGGCAAGAACCGTTCCTTACACGTTACGAAACCCCCTTTATCACTGGACTCATTTGGAGTTGAAAAGGTATTTCGGCATTCATGAGCTCCTTAACGAGGATACGGCGCCTTCGATCTGGACGCTGGCCAATGAAATATTGGCAAGCGGCGCATTAACCGCGCAAAGGATCTTGAAAAGGTTTCGCGTACAGGCTTTATGTACCACGGATGATCCAACCGATGATCTTTCGTTTCACAAAAAAATTGCCACTTTCGGTTTGGAGACGAAGGTGTTTCCTGCTTTTCGCCCGGACAAAGCGCTGGCTGTAGATCAGCCGGATGCTCTGAACGCTTGGGTGGACCGGCTGGAGCCTGTCAGTAACACGTCGATCGGTACCTTGAACCATTTGCTCGACGCCCTCAAAAGCCGTCACGATGCATTTCACCAGATGGGCGCTCGCCTGTCTGACCACGGTCTGAATTTCTGCTACAGTTCTTTCTGTTCCCACCCAACAGCCGCGCAGATCTTTGAAAATGCCAGGAGCGGACGGAAGGTAACGCCAGAAGAGCAAGCTAAATTTGCTTCCTACATGATGTTGTTTTTCGGAAGACTAGATGCTGAGAAAGGTTGGACAAAGCAACTGCACTTAGGTGCATTCCGAAACGTGAACACGAGGATGTACCAGCGCTTGGGGCCTGATACCGGTTTTGACTCCATTGGAGACTGGCCGCAGGCGGAAGCGCTGGCTGCTTATCTCGACCGGCTGGAACAGGAAAACGCTCTGCCGAAAATCATTCTTTACAATTCCAATCCGGCGGATAACTACGTGCTTGCGACGATGGCTGGAAATTTTCAGGATGGGCGGCAGGCGGGTAAGATTCAGTTCGGCAGTGGCTGGTGGTTTCTCGATCAGAAAGAGGGCATGGAGTGGCAGATGAATGCTCTCTCCAATACAGGTCTGCTTTCCCGGTTTGTGGGGATGGTAACGGATTCACGCTCTTTCATGTCTTATCCAAGACACGAGTATTTCCGGCGCGTGATTGTTAACCTGATCGGACGGGACGTAGAAAACGGTGAACTGCCGGATGATGATGGGCTGTTGGGGCCGTTGATCCGCGGCATTTGCTTCGGTAACGCACAGCGGTACCTGGGTTTGCCGATATAAAGTGGTGCAGTAGATCGCGCCCGCGAGCAGTGCAGCTAGGGCGTTCGCTTAGCCTTACATAGCCTGCTCTACCATGTGACAGGCTTGCCTGGTTCCAGCGTCCAGACTGTGATGTCCTCCATATCGCGCATCAGTTGGGCTAACTGATCGGGGCTTCCCGTCAAAGCGGGAAATGTCCCGAAATGCATTGGGATTACCTTTTTAGGGCGAAGCAGCCGACATGCTTCTGCTGCTTCCCTAGGCCCCATCGTGAATAAGCCGCCAATGGGCAAGAACACCAGCTCAGGAGCATAGAGACGCGCGATCAACATCATATCCAGGAATACGTTAGTATCCCCAGCGAAATAAAATCTTCTGCGGTCAGGGAGTTGAACAACGTAGCCAGCAGCTTCTCCCCCGTACAAGAGTTGGTCGTTATCTGACACTCCCCCGCTATGCTCCGCGTTGGTCATCGTGACCGTGACCGGCCCAACTTGCTGTGAACCTCCTTTATTCATTGGCATAGAGCCGGTCACTCCTTTGGTCACCAGCCACTGGCAAGTCTCGTAGATGCCGACAACTTTAGAGGAAAATTTCTTTGCCAGTGAGACGGCGTCATGAATGTGATCGAAATGAGCATGGGTAAGGAGGATGAAGTCCGCCCGCGTAATTTCGTGTGTTGCCGGGTAAGCAGGATTTCCCTCAACCCAGGGATCCATGAGAAGAACTTCTCCGGAGGGAAGTTTAAACTGAAACGTGCCATGTCCAAGCCAAGTAATTTCCATCGTGGCTCTGCTCCTGAAGATGATGATAATAACTCGGCGACGTGAATTTCAGGAACCCGCCTGCCGCCTTTTATTAGCTGCTTGGATGCGGGCAGGAGGCTTGCGCACGGTTCTGCGACGCAGTAGGCGCTCCACTGAGCGAACCAGTTGCGTTACTTCGTTCGCGCTCTTGGCCAATACAATATCGGCGCCAGTGTTTGATTCCGTCAGTCCTATCGCTTCGACGTAGCCCGACAGCAGGATCACCGGAAGCTCAGGAATAGAAGTACGCACCCGGTAGATAAGTTCCACGCCGTTCATTCCCGGCATGCAGTAATCCGTGATGAGAAGATCGAAACGGGTTTGCGACAGCCGGGCAAGAGCTTCCTCGGCATGTGTGGCTGTAGTTACACAATATCCCTGCTCCTGAAGGATCATTGCGCGTGCCGTCAAACCGCAGTTGTTATCGTCAACAAGAAGAATTTTAACGGGTGAACACGATTTTGCGCGTACGGGAACAGCCATTGTGAAGCGATGAAAGTAGCAGAAGCGCAAAGTGCATGTCAATCGTTTTGTATCGTCTTGCAAAAAGAGCAGATCGAGTTCTTGACTTTTAGGGGGTATATACGCTTGGACCGCGAAATTCTATTGAAATTCTATTCCACCTCGCGCGGAGCGGTATAGCCGTTCTTGGCGATGATGGTGTACTTAATGGGCTTGCCCTTTTCGTCGACAAGGGTGAGCTTTTCGTTGGTCGCCGGGTCTACGAGCTCCACCTTAATCTTGCGAAATTTCCCGTCTTTAGCCTGATTGGTGGGGTGGTAGGTTATGGAATACTGATTGCGCAATGACATGGAGATGCTATTGAAAATGGACGGAAATTCACCGTAAAAACGCGGGAAAAACGCTTGACCTCCGGTTTCTTTCGTAAACGTTCGGAGGGCGTTATCGGCCTGGAGGAAGTCCAGCCGGGCGATGGAACTCAGATAGCCATGCGCGTCATACCATTCCCTCAGGGCTTGCATTAGACCGATGGCGTAAATTGGGACCGCCGAAGTCTGTAATGATTTCCTGCATTTGTCGAAAGTCAGTTTGCTGAAAGTGTCGATGCCGGAAGCAATCAGCACAATGGCTTTGCGTCCCTCGATGGACGACATCCGGTCAGCGGTATCGGCAAGAGCATCGTAGAGACACACTTCCGTGAATCCAGGGATTCTCAATCGTTGCATGGCTTCATAAGCCTGGCGTTTGTCCGTGGAGAAGTCGGCCAAAATTTCGGGCTTGAGGTCAAAGGCGACGATGGCCACGTAATCTTCCGGCTTTAGGGTCTGCAGAAAGCCGTAAGCTGCCGTTAGGGTTTGGTACCAGGTTTCGCTCCAGTAAGATTGAAACAAATTGCTAAACTCGATCACCATGGCGACAGTCATCGGAGCTTCGCCCATGCTAAAGGTTGAGATTTGCTGCGGGACGTTGTCTTCCAGGATCCGAAATTTTTCCTTCGGGATGTTAGCCAGAAAATGGCCCTTGTTATCGAGCACGGAAACATCGAGGTTGACTGTGATGACATCGGCCCTAAAAGTTGGTGCACCGCCGGGGAGTGAAAGCTTGTCCTTCTTGTACTGCGAAGGAATTGTGGTTTTTTCCGCCTCAGGTTCTTTCTTGCGCGGTTTGGCGACCGTTTCGGATCCGGATTGCGCAGGACCTTGTTGTGCCTCCGCGCCAAGGCTAACCAAAAATAGGATGCTGACTGCCAGCGCCATTCGTTTCATGGCCGATTGCACTCCTGCTTATCAAATATACCAGCCAGACAGACGGGTCAGTTAACCCAGGGGTTGCCCTTGGAATTGTGTTTGCGGATGTAAACCTGGAACTTCTTTCGCGCCCGACCAATGCGCCAGGAATGATAAGCCCGTTGCAGCGATTCGCGCAAGCTAAAGCGCATGCAGCCCTTGGTGAGATAAATGTAGCCGAAGATCATTCCGCCTAAGTGGGCAACGTGGCTGACTCCGCTGCGACTTCCAGCTAAGGAGCTTAAAAAAGTGATGGCCCCAATGATCATCACGAAGTACTTTGCCTGGATGGGAAAAAGAAAGCTAAAAAGGATAATACGTTCGGGGTACAGCACCCCGAAAGCGAGCAAAAGCCCAAAGATCGCCCCTGAAGAACCAATAGTCGGAATGTCCATGCCGCCGAACACACGGCTTGCCAGAACCACGCAGACGCCGGCACCGATGCCACACAAAAAATAGTAACGAAGAAAGTGAGTAGTTCCCCAGTCCCGCTCTAAATCGGTCCCGAACATCCACAGCGCGAACATGTTAAAGAGGATGTGGCTGATTCCGCCATGAAGAAACATGTAGGTCACTAACTGCCATAGGGCGGGGAAGGTTAAAACAGCCCGGGGCCAGAGCGCGAGCCCATCAAAAATGTCTGAAATCCCAACTAGTCCGGCTAGAAATTGCACTATAAACAATGAAATGTTGATGATTAGTAGCCATTTGACGCCTTTCGGGAGGGGACCGAAATAAAGTGCCGGCGAGATGCCGCGTCGGCTCACGTATGGCATGGAAACGTCCAGAACCTAACCGATAGGATAGCAAATGACGGGATGCCGTAGCTGGACTTAGAATAGCTTGAGAGCCAAGTCTTACCAGGTAAGCAGGCTCAGATGAGAGTGATCCGATGGCTAATGGCAAAGACGCCCGACGACACAGGCGTAGACAATTTGATTACACACTGCTGGCAACATGGAGAGACGAGCACGACAGCCCACGGTTCCTTCGGGCTAAAGGGGTGGACTTTTCTGAGGGAGGAGCACGAATCGAGACAACGGAAGCCATGCCGGTAAACCTCTACCTTCAGGTACAAGTGGAGGAACTGGGGCTGGTCGGCACTGCCGTTGTCCGGCATTGTACACGGCGGGGAGCAAAATACATCATCGGGTTGGAGTTTTGTGCCACCTGCACATCACCGGGGCAAGAGGGGGCACGGCAGTTCGTTGATTTTTACGAAGTGATGCAAATTAGCCCGACCGCAGAGATAGAAACCATTCATCGGGTTTACAAGATGCTGGCCGCGCGGTATCATCCGGATAATCCGAGAACGGGCGACCCAGAAAAATTCCTACTGCTGACGCGCGCTTACGAAACCTTATCGCATCCCGACCTGCGAGCTGCCTATGACGTCCAGTATCAGGCTCAGCATATGCAGCCGATCCCGATTTTTGAGCTGAAGGAATTCTTGGGCGGCGTACAGGGGGAAACTAATCGGCGTTTGGGATTATTGTGCCTGCTTTACAACAAACGCCGTCTGGATCCGGACCACCCTGGTTTGTCCTTATTGGAATTTGAGCGCTTAATGGCGTTGCCTCGGGAGCACCTTTTGTTCACTATTTGGTTCCTTAAAGAAAAGGGGTATATCAGGATAGGGCAGAGCGCCGAATACGAAATCACAGCACAGGGCGCCGAATACGTCGAAGCGCAACTTCCTTCTCACCGGTTGATGTACAAGCTTCTCAAGGAAGCGGAAAGCGAGGGGGCTTCGGCTGACGTGCCGGACCCAACCCTAGAAGGGACCGAAGAGTAAGCCCTCTGGCGCCCGCAAGGCTTCGTTTGGCGCTTCAGGCGCCAGCGGGGGAAGAGAGGAGTGCGGCAGTGTTGGAAATAGCCAAGCGGCAGCCGGTTCATCCTCCTGGTTTCCTGGACTGGATCATAGACCGGATACGTGGCCGCGAGCAGCTTCTGGTGCGCTGCACTGAGAAAATGCCTCTTCTCCTGGTAAGCTTTCCTCGAGGGCAACGGTATGCGGCTCATGAACTGGAGGTTGCTTACTGCCACACTCTTCCGCGTCTCCGCCCGGAAACGCTGGCCCCATATGTCCCTGTGCTGGCTGCCTTGCCGACCATCATTGTAATTGTGCTTCGGGCTCGGAACCCTTGCGGCTGTCTTGGACACAATCACCCAGTTGGGGCTCATTCGTGCCTGGCGCGTCGGCTGGCTTCTGACCTGGCGAGTCCTGTGGGGGAGATGGATCTGGCTTACCAGGGAATTAGGGAATGGAAGCCACAGCCATTGTCTTCCATGGCGTTAGGAGAGCTCGGTGGCCGCCAGAGAGCATTCCACATGCAAGCGGCGATGCTTGCGGTTCTTCTCCACGAACTGGAGCACATGGCGTTCCCGGAACGGAGCGAGCAGGAAATACGGCATCACAGCGACGCTTTGTATGCGGCTGCAATGGAACAGCTAGTCATGGAAGAAAGTGATCGGGGTTACGGCATAGTGGCTCCGTTGCCACGTCCGTGACGGTTCAGTGTTGAAGCGGCAAGCTGAAACACCACCGCCATTAACAGCCAAACCTGCCAGTGGGAAAAGATCCCGTGTGACAGGGCGAAATCCATAGGCTCAACCAAGTCGGAACTCAGGCGCCAAAAAGCAAAACCGGCTGCGGTCAGCGACAGGGGCGTCATCAAACGGCTCAGCCTGCGGGCCAATCTCCTGCGACTGTATCGCCCGGACGATGAACCCAGACGGAGGCGAATCCGTACCACCATGATTCCAATGCTACCAATATTTGTTATAGATTGTGAGGAAGCGTTACCATTTGAAATCGGGTTTTTATTGCCCAGGGAACAGGTGGAACTATGCGGAAATTGAAAACTGCCATTATCGGAGCCGGCTTTATGGGGCGGACACACGCCGAGGCTGTCCGCCGGTTAGGTACAGTTGAAGTGGCGGCGGTTGTGGGGGTGTCTGAGCAGGAGGCGCGGTCTTTCGCGGCGAGCCTCGGTGTGGAGAAATGGAGTGCGGACTACCGCATCGTGCTCGCTGATCCGGAAATTGATGCTGTCCATGTATGCACACCGAATGCTCTTCATCATCCTATTTCCAAGGCGGCATTGGAAGCTGGCAAACATGTGCTCTGTGAAAAGCCGCTTACTCTGTCGGTGGCTGAGGCTGAAGAGTTGGTTGCTCTAGCAAAGGCCAAAAACTTGGCGAATTGTGTCAACCACAATCTGCGCTATTATCCCGTACTGCAACAAGCCCGTCGCATGATTGAAAATGGCGACCTAGGTGAAATTCTCATTGTGCAGGGCACTTACTCGCAGGATTGGCTGCTGTATGACACGGACTTCAACTGGCGTATAGAGTCCAAAGACAATGGGGCTCTGCGCGCTATGGGAGACATCGGATCGCACTGGATGGATTTAGTGCAGCATTTGACGGGGCTCAAGATTACGTCTCTGTGTGCCGATCTGGCTACCTTTCACAAGATCCGAAAGAAACCCAAAATCGCCATAGAAACTTTCGCTGGCAAGGCCTTACGTGCGGACGATTACGTAGAAGTGCCCATTGATACAGAGGATTATGGTGCAGTTTTAATCCGGCTTGGCGATCGGGCAAGAGGGGCATTTACAGTGAGCCAGATGTCGGCGGGATGCAAGAACCGGTTCCAGGTGGAAATTTTCGGCACCAAGGCAGGTATCATTTGGAATCAGGAGAAACCCGACGAGCTGTGGGTTGGGCATCGCAACAGCTTTAACCAGCTCTTGATGAAAGATCCATCTTTGATGGACGCAAAAGCGGCGCCGTTTGCCGACTACCCGGGCGGTCACAGTGAAGGCTACGATGACACGCACAAGCAGGTCTACCGCCGTTTTTACCGTAGGGTTGCCGATCCGTCAGCTTCAGTGGAGTACCCGACATTCGAGGATGGCCTCTGGGGCATGCGGCTGCTGGAAAAGGTGTTAGACAGTGTCTCCAAGCGGGGTTGGGTTGATACCGCATAGCAAGGATCAGCCGCGAGGCTGTGCCCAGCCAAGATGATCCGTTTTCCTGGCAGTTTTTTTCTAAGGAATCTGGTCGGCCACCGAAGCTTGCTGTTCCAATTAGTGCGGCGCGACTTCGAGCAACGTTTCGTGGGTTCTGCCGCCGGGTGGTTGTGGGGCGTCATCCATCCGCTCGTACTGCTGTTGAGCTGGACATTTGTATTTGATGTTTGCCTGAAGATGCCGCTCGGCAGCGGGGAGCTCACGCAGCACTATCCTATCTGGCTGTTCTGTGGATTTCTCCCCTGGCTTCTGTTCCAGGAAACCCTTCAGCGCTCGGCAACATGCCTGGTAGAGCAAGCCAGTCTGGTGAAAAAGACCATGTTTCCTTCCGAAATTGCGCCTGTGGCCATCTTTCTTTCCTCTCTGGTGAATCATTTCATAGGACTTGTGCTGGCGACGGCCGGAGTGGCTTGGTGGGAAAAGCGATTTAGCGCTATGATATTCGTGCTGCCCGTTTACATTTTGTTGCTTGGGTTGTTTAGCATCGGAATAGCGTGGGTGGTTTCGGCCTTGCACGTGTATCTGAGGGATACCGCACAGGTGCTTTCCGTTTTGCTGACGTTATGGTTTTGGCTTACGCCCATCATGATCAGCGGAGAGCGGTATCCGATGCGTCTTCGCTTCTTGATAGCCATCAACCCAATGGCTTATCTCGTCAAAGCGTACCGGGAACGCCTTATGTCGTACAGGCCACCTGACGTTCGGGAGCTGGCAATTGTCGCCGCATATGCTTTTGTGACTTTTATCATCGGAGGGCTGTTTTTCCGCCACCTTAAACGTGGGTTTGCTGATGTCCTTTAGGAGTTAGAAAGGTGTCTGTTACGCGTCGTTACTTTTTCCTGGGTTGTGCCGCTGCGGCATTGGCGGGGAAGAAACGCCCGGAGCCGCGACCGAATATTGTATTGATTCTCGCTGACGACCTCGGCGCATGGATGCTCGGTTGTTACGGCAATCAGGAAATACGCACGCCGAATATTGACCTGCTAGCCCGGATGGGGACGCGGTTCACCAACAACTATGTTTGCACCCCAATTTGTTCCGCAAGCCGCGCCACATTGTTTACGGGACGAACTCCTATGCAGCACGGCATAGAGGATTTTCTTACGCCCAAACCGCTCGACAATCCCCCGCAAGGGCAGGCAGCGGCGCCTCCGTCATTTCGTCAAGAAATCATGATCTCGGACATCCTGGCGGATGCAGGGTACAACTGCGGTTACTTGGGAAAGTGGCACATGGGCGACGACCAGAAGCCACAACACGGCTATCGGTTCTGGTACACGATGCTGGAGGGTTCAAGTTCTTACCAGGATCCTAAGCTGAGCTGGAATGGAGAAATCGTACAGGAGCGGGGGTACTTAGCCGAGCTGCTGACGCAAAAAGCCATCCAGTTTTTGGATGACCAGAAAGCAGACCATCCGTTTTTCCTTGTCGTCAGTCATTTCAATCCGCACGTGCCGTACGAAGGTCACCCGCAGAAATATTACGACATGTATGCGGCGACAAAATTTGTCACCATCGGCTGGGAATCTCCGGCGCCGAACGCTTTGCGCGAGAAAGAATATCTTCAGGACATCGTGGGGAACGCTCGAAAGTGTGCTGCCTCGGTCACGGCGCTGGACGATCAGATAGGCGCGCTGATCCAGTACTTGCGCAATAAGAACCTTCTGGACAACACGTTGGTGATTTTTACCAGCGACAATGGCTTCTTGCTCGGCCGCCATGGATTGTGGAGCAAGGGGCACGCATCCGACCCGATTAACATGTACGACGAGGTTATGGTGACCCCGATGATCTGGTGCTGGCATGGGAAAACTCCTCCGGAAGGCGTGCGTCCGGAGCTCGTGAGTTTTTATGACTTTTTGCCCACAGTGTGCGAAGCAGCCGGTGTCACGGCGCCCGCCAACCGGGGACTGTGCGGGAGAAGCTACCTTAAGCTAGCGAAGAACAAGCCCTTGCCAAAAAAGAAGCCATGGAACAATCTGGTGTTCGGCCATTTTCGCAACACGGAGATGGCTCGGGATGGCCGGTACAAGCTGATTGTTCGCAACGGGGGTGAAGGCCCCAATGAATTGTATGATTTACGCGCTGACCCTCGCGAGAAGACAAACGAATTTGCTAACCAGGGCTTCGCTACGGTACGAATCAGGTTGACAGAAGCTTTAGAGGGTTGGAAGAAACAGTACAGTTAGTGAGACGGCCTTCGTTTGTTATGCTCGACGCGCTCGAACCATGACGGTTCCAATAACAATCCGTTAAAGGAATTTCAAGAAACATCCAAAGCTTTTGATAAAAACCTTCTCTTGACATTACAAACGCCTGCAATCATAATCCTCTAAGGCTGAGGATGTCCTCTTATCAGCCGGAAGGGAAAAATGTATGTGGAAGGGCGTGCTCAGTATCACTGTCATTACTCTGGCGCTGCTAGCGCCTTGCGCATGGCCGCAGGCGAGCACCGCCACGGTTAGTGGAACTGTTCGAGATCAAACCGGCGCCGTAGTCCCCGCCGCGAGCGTTTCCCTTGTCAATGCCGCGACTGGCGTTGAATCGAAAACGACCACCAACCAGGTTGGGCTGTATTTCTTCCCTGGTGTTGTGCCCGGTACATACAGACTCACCGTAGAGGCTCCGGGCATGCAGAAGTTTGAGGGATCCTTAACCGTTCAGGTCCAACAAAGCGCTGTGGTGGATGTGGTTCTCAAGGTAGGGCAAACCACTACGGAAGTCCAGGTGACCGATGTGACCCCCTTGCTAACCGTTGATAACCCTACGTTAAGCCACGTAATGGAAAGGCAGCGGATTGAGCAACTACCCATCAACGGCCGTTTTATTACCCAGCTTTTACAGACGGTGGCAGGGTTAGAAGAGCAGTCGGATTACGATTCGGTCACCACCCGCGCATTTGGGATGAAGCGTGGCTCGACCGAATTCGTGCTGGACGGCGCGGCAACTACGGATAGGCTTATGGGAGGCGTCTTTCGCCGGCCGGCTGGACTGGACACTATCCAGGAATTCCGCGTGGAGACGAACGTTTCATCCGCCAAACTGGCAAGACCGACCACAGTGATTATGTCTACCAAGAGCGGCACCAATGAACTGCATGGGTCGGCCTTTGAAACCATGAGAAACAATGGCGTGGGCAAGGCTCGGACGCGCACGGACTTTTATGACAAGCCACCACAACTAGTACGCAATGAGTTCGGTGCTTCCTCCGGTGGCCCCGTCTACATCCCGAAAGTGTACAACGGCAAGAACCGGACATTCTGGTTTTTCGCTTATGAGGGGTTGCGGGACATGGAGGCCAAAACCATGGGGTTCGCTCTTCCTACTGAAGCAATGGCTAAAGGCGATTTTCGCGGACTAATTGACGCAGATGGCATTCCATACGAAGTATTCGACCCCTGGACGACGGATTTACAAACATGGGCCCGGCAACAGATTTCCTACAACGGACAGTTGAATGTGATAGATCCTGCTCGCCAGAGCCCATTTGCCAAGTATCTGTTCAGTATCACCCCAAAACCCACCAATTCGGCTAACCCTCTGGTATCGCCTAACTTTTACGGTCCCCAACCAACCAGGCGCCGCGACTATACGGTCACCACACGCATCGATCATCGTTTTACGGAAAAAGATCAATTTTACGCCCGGTACACGCAGGGCAAGTACGACTTATTCACGCAGTTTTACGGGTTTGTAGCGTTGAACAACGTCGGTAGTACGGTTAACCGGCGCGCTCCGAACAAAGCCGGTGCAGGATCGTGGGTGCATACCTTTTCACCCACGTTCTTCAATGAGGTCTTGGTCAGCGGCTCCTCCGAGAAATGGTTTTCGGGGACCGGTGAGCCAGGTGTAAAGTACGCGGATCAACTCGGCCTGCCCAACCCGAACAACGTGGCGGGCTGGCCCGCGATGTACTACCTGGGAAGCATGTACGACTGGTATTTCGAGACCGAGAACACCCAAACGACGCCTTTCGCTTTCTGGATTGTCGACGATAACGCTACAAAAATCGTGGGTAAACATGAGTTACAGTTTGGTTTCCACTTCCGCTGGGACAAGCTGGATACGTTGCCAGAGCAACAGTATACCCAAGGGGAAGTGCTGGGTAGCAACATTTTTACTACACTTTATGACACAAGTTCGGACCGTAACAACCCGTTACCTTTAGACTACACTGGCGATGCTACAGCAAGCACCTATTTGGGGTTAGTGAACTATTACGTGCAGCTGGGTCATCCTTTATTCCAGTTACGGGCTAAAGAATACGCTTTGTACCTTCAGGATAACTGGAAAGTGACATCGCGTCTGACGTTAAACCTCGGGATGCGGTGGGACAGGTGGCCCGCGAACCGTGAGGTGAGCAACCTGATAACATCCTTCGATCCCGTACAGAAAGCTGTGGTTCTGTGCAGCAGTTTGGAAAGGATGTATCAGCTAGGGGCGACTCTCCCTTCGGTGATCCAGAGACTGCAATCGTTGGGAGTGAAGTTTGAAACATATAAAGCTGCGGGACTGCCCGAGTCGTTGTACACCACGCCGAATAAGAATTTCGGTCCTCGAGCGGGTTTTGCTTACCGTTTGACTACAGGTAGCCATCCCACCGTGATCCGGGGTGGATATAGAATATCGCACTTCACCATTCCGTTGCGCGCGTGGACGGCTTCGCAGCGATCGAACGTGCCATACTACGCGCGACTGACAAGCAACAAAAACGGTGCTGCGCTTTCGCCCGATGGAATCAATAACTATTACATGCGCTCCGTGCCGACGATTATCGCGGGCGTAAATAGTCGTAATGCAATTGATTTGAATAACGTGAGCTCTTTGGTTCGCGGATCTCCGTATAACAACTACTTTGCTCGGGAGCAGCCGGATACGCGCGTGCATGACTGGAACCTCACATTGGAAAAGGAAGTCATGACCAACACGGTGTTCCGGGCGTCTTATGTGGGCAACCACAGCAGTAACCTTCAGTTAAACAACAGCTACAACGACCAGACGCCGAATTACATCTGGTACGTGACCACAGGATTGCCTCTTCCGACCGGTGAATACGCCAACGTTGCGCGCCGGCCGTTTGACAAGATCGTATACGGTACTTTGCAGGAATACCGGAAATCGGGATTTGGGAATTTCAATGGCATGTCCCTGGAAGCAGAGCGGCGATACTCCGGCGGGTACGGCTTCCAGTTAATTTACACAATGGGTAACTCGCTCTCTGCAGGAGGTGATACCTATCGGTCTACCGTTCAGGCGCCCAATATGTTTCTGCCGGGAGCGGTTCCCGTGGACTTTGACGCCAGGAATCGCTTCCTCAACTACAAGCGCGACGCTGATGCGGCTAACAACAACATTCCCAAACACAGGGTGCGCTGGAACTGGTTGGTGGACCTGCCGTTCGGAAAGGGAAAACCGCTAGGTGGCAACGTGGGGAGCGTTTTGGATAAGGTGATTGGGGGCTGGCAGTTGGCAGGGATAGGAAGTTTACGTAGCAACTATTTTGCCTTGCCGACAAATGTATACCCCACAGGAGAGAAGGTGCGCATCTATGGGTACAAATATCCCATTCAGGATTGCCGGAGCGGCGTGTGCCAGCCTGGTTACCTGTGGTGGAACGGCTATATTCCTGCGAACAGGATCAATAGCTATGATCCAGTGACGGGGAAACCAAACGGAGTGATGGGGGTGCCAGCATCCTACAAGCCGGCGGCGCTGCCTTTGTGGCCTTGGCCGGCTTCTCCGAACCCCAGTGACCCGATGTATAAGTTCTATGGCACCAACACCGTTTGGGTTCCTCTCAAAGATGGCACAGTCCAACGGCTGGCGTACAACGACAACCTACACCCGTGGCGGAATCAGTTCGCGCCGGGCGTGCGGCAATGGAGCTTGGACGCTTCACTGTTCAAGTCAGTCCCCTTCAAGGAAAGATACAGCATTCGGTTTAATGCGGATTTCTTCAATGTGCTAAACCATCCGGGCAACCCGAACAACATTGGGGGAGACGGGGTTCTGAACACGACAAGTAGCGGTCAGTCGGCGCGGGAGTTGCAGCTTACTCTCCGGTTAAGTTGGTAACCTGCGGTTAATATTAAGATAATCCCGAAAATTTGCGCAGAGTAGTGTTTCTGTGATGGCGTAGCAGGCAGCCTGTGTCGGCGCCAAGCGATTGTTAAAAGGAAAAGTTTTATTACAATACTTTAATTCAGCTAACTGTTCCATTCTATTGACATATAAGTAGGTCCGCAACATAATAATTTTGGAATCGGAGCCTAAGTCTGAGCTGTCGGCTGTATATTCCGAATCACAAGGAGGATTCGGCGATGCGTGTTGCTTTGGTTGTGTTTGTCTTATGCCTTATGGTAGCGCCTATAGCTTGGCCCCAAGCTAGCACGGCGACCGTCAGTGGAACTGTACGGGACCAGACGGGAGCTGTTATTCCGGCAGCAACCGTGACTTTGAACAACACGGCAACTGGCGTGTCTTTGAAGACCACCACCAATGAAGCGGGTTTTTACGTGTTTCCGGGCGTGATTCCCGGTAACTATACGTTAACGGTGGAAGCTACAGGAATGCAGAAGTTCGAGGGCAAGCTAACGGTGCAGGTGCAGCAGAGCGCTGTTGTGGACGCGGTTCTGAAGGTCGGTCAAACAACGACCGAAGTTCAGGTGACAGACGTGACCCCGCTGTTGACGGTGGACAATCCTACATTGGGACACACGCTGGAGAGGACGCGCATTGAACAGTTACCAATTAATGGGCGCTTTATCAGCACCTTGCTGTTGACTGTATCCGGCATGGAGGAAGAGACGGAATATGACGCCGTAGGCGCGCGAGGGTTTGGGATGCGCAGGGGTTCTACGGAGTATGTGCTGGACGGTGCGGCGGCAACGGATCGGCTTATGGGAGGCGTATTCCGGCGCCAGCCCGGTTTGGACACGATTCAAGAATTCAAGGTTGAAAATAACGTCTCTTCTGCAAAACTTCCGCGCCCTGTAACGGTCATCATGTCCACCAAGAGTGGAACCAATGAATTCCACGGGAGCGCTTTTGAAACCCACCGCAACAACGGAATAGGTAAAGCTCGCACCCGAACGGATTTCTACAACAAACCGCCGCAACTCGTGCGTAATGAGTTCGGGGCTTCCGCCGGCGGGCCGGTAATTTTACCGAAGATTTACAACGGCAAGAACCGGACATTCTGGTTTTTCGCGTACGAAGCTCTGCGGAAAATGGCCGCCACCACCCAAGGATTCGCATTGCCGACTACGGCGATGCGGAACGGGGATTTCACCGGATTGCTGGATTCTCAGAACCGGTTGCTCAGGGTATATGATCCGTGGACCACGGATCCCAATACGTGGACTCGAGATCAGTTGTCCTATAACGGACGGCTCAATGTGATTGATCCAGCACGCTTGAGTCCGCTTACGAAATACCTGTTCAGCATTACGCCGCTTCCAACCACGCCGGACAACCCATTGGTGACTAGCAACTTTTATGGACCTCAGCCTGACCGCCGTAGAGATTGGACGATCACCACACGCATAGATCATCGCTTTACAGATCGCGACCAATTCTATGCGCGGTACTCACAAGGCAAATATTGGTCTCTGGCGCAGTTTTATTCTTTTGCCGCACTTAACAACGTGGGCGGAACGGTCACACGCGCGGCGCCCAATAAGGCGGCGGCGGGTTCGTGGGTGCACACTTTTTCCCCAACCTTTTTCAACGAGTTGCTGGTCAGTGGGTCGTCAGAAAAGTGGACCTCGAGTACAGGTGAGCCAGGCGTCCCTTACAATGACCAGCTTGGGTTGCCGAACCCCAACAATTTTCCGGGCTGGCCGGCCATGTACAGCCTAGGGAGCATGGGCGGCTGGTATTTCGAGAGTGAAAACACGCAGTCTACCCCGTTCGCTTTTTATATTTTCGACGATAACGCTACCAAGATTCTGGGAAAACATGAGCTACAGTTTGGCTTCCACTTCCGCTGGGACAAGCTGGATACGCTGCCTGAGCAGCAGTACACGCAAGGTGAGGTGATCGGCAGCAGTATTTTTACATCGCTTTATGATACATCAACCTCGCGTACGAACCCGCTTCCCGCAGCGCTGACCGGGGATAACACTGCCAGCACATATCTTGGGTTGGTGAATTACTATGTACAACTTGGCCATCCTTTATTCAAGATGCGCGCCAAAGAATACGCTCTGTATCTGCAAGATAACTGGAAGATTACCTCCAGGCTGACTGTGAACCTCGGCCTTCGATGGGATCGCTGGCCGGCAGTCACTGATGTTAGTCGGCTTTCCACTTCGTTTGACAAAATACAAAAAGCGGTTGTTTTGGGCACTGATTTGAATAGCATGTACGCGCTCGGCGCGACGCTGCCTTCTGTAGTTCAAAGAGAGCAATCACTGGGGGTGAAATTTACAACTCCGCGAGCAGCAGGATTGCCGGAGGGACTGTACAGCACGCCGAATCGAAACTTTGGTCCGCGACTTGGATTAGCATACAAGCTGGGGTCGGGGAGTCGACCGATGGTGTTGCGCGGAGGCTACGGGATCTCGTACTTCACGATTCCCCTACGAGGTTGGAGTGCGCGCCAGCGGTCCAATGCGCCGTACTATGCACGCCTGACCAGTAATATAAATAGTTCTGATCTGTCGCCGGATGGCATCAATAACTACTACATGCGGTCTGTTCCCACTATTGTCGCTGGCGTCAATAGCAGGAATGCGATCAACTTGAACAACGTAACCTCCATCGTGCGGGGATCGCCTTCACAGAGTTACTTTTACAAAGAGCAACCGGATACACGGGTGCAAGATTGGAACGTCACACTGGAGAAGGAAGTGATGGCCAATACCGTGGTCAGGGCGTCCTATGTGGGAAATCACACATCACACCTGGAGTTGCTGTATCAATACAATAACGCAACGCCGGATTACATTTGGTATGTAACTACAGGGCTGCCTACGCCTACTGGCGAGTACGCGAACGTTGCGCGGCGTTTTTACGACCAGGTTGTGTATGGCAACCTGGAGGAGTATAGGAAAGACGGCTATTCGAACTTTAATGGCATGTCGTTCGAAGCTGAACGGCGTTACAGCGGCGGGTATGCATTCCAGGTCAACTACACGATGGGTAACGAAATGGGCGCCGGTGGCAACTACTGGCGGGTTGTGATTCCAGAAATGAATCAATTTTTACCGGGCGCTGTTCCTCTGGATTACGACGCGCGGAACCGGTTTTTGAATTACCAGCGTGACACCAGTGTGCCGAAACACCGGGTACGCTGGAACTGGCTTGTAGATCTGCCGTTCGGAAAAGGCAAGCCTTTAGGGCGCAATGCCGGACCTCTTTTGCACAACATCATTGGAGGCTGGCAGGTGGCCGGAATAGGCAGTCTGCGCAGTACTTACTTTACTCTCCCCTCCAGTTACTACCCAACGGGCCAAAAAGTGGAGATTTACGGTTACAAGTATCCAATCCAAGATTGTACAAGTGGTGTGTGTTATCCCGGATATTTGTGGTGGAACGGATACATTCCGGCGAACCGGATCAACAGCTACAACGCTGTTACTGGAAAGCCAAATGGTATTATGGGCGTGCCGCCTACCTACAAGCCGGCTGCACAGCCTCTTTGGCCATACCCGGCAAATTACGACAGCCTGAATTCGAGCATCGATCCGATGTACCCGTGGTATGGAACAAACACTGTATGGGTGCCGCTGAAGACGGGTGTTGTACAACGGGTGACTTACAACGACAATTTAAATCCCTGGCGGAACCAGTACGCGCCGAGCGTACGGCAGTGGGGGCTTGATGCCTCGTTGTTCAAGTCAATTAACATCGGAGAGCGTTATAACCTTCGTTTCAACGCGGATTTCTTTAACGTCCTGAATCACCCCGGCAATCCCAACAGCATCGGCAGTAACGGCGTGCTGAGCACGAAGAGCAGTGGGCAGGCGGCAAGGGAGTTGCAGCTTACTCTTCGATTGACCTGGTAATCGTTATTGCGTAAACAGGCTGCGCGAACGCATCGCAGAGCGCTTTGGGCTTTGGATGGTGGCGCAGCCTGTCGTTTACACCAGGGATGTGTTGTTGACTGCCATCAGGGAATTAACAGAAACTATTTACTGTGAAGCGGCTGGCGTCTCCCGTACTTGTGTGCGCGCTCGTTAGCGTGCTCTTGTGTGCGTGTAAATCGAGAGATCAGAAAAAGGCTATTTTGCCGCCCCGCAGGTTAAACGTAGTTGTAGTGACCATCGACACCCTGCGGGCGGACCATCTGGGCTGCTACGGCTACAGCAAGATCGCAACGCCAAATCTTGACGGATTTTCCCGTAAGGGCGTGTTGTTTGAGCACGCAGTATGCCAAGCACCGCTTACTGCGCCATCTCATGCCAGCATGTTTACGGGTTTATATCCTCCCATGCACAAGGTCCGGAATACTGGCGGATTTGTGTTGGATCCTTCGCGCTCGACGCTCGCGAGTGTTCTGCGGCAAAAGGGATGGGAAACCGGCGCCTTTGTTGGGGCTTCCGTCCTCAAAAAGCGATTCGGACTGGGTCGGGGATTTGATGTCTATGACGACCAGATGCCCAAGCCGGATCCGAACAGAATTACTGATTACCCCGAAAGGCGTGCAGGAGAAGTCGTGGACCGTGCGATAGCCTGGCTGAACCAGCGATCGCAGAAGCCGTTTTTTCTTTGGGTACATGTGTTTGACCCGCACACTCCTTACGATCCACCATCGCCGTTCCGTGAGCAGTACGCTGGTCGGCCTTATGACGGCGAAATCGCTTATGTCGATCAGCAGCTTGGGCGGTTATTTGAGGCGGTTGAACAGAAATCCGGTCTTAGGAACACCGTCGTGGCGGTGCTTTCCGATCATGGCGAAAGCCTGGGGGATCACGGGGAATACACTCATGGCGTATTCCTCTACGAGTCAACCTTGCACATCGCTTTCCTGCTGGCCGGGCCGGGAGTGCCGGCGGGAGTGAGGATTCACCAGCAAGCCCGGACCATAGACCTTCTGCCAACAGTGCTCGACCTGCTAGGCGAGCCTCCACTACCGGAAGTACAGGGAACGAGCCTAACGCCGCTCTTCCATGGCAAAGCGCCGGTGGCGCCGTACTCCTACGCAGAAACGTTATTCCCCAAGATGAACATGGGCTGGGCTGAGTTGCGCGCGATCCGGACAAATCGGTGGAAGTACATCCGCGCTCCCAAGCCTGAACTGTATGACCTCGTTCAGGATCCCGGCGAGACCACTAATGTGATTGCGGGCCACTCAAAGGAAGCGGAGACCTTGGAAGCCACGCTGAAAACCATCCTTGCCGGCGCCGGCGCACAGGCTGCGGAAAAGGTCGAAACAGCTATGGTCGACCATAAAACCATGCAGCAGCTGAAATCTCTCGGGTATCTAGGAGGGAACCCGCAGAAGAAATACGAGCTCACTGGCGAGGGAATTGACCCGAAGGATCGTCTGGAAGTATTGCGCATCCTACATTTGGTAGTGACGCCAACTCCTGGTATGGCTCCAGCCAAATGCGTAGGATTGCTGGAAAAAGCGCTCGTTCAGGACCCAACAAATCCTACTATTTACTTGGACTTGGGAGAACAGCTTTCGAAACTGGGACGCGATGATAAGGCGTTGAAACTGTATGAAGAAGGGGTCCGCCGGGGAATCCGGGATGGGTGGATCTATTCGCGGCTTGGACGCCTGTATTTGGAACAAGGAAATAGGCAGGCAGCGATTGCCGCATACGAGAAAGCGGCCCAGTTGAATCCGTCGGACGCAGAGAGTCTCAGCGACCTTGCGCTCACCTATCTCGACTCAGGCAGGGTGGCGTCCGCCGAGCGAGTGTATAAATGGGCTTTGGCCACTGGCGAAGAGTTTGCTCCTGCCTACAATGGCATGGGCTTGGTTTACGTCGAGAAGAAGGATTTCACCAAAGCGCGCCAGTATTTTGAAAAAGCTGTGGCGATTGATCCCGATCTTCTGGAAGCCCAGCTCAATTTAGGACGGATATACAAAATGATGGGGAATACTGAAAAGGCACGTACTTGTTTTGAAACGTTCCTCGCCAAAGCTTCTCCGCAGGAATACGGGCAGCTCATTCCCAAGATTAGGGCCGAACTAGAAGCAATGCGATAATTCGGCGGTGATTAGCTGCTTTTTGCTAGCATAAATACCGATGACTTTAGGCATTGCTGGACTTTTGCTTTGCGGTCTTGCCATTAGCGCGCCCGGCGCAGTTCCAAGGGCGTTTCCCTTTGCTTACGAACAGCACGATTTTCCGAACGGACTCCGATTGCTCACAATCCCCGATGATTACCCAAATGTGGTTGCGCTCTACATCGTGGTCCAGGCTGGATCACGTAACGAAGTCGAGCCCGGTAGGAGCGGTTATGCGCACCTATCTGAACACTTAATGTTCCGTGGTACGAAAGCGTACCCTCCACAGAAGTATGAGAGTATCCTTCAGGCAGCCGGGGCCTCGTCCAATGCGTATACCACCGACGATTTCACCGCCTACCACACCACCTTTTCTAAGGAAGATTTGGAACTGATTTTACGCATGGAGGCTGACCGGTTCCGCAACCTGCACTATTCTCTGGAGGACTTCCGAACTGAGGCTCTCGCTGTGCTGGGTGAATACAACAAAAACAGTGCCGATCCCATGGAAAAACTGGAAGAGGTGATCCGGGATACGGCTTTCGACCGGCATACGTACAAGCACACAACCATGGGCTTCCTGAAAGATGTTCAGGACATGCCGAACCATTACGATTACAGCCTTCTATTTTTCAAGCGCTACTATCGTCCGGAACGCACTACCATTATCGTAGCCGGCGATGTGGCGAAACTGGACGTCAAGGGGCTGGTGGAGAAATATTGGGCAGACTGGCCCCGGGGCGATTTCCGCGCTTCCATTCCTCAGGAACCGCCTTCTCACGGGCCGCGGGTTAACGAGGTGCGCTGGCCTACTGGAACGTTGCCGTGGGTTACAGTCTCTTTCCGGGGCGCCGCCTATTCAGATCAGCACAAGGATACAGCTGCGTTGGATCTCATCAGTTTTCTGGGGTTTTCGGAGACTTCGGATCTGTACCAGAAACTCGTCATCCAGGAGCAGAAAGTGGATGTGCTTGTGGCTGACAATCCCGACCGGCTGGATCCATACCTTTTCACTGTGTGGGCGCGCGTTAAGAGGCCCGAGGATATGGATTATGTCAAGGGCCAGATTCTCGGTGTCTTCGATAAGTTTCGCCGCGTCCTTGTGCCCGCCGAGCGTCTGGAGGCTGTGAAGAGCCACCTCCGCTACCGGTTCCTTCTCAGTTTGGATAACAGTGAGAGCATCGCAGCAAACCTGGCGCCTTATGTTGCGTTGCGACGTACGCCCGAAACCATTAACCGCCTCTACGAGATGTACTCGCAGATCACCGCAGAGGATCTGCGAAGCATGGCGATCAAGTATTTTGTGGAGTCCGGCCGCACCATCGTCACACTGAAAGGAGCAAAGTCCCAATGAAATTTTTTTTGGCGGCGATCCTAATGATTGCTTCGGCCAACCTGCCCGCGCAGATCCAATTTGTGACCCGCCCAAGCCGGTCCCCATTGGTAAGCTTCCGGATCGTTTTTTTGACTGGCGCTGCCCACGACCCTATAGACAAACCAGGAGTTGCTTCGCTTACCGCCGCCATGTTGAGTCAGGGGGGAACCCGGCAAATGACGTACAAGCAGATTGTGGATGCTCTGTTTCCAATGGCCGTTTCGGTGACCAGCCAGGTGGATAAGGAAATGACGGTTTTTTCCGCCACTACCCACATCGATAACCTGGAAACGTTTTACAGGTTGTTTCGAGCAATGTTGCTCGAACCAGGCTGGCGGGGCGAGGACTTTGAAAGGCTACGCGACGAGGCCATAAACTACCTTCGAGTAAACCTTCGCGGCAATAACGATGAGGAGCTTGGCAAAGAGGCCTTATATAACCAGATCTACAGCGGGCATCCATATGGGCATAACAATGTCGGAACGGTATCGGCTTTACAGAAAATGACTATCGCGGATGTTCGGGCTTTCTACCGCGACCACTATACTCAGGACGGTCTCATAATCGGCATCGGCGGCGGTTATCCGCCTCGATTGCTGGAGCGTATGAAAGAGGATTTTGGGGTGCTTCCGCAAAAGGCGCGACCGGAACCGGGCTGGTACGAGCCAAAGCTTCATCGCGGAATTCAGCTCACCATGATCCGGAAGGATACGCGGGCGGTCGCCATTTCGCTCGGTTTCCCAATTCCGGTACGGCGTGGACACCCGGATTATCCTGCGCTACTGCTAGCGCAATCCTATTTCGGCCAGCATCGCATGAGCGGGGGCGTGTTGTACGAGCAGATGCGGCAACTGCGCGGTTTGAATTACGGAGATTACGCCTACATCGAATATTTCCCGCGCGGCATGTTCCAGTTTGAGCCAGACCCCAACCTCGCTCGGCGCAGCCAGATCTTTCAGATCTGGATCCGGCCTGTAGAACCTTCTACGGCTCACTTCGCACTCCGGCTGGCGCTATATGAGCTTGATAAATTCATCCGGCAGGGTATTTCTGAGGGAGAATTTGAACGTTCACGCGCGTTCTTGTCGAAGTACGTTAACCTGCTCATCAAGACCAAGAGCGCTGAGCTTGGCTATGCAATCGACAGCCTGTACTACGGCATCCCCGACTACGATACTTACATTCGGGAAAGCTTATCCAAGCTACGGGCAGAGGACGTAAACCGTGTCATTCGCAAATACCTCCGCACAACGGATCTCGATATCGTCATCGTGGCAAAGGATTGTGAGGGACTAAAACGACAGATTCTGGAAGGCGCGCCATCACCCATGACGTACAACTCCCCGAAACCAAAAGAAGTCATGGAAGAGGACAAAATTGTCGACAGGTGGAAGATCGATGTGAAGCCTGAAAACGTACATATCGTTTCTGTGGATACCGTCTTCGAGTAGTCAAAGAAAGTCAACTTGCCCCAGCGGCTTGTTGCGACACTTTATTGGCTGTCAGACACACCCACTCCTCTTTAAAGTATGCCGCGGTTACGCTGAACCCATGATTCACGTAAGCACTATGAACTCGTAAATGCCCCGGGCTTACAAAACCGGCTAGAACTACTGTGCCGTTTGGTTTCAGCACCCGCTGAATCTCTCCCGCAAGGCTGACTAAAGCTTCAGCGTGGATATTGGCGACGACAAGATCCATGCAACCGCTGCGCATGGAACGGACTGAGCCCGCGAAAATGAGAACATTGCCACAGGATTTTTTGGTAAACTCTCGTGCCGGCGTCAGTACGTCCACATCTATGTCGCAAGCTACTACCTTTCCGGCGCCGAGTCTCGCGGCGACAGCGGCCACAAGCCCGGATCCAGTTCCGAGATCAAGTACATCATCATCCGGTTTTAAAAGGTGCTCCATAGCCTCAAGCGCAAGCTGCGTGGGCACGCCCATGCCCGTACCGTAAGCTTGTCCCGGGGGCATTTCGATCCGGATACGCCCTTCGGGCGCAGGGCCTGTACGCCAGGGTGGGGTCAAATATAAGCGCTTGCCTATGGTAACCGGCTGCCATTGTGCTCGCGACACACTGATCCAGTCGCACTGCTCAACCGGCTCGATGCGCGGTGTCCACGGCGCAAGATGTTTCAGAAGTATTTCTTCCGATGCGCCTTCTTCAAAAAAAGCACGCATACGCACATGCTCGCCAGGTAAATCTTCTTCTGTGACGCCAACCGTACCCAATTCGTAAAGCTCGCCGGAAATGTGGTCCCTTTCCTGGCGCGGACAGACAAGTACTGCGGCGATCATATTCTCTTTGAAGTTCTGTAGGCCTGGCGAAGGGCCTCAAGCTGAGCGGTGTGCCTCTCGGTGTGTTCCGTGCAGGATCGGAGCAGGTCAAGGAGAGTTACGCGGCCTTGTTTAGAATGTGTTCCGGCGCGATTGAAGGCTGCTTCAGGAATTTGCCTGAGTAAATTGTAGTTATCGCCTCGCATTCGGCGAAACATCTCAAGAGCGTGGGAAATCTTGCGGTATGAATAGTCCAGGTTTTGCGCCCAGGCTTCCTGATCAAACACCATAATTGTCGGATTTTCCTCCGCGATCACACGGCGGAAGCGATCCGCTGCCACAATTTCGGAATCGGCCAGATGGCATAGAATTTGGCGGATGCTCCATTTTCCGGGGGCAGGCACGTAATCTAACTCCACGCCAGCCGCCCCTGTAATGGCTACTGCCACCAGGTCCGGCCCCCTCCGAAACCGCTCCAACAGTTCCGTAATTTCGCTCATACCTCTAAGCATGCGCACGACGGCAGCCGAAGGCAACTCGGAGGTTATCAATCCAGCTTGCGAATCACGGTCCGGACGACCCCCTGAATTACCAGATCAGAGCGCGGATAGAGTTCGGGATAGGCAGAATTCTCGGCCTTAAGAAACCACTTGCCTTTGACACAAACCAGACGCTTTAGTGTACTTTCGCCGTCGATTAAAGCCACGACGATTTGTCCAGCGCGCGGAGTCGGCGTGGGCTCCACAACTACCATGTCTCCATCCAGGATCCCGGCGTCTTTCATGGAGTCCCCCCGAACTTTCAGTGCGAAGCAGCCTTCTTTTGGACAAAAGCCCAGGCTCGCCTGATCAACCGTGATGCAACCTTCCGGTCGGGCATCGGCAAGCGTCTCCGGCGGTCCGGCCGGAACCCTCCCGAACAGTGGGATGTCATAACTCGGCGATCGCAAAGCGTCAAGTGGTCTTACGACATCAACCTGTCTTGAACCCCGGTGCGCCCGCCGGATGAAGCCCTTGGCTTCAAGCGCGCGCAGGTGGCAGGTTACGCCGTTTGGACTACGGATGGAAAAAGCCTTCTGGATTTCGGGAATGGACGGAGAGCATCCGTAGCGACGCCGGAAATCCATAATGTAGTCGAAGATGGCTTTTTGTCGCTCGGTGAGCATGATAGTATAAAACTAGTATAAATTCTTACACTTCATGGCGCGCCATGTCAACTCCATTATTCCATCCGTCACCTCCCTTTGACCGGGCGGGTCTGGCATCCGCGCTGCGCCGACTTGCTGCTCAGAATATTTGGGTTGGAACGAGCTCCTGGAAATACGAGGGATGGATAGGACAGATCTATACACGCGATTATTACGTCACCAGAGGACGATTTTCTCAAAAGCTTTTCGAGGCTACCTGCTTGCGCCAGTACGCCAGCGTCTTTCCTATCGTATGCGGTGACTTTTCCTTTTACCAGTTCCCTTCAAAGACTTACTGGGAACGCTTGTTTCATTCTGCTCCTGGAGACTTGCTCTATGCCTTCAAGGTTCCGGAAGAAATCACGGTTAAGGTGTTCCCAAAACATGCCCGCTACGGTGGGCGGGCGGGTGAGGCAAACCCCTCTTTTCTCGACGCCACTCTGTTTGAAGACGCGTTTCTCGGCTTTCTTGAGCCCTATCACCGCCAAATAGCTGTGTTGATCTTTGAATTTGGAACATTTTTGAAAACCGTATATACGGGGCCAAAAGACTTTCTGCGAGATCTCGACCAGTTTTTGAACAGGATCCCCCACAACCACCACTACGCTGTAGAGATTCGAAACCCAGAGTTTTTGTGCCGTGACTATTTCGATTGTCTTCGGAATCAGGGAGTGGCTCATGTATTCAATGAGTGGACCCGAATGCCGGAAATCCACCGGCAAATGGCGCTTCCGGGAGCACTGAGTGGCCCATTCTTCGTTTGCAGGGCTTTGCTCAAGCGGGGCCGTCCATATGAAGAAGCAGTGCGGATGTTCTCTCCCTATGAGAAGATCCAGGATCCGAATCCGGAGGCGAGACAGGCGATGCGTTCTCTAATCGGGCACGCGAGAGAAACGGCGCGGCCGGCCTTCATATTCGTCAATAACCGTCTTGAGGGTAATGCTCCGGAAACAATCTGTGCGGTCGTTGCAGGGATCTAGGAGGAGGAAAAAGCAGGGGCCAGTTTTGAAGCCGGCCCCTGCATGCGGAGATGATGCTTACCACTGCAAGCGCAACGTCAACTGAAGCTGACGAGGCGAATTATAGGAGCTTTGTGTGCTGACTATACCGGTACTGCTGTTTGGTCCGTTCGTGCCGGGCATGTTCAGCACGTTGAAGAAGTCGGCGTTGAATCGCAACGTGAACCGCTCGTTAATGGGAACCATCTTATACAGCGAGGCGTCCACGTTGGAGTTCCATGGGCCGGGCACGAGCTGGTTGTTCATGGGATTCAAACCAGCCCCACGATCGTAAGCCACCCTTTGGATGGTTCCGGTGGAAAGTGGGATCCAAACGTAGTTAGTGTCGTAGTATTTGTACATCGGGTCACTGGAGCTTGGATTCTTCGGCATATTCCAGATGTAATTGACAGCAGGTTTGTATTCCGGAGGAACCCCCATCACCCCGTTCGGTTTTCCCGTCACCGGATCGTAGCTGTTAATCCGGTTGGCAGGAATGTACCCATTCCACCACAGATATCCTGGATAACAAGTTCCGCTGCGGCAGTCCTGGATCGGGTATTTTCTGCCGTAAATGACGATCTTATCAGTTGGGCCCCAGAAACCGGTCGATATGCTTCCATAGCCTCTCAACACGGAAAGATAACCAGCCAACTGCCATCCTCCGATAAGGCGGTTGAGAACAGGACCGGCATTCCCTGCAAGAGGCTTGCCTTTGCCAAACGGCAAGTCCACGATCCAGTTGCCGCGAATGCGGTGTTTCGGAATGGAAGAATCACGCCGGTAAAATATCAAGCGATCCCGTTCATTCGTGTCTACCGGCACGCTCCCGGGCAGATAGTAGCCGGGTTGATTCAACAGGTCGGAGCTCCAGCCATTTCCACCGGCGATCAAGGCATTGCTCATCACATAGAAAAGCTGGTAACCGTAACCTTTGGAGTACTGGCGCCGCAGTTCAAGCTGAATGCCGTTGTAATTGGACCAACCGATTTTGCTGTACTCTTCCACGGTGCCATAAGTGGTCTTGTCATATGGGCGCCGAGCTGTACCGGAATACGTGCCACTTGGTCGCGGCTGCTTTGTGCTGGCATACCAAATGTAATCCGGAGGCGTTTCGTTCCACTCGTAGAACTGGTCAAGCCTGGCGCCGTGGTTACCTATATACTGCACCCTGGCCACGGTGTTGGGCATGATCTCTTTTTCGAGGGAGAGATTCCATTCATGCGCCCGGCTGGTTGGCTGATTTGGATCGAAGAAACTTGTCCGGAAGGAACCGCGAGTAATGCCACTCGGGCTGTTCAGGTCGATGATGTTCGTACTGTTCTTACCTGCAATATACGGCAACATCGCGCGGAGCCCATAGTTCGGATAGCCATCCGGGGACTGCGCCGCGTCTGTGGTGTCATTCACAAAGCGTGCGGAAGTCGGCGGGTTGGATCGCATCCTCGCGTTGAACGTTCGTAGCGGAATAGGATACCCGTAGAGTGCGTACCCGCCGCGGAGCACGAAACTCTTCGGGCTTTCGCTGAACCGATAGGCAAATCCGAATCTGGGACCGAAGTCTTTAGGATTGGATTTGATCAGCTTATCGGGTAACCCGGCCTGGCTCGGTGTTTCGTATTTTACGCCGACGTTTGCATAGGCGTTAACGATTGAGGGAAGTGTAGCTCCGACTCGGTACATGGTATCGAGCGACGCTGCGTTCACCACGGCGTGATTGACTAAATCGAAGCCAGTGAGAATGTTGTTATTTTCCGATATGTTTGGATAAAACTCCCACCGCACTCCATAGTTCAGCGTCAGTCTGGGGGTTACTTTGAAATTATCCTGAAAATAAGCAGCGTACTCCCGCGCGTTGAGATAATACCACTCACGTACGAACTGGTTGGAGTAGTAGCTGATGTAACCGATAAAAAAGCTTGCGGCAGTGTGTCCGGTATATGGCACGGCAGAGGAAGCATCCAAGCCCTGGGACGGATCGTATAGCCCTGTGCCGACTGAGGACCATTGGTGGCTTCCCTGTGGCTGTTGTTGGTCCGGCAAAACGTACAGCCGCTCGTTGCGGAAGCGACCGCCGAATTGGAACTCATGCCGGCCGTAAACTTTGGTCAGATTTTCGTCCAGGTTGAATATCCGGGTGATATTGTTGCGCTTGTTGTCTGGATATTCATAGTCCATACCAAAACCCGTACTAGTCAACTGCGGCCACATGCGCTTGTTAAACGGATTGGGCAAGCCCAAAAAGTCGGGCCAGGATTTGTCTTCATTACCGGAAAAGATAGCCCAGTCTTCATTACCTACGTTAAATAGAGTTTCGCTAAAGAAGGTTGGAGAAAAGGTGTGATTCCACGAGGCTACGCCGCTCGCGTCGATAGACTGTTGGGTAGTATTATTCGACGCATTGTCCAACGGGATAGGCGCGCCGCTGTCTGACGATAGATAGTAAGACCCGCGTTTTCCGTAACTAACCCTGAAAAACAGCTGATCCCTATCAGAGAGACGCTGATCGACTCTGGCTGTATTGGTGTAATCCCGCCTGTTGTTCGGCCCTAAACCATAGTAGTTGGCGGCTACTAGCGGGTTGACATTATCCAGGGTTGGTTTTGGGGTCACGCTGTATAGGTATTTGGCAAGAGGAGACATCAGCGCCGGGTCGATGACGTTTAAGCGTCCGTTGTAAGAGAATTGTTGGCGCTGATACGTGACAGGATCAGTGGTCCAGGGGTTGTAGATATTGTATTGCTGCCCACTGCTGGTTATCAGATTGCTGAAATCGCCGTTGCGCATCGCCATAGTCGGCATGTCGATGCTGGTGGTGGAAGCTTGCATGTTTCTATAGGCTTCGTAGCCGAAGAAAAAGAAAGTCCTGTTTTTACCGTTGTAAAGCTTTGGCAGATACACAGGGCCGCCCAGGGACGCGCCGAACTCGTTGCGTACCAAATGAGGCGCTTTGGTGTAATAATCGGTTCGGGAACGTGCTATACCGAAAGCGTTGTTCCGTGCTGTTTCAAAAGCTGCGCCGTGCAGTTCGTTGGTTCCGCTACGAGTCGTGATGACGGTGGAGGCGGGACGGTTCATTTTGGCGGAAGAACTGCTGGTTTCTACGCGAAATTCCTGGATCGAGTCAATTCCCGGAGGACGCCCTTGCAGTTCACCTGTGTCACGGTTTTCCAGAACCGCTCCATCCTGGAGGTATTCCATGGAAGAAGCGCGCATGCCGTTGACGCGCGGCGCGGCTACCGCGCCTTCCAGTCCCGGCGTGGTGTTCATCACCAACGTTTGGAAAAAGCGCCCATTGAGCGGAAGTTGCTCGATGCGCGCGCGTTCTAGTGTGTTCGCAATCGTTGCGTTAGAGGTTGTCACCAGCGGGGTGATATCGCCTGCCACTGTGACTGTGGTTGCCGTGGCGCCGACCTTCAAGACCGGGTCCACGGTGGCAGTCTGGAGAACCTGGAGAAGCAGCTTGCCCTCCCAAGTCTCCATACCGGGAGCGGATACCGTTAATTTATAGTTCCCAATCAGCACCGAGGGAAACACATAAAAACCCACTCCGTTGGTGGTAGTTTCGTACTGCCGGTTGGTGTCGAGGTGAACGAGCACGACTTTGGCGCCAGGGATTACTGCGCCGGAAACGTCCTTTACAGTTCCCTGTATCGAACCGTTACCGGTCTGCGCATACAAACCAGGTAAAACGGTCAGGCACAGGGTGATTAACAATACAACCCCAATGAAGCTTTGCTTCAACTTTGAATACCCCCTTTCAGTCGTTCTGTATCGCCGCTATGCTGTGAAGCGACCTTCTCTGAAGCTTGCAAACTACATTATTGTATAGTGCTGGCTAAAAAGAATCAAGAACATTGTGAGGTTAACGTTTCTCAATCTAGGCCGTAACGGCTTTCTCGTCCCGTGCAAGGCGAGTGGGGCATCCGTACCCTATCGCAGGCCACCCTTTCGGAGTTCTTCAAATAGCTCACGAAAGCACTGAACTGCTTCCACCACGGACGAGCTGGCGGACCCCTCGCCGTAATATGCCGTAATGAATGCTCCCAGATCACACCAGGTCGTCTGTAATACCCCGAGCATGTGCGAGGCGAGCTGTTCGGTGGCGTATTTGTGCGCCATACGAATCTGTTCCAGTTGTGCGCGGGCTACGCCAAAGTTTCTCCAAGGCGACGAGACGACGGGGAACCCTTGGACGGCAAAATAGGCGGCTGTGGGAGGCGCCATGCGGTAGTGCCAGTCGCAAATCACGATATCTTTGGGAACCTTCCGTATGGCCTCTGCTGTGCCGATTATACTCGCATCCCATTTCCCGATACCGGTAATGTTTCCGTCAAGGAAACGGTCGCCCCACATCCACATCTCCCGCCCGGATTGGGCTAGGTGGTCGTGGATTGCCGTAACCTCTTGTGCGAACAAATCAGCCTTGTTTTTGCCCTTACAGCGGGGGCAATCGTCCTCGCCGAGAAGAAAAACCTCATCCATTCCAACGTGGAAGGCGTCGGCTCCAGCGGCTTCAGACAATTCGTCGATGAGATCAAAAACCACTTCGTGAATGCGTGGGTGTAACGGACAATAGCTCCGGCAGTAGATGCCTTCATTATTAGGATACTTGCCGGGTGTTTCGTCGAATTCAGGATGCGCGCGCAGCAAGCCGAAAGTCACTTTACCCCAGGATTGGTGGCCAAGCAGGTTGATCATGGGGATAAAGCGCACTTTGGCCTCCCGGCAGGCTCCCGCAAGGTTTTGGATGTCCCCTTTAGAAAGGGCATTCGCGTCCACTACCTCGGGGCGGCGGGAATACTGATAACGGTAATTGATTTCCATCACGAGAACGTTCACCCCTTCTTTGGGCAGCACCTCGCGAATGAAACGCAATACGAGCGGGATTTCGTCCGGTTTAGGAGCGCTAACATGAAGTCCGCGAACAGCGAGCGGAGAGGTTTGGGCCCCCAAGGAGAGGGCAACGAGCAAGACATGCAAGTTCAAGCGAAGAAAGTTCACCGGCAAATTTTGCCATCCCTTGCATTTCCGTCTCAATAGTGTAAAAATTTATACTACAGAGGCGCCATGCGCTCCATAGTCCATTGGGACGCTGACAGTTTCTTTGCCTCCGTCGAGCAAGCCTCCGACCGGCGTTTGCGCGGCCACCCTGTGGTTGTGGGTGGCGCCCGCCGGGGCATCGTGATTTCTGCCAGCCCGGAGGCGCGCCGTTTCGGTATCCATCCGGGCATGGCAATGGGGCAAGCCCGGCGGCTTTGTGGTCCGTTGATTGTCCTCCCCGGACACTTTGATCTCTATGAACAGTTTTTTCAGCAAATTCTCGGTCTATGCGAGGAAACCACGCCACTGGTGGAGCCTGTTACGGTAGGCGCAGCATATATGGACCTTACAGGTGCGCAACGGCTGCTTGGTCGCGATCCTGTTTCTACTGTCGCGCAGCTCCGGCGCACTATAAATGAATGGCTGCGTGTATCTCTATCGGCTGGCATTGCTTCAAATAAAACAGTGGCGCGCATAGCTGCTCGTTTGCGCAAGCCGCAGGCTATGCTTTCTGTACCGCCGGGAAAAGAAGAAGCTTTCCTAGCGCCTTTGTCCGTAAAATGGCTTCCTGGTGTGGGACCAGAGACCTATTCTGCACTGGAGGTTGCTGGCATACGTACGATTGGTGATCTGGCGCATGTACCATTTGACGCTCTCCAATTGGTGCTTGGTTCCCGTGCCCCCCTTTTGCAGCGCCGTGCGCAGGGCGTGGACGAGGATCCTGTGTGCCCGCAGTCTTCCGATGACAGTCACTGGGAAGAAACCCGGGAGTTTACAGAGGATGTCTGGGAGGAGTTTCTGGTTCTTGTTGGCTTGCGGAAAATGCTCGAGCGTCTGATGGCGCATATTCGAGCCGAAGGAGTTGAAATCCGCCGTCTCACACTCCTGCTGCGCTATACCGACCGTGAGGAATCGAAACGTTCCCTTGACCTTCCGGAGCCCTCAGCTTTTGAAATGGATTTTTTCCCAAGCTTACCGGGTCTGTTACGTGCCGCCTGGACTCGCCGTGTGCGGCTGCGGGCGATCACTCTGCGCGCCGGTCGCATTTATCGGCCTTCGCCGCAGCTCTCGTTATTTCCCCGATCGGGGAAAAATGCGGCTATGGCTCGCCTTGCGGCTACCATTGACAGGCTTCGCCGCGTCTTTGGGGAGTCGGCTGTGATGTATGGCTATGAATGAGCAAATAACCGGACAAGCTAGCTGCTGCGTCAACACGCGCAAGGAATCAGCTAGGGAGTGTCGGAGGCGAACCTCTCAGTCCATTGCTTCGTCCTACATTGCCCTACATAACCACAGCTACTACTCGCTGCTGGACAGCACAATGGCGGTAGACGACATTGTTGCTGCAGCCGCTGCCTACAACATGCCTGCTGTGGCGCTAACGGACCGCGATACTGTGGCGGGCGCCGTGCAGTTTTATAAAAAAGCGCGTGCTGCCGGGATTCATCCCGTCATCGGTAGCGAGATCACGCTGGCAGCGAAAGGAAGGCTTGTCTTACTGGTGGAAAATGCAGAAGGTTATCGCAACCTTTGCCGCCTGCTTACCACGCGTATCGAACACCCGGCGGGCGTCACCCGGGAAGATGTGGCGCGGTTCAGCCAGGGTCTGATCTGCCTGTGGGGAGGCGAAAGCACGGAAACCGCTGTTCTTCCCTGGCGCGAGATTTTTGAACGGAATTTCGCGCTGGAAATTTTCCCTCACAATGGGGAAGATCTCCGGCGTGCCCGTGCGATGGTTGCCCTGGGGAGGCGGTTACATATCCCTGTGGTAGCCGCTGCCTGTGCGCACTACCGGTTCCCGGACGACCGCCTCCGTTATGACATCCTCGCATCCATTCGTACCCTCACCATGCTGAATCAGGCTCACCCGGAAAAGCACGGAGCAGGGAACTACCACCTACATTCTCCGGAAGAGATGGTCCGTTGCTTCGACGCCTTGCCTCAGGCCGTCGCGAACTCGCGACTTATTGCAGAACGCTGCTGCTTCGACTTTGCACTGGGCGATATTCTCTTCCCTCCCTTTCATACGCCGAACGGGGAATCAGTAATTGAAACGCTGCGAAAAATGGCGCGGGAAGGTGTAGAGCGGCTTTATGCACCCCGACCGGGTCCGGAAGTATGGTCAAGGCTGGAGCGTGAGCTCTCGGTCATTGCAGAAGTCGGCTATGCTGCATACTTTTTGATTTTTGCCGACATCGTACGATGGGCCAACAGCCGGGGAATTGATACGCTCGCGCGGGGTAGCGCTGCGGGTAGTCTGGTTTGCTACGCCCTTGGCATCAGTAATGTCTGCCCGTTCCGTTTCGGACTCTGTTTCGAACGTTTCCTCAACCGGGAACGTATGCATTTTTCCAAGCTGGCTGACATCGACCTCGACCTCCCCTGGGACCGGCGCGACGAGGTGGTTCGCTACATTTTCGAACGGTATGGTGAAGGGCACGTCGCTATGATCGGGGCTTTTAATACCTTTCAGGGACGGGCCGCCGTCGCCGATATCGCGAAGGTTTACGGTATTCCGGAACGCGAGATACGACGCTTTACCGAGCGCCTTCCCCATTTCACGGGCGATGCCGAAGCCGTAATTCAATCCACGCCTGAGTGCCGGCATCTGCCATGGCAAGAGGAACCATACCGTACCATCCTCAAGCTAGCGCCGTATTTTGAAGGGATTCCACGCCACATGTCAATGCATCCCTGCGGGGTGGTGGTCAGCGGAGCCCCTCTTACTGACCGCATGCCCTTGTTCCGTAGCGCCAAAGGCTACCTCACCACTCATTACGCCATGGACGACGTCGAGGAACTTGGCCTGTTGAAAATGGACCTGCTCGGACAAGCTGGCCTGAGCGTGCTCCGCGATGCGCTGGATAACGTGCGCGAAAACCGGGGCGTCTCCCTTAACCTTCGCTCCATCGATTACCGGGATCCGGAGACCTGGGAGGCCATCGCCGGTGGAAATGCGCGTGGCGTGTTTCACATTGAATCCCCGGCCATGACGAGCCTGCTGGTCATGACGGATTGCCGCGATCTGGACTGCCTCACTGCCGCTGAATCGATCATCCGTCCAGGCGCTGCGAATGAAGGCAAAAAACGCGCCTTCGCTCGCCGTCATCAGGGGTTGGAACCCGTGACATATGTTCACCCATCGCTGGAACCGCTGCTTGACGATACCTACGGCTTATTAGCCTATGAAGAACACATCCTGCTTATTGCCAACGGCTTTGCCAGGATGCCTTGGGGGCGTGCCGATGTTCTTCGCCGCGCGCTGGTCAAAAAAGACCGGGCTATGATTGTCGCCATGGGCGCCGAGTTCCGTGAGTATGCGCTTCGTTGTGGGAGGACGTCCGAAGAAATAGAAGCTGTATGGGCTTTATTGGAAGAGTTTTCCGGTTACATGTTCAACAAAGCGCATTCCGCTGCTTATGCCATTGAAGCCTTTCAGGGAGCATATCTGAAAACGCATTACCCCATCGAGTTTCTGGCTGCCGTGCTTTCCAACCGCCGCGGCTTTTATGCGCCGATCGTCTATGTGCTTGAAGCGTTGCGTTGTGGCGCGCGGTTTTTACCGCCGGATGTGAATCTTTCCGAACCGCGCTTTGCAGTAAAGGGAAACACGATCCGCCTTCCGCTGGATCAGGTGAAAGGACTTAGCCGGGAAACGCTGGATCGTATTTATACTACCCGTCCGTTCCAGGACATCGGCGATTTCTATCATCGCGTCCGTCCCACACATACGGAATGGCTCTCATTGCTAAAAGTCGGAGCTTTCGATTCACTAGGCGAACCCAGGTCCCGCCTTTTCTGGCAGCTTTGCCGCCTGGAGGCAGCTCGCGACAATGGCGGTATGCTATTTACTCCCCAAAACCCGGAGTTTGAAGGAACAAGCCGATCATCACCGCACTGGGAGTACGAACTCCTCGGATTTCCGGTGAGTTGTCATCCGCTTGAGTACTTCGCCGCCGGGGTCGATTGGTCCAGCTATGTTCCAACAGCCCAGCTTTCCGGATATTTGGAGCAACAGGTGGAGGTCTGCGGGCTGATTGTTGCTGATCGGATACATCCCACCGAATGTGGTCCTATGAAATTCCTTACACTAGTTGATTACAGCGGCTTTGCGGAAATGTGTTTGTTTGCAGATGTTTACCGACGTTTTGGTCATTTCACGGCACGTCCGGTTATAGCGGTTACAGCTTTTGTTGAGCCTTTTGATAACCGCAAGGGCTTTTCCCTCACCGCGCTCCGGATCTCCGAATGCCGGCGGAAGGCCGTGCCCGCTCCGGCATTTGTGGCGTAAAGTGTGGTTGGCCATTGGGCAGGTTATCTGTAATGCTAAGTAAAATGCTCGACTCTGTGCGCATGCTCTGGCGTTTCAGCGTCGGCTTGAAGCCATTCCTGGGCTCTACGCTTTCCGGCGAACAATGCCGCCAGATCGTTGTAGAAAGCATGCGAGATCGCGCAGCCAGCTTTCTCGAGCTGTTGCGCCGCGCGGTTTACGACAATCCCCGTAGTCCATATTTGGCGCTGCTGCGGTGGGCGGGTGTCGAGTTCGGGGATGTTGCCGGCATGGTGCGGCAAGAGGGTATCGAGGCTACTTTGCAGAAGCTCTACGACGCCGGAGTCTTTGTTCGTCTTGAAGAGTTCAAAGGGTTGCGCCCGATTGAGAGGCTGGGGCTCGAACTGTGCGTGAGGGCGGCCGACTTTAACAACCCACTGTTACGGCGTGACTTCATAGCAGCAAGCAGCGGGTCCACAGGCCGGCGCCAACGCCTCGCTATAGATCTTGACCTACTGGTTATAGAGGCGGCTTACAACTGGGTTGTCGAACAAGCTCACGGTGTTTTGACACGGCCCAGGGCCATCTGGTGGCCCATACCGCCTGGTTCGGCAGGACTGAAGCATGCTCTGCGCGCCGTCAAATGTGGGCGGATGCTGGACAAGTGGTTCAGCCCCACCAAAATCTCGTGGCATCCACGCGAGTTCCCTTCTGCGGCTTTCCTTTGTTTAGCGCTTTGCCTTTCAAGGTTTTGGAAAACGCCGATCCCAATACCTGAATTCACTCCTCTCGAGCAAGCCTGGCGCATCGCTGTCTGGCTGGGGGAACAAACCGGTCACGGCAGTCCGGCCTATCTCTCCGCGCCGGCAAGTAGCATTGTGAGGATTTGCCAGGCGGCGCTACAAACGGGAGTGGACATTTCCGGCAGCCTGTTCCGCGTGAGCGGAGAACCTTACACGGAGGCAAAGCGGCGGGTTGTCGTTTCGTGCGGCGCCCAGACTTTCAGCAGTTGGTCCTTAAGCGAGTGCGGCACGATAGCTGGAGGCTGCTTCCGTGCCCAGGCCATCGATGAAGTGCACCTGTATTCGGGCAAACTGGCGTTGATTCAGCGACCGGTCTCATTGAAGCACGATGTAGGTACGGTGGATGCTTTTCATTTGACTACCCTTCGCAGGGAAACTCCAAAGGTCCTGCTCAACGTGGACACGGGGGATTACGGCATCGTAAGCGAGCGGCGGTGTGGCTGCCCGTTGGATGAGCTAGGCATGACTATACACGTTCACACCATCCGCAACTACGAAAAGTTAACCACTAGCGGAATGCATATTCTGGGCTCAGACATTCTGGAGCTGGTTGAAAACCTGCTTCCACAGCGGCACGGAGGAAAACCCGGGGACTACCAATTCGTGGAGGAAGCCGGAAGCCCTGAAACTTGCGTCACGATTGTCGTCAGCCGGTCAGTAAAAAACCTCAAAGAAGAGGTGTTACTGCGCGACGTGAAACAGTTTTTGTCCAAAAAATCCCGGGCGCAGCGTATGATGCTCAACATATGGGAACAAGGGAAGAGTATACGTGTGGTGCGGGCAGAGCCTTACACCACCTACACCGGCAAGACCCCGGCACTGAGAATAGTAACGGGCTCTTTGGACTCGGAGGGCCTAAGGTGAGCAATGGCTGTTGCTGACAGCAGTGTGGCTGGGCGCCGGTGGTGGCCATCCGGCCGGTTGTTGCCTGGGCCGAGTCTGGTTTTTGTTTTGGCCTCATTTGGTCCGCAACATGTCCTCTCGAACGCTGTAGTTGGAGCCGAACATGGGTATTCCTTGCTTTGGACTGCGGTTGCGCTGGCGATGGCCCGCTATGTCGTCCTGGAAGCCTCCGGGCGTTACGTTGCTGTAACCCGAGATAGTCTCATAGAAGGGTACGCACGTTGTGGGCGTTGGGTGGCGTGGCTGCTCCTGATTTCGATCTTTGTGAAGCGCCATCTAACCAACCTTACTCACATTTTGCTCATGGGAGCGGCTGCTGCTTTGTTAGCGCCAAACCACGGTCCCTACACAGCAGGCTTGTATTCAATGTTATTGTGGGCCTTGGGATTCGGGCTCATGTGGTGGGGCCGCTATCCTCGTATTGAAAGATGTTTCCGCCCGCTGGCTCTACTACTGGCATGCTGTTTGATCGCAGTTGGGCTTTTGGCGCGTCCGGATCCGGGCTCGATCCTGAGGGGACTGTTAGTGCCCTCGATATCGGGAGGCGGATCTTTTTCAAACACACTATTTCTGCTAATGGCCTTGCTCGGCTCGGGAGCTGGTTCTGTTAATAACCTCAAATACCCGGCATTCTTAATCGAAAAGTGGAGCAGGCCGGATGACCGGCTGCGGTCCAACCGCCGGGAAGCTCTGAGAAGTGCCGTTGGATTGTTTTTCGCAGCTTTGCTGGTGCAGGTGGCTGTTGCCGCAGCGGCTCCTGGCGAGCAGGGATTGAAAACGATTGCCGATCTGGCCGCTGTGACAACACGGGTGTTAAGCAAAGCAGGCCGCATTGCTGTTTGCCTGGGGCTGGCGGCGTCTGCTTTTTCCACTTTTGTCGGCGCCAATGCCGGATACAGCCTGATTGCTTCCGATATTTTTCACAATGTCCTTTACAGACGCATCTCAGTAAATGGCAGCCAGACGCGCCCCACTCCAGGAGATCTTCCAGCATACCGGTGGGCGTTGTTCCTTTTTGCTGTCCCTCCTCTTTATGTACTGGGTACGAACTGGCAACCGGTCTGGCTGGTCCTGTTCTCTGCAGCGGTAATGGTTGTACTGCTGCCTCTTACTGTAACGGTGCTACTTGTGCTTACCAATGACCGGAAACGCATGGGAGATCACGTCAACGGGTGGATGGAAAAGACGGTTATGATGCTTGTTGTTGCTGCGTCCTTATACTTGACCTTCCGAAGCGTTACGTCGCTTTTTTCGGTTTCGGATTGAGGGGGTGTTTGTGAAGCGAAGGGAGTTCAACTTTTGTCTTTTGAATAGCGCAATCCCGGCAGGAAGGAACGGCTCACCGGACTCGCCTGTAAAGGCAGCTCTGGCGCCGCGGAAAAACATGCTCATGCATGTTGGTGGCGATTATCACACCGTAGCGGGGCCCGGCTTCACGTCAAAGCAGAACCTGGAATATAACCTTCGCTTTGGCGTGCGGCATCTTACTGCATTGTTAAGGCGAAACTCTCCGGACGGAAGTTGGGATTTCGCCGAACTCCAAAGGACAAAAGATGAATGTGACCGCTATGGTGTCGTCTTGGAAGCTGTGCGGATGGATTCTGCCTACATCACAGCGGCTAATCGCGAGCAGCAGGACCGGGAATTAGACATTATCGCCGGCAATATTGAGAAAGCTGCAAAAGTAGGAGTTAAGATTATTACCTATCACTGGACGGTGATCCCAATACGGCGAAACAGAAGAGTGCAAGGGCGCGGAGGCGCTACTTACGAGGCCTTCCGACTTGAAGAGAATTGGAAAAGCTTACCCACAGGGAAATACGGCCGAGTGGACTGTGAGGAGTATTGGAACCGGATCAGATACTTTTTGGAAAAAATCCTCCCCGTCGCCAAAGAACATGACGTCAGAATGGCCTGTCACCCATATGACCCGCCGGGTTTGCCGTGGGGGTATCAAGGCGCTGACAACTGGGATTCACCGTCGGTATTTGAGGCGCTTAAGAAGTACGAAAAGATTGTGGACAGTCCATACAACGGTTTTCAACTCTGTCTGGGGACAATCGCTGAAGGACTGAAGCGCCCTGGAACAGAAATTCTGCCTATTGTTCGCTATTTTGGGGAACGCGGCAAGATTCTTCAGGTCCATATGCGCAACATCCGGGGTGGCCTGCAGGATTTCTCCGAAGTTTACCCGGACGAAGGCGAAATGAATTTTTTGAAGGTTATGCGAATTCTTCGCGATGTCCAGTTTGCGGGCTCAATCTGTCCCGACCATATGCCTCGCCACCCTGAAGATCCCGGAGCGCTACAATCCTTCGCCTTCGGCTACGGTTACATCAAGGCTCTTATTCAGGCTGTTAACGCCGAAGTATAGTTGCGGACTTGCGGATACTTATGGAGCGTCCCGAAACCGCAAAATGCTATATTGAATCCTATGCCTGCTGGCTTTATTTCGATTTTCATATTCCTGGTGTGCTCGATCCTTTTTCTCCTTTTGCTTCTGGGGATCGCGAAACTACTTCGTCCAGCGGCGCCCAATCCGACAAAGTTGGAAGCATACGAGTGTGGCATTCGAGCCGCCTCGGATTCGCGTGGCCGTTACACTGTGCGGTTTTACATCATTGCTATCCTGTTTGTGATTTTCGACGTGGAAACGATTTTCCTTTACCCCTGGGCGGTGCACTACCGTACGTTGGGTTGGTTTGGCGTGGCGGAGGTGGCCGTATTTCTGGCCATTCTGATTGTGGGGTATATCTGGGCGTATAAAAAAGGAGCGTTCGAATGGGTTTAGGACTCCTCTGTTCGAGGAGAAGTTTGGATTACCTGCTGGTTTATCTGGGAGCGTATAGTGGCGCGATGGAAACCAGCCCAAGGCCGGAGAGGAACAACAGGAACATCAGTACCAGCATGGTCTTGACCCGGCTCCGGGCCCCTGCAAATTCCTTCCACAGGAGTAAGCCCCACAAAGCACTGACCATCGTGGCTCCTTGCCCAATGGCGTAACTGATTGCCGGACCCACCTGGATTTCCTGCGGCGCACTGGCGGCGACGAAATTGGCGATCGTGCCCGTGGCCCAAATGATCCCTCCTGCCACACCCAAAAGGTGTTGTTGCAAGGTTGCCCGAAAATAGTCCAGGATTTCCACGGGTTCCCCTTGGATGGGAAGATTCATAAAGTACAGGTTGAAAACAAAAGTAGATGTAAAGATGCCAAGAGCAAAGACGAAGGCAATCGCATAGGGGCCAAGGCCGGCGTCTCCTGCCTTGCCCATTTCTACTAGTGGGTAGAATGACCCCATTAATAATCCGCTCGCCAGGCTTAGAAAAATACCTTTAAAAGACACTTTCGGACGGAGCGTCCGGCTCATTCCCGCTTTGATTTTCTCCTCTTCCCGCTGGAACGCGAGAGCATGATAAGCTAGCGCGTCGACTACGATAGCCAGCACCACGAGACCCGCGCCAGTGAACAGCAATGGTGCATTACCTTGCGGGTTGAGGATGTAATTCCAAACTACACCAATGACCAAAGCTAGCCCTATGCCGACGGGGAATGCTACTGACATCCCTGCCACAGAAATGGCCGCTACCAAAAGCATATTGGCCAAATTGAAAATCACGCCGGCGCCGAACCCCAACGCGATGTTTCTCTTACCTGCTCGCATGAGATCGTCGATGAAAGCAAAACTGTCGTAGCCTAAGGTGCCGAACGTGAAAGCACTGATTGTGGCGGCTAGCAGCACGCCAATAGAGTAATCGAAATAGAACAGCTCAAACCTCCGGTTGCCCGAAAGTTTTAGTGTGTTGGCCCACGAACCCCAACAAATCATGCTCAGAACAGTGAGCAGTAACGCGGCGGTGTAAGTATTTGGCAGTGTCATGGCGTTTGTCCGGGCTCAAAGGTTCCAGAATTGGGACCAGGGCGGACGTGTTTTTCTGTTCCCACTCCTGGATCCTGAACTGTTGTATGATAACATCCCGTCAAGGCGCAGGAGGTGCAAATGCGAACCTTTATCGGTGCTTTTTTATCCCTGCTGGCTGCCAGCATGCTGTTGGGACAAAGGCGGGGCCTTACCATCGATCTCCAGACGCCGGAGGGACAAGCCATCCAGCGCATCGGGGAGGAGCCTGATGAAGCCAAGAAAGTGGCCCAACTGGAAGAATTTGTTGCCAAGTACCCGAAATATGAAGGACTGGTCCTGGTCTACGGGATGATGGTAACCAGCTATGGGAAACTGAGCCAGTTCGACAAGGTCATGGAGAGCGGTGAAAAGTTGTTAGCTCTCGACCCATTAGACGCCAGGACTGCTCATCTTTGTTTGAAAGCTGCCGAAGCGAAAAAGGACCCGGACTTGGTCATAAAGTGGTCCACCAAAGCGTCGGAAGTTGCCAGAAAAGTTGCCGCTACAGCAAAACCCGCCGAGGAAGACGCAGTCGAACAATGGGAGCAGGACGTAAATTTCGCCAAACAGCTCGACCTTTACACAGAGTATTCACTTTACGCCACGGCCCTACAAACCAACGATCCCGCCAAAAAGATTCTCTTGGTCGAGAGCCTGGAACAGCGCAATCCGCAAAGCCAGTACCTACCGCAGATCGCCAGTCAGTACTTCCTAGCCTTGCGCCAGACCGGCAAAACTGAAAAGGCGGTAGCTGTGGCGGAAAAGGCGCTCGAAAAAGACCAGTCCAACGAAGACATGCTTTTAGTGGTTGCTGACTACTATATGCAGAAAAAAGAACAGCCGGAAAAAGTCCTCGACTACTCGGCAAAACTTGTGTCCTTAATGAGTTCAAAGCCGGCGCCCGAAGGAGTCAGTGCGACTGACTGGCAGAAGAAAAAAGATCTTACCCTTGGGTTGGGCTATTGGATGACGGGCGTGACCTATGCCAATCAAAATAAGTTTGGGCCAGCGGACAAGGCTTTGCGCCAGGCATTACCTTTTATCAAAGGCAATGAACAGTTGCTTGCCAGTGCCCTGTTCTATTTGGGGCTGGCGAACTACAAGCTGGAGAACATCCTGGATGCAATCAAATTCAACGAACAGTGTATTGCCATTAAGAGCCCCTATCAGGCGCGTGCTGCCCAGAATTTAAAAGTGATTCGCTCGCAGTACCGTTTGGTGAGGAAGTAAAAAACTGTCCGGCGAGCTTCAGCGGGGTTGCGCTTGCTTGGGCATTGGCTCGAGCAACTGTTCTTTGCGGTAGATCAGCGCTGAGGTGTTATAGTTTGCCAGTTCGAAACCATGGCCATGCGTGATAGCGTCCGTTGGACATGCTTCCACGCAGTAACCGCAAAAAATGCACCGGTTATAATCGATGTTGTATACTTTTGCGTACCGTTCAGCGCCGCTGATCCGTATGGTGTCTGTGTTCTCTGCTGCCTCGATGTAGATGCAGTTTGCGGGGCAGGCAGCTGCGCACAGGAAACAGGCGACGCACTTTTCCAAACCCTGCTCATCGCGACGCAGTACATGGCGGCCGCGGTAGCGCTCCTGAAACTTCGGCGGTTCATCCGGATAGTTTTCTGTCACCGTGGGAGACAACATCTCCTTGGCAGTGACACCCATCCCCCGGACGATTGCGGCTGCAGCCTCGAATACTTCGCTTACTTTTCCCAGCATTCCTCCCCTCAGGTTAACTCATCCCAGCCCTTCATGGCGAGCTTCAGCTTTCCTGCTGTTGTTCCACAAAACGCAGAATGTCGAATCGCTTGACGGTCCGGTTGGGAAAGAAACTATTGACAGCGTCCTGTTCATCGTCAAACAGTTCAAACACCGTTGACAGTTTGGTCAAGATGAGGAGCTCAATTTGCCGGCGGTTGAGGTGCAACAAGGCCAGGCGGCCTCCTGCTTTGCGCAGGCTGGTGTAGCAGATCACCAGCGCTCCTAAACCGGTGCTATCAATGTAGTCCACGCCTTGAAGATTCAAAATCACGTTGAGCTTGCCAGTCTTGACGAGCTGTTGCATTCTTTCGCGTAATGCCGTCACCGCTGTGCCAGCAACCAAAGGTCCCTCAAGATCGAGAATTACGATGCCTTCTTTTTCGCGTTGCTGAATTTCCATTGTCCAGTTAACCTCCTGCAGCGTCTCCACCTACATTCCGGCAGGCGCAGGACCACGCGCCAACGATTCGGGCGAAGCCTTGAGCGGAAGGGTGACAACGAACCGGCTACCTTTATTCGGTTCGCTCTTCACTGTGACCTTTCCGCCGTGGGCCTTGGCGATCCAGGCAACAAAGTTCAAGCCGAGCCCCAGTCCCCGCTTGCCAACCACATCCGCCTCCGGGATACGATAAAAACGGTCAAATATGTGTGGTAGATGCTGTGCGGCGATTCCTCTGCCCGTATCCTCAACCGAAATTTCAAGGAATTCTTGGCCCTGCTTCAGGCTGACACGGACTTCGCCTCCGCGGTCGGTGAACTTCAGAGCATTGCTGACCAGATTCGATAGCAGGCGTTCCATTTGGATTTGATCCACTTCGGCGATGCATGAGGAAGGAAGATCGGCAATCAGGTTAACACCTGCTTCTTCAGCAAGGATCCGAAAATGGTCAAGCAAATCCCGTGTGATCTTGGCCATATCGTGAGCCCGTATCTGGAGCGCTGTCTGCCCGGATTCGGCCTGCGACAGCACCAGCATTCCCTGTATGAGTTGGGAGAGACGCTCGGTTTCCTCAAGTGCACTTTGAATGGCTTCACGGTACTGCTCGGGAGTCTGTGCTGTAAACAGAGCTACTTCGAGTTGACCGCGCACGGCCGTAATGGGGGTACGTAGCTCGTGGGAGACGTCTGTTGAGAACTGTTTGATTTGCCGGAAAGAATCTTCCAGGCGGTCCATCATCTGGTTGAAGGTCTCAATCAGGCGGTCCAGCTCATCTCCAGCACCGCGAGAGGGAATGCGCAGACTGAGATTGGAACCCGTGATGCGCTGTGCGGCGGCAACCAGCTCGTTCAACGGAAGCAAAACACGTCCTGTCAGCAGCCACCCGAAAGCACTTCCCGCCGCCAGCACAAAAGGCAACATGGCGAAGTAGCTCCAGGTGAATTTCTTCAGTACGGCATGGGCGATGGCGAGGGAACGTCCGATGGCGGCATAGTATCTGAGACCATCAGCGCCCACAAACACTTCGGCGCGCACCATATAGGGGTTTCCTTCTGTGCTATAACGCAGCCGCCACACAGGACCTTTATGCCGCAGGACATTTCGGATATCCTCGGGATTATCCGGCTCGAGCAAACGGTACTCCGGGGAAATTTCCAGTACACGGCCGTGTGTATCTGCAAGCAGGAGTATGCTGCGCAACTGCCCCACTTCCGCTGCTTGCGCGGGGTCTTCACGGTCAAAGCGCCAAACGGCGACGGAGTGATCAATGCGCAGATACTGCTGCAAGTCCGCCCATTGTTTGTCTAAGATTAAGTAAGCTTCCCTTTTTTGATGTCCTTTAAGAACCTCATGAACTGCCACGCCCACCGCGCTGTACACACAAGCAAAAAACAGCACATAGCTTGCGGTGAGCCGGACGCGGAGGTGCCGGCGGAGAACCTTACGCTGCGGTGGTGGCGTTGGCATCCCCTACTGTAGAGCCGGTTCAGCAGCGGGCTCCGGCTCCGGGGCGCCGATCATGTAACCAACCCCCCGTATCGTACGGATCAATTTTTGTGGCCACGGATCGTCGATCTTGCTGCGAAGGTGGCGGATGTAGACATCGACGATATTCGTCAACCCGTCATAATCCATTTCCCAGACGTGCTCTACGATCATCGTCCGGCTTACAGGGCGCCCGCGGTTACGCATCAAAAATTCGAGAATGCTGAACTCTTTGGGAGCAAGTTCGATCAGCTCACCGGCGCGGCTCACCTTTCGGCGCAGGCAGTCCATAACCAAATCGCCTACTTGCAGTCGTTCAGGCATCGCTTGGCCGCGCCGCAACAGGGCCCGCACGCGAGCAAGCAACTCCATGAAAGCGAAAGGCTTAATCAAATAGTCGTCGGCGCCTAGCTCTAAGCCCTTGACGCGATCGTTGAGCGTACTCCTGGCGCTGAGAATGAGTACCGGCGGATTCGACTTCCGCGCCCTCAGCTTTTCCAAAATAGACAGACCGTCCATGTCAGGCAACATCAGATCCAGAATTACCAGATCGTAGTCCATGGCGTGAAGTTTTGCCGTCGCAGCTTCGCCGGTCTCTGCCAGATCCACGGCATAGCCGCTGCTTTCCAAGCCGCGACTAATGAAGTCCGCGATTCGCTTTTCGTCTTCGATAACCAGGATCCGCATATCCGTCCTAAAGATTATCAGTTTCTGGCCGTATATACCACATTCCGGGTGGGACATTCAAAACTCAGGATCTGGCAGAATGAGCCGTTGGGGATGGATTGGGCGGTCCATAGCGGACAAATACTACATGCCTCAAAGAGCAGGTGATGGCTAAAGAAGATGCATAGGCATTGCAGCCCACGCTCTTCCAAGAGTTGGGTGGCTGTGTCGCACCTGTTGCGGGGAGCCATCCCTGCAATGGCAGCACGCAACTAGCGAAAAGTACCGATCCGAGAGGGCACGGCAACAGTTTTGGGGCCGAAAAAAAGTATATCCTATACGATAGCGTTGGCCGCCAACAACCGGGGGTTGCAAATGATGCGTTTGTTTAGCCTGGTAATTACCGGAATTCTGTTAAGCCATCCGGGGATTATAAGTGCTAAAGAGAAGATTCCAATCATTATCGACACTGATATCGGCACAGATATCGATGATGCTTTCGCTTTGGCTCTTGCTATTGCAAGCCCTGAGCTGGAATTACGGGGAATAACTACGGTTAGCGCGGACGCATATACGCGTGCGTTGATTGTGTGTCGCATGCTGCACCGCCTTGGCCGGGTGGACATACCTGTTGCGCCAGGGCGGCCGCGCCGTCCCGAACCGGAAACCAAAGGACAATACCAGTACGGGTTGCAGATGGATTATCCCAACAGGCCTGTGAAGCAGCTCGCACCGGATTTCTTGTACGAGAAGTTGAAGACTGAGCCTGGCAAGCTCACCCTCGTGACAATTGGCGATCTGACGAACATCGGCCGTCTGCTTACCGACCATCCCGAAGCCAAGCCGTGGATCAAACGAATCGTAATCATGGGGGGAGCCGTACGTGTTGGATACAACGGTAAACCGCCTGCAAGTTGGGAGTGGAACATTCGCTCAGATATTAAGGCGGCACAGGTCGTCTTCTCTTCAGGAGTTCCGCTACTGGTCGCTCCTGTCGACGCCACGACGATGGTGAAGCTTGAAGAACCAATGCGTAATCGCATTTTTGAATCAGGGACGCGCTTGGGCCGGGAACTGAAAGAACTGTATAGACTCTGGGGAAAAGTCACCCCAACTCTGTTCGACCCCGTGGCAGTCACGCTAAGTTTTAATGAGAGCTTTTGCACGATCGAGGATCTGCGGCTAGAAGTAGATGCGGAGGGTGTGACTCGCGAGGTAGGTGGTAGCCCGAATGCCCGTGTCGCCTTGTCAATCCGCCGCGACGAATTTTTAAAATGGTACGTGGGCCGCATTGTCTCCGCACGCAACTAATGCGAGTCACCTGGTATGCCTGTTCCGGCTGAACTTGACACGGTTGCGCAGCTTGCGTAGCTTGTAGGGTTTCGGAGATTTGCCTATGCGCACGTTTTTCGCAGCGGTCTTTCGCCTTAGTGCTGGCTTAGTTGCGGCTTCCGCCGCTTTCGCTCAACTTGGATTGTTCAGCCGCGAACAGAGAATTGAATTCACGCCCGAATGGAAGGGAGAGCGATTCGAGGATGGCAGGCCCAAGGTGCCAGATTCCGTCCTTGAACGCCTCCGCGAAGTAACCGCCGAGGAGGCTTGGTCCGTACTTCATGCCGCCAAGTATGAACACCAGTTTGAGGGCAACTGGAAACAAATTGTTACTGTTCCTGGCAAGCGCCTCGTGGGGCGCGCAGTAACCGCGGTGTTCATGCCATTGAGACCCGACGTGAACTCGGTCATTCAGGTGCGCGGAAAAGCAGAGGGGCGTGTCATGGCAGGTGGGCAGAACTCCTGGGTGATTGACACCTTAAAGCCGGGCGACGTCGTGGTTGTGGATTTATTTGGGAAGATCAAGGACGGCACTTTTGTCGGCGATAACTTGGCTACCTCGATTTTTGCCAAAACAGGCACAGGATTTGTCGTCAATGGCGCGGTGAGGGATCTTTCTGGCATATCGCAGATCAAGGGGCTCACTGCCTACGTACGGGGATATGACCCCTCTGCAATCGGTGGTGTGATGCTCATGGGAATCAACGTGCCGATCCGTATCGGGGATGCCACGGTGATGCCCGGCGATGTGGTATTGGGGGACCCCGAGGGTCTCACATTCATTCCGCCGCACCTGGCGGAACAGGTGGCTGCACGGGCGGAACTTACCCGCATGCGCGACGAATGGGGGCACCAGATGCTTCGTGAAGGAAAGTACACGCCTGGGCAAATTGATAGCCGCTGGACACCGCAGATGGAGGAAGAGTTCCGTCGCTGGATGGAGGCGAAGAAGACAAAGCGAATTCCATAGCGCACCTCCGAACACCGAGAGTTATAGTTGCCCGTCTGTGTACAGGGGAGTATCCTGCAACTATGAAATTCGCTCCGGCCCGTTCCGGATTGCGTATTGGCCTAGTGGCTGGGATGGCAGTCATTCTAGTGGTATTGGGCCTTTTGCAATACCGTTGGAGTGGGCAGGTTAGCGAGGCTTACCGCGAGCGAATGCAAGTAAGTCTTGAAACTTCCGCGGCGGAGTTTCGCCAAGAATTCCAGCGCGAGTTGATGCGTATTTGCCTTGCCTTCCGCCTGGGCTCCCCTGCCCCTTCCAAGGCAGATTGGAAGCGGTACGCCCAGTTGTACGCGGATTGGGCCCGCACAAGTCTTCATAACCACCTTGTAGCCGCGGTATTTGTATGGGATGCTGCACCGGGGCATTCTCGCCTTATGGCGGCAGACGCTGCACGAATTCGCCTTTCCCCTGTGGAATGGCCTAGAGAGTTTACAGAAAGCCGGAAGTTTTTCGAAGCGCGACTCCGACAATTGTGGGGGGTGCCGAACGTGGACGTCCGGTTTTTTGCCTGGAGTCTGGATGAACGCGTTCCGGCTCTTTTTCACCCCTTACTCTTGCCGCCGGACAGGGATACACAATCGTCCCGGTACCCCAAGTTGGTTGGCTACCTGGTTGTCGAACTGAACATGGCCTATATTAAAGGGACTCTCCTGCCCCAGTTGGCCAAACGCTGTTTTGGTGGGCCCCAGGGCTTTATCTACAGGGTTCAGGTGACCGCCGGTCCGGACTCTAGCGACATTCTCTACCGCTCCGAACCTCCGTCGTCTGCTGCGAATTTTTATCCACCCGATACAGAAATCAATCTTTTCGGACCCCTGCCGCACGGAGCTTTGCGAGTTGCTCTTGAGGAAGACTTGCCCGCTGCGGACCAGACAACTGAAACGGCTGGTAAGACCGGCCCTTTACGTGCCCGGCCTCTGATTTTGCCCGTTACTGAGAGAGGTCTATGGCGGTTGAGTGTGAAATATCGCAACGGCTCACTCGATGACGCGGTCGCCAGGCTCAGACGACGTAGCCTGACTGCTGGATTCGGCGTTCTTGCGCTGCTGGCCATCAGTATGGCGATGCTGATCGTCTCCGCACAACGCGCCCACAGGTTAGCCAGGCTCCAGGTTGAGTTCACGGCGGGTGTGTCCCATGAATTACGTACGCCATTGGCGGTCATATGTTCGGCCGCGGAGAACCTCGCAGATGGCGTCGTTTCAGCCGGCCCTCAAATCAAAGAGTATGGCGAACTTATACGCAGGGAAGGCCGGCGGCTCCGCAGTATGGTAGACGAGATTTTGCTATTTGCATCTGTGCAATCGCAAAAAGCGGTCTATAACCTTTGCCCCGTTGACGTTCGTGAGGTCATCGATACTGTGCTTGCGGGTGCTTCTTCAAGGCTTAGAGAAGGCGGCATCACGGTGGAAAAGAGTATTGATCCTGCCTTGCCTCTTGCAATGGCGGATAAGACTGCACTCGGCCGATGCCTCGACAATCTGGTCGATAACGCACTGAAGTACGGAGGCAATAGCCGGTGGCTGGGCGTGCGCGCCAGTTCGGAGAGCAATGGCCGCGTAGAAGAAATTCAGATTACAGTAGAAGATAGGGGCCTGGGGATTCCAGAGCCTGAGTTGGACTATATTTTTGAACCCTTTTATCGGGGAAGTGGCGCTACTGCCCTCCAAATTCACGGTACTGGACTAGGCTTAAGTCTTGCTAAGGATATGATCGAGGCCATGGGAGGAAGAATCACCGTGGTAAGCGCCCCGGGAGAGGGTAGCGCATTTACCATTCACCTTCGCAATGCAGACCGTCCCCATGAACAAGCAGATACTTCTGGTTGAAGACGAGCCGGGGTTGCGAATGACCCTGAGCGACCGTTTGCGGAACGAGGGTTATGTAGTTGAGACCGCAGCCAACGGTGAGGAGGCTATTCGACGCGCGCTAGAAGGCTGTTTTGACCTGATCATTCTGGACATTATGCTGCCGCACAAAAGCGGTTTGGACGTGTGTCGCGATCTTCGCCAGCGTGGCCACACAACTCCGATTTTGATGTTGACGGCACGGGGACAGACTGTAGACAAAGTCCTCGGCCTGAAGTTAGGCGCGGATGATTATCTGACCAAGCCGTTTGAAATGATGGAGTTGATGGCCCGCGTCGAGGCTCTCCTGCGGCGTGCGCCAGCAGGGTCACTTTCCGCTCAGTCCATCTATCGCTTTGGTTCCATTCAGGTGGATTTGCGCAAAACGGAACTCCTCCGTGATGGAAAACCAGTTAGCCTGTCTGCCAAGGAATTCCAACTCCTGAAGTACTTTCTCGAGCACCGGGGGGAGACGCTTTCGAGGACCGAACTTTTGGCCCAAGTGTGGGGTTACGATGCCCAGACCAGCACCCGCACCGTGGACGTTCATGTTGCCTGGTTGCGGCAAAAGTTGGGAGATGACCCCAAACAACCCCGGATGATCGTGACAATCCACGGTCTTGGCTATAAGTTCGTTGCATAAATGCAGATCGTTACATTGTTAAAAATATGTAAACAACCTTTTACCTTCATTTAACCATTCCGGACTAACCAGCTACCCTCTGAGCGCGTTCCTATATTAGGAGACATTACAGTGCGATCAGGCCTGTTGCAGGCGGTTGGCTTCATCATAGTCTTCAGCTGTTTCACATTCACTGGCGGCGCACAGGAAACCGCTAAACCCTCTGGCATCAGACCGATCGGGACGGTCGCAGCGATAGACACGAACTCCAGATGCATCGTTCTCAAAACGGACTCTGGTGTCGACATTACGGTCGTGTATAAGGCTGAAACTCCTTTTTTACGTGTCGCACCGGGGGAAAAAGATCTGAGAAAAGCTTCCAAAATCGACCCGGCTGAATTGCAGGTGGGGGACCGCATTCTGGCGCGTGGGCCTTTGGTCCCGGACCAGAAAAGCATGACTGCTCTCGCAATAGTCGTGATGACGAAGGCAGACATTGCGCACAAGCTCGCTGCTGACCGCGCAGAGTGGGAAAAACGTGGAATTGCAGGCACCATCAGGGCCATAGACCCGGTGGCGAAAACCATTACGGTTGTGCTCAGAGGCTTGGGTGAACCCAAAACAATCACTGTGACGCCAGCTGAGGGCGCCGTGTTCCGGCGCTATGCCCCGGACTCGGTGAAATTCAGCGACGCGAAACCGAGCCGTTTCGAGGACCTCAAGGTAGGTGACGAAGTCAAAGCCTTAGGTAATAAGAGCCCCGACGGCGCCTCTTTTACAGCAGAAATGCTGGTGTCCGGTTCTTTTCGGACCATGACTGCTACTGTAAAAGCGATTAATGCCGCAGACAATACTGTTGCAGTCACCGACCTTTCGACCAACAAGCTGGTTTTGGTCTGTGTCAACAGTGATTCGAACCTGAAAAGATTGCCTGAATTCGTCGCAGGGATGCTGGCCCGGAAAATTTCCGGAACAAGCAATGGTGATGGAGGGCAAACAAGCAGAGGTTTTATGGGAGCAGCGAAGGCTAGCAACGCGGCAGGTTCTTTGCCAGGTGCACAGCACAGGCCCCCGGATTTTCAAGCCATGCTCGAAAATCTACCCGGGTTCAAGCTGTCGGATCTCAAGCCGGGCGATGCAGTGATTGTAGCCAGCACCAATGGCTCTGATCCCACAAAAGTGACTGCTATCACAATTCTCGCAGGTGTTGAGCCATTATTCGCCGCGGCGGCAAGAAGTGGTCACGGAATGAATTTTGGTTCCTGGGACTTGGACATGAACATGAACATGAGCGTCGGTATGCCATAGCTGCTCCAACGACTACCACGCTTGGAATAGGGGAAGTATTTTTTATGAAGCGCCATCGGATGTTGACATCGAGACTACTCGCGCAACTCGTTATTCTTTTTTGCTTGGTTTCAAACGGCTTAGCTCAGGTGACTACTGGCGGCTTGACAGGGCAAGTAACGGACCCCACAGGTGCTGCTATCCCTGGCGCAACTGTTACCGTGAAAGGAGCCGGCGCCGCAGCTAATGTCGTGACTACCGATGAAATGGGCCGGTACACAATTCCTAACTTAACCCCTGGCAAATACACGGTGTCGGTTGCCGCCACAGGGTTTTCCCTGTTTCAAAACCCTGCTGTCGAGATTGCAGCTGGACCGCCACAGACTTTAAATGTCCAACTCAAATTGGCCGAGGCACGTCAAGAGGTTACTGTGACCGACACAACGACCCACGTCGATGTAGAACCGACGCACAATGCGGGCGCCTTGGTGCTTAAAGGCGAGGATCTCGAAGCTCTTAGTGACGATCCCGACGACTTACAAGCCGACCTCCAGGCACTGGCCGGGCCCTCGGCGGGGCCCGATGGGGGCCAAATATATATTGATGGTTTCACCGGTGGCCGCCTGCCTCCCAAGGAGTCAATCCGCGAGATACGTATAAACCAGAACCCTTTTTCCGCGGAATACGACAAGTTGGGTTATGGCCGCATTGAGATATTCACAAAGCCCGGAACCGACAAATTTCACGGCCAAGCGTACATGAACTTTAACGATTCGGTTCTAAACGCGCGGAATCCTTTCTCGCCCACTAAGCCTGCCTCGCAAACGAAAATGTTTGGTGGCAATTTTGGCGGGCCGTTGACCAAGAAGTCATCTTTCTTCGTTGACATTGACCGTCATTCCGTTCAAGCCACCTCAGTGGTGAATGCCGTAACGCTCGATTCCTCTCTGAATCCTGTTTCCTTCAGTGACGCTATTGTCAGCCCCAACGTGAGGACCACGGTGAGCCCCCGGATTGACTACCAGTTAACTCCGGGCAATACGCTGACTGCACGTTACAGTTATACGCAAACGAATCAGGAGAACCAGGGGATTGGCCAGTTTTCTCTTCCCTCACAAGCCTATAACGGGCAAAGCACGGAACAAACATTCCAAGTGACCGAAACAGCCATGTTAAGTCTCAAGATGATCAATGAGACCCGGTTTCAGTACGTGCGAGAGCGCAACAGCCAGGCTGCAGTAAACACTGGTCCCACCGTTACAGTACTTGATGCTTTCACAGGCGGAGCCTCCCCTCTTGGTCGTTCTTCTGTCGACCAAGACAATTACGAGTTACAGAACTATACTTCCATCACGCAAGGCAAGCATATGATCAAGTTCGGCGGTCGCCTGCGTGGTTATTCTCTCTCGAGTCTCACTACGCAAAACTATAACGGAACGTTCACTTTCACGTCCCTCGATGCTTACCGCACTACACTCGTAGGCCTTCAAAATGGCCTCACCGCTGATCAGATTCGAGCTCAAGGTGGCATGCCGAGCCAGTTTTCCATTACTGGAGGGAATCCACTAGCCAGCGTAAGCCAGTTTGATTTAGGCGTTTTTGTGCAGGACGACTGGCGCGCCCTCCCGAATCTGACCTTGAGCGGCGGTTTACGCTATGAAACCCAGAACCATATCAGTGACCACAGAGATGTGGCTCCTCGTTTGGGGTTCGCCTGGGGATTGGGTGGAAAGCAACCGAAGACGGTTCTTCGGGGCGGATTTGGTATCTTTTACAGCCGTTTCGGTGAAGACCTGACGCTGCAAGCAATCCGGTTGAACGGTATTCTGCAACAGCAATATCTTGTTCCTTTCCCGAGTTTTTTCCCTACTATCCCCTCTCTTGACACGCTTGCAGCAGACCGTCTTCCAACTGCCATCCGCAAAGTTGCTTCCGATCTTCGCGCCCCCTACACTGCCCAAACTGCTCTCAGTCTGGAACGCCAATTACCCAAAAACATCCAGGTGGCGCTCACCTACGTGAATTCTCGTGGGGTGCATATGCTGCGGTCGCGCAACATCAATGCCCCGTTACCCGGCACGTATGATGCGAGCAAGCCGAACAGTGGGGTGCGTCCTTATGGCGGACTGGGAGATATATACCTCTACGAGTCAAGCGGCATGTTCAAACAGAATCAGTTGATCGCGACGGTGAACGCGCGGGTCAATGCCCGGGTTTCTCTGTTCGGCTTTTACACGTTAAACAATGCAAAGAGCGATACCGATGGTCCAGGAACATTCCCGGCAGATCAGTATGAGTTGAGTAGTGAATATGGGCGGGCAGCCTTCGATGTGCGTCACCGCATGTTTGTTGGTGGTTCACTCATTGCGCCTTTCGGTATTCGCTTTAGTCCTTTTATTGTCGCGAGCTCCGGAAGACCATTTAACATCACGATCGGCCGGGATATTAATGGCGACTCTCTTTACACCGACAGGCCTGCTTTTGCTACAGACCTGAGCCGGCCGAGTGTGGTGGTCACTCCATATGGCGCTTTTGACACCCAGCCCTTGCCGGGCCAAGTGATCATACCCCGAAATTATGGTTCCGGCCCAGGTATGTTTTCGCTAAACCTGCGCCTTAGCCGGGTGTTCGGTTTTGGCGGGGAACGGAGCGCCGGGGGAGTGCCTAGCCCGAGCGGGCCACGCGGAGGAGGACACGGGGGGCCGGGTCTTGGTGGACCACGCGGCGGCTTTCATGCTCTGTTTGCGGACACTGGGACTAGCCAACGTTACAACATTATTTTCTCGGTTGTAGCCCACAATCTGCTCAACAACGTGAACTTGGCTCCTCCGGTGGGTAACCTGAGCTCCCCGCTTTTCGGCACGTCTAATGCTATCGCTGGCAATTTTGGACCCGCCGGCATGGGCGCTAACCGGCGCATCGATATGCAGCTTCGTTTTACCTTTTGACCCTTCTTCCCTCTTTCCAAGTGTGGAGGGGCGCCAGGCGGTTGGGCCCCCTCCCAATTTTTTTATTCCTTACAGCTTGAGCCAGTGCGCGGCGACAGGTAAAATCACCAGTTTATAGAACATGCCGCTGACTTTCCGCCTCGCCAAAGACTCGGAATACGACAAACTCGAGTCGTTCACCATTGCAGCTTTCGAACCTATCACCTGGTTCCGAATCATTGATGAGAAGTACGGGCCTCTTAACGGGCTAGATTGGCGGGAGCGTTGGCGCCGGCGTTTCCGGAAGATCTGGGAGACCCAGATCATTCTTGTAGGAGAAAAAGATGGGGAAGCAGCTGCTCTGGCTACTGCCTCAATCGACCACGCAGCTAGGCTTGGTTACATCGATCTTTTAGCTGTCGCCGGACCTTTTCAAGGAAAAGGCTACGGCAGAGAAATGCTCCGCGCCATGTTACAGCATTTGAAAGAGCAGCATGGTTGCTTGCATGCCCACCTTGAGTGTCTGACCACAAATACGGTGGGAAACGCGCTTTACAAATCAGAAGGATTTGAGGAAGTGGCGCGATCCATCCGCTGGTTCATCAAGATCCCATAACAACCATAAAGCCTGAATTCAATTTGAATTCATCAATTTTAAGTTCACTTTTGTACCCGCACTATGCGTTGTTTTCCTTTGGACAGTTGGACGAAAAGAACCCCCTCGGAAGTGGCCTTCACACGGCTACGACCAGCGAGGTAGGTTGCTCTCTGGGCGGCGTTTAACAGTAAGCATTTCACCGGTGTGTCCAGTGAGAGGCGAACTTCGTCGATTGGCCGGGCATCACGTGCGAACAGGATAAGCGTGCCACCTACAAGCAACGCATCCATCTCTGCTCCTGCGTTGACTCGTCCAATCTCCGGCAATGAACGACTGTCACCCTCTAATCTAGGCAGCAGCACATTGAGGAATCTGGTGCTGCGCGAAGCTACGATGGGTTCCACTTCGACGCGCCACAATCCAAGCTGGGCAGTCTCTCGCGGCTGATTGGGATCCCCGCCCTCCAGGTTGACGCCGTTAAATCCTTTGGACTGATCTCCATCTTTCTCCACATAGCAGTTGTAATGCGGCCCGCCGATTTTCAAAGCACGAGCCTGTGAAGGCAACAGGATTACCTGCGTTAAAACACCACGCTTGTGTCGGGTAACCAAGCGCCGATCGGTTGTCTCTAAAATGCCATCGTCCGGGTTGTTGCCGGCCAGCAACCTCTCCTGGTTGCTCTGGGGTTTGCTTAGACTGTGAAGCAAAAACTTTGGCAAATAGTCCGGATTTGTGGTTTCAACCCTGTCATAGATCACAAAAGCTTCTTCAGGGCGCAAATAAAGGAACTGGCGGGTAACGAGTGAGACCTTGGCTGTGGATCCGGGCTCGGCATAACGCGTGGAGTTATATGCTGCGGTGATGTCAGCGGCAATATAATCAAACTGGCCGGGAACGCTCTCGAAGGCTATGATGTCGGCACGTTTCAAGTGTGGCCCGGCATTCAGCATGTCCTTAAAATGCGCCACACTAACACAGTCAAACCCTGTCGGGCGGATCACACGCTGTCCTCCAGAGAGCGCAATCCATGCCGGATCTTTCAGGTTCCGCAGGCTTTGGGCTGTTTCACCAGGTGCGAGGATCAGAAGGCTGTTGGAGGAAACAGTCTGTAACGCGTAGCCTAACCGGTGCGCACCTGTATACCCACCGGGTCCGTAAAGACCAGTCCGGGGTGCAAGCAGCCCGCCGCGTTGGATGGCGAAGTGACCTGTGTCGTAATGATCATGGTGTGCGAGCAAATCGCCTGCCTTAAAAGTTGCATACAGTTCATCCGGATCACCCCATGCGCCTCGAAAGAATGCCACCCCGAGCGATTCGCGGCCGAACAGCATGGCCTGAGGAAGATGCTTCCGCATCCACAATTCCGGTCTGGCGGGGTCGTAATCCCACTTAGGACGCACCGTGGGGTCATACGATAGCGCTACATACCACTGGTAGGGCCGTTTTCCATAGGCTATGGGCGAGCGGTTTCTCAGATAGTCTCCGCCAGCCATAACTGCGGGGTCTCTTGACAACTTGGCGTAATAGTCCACCGTGAGCTCCCACCAGCCTGTTTCTCCGAGCTTGAGGGATCCCGATGAATCTCCATACGGTTCGAAAACCCCGTTTGGTGCGAATTGATATATGGACCAAAGGCCTAACTTGCGCATCAGTTCGCGGATCGGAATACCTTCGACAGTGTCCATTCCCAACGCGGTCAGAAAGCAATCCGCAGCCACCGCGTAGGGACCCGCGCGGTTGTAAATCCAGTAGCTGGCGCCTTCCGGCCACCCCTCGGAGAACTGCAATGCGCGAAGCGCTTCGACGTAGTGGGCAGCTGCGCGGTGCAGGTTTACGCTCTGGCCAGGAAGATCTCCCACAGCGAGCGCTGCTACGATGGCGCCGTTTGCAGCCTGATTGCGGCCATGCCACATCGCCATGCCCGTCTCGTCCAGGGCGGCCAGCTCGGTCGTCAAACGCTCGATGATTTTGGCCTGAATTTCCCCCCGCTCTTTCGCTGTGAGAGCCGGATGACGAAACAGCCAGTCATAGGCGAGGGCGTAGGACCATATGTCCGAGTAACTACCGCCGCCACTCCTGCTGATGCTTCCGGTGAGCATTGCCTCGATAGCCGCCGCAGCATAGCGGTCGTCTCCACTTACGATCCAACAGGCCGCGAGCATTGCCGGATGTCGCCACCTACCCTCTGTGGAGTAAGCTTTGTCGAAGATGGACCGAAATGTCTGGTCAGTTTTGTAAAGCTTCCGAACGTCCTCAAAGCTGCGCCCAAATCCGCGGTTGTCTATGGGGCGAAACACAAGGCGCGGGTGTTCGGGGAAAAGCACCAGCATTGTACTCAGTTTGGCGGGCAAATAGCTTCTGGCGGGCTGCACAGGCGCTTGTCCATCTACATGCCTGAACAAGGCAATCAGCAGCAGGGCCGAAGCCCACAATCGATTTTCCATGGCAATTTTCCTAATGATCAATCATCAGATCCAGTCCCAAACCGCCGGCAGCCTCAAGCCGGGTGCGGATCGCAAGTAGTAATACGTTTTTCAAAGCAACCTTTGCCGCTTTGGATCATCTATTAGATTATGATCCAGTGGGGCAAGGCATGCTTGGGACAAGGAGATTGACTACAAGACGAGAGCTTTTGGGTGCAGCAGCAGTCGCGGGGATGCTCCGGCCCGGCCAGACGTTGGCTGGGACCGCTCCGGCCGGGCCATATACACTGCCTCCGTTACCCTATGCTTATGACTCCTTGGAGCCGTACATCGATGCAGAGACTATGCGCCTTCATCACGACCTTCACCACGCAGCCTATGTAGATAATCTGAATAAAGCTGTTGCCGGCTATCCCGAACTGGCTAAAAAGACTGTGGAGGAATTGCTCCGTAACCTTGACGCGGTGCCAGAGGCTATCCGTACAGCCGTCAGAAACCACGGTGGGGGACACGCCAACCATACGCTTTTGTGGCAGATTATGTCCAAAAACGGTGCAAAGGAGCCCCATGGAGAAATGGCACAAGTAGTACAGAACCAATTTGGCAGCTTCAATGCTTTGCAGGACCAGCTCACGAAGGCAGCCGCGAGTGTTTTTGGCAGCGGCTGGGCATGGCTAAGCCTTGAGCCTTCTGAACGGCTTGCCATCACGACAAGCTCCAACCAAGACACTCCACTTTCAAGGGGGCATGTGCCGCTACTCGGCATCGATGTCTGGGAACACGCCTACTACTTGAAATATCAGAACAAGCGGGCTGAGTACCTGACAGCTTTTCAGAAGGTAATCGACTGGGGGGTCATCTCGGAGCACTTTCGCACGCTGGTTGCCTGAGGATCCTTTTGGAAATCCTTCCGCCGGTAAGGCTAGAGCAGCTATCAAGCCATTCTTTTCTGTTCTGCGGAATAGTCAACCGACTTTTGGGAAAATTGCTTGCCTTGATGATTGCTGCCAATGTAGCAGCCAATCTTACGGGAAAGCAGATAAATACCGGACAGCGGAATCAGTCCCGCAAGACGATACTTTCCGACGGAAGCAAGCCCTGCGGCCGCCATGCACCCACATTCGACACAAACAGGGTTGCCCCCGATCTGACAAGGCACAATCCGGGCTTCGAGATCGGTGGAAAGACATTCGGTCAGTTGGGAGAACAGGCACTCGGCAGGGGATTGCGGCGGGCGTGCGTAGCCTTCAAGCACCAAGTCGGGAAGATGCAACTTGGGAAATTCTGGGCGGATTGATGCCATTTCGTGGAGAACCATGGCCCGGTCTTCAGGAGACAATCTTTCTGGGGAAACTTCACTCTGCTGCGGCGTGTAGAGGCTGAACCAAATTTTCCGGGCTTCCGGCACCGCAGACCAGTACTTACAGAATTCTCGTAGGTAGCCCGGCCTCAAGAGTTGGCGTGTGACGGTGCAGTGCACAATGACTTTGTGCCCGGCGATGTTTTGCAAGATGCGCTCGTAAGTGGCAGGCGCACGACGCACGTCGTGCTCCGCAGCCAACCCATCGACCGACACAGCGATATGCAGATTGGAAAATTTAGCCCAGGCTTCTGGAATAGGAACGACGGCGCTGGTTACAAGCTGTGCTTCGGTGCGCATTGCGGCCAGGGCGGGAATGATCTCACTCAGTTCACGATGGCGAAGTAAAGGTTCTCCGCCGACAAAGCTGACATGCACCGGACGCCGTGCGCGGACGATCTCCAACACCTTGTCCACCAATTGCTGTCCCAGAAAATCACCCAGTTGCCGTAACGTGATCCCGTTGCCGAGATGCTCGGGTACGTAGGCATAGCAGCCCGGGCAATGCAACGGGCACTGTTTGGTAATTTCGATGGACAGAAATGGCCGGCGCCCCTGCAGTATGCGAGCCCAGACCGGAAAAACATCACGTGTTTTCATATCATGGGGCTTCTAGGGCCCTGAAACCATAACCGCCCAGATTTCAGCTTCCAGAATAACAGGAGCAACGAGAGTTCGAAAACCACCTGAAGTTTTTTAGCGGATGCGCTCCCCGGTGGCGCTGTCAAAAACTGCGTTGCGCAGGAACTGTTCTGTAGTCCAAGGGGGCGCTCCACCGCCGAGGTACTTATGGAACCACTCCAGATGTGCAGTGTAGTAGAGCACCATTTCGTACCAATCGGGCCAGTGGCCAGCATTGGAGTAAACAATCAGGCGCGAGGGGACATTCATTTTCTGGAGCGCTGTAAAAAATTGTAGCGACTGAGTGTAGGGTACCCGGTAATCTCGCTCGCCAGTGATAACCAAGCAGGGTGTTTTGAAATTCTTGACGTAATCGGATGGAGAAAATTTCTCATACAGGTCGGAGTTCCATGGTTGTCCTTTTAGATCCCACTCCGGAAACCAGAGTTCCTCCGTAGCTCCGTAGAAAGAGCGCAAATCGTAAACGCCCATCATGGAGGCGATGGCTTTGAAGCGGTCCGTATGTCCTTCAAACCAGTTCATCATGTAACCACCGAAGGACCATCCCATGGCGCCCATATGGCTGGCGTCCACGTAAGGAAGTTTTGCCAGTTCATCGGTAACTCTCATCAGGTCGTCAAATACGCGCCCCCCGTAATCGCCTGAAATTTCGGCCGTGAAGTCTTGCCCGTATCCTGTAGAACCGCGCGGGTTAGAAAAGGCCACGATATAACCGGATCCGGGATAAACCTGCCAGTCCCCACGGAACGAATCGGCCCACATGCTTTGCGGTCCGCCGTGCACGTTCAGGATTAATGGGTATTTTTTGCCAGGATTGAAATCGTGCGGCTTCACTACAAATGTTTGGATTCTTCTACCGTCCTGGGCCGTTACCCACATGGTTTCGGCCGGACGAATATCGACTTCCTGAACCACATGGTCGTTGAAATGTGACAATTGTTGAGGCGCCGCCTTTTGTCCCGCAGCGAAAACAGTTGCAAAAATCTCCGGCGGTTCCCCCACAGAGCTATGCAGGTAAATGAATTTGCTTTCGTCTGGACTCAAAGCAAACTCGCTGATAGTGTTGTGCCGCAAGACTTGATGAATATTGCCTGAGGCAAGATCCACCAGATAAACAGGTCTGTTCCCCTCGACTGGTGCAATAAAATACAGGGACTTTGAATCGGGCGACCACTTGAAATCTTCAACCCAGTTGCGGAATGCCTCTGTCAGAACGTGTGAGGAGTGTGTCACACGGTCGTAGACCGCCAGGCGGAACAGGTCTGACTCATAACCCGGCTGCTTCTGCATCCGGTAGGCGATGTAACGGCCGTTGGGGGAGTATTTTGGGTTCCCATCGAAAGCCGGGTTGGATGTAGTTATGTTTCGCGGGATGCCTCCGGCTGTCGGAATAATCCAAAGGTCATTGTTGGTGGATGATGCAGGTTGAGGATGGTGGTTGGAGACGAATACCAACTCGGAGCCATCAGGGGAAATATCATATTGTAGAGGGCCGTCAAGTTGGAACGGTGGTGAGTCGAAGTCACCCGGAGTCAAATCACGTACCGCTCCGGAATTGACATCCACCAGTAAGATGTGCGTCCGCTTACCGTCTTTCCATTCCTTCCAATGACGATACAGAAGACCGTCCGCCATGTGAGCTTGTAGCCTTCCCTTAGTCCAGCGTTCGGCAATTTTTTTGTTACATGCGTCGTCGGCGCCGCATTCAGGGTAGACATCGCTCGAGAAGGCGATCCACTTGCCGTCCGGTGACCATACGGGATCAGATACCCCTGTAGAGATTGTTGTGAGCCTCCGTGCCTCACCACCGCCCACGGGCAGCAAATAAAGATTAGGAGAACCGTCCCGGGAGCTGACGAACGCAATCCACTTGCCATCAGGCGCAAACGCAGGTGAAGATTCTCCCTTTTCGCTGAAGGTGATCTGGTGTGGGTTTTTCCCATCCACGCCCATCATCCAGAGATGTTCAACGCGCTGGGCTTTCGCAAGATTGCTAGTTGCCAGCGTGTAGACAACCGTTTTTCCATCCGGGGAAACGGCCAGATCTTTCAACAGGCGAATCCGGTAAAGATCTTCAATCGTAAATGCCCGTTTGGCGGCAGAGGTGGGAGGTGCAAGCAGCACAGCTCCTAATAAAACAGCAAATAGCCTTTCTAGCATGTCGGCCTTTTTACGTCGGCTTGTGTTCCACCAGCATTAAGAATTTCAGCTGCAGTACAGCCTTTCCTGGGAAAGCTTTCCCTTACGCGTCAGCTTTGACTTTCAACGTGTTGAGTGCGATGCAGGGTTTGTGACGATTTTCACGTTTTTGAATTCACCAGTTTCGTCGAATGAACCAAACCCTACCTTGCCGGGACCAAGACTTCGGTCTACGGCTTCCAGGGCTGGTACGCGGCGGCCATCTACCGTGACAGATACAGTTCCAGTGGCCCCGTCATGTGTAAGTCTGACGTGGTACCAGCGCCCACTAGCCTCAAATGCGGCCGGTCCAGTCTCAGGGCTAATCCGTACCCTTTCACCGCCGTAAACGTGAAAAATACCGTTATGCACCGGCTGCTTTGCAGCCGTATCAGTGGAAAGGTGGGCGTAGTTAAAGTGCGCTTCATCACGATACGCAAACACAATCAAAAGCGAGCGGCCAAGAGGCTTCAGGTCGGCTTCCACCGTCAGGCGGGCGTAGTTTTCGACATCCGACAGGGTGAACTGAATAGGTCTGCGTGGTCCCGGTAGCGGCCCCCGGTTCTGAATCAGGCGCAGCACTGGGACTCCATCCTGTTGATCCACCTTCCAGTCGGAGGCGACGCGCACGGTCCATTCCCGCCCGAAAATTTTGATCGTATCAGCGCTTGCCATGGTAACAGCCAAGGTTAAAAGAGCGATCAATCTCATGCGCTCATCATAGCTTAAGATTTGTTCCAACGCGAAACAGGTGGTGATCTGCGGGTACAAAGCTCCAATTGTCCCCGATGTAGCCAGCCGTCCACATGGTGCTTGTCCCAGGGGAACAGGTTTGTCATAATCGGTGCCGGAGGTCGCATTTATGTCGAGGATGAAATTGTGTTTTAATTCCGGCCTTGTAGTCGCCGTCTTGTTGTTTTTCGGGATAACCACGGCTTACGCGCAACGGGGCGGCGGCAGTTCCAGTGGGAGGCTTGTCATCCCTACCCAACAAAGTGGCAAGGTGCTCATGGAGGACGGCACGCCTCCTCCGGAGCCTGTGGTTGTTGAGCAGGTATGTGGGAATAGCGTGCCTATACCTGTTGCCAGAACGGATTCTAAAGGCGGCTTTGTAGTGGGCTCAGAACGTCGAGACTTTGTGGATGCTAGGCTGGGCGGCGCTGCATCCAGAGCGGCTTCCAGCAGCGGCGGTGCGCCATACAGAGTTCCTCAAGGATGTGCGGTTCAGGCTCGCCTAGCTGGGTACCAATCCACATCCATTACAGTAATCAGCGATACAGTCAATGATCTGGGCACCATTATTCTGCGGAAGCTGACCGGAGTTGAGGGGACAACCACAAGTGCAACTTCATTAAAGGCGCCGAAGGATGCCAAAAAGGCCTATGAAAAGGGGCTGAAGGCAATAGATAAGCAAAAATGGGACGAAGCACGAACTCAGCTGGAGATGGCAACGAAAACCTACCCGGAGTATGCGGCTGCTTGGTTCGATCTAGGCAGAGCTTACCAAGCCTCGGGAGATTTGCCCAAAGCGACAGAGGCATATAAACAGGCGATCGCGGTGGACCCGAAGTTTATTAAACCCTACCTTCAACTGGCGCCCATTCTGAACCACGATAAGAAGTGGAAGGAGATGGCTGAGCTCACCTCGAAAGCCATTCAGCTTAATCCTTACGATTTTCCTTCCGCGTATCTGTATAACACGCTGAGCAATTTGAACCTCGGTGATGCAAAAGCTGCGGAAGCGAGCGCCAGGCAGGCCGTAAAAATCGACACTAAACACCTGTATCCTCAGGCGGAGTTCATCTTGGGCGCTATCCTGGCTGATACCGGGAACCTCAAGGAAGCCGCAGAACACTTCAGGACGTACTTACAACTGGCCCCTGATGCTCCCAACGCGGCTGCCGTCAAAAATGAACTGGCGCGCGTGGAGCAGGCTTTGTCCGGTTCGTCAGCCCCTGCTACGCCATCAGCGCCCAAATAAGCAGGATAAGCAAGGGGCAGCTTTTCTGAAGAGCAGGATGCTGCGCACAGACTTAGCGCGCTAAACCACAACGCAGAAACAGTGATCAAGACCGTCATTTTCGACCTCGGCCAAGTCATTGTTCCGTTTGATCTTGAACGCGGATTTCAGGCGTTGGGGAAACTGTATTCATTACCGCCGGAACAAGTCGGGGCAAAAATTGCCTCCACCGACTTGATGGAGCGCTTCGAGAAAGGTTTTGTTGCGTCAAAAGATTTCCACAGGGCTCTTTCCGCGCTGCTGGGAATCAATACGGATTACAAGCATTTCTGCGCCGCCTGGAACAGTATTTTTCTTCCTGAAACTCTGATTCCGGAAGGGCTAGTTGCTGCCCTGCGAAAGCGCCATCGCTTGCTGCTGCTTTCCAATACGAATGCAATTCACTTCGAGATGATCCGCCACAATTACCCAGTGCTGCGCCTTTTCGACAGCTACATCCTTTCTTTTGAGGTGGGGGCCATGAAACCCTCGCCGGAAATCTACCGGGTAGCTATTTCCAGCGCGGGCTGTCTGCCTGGTGAGATTTTTTACACGGACGACAGACCCGATTTTGTTGAGGCCGCACGTAGGGAGGGAATCCAGGCAGTACAATTTCAATCTTTGCCGCAACTTGAGGTTGCGCTTCGGGCTCACGGGGTCGACTGGTAAGGTGACGTCTTCCAGGTTAACTGTTTTCCCGATCCAGAGCGCCACGTAGCTTCTCTCCGAAAAGCGTGGCTTGTCTGTAAGCTGCTTCTTTTAATGAGGCCGACTGAGTCTTGAGGCCGTTATCTGGGGAGTCTGGCGCCTCTGCCCGTTCCAGATACCGTAATTTCTTCAGTAAAGTTCTTTCGAGCGACGAACTATAGCCTGTCCAGTCTCCCTCGACCTGACGATCGTTGTGTAATAACGAGCTCATGCAAGCCATTTTCGAGTCGAGGTCGTCGAGGTAGAACAACAACATCGCTTCCGGGAAAAGAGGCACTTTGGGAGAACCAAATTCCAAATGGCCGTGATGGCTCAAGATCATGTGCTCGACGAGTGTGCGAAGCTTTTCTGGGAAATTGGGAAGATTTCTGAGCTTGTCTTCCACCATCCGAACGCCGATCACGATATGTCCGAGTAACTGGCCTTCGGTGGTATAGGCCGGACTACGCTCGTAGCTGAGCTCGTAGATCTTCCCGATATCGTGCAAAATCGCTCCGGTAATCAAAAGATCGCGATCAATGTCTTTATAATGGGAGGCGGCAAACAAGCAGAGGCGGCACAGCGACAAAACATGCTCGAGAAGCCCGCCCAGGTAAGCGTGGTGGATCATTTTAGCGGCCGGGGCCCTGCGGAGCTGAGCCGTAATATTTTCATCACCCATCACGGCATCCAGCAATGACTTGAGGTGCGGGTTCGCAACTCCTCCGGCGATGTCTCGCAACTCTGCCAACATCTGATCCGGATCCCGCTCGGAAGCTGCAAAATAGTCGGCCGGGTCAATTTCAGCCTCATCAGCCCGCTGCATCTTATGGATGGTTAATTGCGGCCGGTTCTGGTAAATGTTGTAAAGTCCCTTAACTTTGACGAAATCATCGCGGCTGAAAGTGTCCATCACGTCCGCGACGTTGTCCCACATTTTTGCGTCAACCTCGCCGGTCTTGTCGCTAAGCAATAAGGAAAGATACGGCTCACCGGTTTTTTTCTGGCGGACCTCCTTAGCCCGAACCAAGAATGTTCCCACAACGGTTTGATTGGGCTGAAGGTCTTTTATATAAGGTGATTTCATCTATAGCCAACCTTCGCCCTAGTAATCCGGGTTACTGCTGGATTCCTTCGGAATGGAAGTCCCGGGAATGGGAATGAGCCAGAACAAACGCTTGCGGTACACGCGGCTGGCTACCTCTTCCTTGGTTACCGTTTCGGGCTTGAGGCTTTCGGGACCTTTCCAACTGGTGTCCTTGCCTGGCACCGCTCCCGTGTCTATGTATCCATCCCGAATTTGCAGAAACGCGTCTTGGCGCAGTTTGGCGAGGTACTCACGAAGAGCGGGCTCGAACTTGGGCTCGAAAAGGATTTCCATGATTTCGTTTTCTACTTCCTCAAACGGGGCTAGACCTGCGCCGTGTCGGTCCTCGATCTGGAAAATCAGGAAACCCTTGTCTGTTCTGATCGGGTCGGTTACGTAACCTTTCTCTTTTGTGAATGCAATATCTCTCAGTTCCGGCCGAAGGTCCTCTCTTTTGAGAGGTGGTGTCCGGCCGCCGTCGCGAGCCGACTCTGCATCGGAGTTGTCCCTAGCTAAGTCCGCGAACTTTTCCCCAGCACGCGCTCTTGCGACCAGATCCTTGGCTTTCTTTTCTATAGCCGCAACCTCTTTATCCGATTTTCCTTCGGTTGACAGAAAAATTTCCCTCAGGAACACGCGCTCTTGACGGATGAACTGGTCCTTGTGCTTTTCATAATATTTGCGCGCTTCTGCAGTGGGGATGTTGATACGCGAACTTACTTCCTGGCTGATCACGCGCTGGCGGAGAAGGTTGTTCCGGATTTCCGCTTTAAAATCCTCAAACGGCATCTGAAAAGTATCGCGAACCCATTGCTGAAACTTATCTTGGTCGGCGATCTTTTGTTGCGCCTGGATCTGTGCCAGCCGTTTGGTGACGTCCGAGTCGACCTTAATATCAAGCTGTTTACCTCGTTGGACCAGAAGCAGGTTGTCGATTTTACTGCGAAGAATATCCGCTTCTTCTTCCTTAATGGTCTTTTCCAGTTGGGCGCCTTTGAGACCCTCGGCCCTCAGTTGCTGTTCCAGTTGAACCCGTGCCCGGGCAAGGTCGCTCGTTGTCACGATGTCTTCGTTGACCTTAGCTACGATCTGTTCGATGACCCTGAAGTCTGCCGCAAAAGCAGACCATGCTGTCAACAGAACGAATACAGTACGCACCGAGGTCATGGCTTTATTATCGGATAGCTAGGACTTCAGTTGCAGCAGGCAGTCTTTTAGTGCCGCCAGCAGCCGGGACGGAGAGCTTGCCCCGTCAAGCGGGATTTTCAACACGCCGGCCGGGGTGAATTGCGCTCCTTCAGTACCGCTCACCAGCTCCATCAGCTTCGCCGGGTTTACGCGTGAGTCTTTGTAAAACTTGATGTTGACTTCTCCGCGGCGCCTGTCGATGGACTCAATGCCGAGCTGTTTGGCTAGCGACTTAAGCAACGAGAACTCCAGTAGATTCACTACCGCTTCGGGTACAGGCCCGTAGCGGTCTTCAAGCTCCGCGAGAACTTCCTGCACGGCTTGACTGTCAGACGCGTCCGCAATGCGTTTATAGGCCCGCAGGCGTTGGCGTTCATCAGAAATATATTCGGGAGGAATCCGGATGTCGAGCCCGAGATTCAGCGCGGCGCGCACTTCGAGCGGAGCTTGTTCTCCCTTGAGTTGCCGCACGGTCTCCTCAAGAAGTTTGAGGTACGTGTCGAAGCCCACGGCGTTGATGTGGCCGTGCTGTTCGCTGCCTAAAAGATTTCCCGTACCTCTCAGTTCGAGGTCCAGCGCGGCAATTTTAAACCCTGAGCCCAGCTCGCTAAACTCCTTCAATGCCGCCAGTCGCTTGCGTGCTGTGGAGCTCAACTCCGCTTCAGGTGGAACAAGAAGATAGGCGTAAGCCCTGCGATTAGAACGTCCTACCCGGCCTCTCAACTGATACAAATCCGACAAACCATAGCGTTCAGCGTGATCGACAATGAGGGTGTTTGCCAGCGGGATGTCTAAGCCGTTTTCAATAATGGTGGTCGCTACCAGCAGGTCAAACTCGTGCTTCATGAAGCGGAGCATGACTTTCTCGAGTTCGGATTCGCTCATTTGACCGTGGGCCACGCCTATGCGGCAGGCGGGAGCAAGTTGCTGGATCAGAGCGGCCCGAGACCAAATAGTTTCCACACGGTTATGTACAAAATAAACCTGCCCTCCGCGGTTGAGTTCCTGTTCAATGGTCGCGCGAATCAAGTCTGGATCAAAGTGCGCTACGACAGTATGGATGGATAGCCTGTCTTTGGGGGGCGTTTCAATTATCGACAGATCCCGTAACCCCAGCAAGGACATGTGCAACGTTCGGGGGATGGGGGTGGCCGTCATGGTAAGTACGTCAATGCTCTTTTTCAGTTGCTTCAAGCGTTCCTTATGGTGGACCCCGAAACGTTGCTCTTCGTCCACGATCAACAAGCCGAGGTCGTGAAACTCGATATCTTTTGACAAAAGCTGGTGAGTTCCAATTACGATATCCACTTTGCCGGCGGCGAGGTCATCGGCAATTGCCTTGCGCTGTTTGGCAGGCTGGAACCGGCTCAGCATCTCCACACGCACTGGGAAGGGAGCAAACCGCTGCCGGAAAGTTTGGTAATGCTGGAAGCAAAGCACGGTCGTCGGGGCAAGGACCGCGACCTGTTTGCCGTCTCCCAGAGCCTTGAATGCGCTTCGCATGGCCACTTCCGTCTTCCCAAAACCAACGTCGCCACATAGCAAACGATCCATGGGATGAGGGCTCTCCATGTCACGCTTGATCTCCTGGCAGGCAGTAAGCTGATCTCGCGTGGGAGTGAATTCGAAGGCATCTTCAAATTCCCGCTGCCAGTTACTGTCGGGCGAAAACGCATAGCCTTGCGCGAGCCGGCGTTCGGCATAGAGCTGGAGCAGCTCGGCGGCCATGTCGCGCATTTTGGCTTTGACACGGCTCTTGGTGCGCGCCCAGGTAACGCCGCCCAGCCGGTCCAATGTCGGGGTGACGTCGCCCGCACCCCGGAACCGCTGCACCAGGTCCAGGCGGGTCAGTGGGACATACAACTTGGCCTCACCTGCATACTCGAGCAACATGTAATCACCCTTTTGCTCGCCATTCTCGATTTGTCGCAACCCCAGAAAACGCCCTACTCCGTGTTCGGTGTGGATGACATAATCCCCCGGCTTGAGGTCGGCGAGATCGGCTGAAAAAGCCTTCAGTTGGGTTCTGAGCGCGGGGCCAGCCACCACAGCAGAGACATCAAACAAATCTTCGAACGCGTAAAAAGCGATGCGTGGTTCGCTGAAAATGGCGCCCCGTTTAAGTTTTCCGAGGACCAGGAACGTGCTGGCAGCCGAACTTGCCAGATAACCACGGCTCGCATAGAACTCTGCTACTGTGTTTGGCTGCTCCATGGCTAGCTGGAATGGCACAGAATACTCTTGAAAAATATCCGCAAGTCGCTCGAGCTCGCCTGGAGAAGAAGCAAAAAACACAACCTTGCCACCCTGTTCTATATAAGACCGTGTTTCGGCCACCATCACGGGTAGGTTTCCGTGAAATACTGTAGACGGCCTCGACTGTATGTGGAAATGGCGCCCGGCATCCAGAGCAAGCTCGGAGAAGGCCACTTCAGTGAAGCATTTTTCGATTTCCTCCCAGCGCAAGTAAAGAACGTCCGGTGGACAAGCTGGTGAACTATTCTGATTAAGCCTATGCCAAAATTTGTCGGCAGCTTCGCGCAGGGCGTCCCGCTCATCCCAAACGACGATGGGGTTAGCAAGCAGCGAAAACACTGTGTGGCTGCGTGGGCGCACCAGGGGCACATAAAGTTCCCATCCGGGGAATGGTTCACCGGAGGAATATCCCTTTTCCAAACTGGCAAACTGGCCTAGTTGTTCGAGCATTTGGCGTGTTTTAGGGAATTCGAGCAATGGAAGCAGGCTGCATTCGTCAACCTTCATGACAGACCGTTGCGTCTCCACATCAAAACGGCGCATCGATTCAATCAGGTCGCCAACGAATTCAATGCGTACAGGGCGGTCACTTTCGGGTGAAAAAACATCTATAATGCCCCCGCGTACCGAAAGATCCCCCACCATTTCGACTGGCTCCCTGGACTCATAGCCGACGCATGTCAGATGTTCTACAAGGCTTTCAAGAGGAATTTCGTCGCCAACGCGCAACCTAACTGCAAGGCTGCGGTAAAACTCAGGATCTTCAGTACGTAGCAATGCGGAAGCTATCGGTGCGACTGTAATAGGCGCCCTTGCGCTGGCCATTCGCCACAAGGCTACCGCCCGCCGCTCGCAAATTTCGCGGTGAGGCGACAGATGCTGGTTGGGTAACACGTCCAGGGCAGGGAGCAGTTGTGGAGGCCCCGGGGTCACGGCGGCAAACAAGAGATCGAAAAACGTGTGCAGCGCTTCCTCAAAGTCCTCCGCTTCCTTGTTGCTACTGGTTACCACGAAAAGGGGGCGTTTGGTCGCCTCCCAAAGTAATATTGTGTAAATGGCCTTGGCCGTTGAGGTGAGCCCGGATAGGCAGACGTGGGGCGCCTCGGCGGCGATAGAGGCGACAAGTTCCCGGAAAGAAGGATGTTCCGCCAAACGGTGCAGGAGGTCGCGAATTTCGGAGTATATCAACTTAAACGGCCTAGAATCGTTTCTACAATTCCCGTAGTGGAGTAGCCGGGCTCCAGCGGAAGGGTGAGAACTGTCCCGCCCGCCGCCTCGACTTCCTCACGGCCCGCGATCCAGTGCGCCCAGTCAGCGCCTTTTACCAGGACGTCCGGTAGAATTGCCGCAATTAGCTCTCGCGGCGTGTCTTCATCAAAAACAGTAACTGCATCTACGGCTTCCAGCGCGGCAGCCACCGCCACACGGTCATGTTCTGGCATGAGAGGCCGGCCGGGTCCCTTGAGCCTGCGGACGCTCGCATCGCTATTGAGCGCCAAGATCAGAATATCTCCCAGCCCGCGCGCCGTCTCGAGCAGCCGGACGTGGCCGGGGTGGAGAAGGTCGTAACAGCCGTTCGTAAACACGACCCTTCGCCCTTCTGCCTTCCAGCGCCTCCGCACGGCAACAAGCTCGTCTCTGCCGTAAAATCTTCCCACTGATTCCATTTTAAAAGGCTACGGGGCGATGTGCCGGAGCAGCCTGCCAACCCCGCTTAGCTTGTTTGCACGACACGCAGTATAATGCCGGGTTCGAGGTTCACATGCCGATAATCGAGCATATGAAAAGGACAGATAAGCAAACCGCGCCGCGCCGCCGCGACCTGCTGGCCCGGTCGGCGACCTTGTTAGCGGCTTCCGGAGTTTTAGCAACCAGCCCGGGGGCTCCACAGGGGACTGCGCACAAACTGGTGCGTCCCCGTTCCTCGCCCAAGCGTTACGAAATGAAGAAATCAATCAACCTGTGGGCGTTCCCTTATCCGTCACAATGGACCCTGAGGGAATGTTTCCAACTTGCCAGAGATGCCGGATTCGATGGCGTCGAACTCAATTTCGAACTGACGGGCGAGTTTTCCATGGAGTCTTCGGACGCTCAGATCCGGGGAATTGGGCGACTGGCACGGGACAATGGCATAACCGTAAGCGGTGTGTGCTCTTTTTTGTTCTGGCCTTACCCGTTGACGGCGGCTGATACTCAAAGGAGAAAGAGAGCGCTGGCATTAGCGAACCGCATGATTCAGGCTACGGCCTTTTTGGAAACGGACAATCTTCTGGTGGTACCTGGAGCCGTATATGCCCCTTGGGTAGAGGGCTTCCAAGCTGTTCCCAACGACGTTTGCGACCGGTTGGCGCGGGAGGCCATCCGCAAATTGATCCCGCAGGCGGAAAAGGCGCACGTTTTTCTCAACATAGAAAATATCTTTAGCAATGGTTTTCTGTTCAGCCCACAGGAAGTGGCCGCTTTTGTGGATAGTTTCGGAAGCCCGTGGGTGCGGGCGCATTTTGATACTGGCAACATCATGCAGTACCAGTTTCCTGAACACTGGATTCCGATCCTCGGACACAGGATCAAGAATGTGCATTGCAAAGAATGGGATAAACGCACTCAAGAATTTACCCTGCATACATTTCGGCCTCTGCTTGCCGGAAGCACAAACTGGCCCGCAGTCATCGAGGCACTGGATAAGACTAATTATCACGGTTATTTGACATTCGAATATTTTCAGCCCTTCCAATACTATCCGGAGGCTTTGATTTATCAGACCTCCGATGCGCTCGACTGGATGCTAGGCCGGAAGGGATAAGGGCAGGATTCTTGCGAGTTGGCTAAGCCCAGGCGGCGCAAGCCGGTCGATTTTGTAGGGAACGCAGTTTGGCGGAAAGGGTTGTACGCTTGAGCCGTAACATGTTGGCGGCCTTTTGCTTGTTTCCTCCTGTTTTTTTCAGGGCTTGCTCTAAAAGACTGCGTTCGAAGTTCGCCACCATCTGTTCAAAATCGATGCCTTGATCCGGAAGCGTGATTGAGGGAACAGCCTGGACAGAGGCTTTCCAGGCTGTGGGAGTGGGCAGAGGGAAGTCTGAAGGGTACAAAGTCCCTCTATCTCCGCTCAGGGCGACAGCCATTTCTACCGCATTCTCCAACTGTCGCACGTTTCCGGGCCAAGCGAACGAGCAGAGGCGATCAAGAGTTTCGGGACCGATTCTCTTGGTCGGAATGTTTTCGAGACGGCAAATTTTGTCAATGAAATAATGAACGAGTAGAGGGATATCAGAAATGCGCTCTCTTAGCGGAGGCACATAAATAGGCACGACGTTTAACCGGTAATACAAATCTTCCCGGAACAGTCCCTGTTCTATCTTTTTCAACAGGTTTGCATTGGTGGCGGCAATGACGCGTATGTTGACCCGTACGGTCTCAGAGCTACCAAGCCGCTGAAATTCCCGTTCCTGGAGGACGCGCAGTAGCTTCACTTGTAGTTCCAGGGGGAGGTCGCCGATTTCGTCAAGAAACAAGGTGCTACCGTCGGCTTGCTCAAAGCGTCCCATGCGGTTGGTTACGGCTCCGGTAAAGGCGCCCTTGACATGGCCGAACAGCTCGGCTTCGAGCAGGTTTTCCGGCAACGCGCTACAGTTTACGGTGACCATCGGGCGGTAGGCGCGCGGGCTTGCCATGTGCAGTGCGCGGGCTACCATTTCTTTTCCCGTACCCGTCTCGCCGGAAATCAACACAGTACATCGTCGGGCGCCGACTAGCCGAATGAGTTCGATGATTTTCTGCATTGGCCGGCTCTCGCCGACCAGCCACTTTCTCCAAGGCTCGTTATCGGCTTGGGAGGAGGCTAAGGCTGCACGCTGCGCCTGCCGGTATTGGACGGCGCCCTCAATAGCGTTTAACACCTCGGAAAAGTTTGTTCCTTGCCCCAGGTAATAGAAAGCACCCATCCGGGTAAGGCGTACTGCCTCAGCCGTTCCTCCATAAGGGTCCACCAAAATCACCGGAAGGTCTGGGCTAATCCGCTGTAAATGAAGAAGAAAATCGTCAGGAGTCCACTCGGCTAAGGGAAACCACGCCACGAGTGCTTCTGGCGGGTCGGAAGCGAGCAGGGGCAAGGCTACAGAAACTTCCGACACGGCTCGGATAGAAAAATGCTTTAGCTCAGGTGGAGGCATTTCGATGCCGGCGACCCATAAAATGACCTTGGACGACATTTGACATCGTTGACTATCGGCGAAGTGAGGCGATTCTTTACAGGTTTCGGGGAAATGTGGAAAAAACTAAACTTAGTAAAGATTTCGCCGATATATTGCACAAGGGAGGAGCAAAGGCGGATAGAGTTTGAGCTCTAAGGCCGGAGGTGCTCTACAGGCGATGGCGCCTATGAGAATCGAGGACAGCAAGGCGACGGGTGTTTCCGCACCGCAGACCAATCAAGCTCAAGGTTCTAGGGGAGTTGAGCGTGCCTTGGACCAAGGGGCTACAAGCTCTCCTTCGCCATATGGTAGCGACCAAGTAGCGCTATCGGGATTAGCCGCGAGGCTGTCTCAAGCGCTCAAGCAGAGTCGTTTGGAGCACGAGCACAAGGTAGAGAAGCTGGCTGCGGCTTATGCTGCTGGGAACTACCGGGTGAATTCGTTGGAGGTTAGCCGGGCGATTGTAGCGCAGATGAAGCACGAGCGCCACAACGTCTCAGCCGACTAATCGAAGAGCTTTATGCAGCCTATGCAGCGTCGGGTGGCGAGCTGCCAATTGGACGACTTATTGGCTGAGTTAGGGCAGTTGCGGCAAAAGATGATGACTCCCCGGCCAGAGGTTCTCGATCAGGTGCATATATTTTTGGAACGGATCCGGCGGCAATTTGAGGAAGGGATAAATTGCCCAACCGGCCCCGCAAAGCTCCGGGAGCGAGTTCCGGCGATTCGCCGTGAATTGGCAGCCATAGCTTTGTTGCTAGAAAGCGCCAACGGGTTTTTTGAAGGGTGGAAACGGATCAGGGCTTGCCTGAGCGGTGGATATAACGGTCGGGGCGATCCGGTGAATTTAGAACCGCAAAGCCGGCTGTGTGCGGAAGGGTAATCAGAGGAGAACATGCCCAACCTGCTTACCACCCTTTTGTCAACCGCCAACGCGCTAAATGTTTTTGACCGGGCTCTTGCCGTTTCGCAAAACAATGTAACCAACGCTTCCACCCCGGGCTACGCGGCACAGCGGCTGAGCCTCCAGGCAATGGATTTTCAGCCCGAAATGGGTTTGGTGGGCGGAGTTCGAAGCGGGGAAATCGAGAGTGCCCGCAATGAGTACGCCGAGACCAATGTGCAAACCCAGTTTGCAGCATACGGCTTTTATGAACAGCAGGTTGCCACGTTGGAGGACATCGAGCCTGTTTTTGACATTTCGGGCAACGGCGGAATCCCGGCGGCGCTCAGTGCGCTGTTTCAGAGCTTTTCTGCATGGAGCGTAGCCCCAAACGACGCTGTAGCGCGCCAAACCGTAATCGATAGGGCTCAAGAGGTGGCGGATAGCTTCCAGCAGGCCGCGCAGGATCTGGCCACAGCTAGCCAGGATACAGACCGGCAAATTCAGGACACTGTAAAGCAAATCAACCAGCTTGGCCAGCAATTGCTCGCATACAACATGGAACGGCGTCGGGGAGCCAAGGATGCGGGTCTAGATGCCCGCATACACAACACTCTGGAGGAGCTCTCCGAATTGACTGATTTTACGGTACTCCAGCAAGCCGATGGGTCTTTGACAGTTTTGCTGGGAGGTCAGACTCCATTGGTGGTGGGCGAGCATTTTTATGAGCTCGGGTTGCAGTTTTATTCCCCTTCGGACCCACCTCCAACGTACCCAGGTGCTCTGCCTACAGCGCATTTGCTAAACGCCGAGGGCAAAGAGATCACCGGGCAGATATCGCAAGGAAAACTGGGAGGACTGCTTCAGGTTCGCAACAACCTGCTCAGCTCACTGCTTGGAGAGGGCAATCAAATGGGCGATCTTAACCGCTTGGCCAAGGCGGTAGCTGACCGAATCAACTCCATACTGGCCTCCGGGCAGGTTTCATCCGGTCCCCCACCCCAGCCAGGAGTGCCACTGTTTACCTACGATTCAGGAAATGATACCACCATCGCCCAGTCCTTGCGCCTCGATCCTGGCATCCGCCAGGACCTGTTGGCGGCGATTGACCCCGGACCGCCATACACGGCCAATGGCATCGCGCTGAAGCTGGCGGCACTGGCTACACCACAGGATGAAGCCGACAAGCTGGATGGCTTTGGCTATGCCGAGTTTTACGGCGTTTTGGCGGCGCGAGTCGGACGGATGCTGAGTAATGCCAGAGATGGAAAAGACTTTAAAGCACAAACCTTAGCGCAAGCGCGTTCCATCCGCAGCGAGTTATCCGGTGTTTCTTTGGACGAAGAGGCGATTCTTATGACTGAGTTTCAAAGGGCCTACCAGGCCAATGCCAAGGTGATCAGTGTACTCAATGACTTAATGGACACCGCAATCCACTTGATTGATTGACCGGTCCCGGAGGTTTCCGTGCTACGAAATATCGATCCTTCCGGAGAGCAGTTTCTCGCTGACTTAGCCCGTATTCAGGCTGCAGGCTCCCGTGCGCAACGCTCGATCTCCTCTGGTATTCGCGTTGCCAATCCGTCAGACGCCCCGGATTCAGTCAGCGATATTCTCCGACTTTGCGCCAGCATCGACCGTAACAGCCAGATCACGACCAACCTAAGTCGAGTCAAAACCGAAGTCGACACAGCAGAACAAGCACTTGCCGATGCAATCACCATCGTTGACCGGGCACGCGTGCTCGCTTCGCAGGGTGCTGTGACCACGCAGACGGCCCAGGACCGCTCCATTCTATCCGCAGAAGTTAAGTCACTCATCGAAAGACTTGTGGACGCCAGCCGCACCATGGTCGAAGGACGGTATATTTTTAGTGGAGACATGGACTTCGCACCGCAATACTCTGTTGACTTCACTAGTCCGGATGGGGTGGTGCGCCTGATGACCACGACCGCCTCCCGCCAAATTGAGCACCCACAGGGGACTACATTTCCGGTTGGCAAGACAGCAGAAGAGGTTTTCGACGCCAGAAATCCAGATGACTCTTTGGCTTCAGGCAATGTGTTCGCGGCGGTTAATGGACTTCGTGTCGCACTGGAAGCCAATGATCAGGCCGGCATCGACGCAGCGCTTTCAGCGCTGCGCGCGGCAGGAGATCATCTCAATATCATGCAGAGCTTTTATGGGACCGTGCAAAGGAAAATCGAGGATGCGATTGACGCCGCCAACAAGCTAGATCTACGCCTGAAGACCGAACTTAGTTCTAAACGGGACACTGATCTTGCCCAGGCCGTCGTAGACTTGCAAAAAACGCAGACTATGCAGCAGGCTGCCCTTCAGGCACGTGCTGCAATGCCCAATACCAGCCTGTTTGATTACTTGGGTTGAGACACACATGTAACCTCAGGCTGGGCTGTAGCACCGGTAACTGATAAGCTTCTACGCCTTGACCCGCCTTTCCACCTTCAGGCCACTGATCACATCACGGGCGGTGACTGTCCACAACTTTCCGGCGTCATTCAGAGCAAATGGTATCTGGGCGTGCCCTTCTCCTTCCACAATGTCTACATTGGAAAAGTACTGGCGCGCCGGCCGGCCATCAGAATCGTAAACCTCGATGTGCACCACAGACCTATCGATGGGCGCTCCGGCTTCATCAGTGAGCCGCAACCTCAACGTCCCATCCGTTTCCAGCCGCGCTATGCGTGAAGGGCACTGGAGCAGTAGAACTGGTGTTGCGGGTCCTCCTTCCAGAACGCTAGTGGCCACTCCTCCACGCAGTAAATCGTAAGTTACTCCTTCCAATGGAGGCAGTTGCACCTTGGTTTCCACGTTGGCTAACAGCCCGAATAGGCGCGAACGCCCGAGTGTTCGCACAGTCCTTAGAAATTTACCTTCTACGGCAAGAGCCGGTTTAATTCCTATCTCACAAGGCCCGCTCCGGACAAGACCCTTCCGGCCATTTGGCCATAAAGGCTGTTTTCTCCATCGACAACGTTCGTCCATGCGGCCTGTTTGCTCATCGGCATAAACTGTTCCACCCCTGTCCATGAAACGTTCGATTTCCTTTATTTCGCGGTCGGAAAGAGCTATGGAGTAAGGGAGGATCAAGACCTTGTAATTATCGAGGGCTCCAGCTTCAATCTGGGGTGTGGCGAGAAAGCGGAATTGCACACCCTGATTTTCGAGTTCCCGGACCCATGCCTCACGCCTTTTTGAAAGATCAGCAAAATTTTTTGAGCTGCTCATAGCATTGCTCATTTCGGCGGAAATTTTTCCATCCGTTATCCATGCTCCTCGGATGCTGGCCATGGAAAAATGGATAGCTACCCCGTCTTCAATAACCTTCGAGTTCATGAATATCCTTCCGATACCAGACTGCAATTTCTGGAAGGTTTCAGAGAGGGCGCGTCCCTGTTCACTGAAGGCAAGGTCAGGGTTAAGCAGGGTGTAGTGCCAGAAAATTGAGGCGCCGGTATGACCGTAGAAAAGTCGTTGCCATTGCTGATATTTGACAGTATCGCCCGTACTTCCGTAGCCGGTGAAACCGGTGATCAGCAACTCCGGGTTGAACAGGTAATGCATCGCGTCCTGGCAACCACCCGAGTACGGTTGAATGTATTCCAGCCGCTGATCGATCTCGTACCAGTTGCATCCGTTGTGAGCCGTCGGCACCTGAGTTCCTGAGATTGAGGGACGTGCCTGTGGGTCTATTTCCTTGAGCCAGTCACGGGCACGGGCAAAAGCGCGGACAAATTCCTGCTCCATATAAGTCCTGTGATCCGCCCAGGGTGCGAAATTGCCGTGCTTTTGCGCTTCTTCAGTAGTCATCGGTAGCACTGTGTCCCATGTGTCGAATGAAGTTCCCCAGGTCTCGTTGAGATAGTCGAGAGTTCTGTATTCTTTCTTCAGCCACTCCCGGAAGCCTGCCAGAGCTTCGGGTGCCCAGTCAACATCAAAGGGATCGGTATAACAGGTGAGCGAAGATTCATCCGCTAGATAGTAAGCGAACGGGTTAAGTGCCGCCATTTCACGCACACGGCCCTTGAACTGATTGCGCACGCTAGCCTCAAAGTCTGGTGACTGAAGTGTGATTTCACGGGTCAAGTATTTCTTGTCGCGCGTCTCGGTGTATGCTTTTTTACGTTTGAGATAGTTCTCCCGCCGGTACCAGTAAATCCCAAAGGCAGACAGATGGGCGCTCACCATGAACCGGAAATTGCGCTCTGGATTAGCCAGGGTTGTAATTCCGATCTTCCTAAACTGGTCATCGAGAGCCGGTATCCAAGGTTGATAGCTTCGTGGTCCTGCCCAAGGAAGCAGGACTTCGTAGTCGCGCCACTCGCGTAAAGATGCTGCAAAGCGGACGGGGAGCTGTTCCAGGGCCGAACCGACACTAACTCTCACGACACCTGAGTGAACCAAGGGACGTCCAGCCTTTAGCTCCACTCTGTCGGAGCCCCTGGATCGCGCGAGAACCCGCCCAAGCCCATCGACAAGTTCCACGGTAGCGGGTCGCGAAGATTTGAATGTGACTTCCACCATGGCACCCTCCGATATTACGGTGGGTGAAACTTTCAGTTCTGTGATCGTGTCGAGTTGAGGGATGTCTACAACGGAGATCCGCCAGTCCGAATTCGCGTGCTGCTCGAGAAAGTAACGTCCGGGCTCTAGCCGCCAGGCGCCTTTGTGCGGGCCACTTCCTGACATTACGACTTTCGAATACCTGTCCCGTAACTGCCAGCGGACTGATGAGCTGTTCCAATCAGGCATTGTCTGAGGCTCTCGCTGGGCGGCGTAAATTATGGCCCGGCAAAGCAAGGCATAGAAGTACTCCCAGTAAACATCGACGAAATCATAGCGAGCCGTCATGGGCATGTACCAACTCAATCCTTCGTTGCGGTAACCAAATCCCACCACCCGTCCACTGCCGACGTTACGAACTGCCAGCACCGGGGCGCCGGACTGGGCTTCGATAAGAACGTCCGCTCCTGCGGCAGAACGGCACAGGTAGTGTTCAATGTAACGGCACGGGAAGGCCTCCACCGGGATGGCTCGGGTAATGTAATGCTCGCCAAGCCTGCGCCAGGGGGATTTTTCGGTTTTTCCAGTCTCGTGCGATTCTTCTAGATCGCCCTGGGCTGAGGGCATTGGGGTTACAGGTTCGAGTGGCGACAACGGACTCCCGAAGGGACGAATTAGAACAAGACCACAGCCTTCGCTGATCCGCTTTTCAAGTGCCTGGCGCGAAGCTGAAGTTAGCTGGTTCCACCCGTGGTTCAACGGAAGGAGTATGGCATCGAAATGCTTGGGCCCTGTCAATTCCTCTTCGAGATAAGAGTAGATCAGGCTTAAATCTCCCCTCTCGGCACGCGCGCCGTAATCCCTCCCGAAGCACATCGTCCATTTGTTAACGTCCCAGTCCGTGTCAATGCTTACGGTGGTTAACTCAAGAGACAACCGCTGTGCCAGCTCGATCACAGTCCGGCCCTCGCTAACTGTTGGGACGGCGAGTAAACGGATCGGGCCGCCGGGAAGCGGGTAGGCCCATTGTACATGAGGCGTTTCCACCTGCATGGTGTATGGGGCTTCAAAGCGTTTGCCACTGCCTCTTCGTGATCCCATGCCCACGTCCTGCCCCGGGAGCGGCAAAGCTGTCAGCGTGGCCGCGGTTGCGCTCCGGCTAAGAAACTGTCTGCGATTCCATTGCCGTTTGTGGTTCATTGTTTGACTCTTGCTTTCCTAGATGTACGCAATAACATCAATCTCAACCAGTGAATTACCAGGTAGTCCGCCAGCTACCGCGACGGTTGTGCGAGCCGGAGGTTCGGTGCCAAAACGTCCCAAGAAAACTTCGTTCATCGCCTGATAGTCCTTGAGATCGTTCAGGTAGACGTTACACTTCAATACCTTTTCCATGGAGGATCCGGCGTTTGTCAGTTCTTTTTCAATTTCGTCAAGTACGTATTTGGTGTGCGCTTTGATGTCTCCCTTAAAATGCGCTCCTTTGCCCGCCAAAAACAGCAGGTTCCCGTAGGAGACCGCGCTCGAAAATAGGGGAGTGGTTTTGGGTTTCTCACCGCGGTAGTGCACCTTTTTCGCGGGTCTTGATTGTCCTTTGACGACTCCTGAAACCATGGCGGCACCGGCTGCTGCCTTAAGAAGTGTCCTGCGTTTTTGATCCATTAGCGCCTCCGGCTACAAAACATTGCGAAAATTCATTCTACGTGAGGTCTGGAGTTTCTCCAACTCGCTCTGTCTTTCGAGGGTTGTGTAGGAGTACAATCAGACCGTTTGAAGGAGCCAGAGATGTCGAGGATGAGGACTCAAAGAACGCTTACCACCAGGACAAGCCGGCGCGAGTTCGTGCAGACAGGCGCCACGGTCCTGGCCGGTTTGGGCGCTGCCGCAGGAACTGTGCGCCCGGGGCCCCTTGAGAGCCTTGCTTTATTTGGAGGCCCTAAAACGGTGATCTATCCAGCGGGAAGACATACTTATGTGATTAAGTGGCCCCGGTACGGCGAACCTGAAAAGAAGGCGCTGCATGAAATGATCGACAGTGGCAGGTTCTATGAAGAACTTCCATTGTTCGAAAAGGAATGGCAAGCTTACACGAAATCTCCGTTTGTGAAGGCCCACATGAATGGCACCAGCGCTTTGACTTCACTTTATTTCGCTCTGGATCTTCCCCCAGGCAGCGAAATAATGGTGCCCTCCTACACTTTTTTCGCTACTATCCTCCCAATGCGCTTTTTCCAATACGTGCCGATTTTCATCGACCTGAATCCCAGAACGGCAACCTTCGATGTAGAAGATGCAGCCCGAAAACTTACCAGCCGGACGAAGGCAGTGATGCCTATGCACTCCTGGGGGATGCCTTGTGAGATGGATAGCATCGAGCAATTTGCCAGGGAGCATGGGCTGATACTTCTCGAGGATGCGGCACAAGCCCATGGAGCCTCCATGCAAGGACGGAAAATGGGGACTTGGGGCGCCATGGGAATTTACAGCTTTCAACTTAGTAAGGTTCTGCCTGCGGTGGAAGGCGGTATGGGTGTGTATCAAAAGCGGGAGTACTATGAACGGGCTGCCGCATTCGGACATTATGAGGATCCAGTGAAATTTCCCAAGGACAGTCCGATTCGTGCTTATGAAGGTACAGGTTTCGGACAAAAGTATCGTATGCATCCGATGGCCGCGGCGCTCGCACGTGTCCAACTGAAGTCTCTGGACGAGCGGAACGCACTGGTGAATGCACAAGTGCGGAAGCTTAACGATCGTCTGATACAATTGCCCGGCCTATCTGAACCTGTTTGCCGGCCGGACCAGAATCGCGTTTATTATTACGGTAACATGCTGTTTTTAGATGAGAAAAAGGCCGGCTTCTCCAGAGCGGCTCTGCTCAAGGCTCTTCAGGCGGAGGGGGTACGGGCACACATATGGGATTATCCGCTTCAGCACAAGTTCAGAATCTATTCTGAAGCGAAATGGTGGCATCACCCTCCGCTGATTCCTGCTGCCCTTCATGGTTCGGAACAGGTGAACCGCACTCACATCTTCCTCCCATTGTTTTATGCAGACGTTGCTGAACTAATAGATCAATATGCCGGAGCATTCGAGAAGGTTTGGGCGCACAGGTCAGAACTGGCGAGGCTGTGAGGGACACTGTAAACGTGGCAGAGTAGGGCAGTGATTGCGTAGAAAATCTTCAGCTACGCACACCGATCATCAGTCCTGTTTCTCCCGGTAACCGGATCTTTGAAATCCGGGAAAATCCAGCTGCCCGGAGCCAGCTTGCATATTCCTTGTCGCTATAGGTATTGCCACCCGGTGTGTTCACGAGCATGTTGACAGCGAAGACTGCTCCGGAGCGCGGTGCCGTCTTGTCGGCGCGAAGCAAGAAGTCCTGAATGACGATGCGACCTTTGCAGGCCAGAGCATGGAAAGCTCTCTGAAGAAGGTTCTGGTTTTCTTGCGGACTCAGCATGTGACATATGGCTGACAGAAGAATGAGGTCGTAGTTTGTACCCAGTGTGTCTTGCCGTAAATCACCCGCACGGGTTTGAATTCGGTCGGCAAGTCCCGCTTCCTCGATGTGCGCTTGTGCGATCGGCAAGACTTCAGGGCGATCTAGCAGATCCACCTGAAGTTTGGGGTGAGCGTTTGCGAATGCTATAGAGTACGCCCCTGATCCGCCACCAACGTCCAACATGCGGCGGGCACGCTTCGCCGGTACAGCAGCCACCACATAGCGCGAGCGCTCAGCGGCATTCCGATGCATGGCAGCGATAAAGGCGCGTACCCGGGAGCTGTCTGACCTGTTCAGGGCACGGGATGGCGGAGGCGAGCCTGTCCTGACACATTGAGTAAGTCTGGACCAGCGGTCCCAGAGGTGCACAATGTGCATGAGCGCGAGTCTCTCATTATTGGGTGATTGTTCTGACAGGTACCTGGCCACCAGCGGGGTATTCCAAAATACTCCATTCCGTTTAGTGAGTAGGCCGATGGCAGCGAGAGCATTCATCAAAACCTCGGTGGCCCTCACGTCGGTGTGCAATCTGGCAGCTACTTCAGAAGCTGTGGCTTTAGTCTCTACGGCCGAAAAAAGATCCAGCTCGATGGCAGTAAGTAGGATGCGACTTTCTCTGAAGGCCCTGCTTAGCCTGATGAGTTCATCGTACCTCAAGGGATCGTTTGGCTCCTTTAGCCACGAGTATATATGTACCGCCCCGTAACTGGACCGGCCAGATAGTTCAACTCCTTCTGCAGCTTCTGTGTAAGACCAAACTCACGATAGCTAGACAGCCGGGAGGTTAGCCATAGAACGGCGAATGGCTTCGTCTGGGTACTGGAAATCCTGAAGCCTTCCATTCAAGTAATTGTCATAAGCCGAAAGGTCAAAATGTCCGTGACCGCTAAGACAGAACAAAATCACTCTGCCGCGTCCTTCTTCACGGGCTTCAAGGGCTTCGTCAATGGCTGCACGGATAGCATGACTGGCTTCCGGAGCCGGAAGAATCCCTTCAGTTCTGGCAAAAATCACAGCAGCTTCAAACACGGGATTCTGGGGATACGCTTTCACCTCGATCATGCCGTGCTTTATCAGGTGACTGGCGAGCGGCGCTGCACCGTGATAGCGTAGTCCACCTGCATGGATGCCTGGCGGTACAAAATCATGACCCAGGGTGTACATTTTTAACAGCGGAGTCAGCTTAGCCGTGTCCCCGTAATCATACGCATACGCTCCCTTGGTCAATGTGGGGCATGCGCTGGGTTCTACTGCCAGCAGACGAACCTTCGACCCGGCATATTTGTCCAGGACATACGGCAAAGCAATTCCAGCGAAATTGCTCCCGCCGCCAAAGCAGCCAATAACCACGTCCGGAACCTCACCTGCCATCTTCATCTGGAGTTTTGCCTCCTGCCCGATCACAGTCTGGTGAAGCAGTACATGATTGAGGACACTACCAAGAGAGTAGTTTGTATCGGCATGAGTTGCTGCGTCTTCCACGGCTTCGCTGATGGCAATACCCAGGCTGCCTGGAGAGTCGGGAGCAGAGGCGAGTACGCTTCGACCGGCTTGTGTGTTGTTGCTCGGGCTGGCGTACACTTCGGCGCCCCAAGTGTTCATCATCATCCGCCGGTATGGTTTTTGGTCATAGCTGACCCTCACCATGTAAACGGTGCAGTCCATTCCAAACATGCGGCAGGCGAGCGCCAGCGCGCTCCCCCACTGTCCCGCGCCTGTTTCAGTAGCCAACCTTCCGATGCCAGCCTGCTTGTTGTAAAAAGCCTGTGCAACGGCAGTATTGGGCTTGTGACTTCCCGCTGGGCTGACGCCCTCATATTTGTAGTAAATGTGCGCTGGGGTATCGAGGCATTTCTCCAAGCGGCGGGCACGGTATAAGGGAGTAGGACGCCACAGACGGTAAATATCCAGCACTTCGCCGGGAATGTCGATTTCCGGTTTGGGGGAGAACTCTTGCTCTATAAGCGACATGGGGAAAATGGGAGCGAGGTCCTCTGCTCGAAGTGGTTGCCGCGTCTGCGGATTCAAGGGCAGATCCATCGGTTCTTTCAGCGATGGGAGCACGTTCACCCAGCAGGTCGGCATCTGCTCATCAGTAAGAAGAAATTTGGGCGTTACGCTCAAAGTGCAAGCTCCTTGTGAAGAAAGTAAGCCCCTATTCTAAAACAACCGATGCTGCGATGTTGCCAGCAGCTTTCAGGCGTTGTTGCCTTTTCGGAAGAATGGGGCCGCTACACCCCAAAGCATTAAAAAGGTAAAGAAAAAGCCAATCACCAAAGTGGTCTGAGAGTTGTTAAAACGCGGGGGGATGGGGACCAAACCAATCACCAGAGCCAGCAAGACGCTGATCACATGCCAGTACCATGATTTTGCTCTGGCAAAATAAAGCAGAACAAACGCGAGTGCGGCAGCACAGCCGTAAACCATGAACACCCACAAAATCGACATGTTTGGCTCCTTGGCTGGCAGCTTATCAGTTGCCTTAACGCGGCGCAAGTTACCTTCCGGCGCTGGAAGCCGCCATCGCGAGAGGGACGCTAGCGCGCCCTTGCGTTTTCAGCGGCTTTATAGGTCGAACAAAAACCAACCGGCCACCCCGCTGAAATGGGGGTGGCCGGTATTAGGAAAAAGTATCCTGGGCAAGCTAACTACCAATACAACTTCAGTGCCATTTGGATTATGCGAGGGTCGCGTGCAGAAGTAATCCGGCCGAAGCTGGAGTCCGCAACGGTGGTATCCGGGTTGTTCAGCTGCGTGTGATTAAACGCGTTGAAGAACTCGCAGCGGTACTGAAGTTTCCAGCGCTCGGTGAACTTAAAGTACTTACCCAACGACATGTCCACATTAAAGGTTCGCGGGCCGCGTAAGATGTTACGGCCTGCGCTCCCGAAGGTGTCCGGCCGGTTGCTGGCGAAGGCTGAGGTTGTAAACCACTGGGCTATACGAGCGGACAACGGACCACTAGTGTAATGCGGGGTAGCAATCACATCCGCTTGGTCGTTGCCGATGGTGGTTCCAGAGTTGTCTTCTCCAGAGGTGATGTTCAACGGGAAGCCGCTCTGCCAGTTCCAGATTCCAGAAGTTTCCCAACCGCCTAACAGGGTATAGAGCGCTCCGTGTTTGGCAGGGGATGGCAGTTGCCACACCCAGTTCATAACGAAGCGGTGCGAGATGTCGAAATCCGCAACCCCGCGGTAGGCGAGAGCGTTGAACGGGTTAATGATGTTGATGCCGTCGAGATCTGTCAGGTAGGAGACCTCGTCGATGTTACGGGACCAAGTGTAATTAGCGCCGAGTGTGAAGCCGTGGGAGAATCGCTTCTCCATGGTCAACTGCAGGCCGTTGTAAATAGAATTCGCTCCGGAAATATCCTGAGTGACCTGTTGAAAATCTTGATAGGGACGGCGCAACTGGGGGTCGATCTCGCTCGAGCCCGGGAAAACGCGGGCTGGATTTACATCGGTGTTATAGCCCAGATGCGTGCCTTTAGACCCGACATAGGCTATTCTAACCAGCAAATCTGGACGGAGCTGGTGCTCGAGGGTCAGATTCCAGCTCTGCACCTGCGCGGGCTTCCAATCAATGGCATAGGAGACACCGACCAAGGGAAGCTCAAAAGTAACGTTAGAGGGAGGTAAGTTAGGCGCGAACTGAGCCGGGAAGGGGTTTACGATGCCTTGGTACGGGTTGGAGAAAGGCACCCCGAAACGGCGGATCTGAGGGCTAAATGGCGCGCTGTCCACCATATTGTTGTATGCCTCGACAAACGGAGGCTGGTAGAAGATGCCATAGCCGCCACGCAAGGTGGTATGGCCAACGCCTCCTAAATTCCAGGCGAAGCCAACGCGCGGACCGAGGTTTAACCAGGAAGAATTACTGCCACCTGCAGGACAGCCTTGGTCGCCTGCGAACAGGTATCCGGTTGGAGCGTTCGGAAAGCGTGTAGACTTCATTCCCGGGATAAAGCACTCTGTTCTGCCGAGCTCGTCATGATAGGGGACGAATGGGTCCCAGCGTAATCCCAGGTTGAGTACAAGGGATCGATTGACGCGCCAGTTGTCCTGAAGAAACAGACTACCCAGGGTGCCCCGGCGCGCCGCATACTCGCCACCACCCTGGATAAAACGTTCGACCCATCCTAACAGAAAGTCCGAACGGGGGTCACCGCTGTAGGCTGTGGAGCGGAAGCGAAATTGACCGCTCTGCCGGTAGGAGTTCTGCAAGTCCACAGCCATGCGGAGGATATCTCCGCCGGCAGCGATCTCATGGGAACCGCGGATCCAGTGGACCGCATCCACGATGTCATAGTTCTGTCGCTGAAATGTACCCGGCTTGCTGGTGCTGATGCTGAAATATCCAGAGACGGAAACGTTCAGTTCCGCCTTGCCCGGAGCCACCGCGATCGGCATCCCGATACTTGGCCAGGTGAAAGGAGCACTCGATACGGTGGTGCCAGTGTTGCGACTGTAAGAAAAAACGAAGTTGTTCAGTAGGCTGGGGCCAAAGCTATAGGTGTGGCCGAACGAAGCGCTCTGGTTGAACCATTCTGTGCCGCCACGAGCGCGTACCAAGTCCGTACCGGCTACCGGATCGCGGATGTACTTGGAGTAAAAGTAGCGCCCGTACATGCGTTGCTTTGTGAGGTTATAGTCCACCCGCCCCATCACTTGGTTTTCATGGTCTCGGATTGGTCGGTCAAACACCAGAAAGCCGTCTGGCGAGTCGGATACCGGAATGAGCGGAAGAAGCTTCTGGGTGATCGGGCTGAATGAGGTTGTAGGGATGATGTTGCCAGAAAATGGTATTTTTGTTACGGGGTCCACTAACTGGCGACTGAGACTGGAAAAATTCCCCGCACGTTGCGCCGGGGTGAGCACGAACGCGGTGTTGCCGGTAGAGATGTTACGGATCTGCGTGCCCTGGTAAGTTCCAAAGAAAAACAGCTTGTCTCGCACGATAGGACCACCCAGGCTGCCGCCGAACTGGTTGCGCTTGAGCTTGTCCGCGGTTGGTGCAAAGAAGTTTCGGGCGTTCAGGGCGCCGTTGCGGAGGAACTCAAATACGTCTCCGTGTAAAGAATTGGTGCCGGATTTGGTTACCACATTGACTATGGCGCCTGCTGCGCGGCCCTGCTCGGCGCTGTAGTTATTGGTTTGCACGCTGAATTCTTCGAGCGCATCGGGGTTGGGGAAAGGGTTATTCACGTTGCTGTAGCTATCCACGTAATAGCCGCCGTCAAGTTGGTAGTTGACGCCGTCGGCCCGGGCGCCGTTGGAAGTGATGGACTGCGCTCCAGGGTAAGTGGCGCCTTGCTGCGTGTCACCAGCGCCGCGACTGTTTCCCTGGTTCAGGTCTGCTGTTCCGGGAGCCAGAAGTACCAACGTGGCGGCGTTGCGGCCGTTGAGCGGCAACTCCACGATTCTTTGCTGGTTCACTGTCTGGCTCAGGGTTCCCGAGCGGGTTTCGACCATTTCAGCGTTGCTCTCAACGGTCACTGTGTCGGTGACCGCGCCCAACTGCATAGTCACCGTGACAGTGGAACTGGCGTCGGCCTTCACGGTAATGCCGCGCTGTTCGAACCTACGAAAGCCGCTAGCTTCCACTACTACGTTGTATGTGCCAACGGGGAGTAGCGGGAAGACATAGCCGCCGTCGGTAGCAGTGGTTGTCTGGCGGGAGAGCCCAGTGGCGGTGTTAACGACCGTCACCTTGGCTCCGGGAACTGAGGCGCCGCTGGGATCTATAACGGTGCCAGCAATAGTGCCGGTGGGTTCTGCGGCAAAAGACGCCCCCCAGCCCACCAAACATAGTATGAGGAGGCTACGTATGCTCATATGCTCTTCATCTCCTGAAGCTGATTATTGTGGGATGTGTTACCCGGTAGATCCATTGTCTACCTATCATCAGATGCCGTTAATTGTATGGAATCCTCCAGAGGATGTCAATTTCCGCAAGGCCTTAAATGATGCCGCGCAGTTTGTGTAAACACCTGGAGATGCAATTCCGCTATTCCGGTGCTTGCTCTTCAGCCTCTAGCGATAAAGTTTTGCAAGGAGCCGAACGTCTGCGGTTTAAACCCCAATGCGAGCATCAGCGCAAGCTATCCAACAGGTCTCGCGCCAAAATATCGGCGCGCTCGGCAAGATTACTCCCCCTTACCGGATCGCGCTTCCGTGTTTCCTCTGCTTGGAGGATGAAGACCTTGATCTGCAAGACAGTATCGCTTTGCTTTTTGGTGAGTTGGCGCCCCTGGAGCGTGACGAGCGCCTGTCGTGCGCGCCCCAGTCTCTCACTGATCAGCCGGTCCAATGCCTGTCGCTGCTGAGGAGTAAAAATCGGCCGGAGGTCCGCAGGTGTAGGTGCGGGATGCTGTGCGGGCACCTCAGATGGATAAGCACGCGCGCGCTTTTTGGGTGGTGGGGGCAGTTCCGGTGGCTTCTCGGGCGTTGCGGAAGGCGGGACTGACACACTGCTGAGATCAATCTGAGGGGGAGAAGGGAGCTGGGGCGGAGGTATCTCGTGTTTTGGCTGAAGAACAGGCGTAGGACGAGGAGCAGGCGCAATCACCGTCTTTTGGGTGCGCCGGGAGGGCCAGCACGACACCGCCCCCAGCGCTAGCACCAGCAAACTGAGCAAACCCCATTGTCTGCCAATCCTCATGCCTTCATCATTATTCCGCGCCCGCAATCTTCCCCGGAAGTGCGCGTTCCTGAGGATGTAGCTGGCACCTGACCGGTCTGGGCGCGCCCTTCGGTCAAAGCAGGGAATCTTAGCCAAAAGGTTGTTCCTTCGCCGCAGACACTCGAAAAGTCGATCGTACCACCATGCAACTGCACAGCACGAAAAGTCAACGCGAGACCGATGCCGGATCCTTTGCTCTTGGTGGAAAAGTAAAGGTTGAAAATTTTATCCCCGATTTCCGGGGGAATCCCCTCCCCTTGGTCTGAGACTCGGACCGTGCACTCCTGTTCATTTCTTTCTACGGCAATTCCAACCTTTCCGGTTTCTTTACTCGCCTCGACTGCATTATTGACTACGTTCAACACCGCTTGCTTAATCAAGTCTCTGTCGCCGCTTATCAGAACTTCTCCAGCAGTCTCAATTTGAACATCTACATTTCGTTTGCCCGCCTCCGGCTTGACCAGCTCTACCACCTCCCCTACAACCGAAGTCAAGTCAATCGTCCGCCTTTCCAGTTGCACGGGACGGTTGAAATCCAGAAATGTTTTCACTACCCGATCCAGGCGTGCAACTTCTGTGGACAAAATACGGATCTCATCTTCTATCTCTAAAGCATCGCCCGCCTTTGCTTTTAAAACTTCAAGATGCAGAGCTATCGCATTGAGCGGATTCTTGATCTCGTGTGCTACGCCTCCGGTCAGCCGGCTGATGGCGGCAAGACGTGCCGACACGTCCAGTTGCGAAGCCAGGTGTGCCCTTGATTCAGCGTCGCGCAGCGTAATTAACGTGCCGAGTTTGTCGCGGTTGGGAAAATCTTCGAGTGGTTCGACGCTGATGAGAACTCGGGTAGCAGGCTGGCGGTCGCCTTCTATCGTGGACGGGAAATCTTTCACCACGCGGCGAAACTGTACAGCGCTTTGTACAACCGCGCCCAATGGCGAGGAGGCTGGGAATAACTCGTCGAGTTGCCTGCCCATGAGTTCCCACCGCCCGCGGCCAAGAAGGTTCTCCACCGCGCTCCCCGCCATGATCATCCGATCGTTTTTGTCAAACAATAGAACAGCTCCACCCAGTTTGTCCAGCAACTGGCCTATGTTGTTTCGCAGCGTGACTGTGTCTTCGTGTACTCCGCGAAACTGCTGTCCAAGTACATTAAGCTTCGATTGTAACGTCGCGAACTCCTTGGATTCTTCTTTCTGCTCGATCACTTCCGGACGATAATCTCCCCGAGCCATACGGTCAATCGCTTCACCAATGCGTGCCAGCGGTCGTACTGAAAGACTCGCAAGGCCGACAGCCAAAATGAGCGCCGCCAAAGCGGATATCACAATAACTTTCGCCAGATAATTGATTTGTGGCATGAGGCTGTTGCGCAGCAAAACTGAAGAGATCACTACCTGAATTTGAAATACAGGCGGACCCCGGCCCTCTACTCCCAGTGGAAGGATAACTTGGTAATTCAGGCGCTGTGTAAAAATCTCCAGTAATTGACTCCAGGGTTTCTTCCTGGCCCAGTCCACCAGCTTAGGTAAAGGCTCCAGCTTCTTTCCCACACTTGCGGGATTAGATGACGCTAAAATCCTGCGGTTTTCCCCCGCAACCTCAATTTCCAGGATTGATTTTGAACTCGCCATAATGTCGTTGAGGGCACTGGGAAGCTCCTGGTCGGTTGAAGCTGTCTCGATCCACAAAGCCTTCAACTCATTCAGCCGGGTGGGTGTAACGCCGCGCTTCATGCGTTCGTCGATGCGTCGCAACAGCAAGCTCTGCGCTTGAAGGGCGGCTGTCATTGCCCGTTCTTGAAGATCGCCGAATTTCACTGTTGCCACACCATATAGGCTCAACGCTGACAGTGCAACCACAACACACATCACCAACGTCACAATGGAAACCACAAGGCGCGTTCTCAATGACATCGTACGCCTCTCGTGCAAGTTTCTTTCCAACCGCCGCAACCGGTGGTCACTCCGGCACCTCTTCGTGCGTGGAACCGTATTCTTTCAGCTTGTTGTGCAAGGTTTTTAGACTAATTCCCAAAATTTCGGCCGTTCGGGTCTTGTTGTTTTTCGTATGCTCCAAGGTGCGGAAAATTAATGCCTTTTCGGCTTCATCTACAGTCGTGCCTACCTGCAATGTCAAAAATTCCTTGTTTTCACCCGGCTCGCTTAGCTTCGGCGTTGTGGAAATTCCAAAGCGCGCAGGCAGATGTGCAGGGGTAATGGTTCCTTCCCCGGCGACGACCACCGCTCTCTCAAGAACGTTGCGAAGCTCTCGGACATTGCCCGGCCAGTCATACTGCATGAGACGCTTTATAGCCGCCGGATCGATGTCACTGACCCTGCAGCCGTGCTTGTTGTTAAGGGCGGACAGCAACGCCTCGCACAGAACGGGGAGATCCTCTTTCCTTGCTCGCAATGGGGGCAGCTCAATACGAAAGACGTTAAGCCTGTAATAAAGATCCTCACGTAATTCGCCCTTACGCAGGGCTTCTTCGAGTTCTTTATTGGTTGAGGCGATCACCCTCACATCCACCACAATTTCTGATTTTCCGCCTAGCCGGCGAACACGAGCATCTTCCAAAACCCGTAGGAGCTTGGCTTGTGTGGCGACTGGCATGTCACCGATCTCATCGAGCAGCAATGTTCCTCCGTGGGCTAGCTCGAAACAGCCAATACGCCGCTCAACTGCCCCGGTGAAAGCGCCTCTCTCGTGGCCAAAAAGCTCACTTTCCATAAGGGTCTCGGGCACAGCAGCGCAATTTACCGCCACAAAAGGGCCACTGGATCGCGGGCTGAGCGCATGGATGGCTCTTGCGACTAGCTCCTTGCCAGTGCCACTTTCACCGGTGATAAACACGGCAGCTTTGCTGGGCGCAACCTGACGAATTAGGGAATACACCTGTTGCATCGCTGGCGACTGTCCCACCAGGTTGCCGAGCACCCCGTGATAACTCAACTGTCTCTGAAGCCGCTCTGTTTCCTCAGCCAGTTTGCTTTGCGAAGCCGCTCGCGCTAACAAAACACGGAGCGCCCGAGCGTCGATTGGCTTTTCCATGAACCAGAAAGCGCCCAGTTCATGCACCATCTCCACCGCGGTCTCTATGTTGCCGAAGGCAGTAATCATAATAGCCGGCGGCGACGCAGCTTGGGCCTTGAGGCGGCGTAGTAGTTCTGCCCCGTCCAACCGGGGCATCATTAAATCCGTGACGAGCACATGCGCCGGGAAGGAAGCCAGTTTTTCGAGCGCTTCCTGCCCGTCGGCGGCCGTCTCGGTCTCATAGCCCCAGGCACTAATCATGCTTGCCAGCCCGCGGCGCTGGTTTTCTTCATCGTCCACCACCAGCACGCGTACGCGCCCCTGGGGCGAGTCTTTCTTCATGGTTGTTATTGTACTTGAGCCTGTGTTGTCCGAGATAAAGACTACGGGTGCTGACGTGCGGTAGAATACGCCTCGCTAGGAGGAAACGAAAGTGAAGCGATGGGCTATTGCGCTGGCTGCTGTGCTGGCGGGCGTGCCATGTTTGTATGCTCAGAACAAGAAAATTGTCGTGGTAGGGCTGAGTCCCCAAGAAATCAGGGAAATTCAACTCCATGAACCCGGAGCAACCATTGTGGCCGCCACGCGCGAGCGATTGTTGAGCGAAGTAGTGGATGCGGATGCGTTGCTCGGTACGGTTAGTCCCGCCCTGATACGTGCCGGCAAGAAGCTGAAGTGGGTGCAATCCTACAGTGCGGGCGTTGAGAACTACCTCACGCCTGAACTGAAAGCAAGCGACATAATTCTGACCAACGCCAAGATAATTCAAGGACCCGAGATCGCCGATCACGCCATGGCCCTACTTCTGGCGCTTACCAGGGGGATGAACGTCGCTATCGGTGGGCGTGGTCTACGAGCAGGAGACCGCAATGCATATCCCCTGATCGAGCTGAATGGGAAAACCGCGGTGATAATCGGCGTCGGTGGCATCGGAATGCAGATTGCCGTACGAGCCCATGCGTTTGGAATGACAATAATCGGTGTCGACCCAAAGGACATACCCTATACGCCTGTATTGTCCCGAGTGGTTCCTCCGGACCGGTTGGAGGAGGTTTTGCCTCTGGCGGATGTCGTGTTTGTGTCCGCTCCTCACACGCCGCAGACAGAAGGGATGCTCAGCGAGAGGCAGTTTAGTTTGATGAAGACAGGCTCTTACTTCGTTGCCGTTTCTCGCGGGCGCCTGTACAGCTCCGAGGCTCTTGTGAAAGCTCTGGAAACGAGACGGTTGGCGGGCGCAGGTTTGGATGTGACGAATCCGGAGCCATTGCCCAAAGAGCATCCGCTTAGGAAATTCGACAACGTAATCATCACTCCTCACGTGGCAGGGCATTCGGACCTGATCCAGCGCCGCTTGTTGGAGTTGATCAAGGAGAACGTACGGCGTTTTGTGACCGGCAAGCCCCTGCTGAACATCGTAGACAAAGAAAAAGGTTATTGAAGACGCCTGGATAGAGGACTTACTCTGAGCGCAAACGGACTCAGTCAGGTTCCAGATAGAATTCCTCTTCGTTGTTAAACGGGCTCCGGATGGTACGTATGCGGACGCTGTGCCGTCCGGGACCAAGATCCGCGGGAATTCGGGAGTTAGTCTGCCATGCGCCGTTTCCTAAGTCGCACAGAAAAGTCACTGGTTGCTCCCTCTGGTCGATTTCAAGCACCACATCTTCCCGGGTGAGGTTCGTTTCCGGTGTTGTGAACCAGCAGATCAAGTATTCGTTTCTGTACCCACGAAAGATCCGGGTTTCTGTGACGCTGTTTTCCAAATGTGTGATCACCGGTGCAGGCTGCGAAAGCGTTTCTGATGGATACTCGGTGTGTCGGCGCCTTTGCCCACAAGTGGTAGGGCTCATTTCCTTGCACATCTCGATGCGGTACGTGTTGCTGAAGTGACTTTCCAGCGTGCGGACGCGGACTTCGTGTGGACCCTCGCTTAAGCCCGGAGGCACGCGAAAGTTTGCTTGCCATCCGTTTCTCCCTAAGTCAGCCAGGACCAGAACAGGCACTCCAGAACCGTCTACCTCAACACGAACTTTGTCGCGGGTAAGATCAGAGGCGGGAGTCTTGAAGTACAAACATACGTACTCGTCCTTGCCTTTGTGGAAATACAGATCTCCGGTCCTGTTATTGACGGCTGCATGGATCCATGGCGCCGGTTGAGTAGGAGCCGTAGGAGGAGGCTCCCAGTGACGATAACAGGTCACTCGCGCCCTGCCGTGAACTATGTTTTCCAAAGACACGCGGGCGAAACCGGCGGAACGGCACATGGCCAGAAGACATTTCGTATTTGGACCGTACCAGTTGTCAATTTGTCCTCCGAGTTCGTCCGCCTCGTAAAATTCCATCATGGCTGGCGTCGTAGCCGAGTCCAGTGCGGGGTTGGCGCCGTCGGTGACGTACGATTCTACAAAAGCGGCTTCCTTGGTCAGTGCACAGATTTTTTCAAGGCCGAGCAGCGGGTTTCGCAAATGATAGAACACGCCGAAAAACAGAACGTAATCGAAGAGCCCTACGTTTTCTGGCGCGAGTTCTTCGACATCCATGATCCGTAGCTCTACTCTGGAACCAAGCAAGCTGCGTGCGATCTGGAATTCTTCGAGCTCGACGCAATCGACGGCTACCACCTCGGCGCCTCGGCGCTCCATCTCAAAACTGCACCAACCCGTCCACGCCCCAACGTCCAGCACCCGTTTCCCTTCAAGGTTTTCGGGAATCGGGAACGATGAAAGTCGCTCTTTGAGGGCCTCAAGGCTATGCAGGCCACGGATAACGTTACCTTCCGGCAGCTCGATGCTATGGAACCATCCTTTTTGAGAAAGATATGCTACCTGTTCTTGAATCAGCCGCGCGAACTGGGGATTGCCGGCGAGAGGCTGATGGGACATGACAATATTGTGGCACCGTCGAACGCCCCGGTGCGAGACATCCTGTTCAGACACTCAGGGTTACCGCTTCACGGAGCGCTTTCAGGCGGTCTCGGATCTGGGCAGCGCGTTCAAAATCAAATTTTCTGGCTGCTTCGCGCATTTGCTCTTCGAGTTCCGTCAAAAACTTTTCTTTATCCTCCGGACTCATGGCCTCTAGCTCCTTATCCTCAGGCTCCAGAGGCACGGTTACATAGTCAGCCTCCGTTACAGCAACCAGGCTCATGTCGACCGGCTTGACGATGCTCTGGGGAGTGATCCCGTGTTGGGCATTGTACGCAGCCTGTATTTTACGTCTGCGATTGGTCTCCTCGATGGCCTGCCGCATGCTCTCAGTGATTGAATCCGCATATAGGATCGCTTTGCCATGCACATTTCGCGCCGCTCTTCCGATCGTCTGGATAAGAGATCCGCTCGAGCGCAGGAAACCCTCTTTGTCGGCATCGAGAATCGCCACCAGTGAGACTTCGGGCAAATCCAGACCCTCGCGCAAGAGATTCACTCCGATCAACACGTCGAACTCTCCCTTGCGCAAATCACGCAAAATTCTGACACGGTCTAGCGTGGAAACCTCTGAATGGAGGTAACGGCAACGGACGCCGACTTCTGAATAATACTCCGCCAGATCCTCCGCCATACGTTTCGTGAGCGTGGTCACCAGCACGCGTTCGTTTCTCTCCGCCCGCAGGCGGATTTCATGGAGCAGGTCATCCACTTGACCCTTTATGGCGCGAACTTCGATCTCCGGGTCGAGTAACCCGGTAGGACGGATGATTTGCTCAACAACCACGCCACCAGTTTTCGACAGTTCGTACGGCCCCGGTGTGGCGGAAACGTAAACAACCTGGTTAACGCGGTTCTCGAACTCTTCGAAAGTCAGGGGGCGATTGTCCAGGGCGCTTGGCAAGCGAAAGCCAAACTCCACCAGTGTTTCCTTCCGGGACCGGTCTCCGTGATACATGCCGTGCAGTTGAGGGATTGTCTGGTGGCTTTCATCGATGAAAACAACCGCGTCGTGAGGCAAATAATCCAACAGCGTTGGAGGTGCCTCCCCGGCAAGTCTGCCGGAAAAGTGGCGGGAGTAGTTTTCGATGCCATGGCAGTATCCGATCTGGCGGATCATTTCCATGTCGAACATAGTCCGCTGGTGAAGCCGCTGAGCTTCGACCAGCTTGCCTTGTCTTTCCAGTTCCGCGTACCACCATTTCAGCTCCGCCTCAATGCTGGCGAGGGCCTTCTCACGGGTTTCCTCGCTCATTACATAATGCGTCTTGGGATAAATCGTCAGCTGTTTATAAGTCTGCTTCACCTCGCCAAATAAAGCATCTATTTTTGCCAGGGTGTCGATCTCGTCGCCGAACAGCTCAATGCGGTAAGCGTAGTCATCGTAAGGGGGAAAGACTTCTATAACATCGCCCCGAACCCGGAAGGTGCCGCGTCGAAAGTCAAGGTCGCTGCGTTCATATTGAATCTCGACAAGCCGTTTCAGAATCTGTTCGCGCGGGACTCGCTGTCCTTCTTCAAGCCGTAACAGCATGCCATAGTAAGCCTCCGGGGATCCGAGCCCGTAAATGCAGCTCACACTTGCGACGATGATGCAGTCACGCCGCTCGAACAAGGACTTTGTTGCCGACATGCGCAACTTGTCCAGCTCTTCGTTAATTGTGGCTTCCTTCTCGATATACACGTCTCCGGAAGGAATGTACGCCTCGGGCTGATAGTAATCGTAATAGCTGACGAAGTATTCTACGGCGTTAGACGGGAAAAAACTGCGAAATTCGTGGTAAAGCTGTGCGGCGAGAGTCTTGTTATGGGCCAACACCAGGGCGGGATGTCCAACCTGTTCTATCACTTTAGCTATGGTGAATGTCTTGCCGGACCCTGTTACTCCAAGCAGTACCTGGTGCTTTTCCCCCTCAAGCAGACCCCTGACCAACTGCTCAATGGCCGTCTCCTGGTCCCCACGTGGTTGATAGTTCACGGCCAGGCGAAAGCTCATATTTCCAGTATAGGAACTCGCGGGCTGGGGCTTAGCCGCGCCTCGCAGGCGGCGTTAAACTCGCACCCAATGAGGGCTGCCAGCGATTGTACGTACATCCATACAAGCAAGGCGATAGCGGCCCCGATGCTGCCGTAAAGGACGTTATAGTCAGCTATATGACGTACGTACCAACTGAATCCTGCTGTTGCGCCAAGCCATAGCGCCGTGGATACGATTGCGCCAGGGAACACGAATCGCCACCTCTGTCGCCGGTTCGGGGCGACGTAATAGATCGTCGCTGTAACCAGCATGACGGTGCCCAGAGCCAATCCGTAACGTAGAGTCCTTCCCGCCACTAAAACCCAGCCTTTTAATTCCGCTCCGGCTGGAATGACCCCAATAGCGCTGAGCATGTGCTGCTCCACCCGCGCGCCGAATAGCACCAAGGCGCTTGCTCCCACACCCGGGATAGCGGCTGCCACCACCAACAGAATCGAAACTCCCTGATGCAACACAAAGGATCTGGGGGCCTGTATGTCGTATGCAGCCCGAAATCCTTCCATCAGGCTCTTGATCACGCCCGATGCTGCCCATAGGGAGATGACAGCGGCGCCGAAAAGTAAAGTTGCCGGCCGCCGCCCGGTCGCCCGAAAGTGCTCGTACACAAGATGTTCTGTTCCCGGGGGAGCAACCTGATGGAGAGCTTTGAACAGGATCTGTGAAACCGGCGCTGCCTGTATCTGAACCAGAATCGTCGTCATGACGGTCATTGCCGGGAGAAAGGACAATAACGCCGAATACGCAACGCCTTTTGCCACACCGAGACAGTTGTGTTTGTATGCCAGCACAAATGAGCGGTGCAATAACCTCCAAAGCTCACGAAACGTATAACCAGGCTGGCCAACCGGGTTCACGGGTACGTTATCTGGACGGCCTGCTGGCTGCCCGGAGGGCGCGTTCATAGCCGCAAATTACATGACAGATCAGATCGTCGAAGAACCGTCCAATGTGGTGTTCTAGTTCTTCTTCTGCATAAATTTCCACAGAGCTTTGGGGAATTCCCTGGTCGCGGACGAAACCAATCATGCTGTCTTTAATGATTTGCAGCGCTCGGACCACTTCACGGAGCGGGATGGATTGTTCGAAACGTTGTTCGCCAAGGCGTTCGTAACGCCTCGCCAGTTCGTCACGGCGGTTTGTGGTGAGATACTGCCCGAGGTTCTTCAAAACATCCTGGGCTCTATCGCTAAGTTCTGCCGTCGGTAATTTCTTCAGCTCCACCAGCTCTGGTTCCTGGTAGATCCGTCGAAGTACTCTTTGGCTGATTTGCTCGGCATGGTCTTCGATCATTTGTACCAGTGTTGCAACGCGCATCCGTCACCTCCACGGCCCTCATTTCGTCCAGCCTAGCGTTTGCCAAATTTCACTACCCCTTCGCCTTTCATTGTGGGGCAGGGGGGCCGCGAGTTCAAGCTCGTTGGGCCATGTCGGCCCCGGATTGGATTATTATTTTCCGCCCAACTGACGGAGTACCGAATTCACCACTTCTCGAGAGGCTTCAACCAAAGGTATTTCCCCACAGGAATCCAGCATCGTAGCTCTTGCGATAGCAGTGTTTAAAGATCGAAGTAAGTCCTGCCGACCTTGCGTTGAAGCCAGGTTCTGGGCTAAACGCAGAGCTTCGTAGTCTTCGATTCCTTGCCTGAGCAGTTCCCAGCGCATGCTGTCCAGAGGGCCGTTTTCTCCGGGGTAGAGAAAGAACATGTCCCCCGAAGGCCATTTATACCTCGGCTGGTTCCATATGTTTTCAGGGAATGCGTTTACAGCCCAACGAGTGTAGCCCCGCAGGCCGTATTTCGCTGTAATCCATCCGAACATTCGGGGATCTCGCAAAGAGGAGAAAATAAAGGTATTCGGCGAGCGTGGTTCGCAAGCCGTATACCAAGTCACCAGTTGCCCGTTCTGCATCATGGTCTTCACCATGGGCGCGTAGGTGTTTTTCCAAGCCTCGGGATTATACAGGTCGTCCCAGTACAATACCACTTCGTTGTCGCCACCTGCCTGAGCGTGCCCGCCTGACATGACAAGGCGAAAGCCGGAACCTTCCTTCGCAATGAAATCGAACAATTGGTCCATGATGCGTTTCGGTTTTTCATCGAACCCCAGATAGGCCAGCCTCCACCAGCCTTTTTGTTCGAGATGAGATCGCAGCGCTGGGAGGAAGACCTTCCAGGCAGCAGCCCACTTGGCGTCCCCAACTTGTAATTTCTCCGTGCGATAGATCCCGGCTTTAGTATCCAAATAGCGGATGCTGGCATCGGGCGTACCTCCCGGGCCCTTGACCATAGCGTACATATCGATCTTTTGCCTGACACCCGCATGTATCATGGTGCTCACGTAGCGGTCGAAGATGCTAAAGTCCCAACTGAACCGGGATTCCTGGCCGGGTTCCCATTCACCCGGGTATTTCCACTCCACCATGGCGGGAAATTCGTAACCAGTTTGGGAGTTCCACGGGTCGTGGATAATCGATGTCATTATGGATTTTTCGCCGTGTTGAGCCAAGTTTTCCGCGTAGAGCGTTAGCAACCGCCAGTGCTCCTCAGACCATAATTTCACCTTGTGCGCGCGCGCTACTCCATTCGGATCTTGCCAGATGTTTAAATAGTAGGAGTAATCGGGTGGGTCCGGTAGTGCAGCGTTGAGCACTTCCACTTCGAGAGGAACATTGAGCGACTCGTTGGCCGCGATCAGCTTAATCGTTCCGGAATAGGTACCCGGAGTAGCGTCTCGGGGCACATGCAAAGTAATCCAGACCGGCTGGGCGATATTCGCTGGTAAATGGCATGTAGCGGACTCGGTCAGAGGATCGGCTGTATATTGTCCCGTCTCATCCACTGGTATATATGCCCCGAAACGGACCCGGAGAGCTTGCGCCGGTATTATAGAGTTTCCCGGGCCCCGTAGTGGGGTTTTTTCGTAGCGCAGATCGGCGTCGCGGTTATTGCGACATGCGAGCTGACCGGATAAGTACTCGTTTTGGCAGCCTGTCAGACGGATTGTGCGGTTGTCAGGGTTTCGCGAAAAGGACCCAGCAAAGACGCGCGTCTCTATGGGAACCTTCCACGCTTCGAAACCTTTAGGAACGAGAGTTTGCGCAACACATAAGCTGGAAAATCCGGCAATTGGAACAAGTAGCCTGAATTTCATAGACAGCTATCATACTAACGAGCTTAGGTGGAAAACTCCAGTGTGGAGGTCTTGATTTAAGAGGTGGGTTTGTTGGTTATTCTTATTGTGACCTGACCAAAGGGGTTCGGGCGGCGGACCGCAATAGCGTGGTCCGCCACCCAAGGTCTAAGATTTTTCCTGCTACCACTCCAGGCGTGCTGAAAACTGAATGATGCGTGGATCGTTCGGTTGAATGCTGAGGTCCTGCAAGCCGGTTGAGCTGCTAGGTGCGGGATCCAGCGGGTGATTGAGCGCGTTGAAGAAGTCCGCCGTGAACCGGAGCTTCATCCTCTCCGTAATGAAGAAATTCTTGAATAGAGAGATGTCTTGATTCCACTGGCCCGGTCCCCGGAAGAAATTTCGTGAGTTCCAGTTCAGCATGTCGGTGATGGTGGTGTAACGGTAAGTGCCGTCGGCGAGCCTCTGAGGGATCCGGTTGTCGAAGTTGTCGCCCACAGGATGCAAAACACGCTTGGAACGGTCTACTGGCACTAGTGCCTGGAGCTTTGCTTGATCGACATTAGTTGCCTTTGTCGGGTCCAAATCTCCTTTAAACCAGAGCCTTTGTGTTCGACCGGCGTATGTCATGGTCAGACGCTGGTCGGCGGAAAGCGTTGGATCGCCAAAAAGATACCTGCTGGAGTCAACACCCATCCACAGCCCGCTGCGCCATTCACCAATGAACGCAACCTGCCACCCGCCGATGATCTGGTTCAAACCGCTGGAAACATTGGTTCCGAACTTCTTTCCCTTCCCAAAAGGCAGATCATAGACTCCATTCCAGCGTATGCGGTGTGCCGGAATTGAGTCGGAATTGGCGTAACCCAGCCGCAAACGCTGAGAGTCGCTGAGGTTGGGTTCGCCCATAATCACGATATTCTCAGGGACGGCGTAGTTGGTTCCGCTTCCACTGGAATTTATATTGCTCGCCCCATATGTGAACCCACCTGCGTCATTAGTCGTCATGGCGTGTGAAAACGTGTAAAACCACTGGAAGGCAAGGCCGTTAAAATAACGGCGCTCCAGCTCAATTTGAGCCGATTGGGTGTTGGAAAAGCCGTTGTGCCGAATCGGTGCTGAGCAACAGCCGCTGGTCCAGTTGGGATTAGCGCGCCGTAGGTCTTGGTTGGTCGGCGCCAGCAACCCGGTTCTGGCCTGATAATTCCATTGCGACTCAGCATCATTCCAGCGCCAGCGCTGTTCCAAATTGTTGCCGTGGTTTCCAATGTAGCTCAACCGCAAAGCTGTCTCCTTCATCAGCTCGCGCTCAATGGTAAACGTCCACTCCTCCATCTGGTTATCCCTCCAGGTGTGGAAGTCCCAGGGCATAAAACTCTGGGCAGAGGAGGGTAAAGGCACTATCCCCTGCACATCCACTGTAGCTTTACCGACGTAATCGTTGGGACTGGGCACGGAAGATAATGCGTATACCCAGTTCTTCCCATTTTGGGTATCAATAGAGTTTTCGAATCGGAGGTTGAGCGGTGGATTGGTCCGTGAGCTCTGTAGAATTTGGGAAAGCGGCATCGGCCAGTAGTACATGCCGAATCCCGCGCGGAGTACAAACTTATTGGTGAGACGATAGGCAGCGCCGAGGCGGGGCGCGAAGTTGTTATTGTCCGCGGGGAGCAGACCCGACGGGAAACCAGCCTCACGCGCTGTCTTCCAGGTTAGTCCGCGCGCTGCCCAGGAGGCTAGCACAGCCGGCGGAATGCCGGGGATATCTTCCATTCGCGTATTGTCGGGGGTTACCACCTCCATTTTGCCGATGTAATTCCTGATGTCGAGGTTGACAAGACGGTTGTATTTCTCGTGGTACACCGTCCACTTGTCCCAACGCAGACCAAGATCCAGGGTCAGCTTGGAACTTACCTTCCAAGTGTCCTGAAAATACAACCCGATTTCTTTTTGCTGGAAGTAGAAGTAACCGCGGTTGTATTGGTTCGAAAGGTAAGTGGGCAAGCCGAGCAACATGCTAGCAAAGCCAGTGCCTGTAAACGAAACAGCTTGTTGACCTACAGGGTCATATAGCGCGGTCCAAGAACCATAGAAGGAATGTGATCCCTGGGCTTGCTGGAGTTCGCGCACGTTGTTATATTCCTGACGACCCTTGAAGCCGAATTTAACAGTATGTTTGCCTTTGATCCAGGTCGTGTTATTATCCAGCTGGAATTGGGTCAAGTTTTGGTTATGGTGGTTGTCTGCATCCCAGCAGCCCCAGTAGTAAAAGGGACTATCGGAGCAAATGGTCGGCCAACCGGTCACGCCAAATGGATTAGGGAATCCCAACTTGCTGGCCCAATTGGTTTTGTCTGCCAACGTGCCGGAGTCTAACGTGGACCTGTGAGCGGAGGCCTGAAATTCGTTCAACAACGTGGGCGAGAACACATGGTTCCAGCGCACAAACGCAGAATTCATGGTTGAATCTGACCGGCTGGTTCCTCCGGCATCCGACGTTCCCGGCGGAGGATAGCCATATACACCGCCGTACACCCTGTTCGGTCGCAAGGACCGGGTAAATCGCCCGGAAAGGTTGTCTTTTTCAGAAAAGACCTGGTCGAGTTTTACGGTGTAGGTGTTGATATCAAGCTTGCTCGGATAGTATGCCGTGAAGTTCGGCTCGGTCCAAGGATCAGCATTTGGATCAGTTGGCGCTGCCGAAACACTACGCATTACTTTCGCTATCGGGGCTATCCTGCCCGCGGGTATTTTATTGTTGGAGAACGGTAAGCGAACCCCCTGCGCATTGGTAGTCAACGGGTCGTAAATAATGATCGGGTTGTAATCGTAATCTTTTGCCCCGCTGAAGTCGCCGTTCCAGATTGCATCTGTAGGCGCCTGCGTCCGGGCAAACTGAGCCTGACGTTGTCTCTGCCCTTCGTAAGCAAAAAACCAGAAGGTCTTGTTCTTGATAATCGGGCCACCTGCCGATATTCCGAACTCATTGCGAATATATTGTGGCTGCCGGAAAGTCTCGCCTGGCGCTGGCAAGTCCTGCCGTTGGCGAGCGCGCAAACCGCCAAAATTGTTGCGATGCGTCCAGAAGGCTGAGCCGTGAAACTCGTTCGTCCCGCTTTTGGAAACCAGAGTTACCGTTGCGGGGCGGGAATACTGAGCTCCAGAACCGGCCGTTTCTATGCGGTATTCCTGGATAACGTCCAAACCAGGCTGGACGCGCGAAATTCCGCCACCGAACCGGTCCACCAAGGAAATTCCATCCAACAACATCTCGGTTGAACCGACCTTCATGCCGTTGGTCCTGGGATTGCCGCCACCCTCTACCCCAGGAGTAAGGTTAAATAAACCGGTAATGAATCTTCCGTTGAGCGGCAACATTTGGATGCGCAGTGCGTCCTTGACATCTGACACCTGCATGCCTTCGGTACTGACTACCGGCGCAGCGCCGCTCACTTCAACAGTCGCCTCCAGTGTGCCAACCTCCATTTGTGGATCAATGGTGACGGTCTGCCCTGCTGCGACAGTCAACGATCCTTCCCACTTCTTGAACCCGGAAGCTTCTACTGTTAGGGTGTAGTCCCCGATGGGAATGCTGCCGAAGTAATAGAAGCCTACTCCCGAACTTTGCGTGGTACGGACTACGCCTGTGGCCGTGTTTTTCAAGATAACTTTTGCTGAGGGAACTGCTGCTTTTGTGGCATCGAGTATCGTTCCCTGCACAACGCCGTTACCTGTCTGCGCTGCCAAGGGAAGACTAAACACCAAAAGTATAAGCGAAAACTTTCTTGCAAGCTGGATATATCCGCCCATTTCCAACCTCCTTTTTAGGAAGAAAGTAATGCATCAGGCAGTCATTGTCAAGATACTTGGCAGCATTATTTTGCTTAAATACTATTAATTAATAAAAGCACATTGCCTCTCGCCGGCAACGTGACGTTTTCTGCATTAACGGCTCTTCATTACATGTTCTTCTTCAGTTGACGGTGCGGTGCTTTCTATTGACGTTTTTCTGAGTTAACTATTGGGCGAAGTTAACTCGGAAGCCGGTGGTAAGTAGGACGTCATTCCGCAGCCTTCCAGGAACGGGATTGGTGAAGTACCGGTCAGTTACCGACGCCTGCCACGCCAGCCATTTCCTGATGCTTGTCGCGGCAGTAAGATCGAAATTCATGCGATATTCACCGACAGAAGTACGGTTGTTGAATAAACGGAAGGACTGTCGCAATGCGGTAACAGCGTTCAATTTATATGTCCAGTCGTTTCCCAGATAAATTTCTGCTGAATGCCTTGTTAGTGGGGTACTGAAACGGTCCATATCATAGTCGGCGCCGCACTGTAAATCCAGGCGAGTCCGCTCATGGTGGAGGGTTCGGACGCCTGCCCCGCCTCCTAGCACGAATCTCAGATCCAAATTCTGGAAGCGATCGTATTCGTAGTCATTAAACACGTTGAAAAAAAACCGCCCGCCCGCATTACGATCATAAGCCCAACCGCCTCGTAAAGCCTTAGCGGTTGCGGCCGTAATTTTGTCTATCGTAGCTGTCGAGTAGATCTGATTAAAATGGAGTGACGTTTTGTCTATTCGGGTCGTACGGGAACCCATGAATGCGCTGGTAAACGTGTTGGTATGTGCGTTGCCTCGTGCCGTTGCGAAGCCCAGATCCACATAACCAGTCCATAGGCTAAATATCGCCGGATTCCGTAAGCGTTCGAAAGCTGCCTGCTCGTCTGCGTTCCGAATAGTGGCGATTTGCCCAAGAGGCACCGAAACACTGTTTTCCGCTGTGCCCACCACCACGCGGCCTTCCACGGTGTGGAGAAAGCCGTAGAAGCAGTTTTCGTCCGACGTTACAACGGTGAGGGGCTGGTCGCTATCCAGAGCATTTACGGCGGTCCAGGCGACAGTGATCTGACCCAACAGGTCAGTCTTGACAATGAGTTTTCCACCATTTTTGCTGACGATTTTCCCTGTGATTCTGTCGCCGTTTTTCAGGATCACTTCATCTGCCGCCGAGCGCACCGGGACAAGTGCACAAATTACAAAACATAAACCTTTAATAAGGCGGACTAGCGCTGCGGTCAGAATGTCGCGCATACCCTCGATCATAATTCATTCGCGACTATGGGCCCGGAGCAGGATAGTTACCTGCAAGATCAGGCTTTTACCGCGCGAAATAGCCTTGCCGTGTGCGCACACGAATGCCAGGGGAGAGCACGCGCACCTTGATCTGCCGCCAGCTCCCGTCGAAGTTTTGGTTGGAGGGGTAATACGCCATACTGTACACGCTGCGCAGCTCCTCGGCAACCATTGCATACACTGGCTCAAGATCTCGTATTGACCGAGCTTGGAACACCCGTCCACCCGTTGTTTCCGCGAGCAAGGAAAGATTCGACTGGGCCTTAACTGCCCACGGTGGTGGAGGAACCAACGTGAAAGGGCTCAAATAAATCGGGTAGATAATAACGTTCATCAAAGCGGCGGCCTGACGGAGTTTATGCAGGGGCACTTTGGAAGGGCAAACTTCTCCTTGGATCTGGTTGTCCAACCCGTCGCTGATTACCACCAGGGCATTACGCTCATCGGGGCGATGCATTAACTCCTGGGCGTAGGAAAGAACAATAATGTCGTACAGGGGAGTTCCTCCGCCCACGTCGGGAATTGCGTCGACGCTCGCAAGCAAGGCGTTACGATCCGTGCCTAAAGGCGCAATTACCTGAAAGAGCTCGTAAGCCAGAGCATAAATAGCTACACGGTCCTGAGGGCGGCTGACCCTTATAAACTGGCGAGCAGCTTCTTTCATCGCAGGCCGATCCTTCTTTGTGCTTCCGCTGAGATCAAGAAGCAGTACCAGATTAAAAGGAACCTCCTCGGATCCGGCGAAAGCTACCTTTTGCCGCACCCCATCTTCCAAAAGTTCAAAATCTTCCGGAGTCAACCCTGTAACGGGACGCCCCTGGGCATCGAACACGGCGACTTGCAGGTTCACCATGCGTACTTCGGAGCGGAAAACAGGGGCGCCTTGTCCCCCATGTGTTGTGGTACTTTCCGTGTGGGCTGGTGTTTGAGCCTTGGGTTTGTTTATCCTCAGCTTCCCAGCAAGGAGATCTTCAATAACGGCAGGTGCTTGCCAAGGCAGCTTGACCGGCGAGTCCTCTGGCACGGCCATATCTTCAAGTGAGATGCGCCTGGGGGAAACTGCGTGTATTCTTATCTCGCCATAAGTAACCTTTTCCTTTGGGAGCTTGTCGCTCAACTGCCACACAGTTTTGTATCTTCCCAGTTCGCCTTTCCAGCGCGATACCTTCAAACCCTTAGGAAGTGAAATTTCGCGGGGTTCGTTTTCTGACTGGATGGTGAAACGTGTTGCCTCCCAAGGAGCAGTAAGTAAGACTGTGCCGCTTGACGTCCGAAGGTCTGCGTACGGGACCATGCCCGTCAGTGAGATGGTCCCGGCTTCTGTTCGTGCTTCCAATCCCACTCCGTAAGGGATTTCCAGCTCAAGGTGGATCTTTGCGCCGTCATCCGGGTGGCATTCAATAGTGAGGAGGTCTTTTCCCTGGGTAATAGTCCGGTCCTGGGGTCGAATGGGACGGGTGGGGCTAACGGTCCGGATCTCCACTCTGCTCACACGCTTTACTCTTGCCGAAATGTCCCCGGTCGCGTTGAATACACGCACAGTAAGTGCGCCTTGTGACACCGACAAGAGTGTAAGCGTGAGGGCAGCAACTGTGGTAAACCGAGTCATCGAACGGGCTTTGTCCCGGTTATGGAAGGCTGCCTCCAGCCGGGATCTATGAATGAAAGCATGGAGGCGGACTCCCGGTCCAAGTATACATACGTGCGCGGATGGGTTCGGACCAATGATGCAGGCGTGTCTGTGGAAATCGGACCTTCCAGAGCGCGTTGCACGGCCCTTGCTTTCCGCTTTTCCGGCACAGAGCAGATCAAGTATTCAGCAGCCAGCAGGGCGGGGCAGGTCAGGGTTAGCGCATCAGGTGGGACGGAAGCAAGATCAGGGAAGTGTCCTTCATTTACTTGCTGCCTGCGGCAGGCTTGGTCGGTAGTGACGCGTTTGACAAGGTATGGGTCATCGCGAACTGCGACGTGCGGGTCATTGAAGGCGATGTGACCGTTCTCGCCAAAACCAAGAAAACTGATGTCAATAGGGCCGGCTGTCAGCAGGGAACTGTAGCGGCGGCACTCTTCAACCAAATTCGCAGCGTCGCCTGCCAGATAATGGACCTTGCCTGGGTGAACCCGTTCAACAACGTGCTCTTTCAGCCATCGCCGGAAACTCGCGGGATGAGAAGCGCTGATCCCTACGTATTCATCCATGTGGAAAAGTTCCACCCGTTGCCAGTCTATCCCGGGGTATTGGGTAAGGCTCTCGATGACCTCGTTTTGCGAAGGTCCCGTACCTATGATGATCCTTGTAGAACCGCGCTCTTTGAGAATTCGCTTTATGATAGCGGCAGCTTGCGCGGCGGCTGCGATACCCAGCCGCACCTTGGATTCACAGATTCGCACAACCAGACGGAATTCAATGGGCTGCTCAACTTCGGACCTCATGGTGTGCATCATAACTTAATGTGGCGCAGACACGCTGTTCGCTGTAATTTCTCTCTTTCACCGAAATACGATGTACGCTCTTGCCCTGACGAGCCATTTTAGTGCGCTAGCGACGGCCATTTTATAATGACCCGGAAGGCGCCAATGCAAAACAGAATCCGATGGACGACACTTCTGTTGGTTGTACTCGACCTGGCTGCATGTTTTCTTTATGCGGCGGAACAGGGAATTGTGGTCTCACCCCGCATTACCATCGATGGGCAGCCAGACTACACTGACCTGGGGCGGTTCGTTGCGTTTTTCAAAAGCAAAGGTCTCAAAGGTCAGGATCTAGCAATTGCATTATGGCAGCACTTGAGCGGTAAAGAGACCGGACTGTATCACTTCAATGAGATTTTTGACGGTCCGGACACCGATTATGCTCTCGGCAACAGCCGGGATGCGCTCAGGAATATGAATGTTCACAATCATGGATTTTGCGGGATCCAAGGCCCGGTCTTAGAAGGGGTTTTTCGTGCAGCCGGGTTTGATGCGCGCAGTTTCGGGGTTCCTGCCTGGTCGCATGTGGCGACCGAAGTCTTTTATGACGGCCAGTGGCATTATTTCGACCTGGACCTTCGGGGCGCTCTGTTGCGTGCCGACGGGGTTGTCGCCTCTGCTGCCGAAGCCCGGGCGGACAAACTTCTGTGGACTAACCCCGTACGGAAAATTGAACCGTTTTTCCCCAACGTCGTGCCAAAGTCCATCGGGTTTGAGAAGTTTTCCACCCGCCCCCTCGACATGCAGTACCACTGGAGTGTTCGCGGTTGGACTACAGACTACGTTCTCCGTCCCGGAGAATTATTAACCCGGTGGTGGCAAAACCAGGGAGGGCGCTGGCACCACTCTCCCACTTATACAGGATGGATGCGCACCTTGCTCGAGAAACCGCCGCGAGGCATAAAACCAAATCACGCCGACTTCAGCATATGGGGGGTGGGATCCTCTCTGATGCTCTACCGCCCGGACCTTACTGACGCTACCCGGGATGTCGAATTGGGCGCGTTTGCCATACAGAACTTGATCCCATCGCCCAAAGGGCTCACCACCGCTCAATCCGGAAGCGGATGGGTAGTCTTTGAGGTATTGAGCCCGTACGTCATCGTTCCCATCATGGACGACTTGGATGAACCCAACAACACGGCTTTGAACCGCGACGCTGCGACCGTGATGATCGACGCTTCTAGAGCGGTGCAGGCTGCGGTCAGCACTGATGGGGGTATGAACTGGAACTCTCTAGGCAGGTTGGAAAACCGAAACCGCTTCGATCTAACCCGTTTCGTCCGGGGAACCTACAGGTACCTTATTCGTTTAGAGATGAACGGCGAGCCTGGGGTGGCTGTGCTGAAAACCATTGAGCTTCGCACGTGGGGTCAGGTTGCGCCGATCTCCCTTCCACGCCTCAAGAAGGGTAGGAATGTAATCCAACTGGCGGTGAACGACTCCCGGGGACTGCCTACCCGCCTTTTACCTATGTCTCCAGACCTCGGAAACCGACGCGATGTAGAAAAATACGGAATCCACATTCGCGGGACCTATAGACCTGAACAGACTACTCAACGCTTGGTGGGCGAGGCGATGGTGCCAGTTGTGGCCCCACAGGGACAACTGATTCAGTGGCTAACGGTGGGTGGCATGTTCCGCGCTTATCACTTGAGGCAGGCTCACTTGACAGCCAACCGGATGGAGATTGCTACTGAACCACAAGGGCCATTCCGGACTGTTTACGGTGCCCTTAATACCGTACCGGACTGGAACCAGCACTGGCACTACGCTATGGACACCGATGTAGTACTTGACCGTCCCAGCCACGCTGTTTATGTCCGGTACACGGGTAATCCAGGCTGCAACGCCATACGAATCTACGCCCATTGTTTGGACAACAAGCCTGTGAACACCGGCGTAATGCGCATTACGCACGATTATTTCCTTGGTGATGAACGAATCCTCAAGTCAGTAGAACTTCCAGCGGCAGGCGGAGTGTACACCATTGACTGCCCTGTTGAGCCCACTAACCATGCCTTCACATTTGAAGTTCCTCACGCCAAACGTTAGGAGCTTACCGGTCGGCCGCAACAGGTCAGACCGCACAGAGAGCGCTCTCAGAGGCGGATCTTTTGTCACGATAAAGAAATTTGTCTGCCCTTCGAAAGAGATCTTCGCTGGTTTCACCAGGTTTCCGCTCGACGGTTCCCACGGACACGTGCACCTCGACACAGGCTGGCCGGCCTTCTACCACGATGCGAAACACTCCACCACACTTTTCTGCCAACTCCTTAGCGTGGAGCATCGCTTCTTGGAGGTTACACCCGTCCAATATTACAAGGAACTCGTCTCCACCCCACCGGCATACCGTATCTTCCTTTCTGACATTGTTGGCCAGGCGCTGCGCGAAGGTTCTGAGGACCTGGTCGCCTGCCTGGTGTCCCCAGTGGTCGTTGACCATTTTGAAGCCGTCAAGGTCAAGTAACACAAGAAAAAAGGGCTTGTCGGAGGCGACGTACTCTTCTAACTTCTTTTCTCCTGCCACCCGGTTTCGAATTCCCGTCAACCGGTCAGTTGTGGCCAGCGCTTCCGCTCTTTCCAGTCGGTTCCGGATATAACGTATTTCCTGCCATAGGGCATCCAGCGGCTCTTGTTCTTTAGCTCTGGATGCAGAGAGGTACTTCTTAAGTTCCTCGGAACACTGGCGGAGTCTTTCAACCAAGGGTTCCTCTTTGACAAACCTCCGCAGTCTTTTTAACAGCTCCCGGTAGTGTTGCTCCAAGGTGCGATCGACCGGAATAGCGTATGTTTGCATGTTGGCGATAGCCTTGATTATGTAACGTCCCAAAACTGCCTCAAATCGCCTTTCAAAGTCCTCGATCCTCTCAAGAGACTTTCGAATCGAAATCACCAGCTAGGTGCCTCCACAGTTCTCCTTACTGCGATTTATCGGCTGATTAAACATGGTTTTTGAGGCTATTCGGCATGTGCGGCGGCTAGGACTCTAACCGGCGGTTACGAGCTGTGTGCTGGGTGCGATCGCAGCACCCGGTGTCTTGTGCTCCACCCGTAAAGGGGAAATTGCGGGAGACTGATTGCCAGTACCGAATAAGGGGATAAGCGACGGGGCGAGATCCTTCAGAACCTGCACAGGCAGGGAGCTGGTGAACCCGTACTGACTGGCGGCTTTCCCTGGAACAAAGGCGGTAATGGCGCCGAAGAAACGGTTTCCGATCATGAAAACGAAGGTTGCCGTGCGGTTCCGCACTCGCTCTCCGATAAGATGGCCTCTTGAGCTAATGACCTCAAAGCGATTATCCCCTGTGCCAGTCTTGCCCGCGAGTTCCAATACTGTGCCGTTTGGCAGCACGAAGCTACGGTAAGCTCTGCGGGCGGTGCCGCGTTCTATGACACCTACCATTGCTTTTCGCACCACCGAAACCAACTCAGGCGGGTAGATCCTCTCGCCTACCGACGGCTTGTACCGGAGGTGGGTTTCTACGGGCGTGCCTTGAGCAAAACGCAATCTCGTAATGCCCACAGTGGGATACCGAACCCCGTCATTCAAAATAACCCCGGCTAACTCCGCCAGTGCGGCAGGGGTATCGCCAGAACTACCGATGGCCGTGGCATAAGAAGGAACCAATGAGCCGAATGGAAATCCTTGGCGCTTCCAAGAAAGGTAGATTTGCTTAAACGCGTCAATTTCCAAAATGGTAAGGATCCGGCGGTCCTGTGCATTCTTTCGCCCGGGCTTCCGCAGCCACTCATACGCCTCTTGACGCTGCGGCCCGCTGATCCTGGTGACTTCCTCCAAGCTAGCGCTGGGGTGCTTGCTGAGGAAAGAGAGAAGCCACAGTTCCAGCGGGTGAAGGTGAGCCAAATATGCGCGGTCGGCAAGACTGAAACGATCGGGCCCATACTGCTGGTAAAGCTTTTCGATCGCGCTATCGGAGAGATGCGCCCCCGGTAGCCGCTTTTTCAGAAAAGCCTTGAACGCATCCAAATTGCCATCGGGCGCCACCGACCGGAAAATGACCACTGCCCGCAGAGGGGTCAAGCGTTGATCTGAACCTACCGCGGCCAGTATTCCGTCTAGATCCAGGCCATGGTACTTTTGATAAAACCGCCGCAAAAATTCCCGGCCCTCCATATCGGCAAAGCGGGCGAGATATTCCATTCTCGCCGGATTGTCTGGGTTTTCAAGGACTTCCGGAGTAAAACCGGGCAGACGGTTCATGTAATACTTCACTATGTCTCTCATGAGCCGGATAAAAACCAAGTTCACGGAGCGCTCAAAGGCTTCCCGCACGGTTAGGATACGGGAGTTATCCTCCCTTTCGAAGTTCTGGAAAGTGTGCAAGCCGCCTCCTGTGAAAAAACGCTCTCCTGGGTTAGCCGAATACCGCCTTTCCATGGCTTGTTCCAGCATGGAGCGTAGATCGCGCTCCTTGGCTGTTAAAAGGTACTCGGCGGCCCACCGGGTCAATGGATCAGAGGCTTTTTGCACTGTCTCGCTCAACCGTTCGGGAGTCGCCTTTGCCAAGCGTCCGTGCAGCTCTGTGACGATTTCCAGATAGGTGATCAACGTTCGTAGTTTGGCTGTAGAACCCAGTTCGAGCTTTGTTCCCTCGTTAATACTCAGTGGACGGTCGTAGTTGTCGGCTTGAACGCGGAGGAAGTTAGCCCCTTGACCTCGCTCGAACAACAGGAAGCTGTATATTACGGAGCTCGGATCACCTGTATTGAGAAGGCGGGGTCCCTTGAGACCGGAGGCGTCGGCGAATACAGGATCGTTCAAACGCATCAGGGTTTCGGTGACCTGCCGCTGGATTTCCCCGTCCAAAGTAGTTTCGACGTTTAGATCAAGACGGTCAAGTTCATACATTCCCTTTGTTCCGAGCATGGAGAGCAAGCGTACCCGGATCGGGTCGGTTCCTTTCCGGGTGATGAAAGAGGCGCGCGCAAACGAGGGAGCGCTCTTGCGCAGAGGGGTGAGTTCACGTCTTGCTAGGTCAGCAAGGGCGGAAGGGATGATACCCTCCCGCCCGAGGAGGCGGAGGTACGCGTCAGTGCGTGCCTCCAGGAGCTCCGGATGCTCCCTGAGGTAGCGCACAGGGCTGTTGACCGCGAGCAACAAGCTCAGTACCTGTCGGTAAGCCTTGGCTTGTTCTCTGGCCGTTGCGGGGTCCGACGGCTCCAACGATAAAACCCGGTTTACTTCTTTGAAATCTGCCCCGTACCAAGCCCATAAGCCGTCTCCAAGTCCTTGGACCTCTCCATATCCGGCGATGGCTGCCAGGGGCAACGAATTGAGATAGTCCCTCACAATCAATCTCCTGGCTTCCGTGGTGTCGGCACCCCCCTGATACGCGCGAAGCGAGGCTGAGGCCACTTGTCGGAACTTTTCGAACACGGAAGGGGTTCTGCCACCGGGCGAATGCCGGATTTTTTCTATCTGGGTCGCCAAGGTGCTTCCACCACTCAGCCGGTGGTGCCTGTTAATGGCATTAAGGCCAAGGTCGATAAATGCGCCTGCCAGCCTATCCCACTCCACCGAAGGGTTACGGTATGGATTTGTGGTATCTAATACTTCCCGATTCTCTATGAAAAGCAATGTTTTAACGACCAGTGGGGGAATAGATTCAAAATCGGGATATGTCCTCTGTGGATAGGTGGAGAGGAATATCGGGCGATGATTCCGGTCGAGGATTTGAAGCCCGCTTTGAACCTTCTCACGGTAAATTGGATACAGCCCGCGGTCCATGAGATGGACGGCTAACAAAGAGTTCCTAGCCTGAGCCTCGACGGTATATCCAGACGCCTGGAGCCGCTCCAGGAACACGGGGAGTTTGGTATATCCAAGCCGGTCATTGTAAGGGCCGTGTGTTGGATAACGAATGGAATCGCTGGGCCCTAGCGCGACGGTATATGTGAGATGGCGCGCTAGGGCGGCCAGTAGATGAGATTGCACCCAGGAAGTTCGCGCTTCAAAAATAATTACGAGAACGAAAAGACTGGAGAGGACTACTGTACGACTTGCGGCCACCCGCAAGACCTTGGAAATGACCCGCATGAAGCGCTCGACCAGAGGGTGTTTCCCTAGGTCTTCCTCGGCCCCGCGAACCAACGTTTCCCTGGACGTCAGGTACATCTCTAGACCCCTCGTTCAGTTAGATGCACCGAAAGGCGGTGTGGATACCATGAGCAAGATGGTCACAGCCTTCTCATCACCGGGAGCGACTTCGTCAGGATCTAATGAGTCTGCGGTGGTTTCCGTCTATATCCCGTTGCGAAAAAAAGAGTTGAACGGTTTACGTAGCAGTCAGTGCGCGGAAGCTTACCAAAAGAATGTCGGCCTCCAGAATGGCTCTCTTGATTTCTGGCGAAATCAGTGCTTCCAACTCCCGCTGGCGGCTTTGCTTCAGCCGGGTCGGCGCCGCTAGTAACTCACTGGTACAGCGGCCAGGGTGGCACATGAACTCGGTCACTCCATCAGGAAGTGTATGGATCAAACTGACAAGCTCCGGAATGCCAAACCGGCCCGTCATTCGGCGCCCAAGGAAATGGTCCGTAGTCCTACAGTGGTGGCGGCGTAAGATGGCGCCGTGAAGCATATTCAACCCTGGCGCTCGTAACGGCCGCCTAAGCCACGGGATCCCCCACTGCTGGGAAAGACGCGCCAGAACACATAAAACTGTCGGCAATACGTGCGTGTGCTTATGAGTATCAAGATGGCTGGGACAGATGCCGGCTTCAAAAATGCGGCCAATTTGGCGCGAAAACTCTTCATAGACGTCTAGCCGCCTTAATGTCAAACTGACAAGTAGCTCTGGAATACTGGCGGGTAGGGTTTTACCTGGAACTGACAGGGAGTCGCCGCCGATCAAGGTCAGATGACAGCCTATATCCAGGCTGGGGTTTTCGCGGGCAAGGCTTACGGCATGATCAAACGCTACGCCGTTAGCCATGAGAGTGGTGGAAGTAACAATTCCGTTTCGATGAGCCTCCAGGATGCCTTCGTTGACGTCCCGCGTGAAGCCGAAATCATCGGCATTGACAATGAGTTGCTTAGTTCTAATCAAAAGATCGATAGCTTAATCCTCAGAAATTTCTTTGGGTTAGCCCTGAAATCTTTCATTAATCCATGAAGTTCTTGCGTGGCCCCGTCCAGCGAATCGTACAAAGATGGATTAACAAGCAGTTGACCGATCGTGCCCTCGCCGGTGTTAATCCTGTTGAGTATCGTCTCCAGCTTGGCTATAGTTTGGTTGACTTCACGGTACAGTTGTTCATCCTTCAAGAATTTTCCAGCCGTACCCTTACCGGCATTGAGGTCCTCTGCGAGGCGCCGTAGTTCAGCGACGGTTCTCCGCGCGTCGTCGTAAAGAGCAGGATCGCGAAGAAGTTTCCCGACGGTCCCTTGTCCTTGCTCCACGTTCTCCATAATGGAGTCTAGGCGCTGTATAGAGCCCCGGACTTCCTCATAGAGGCGTTCGTCGTAAACCAGGCGACCTATGGTGCCTCGACCGCTGTTGACGGCTTGCGCGATCTTCAGCGTTTCGTTGACGGTTGCTGTTAGCCGGTTGTAGAATTCGTCGTCCACTAGGAATTTGCCGAGGCTGCCTTTTCCCGATTCGATTTCACCTACCAAGGCGTCAATTCTTTTCAATAAACCCCGAGCTGCAGTCAGAGCGTCATAGCCGGATTGAATGACCTCTTCGAACTCCGTGGTATCCTTGGCCGGTAATGTGCCGCCATCTTTTATGGTTATCGGGCTCCGGCCCATTGTGATATTAATAAACTTGGTTCCGAGCACATTTTCAGCGCTTATAGCGGCCTCTGAATCCTCGGGGATTTTTGCCAGCTTGTCATAGGTCACAGACATGGCGACACGGACCACTTTTCTTGGATCTTTAAGTCCGGACAATTCCACCTTGGCGACATCACCGACCACGATGCCGTTGAGACGAACTGGAGCCCCTGTTGCCAAGGAGGCGGAGTCACTAAGGTAGGTGTAGATCACGGCTCTTTTTGCAAACAGTGCCTTGCTGCCCGTCAGAAGAAAGATTAGTATGCCGAGAATAACCATGGCGACTATGGCCATGATCCCTACTCTTAACTGCGCCCATTTGACTTTCTTCGCAGACGGCATAGTGTATCCACTTATCTCTTAATAAATTTCACCAAGTAAGGATCTCGGGCCGCTTCAAACTCGCAACGTTCGCCTTCAAAAACAATACGGCCTTCCCTCAGCACCATGAGACGCGTGCGTCTCTCTGTGGATGACCCGTTACGGAGAGGTTCTAAACATCCACTCTCCGGATTGTAACGGAAATTGGCCATCCAAGCACCATCTTGGTAACGGTGGGTGACAACAACTGTGGTGGCTTTCCGGGTATCGCGCTCTTTGATGATGAGAGTGACGATGGTATAAGCCGTGATGGGATCAAGTCCTGCAGTAGGCGAGTCGTACAAAAGCAGCGCAGGTTTACTCGCAATGGCGCGGGCGATGCCCACGCGCCGCCGCATCCCTCCAGAGAGCTCACTGGGGAGTTTGTCCATCGTTTGTTCCAGCTCGACGAACCGTAGCGCCTCTTCTACCCGTTCGCGCACATCTTCGAGGGGTCTTGGAGCGGCTTTCTGGTTGACCAATGGGTAGGCCACGTTCTCTTCAACGGTCAGCGAGTCGAATAACCCCCCTTCCTGAAATAACACGCCGATACGTGCGCGGATGTCGAATAGCTCGGATTCGTTCAGCCTTGTAATATCTTGTCCGAAAACAAAAACGCGGCCCGAGTCTGGTTTGAGTAACCCCAGAGCGGTCTTTAACAGAACGGTTTTCCCGCTCCCCGAAGCGCCCATTATAATGCGTGTTTCGCCCTCCAAAATCTCGAAGGAAACATCCTCAAGCGCAGGCTTGTCCTCGAAATACAGCCAAACATGCTCGAAGCGGAGCACTGGTTCTGATGAGTGGCCAACCATCGAAAGTCAAAGATTTACAAAAATCCGGGTGAGGAAAAAGTCCAATACAAAGATCCATACTGAAGCTACGACCACGGCGCGGGTCGTCGACCGGCCCACGCCCTGGGTGCCACCAGTGGTTTGCATTCCAAAATAACAGCCCACCAGGGCCACAACGAACGCGAATAGGAACGGTTTGAGCAGGCCCTGTGTAATGTCGCTGTACTCCAGGGCTTGCCATGCGCTGTTCCAGTAATGTGCGGCAGTCATTTTGAGCAATGCATAAGCAATCACGAAACCACCGAACAACCCCAGAAAATCGGCGATCACAGTCAGTAAAGGTAACACTACGGCGGTGGCGACCAATCTCGGGGTAACAAGCTTTTGTATTGGGTCTGTGCCCAGTGCGCGCATGGCGTCAATCTGCTCGGTTACTTTCATCGACCCCAGTTCACTGGCCATACCAGAGGAATTCCGTCCGGCCACCATCAATGAAGTAAGCACCGGACCAAGCTCGCGAGTCAAGCTGATGGAGACTAGCTCTCCGGTTTTTCCCACCGCCCCGTACGTTGAAAGGGCCTTGGACAACTGAAGAGCCATGACCGCGCCGCTAAAAAAGCCTGTAAGAATCACGATGGGGAGGCTGCCAAATCCTATGACGTCCATCTGAAGGAAGATGTCGTCGAGATAGTGAGGACCCCGGAAAATGTTGCGAACTGCCTTAGCAGTCAGCCCAAAAAATTCCTGGACCGAAAGGACGGGGCCTTTAAGGAGATCCAACAAGAGGTTGTTCCTCCGAATTTCGATCCTACCACACAACCAGAAACTGCCCTTGTTCAGCGGAGTAGAGGTTTGTAAGCGATGCAGTCCACTTCAATTTTCATCCCAGCAGCGACGAACTTTGCCACTACTGTTGTGCGGGCTGGTTTCTGTTCTCCGAAAAATTCTGCATACACTTCGTTCATCGCTTCAAAATCAAAGGCGTCGGCCAGAAAGACAGAACATTTCACCACGTCTGCCATACTGGCGTCACAACCTTCCAGAATCCGCTGGATGTTGGACAACACAAGGCGCGTTTGCTGGCGAATGTCTCCGAAAGAAAACTTGTTTTCGACAGGGTCAATTGGGCCCTGGCCGGAAACAAAAATAAAGTCCCCTGCACGAACTGCGGGAGAATAGGGACCTCGTGGTACAGGAACACCAGCCAGAGTAAGTCTTTCGATCATCGTGTGTTGGCTCCTTAAGTTTTTAAAATAATAAACTTGTGACTAATCTGTCTTGACAATCGTACGCGAGCCGGCCGCTGGTTTCCGGCGACGTGAAGATTTTAGACCCTCCGGCGTTCCTGCATCGGAAACAGCGAGGGAATTCGTTTTCTTACGGGAGCGCCGGCGTGGCTTCGGCGCCGGTTCCGGAATCATGGATGGCTGGCCCTCGACGACGGGTTGTTTTTCTTCTTCCTCGTTTGCTACAACACCGGGCTGAGGTTCAGGAACTGCCGGAGGATAAAACTCCGCTCCCAAATACACAAGCAATCCTTTTTCCTCATCCGGCTCGACCCGTACCAGCAGGTTATCCTGAGCGTAATTCAGCAACTCGGCAAACTCCTGGAAACCATAGGCCGCCGGGGTGAAGCCAGGATGTTCTGCTTGCACCCACGCTTCCAGATCTTCTGCAAGGCACCCGTCTTCAAGCTCCAGCCTGTGTGTCTCAAGTACGTCCCGGAGTATAGGCAGGGCCTCTTCGGGCTTAGGAGCAGGCAATTCCGGTTTGATGGCCGTTTTCCTCTCAATGGTATACCGCCCCTGACCGCCTGTGATGTTGACATAGCCTGCGTTTTTCATCTTCTCTACAAAGTCAGAGAAGCTGCTGGAGCCGTATGCTTTCTCGCTGAAGGTGGCATCTAGCTGAAGCATGGTGGATTTCAGCAACCCAAGCTGGGGGCGCAGACCACGACGTTCGATTACCTGGAGCGCGCGTTCCACCAACGGCATTGCCTGAGCGATATCCAGAGGGATTCGCCTGTGGCGTGGACCGCGCTGCGCTTGATGCTGCGTTTGTTGCCTTCCAGGTTTGTCGGATTTCTGCGGCTCGTCAAGTAACGATTCGTAACTGATGAACTCGTGGCAATTTTGTTGGAGGATGGTACTGGTGAACGCTTTCCCGCCCACCACAAATACGGTCTTGCCGTATTCCTTGAGTTTGTTGACCAGTGGGATAAAATCGCTATCGCCGCTAACTATGGCGAAGGCGTTGATATGGCTATGCGTAAAGGCCATTTCAAGAGCATCCAAGGCGAGATTAATATCAGCTCCGTTCTTGTCCCCCCGGGGAGAGGGTATCCGTTGGACCATCTGGACGGCGTTGGCGGCCATCTGGCGTGTGGCGCCTTCCTGTCTGCCCCAGTTCGCATAGGCAAACTTCGCTACAATGTCGCCGCGCTCTTTGAGTGCGTTCAGCGCCAGGGAAACGTCAAATTCTCGCCCGAGCGTTGATTTTACGCCGATCTCGATGTTGTCGTAGTCTACAAACACCGCAATGTTCAATCTATCTTGCATGTTCTTTTCTCGAAGCAAACGCCGGACAGAATCACAAGGCCAAGGGTAGGAATCTTGTTCTCCAAGATCCCGTTCGCGATCAACTCTGGGTTCTGTCGTTGGCCGGTAAAAATGCCTCCATGCTCCTATCGCGCTAATAATGTTGCGCGATCATTACCTCTGCCGCCGCGGATATAGCCCTCCCGTTTCAGCCTGGTGAGAAAAACCCGGATCTTGGGTCCCATACCGTGCTTGTTCCACAGCAATAAGAAGCTGCTTCTCAGGCGCGTACCGAACATACCCCGAAGCGCATCGGAAATCTCTCTCAGCGTAGCACAGGTGCGCAGGACGCCCGGAGTGTGTGTTACAGATTTCCAGGAACATTGTGGAGCAAAACTCCGTAGCCGCCGAGCGCAAGAGGTGAACAGTGGGACGAGATGAATGTCTACCCACAGATTGCGCAAGCCTTTCTCTATGAAAGATGGCAGCGCCGATTCGCGCTCCTGCCGCTGATACACCTATGGCCGGTTTCGGCCACTGAGTATTTCCTCATTTATATTGTAGCCTGCCGGTTGAGGGTGGCTACATCGAGCACCATGCCGTACGGAAGGACGGAAAAACGGAAGGCTATTCGAATGAGGGACCTCTATCCGTCAACCAGTCGGGCCGTTTAAGAAGTTCGCGCGGCCTACTCCCGTCCGGAGGACCAATAATGCCCTCCCGCTGCATCATGTCCAAAATGCGAGCTGCGCGTCCGTAGCCGAGCCGTAAACGCCGTTGGAGGGTCGACGTGGACGCCTTCCCCATCTCCAGGACGACCCGGACCGCCTCCTCGTACAAAGGGTCCCGCTCTCCCTCGTTTTCCTCCATGTCGGCTTCTTCTTCCTCGGAGGGAGGCGCCACTAGGTAAGTAGAGTCATAGGTGGGAGAGGCTTGTTGTTTCCAAAAGTCCACTACAGCGTTAATTTCCCTCTCCGTCACCAGTGGACCGTGAACTCGCATAAGCCGTGACGAGCCAGGAGGCAAAAACAGCATGTCTCCTTTGCCCAGGAGGTGCTCAGCACCCATGACATCCAGGATCGTTCGCGAATCAACGCGAGTTGCCATACGGAAGCTCATTCTCACGGGAAAATTGGCCTTGATTAGCCCCGTAAGCACGTCCACGCTGGGCCGTTGAGTGGCCAGCACAAGGTGAATGCCGACAGCCCGAGCCATTTGTGCAAGCCGCGTAACCGACTCTTCGACATTAGCTCTTTCGACCATCATCAAGTCCGCCAGCTCATCGATAAAGATGACGATGTAAGGCAACGGTTCAAGCTCCTCGAGTTCTGTTTCCTCGCCGTCTGCCTCAAAAAGGCTCCGGGGCTCGGCAAGTAGCTGGCGAATCTTCTTGTTGTACTGTTCGATATTGCGTACGCCTTTGGCGGCCAAAAGCCTCAGGCGCCGTTCCATTTCGAGAACTGCGTTACGCAAAGCATTAGTGGCCTTTTTCGGGTCAGTAATGACAGGCGTGAGCAAATGGGGTACACCTTCGTAAAGCCCCAACTCCAGGCGTTTCGGATCCACAAGGATCATCCGGACTTGTTCTGGCGTGGAGCGGAAAAGCAGCGCCATGATCATGGAGTTGAGCATGACGCTCTTTCCTGAGCCGGTTGATCCAGCGATTAGTAAATGCGGCATGGATTCAAGCCATGCCACCTTGATGCGCCCGTTGATATCTTTTCCAAGTGGAATAGGAAGACGGCTCGGGGAATTCTGAAATTCGTCGGACTCAAGTATCTGACGCAATCCGATCACTTCCCGCTTTGTGTTGGGGACTTCGATGCCCACAGTGGGCTTACCTGGAATGCGTTCTATCAGAATCGACTCAGCCTGGAGTCCCAGGCAAAGGTCCTCAGCGAGCGTGGTGATACGGCTGTATTTGATACCAGCTTCCGGCTTAAACTCAAACGTGGTGACGACGGGTCCTGGATTGATTTGGACCACCGAGCCCAGAACATTGAATTCCTCAAATTTGGCCTTGATTCTGGCTGCCGTTTCCTTCAATTCCTGTTCATCATATAGGCTGCGGGCGACCGGTTCGTTCAGTAGTTCCGTAGACGGCAGGTGATATTCCGGGGGTGAAGCGATTTTGGGCAATCCCGACAGCGTCTGAACAGCGTGATCGTCCGTTTCCTGAGCGGGATGCGGTTCGACGCGGGCTGCTGTCTGAGTACGATCAGAATCACTATCCTCGACTACTCGTATGGGTATTTCCTGGAGCGGTGGAGGGCTGGGCGGTGCATCCTCGCTGACAGCCTGTACCGGTGTGATATCCTGCTCGCTCTGCGGGCTTTCCTCTTGTCGGCCACTGTCCTGTTTGGACGTGCTCCGGCGTTCCGCGCGCGCCTGGAATCGCTCGCGCCTTTTCAGCTTCCAGTTGCCCCACGGGGCAAGGATTCGATCTATCCATTCAAACGGCGCCCTGGACCAGGCAGCTAGCTTGGAAACCGTGAAGGTTGAAATCAAATAGATAGAGATCACAAGGCAGGTCAACCCTATCACGATAGTGCCAGCGAGATTGAAAGCAGACCGGGCGTAATCAGCTAGCAGAGTACCTGTCAGTCCCCCGGCGGGAATGGCGCCACTGAAAAACCGCACCTCAGGAATCAGCCCGAGTAAACCGGACATGCTAGCCAAAAACAAAACCCACCCCAATACCTTGATCAGGGGTGATTCGATATTTTCTGAGCGAACCCATTTCCAAGCCAGCAGAACCAGAACCGCAGGAAAAACAAACGCTGACAAACCAAACAATTGAAGCCCGAGGTCGGCTATATGCGCGCCGACTCGCCCCACCAGGTTTGCCGAGTGAGTTTGTGAGGAAGTGTTCCAAGAGGTGTCCTGCGTGTGATAGGAAAACAGGCTCAACCAAAGCAGTAGCCCGGTGGAAAGGTATACTATGCCTACAGCTTCATTGATCCTCTTGTGTGAGGTTGGTCTTAGAAACGTCATTCCGCATCTCAGCGGAAGATAGCGGCCAGAGCTACCACTATTATGCCAAAAATGACCCGATAATAAACAAAAAATTTCAGGCTGTGTGTGCGCAGGAAACGGAGCAGAAAAGCGATGACTAGGCCACCGGTAAGCGCGCTAACCAGAATTCCTATGAGGAACGGCCACCGCATATCCGCAGGAATGCCTCCGTGTCGAAATAAGTCAATGGAAGCTTTTAATGCCGCCCCTGCGATTGCCGGAGTCGACAGGAGGAAGGAGAACCTTGCTGCTGTGGAGCGATCCATGTTGCAAAACAGCGCAGCCGTAATGGTAACGCCGCTGCGGGAAGCGCCCGGAACGATGGCTAGCGCCTGTGCACCGCCAATAATGATCGCGTCCCGGAAGGTAACTCCACGAATGTCCTTTTGTCGTCTCCCAAGCTTCTCCGCAGCAAGCATGAGCAATCCCACGGCTATGAGCATAGCCCCGATCAAAAATCGGTTTAATCGCCACACGTCCTCGGCTTGGTGTTGGAATAGCAATCCTGCGACAGCCACTGGAACTGTTCCCGCCGCAATCATCCACAGCAGCTTCGCGTGTGCGCCCTGGTCGCTATCCTCCGGCCGGCGCAATTTCAACCCATAGACCAAAATCTGCAAAAGATCACGATAGAAATACAGCAGGATGGCCGCTAACGTGCCAAGGTGTAGGGCAATATCGAACGTCAAGGTTTGGTCCCGCCAGCCGAATAGCCAGGGCGCCAGGGCAAGATGCGCAGTGCTACTGATGGGCAGAAATTCCGTCACGCCCTGAATGACTGCAAGAATGATGACTTGATAGAGCGGCATAATGACAAGTTAGACATGGTACCGCACCTTCAGGTGGACAATGAAGAACTGGAGATGAAAGGCGGGTTTATGAAGAAGCAATGTTTGTTGTTTGTTCTGCTGATGGTTGTGCCTTCGCTGTTCGCTGGCGAGCTGTTTCGAGACGACTTTTCTCATTTTCCACCGGGATGGCTGTCAGAGCCGGTGGATCAATTGAATGGGGCTATACAGGAATATCACTACCTGGCAAATCGCGGGGTGCCTTTGGAACCGTGGGCTAACGCCATTATTCACCAGGATGCCTGGGTGGTGAGTGATGAGGATGGTCAGCCTTACCTGGAACAACACCTGGTGAATCCTGACGCGATTTTGATGGCTCCCACCATGATCGTGGGGGATCCTGAGTGGACTAGTTACACCGTGGAGGTCAAAGTCAAGCCTTTGTCTTTGGCGGACATGGCGGGAGTAGTTTTTCGTTACCACACAAACCGGCACTACTACTTATTTGCTCTTAGTGGCGGCAAGACCGCCAGACTCGCTTTGCGTCTTCCCTTAGAAAAAACTTTCCGCGTGGCTGAATGGCGCGAACTGGGTGAAGCTCCTCTACCTTATGATGTGAAGCGCTACTACACGTTGAAAGTTGAGAACCAAGGACCCTCCATGCGCGCATATGTGGACGGCAAGCTGGTATTGGAGGCTTCAGATACGGAAATTCTCAAGGGCAAAGCTGGCCTCAGCGCCAATATTCCTGCGCGCTTCCAAGAGTTTCGCGTCACCGCTCCGGAAAAGGTGGAACGTGAGATTCGGCGGCGTATAGCTGCACGCGAGGCCGAACTGGAGCAGCTCAGAAAAGACAATCCAAAGCCTAAGCTGTGGAAACGATTTGATACTCCGGGTTACGGAGCGGGCAGGAACGTACGGTTGGGCGACTTGGACGGCGATGGCCAATTGGACATGCTGATTGCCCAGAATATCCCCAGGGTTCACGGCGACGCCTTCGACCATATCAGTTGCCTTACAGCTGTTACGCTCGACGGTAAAGTCCTCTGGCAACAGGGGCGGCCGGATCCGCGCAACGGACTGTTGACTAACGACACTCCCTTCCAGATCCACGACATAGACGCGGATGGACGCGAGGAAGTTGTACTGGTGCGTGATTTTAAGCTTCAGATTCTGGAAGGCAGCACGGGAAAACTGAAAAAATGGACCTGGATGCCGGAAATGGACCGGGACCTCCGCGACAGGCCTTACGAACTCAATAACGGAGACTCGATTGCTTTTCTCAATCTTTCCGGCCAAAAGACGCCCCGTGAGATTTTGGTTAAGGACAGATATCGCCATTTCTGGATCTTCGATAGTGATTTGAAACTTCTTTGGAAAGGACAAGGCCAGCTTGGACATTACCCCTATCCATTTGACTTCGACGGGGACGGCCGTGAGGAATTCGTTATCGGCTACTCGCTGTGGAATCCCGATGGCCGGCAGCTGTGGACCCATGACTCCGAGCTTAGGGACCACGCCGACGGCATTGTGATGGGGAACTTCAGCGGCGATCCAAAAGGAGACGTGCGAGTTTACGCCTGTGGGAGCGACGAGGGTTTCCTGCTGTTTGACAGGGATGGGAAGATCCTGAAGCACACTCGCATTGGGCACGCGCAGAGCCCGAGCATAGGCAAGTACCGGATGGACATTGCCGGACTTCAGCTCCTTACGGTGAACTACTGGAAAAATCCGGGCATCCTTTCAATGTTTGACTACCAGGGCAACTTGCTTGGGCAGGAGGAGCTGATCCATAGCGGCTCTCCATTACTGCCGGTCAACTGGAGAGGCGATGGACAGGAATTCGCCATGCTCTCCGGCAACGTAAAGGAAGGCGGAATGATAGATGGTCATTTCCGGCGGGTGGTGATGTTCCCTGACGACGGCCACCCTGATTTGGCTTACTATGTGGCCGATTTAACAGGTGATGCGCGGGACGAGATTGTGCTTTGGGATCAGAATCGCGTCTGGATTTATACGCAGGACCGGCCATTCACCGGCAAGCGAATTTACGCACCCATCCGGAATCCGCACTATAACGAATCAAACTACCGGACCACGGTTTCGGTGCCGGCCTGGAGGTCCACTTCGAGATAAATCGCTCTAAGGACTTCGGAGCACGACCTTTGCCAACCCGGCGTTTTCCGCAGAATCATAAACCCGGAGCACCACAACATGTTCTCCCGGGGATAATTGCGGTAGTTGCAGGTGGAAATTTTCCTGGGGAGAATCAATAACGCCATCGGCGGCTTGCAAGGGAGTCCAGGCTCCGGCGTCCACAGAATATTCCGCGCGCCGCAAACAACTGGCAGCGTCCTGAGCGGTGAAGTCAATTTCGATGTGGCTGGGTGTCCATCTTGGAGCCTCGACTTTCACCAGGGGCGGTGTGTTGTCGATCAGCACGGGCGCACTGACCAGCTCGACCTCCCGCGCAGTTTCAGGCGGGTTGCTCGGCAGATCTGATGCCTTTATTTTGAAAAAGTACTTGCCGTCTGCCAGTACATCACCATCAATTTGGTAGCTGGTTTGGTATAAGTCGCCCTTAAGCAGCTTCCATTCCGTTTCGTCCTCGCCTCGGAAGTAGAGGCTATAAACAAGGCGGTCGTTATCGGGATCTTCGGCTTGCCAAAAGATCGACAACTGCCTTCCGGCCGGACGAGTGAGGACTTGAGTGGGTGTTCCGGATGAGGTAGTAGGCGCCGGTTCACCTGTATCCGTGACAGTAATGCTGAAAGAAGTGGAGGGGGCTTGAGAGGCTGGCTGCTTGGCCGGGGATACGGCCGAGGTTTGTAATACAGCTTGGATGCTACGGATCACCGGCGGGCTATTTTGAGGAAGGTATGCTAATGTGACACTGTCAATTGAAGGGCTAGTCCCACCCTGTGTGATAAATTCGACCTTCCATTGGATATACCGCGCGTTAGGACTTGGCACGAGGCTACCCTTTGGATCGGTGAGCGGAGCTGACCAATCGCTCCACGTTTGGTCAGGACGCACGGAATTGCCGCTGCGCGTGTAAAAGACGATGCGCCCGGCATCGCTGGCTTGAGTATGCCAACTCAGGCGACCCCAGCGCGCTACTTTGCCGGCATCGTGGACCGGCGCTTCATATACTCCCCTTGTTGTCAATCCGCTCCCCAATCGAAGCACTTTGCCCAGATCGCCTGTCGTTACAATGACGCTGGAAGCATCCTGAACCAACCGTGTACCTTCTCCTTCGTTGGTTTGCGTCAACAGCGTGAGTTTACGGTCCCTGCTGAGCCGATAGATTCGCCCTTGCCCGTCAGTGGTAAAAACCAGGTCCTGTCCTGACGCCAGCAGGTCATAAACGTTTTCTTCCTTTGAACTCCACAGCGTTTCGACAGTGTTGTCAGGTGCGATTGCGTATATCGCGGACTTTTCTACTCCTGCTACTTCAGTCACAGTCGGAGGAGGCTGCGGTGGCGTCACCGCCGGAGGAGTGGCAGGTTTTGCAGCCTCTGGCTTCGGTTTGATCTCGACTCCGCTCTGTGCATCTTCTGTCACCGAAATTGAAGTGCTGATCGTTGCTTGCGGTACTGTCGGAGAAATGCGTGTCGGGATAGCGCCGGCAGGGCTCCTGCCGATACGTCCACCGCCTTGTGCGGCGGCGTAGATTATGCCATTAGGCGCACATGTGATGGCGCGAATCTCAGGTAATTCAGCGTCGTAGAGCACGAAGGCACGACCCTTGCCGTATATCCGGTACAACAGTCCGTTAGGCTCGGTACCGGCCAAAAGCCTGCCCTGGGGATCCAAGGCAAGGGAAGTAACATGTGACTGTCCTGTCTCGTAATACAGCGCACCTTTTCCGGATGAGTCTACCCGGAAAACTTTCCCTTGGTCGCCCGTACCCACATACAACGTTCCGTCACGGTCGAAAACTAAGGCCCAAATGTAGACGGCGTCTGGCGCGAAAAACTCCCTGGCCTTGCCATCTTCGAACCGGTAAACCTTCCCCTTGGGGGAAGTAGCAGCGTAGAGGCGTCCCTTGGCATCCAGCGCCAAAGCAAAAACTTCTGGTTGATCCGCCGTCCACAACAGGGTACTGTTGCCCGATGGATCAATACGGAATACGCGGCCCCTATGTCCGGTTCCCACGTAAATTGTCCCGTCTTTGGCCCGAATCACACTCCATATAATGGGCTGCCCAGAATCGAACACAGTGTCGACTTTCGGGGCCAGTAACAATCGCCCATCACGGCTGAGGGAAATTCCGGAAAATCGTCCTCCCAAAAAGTCCTGGTAGCTGTTTATCTCCCAGGAAGTTGTAGTTGAAGCGTCGAGAGATACCGCAGTAAGTGCCAGTGACAACCACGCGATGCGGAGTTTCATTGTTTGACTTCCACTTGTATCGACCGGGAACCGGTCACCACAAACCCCCCTGAATCAATTACCATCTCGGCTACTTTCGAGTCCGTGGAAAGCAATGTACCGCCGAGGGAAGCTTGCGACCGTGCAAGGATCTGGTCGACAGAAGGAGGGGGGTTAGGCAAGTCTTGGCCCTGGATGCTATAGTTTTGCCCCTGTCTCCAAATCCGAACGTAGGCGTTGGTGTTGTTCCGCAGCGAATTCAGGAAAGCGATAAGCTGGGAGGGTGACTTGAGGTTGGAGTCTAGGATCTGCCGAAACTCAGCCATGTTGGTTGTGTTCCCGTCTGCGACAGTGAAGTACAACGTGCCGGCAGGCATGCCTATCGGAATGGTGTAACTTACTTTGCGTACTAACTCTTTTCCATTGCTTCCCAGTAAGGAAACAGTGAGTTGAACGGTTTCTCCGGGCCGCACTATCCGCCGCGATGCCCACACTTGATCGATCTGCATGGTTTTCCTTTCGTCAAAGGAGTCGATATCCAGCTTGATATTCCGCAGCCGGAGGCTCTGGAAGCCGCTCTGGAGTGCATAGGCGAGTGGAACGGCAGTGCCCAAGGAGGCTTGCTGGGGAACACTGAAATCTCCCGCGTACATATTGTTCAGTCGTATAGGAGCGCTTCCGTCCTTAAACTCAATTTCGCCGCGTATGGCTAACGTGGAGCTGCCGATGGTTCGTTCCGTGGCGTCAATGGCTGAGAAAACGGCCATCTGCACAAGAAAGGGGGATAGGAACGGGTCGTTGACCATTTCCATGTGGTAATTCGATCGTACTTGTTGTCGTCCTGATGCAGCGTGCCTTGTCATGGAGATGGAAATCGGCGCCAGCGCGGCGCGGCGCCCGAGTTCTCCCGTTACGGCGGTGCTGCGGTCCTGGGTTATGGTCCCCGCCCATTCCCTGGGCGCCGAGATTTTGAAAGAGCTGGCGAGACTGGGGAGCAGCGTCAATACCTCAGCTCTGGCGAACGGAATTTCCGTCGAACCGATGGAGAGAAAACGATGTCCGAAAGCATAGACTTTTTGACCATCGACATAAGTGACCGTGCCGTCGGCGCTGATCGTCATGTCGCCCGTTAGCAGAAGGACGCTGATCATTGAACCGGGGACCAGGGGTGCGGGATTCCCGGAGGTCTCGAGCAGGCGGCCACCCCCACTGATTCCTTGAGATGGTTCCAACCCGAGCGCGCGTAGCTGGGGAGCGAAATGCTCAATCGTATTCCTTGTAAAACCACTAAAAGCGACGGGGGTGGCGATATCTACTATGCGCCCGGGGCCTGTTTGGAAATTTGCCGGACGTCCAAAATACCGCGTGAGATCTCCATCTCTGAAAGAAAAACGAATCCTGGCGCTCTGCTCCAATTCCCCTTGTGCTGACCGTAGCATTTCCTCGATAGGCCGGATGGCGCACAGCGGCTCTTTGGAGAAAGGGAAGGACATCGCCACAGCGCCTAGAAGACGGCCTTGGATATAAACCGGGCTACCGCTCATGCCTTGTAAAACACCTGTCTTTTCAAGAGGCCCTCCGGAGAGCCGTGCCAGCACGATGGATTGCTTTGGACCGACATTTTCCAGTACGCCCAGAATTTCCACCTGGAACTCCTCTATCCGGGTCCCGGAAAACACCGTCCGGCCGGTTCCCCGCATGCCAGTCCGAAGGTCCTTCAGAGGGAAAAATCCCGTCTGGGCGTAAAGCGCGACTGAGAGCAGGAATCCCGCCAGGCTTAATGAGCGTGGCACATTCTTATTCTAGCCTTGGCGCGAGAGGCATAACTTACCATCGCGGTTTGACGATGCCGCGCTTCAACAGGAAACGGTTCAGGCCTGGTGATAATGATGATAAGTGAGGGACGCTGCCTGTCCCGGGCCGAGGCGCTTGACTAACAGGTCGTAGAACTGCCGGGCGGTGCGTTGCTGTATCATTGTCCGCAATTGTTTGTCGTGCTCGTCGAAGGCTCTACGTGTTACGGCATCAGGATCGACAAGCGAAGTAAGGATTGAATGCAAGCCTTGTTCGATTTCCTTGTAGTCCGGCTGCCCGGACAGATTTTGGAATTCTCCGGGGTCAGATTTGAGATGGAAAAGCAGGTTGCCATACCAAGTGAAGTACATATACTTCCAATCGCCTTTGCGGATCATAAACGAGCCAGTACAGTTGCCTTCGGAGTGTGATTCGCTGAAAGCGTAACCGGGATGGGTCTGGAATTCTTTCCGCGCAAGCCCCGCAAGCGAATGCCCACGAAGACCCGTGCCCGTCGGCGCACCTGCAACTTCGAGCAAAGTAGGAGTCAGGTCAGCATGCGAAACGGGGGTATCGATCATTTGCCCCGGGCCGAAGCCGGGGCCGGCAACAATCAGCGGTACCCTGGCGGCATTTTCCAGCAGATTGTTCTTGAACCACATGCCGTGTTCGCCCAGCATCTCGCCATGATCGCTGGTGTAGATGACGAGCGTATTTTCCCGCATATTCAGTTTGTCCAGTTCGTCCAGGAGTTGGCCTAGATATTCATCCAGCTCGGTAATCATTCCAAAGTAAGCAGCGCGGGCCCGGCGGATCCGTTGTACGGGGATGGGAGTTGAAATCCTATTAAAATCGCGCAACACCTGAAAAGGTATGTGAAGCTGCTCTAAGTGTCCCTCTGGAATATTGGGCAATGGCATCTTTTCAGGTGGGTACAAGGCTTCGAACTTTCGTTGAGCCACAAAAACGGGGTGGGGTAGCGTCAATCCCACATAAGCAGCCCATGGCTGGCGGAGCTTGGGTGCTTGGCGCCGGAGAAAATCCAGGGCATTGTTCACCCGTTCCTGGTCGCGGTGCGGGCGGTCCTTGAAGGCCCCATCGACGCTGCTACGCATGTCTACTCGATAACCTACAGGCGTTCTGAACAAAGATGTAATATCCGGGTTCCTAGAGTGCTCGTGTTCCGTCTCATACTCGTCAAACCCGAAGTCCACACCCTGGGTTAGATCCATTTTGCCTGTGGCCCAGCAATAATAACCTGCCTGCCGCAGACGGGTTGCCCAAGTCGGCGAACCTCCCGCGAAGCAGGTGCTATTGGAGTAAGAATTTACGTCGGAAGCGAACATGCCGGTCATCAACGCGGCTCTGGCTGGCACGCAAACTGGCGCATTAGAGTATGCGTTACGAAAAACTGTGCCACGTGCAGCCAATTTGTCTATGTTTGGAGTCCGTACTACGGGATGCCCCAGACAACTCATGGCTGTTCCCATGTGCTGATCGGAGCACACAAATAAAATGTTGGGCCTAAAAACTTGCTTTTCGCTTATTACCCGGTGGGCAGTGGCTGCCGAAGCCACAATACCTCCGAATTCCCTGCGCGTAAGTGCTTCCCGCATACACAGCCAGTGTAACAGTTGTGACGTATCGGCACCGTGTGATTTACTGTGGGATTATCCCATGCATTCTGCAGCCGGCAGCCCGAGCGAACAAACCACGCTGACCTCAAAAGCTGGCCATATCCCCTGGTGGACCGTGCTCTGGTTTGCGGTGCTTCTGAGTGCGTCTTATGCACCCGTCTTGTACCGTTTAGCCAGACAGTGGCTCGAAGACCCGGACATGGGACATGGGATTTTTGTTCCTGTCGTTGCGGGCTACATCGCCTGGTTGAAAAGGCATGAGCTCATGGCCGAGAAGCCCTCGCCGTGTTGGTGGGGACTGCTGATCGTCCTGTATGCTGCGATGCAGCTTTACATAGCCATTTTAGGCGCCGAGTTGTTTCTGGCGCGTACAGCCTTTGTGATCTCGGTAGCTGGAACCATACTTTTTTTGGCCGGGAAGCGCTGTTTGCGAATTCTTATTTTTCCCATCTTTTTGCTGCTGTTCATGATTCCTATTCCGGCCATTATTTACAATCAACTGACTTTTCCTTTGCAGTTGATCGCAAGCAGGTTTGCCGAAACCTCGCTTTCTTTACTGAATATCCCAGTGCTTCGCGAAGGGAATGTCCTTGAACTGCCGAATCGGAATTTGAACGTTGTTGAGGCTTGTAGCGGCATCCGGTCGTTGCTTTCCCTTTCGTTTTTGTCTTTGGTTTACGGCTACTTTATGGAAAGGCGTTTCTGGATGCGGGTTTTCCTGCTGGCCGTCACAGCTCCCATCGCTATTGCCGCCAATGCAGCACGCGTCGCAATTACGGGCATACTCAGCCAGTATGACCCAGCTCTGGCAGACGGGTTTTTTCATACTGCTTCCGGATGGGTAATCTTTATGATCGCTCTGGGAATCCTTGTGATATTCCACCGAGCCGTCAAGTGGGCCGATCGAGGTTTCCATGGACGTAGTTAGCCATTTTTTTGGCCCTTTGGGTGGGAAGCCGGCCCGGGTTTTGACTCTAGTGCTCGTATTGCAGGCTTTGCTGATTTATGCCGGGTCGCGGCGTGAGGCTGTCCCTGCGATGAAACCCTTAGGCTCATTTCCCGCAGTATTCGGACAATGGCATGTCATTTCCGAGGGGGTCATAGACAGCGAACTCCAGAAAGTTCTTCGTGCTGACGAAGTGCTGAACCGCGTTTACGGAAGGGGAAATTTCTCGGCCAATCTTTTTGTGGCTTACTTCAAGACGCAGCGCGCGGGGCAGGCGCCACACTCTCCTAAAAACTGTTTGCCTGGATCCGGTTGGGCCCCTACTGCTGCTGGAGTGATTGCCATCACTGTTCCTGGTGAGAGTTTCCCGATCGAGGTGAATCGGTATGTTGTCTCGAAAGGCCCGGAGAAGAGTATAGTTTTTTACTGGTATCAAACCCGGAATCGTGTCATTGCCAGCGAATATTGGGCAAAATTCTACCTCGTTCTGGACTCGATACGCTACAACCGTTCGGATACGGCTCTGGTGCGTGTGGTCGTGCCGGTAGTTGATAACAATGAAGCTGCTGCGACTTCAGTTGGAATAGATTTCGTCCAATGCTTCTTCGACCGGTTGCGGGATTATCTTCCGTCTTAACCTTGTCGTCCCAGCCCCAAAGTGGCGCACTTCAATGCGTGCGCGGTCCTGGATCCTCAACAGGGCGGGCCAGAGGGCCAATGTAATCAGTCGCCACCACTATGTGATCGAACCATACGGTTTGTCTCTGCGTGTCCACTGTAACTTCCGGATGGGCGGCTGCGTACTTTTCTGTCCGGGGAAATGCACTCTCATTGCTGACGTAGTGTGACAGCCAGAGTTTGTTGATTTTTACCCTCATGTCCGTACGCCAGCGGAAACCCTCAAAAGGCTCTCCCGCAGGATCCACACGAAACATGTCGCGGACCCATTTTCCTCTCATCGTCCCTTTGGCAAATCGTCCAGCCAGCTTCCCGTCAATCCATACTGCCTGCTCCCCGTCATAACTGTCTGGGGAGGAATTGAGCTTGACCATGATCTCTACGCACGTCCATTCTCCCCGGCGTACGGGTACTGGCTTTGCAGGTTCAAAGTTATTCCCATAAAAAGCTTTTCCGTTATCATTTACAGCGTGTCCATCTTCGCTCTGCCAGGACCGCATTTCCGGCCAATACGTGTAAAAATGCCAGATTCCCGGGGGATGGAGTACGGTACGGCCAGCATACTGACTATACGGCGTGGGTTCTATGCCCGTGTTCCAACGATCCTTTGGACGTAACCCCGCCCGGCCGATGGCATAAGGTTTCGGGTCAATCTCTCCTCCGAGACTGACAAAATGATGATTAAAACCGGCGTCGGGCGCGAATTTCACGTAAAACCGCAAAAATAGGCGGTCATAGCCGGATTGAAACGTGCGGAAGAGGTGTCCGCCATCGTTAAGGCCGCGAGTGGCTGTAACACGCAGCGAACGGTGACCTGGGCTATAGGGCGGCACATCCTCGCTGAGGGCCATGACTTTGCCGTCCTTATTTTTGATATCCGACCAGCGCCCGCCAAAGTCAGCCAGTGTCCCAGTTTCAAAATCTTCCACGAATACCACCGCAGGATGTCGGCTTATACCCGTATCGCCGGGGTATTTAGCCGACAATCCCACTCCCTCAGGCAGCACACTTAGATTTTCCTGCGCAAATAGTAGCGTTGGAACAAACACCAGGAGTGCACGAAAAGCTGTTTTCATAGGCTTTCACTTACTTTCCACATATCATTTGGCCGGGAAAAACGGAAATAGCTTGCGCAGTTCCTGCTGAGAAGGTTGCCTGCCGAGTTCGCAGATTTCAAACCCTTCCGCGTAGCGGATGGAGTCGGCCTGAGCACCATACCATTTTCTAAGCGCTTGGCGTAATTGCCCCGGCATGGGGCGCGAGAACTGTTCCTTTTTGAGCCACGCCAGGCGCGCTTGAGGGTCCTTGGGAACTTCATTCAGCCGTCCTTGTTGAAACGGTCCCCATTCGTACATCTGTGAGACGTGCGCATCCAAACCGGCAATTTTCGTGTCAATCACGTCGTCGATTGAAACGGCAACGTCGAAACGGATCGGATTAGGTCGTGTAAAGTTATCCTGAACGTACAAGAAAACTGGGTTTTTAAACAGCGCTGGAGTGTCGGAAGTAAAAAACGGAACGGTGACAACATAGGCTGCGTCCTGAACAAGTTGACTGGTGGCGCGGTGGTCAGGGTGATAGTCCCAGGGTCTGGGGAACATGACAATATCGGCGCGCCACTCTCGAATCTTACGTACAACCAGCCGGCGCATCTCCAAGGTTGGCATCAGCTCGCCGCTGTGATTCTCGATCACGTCATAAGCTTCCACCCCCAGACGGCGTCCCGCTTCTGCGCACTCCGCCCGGCGGCGTTCGGCCAGGACTCCGCCTGCCATCGCATAGTGGCCGTTGTCGCCCGTAGTCAGGGATACGAATTTCACGTGGTGTCCCAACTTCGCATATTTGGCCGTAACTCCACCCGTTGAATGTTCGCAGTCATCCGGATGTGCGCCAAAAACAATGATCCGCAGTTTCCCGTCTGTCGAAGCCGGCTGGAAATGCACAGCCGGGGACTCTTGCGCCGCAAGAACCACCGCCGTCAGAAGAAAAATTACAACGAAAAATCGGCTTTTCAAGGTTAGTCTCCCTTAATTAAAATTGCAAACAGTTCGCGCGTACCAAATTTACCACTACTAGCCACTATTCGAGCGAAGTTCGTGGACGTCCTAAGCGGCGGTGGAAAAAATCGACTGCCGCACGATAAGCATCTAACCAGTGCTTGTGAGTAAGAAAGTCATGAACTTCGTCGGGAAAGACCAGTTGTTCAAATCCAACTTTTTGCTGACGTAAGGCTTCAACCAACATCACAGTCTGGCTGAAGTTGACGTTGCGGTCGTCGTCACCGTGGATGAGCAACACTGGGGATCGCCAGGTAGACATATGTGCCAAGGGAGAAGAATCGTATGCTAGCCTCAATGCGATCTGCTGGACTTCCCAGGAATCAGACGGCCGACTCACCTTGGTTTCCGTCCTCCAGTCATGGACGCCGTGCAAATCTACGCCGGCGGCGAACAGATCAGAGGCTCGGGCAAGCCCGAGCGCCGTGAGGTAGCCGCCATAGGAGCCTCCCCATAAGCCGATGTGCTCCGGATCCACATCGGCCCGGCGTTTAAGATACATAGCCGCACCAAGGACATCGTTGAACTCGCTTGCGCCTACAGCGCCGTAATTCAGAGCTTCACGAAATTCCATACCATAGCCGGTCCCGCTGCGGTAATTGATCGAAAGCACTATGTAACCCTGGCTGGCGAGGTATTCGTTCATTGCGTAAGCATTGTGGTAGTAATACATCGGATGCCAGCCTAAGAGCATCTGGCGTCGGGAGCCACCGTGGACGAATATGATTGCGGGCCTGCGCATTTTTGGAGTGTCGTTGCGAGGCAGGAAAAGCTGCGCGTGAATACGCATGCCATCTACCGCTTCAAAGATTACTGGTTGTGGCTCCACCAGTTCGTGAGCCGGAAAATCAGCAGGTATCGTTTCCGGGGCCAAATCCCTGGTATTGCCTCCTGCGAGTAACGCTACCCTTGCCGGGTTGCGTGCATCCGACCGCATATAAGCTATGTAGCCGCCTGCTAGCGCCACAGGCGCCCATTCCAGACCTTGGCCCCGCGTTACGGCAACCGGTATTCCTTCGTTAATGGATGTTTTCCACAAATGTCTGCGGTCGGGGTCTTCCTGGTTGGAAGAATAAAAAATTGTCTTCCGGTCGGGGCCCGGAAAAACGTGTTCCACTTCGAACTTTCCCGGCGTGAGCAACACCGGCTCTCCGCCCTGCGACGGGATTACATACAGATGGACCCAACCGTCACCTTCCCATGGGAACACGATGTGATCACCATCACACCACATAAGCTGCCCTTGGGCCTCAATTTCATGGAACACGCTGCCGGTTCCCTCTTTTGCTCGCCATATCTCGCGGCTCAAACCGGTCGAGACATCCGCGACCCGTATGGACCAGGGCAGAGCGCTTCTTTTAGGCCCAAAAAGTGCGAGGGTGCGGGACTCCGGCCATCGCACGAAGGCAATCTGCCTGCTGTCGGGTGACCAGGTTGCGTACTGGTCGTGATCTACACTGGGGTCCAGATACCGCAACGTGCCGGTGGCAATTTCGTAAATACTGACAAAACTGTGGTCGTCGCGGCGGCTGACAAAAGCTAGGGCTCCTCCATCAGGAGACCAGACAGGTGAGGTGCATTCGCCGCGAGCGCGGACCTGTTGGGCTTGTTTTTCCTCGCCATCGACAGGCATCCACCATAGCTGCCCTTTTTTGAGGTACGCAAGACGGTCACCTGAGGGCGCCACCGAAGGCGAATGACCCTCGGCGAGTCGGCGCGGTTCACCACCGCCCAGTGATACGAGAAAAATCGTTTGTTCCGCACCTCGCGGATCACTCAAGGGGTTGGGGTATTCGCCCTGTTTGTTGGCGTTAGATCCGCGCACATAGACTACGGCCCTGCCGTCCGGAGCCCATTGGAGTCCCGTTATTTCCTGGCCATCGTCGGCCATGTAACGCGTAAGAGGGTGTGCCTTGAACTCAGGCGCCTCTGCAACCCAGATGTTGCGTGCGCCCCTTGAATTAAATACCCAGGCAAGTTTAGTGCCGGAGGAATCAGCGGTTAATTCGCTCGGGAAGGGTACGCTCATCAACTGTTCCAGCGTGATACCCGACCGGGATGCGCACGGGTTTGTCAGCAACAGAGATAAAGAAACAAGCGCACCGAGAATTTTCAGCGTGCCAGTCATCCCTAGTCCTCCGTTGTGAGTGTAGCGTATTGACGGCTGCGAAGCTGTGGGATGAAACTGGCACGAGGACTGTGTAATTGGAGGCAACAATGTTTACCGTTCAACAGGAGCAGGCTGTCTGGAAGGCACTGGATGCATTTCGGATTGAAATCCCTTCTTGGGGATTCGCCAATACAGGGACGCGGTTCGGCAAGTTCATACAACCGGCGGCGGCTGCCAGCATAGAGGAGAAGCTGAGCGACGCAGGGCAGGTGCATCGATACACTGGCTGCTGCCCGACGGTGGCCGTACATGTCCTTTGGGATTTTCCGCAGGGGCGTCGCAGTGTCCCCGAAGTAATTGCGGCCGCAGCCAGGTACGGGGTACGCATCGGCGCGATAAATCCCAACGTCTTTCAGGATCAAGTCTACAAGTATGGCTCTTTGGGGAACCCTGACCCGGAGATCCGCAACCTCGCTCTTCGTCATATTCTCGACTGTATAGCTATCGCCAAAGAAACTGAGAGCCGTGATATCTCGCTGTGGTTCGCTGACGGTTCAAACTATCCTGGCACGGCAAATATTCGACGGCGGAGGCAGTGGTTTGAAGAGGGTTTGCAGGAGGCTCACGAACACCTTGCAGCAGGGCAATGCCTACTAGTTGAGTACAAGCCATTTGAACCGGCTTTTTATCACACCGACATCGCCGACTGGGGCATGGCGCTTCTCATGGCGCGTGCAGCAGGCCCGCAGGCAAAGGTGCTCGTCGATACGGGGCATCACTACCAGGCGCAGAACATCGAGCAGGTGGTTGCCTGGTTGTTGTGTGAAAACATGCTGGGTGGCTTCCACTTCAACGACCGCCGTTATGCCGACGACGACCTGACGCTCGGTTGCATCGACCCCTACCAGGTTTTCCGCATCTTTCACGAGATCCTGTTCTATGAATGGGAAACAGGAACACAATGCGATATCGCTTACATGATTGATCAAAGCCATAACCTTAAAGACAAGATCGAGGAAATGATTCAGACCGTGACTAATGCTCAAGAATTGTACGCGAAAGCCGCTTTGGTGGATTATGAAAGGCTTGCCCGTTACCAGGAGAAATGCGCTTTGATCGACGCCGAAGAATGCCTGAGGTCCGCCTTCGCCTGTGATGTGCGGCCGCTTTTACGGGCGTGGAGGCACAGCAAAGGACTACCGGAGGACCCGCTCGCCGCCTTCCGTGAAAGTGGATACCTCCAAAAAATTATCCGTGAGCGCGAAGAAAAGAATCGCGAGGCCGGTTCCAGTTATGCCTGATCGTTTGTGGTTTTGGATGCTTCGGCTAATACGGACTTGAGGTACAGGAGGCTGCGCTCTGCCTGTTCCGGCGTGCCACATTCTACCGAGAGAACGCCGCTGTAACCTCCTTCCCGCAAAATCCCGACCACGCGCCTCCAGTCAATGACCCCATCACCGCAAGCGCAGCCTACAGGCGTGCCGGTGGCCTTGCCGCGTTCAGCCGCTGATTGGGAAAAGCTGATGTCTTTGGCATGCATATGCACAAGCCGGTCCAACACGACCTCCAGGCCTCGATATGGATCCTCGCCGGCAAGGTAAGCATTGCCTGTGTCATAGTTAATTCGTAAGTACGGGGAATCGACTAGTGTTGCGATTCGCAGCAGGCCCTCCGTAGTCCGGGAAATAGCCTGGTGAGGTTCAATCCCGATATAGATACCGTAGCGCTCGGCCGTGCGCAGGACCGTCTTCAGTGTGTACTTCATGATTTCGAAGGCTTCACCATGGCTCATCCACTCAGGACGTATCCCTTCATCGGTATTCACTACAGGGGCCCCCAGCGCTGCCGCGAAACGAATGGCTTTTTGTAAATATGGGACACTGATCTCGGGTCGCATAAGCGGGCAGTGGGCGCTGAGTCCGGAAGGCATTACGCCATAGCGGCCGAGGAGATCCTTAATCTCCAGCGGATCCTCATCCATTGAGACGGAGTGGAAATAGCCTGCTTCGCTCAACAGCTCCCGGCCATTGTGCACCATCGGCTCCACGTAGGTAAAACCGATTTGCGCGGCACGTTCCACTCCAGCGGCAAAGGATTTGTCCTGAGAACGGATGAACTCCATGTTGACGCCGATCTTGATGCTCATACGTCCCACTCCTTTTTCCATTCAACCCGGGCTTTGGCTTTATACGCCATATTCCCGATATGGCAGGCCATGGCCGAGTAATGGCCGTCTACGACGTTGGCGTTCGGCTCCCGGCGGACACGGATAGACTCCAGCCAGTTTGCCATATGCGCCACCTCGGGGGATCCACCTGAGGTCAGTTCACCAATGCTCTTGTTCGCCTCAGCGGGAATAAAGCGGTATCCGTAGCGAAATATATGCAGCCTGCCTCCTGATCCCATGAAGATAATATCTGCAGACTCTTTGGGGATCATGTCCGTGAGACTGGCTTCGAAAGTTACGTTTACGTTCTCGGGGTAGTCCAGAATAAAATTAATATTGTCTGGTGTGTCCCGGCCGTCGTTGTACCTGTAGATTCCACCAAGCGCAACAGCCGAGAGTGGGTGCCGGATGTTCAGAAACCAGTGCACCACGTCGACCATATGGACGAAGAGTCCGCCGGTCTGGCCTCCAGTGGCGAAATCCCAGTAAGCAAAACGATTGAAATAGCGCTTTGGGTCCCAGGGCATTTTAGGTAGCCACCCAAGGCATGCATCCCAATCGAGCCCGGGAGGTTTCTGCTCCATTCCAGGCGGCACGGGTGTGAGATAACCGCTGTTAGAGTTCCAGAAGGTTCTGACCATGTTCACCTTGCCGATTAGTCCGGAATCGAAGAAGCGTTGCTTGGCCTCGATAAAATGTGCCATGCTGCGCTGCTGGACGCCCACTTGGACAATTCGCCCGGTTTCTCGTACTGCCCGCACAACCTCGTGACCCTGCATGGGCAGTGAGGTCATGGGCTTTTCCACAAAGACATCCTTGCCCGCCCGGCATGCATCTACGGTCATCCGGGAATGCCAGTGATCCAATGTGGCCACGATAACTGCGTCGATGTCATTGCGATCGAGTAACTTGCGATAGTCGCCGTACTTGGCCACATCTTTGCCGATGAGTTGGGCCGCCTTGTCACAGCGCAGATCCCATGCGTCGCAAACGGCTACCCATTCGATGCCGCCCGCGGCATTGGCCATGTTAATAAGGTGAGTTCCGCGCCCGCCGGTCCCGATTATGCCGAGCCGTATCCGGTTGTTCGCTCCCAGTACAGGGAGAGCGGAAGTTGCCGTAATTGTGCCTCGTACGAAGGCCCTTCTGGAAAATTGTCGATTCATCTCATCCCCCTAGAACTCGTTGCAAGAAAGTCAGGCAAACTGACCTCCCGATACAACAAAGGTATGGAAAAACGCCGGGCTGCGGTAATCTGCTTTTCGGCCCATTCTTTCTCTCCAACCATTGTCAACGGTTAGTACTCCAGCAAGTAGAGGTTATCATGCGGGGAATAATAACGTACGACACGGTTAACGTTGTAGTTGTATTTCCGTTATGACAACCAACGTTGCCCCAGGTTAACGTTGTCCTTGTCAGTGACTCCGCCTTAGCCACAGCGCATCATTTTGCAATACAATCGGGAACTTGACTACCATTTCACAACATCACGCTTTGGTGCTGCTGGTCGCGCTTCCCTTATTGACTGCTTGCAACAAATTAGCTGTGTCAGTTGCTGATACCCTTTCGGATGCGAAGACGCCCCATGGGGATTACATTTCATGGAGAGAGCATCTGATTGACGATGAGGAAATGGGTCGGATTCCTGTGCGGGGAGCCGCCAGGCTGCTCGTGACTGATCTTGACAAGGATGCGCACGCAGATATTCTGTCCCTTCACCTTAAGAGCGCTCATGTGCGTATGGCTTTTGGCTCGGAGGATCCGCGCGAGTGGTATCTGCTGTCGCTCGTCGAAGGAGAACAAGTTGCCGGTCTCCGCGATATTGCTTCAGCGGATTGGAATGGGGACGGATTCCCTGACGTAGTGGTGGCGTGTGGTAAGGGCGGGTTACTTTACCTGCAAAACCCGGGAGGAAAGGTTCGAGGCTGGGTCTGGAAGCGCATACTTCCCGCAGTGGCAGCCGGGCGTGGTTCGTTCCAGCAAGTGTTTGCGGCCGATCTTAACGGGGACGGGCGTTCGGAGGTCATCGCTGCTTACGAAGAGCCTCGTTGTGGGAAAAGCATTATTGCGTGGTTTGAACCTCCGTCTAATCCATTAGATGCTGCCGGTTGGCATGAGCATCTACTGACTGAGGCTGAGAAATCTGTGAATATCTGCCCCGTCGATCTCAACGGCGATGGCAGAACGGATATTTTTGTTATCTCCCAAGAGGCGAACCGTTTGACTTGGCTGGAGAACCTCGGGGGAGAACCGGTGCGTTTTAGGGAACACTTGATTCAGATTCAGCAGCCGGAGTTCAGGCTGGGCGGTTCCGTGGCAGCGTTTGCTGATCTTAATGGAGACGGGCGTCTCGATGCTGTAGTCTGCGGTGTTTCGGACCAGGTTATTTGGCTGGAACAGCCCTCCAGCCCAGAGAAATCTTGGCGCGCGCAAACCATCAGCCGGGTCGCTCCGGATGTGCCCGGGGGAGTTTCCATTGCGGATATTAACGGCGACGGAAGGCCTGACATCATGGTGGGTACACTGAGCGAGGGTCCAGAATCGGAAGATCGCAAGGACCTGAACCCGGGTGCTTCGGCTGGCAGGCTGGCGTGGTTAGAAAACCCAGGCAAAACGGGCGGTGCATGGAAAAAGCACGACATTTGCCGACGTTTACGAGCGGGCTTTGCGGAATTTGTTGCCATAGATCTAAACCGCGACGGCAACATAGATTTTATTGGGACGCGGAGTCGTAGCGGTGAATATGATGGGGTATTCTGGCTCGAGCAAGTCCGTACCAGGCGGCCAAGCAAGGTATTCCAGCCGGCTCGCAAGAAGGAAAGCCGAGAACTGGGCTACTAAAGTAAGTTTGACTGCCGGCAACAGCGAGCCACTACCATGTGCGACCTCTGGTAAGAGCTTAACCGTTACCGGCTGAATCGTCGGCCCAGCAGATGAGCCCGGGCAGCATCGGAGATGGTAGATCCGGGTGATGAGGCAAGACTCTGATAGTAAATCCATGAAGGCCGCTGTCGTGGCAAGCGCCAGGCTTGGCCTCGAACAGGTATCTGCCATCACCCAAGGCGCCTGCGGCCTGCATGGCGGCTGATTCGGTTTCGATCAAATCCCCGTTTGCATTCACCTTACCCTGGTAAAGCTCCACTGTGACATCTTCTGGGGTGAGCGATCCCAGATGAACCCGCACACGCACTTGCAGGGTCTCGCCTACAGGCAGAGTTGAAGGCGGGTGATTTTCAATGCCCTCCACTTTGATCTCTTGCCAGTGGGTACGTATTCGTTCCAGCCAAGCGGCCAGTTGCTTTGCCGCCCTAGCTTCGTCGGCTGCGAGCTTGCAAAACTTTTCATGCGCGATTAAATAAAAATTCTCCGTATATTGGCGCACCATCCTGTGGGTGTTATAGTAATGGCACAAAGTCGATAACGAGGCTTTCATGCGCGCGATCCATCTTCGCGGGAGCCGGTCGGGTCCGCGATCGTAGAAAGTGGGAACTACATCGCGTTCGAGGAGGTCGTACAAAGCTTCGGCTTCCACTTGGTCTTGAGCTTCCTGGGTTGGGTATTTTTCTCCACGTCCTATCGCCCATCCGATCAAAGGAGAGCCCGATTCGTGCCAAGCCTCATCCCACCATCCATCCAGAGTGCTCAGATTTAACGATCCGTTGGCGGCAGCCTTCATGCCGCTGGTCCCGCTAGCCTCCAGAGGACGCAGTGGGGTATTCAGCCAGACATCTGATCCTTGGACTAAATATCGGGCAACGGCCATGTCGTACTCCTCCAAAAAAACGATCCGTCCACGGAATTCCGGGCGGCGGGCCAAGGCCACAATTTGACGGATCAGTTCCTTGCCAGCATCGTCCCGAGGATGTGCTTTCCCTGCGAAGATGATTTGCACTGGACGACCAGGAGCGTTGATAATCTTTTCCAAACGCTCGGGGTTACGGAGCAGTAAGGCCGCGCGCTTGTAGGTAGCGAAACGCCGCGCGAAACCGATAGTCAGCGCCTCAGGGTCTAGAGCCTCGTCAGCTGCTTCGACCTCGGACTGGGGGGCGCCTCGCTGGGCAAGCTGAGCCCGAAGCCTGCGCCGCGCAAAAGCTACAAGGCGTTCGCGTCTTCGTTCGTGAGTACGCCATAACTCCTCGGCCGGGATGGTTTGTGCGCGCTTCCAAACCATCTCATCTGTGGGTTCCTCGCGCCAGTCTGGGCCCAGATAGCGATCATAGAGCAGATTCATTTCGTACGAAATCCAGGAGCGGAAATGTACGCCGTTGGTTACATGCCTAATGGGAATTTCGTCGACCGGGACCCCGGGCCAGAGCGAGCGCCACATATCACGGCTGACGCACCCGTGCAATTTGCTGACCCCGTTACGGAAGCTGGCCATGCGCAACGCTAGTACAGTCATGCAAAAGTTTTCCTCCTCGTTGGCGGGATTTGTCCGGCCTAAGCCGAGGAACTCGCTGCGGCTCAGTCCCAAGGTTTGCGCGTAATCGTGGAAGTAATGGTCCATCAGTCCGGGTGAAAAAAAGTCATGGCCGGCCATCACTGGTGTATGCCCGGTGAAAATCAATCCGCTAGAGGCCAGCGCACGCGCTTCATGAAAAGAGAGGTTCCTGCTGTTCATCAGCGTTCTGATACGCTCAAGTGCGAGAAACGCAGAATGTCCTTCGTTCATGTGATAAACTTCCGGCTCTAGCCCAACGGCAGCCAGCGCACGGGAACCCCCTATGCCGAGCATGATCTCTTGTTTGAGGCGCATCTCTACGTCGCCGCCATACAACTGGTCGGTGATGTCCCGGTCTTCGGCACGGGAATTTGCGGGGATGTTTGTGTCAAGTAGGTACAGGCGGACCCTCCCGACTTGAGCCAGCCACACCTGGGCATAAACGTTTCGTCCTGGATATTCGACCGAAATGGTCAGTGGAGAACCGTTTTGGCCTTGAACCAAAGTTAAAGGCAGGTTGTGGAAATCATTATCGGGGTATGTCTCCTGCTGCCAACCAGCGTCGTTCAAATATTGCCGGAAATAGCCTTGCTGATAAAGCAGCCCAACACCAACCACCGGCACTCCCAGGTCGCTCGAGGACTTGAGATGATCGCCAGCCAAAATACCAAGGCCGCCAGCGAAGATAGAGAGGCACTCGGTCAGGCCAAATTCGGCAGAAAAATAAGCTATCAGGCACTCACAGAATTTGGGGTGTATGCGATGGAACCAGGTTGATTCACTCTTCAGGTACGAATCAAGATCCTGCGCCACACGCTTCATATGAGCTATAAAAGCTTCATTTCGCGCAACCTCTTCAAGCCGTTTCTGATCCATTAGACCGAGCAAGCGGACAGCGTTGTGTCCGCTACATTCCCACAGGTCAGTATCTAAACGACGAAACAGTTCAATGGCCTCGTGGTCCCAGCACCAGCGCAAGTTGTAAGCCAGAGTTCGGAGCGGTTCAAGTATGGGTGGCAGAGACGGCACCACGGTGAAGGTGTGGACGGGTTTCATAGTTTTGTAAAAGTCTCCGCTCTGACTGTAATTGGATGTAGCCGAAAATTCAACTACGAGAGATGGCTGCAGAGAGGTTCGGAACTTGGTGGAGGCGGCGGGAGTCGAACCCGCGTCCGAGAAAGTCCACCGTGAAGAGCCTACGTGCGTAGCCGACTCGCGATTTTCAGCGTCCCCCTCCGGGTCGGCAGGAAGTGGGAACGCCTAGCCCGATGAATTTCAGCCTACGGCTCCGAGCCGAAGCCTTCAGCCAATCCCGCGAAATGACGCTCACTCGCCGCCGCGCGGGCTCAACGGCTGGAGCGGCTACCTAATCAATTAGGCAGCGTAAGCAAACTGCGTGTTGGCAGTTTTGGTTTTCCGATCGTTTTACGGGAGCTCGGAACCCGGCACGCCTCTTCACCACAGCTCAATCCCGTCGAATCCGTTACGCCCCCTTTCATAGTCAGTTTAGCACTATGCCGGAGCATTCGGATTGCTTGGACTGAGGGAAAGTTGAGCTTGGTTCCATCCCCATTCGACCCCTCGAAATGACCAAACAACCGTGGAGGGAAGCCGTTAGAAATAAAGGAATAGTCCCCCGAGTTGGAGACCAGCTATACTTTGATTCGAAAACCGTTTAGGGTTAGAGGAACTTTCGTGTGGGCTGGCTGGTTCGCTGAGCAGCAGCCGCGGAAGGCCTTCACAGGAGGGAGATAATGAGCACATCAAGTTTCGCGCCTGCTAAAGCAGCTGAATTTAAGATATTACAGCCAGAAACCACCTACACAGGTTCGGCTATCACACCAATCCCCAAAGGTCTCCCCAAACTGACAACTTCTCTTTGCCCGGAATGCACCGCGAAACTGGAAGCACTTATTTTTGAAGAGGATGGCAAGGTCATCATGGAGAAGACGTGCCGCGAGCACGGCTTATTCCGGGATGTAATCTATTCGGATGTCAAGCTTTATCTGAAGATGGAGGAATGGACATTCGGAGATGGTCGAGGGCTAGAAAACCCCGCCATTCCGGACGCCACGCGTTGTCCAGACCAGTGTGGGCTGTGTTCCATGCACATGAGCCACACTGTGCTTGCCAATGTTGACCTCACAAACCGTTGTAATTTGACTTGCCCGGTGTGCTTCGCCAACGCTAATGCCGCTGGTTATCTCTACGAACCGGATTTGTCGCAAGTTCGCAAGATGCTCGCCGCTCTGCGCAACGAGCGTCCGGCAGCCGGTCGCGTGGTGCAATTCTCAGGCGGAGAACCTACCATTCACCCAAACTTTCTCGAAATTCTTCGAATGGCCCGCGAGATGGGGTTCAGCCACATCCAGGTGGCGACTAATGGGCTAAAATTCACTGATTATCAGTTTACCGAACAGTGTAAGGAAGCTGGGCTGCACACCCTGTATCTTCAGTTCGACGGTGTCTCCGATGACGTCTACCTCCGGACGCGGGGCGAACCACTCGTCGAATTAAAGATGCGGGTTATCGAAAATGTCCGGAAAGCGGGCTTGAAGATCTGCTTTGTACCAACGATTATAAAAGGCGTTAATGACCATCAGATTGGCGATATCATCCGGGTGGCGATCGAAAATATCGATTGCGTGAGCGCTATTAGCTTCCAGCCGGTCAGTTTTTGTGGTCGTATATCGAGAAAAGAACTCGAATCCAAGCGCTTCACCCAATCTGATTTCGCTTGGGCTGTGATCAACCAGACCGGGATATGTGAGCCTTATAGCGACTGGTTCCCGCTGTCTTGTGTGGCGCCGTTTTCGCGCCTGATCAGTGCGCTCCGCGGAGAAGAAACCCCCACATTAACTTGCCACCCGCACTGCTCCATGGGAACTTATCTGTTTGTCGATAAGAATAAGAAAGCTACGCCCATTACCCGCTTTATCGATATCGGCGCAATGTTGCAGGACATTGATATGCTGGCGCGGCGTACCGGTAGTGCCCGGGTGAAGTTCTGGTCAAAGATAAAGGCCTGGAATTCCCTGCGGAAGCACTTCCATGCTGATCGGGCGCCTGAGGGGCTCACCTTCGAAAAATTCCTTCAGACGCTCCAGGGTCTTGTGGATCATAAATACGGTCGGGGGGAGGCCGAAAAACAAGGATTTTCTTACAAGACCCTCATGGTCGCGACCATGCATTTCATGGACCTTTACAACTATGATGTTGAGCGCGTCAAGCGTTGCGTCATTCACTATGCTGCTCCGAACGGTTTGATTTATCCTTTCTGTGCTTATAACTCCGGCAAGACTTTCCGAGAAAAAATTGAGAAGAAGTACTCGATACCGTTTGATCAACAACCGCGGCTACAAGAGCTAGTTAAACTGGGATAATGCTATCCGGGCTTCGACGCTCGGCCCCATATATCGCTCTGTTTGCCGAAGTACTGGTCTTTTACCGGCGCGTATTACTGTCAGCGCGCTACGTTGTCCCCTGGGATTTTACCGGGTATCATTTTCCGCTGGCCGCTTTTATCGCGAAGTCATTCCGTCACGGGCAACTGCCTCTGTGGGATCCTTACACATATTGCGGCTTTCCTTTCTACGCCAACATCCAAGCGCAGCTATTCTATCCGCCGGCTGTTGCCACAATTTTTCTGAGCAACTTTTTCGGCCCAACTTCACTGCTGCGCATGTTGGAGTGGATGGCTGCGCTGCACGTTTTTCTGGGGGGTGTGTTCACCTATTTATTGGTCCGGCGTTTGGGCGCCGGACGGGCTGCGGCGACCCTCGGAGGGACGGTTTATCAACTGGGTGGATTTTTTACTTCGCAGGCGCAGCACCTGGGTGCTTTCTGCGGCGCGGCTTGGCTTCCTCTTGGCTGGCTCAGCGTGGTTGTTTTGGCAGGCGGGTTCACTTGGCGTTGGGCAGCCGTACTCGCTTTGAGCCTGTCGATGTCCTTTTTAGCTGGGTTCCCGGCGATGACGGTTGTGGTGTTCGTTTCATCCCTGATGCTGGGGATCGTGCTGATAGGATTTAAGCGCGCGCATTTAACATTGTTAGGCGCTTATGGCTTGGCGTGCCTGTGGTCTTTCCTGCTGGCAGGTATACAGTTGCTGCCAACATGGGAATTGGCAAAGCTAAGTACCGCTCCGCAGCGCGGGCAGTGGGGTGGTGGAGGCGGTGGGGTGCCGCTTCAGGCTCTGGTATCATTGGTCTGGCCAAACTATTACTCCATCTTCGACCTGTCTCATTACAAATTGCCTTGGAATCCAACCTTTTTGTACCTTTATTGCAGTCTGGGAGGGCTTATTCTGGCCCTGGCGGTAGTTTTCCTTCGCAAAGGGAAATTCTGGGCAATTTTCGCGCTGGTGACCTTGTTATCCGCGCTGTGGATGCTGGGCGAGTACACGCCAGTGGGGAAAATATTTTACGTCAGTCTCCCTCTAACGCTCAGGTCGCCGATATATGCGGAATTTGCAATGGCTTCTTTTGTGCTGGGCATGGCGGTACTTGCAGGTTTGGGAGCAGAGGCCTTTGTAACGCCTCGAGGTACTGTCTTCTCTGTTTTGCTGACGGCGGTGGTTGCCTTCGACCTGGTACATGCCGGGTCCGGAAAGGTTTTCAATTGCTCTCCGGTAAGCAGTAATCGGATGGTAACGGCAGAGAGTTTTGAAGGCAGCCGGGACTCGCTAATCAAAATTCGGAGTCTGGTGAATCAATCGGTCCCCCCGGCCAGAATCGAGCCGGTTGAAGACTCCGAGAACTGGGCGGTAGCCGCTTCTCTGACCGAGGTTCCCACGGCCAGTGGGGACGACCCGCTCGCACTGGTGAGGATATTGAAGGTGCGGTTGTTGTTTGCCAAAGGAGAACCGTGGAATCGCTACTACGTCGCCTCGCGGCTAGACTCACCAGTTTTTAATTTTCTGAACGTGCGCTATGTGGTTTCGCTTGCGCCGTCGGAACCTGCGGAGATCCGGCGTGCTAGTTTTACTCAGGTCGCGCAAGTAAGGGAACGGCGTTTTTACGAGAATCATCGTGCACTGCCGCGGTTTTTCCTTGTGCGACGTCTGAGGCGGGTTGCAAACATGGAGGAAGGACTCAGGTTAATGGCATCACCAGAATTTGACCCCCTCCAGGCGGCTGTGGTCGAGGGAAACTTGGATTACGAGGGTTCCGGCGGGCTGGCGCATCTAAAGCCTGTCAAGATCATTGCGTACGCGCCATCGGAAGTCCAGGTGGAAACCGAAGCTGCCGAACCAGCCTTCCTGGTGACGTCGGAAACTTTTTATCCTGGATGGAAAGCGTCCATCGACGGGCGACAGGCCCCTCTGTTTCTCACGAACGTGGCGTTTCGAGGAATGCCTGTGCCCGCCGGACGGCACCGCATTGCAATGCGCTATGAGCCGCGCACTCTACGCCTTGGGATGATGGTAAGCCTAATCGGATGGGTTGCGCTGGCCTTGGGGTTGCGTATCAGGAGGCCGGCTCCAAAATAGCCGACATCGAACCTTTCGACTCGGGGATACGCCAATCCGGACCATAGGCGTGGATCTGGTCGCGCGCGAATTCGGCCTGTGCTAATTCGCAAGTAATCACCACAGTGCGGCCCGTTATATCTACTTCTACGGCATGGGCGAAGGCCTCTGCCTCTGACAGTAAAAACAGCTTCTGTAGCATCTCAACGACGTAAGCGTAGCTGTGCTCCTGGTCATCAAGCAATACGACGTTGTAAAGAGGTGAAAGCTCTTCGCCGCTGCTGGCTCCGATATCCGGAGCGACGGCGGTCTTCTCCATTGAGAGACAGCTTACCATGTTGCGCCAAACCCGGCGCTTTGATTTTATTATGGCCGGGTAAGATCATATTGACCGCTGCGTCTGGCGTTTGCATATTGCCGGAGTTGTCGCGATTATAGGTTTTATACAGGCGACGCCCGGAGATGAAGGATGTCAGTTGCAAAGCCTCTCGTGTGGCGGTTTGCTTTGGCCTTGCAGGGGCTATGCTGGGGGGTGTACGCTACAGGCGCCTGCATAATGTACCTGCGAGCGGAGCGAGCGCGCCGCCGCAATGCTGACAGCGATGAGGGCTGCCTGAAGTCGTCTGCCTCACTGTGGGGACTTGGTTTGCAGATTGGGGCATTTGTTGTGTCCTATCTTTTCCGACGCCGGTCACCGGAACAACTTCCTGTTGTGTTGACACTGGTGGCGATTGTGCTGGCGCCTTGGTCCCTAGCTACTGTGCTGTGGGCTATGTCTCACCTGGGCAAGCACTTTCGCATCCGGGCGGCAGTCACGACCCGCCACGAACTTGTAACAACCGGCCCGTACAGACTCGTCCGCCATCCCGTCTATCTGTCAGTGTTAGGGATGCTCATTGCTAACGCTATTCTGCTCTCGCGGCTCGAGGCGGGACTTGTCGGTGTTGTTATCTGCCTGACTGGAACGGAGATCCGGGTCCGAGCGGAAGATAATCTTTTGGCTAAGGCCTTTGCGGAGGATTTTTCGGCATACCGCCGGCGTGTCTATGCGTACCTGCCGCTCATTCGGTAATCATCCCGTGGTGGCTGTTATGATATCCTCTGGAATGGGTTTTAGTTAACTCGTTCTTCCTACCTGGTAAGAGGTTTCATTATGTCCGGCCATTCAAAATGGGCGACTATTAAGCACAAGAAAGCAGCAGCCGATGCTAAACGTGGCAAGCTGTTCACTCGGCTGATCAAAGAAATTACGATCGCGGCTCGGAGCGGAGGTGATCCCGATGGGAACCCGAGGCTACGAACGGCCATTGCAGCCGCTAAAGCGGTCAGCATGCCCGCTGAGAACATCAAACGCGCTATCATGCGAGGCACCGGCGAGTTGGAGGGCGGCCAAATAGAAGAAGTGATGTTCGAAGGCTACGGTCCGGGGGGTGCGGCAGTCCTCGTGCAAGTAGCCACCGACAATCGGAACCGTACGGTCAGCGAGATCCGGCATATTTTCGCCAAGCAGGGGGGTAGCCTCGCAGAACAGGGCAGTGTCGGATGGATGTTTGATCGCAAAAGCCAAATCCTTATTGACAAACAAAAAGTCGGCGAAGACCAGCTCATGACGATCGCACTCGATGCGGGTGCTGAAGACCTGCGCGATGATGGGACGAATTGGGAGGTAATTTCGCCTCCTGAGGCCCATGATGCGGTGGTCGAAGCCATTCAGAAAGCGGGCGTCGAGACCATCTCCGCCCAGATTGCCATGCTGCCGAAAAACACGATAAAGCTCGAAGGCAAGAATGCAGCGGGAATGTTAAAGCTCGCAGAGGCTCTTGAGGAACACGACGACGTGCAGAACGTCTACTCGAATTTCGATATTGACGAAAAGGAGATGGAGGCGCTAGCAGGTTAACGGCGCCAGGGCAGGGATGCGTATTCTCGGCATCGACTGTGGCACCAGACGGACCGGCTACGGCGTAATCGACACTGACGGGCGAATGCACCGCATGGTAGCCGCGGGGGTAATCATCACAGATGCTGAGGCGCCGCTTGGGTCACGCTTACGAGATCTGGCAACGACACTTCGGGAAGTGATTGAGAAGTACCGTCCAGAAGCTGCCGCCATCGAAGAAGTATTTCACGCGGCCAACGTGAAAACAGCGCTGAAACTGGCTCATGCTAGAGGAGTCGCTCTGCTATCCATTGCGGAAGCAGGCATCACGCCGGGCGAATACTCTCCTTTAGAAATTAAAACGAGCGTCGTTGGTTACGGGCACGCGGAAAAGAGCCAAGTGCAATTAATGGTGAATTCGTTGTTGGGTCCCGAGGTTTCGATCGATTCTGAAGACGCTGCTGACGCCTTGGCGGTGGCCATTTGTCACGCTACGCACCTATCACTTCCAAAACCAACGGAGGTGCACCGGTGAGATGCTTGGCGCTAGTTTTGGTAGGCCTAAGCTTATGGAGCGGCCAGGCTCCGAAAATCGTATACACGAAGGTTTTCCCAGGCAGCGGGACCCCTTACATAGCCATTTCCGTAGACAGATCCGGGAGCGGAGAGTTTAATGATTCGCCTTCCGGAGAAGATCCCATCCACTTCCAGTTGAAACCGCAAGAGACAGAGGAGATCTTCGAGCTCGCACAGAAGCTTGATTTTTTCTCTCAGCCGCTTGAATCCGGGCTGAAGGTTGCCAACCTGGGCTTGAAGACGTTCCGCTATGAAGACGGCGAAAAGCGGAATGAAGTAAAGTTTAATTACTCGCGTAACCCTGCAGGAGTGGTGCTGGAAGACTGGTTTGATAGGATTGCCACCACGGCGCAGCATATGATCAGGTTGGACCGGGCTGCCCAGTATGATCGTTTGGGCGTGGATCGGGAGCTTCTGCTTTTGGAGATCTCTCTAGATAAGAAACGGCTGGCTGGCGCTCAAATGCTGCTTCCGGTTCTGGATCGCATTGCCAACAATAGTTCTTATATGAACCGGGCTCGCGAACGGGCGGCCAATATTGCCGCTATCCTTCGGGGTGAGAGGTCGAAGCAGTCAAAGTGAAATGTGTTTTTTGGATTTTGGTGCTGGTAGCAGCCTGCTTAGGGCAAACTGAATCCCCGGCGGATGAGGAAGACGATTTGCGCCGGCAGCTTGAAGAAGCTGGCCCCAGTCCGGTGGAGTTCATACGGGCCGTCGAAAGCCATTTGGCCAAGTTCCCCAAGTCCCCGCAAAGAGCAGAATTGGAACAGGCTCTGGTGAAGGCCGCTATTGAAATCAATGACGTGCGCCGCCTTGTGTTTTACGGTGAACGTGTGCTGGCCCGAACCCCCGATGATTTTGAGGTTCTTGATCGCGTCAGTGCAGCTCTCTGCTCGTCCACCGATATGGACAGTGCGGCGCGAGCTTTGAAATATGCGCAGCGCTACGAAGAGGTTGCGCGCTCAGTTGAAAATATGAAACTCTCTAGCCCCCGTGGCCGTGCCCGCTGGCAGGAAGAGACTGACCGGCGGCTGGCGCGTGCTTTTTTACTCCAGGGGCTGGCTAATGAAAGCATGGGACGCTTGGAGGAGGCTGCAATCCTTGCCCAACGTAGTTATGAGACGTTCCCCTCAGCAGAAGCCGCTCGAACGGCTGGACGGATTCTCGAGCGGATGGGAAAAGATACAAAGGCCCTTGAGCGCTTAGCCGACGCCTTCGCTATTCCGGACCCGCGCAATACTGCTGTCGACAGGGCTGAAGACAGGAAACAGTTGGGCAAGATTTATCTCCGACTGAAAGGTTCGGAAATAGGGCTGGGAGACCTGATGCTGGCAGCATACGACCGCACAGTGGCGTTGCTCGAGCAGCGACAGGCCAGACAAAAGTCGATCGATCCAAACTTCGGCTTGACGGACCCGTTGTCGTTTACCTTGTCTGCGCTTCACGGCCAACCGCTCAGCCTGACTGCGGCGAAGGGGAAAGTAGTGGTGTTTGATTTTTGGGCGACCTGGTGTGGACCGTGCAAGGCGCAGCATCCGCTCTATGAGGAAGTCAAACGCAAGTTTCAAGGTCGGCAGGAAGTGCTGTTCGTGTCTGTGAATACGGATAGCGATCGGGAACTTGTAGAACGGTTCCTTAAAGAAAACAGGTGGCCAGATGAGGTTTACTTCGAAGATGGACTTTCCCGCCTGTTGAAGATATCCTCCATTCCCACAACGGTTGTCCTCAACCGGCGCGGAGAAGTTACTGGCCGACTGACCGGCTTCATTCCTGACCGCTTTGTTGACATGCTAGTGGACCGCATTACGGAGGCACTGAATCAGTAACACAAATTGGGCCGCTTCACATGTTTCTATGCATTTCCGGCGCATCATCTGGACGGTCCTGGACAGCGTTGGCATAGGCGAGATGCCGGATGCCGTCGAGTATGGGGATACGGGGAGCGACACCCTCGGAAATATCGCGCGGAGTCGGCCTTTACACCTGCCGAATCTTTGCCGTCTCGGGTTAGCGAACATAAGGCCCCTGGAGCATCTGCTCCCAGACCCTTCACCACTCGGGGCTTTTGGCCGGTGTGCGCTTTGCTCTCCTGGCAAAGACACTACAACGGGGCACTGGGAGATGGCTGGCATTCACCTGGATAGACCCTTTCCGGTTTACCCGAACGGCTTTCCTGCCGAGGTGATGGACGAATTCGTCCGCCGGACCGGGAAGAAATGGCTCGGCAACGTGCCTGCCTCAGGGACGGAGATCATTCAGCGTCTTGGCGCTGAGCACATGCGTACGGGCTGGCCGATCATTTACACGTCGGCGGACAGCGTCTTTCAGGTGGCGGCTCATGAAGGAATCATCTCCCTCGATGAGCTGTACCGCATCTGTAAGGTAGTCCGGGATATGCTTTGCGGTCCCCACCAGGTGGGGCGTGTGATTGCCCGGCCTTTTGTTGGAACTCCAGGGTCATTCCAGCGTACGGCCTACCGCAGAGATTATCCCGTGCCGCCGCCGGAGGGTATGCTGCTTGATCGCCTTAGCGAGCGGAATGTCCCAGTTCATAGCATTGGCAAGGTTTGCGAAGTGTTCCTACACCGCGGCATCACGGATTGCGTCAAGACCAAAGATAACGAGGAAGGTATGACGGCAACGTTGCGGTTAATGAGAACCTCTACAGACGGGCTGATTTTTGTTAACCTAAATGATTTCGATCAACTATATGGGCATCGCAATGACGTTAAAGGCTACGGGGCAGCGCTTGAACGGGCGGACGAATGGCTGGCTACAGTGCTTGCTGCGATGGAGTCTGGGGACCTGTTGATCGTTACCGCAGACCACGGCTGCGATCCCACGACGCCTTCTACCGATCACAGCCGGGAGTACGTTCCCTTGTTGGTTTACGGACCGGGTTCGAAAAGGGGTGTATGTCTGGGCACATGCACCACTCTGTCCGACATTGGGCAGACGGTGGCTGAAAATTTTCGAACACATATCGAGAAAGGAGCTAGCTTTTTGACGGCAATCATATGAGAAAACCATTGATGGCGGGCAACTGGAAGATGTATAAGACAGAGCCGGAGACAGTCGCCTTCTTTGAAAAGTTCTGCCCCATGGTGGCGGAAGATAACGGACGGGATGTGGTTATTTGTCCTCCATTCCCCAATTTGGCTGTGGCTGTTAAGGCTGCGCAAGGTTCGCGCATTGAGATCGGTGGCCAGAATCTGTTCTGGGCTAAAGAAGGGGCCTATACGGGAGAAGTATCTGCAGCCATGCTGAGAGCGGTCGGTTGCCGATGGGTAATCATCGGTCACAGTGAGCGGCGGCAATATTTCGGCGAAACGGATGAGAGTGTGTTCAAAAAGACAGTCGCGGCAATCGAGATGGGATTAATTCCCATCGTGTGTATCGGTGAACTGCTGAAAGAACGCGAATCCGGTCAGACAATGAATGTTCTCCAGCGACAATTTCGGGGCGGGCTTGGAGGGCTTCAGCCGGCGCAACTGGAACGAGTCGTGATCGCGTATGAACCCGTATGGGCGATTGGCACCGGAAGAACTGCGACACCAGAGATCGCTGCTGGGGCTCACCGTACGATTCGTGGTGAAGTCGCCCGGCAATTCGGGGAGGAAACTGCCAGCCGCATGCGCATTTTGTACGGTGGCAGCGTGAAGCCTGACAATATCAATGGCTTGATGGCTCAGGAAGAGATCGACGGAGTGCTAGTGGGAGGAGCTAGCCTGGATCCGGACTCTTTCGCCAAGATTGTCAATTTTTGAGTTGGTTGGTAAAAAGTGCAGTACCATCCAGATCATTGCTGCGTCAGAAAAGAAGCCGCCCTGTTGACAATGCGAGGTTGTTTTTACGCTACGGCAGGGCGGCATACTAACTGATTAAGCGGCGCAATTTTCACAGCAAAGTTTCCCCCAGTGGTGCATTCTTCCAACACCAACATGGCCTCTCTCCTCATTCAGAAAAGCAGGTATACTTCCAGGGATTAGGGTTTTGCGATTCGATAAGGAGTCAGCCTATGCTTGTGATGACACGGCGCCGCATGTTGGAAGCTGGGGTAGTCGCCGGAGCTTTCCCGCGGCCAAATATGGCTCAAATTCAAGGGCGGGGGAAGCCTGCAAAACTTTTAAGCGAGTCATGGGGCCCTGAAAAACTGGCGGCCGCATTGCTGCCGCGCGAAAAATGGGAACCGTTTCCTTCTGCTTCTGACCGCTTAGCATGGGATAGATTGCCTCCGGATGTCAAGCAAGGTTTGATCTCCGCTGCGGAGCGGCACGGAAACCAGCCGTGGCCTATACTGCCTGCGAGCGTGTTCCTGCAATACGCACGCACTGGCGACCGTGCCGTGTACGAGGGTATCCGTTCCGCGCGCAGAGAACGGCTGCGGGAGTTGGTGATTGCAGAGTGCGTGGAAGGGAAAGGGCGATTCCTGGACGAGGTTCTCAATGGTGTTTGGGCCACATGCGAGGAAACGTATTGGGGGGTACCAGCTCATCTCGGACTTCAAAAGGTAGGAATAGGACTGCCTGACGTGACGGAACCGACCGTCGATTTGTTTACCGGAGAAACGGCAAGTTTGCTGGCTTGGACTGATTATCTGCTAGGGTCGCAACTGGATCGCATATCACCGTTAATCCGTCACCGCATTCGCCTGGAGATAAACCGGCGTATGCTTACTCCCAACCTTGAGCGGGTCGACTTTTGGTGGATGGGTCTTGACCCGAAACTGACACGCACGGTAAATAACTGGAATCCGTGGATCAACTCGAACTGGCTCGCGTCTACGCTACTGACTGAAACTAACCCTGAGCGCAGAATTCAGTCGGTTTACAAGATCCTCTGCAGTCTTGACCGTTTTCTTGACGGGTATCACGCGGACGGCGGTTGTGATGAAGGTCCCAGCTATTGGGGAAGAGCGGGCGGATCACTTTTTGACTGCCTGGAGTTACTGTACTCAGCCAGCGAAGGGATAATCCAATTCTACGATCAGCCGCTGATCCGTGAGATCGGGCGGTACATCTACAGGGCCCATATTTATAACGACTATTTCGTTAACTTTGCGGATGCCCCTGCCAGGCTGCGGCTGAATGGCGACCTGGTATTTCGCTATGGCCGTCGCATCGGCGACGAAAAGATGCAAGCTCTGGGAGCATTCGCCGCCAGTCAGCATGGCGGGTCCACAAGAGGCGATAGCATAGGGCGGCAGTTGCATGCCCTGTTCAATCTGCAGACGTTGTCAACGGCTCCCGCCTGGCAACCTCTGACGCGCGACGTGTGGTTGCCGGGAATACAAGTTATGGCCGCTCGTATGAAGGAGAGGTCAGCAAGCGGGCTTTACCTCGCCGCCAAAGGCGGCCACAACGCGGAAAGCCACAACCACAACGATGTTGGCAATTTTATCGTTTACGCCGACGGGCAACCTGTCCTCATAGACGTGGGAGTTGAGACCTATACAGCGAAGACATTCAGTTCGCAGCGATACGAGATCTGGACTATGCAGTCGGCCTACCACAATCTCCCTACAATCGGCGGCATAATGCAGAATTCAGGACGCCAGTTTGCTGCCCGCGATGTGCATTACATGGCAAATGACCGGATGGTAGAATTTTCTCTCGACATTTCGCAGGCATACCCACCTCAGACCGGCTTGAAATACTGGCGACGCACACTCCGACTGGACCGTGAAAAGAATGAGATTGAGCTCGCCGAAAGTTGGGGGTTCGCACAGGGCGGTCACGATATTATGTGGACGCTGATGACCCCGTGTGCGGTTAGTCTTACAGCTCCCGGGGAGATCATCCTTGCTGTGCAGAAGGCGAATTCAGCGACTGTCCGGCTCATTTATGACGCCGCTTCCGTAACGCCGTCAGTGGAAGAAATCAACATCAATGACCCGCACCTACGAAGCTCCTGGGGCCAGCGGATTTACCGAATTGTGCTTAGGACCACGGCCGCATCACGTAATAGTTCCACATGGTCGTTGCACATCGCCCAAAGCAGTGTGCGGGAGTCTAGATAGAACTATACTGCGTTTAAGCACGATTCGCGGCAAGGTGAACAACTGGTAGCCCAGCTCTTACCGCTACCGGGATCCCGAGTCATGGTGATGAAGAGCACTATCCAGCAAGGTGGCGAACTCTTGGCTTTTCTGACCGATCTGTTTCTTGAGGGCGGCCAGCTCGCGTTCCAGAGTCCGTAAACGATCTGCAAGGTGTAGGCAGGTAAGAACCGCCACACGGGATGTGTCAGTGAACCCGCCTTTAGCCGACACTTCGCTCATCAAGGTATCCACGGTACGCGCCACTTCACGAAGTTCATCAGGATCGCCAGCGGTACGCAAAGCGTAAGGCTGGTTAAAGATGGTGACACGGACCGATTTCTTTTCGGCCTTGTCAGAACCCACGGCAGCACCCCGTATTTAGGACACGCCTTACGATGTATTTTACTAGCTGGAACTGAGCGTCTCTAACTGGCCCAGTAGCTTTTCGATGCGGCTTCGCACCTGCGCCCTCTCGTTGCGAAGGGTTTCGAGTTCTTCGGTAAGTGCGATCGCTCTGGCCAGAGCTGCATCTCTTTCCTCACGCAACTTGGCGACTATTTGCACCGCCTTCTGGATCCGCTCCTCTAACCGGTCCAGCGACCCTAGTTCTTCTGTGCTAAGGCTTTGCATCGTCATTGAGCTTTTTCCAGAGCAGCCTTGGCCTTGTCGACCAGCAGGCGAAATGCGGCTTCATCAGTCACAGCTAGTTCTGCCAAAACTTTCCGGTTGATGGTCACGCCGGCTTTTTTCAAGCCGTCCAGAAACCTGCTGTAGGAGATGCCACACCGCCTGGTGGCGGCGCCGATTCGAACAATCCACAGCGACCGGAAGTCGCGCTTCTTCTGCCGTCGGCCCACGTAAGCGTAACGAAGGGCCTTTTCCACGGCTTCCTGTGCTGCGCGGTGGAGCTTACTCTTGGTTAAGAAGAAGCCGGAAGCGCGTTCCAGCACCTTACGTCTTGATGCTCTCCGTTTGGTTCCTCGCTTAACTCTTGGCACGTTTGTCTCCTCAAAGAATTGATTGTCTCCAGGGTGGTGCAGGCACGTGCCCCGCGATCCGTCCACTCCTGTTTACAGATTCACTCAGGAAGCATTTGGGCCAGCCTCTGGGCGTCCGCCTTGTCGACGACGACGGGCTTCCCTAGCCTCCGTTTCCTCGAGCGCGCCTTGGAGGTAAGGATGTGACGGGCGAAGGCATGGCGTCGCATAATCTTGCCTGTCGCGGTCCTTTTGAACCGTTTGGACGCACCCTTATGTGTCTTCAATTTCGGCATGCTGTTGTCTTCCTTGGGCCGACCTGAAGAGGCCCGAAGTTCGATCAAACCCCTTCAGTATATCATGCAGACAGGCTGTATGCTTGCAATCAGGTCAGGCTTCTGCGCGCCGCAGCACGGGCACAAGAATGGCGTTAAGAGCCCCAGGGTCTTCTAGGATCTCTTTTTCGACACGGCGCAACTCCTGTTCTACGATGACCTGCTCAACGCCCTGGGCCAAGGACCAGTCCCCAGTCTTTTCACGGTAGTGCTCAATCATCGCCAACAGTGACGCTGCCAGTTCAAGCCGGTCCCTTGTGTCGCTCATGGCGTCTCCTCTCTCATAGTGTTAGACGCAACTTGTGTTCCGATGTTGCAAGAAATACAGTCCTACGAGCAAGATAATCAAATTCCGTACTAGGAATACCCGTCATGGTCATTCCAACGGCACTCCGTTTGTTTCTGACGAAAGAGGGAATCGAATGCCCCGTGCCCTAGACAATGACCCGCCTGGGATGGACCTGAACCTATTCTATCGAATTCATTAACCGGCTGGGAAAATTCATTCTTCCGCCTGCGGGCGCTGTCTTGGTGGTTGCTGCTTCAAGATCTCGTACATTGGGGAAAGCTCGCGGAGTCGTTGGACCACCTCGATGATCCGACCGCCAACATAATCGATTTCCTCTTCCGTGTTGAACCTTCCGATGCCAAAACGGATGGCCGAGTGAGCCAGATGGTCGTTCACTCCTAATGCCTTCAACACATAACTGGGCTCAGGGACTGCGGAGGTGCAGGCGGAGCCGCTCGAGACCGCTACGTCGGTCAGGCCCATCATGAGCGATTCACTCTCTACATAAGCGAAACTCATATTCAAATTTCCTGGCAGGCGATACGTTAGCGAACCGTTGAGGTAGACCTCATCGAGGCCCTCTTGCAGTGCAGTCTTTAGTTTGTCGCGGAGGCGTCTAATCCGTACCGACTCTTCCGCCATCTCGTTCTGGCAAATCTGGCACGCTTCACCTAAGCCCACGATACCCGGCACGTTCAGTGTGCCAGATCGCATTTGCCTTTCGTGGCCACCGCCGTCAATCTGGGCGGCAAGATGAACACGGGGATCTTTACGCCGGACGTAGAGAGCACCAATGCCTTTGGGCCCGTACATTTTGTGTGCACTGATGGATAACAAGTCAATGTGGTCGTGGATCACGTCCACAGGCACTTTACCCACGCTTTGCGTGGCGTCAGTGTGGAAGAAAATGCCGTATTCTTTTGCGATCCGCCCAATTTCGCGAACAGGCTGAATCACGCCAATTTCGTTGTTAGCGTGCATGATGCTGATCAGAATGGTGCTGCGCTTGATTGAGGTCCGCAGCAGATCACAATCGACAAGCCCTTCAGGGTCTACCGGCAGGAGGGTTATCTCGAAGCCACGCTTTTGTAAGGTCTTACAGGTGTCGAGCACAGCTTTATGTTCGGTGGCGGCAGTGATGATATGGTTACCTTTATTGCCGTACATTTCAGCAACACCTTTGAGCGCCAGGTTATCGGACTCAGTGGCGCCGCTTGTGAAGATAATCTCCTCCGGAGTTGCGCCGATCAATGCGGCAATCTGTTTCCGGGCTCTTTCAACCGCATGTTCGGCTTCCCAGCCAAAGCTATGGCTGCGGCTTGAGGCGTTCCCGAATTTTTCGGTCAAATACGGCAACATTGCCTTTAGCACCCGTGGGTCCACGGGCGTGGTGGCGTGGTTATCCAGATAGATGGGCTTTCTCATTTGCCAGCCCGGAACAGCCCCTCGCGTCCTCAGCGAAAAGGGAAATGTACTTCTTACTTTTGACGGTAACAGGAGTTTATGCAGGTCGTCAAGAACCGAGCGGCAAAGCAATGAGAGATGGCGGATGTGGGGCTCGAAGTGGTTGTTGGAGCGGACACGAATTTGGAAAATGAGCGCCGCGGTCAGTGGAAAATTGGGGAGATAATAAAGGGAAAATGTGGTAGCATGCAAAGAAAGACCGAGAAATGCCGCGGAGAGGTGGCTGAGTGGTCGAAAGCAGCGGTTTGCTAAACCGTCGTACGGGCCTAAACCTGTACCGGGGGTTCGAATCCCCCCCTCTCCGCCAGCTACATTGTAAGAGTCCACGGCAAAAAATGGGGGTACATCGCAACCTCATCCCCGTTTAACCGCATAAGGCCTTTACCCTTAACACGTCCAGGGAGTTGTTTAGAAGGCTGGTTGGAGACGGTCCAGAAGCGTGCTTACCCGACATTTCGCGGCTCGGAGGGGAGGTGTCGACTCATTGCGCGCAGAGGAGTACGATTGCAAAGCAACGAGAGCCACTGCATTTCAAAATGGAAAAGTAAATAAGAATTAGCTGTTGAACCCTCGACTCAGTAGTACCCGTATTTCCGCGCAAACCAGCTTTTGACCACTTGAGCCAGCCCGGCGTAGGCCACCAGAATCAACAGAAGCCATCCGAAATAGGACAGAGGTAACGCACGAAGCCCTATAGTCCTTCCAAAAACGGTGAACGGGATCACTAAACCAGCGAGCATGACTGCGGAAGTCAGAAAGGTGAGCACCGCCGAAGCGCGGCTTTCTAAGAAAGGAATTTTGTGTGAGCGAATGATGTGAACAATCAGTGTTTGCGAAAGAAGGCCTTCTACAAACCAGCCCGACTGAAACAGAGATTGCATCGCGGGTGTCCGCACCCCATAAACGAACCACATGAGACAAAACGTCGCGTAGTCGAAAATCGACGAAACTGGCCCAAGGTAGATCATGAACCGGGCAATCGCACTTACCTCCCAGCGCCGTGGTTGTTTTAGGTATTCTGCGTCCATTTCATCGAAAGGAATCCCGACCTGCGAAAAATCGTAGAGGAGGTTCTGAACGAGAAGTTGCACGGGCTGCATGGGCAGGAAGGGAAGCCAGGCGCTGGCGCCCAGAACGCTAAACATATTCCCGAAGTTTGAACTGGTCCCCATGCGAATGTACTTCAGAATGTTTCCAAAAGTGCGCCGCCCCTCAATCACTCCTTCTTCGAGCACCATCAGGCTTTTTTCCAGCAAAATGATATCGGCAGACTCGCGGGCGATGTCGACTGCAGAATTGACCGAAATTCCGACGTCTGCCTGTTTCAGGGCAGGCGCGTCATTAATGCCGTCACCGAGGAAGCCGACCACGTTTCCCCCGGTTTGCAGTAGTCTCACGATGCGCGCTTTGGCGAGCGGAGAAACCTTCGCAAACACATTAGCGCTTTGGATCGCCTTTATAAGCTCCTCATCGTTCATCCTGTCGATATCTGGTCCCAGAAGAATCCCCTCGATGGTTAAGCCCACCTCGCGGCAGATCCGCCCTGTCACCGCCTCGTTGTCGCCAGTGACCACTTTCACGGCGACTCCATGCTCGGCCAGCGCCTTCAACGCTGGCGCCGCTGAGTCCTTAGGAGGATCCAGAAAAGCCATAAAGCCGGCCAGGGTCATTTCTGCTTCATCGGCTTGGGAATAGTACTGGCGGCCTAATGGGAAACGCCGGAAAGCGATGGCAATAACTCGAAAACCCTGTTCGTTGAGCTCGCGTACGAGCGCTCTGGCGGTATCTTTATAGCTGGCGTCCAAAGCCTGCGGCTTCCGGTCGATCTCTACAAAACGGCACACCGCAAGCATTTCCTCAACGGCGCCTTTGGTGATCAATAATTCCTGTTGTCTTTCGGTTTCTACACACACTGACATGCGGCGCCGGGTGAAATCGAAAGGGATCTCATCCACCAGCCGGTAATCGGTCGCTACCCGGAGACCTTTCTCAAGCTCGGCATGTTCGAGTACAGCCACATCGAGTAGGTTCTTTAGCCCCGTTTGGTAATAGCTGTTGAGATAAGCCAGTTGAAGGACTTTCTCGGACTCTCGCCCGAAGACATCAAGATGCTGCTCGAGTATTACCCTGTCCTGTGTAAGAGTCCCGGTCTTGTCGCAGCACAGCACATTCATGGCGCCAAGATCCTGGATGGACGGAAGGCGCTTGACGATCACTTTCTTGCGGGACATATTTACAGCGCCGCGAGCCAGGTTTGCCGTGACAATCATAGGTAGCATTTCTGGCGTCAAGCCCACGGCAACTGAGAGGGCGAAGAAAAACGATTGTGTCCAGTCTCCCTTAGTAAATCCGTTAATAAAGAAGACCACGGGCGCCATGACCAACGTAAAACGAATCAGCAACCGGCTGACCCGGCTGACGCCCTTGTCAAACTCGGTTTCCACTCGTCTTCCCGTCACCTGCCGCGCGAGTGCTCCGAAGTAGGTCTGCGTGCCGGTTCCAACAACGACGCCGGTCCCAGTGCCGCTGATGACGTTCGAGCCCATGAAACACAAACGCGGGTCATCCAGAAGATTCTCCGCCCCGCGGATCTTCCCGTTCGCGAATTTTTCAACTGGCATCGACTCGCCCGTAAGAGCGGCCTGGGTGACAAAGAGGTCCTTGGCGGCGATTAGGCGTAGGTCGGCTGGAATCATGTCGCCGGCAGAGAGATGCACGATGTCTCCTGGCACGATCTCATCCACCGGTATTTCTCGCCTTACTCCTTCACGCGTCACCGTTGCCGTGGTTTCGACCATCTGCTTCAGCTTTTCCGCCGCGAGGCTGGAACGGTACTCCTGGGTGAATCGCAAGACTGCGCTGATCAAAACCATGCTCGAAATAATGGCAGCTGCCTCGAAGTCCCCAGTGAGCGCAGCGACCGCGGCCAGCGCCAACAGAAGTAGGATGAAGGCGTTATTGAAGGCATGCAGCAGGTGTCCTGGCCAGCGGATTTGTTTTTCGTGAACGACCGTGTTAGGGCCGTACTCATCGAGCCGCTGTTCAACGGCATCTGCGCTCAGTCCCTCTATCGCGGAACCGAATTCTTCCAGTACTCGCTGAATGTCGGCATGCAGGGCTTTTCCCCGAAGGTTGTCCGCGTAGCGAACGCCACGGACCAGCCCCCGATTCCCTCCGGCCTGCTTTTTTACCAGCAGCTTACGCATTGTCGTGCCTCCCTTTGCTTGCAGCCGCAATGGGTCTGGATTGCGCATGAGCATCCCCTAAGCGCTTGCGTTGCCTACCCGGGTACGGATGAAGACAGCTTGGTTTCCATCCGGTGGACAACTCGATGCCCTGTGCGCACCGTCAAGTTGGGATGGGATTCGTATCGGGCGGGCCACTGCGCGACGTTCTCATTCCGTCGCGACCGACTGGACTCACCGCCCTAGTAAGGTAGGACCTGTGAGGCCGGATTTACGTGTGCGACTGGAGAAGACAACGTCAGCAGAGAGCCCACTCGTAACAGCGGCTCATCCCGCTTGCTTATAGAACTACTGCCATCTGACGTTTCCATATCCGTGTCTTTGGGACTGATTCCTCATGTCCCATGTTAAGTCTAAAGCGCTATCACTAATTTCGTCAAGGCTGATGCATCGAATAAGCGATTTTTAGGCCGTCGTGCAATAACAGGTGATGGCTGATGTCGGATTCTCGCCCAATCAGGTCTTTCTCAAATCCTACAGCGAAATGGGCCTTGCAAGAAACGACGTATGCCGGTGTGATATGTTGGCAGCACGCTGAGACGCGTGGCCGGCCTGCGGCATTGAACCTTAGCTCCGGCTTTACTGTTGGAAAGACGCACCATGCCCGTGGAAGCTCAAAATACTCTGGTAGCATCGCGCACAGGCTTACGCTTTAACCGCCAGGAATGGTCCGGCGCCTTCGGCGACCTCGGAACAGATTTACCACTACTGGTTGGCATGATACTGGCCTCGCGCATTGACGCCGCAAGCGTGCTCACTGTATTTGGGCTTATGCAAGTGATGACGGCGCTCCGTTACCGGATGCCCATGCCTGTTCAGCCTCTCAAAGCCATGGCTGCGCTGGTAATTGCCCAGAAGCTCCCCGGAAACCTGCTTTATGGGGGCGGTCTGGCAATTGGAATCAGTATGCTGCTTTTGACTACTACCGGGCTGCTGGAATGGATCGACCGGATCGTTCCTAAGCCCGTGGTACGCGGTATCCAGTGTGGTTTGGGCTTACAGCTCGCGAGCATTGCTCTCAAGGATTATGTGCCTGGAGAGGGAGCTACGGGTTGGTGGTTAGCTGTTATCGGGTTTATGTTAACCTTGTGGCTTCGCGGACGCCGCCGTGTGCCCACAGCCGTCATTTTGGTTGCTCTTGGGATAGCGTATGCCGGATTTTTTCGCTGGCATGCTGTATCTTCACTGGGTCCGTTAAGATTCCATTTGCCCCAATTGCGCTATCCGCTTGCTGCGGATGTATGGAAGGGCTTTCTGATACTCGCGTTACCGCAAATTCCACTCTCTATCACAAACTCGGTATTGGCGACCCGCCAACTTGCGGCAGACCTTTTTCCTGAGAAGCGGATCACGGCGCGGCAAATTGGCTGGACCTACTCGCTAATGAACCTGGTGAATCCATTTCTCGGAGGCGTCCCCACATGTCATGGCTCCGGTGGCATGGCAGGCCACTTCGCTTTTGGTGGCCGTACGGGCGGTTCCGTATTGATCTACGGAACGATATTTATCGTTCTGGGGGTAATCTTCGGTTCAAGCGCCCAAGTGATCATCCAAACTTTTCCCCTTGCACTGCTGGGCGTACTACTGCTGTTTGAAGCGCTCACCCTGCTCGCTTTGTTGCGGGATCTTGTGCAACACAAGGCTGACTTTGTGCTCGCGTTGTTAGTGGGGCTTCTGGCTGCCGGTCTGCCCTACGGCTACCTCATAGGGCTTGGTGTAGGCCTGATGTATCATCATTTGTCGACCAAAGGCCTCGTAAGTCTGGACAAATAAAACTGCGACGAGTAGTTCGGGCGCCTTGCCGATTACACTTTTTCTGGCACTACGAACGGTGGGCGGTAGTTACGTGTGAACATCCGTGTGGCTTCCTCATCCCCAGTACATTCGTATTTTGTTGCGTCGAAGTAGAGCGTACGGCCTAAACGGTAAGAGATGTTCGCCAGATGCACCAGTGTGGTGGAAATTGCTCCCTCTTCGATCGGAGCATTAAGGTCTTCTCGTTTCCGGCTGCGTACTGCCTGGATGAAGTTGGCCCAGTTGTCTCCGTCTCCGACGCCCGCCGGTCCGGAAATTTGCTCTCGCCCAAGGAATGAATAATACTTACCGTAGGATTCCACTGCCATATAACCCTTAGATCCATAAAAAAGGTTACCTACGCAGTTGGAAAGCTTTCCATTACCGCCTATGCCCGCCTCGTGGTTTGTTATCCAGTGACGGACCTCGAAAACCAGTATTTTCTTTGTATCACCAGGACCGGAGAACTCGTATGTGGCAGTGAGCGTATTCGGTGTTTCCTGATCGTCGTCAAACATAAAGTGCCCGCCGATCGCGCTGACTTTGGTGGGATAGGTCACTCCAAATCCCCAACGCGCCACGTCGATTTCATGTATTCCCTGATTACCCAAGTCTCCGTTCCCATAGTCCCAAAACCAGTGCCAGTTGTAGTGAAATCGGTTTCTGGTAAAGGGACGAACTGGGGCAGGTCCGAGCCAGAGATCGTAATGCACTCCCGCAGGTACTGGCTCTTGAGGTGTGCGGCCGATAGTGTCACGCCACTTAAAACACAGACCGCGGGCCATGTACACGTCACCGATGGCGCCCTCACGTAACTTTTTCACCGCTTCTTGAACTGCGGGATCGCTGCGCAGATTAGTGCCGTGCTGCACAATGCGGTTGTACTTGCGCGCTGCGGCTACAATCTGCCTGGCCTCAAACATGTTGTGCGTGCATGGCTTTTCGACATAAACGTCTTTGCCTGCCTGACAAGCCCAGATTGTGTGGAGCGTATGCACATGATTTGGAGTGGCCATGGACACGGCGTCGATGGATTTATCCTCCAGGAGCTTCCTGATATCGGTGTACGCCGCCGGACGCTTTTTGCCTGAAGCCTCCAGTTGCCGGAGACCTTTGTCGAGAATGCTTTCGTCGATGTCGCACAATGCTGCGATTTCTACATTACGCATGGATGAGTATGCCTGGATGTGCGACTGGCCTTGGGAACGAAATCCTACACAGGCGACACGGACCGTGTCATTAGGACTGGGAAGGGAGCTGGCGCGCAAAGAACTGACCGTTGCCGCGGATCCCATCAGAAAATACCGGCGATTCATAGTTTTCGATCTCATCAAGAAATTCACCTATGCGTCGCAAACAGGGCGGTTCAGCTCTGTCCACAGCGCTTTGTACCACCTCAGAAGCCGTTCAGGATCTGGATTTCCCTGGATCTCCGCCAGAGTGTACCCGCTATAGTTAGCCTGGCGCATCAGAGTAAAAAGTTCCCGCCACGGGTACTCATTCGATAGTTCATTGATATGGGCATGGCGCAGCCAAGGCTTCAGCAGCTCGAACGGTTCCCGTATAGATCCGTTTACGACCTCCTCCATATTCGAGTTCCAACACACTCCAACGCCTTCATGCCGCGTAGCTCGCATAATAGCCGCGATCACAGAAGGGTTATTGGTGCCTGAGCCGTGGACCTCCAGCCAGACACCGATTTTCCTTTTAGCTGCGTAGTCACCAAGCTCACGCAAAGAGGCGGCGATATTTTGGATAGTCACCTCCCTGGGTACTTCTTTGGGAAAGCCGTTGGGCCGTACCTTGATCCCCAGTGCGCCGGTATCCACAGCCAAATCTACAAATTGTTTCGCAATTTCGACTTGACGCCTGCGGGCCTCAGCATCCGGCGAATGAAACTCACAGGTGGTTCCATAACTCACCAGCCGAACTTTGCTGCGTTCGAATTTCTGGCGGACCTTTGCCCGTTCGGCTGGTCCGATTGAAGGTTCCACGCCGTGTTTGTGAGTGGTTCGGAGCTCCACTCCTTCAAAGCCGGCACCTTGCAGCATACGAATGATCGAATCGAGATCGAAGTCTTTTAGAAGGTTGTACGTTACACAACCGAGATGGAATCCCGGATTTGCTTGGGCCGAAGCTCGTGCTGCGGGTGTCAAAGCCGGCGCGCTGAAAAGCAGGGCTGAAGTTTGTAAGAACCGTCTTCGTTTCACGAGGCTCCCCTTTCTTTCAAGAAGGGCTAGCGTACCGCGGTTCACTTTCCCGCAGCAAGTTTCTCCAGAGGCGGTAGAACGCTGACAGGCAGGTAAATCCTTTTTTACTCATCAGCCTGCGCGCTGCTATTTTTCCGCCGGAACGCTCATTGTCTGCTCGTGAGTTTGGTTTCAAGCGCCTGGTCCGGAGCCGGCGACAGAATAACAACCGTAGTCCGGCCATGCTTCGGAACGGTGATGTAAAGCGTATCGCCCGAACGCTCGGGATTGAGTTTAACCGTCTCCCCAAGGTCGAGCGAGGCAGCATACACATTCACCAGCTTATCTGCGTCCGGCAACCGGCAGGTGATTTTCAAGTTGCGGTCAAATCCTTCCGCTTTTCGCAAGATACGCCAGGCTGAAGAAACAGTGATCATGACGCTCCCATCTTTCAGACGGAATATGTTGCCGTCCGTATTTTCCGGCAAAGTAAGCGCCTCCGGATAAAATACCCACTTCTTGCCGCGCAAACGTTGAATAAAGGGAGCATACACTTTTTCGATCTGCCGGTTTTTAGCGATCAACGAGGGATCGTATTTGCGGCCCCATGTCTCGTTTGTGCTCAGATCGGAATAGAACATGCCGTAACGCAGGCAATCCTGGAAAAACAGCTCCGCATGTGTTCCCGATTGCCCGTCTAGAATCATGACATGTCGATTTAAGCCCAAATAACTTTGTGCAGCGATCCAGGAAGGGGTTTCCTCTTCCGGGGTATTTTCGATCACCATGATTCCATCGAGCCCCTCGCAAGCGGTGATCACGGTGGGCTTGTTTGCCGTGATGCACATGCCACGCTTGTGAAGTAGGGGCCCTATAACCTGCCTCATCATCCTTTCGTACATGAAGGCTGGATAATAAGCGGGCTTGTTGTTGACCATGGTGATCCCATCGTCGTGAGCAAAATCGAACATGTAACTGCGGCCGTATACATCCCAGAAAAAGCCTGCGATGTCGGGATAAGCGGCTACAAGATCCCGGGCCTGCTGGGCCATGTGTTTACCGAACGGGGTGGACAGATCGGCGTTCATCAACCAGCAGGCACGTTTGCTTGGGAATGTCTGCGCCTGATAGGCTCCGATCTCCTTTCCGTCTTCGTCCCGGGCAATGCTTTCGGGAAATTGGTCTTTGGCATACCAGTATTCGGCTTCGGTGCAGTTGTAATAGATGAAGGTCCCGATACCGTACTCTTTATTCATTGCCTGGTGCTCGCGTATTTTTTTGCGTGTGAGGGTGATGCCCGGCTGAGGATGGGATTCACACACCCAACTTTTGACATCGGGTTTGGGGATCATCAACCCATACCAGGGAAAGTGTCCGTGCTGTTCTTCCCAGCGAGCTCCTCTGGCGCGCCTGGCTTCGAGAATGTTACGCCGTTCCTCGTCCGTGAGAGAATCCTTAAGGAGCATTCCTCCGGAAACGAAAACACCGTCCCACTGGTCAAAATTAGGATCTGGGTCAAAATACTTTCGGTACTTTTCGTAGACCCATCCCAGCGCAGGGCGCCAGTCGGAGGGATGAGCGGAAATCAGCAGGCTGGTTTGTATGTCTCGGGAAGTGCGCAGCCCCAAATATTCGTTACTGACCTGAAGGTAAGGCCGTTCCCTCAGAGGGTAGTGTCGCGAGTTCCAATGGAAATCGGCCAGTGCTGAGGTGTTATTCAAGAAACGGATTCGGACCGCCGGCACCTCGAATGCCGAGGTGAAAGCGATGGCTCGTTTGTTCTGCGGGGAATAAAAAACGACCATGGGGATGTTTGTGCGCCATTGCTGCTCGCCCACAGCGCCATAAGTTGATTGACCATATTCTACGGCCCACGGCGTGTAAGGTTTCATGGGTAACGGATCTGAAATGGGAGCCCAGCCTCGGTAATGGGCCAAAGGCAGCGGCGCAAACTGGATAACGCGGACGGTTCGGTCCTTGCCGGTAGTTTTCTTGAGTCGAACGTCCCACCGCACGTGGTCCCCTGTTACAGTGAAGGTCTCCACCACCACAAACTCTGCACCCGGAAAAAGTTTCTGGAAGGACACAGCGACGAATTCCGGCGTTTTGGATTGCCGGAAATTGCGCACGGCGCCATTTCCGGTCAAATCGGAGAACTCCTTCTTGTTGAGTTCGTCAAATAGAATGAGACCGGCAATGCGTGCTCCAACCTGAAACTCCGGCAGCGGACCTACATTCTTTACGAGCTGGTTACAATAATCCTCCTTGCTAACACGGTCTACCAGCCTGCGGACAACCCCAGCCTGCCTGTCGATGGCGATTTCCATTCCGTCATTTCCCGCGATCCATAGAGAGCCCTCCTGGCGGGAGTACACACCGCCTGCTTGCAACGCGGGACACAACAAAACAAAAACCCATAGAATTGGAATGCTGAACGTTACGCAAAATCTTGTTCTGTTGAAATAGGTCATAAGAAGCACTCAACGAGTTATGATAAGTTCAACTCCTCATTCGAATCCAACTTATCTTATATCAGAACTTATGTTCCGTTCACGGCAATTTTGCAACTTCGTTTGTTCTGGACTCCGCGTGGAATTATAAGGATCGTTCTGTTGAGGTTCTTCTAGCGCCAGACAACGGTTTTGCGGTTGCGGAAGGAAATGGGCGGAGTGTAGGCTGACTGTAGGTTGGCAGAAACGGATTGGAGTGCACTCCCGGGGCGTGGAAAGCGGATGACGCGCGAAGAACTTCTGCATGAGGGATTTGCAAAGTGGATTTCTGATTTCCGGTATGTCAGAGAGCTGTTTTGCGAAATGCTCGAAGCAGAAGGGGAGGAGCCATTAGTTAGCTTTCTTCGCGAGTGCTTCGATGGTGACATTGTCGCCCGACCGCGAACGCTTTCTGTGCGTCACTACCAGGCTCTCTCCATCGCCTTTCAGCTCCTGGAAATTGTTGAGGAGAATACCGCCAACCAAGTGCGACGTCGCTCGGAAGATCCGCGCAGGCTCGAGAGTGAGCCGGGTTCGTGGTTGTATAGCCTCGGCGACCTCCGCCAGAGAGGTTTCGACGAGAGCGCAGTACGCAAAATGCTCGAGGAAGTTTCCGTAGAACCTGTGCTGACCGCGCACCCGACAGAAGCCAAGCGCGCGAGCGTGTTGGAACACCACCGCGCAATCTATCTTTTACTTGTAGAAAGAGACAACCAGAGCTTCACTGACATCGAACAGGCGATTTACAAACGCAAGCTGAAGGCGGCTCTGGAGCGGCTCTGGCGTACTGGGGAAGTCTTTTCCTCCCGGCCGAACGTGCAGGATGAAGTTCGGAATACGTTATATTATCTCCATTCGGTGTTTCCCGACGTGGTTGAGCTTCTGGATTTGCGCTTCCAACAGGTGTGGGAAGCGGCTTTCCAGACAGCCCCGCCTGCACTTCCGCGTCTGAAATTCGGGAGCTGGGTGGGCGGAGACCGGGACGGGCATCCTTTTGTCACTCCGGAGATGACGTCCTGGACGCTGAATTTGCACCGTCAAGCGGCTTTGACAATCATCCAGGAGAGATTAAGCAGAATCGCGGCAAAATTGAGTCTGGGGTCTCCGGACGGTGCGATGCCGGTTTTACTCGAGCGGCGCATTGGTGAGCTGGTGTCTCTGTTGGAAGAAGACCCCAGCGCTGTTGTTACCCAATATCCTGAAGAGCCCTGGCGGCGGCTAGTGCATTTAATGCTGTTGCGTTTACAAAGAGCTGACGGCGCAGCCTCTAAACCAGGGGGGTACCGTTCGGTGAGTGAGCTGCACGAAGACCTTGGAGTGCTGGAGAGCTCACTGCGGGAAGTGGGGGCGCATCATGTTGCTGATGTGGATATCCGGCCCCTGAGAGCCCAGGTGGAGGTATTCGGTTTTCATCTTGCGACGCTTGATATCCGCCAGAATAGCTCATATCACGACCGCGCCGTCGCGGACCTGTTACGGGCCGCCGGCTTCTCTCGCACGGACTATCCGGAGTGGACAGAACAAGAAAAGCTCGAATTTCTGAATCGCGAACTTTCTACCCCTCGGCCTTTTAGTGGCTCGCACATGCCCCTTGGGGAAGAGGCGCGGCAAGTTCTCGGCCTGTTGCGGTCCGTACGGGAGTATTTGATGCAATACGGACCTGAGGGAATCGGTCCCTTGATCGTGAGCATGACTCATAGCGTGACGGACCTACTGGCTGTCTATCTCCTGGCACGAGAAGCGGGGCTCCTCATCCAAACTGATGAAGGACTCGCGTGCGAGCTTGCTGTGACACCGCTTTTCGAGACCATTAGCGATCTCGAACGGAGTGTGTCCATTGTGGATGCCTTTCTTGCGCACCCTATAACACTGCACACACTGGAATACTTGAGGAAACGCGACAACAGAGACCAGCGTGAGCTGGTCGTGATGCTGGGATATAGCGACAGTAACAAAGACGGCGGAATTCTGGCTAGTCACTGGGCGTTGCATCACGCTGAAGAGGGCTTGTCGAAGCTTGCGCGCGCGAAAGGTTTGCGTTTGGCTTTCTTCCATGGACGCGGAGGGACTATAGGACGAGGCGCTGGTCCCGCGCATGTGTTTCTTGAAGCGCTGCCTGCCGGGTCCCTGATGGGGCGTTTGCGAGTTACTGAGCAAGGTGAAGTTATCGCACAAAAGTATGCTCACCTTCTCACCGCCACTTACCATTTGGAAAGACTTCTGGCGGGGGTTACGCGCACCTCACTGCTGCACGGGAGCCAGGATGCACGGTCGCATCCGCTAGAACACGTGTGGCCGGGTGTTGTGGAACATGGGTACCGAGCCTACCGCGACCTTGTAGGGATGGACGGATTCTTGAGCTTTTTCTACCAGGCGACTCCTATCGATGTGATCGAGCAAAGCCGTATCGGATCACGTCCTCCCTACCGGTCCAAGAAACAGAGACTTGAGGACTTGCGTGCCATTCCGTGGGTATTTAGCTGGAGCCAGGCTCGTTTCCACCTGCCAGGGTGGTATGGTGTGGGAACAGGCCTCAACTGGCTACGGACCGAGCGGCCGAAAGAGTGGACAAAATTCAAAAAGGAGATTCATAACTGGCCTTTCGCCTCTTACCTGCTACATAATGTTGAGGCCAGTTTGATGATGGCGAATGCCGGCCTCATGGAACTCTATGCATCCTTGGTGGATGATGTCAACGTGCGAAACGAATGTCTGGGAAGGATCCTGGCAGAGTATCGGTTGGCGGCCAGTTGCATTGATGAATTGTTTGGCGGAACCGCGGATCAGAGGCGGCCACGACTTGCCCTGGCTATACGACTGCGGAAACACGCCCTCGGTCAGCTACACCAAGAGCAGGTGCGGCTTCTGAAGATCTGGCGGAAGGAAGCATCGGAAGACATCCTGCGATCCTTACTGCTTACCGTCAACGCAATCGCAATGGGACAGAAGATGACCGGCTGATGTAGAAACTAGAAGATCTGTTCTGTTGACTGAGGAAAGTTTAACTCCAGTAGTTCCTGTCCAGGCTGCGATACTGTATGGCCTCCGCGATATGCTTGGCGGAGATGGTTTCGGATCCGGCAAGGTCGGCAATAGTGCGGGCGACTTTGAGAAGGCGATCGTGAGCACGGGCGGAAAGCCCTAGGCGACGTACTGCCGTCTCAAGGGTGCGCTCCCCGGCTTGATCCAGTTCACAAAGCTTGCGAAGCGTGCGGGCGGGGATGCGCGCGTTGTAGAAGCCGCGAGCTCTCTGAATGGCGCGCGCCCCCTCGATCCTCTGGCGCATTTCGGCAGAGCAAACACCACCTTCGCGCGATCGTAACTCCTGGTAAGGAACCGCCGGGACTTCAATGTGCAGGTCGATGCGGTCCAGCAGTGGGCCAGAGATTTTTCCCAGATAGCGTTGAATGATCCCGCCCGTGCAACGGCACTCCCGGGTAGCATCTCCAAAGAAACCACATGGGCATGGGTTCATGGCTGCCACGAGCATAAAATTGGAGGGAAACGATAAGGTCATGTTGGCTCGGGCAATCGTTACCGAGCCAGCCTCCAGGGGTTGTCGTAGCAGCTCGAGCACGTTTCGTGGAAATTCAGGAAGTTCATCGAGAAACAGCACGCCGTTGTGCGCCAGACTGACTTCACCGGGGCGGGGTACTCCGGTTCCCCCTCCGATGAGCCCTGCGTCGGAGACGGTATGGTGAGGGGCGCGAAAAGGGCGAGTCCATAGTAGCCCCGCGCCTTTCGGTAATACACCAGCGACGCTATGAATCTGCGTGGTTTCCAAGGCCTCGGAAAAAGTGAGCGCCGGGAGAATGCCGGCCAGACGGCGCGCCAGCATTGTTTTTCCGGAGCCTGGAGGTCCAATCATCAACACATTGTGACCTCCCGCCGCTGCCACTTCCAAAGCTCGCTTAGCTGTAGCTTGGCCTCGAACGTCGGCGAAGTCAGGCATTTGCTCGCCCCTTTCTACGGATACGCCGCCCTCTGGAGTAAAGGGGCGGTGGCGGTCGGGATTTCTTAGCAAGTCCATTACTTCGGCTACGTGTTTAACGCCGAAAACACGCACTCCTTCGACCACAGCGGCTTCAGCGGCATTTTCAAAGGGGACCACCAGGTTAGATATACTCCTCCGCCGGGCGCACACGGCAATGGACAGAACACCACGCACGGGGCGCACCGTACCATCCAGCGACAGTTCTCCCACGAACAGGTGCTGATCTGTAAGTGGGACCATCCCCATAGCGCCGAGGATCCCCAAGGCCATAGGAAGATCAAAGCCGGCGCCTTCTTTGCGAACATTGGCTGGCGCGAGATTAATCGTGATGGCCTTATTGGGGTATCCGAGACCCGAATTCAGCAAAGCGGACTTGATGCGTTCCCGACTTTCCCGGACTGCGGTATCCGGCATGCCCACAGTGATGAAATCCCGTGCAGTGCCGGAAGAGTACAAGTCCACCTCAACATCGACGGGGTAAGCGTCGATTCCATAAACCGCGGCGCTATATGTACGGAAAAGAGCCAATACACAAGGTAGTGGCAGTGGTGCACCCGGTTTCTCACTCGATCCGGAACCCGTACTTACCTTGGAAAGTCTGTTGTCCAACCAGATCCTTTACAGTCAGCAACACGCTGTACTCTCCAACTGGAGTGCCGGGCTGAATGTTGAGACGGAAAACTTCCGTAACATAGCGTTTGGGATAGAAAGGAGAGTCCTGTTCCGAGGCAGGTTCGGGTTGAGTGTACAGCACCTTGCCTTCGGAATTTAAAATGGAAATTTGTGACTGTACGGAAATTCGATTGTTTTCCCCGATCTTGAACCCCGTAATGTCATATCTTGCCCATAACGAGCTCCCGGCACGATAGGTTGCCTCAACCAGAGGACTGGAATCTTCCTCGCTACGAAGAAATCGAAAATTCCTTACAACAAGTGCGCTACTAGGCGCTACCTTGTATCCGCGTACCTCAAATGGGGCCGTTATTTGAGCTTCGCTCCCGCTTAGTTCATCCTTCACGGAAGTCAAGATCCTGTATGTGCCGGCCTCGGCATGGGGAGGAATAATGAAGTTAAAACGCAAAATGGGAACCCAGTCCTTGTCCTGGAGTGATAACTCCGTTTCTATTCTGCCCACCTTGGTCTCGACAAGACGCACGTTACCTGCATCAACTGCATCGAAGCGGTAAGCGAGGCGGACAGTTTGTTCTTTTGAGGTTTGAAATCCTCGCACCCGGACGCTGAAAAAAACCGTTTCGCCAGGAATAAACTCTTGACCGTAGGCAATGGGCGGGCCATCCTCGAACTGGTGTATGACAGGCTGCACCAGAGCAAGCTTCCCCGGCGGCGCTTGAGCGACCCACAGCAACCACAACAACATGAGCGGAATTGGCATCATTCCAACCCCCACTGGTATTGCATCCCTGTCAGCTCAGCTCCCTGGTCTGTCCAATCCTGTGGACACGGAAGATTCGGCTAGCTTCCAAGGAATCTCTATTAGTGCGGACCGGGCCTCATCGGGGTTCAAGGAGTCTTCAGACACACGCAGTAAATAATCTCCTGGCGGCACGTCGAAGACCACTCGGCCAAATAAGGTTTCGGCTGGAGCCAGCCTGCGCAAGATCCCTAGCCAGTCGGGAATCCCGGTCACATCCCTTACTTCCTTGTACAGACGGTTCCCGTGGGCGATTAGCTGCATGGCGGGGACTTCAGCCTCTGATGCTGCACTGTTGGTAATGCTGAGACGAACAATGACAAACCGGTTCTGCGCGGTTCTGATCTGAGAGTCCGTTCCTAGTTGCGCTCGCCATTCCGCTTCGATAATCCTGTAAACCAAAGACCCGACTTCTACCCGATCCCCCATACGATGCAGCATGGGTTTAGTTGACATTACTGCCGAGCAGCCGAGCAGTGACAGCAAGCCGCTTAGCAATATCGTTATCGCTACAGAAAAATCGCTCATCCGGTCGTGCTGACCGCGCATTACACCCTACCCTTTCGCCAGCCTTCCGTTACAATCCTAACAAAGATTTTCTGCTTTGCTCGGCCTGAAAAGGAGTTAGAAAGATTTTTGTAAGAGCTCGAGTTCGGTAAGAAGTTCCTCCACTAGTCGCCCCGGGTTGCCGGGTACTCCAGACCGCGATAAACATTGTTCCGGGGAATCCGTAGAGATAGCCACTGTGGGAGCAATACAGATTTGCATCGAGTTGACGCATAGGTCGGCGACGGATACTAGCTTACTGAGAGGCCAACAGTCGGAAGTTGCGCCTTCGGGGGTGTGGTGCTGCCGCACTGCCTGCTGCACGGCGGCTGGGAGCTTCCAGTATGCTACTGCGAGGGCCGAAAGCTCCGAGTGCGAAATTCCGAAAATTGCCTCCTCGCAGGCTTTCGATTCCTGTTGTTGACCCGTGAAACTCTCGCACAGGAGGTCGTAGTCGACAGGAAGCGCTATAGCCGCCAGAAGTTTTCCAACGTCATGAAACAGACCGGCAGCGAAGGCGCCCTCGGCGTAGTCGACGGGGAGTAATTGCGCCAGCAAATCTGCCAGTGCTCCCGTCGCCGCCGAGTGCAGGCTAAACGCCCGGGTAGACCACGTCTTTGCACCCGGTTCGTGGCGCCACATTCTTGCCAGGGAGAGCGCCAATACCGCATTTCGCAGTTTGTCCCGGCCTAGAATAGCTATGGCGTGAGGAATCGAGCTGATAGTGCCAGGTAAAGCATAGAGGGCAGAATTTACAGTTCGTAGCACATGCCCCGCGATTACAGTATCCTTTTCTACCCATTGCGCCAGTTCGGCGAAATGAACATGTTCATTAGCAAGCCCCGCGATGAGCTGATTGACGACCGGTGAAAAGGGAGGAAGCTTGTTGAGGCTTTGCAGAAGTCGGCTACGGTGAGACAGACTTCTTCTACTAGATGCCTTCATGCCTATGTAATCGGGCGAACCGGGGAAAAACTTGAGTACGATGAGAGATGTCATGCTGGACAATTCGCCGGCCATTCAGATCCAAACCCTGAGAAAGGTTTACGGCCAAACGATTGCGCTAGACAGCTTGACTCTCACTGTTCCTCGGAGTTGCTTTTTTGCATTTCTCGGACCCAATGGCGCTGGCAAAACAACCACCATTCGAATCCTTACCGGTCTGGTACAGCCGACATGCGGCTCCGTCACGTTGTTAGGCCTTTCTATGCCCGACAAAGCCTTGGAAATCAAAAAGCGGATTGGTGTCGTGCCCGATGAGTCGTGGTTATTCGACCGGCTAACGGGTCTTGAATTTTTGGAATTTGTGGGCAGAATGTATGGATTGTCGCGTAGCATGGCTCGCCAAAGAGCTGGTGAACTCCTCGAATTGTTCGCATTGGACGGCGCGACGGACAAACTCATCGCTGATTACTCGAAGGGAATGCGCAAACGCTTATCCATGGGAGCAGCCCTGATTCATCGCCCGGAGCTTTTTTTGCTGGACGAGCCATTTGAAGGTGTGGATGCCATGGGAGCACGGCTGATGAAAGGGATTCTTCAGGATCAGGTGAAGCGCGGCGCGACGGTTTTTCTTACTTCTCACGTGCTTGAAGTTGTGGAGCGACTTTGCGATCGTGTCGCCATTATTCATCAGGGCAGGTTAGTGGCTGAAGGTGGCATGGCGGATCTGAGAACTGGTGGGGACACGCTCGAAGATGTGTTCGTGCGGCTGTTTTGGACCGGAGTCGACCCAGAAAGAATCGACTGGTTGTAGAAATGCCGTCTCAGATCATAGCTATTTTATGGGCGCAGGGACGGTCCATGCTGCGTCTGCCCGGCAGCAGCTTGCTACGCGTTGTGGCCTCTTTTCTGCCCCTGGCGCTGTGGTATGGCATCTGGGGTTTGCTTAGTGCTCTGGCTTACTTTTTTCTATCTTCCCCCGGCAACGCACGGCTATTCCCCGTTGCCTTGCCCGTTGGGCTGATGTTTCTTGTTTTTTACTGGCAATTGGGTCCCTTGCTAACCTCCTTGCCAGGCGCTTCGTTGGACCTCAGGAGACTATCAATCTACCCCGTACCCGTGGGCCAACTATTTGTTGCCGAGGTATTACTTCGTTTTATAGCAGCACCGGAACTCCCATTGCTATTGGCAGCTGTGGGCATTGGGTTGATGGTAAATCCTTCTTTAAACGCACGAACCGCTCCTGCCGCCTTGGCCATGTTCGCCCTTTTTAATGCATGTCTTGCAGCAGGTCTACGATATCCGTTACAGCGGTGGGCAGGCGGGAGGCATTTCCATCAGGCAGTGGCGCTCATACTGATCTTGATGGTTGCTTTACCGCAGGTTGTACTGGCGACCAATTTTCGGTTACCTGTTGGCCGCTGGATCCTCATGGAGCAGCCAGGGTGGTGGCTATGTACCGCTACTGCACGTGCTTCCCTGGGCTGTGACTTAACATCGGCTTTTGTATGCCTCGCAGTTTGGCTTGTGGCGGCGTATTATTTCGGACACTGGCAGTTCTCACAAAGCATCTGCCGCGATGTAAGAGCCAGCCCAGATTATCGTCCCCGGATGGCCAAATTTGGGGGTGTGGTAGCCACACTCGCCGGCCTGGTGTCGGTGTTGTTCCCCGATCGACTTGCTGCTCTTGTAGAAAAGGAGTTGTGTTCGCTAGCGCGCACTCCGCGTTTTCGCGTGGTTTTCATGATGGCTTTTTCTTTCGGGGTGATGGTGTTTTTACCTATGGCCCTCCACGCCGGGCGGGAGTCGGGCCGGGATCCGTTTCATGACTACCTTACCATCATCTGTGCGTATGCTCTGCTTTTGCTGGCTGACGTGGTTTTTTGGAATGTATTCGGGCTGGATAACAACGCGGCACAAATGTACTTTTTGCTTCCCTGTTCGACAAGATACATTTTGCTCGCCAAAAACCTCGCCGCAATTACTTTTGTTGTCCTAGAGACCACCCTCGTCGTAGTGGTCTGGAAACTGATCCGGATGCCCGCGTCCGCAGGAAGTGTGGCGCAAGCATATGCCGTAACGCTATGTTTAACCATCTACCTGTTGAGTGCGGGAAATCTGAGTTCGGTACGTTTACCCTATGGAGTGAAGCCGGAACGGGCCACCAGCGCCGTATCTTCCGGTCGTGTGCGCGCCTTCTTGTTGCTGATTTACCCCTTAATCTCGGTTCCTGTCGTACTCGCCTTTGTTGCACGGTACGCTTTCGACACTCAGGCGGCTTTCTGGATGGTGCTCGGCTTTGCTGCCTGTTTGGGGGTGGCAGTTTACAGGCTGGCAATGGAGTCGGCTATAAAATGGATTGCGCATCATCGCGAGGAGATGCTCAAGAGGCTCACCGCCAGCAGTGGCCCGGCTGGTGTTTGACAGGGACCGCATTCACGGCTTAGCTATGATGGGTCTATCAGAGCTATGACCACGCTGACGACACTAGAATGCAGTCGCTGCGGCCTGTGTTACGAGCCAGGGAAAATACACTCTGTTTGTGAATGCGGCGGGCCTTTGCTTGCGCGTTATGATTTAGCCAAAGCCCGGCAAGGATGGAGCCGCGACTGGCTGGCACACGCTCCACAAACCATGTGGCGGTATGCCCCGGTACTCCCTATCAGCAGGCCCTCTTGCGTCATTTCTCTGGGTGAGGGGATGACCCCACTGTTGCGAGCGCGGCGCCTAGCGGCCAGCTTTGGTTGCCGTGAATTGTGGATCAAAGATGAGAGCCTGAATCCCACTGGGTCTTTTAAGGCCCGCGGCTTGGCGTGTGCGGTCTCGATGGCCGTCGAGCTCGGAGTTTCCAGGCTGGCAATCCCTTCGGCAGGCAATGCCGCGAGCGCGCTGGCTGCATATGCGGCAGCGGCTTCAGTCGAGGCGCACGTTTTTATGCCGCAGGACGCGCCTCAGGCCAACATCCTTGAATGCAAAGCGTACGGAGCACAGCTTACGCTGGTTGACGGTTTAATCAGCGATTGCGCAAGCATTCTCGCCTCTAGGTGCAGAGAAGAAGGCTGGTTCGACGTGAGCACGTTCAAAGAGCCCTACCGGCTCGAGGGCAAGAAAACCATGGGCTACGAACTAGCCGAGCAGTTTCACTGGGAGCTGCCTGATGGCATTTTGTTTCCCACTGGGGGAGGCGTTGGTTTAGTTGGGATATGGAAGGCCTTTGAAGAGATGGAAGCTTTAGGCTGGATCTCCGCCAAACGCCCCAAAATGATCGCGGTGCAAACAGAAGGTTGCGCCCCCATAGTGGAGGCCTTTTCGTGTGGGGCAGAGTTGTGTCGCTACTGGGATAATGCCGTTACTGTCGCTAGCGGCTTGCGCGTGCCCAAACCGTACGCAGATTTTCTGGCGCTTAAGGTGCTGCGAGAAAGCCATGGAGCCGCAGTAGCTGTCAGTGATCATATGCTGTTGGATGCTGGCTTGCGGGCAGCTACACAAGAAGGAATGTTTATGGCTCCAGAGGGCGCTGCTTGCGTGGCCGCACTGGAAATCCTTTTCGCCCGGGGCATTCTGCGTCCTGAGCAGCGAATCGTAATCTTCAACACCGGCGCAGGCGTGAAGTACCTGGAGGCCTATTTAACGCGTTTCCCGCGATTTGAATCCAATGAATATACCAAGCTCGGCGGGTTGATCACTCCGCGGTAAGATCAGGTTTATTCGCCCAGAACACTGGCGATTTTTTCAGGGTCGTTCGGGACGACCTGGGGCTGGTTGGCAAAAACACATTCGATTTTACGTCCGTCCGGCGCCTTGAGTTGCCGCGTGTGATACCTGTAAATGTAGTCGGGATCTTTCAGAAGGTTGCCCGTCAGCACTGCCACCACATCCGCGTTTCGGGCTATTACCCCTGCCGCCCGGAGCTTCCGGATCCCCGCTAGCGTAGCTGCCGAAGCGGGCTCGCAACCGATGCCGCAGAGCCCGATCTGCGCTTTGGCATCTGCAATCTCTTGCTCGCTAACCTTCTCTACGATTCCACCGGAAATTTTGACTTCCATAAGCGCCTTAGGCCACGAGACAGGGTCCCCTATGCGTATGGCTGTGGCCAGCGTCTCGGGGTGGTCAACTTTTCGTAGTGTGGCGCCCTCAGCCGCTCGGGCCAGCTCGTAAAACGGCGCCGCGCCTTCAGCTTGGATCACAGCTAGCCGCGGACTTTCGGCTATCAGCCCTAACTCCAGCATCTCACGCAGCGCTTTACCGAAGGCCGAGGTATTACCCAGATTTCCGCCTGGAAGCACGATCCAGTCGGGCGGATTCCATTCGCGCTGCTCCATCATTTCCACGATGATCGTCTTCTGTCCCTCGATGCGAAACGGATTGATGGAATTCAACAGGTATATCCCCAGCCGCTTTGCGAGCACGCGGACCAGCGCAAGGATTTGGTCAAAGTTGGCTTCGACCTCGAAAGTTTTGGCGCCGTATTCAAGCGCCTGCGCGAGTTTGCCGTAGGAAATGTTCCCATGGGGAATGAAAACCACCGGCTGAAGGCCTGCGGCGCTGGCATAAGCGGCCATAGAGGCTGAGGTATTTCCTGTTGAAACGCAAGCTACACGGCGCATGCCGAGCCGAAGCGCCTGTGCGACGCCGCATGTCATTCCGTTGTCCTTGAACGAGCCGGTGGGATTGAAGCCCTGGTGCTTGAAACTGAGCCGTTCGAGGCCTGCCCACTGCGCTGCCCGGGGCGCATCAAGTAGTGGAGTGTTCCCCTCGCGCAGGGTTACGACATCACCAAAGTCGTCAAGAAACGGGATGATCTCCCGGAACCTCCACACGCCGCTTTGATCGAGGCGGCCGTTGCTCTTTCGACGTTCCCGCCACAATGACTTCAATAAATCCGGGCGGTAGGACATGGAGTCTGTATACACGCATTCGAGCAATCCCCCGCACTGTGGGCAGGAATAGATAACGTCGGTGACGGCAAAGCGCGCGCGGCACCGGGGCTCAAAACAAATGAGTTCAGCAGGCATGAATCTTTGATTATACCGGGTAAGAACGCACAGCCGCGCCGTTTTCTGCTATCCTCATCGATCTCTCTATGCGCACGTTGGAACGTTATCCAAAGTATCCTCCGCAAACTTTGCTGGCCGTAGCCGCTGTAATGGTCCTTGTCGCTGGATCGCTTACAGGTTATTTCGATTCGGAGAACCGGATGCATTCCGCGATCAGAGACCCTTTCCGGATTGGGTACCAGCTTGAGCGCCTCCGTGATGCAGCCATGTTGCTTCCTGAGGGCGCAGTAATCGGCTATATTTCCGACGTCCCCGAACAGACGCCGGCAGGGTCCCTGTTTTTTTTCGCCGCGCAGTACGCACTGGCGCCGCGCTTGCTAGTGATTTTTCCGCCCAAACGCGGCGTAACCGTGAAGTGGGTATTGGGCAACTTCAGCGTTGCGCAGGACTATGTTGGTTTCGCCAAAGCTCATGGACTTGCGCTAGTGAAAGAGTGCGGCCCCGGGGTCGCAATCTTCCAGCCTGAGCTTGAGTAAAAATATGGCTGCCTTACCACTGATTCTGGCTATTGCGTTGGGTTGGGCTCTTTACCGTCTGACGTTTCCATGGCCTCGTCGGCTGGCTGGATGGGCGGAATGGATCTTCTCCATAGCGCTGGCGACAGGTTTGGGAGCCGGAGTTTCGTCCGTGATATATTTCTTACTGCTGTTGGCCGGAGGTGGCGGTCGGCTCAGCATCGCTGCAGCGGAAATTTTCTTGCTATCGGGTTGCGGGTTGCTTATATATCGGCGGATGCGGTTGCAGCGCAGCAGAAAAGCAAACCCGCTGCTGGTTCATGCTTTGCCAATGCATCCCTGGGAGAGGATGGCGGCATTGCTGCTGGCTGCCGGAATCGTGGTCGCGGCAGTGACTTTCTACAATGATGCCGCCGCCAATCCTCATGGGCAATGGGATGCCTGGAGCATCTGGAATCTGCGCGCCAAATTTCTGATCTCTAGCCGCTACTGGCGGAATGCATATAGCAGTTTGCTTGACCGCACACATCCAGACTACCCGTTGCTGGTTTCGGCATTTATCGCCCGTTCATGGAAGTACCTCGGCCACGGTGCTCCTGTCGCAGTGCCCATCGCGATTGCAGGAATGTTTGAGTTTGCTGTTATCGGGTTGCTAATTTCTTCATCGGTTTTACTGAGAGGTCGTGCGTCAGGGCTTCTGGCCGGCTTGGTGCTCGTGGGCACGCCGGCGTTTCTGCGGATTGGTCCCTGGCAATACGCTGACATTCCGCTGAGTCTTTACATTCTGGGCTCCCTGGCGCTACTCTGCGCGGCAAACCTCGTTGAGGTGCCTAGGCGGCCTGCGCTGGCGTTAGCGGGAGTTTTCGCTTCACTAGCCGCTTGGACAAAAAATGAGGGCCTCTTGTTTTTTGCGGTGCTCACAGTCGTTGTATTTCTGAGCGAAGGATTTTCCTCTAGATGGACGTACGCCGGGATCAGTGTCGGATGGTTTGTGATCGGTTCGCTTCCGGTTATTGCAGTCACTCTGTATTTCAAATTTTGCCTGGCGCCAGTCACGGACCCACTGGTCACCCAGCCCCTATTTGTGGCTTTGTCACGCCTGGATGACTTTAGCCGCTATGTGACAATCCTTAAGGCGTTTTGCGAGCAGATTATTGGCCTAGGAGACGGGTGGATGCATCCGGTGATAGCGCTCGGAATTTTGTCCGTTGCTATCGGTTTTCACACCGGTGATTGCGAGCGGCGATGGATGCAGCTTGCGGGAACCACGATTATGCTTGTCATGGCTGGATATTTTGTTGCCTATCTGATCACTCCCGCAGATCTTCAATGGCATTTGAATACCTCGCTAAATCGGCTGTGTATGCACGCCTGGCCATCTTTCCTTCTGTTGTTTTTCTTGATCCTACGCCGGCCTGAAGACAGCGCAACCGCTCCAGACCAGCGTGAGACGTTCAAAGTAACAGGCAAAAAAGCGAGGAGCGCGAAGCGTGCGTAAGCTAAGCCACGGGTCTGCTATCGCTCTGCTCATCTGGTTGCTGGCTGTCAATGTTTACCGAGCCGCGACGCAGTCGCTGACCCACGATGAAGCGCTCACGTGGTTGTTTTATCTGGCCGGGTCTCCAGGAAATATCTTCGCCATCGGAGAACCAAACAATCATTTGCTGGCGACTTTATTGATGCGGTTGTCGACCACGCTGCTGGGCAACTCGGAACTCGCCATCCGGCTAACTTCTCTTGTTGCGGGCGCGCTGTATTTTTATGTGATTTATGCGTTAGCACTTTCCGTTTTTGGCGAAGGGCTTTTGTTTTTTTTAACTGTGGCTCTACTCTCGCTGAATCCCTTGATGCTTGATTTCTTAGTTGCGGCACGTGGCTATGGTCCGGCTGTGGCTTTTTACTTTTTGGCGCTGTATGTGCTGCTCAGGTATAGGACCTCTCGCCGTTACGATTTTCGGCTACTCTACGTGGCGGGAATTTCTTTGTCGTGTGCGGTGATGGCTAACATGAGCCTTTTTTCCCCGGCACTCGTTACCGCTGCTGTTTTCTGTGCCACCCTGTCTGTCCCCGAGGTTTCCAGCAAGGCGCGCCAAAAGCGCGGGCAAGGACGGCCGGCGCCATATCCTAGCATGGCGCAAGAGCGAATTCGTTTTTTGTTGCCGGTCGTGTTTTTAGCTGCCCTATTTTTGGCTGTAAACCCAGTGAAAGCCAGCGCTCTAGGGAGCGTGTATCGCCTGCCGGGGGGCTTTGTTGACAGCATTTTTAGCCTGATTGTCTCTAGTATGTCTCACAACCAGGGGTTGGCTGGGTTGAATCGTGAGACGGCATTCATGCGCATCTGGCAACAAGCCTTGGCGTTTTGCATTCTCCCTGCGGTGGTAATCGTTTCTTTATGGTTGTCGCTACGCTGCAAACGAACAGATGCCTCTGGACTGCTGTTGTTGTGGGCGTCTTCAACCATCGCAGGCTCTATGCTGTTGCACGTGGTTGCCGCGAGGCTTTGGAACCTGCCGTATCCGGCGGATCGAACCGGTTTGGTCTACATTCCTTTGACTTTGCTGACCGTCGTGACCCTCGCTAAGGTCTTGCGGGTACAGCACGGACGGATGCATTTGGGATGGATTCCCATGTTAGGACTAGCTGTGTCACTCACCGTGCAATATGCGATTCAGTTCCAGTGGAACCATTTCTATTGCTGGATTTATGATGCCGACAATAAGGCCTTTCTGGAAAAAATACGCACGGACCGTACCTCCGCCGGCGGGCCGCTCCATGTGGGCGTCTCCTGGCAACTGGCGCCTTCTTTGGAGTATTATCGACTGGCAAAACACTTGGAGTGGCTCGCGCCCGTCACGCGTCAGGGGCCAGAGGGAGAGTATGACTATTATCTCCTGCTGGAGCAGGATCGTATTTGGGTGGAAAGGAAAGGCCTGAAGGTGATGTACGAGGGACCGGTATCGCGAACAATTTTAGCGAAGCCTGGCAGGGATCTATTACAGGGAGGGCGGACTCAGGTATCTTGAGGTCGACCATGCTTGCCGTACATCTGGAAAATGGATGTGTCAGCATCCGCAACATGCCTTTGCCGCGGCGGGGGAAAGGATCGGCTTTGATCCGGCTGCGTTGCGCTGGCATCTGCAACACAGATCTTGAACTGCTAAGAGGGTATTACGGCTTTCGCGGAACGCCGGGCCATGAATTTGTAGGTCAAGTGGTGGAGGCGGACTCAACCAAGCTGGTTGGACGTAGGGTAGTCGGAGAGATAAACATTGCGTGTGGCCGGTGCGAGTGGTGTGCTCAAGGTTTAGAAAAACACTGTCCGGCGCGGAGCGTGCTTGGGATAGCCAGGCATCCAGGAGCGTTTAGTGAATATTTCACTTTGCCGGAGAAAAATTTGCACTTAGTGCCGGATTCTATGACGGATGAGCAGGCTGTTTTCACCGAGCCGCTAGCCGCGGCTCTAAAAATTCTTGACCAAGTGAAGATTCCCAAAGGCGCTCCCGTTGCTGTGCTCGGGGATGGAAAACTGGGGTTGCTGATTGCCCAAGCACTTTACGCGGCAGGAGCGCAAGTCAAGCTCTACGGACATCATCGAAACAAACTGCAAATAGCAGCCCGCGCAGGTGTGGCTGTGGAATGGCCGCGCAAGCGGGTTCCCCGTGCAATATATGATTGGGTGGTGGAGGCGACAGGTTCGGCGGGCGGTCTTAACGAGGCGATCCAGATGACCAGGCCGCGCGGAACGGTGGTTGTGAAGTCCACTATACACGAGGCTGTGCAGCTTGAGGCATCTGCCGTGGTAGTAAACGAGATTACGCTGGTTGGGTCCCGTTGCGGGCGGTTTGCCCCGGCCCTGCGTCTTCTCCGCTCTGGCAAAATCCGCGTCGAGGAGATGATTGCATCCCGTTTCCCACTGGCCGAGGCCCCTCAGGCGTTCGCAGTAGCCGGTTCGAAAGGAACACTGAAGGTATTACTCCAATGCGATTTCTAAGTTTGCTGACTTTGTGCTCACTGCTGGTGGGCGCCGCCGCACCCAAACGGCCCAGGATTTTGGGCGTAGCCCAGATTGCGCTGAACGTGAGCGATATCGAAAAGTCACGAGGTTTTTACAAAGACTTTCTGGGTTTTGCGGAACCGTTCGAGATCCGTAACCCGGATGGGTCTCTGGCCCTTAGCTTCATTAAGATCAACGACTACCAGTACATTGAACTTTTCCCCGGGCTAAAGGCTGGCCAGGACCGGTTGAACCACATTGCCCTCTACACCGACGACGTCAAACTCATGCGCGCGTGGCTGGGCTCTCAAGAGATTAAGGTTCCTCCGACAGTTGGGAGAGGACGCAACGGAGACCTGAATTTCAGTGTAACGGACCCTGAGGGCCATAAAATTGAATTCATCCAATACGAGGCCGGCGGCTGGTCCATGCGCGGGAAAGGCAAGTACATGAGCGAGTTCCGTGTGTCAACGCACATGCTGCATGTTGGCATTCTGGTTGGCGACGTTGAGGCGGCCATGAAGTTTTACGCCGGCGTGTTGGGCTTCCGGGAGACATGGCGCGGAGCGCCACCCGGAAAAAACCTTGCCTGGATTAACATGACTGTGCCGGATGGGGAGGACTACATCGAATTCATCCTGTATAAAGATTTGCCGCCAGCCGACCGGCGGGGAAGTGCTCACCACCTTTGTTTAGAAACGCCCGATGTGAGGAAAGCCACAGCGGAGCTGGAGTCGCGTCCCTTCCGTCGCTTTTACCCGTACCCTCTGGAGCCCAGGTTGGGAGTAAATCGGAGGTGGCAACTGAATCTCTATGACCCAGACGGCACACGGACGGAATTGATGGAGCCGCAAACCGTAGACGGGCTGCCAGTTCCCTCATCGTCGGCGCCGTTGCCGCGGCAAACAAAATAGGCCGGGACCGTTTGTGGCTCTGTGTTTCGCTGGCGGTCAATTTTTTTGTTTAAAACCCTCAAGAAAATAATCGACCCAACCGATAAGTAATAGCGCATCTGAAGAGCACGTGGCGGTGAGCAGGCGTGGAGTGCGGGTGTTTCGGCTAGTAGTCCTGGCCATCCCGACAGAGAAAAATCTGCACCGCCGCACACTGAATTACTTAACTTGTGAACGGCCCGATGGACGCATACCTCAACGTACCGAGTGACGAGCACTCGTTGTTTATCGATTGGCATGCTCGTCTGATTCGGGACCCGGTATCGAGATTACGTTATTTGCGGCACGTCGTGCAACCTGACTTGCCTGCAAGACCTTACGCACGGCGGCATAACCTTGCATCCCGGGCAGCGGCGCTGATTTTAGTGGTCCTCACTCTGCCGCTGGCTACTGGTCACGAGGCGGAAGAAATGGTCAAGCTTCAGCCGTTGAACCATCCCGTCACGGCTAAGGCGCCAGAGGCGGTGCCAGAAGTCTGGTTGGTAGATGTCGCTAACGGATTTGAAACTTACAGCAATGGTTTGCGCGTGGATACCCGCTTCACCGTAAGAACGAATTCCAGGAGCTATCGGGCGATTCTCCGAAACTCGGCCGGGGCCCTAAGGATGGAAATTCGCTTTGACCCGGCGGGAATTGTCTTTCACACCACCGAAAGCCGGCTGTTTGCGTTTCAAGCCGCCCGGACCAGTCAGTTGAAAGCCGCTAGCCAGGGTGTGCTCGATTTTGTACGGCGAAACCAATCTTACCACTTCGTCATCGACCGTTTCGGGCAAGTATACCGGATCGTTCGGGAAACCGACGTTGCCAACCATGCCGGGCGGTCTGTTTGGGCCGACGAAGACTTTATCTATTTGAACCTGAACGAGAGTTTTTTGGGAATCGCCTTTGAAGCCCGCAACCAAACTGAAGACGGGTTCCCTTCCGTAACGCCAGCCCAGATTCACGCAGGTCGTGTATTGACGGAAATGCTGCGCTCAAAATACAGGATAAAAGCCGGAAACTGCATAGCGCACGCGCAGGTATCCGTCAACCCTTCCGGTCATTTAATTGCTTATCACACGGACTGGGCGACTCATCTGCCGTACCGAGAACTTGGGCTCCCGGACAATTACCAGGAGGCGATACCAAGTATCTGTTTGTTTGGCTTTCGCCATGATGCGATTTGGGATGGGGCCGGAGTCGACGGGTTAGGGAAGGGAATCCAGGCAGGTGAAGCAGTTGTGCGGGAACAGGCGAGGCGATTGGGGAAGTCTGTTGAGGCGCATCGGCGCCTGCTGTGGCAACGATATAGGGAACTCATACAGGCGCTCGGTCAGCCGGGTGCCCCCAAGGAGAGAAGCTCATGAAAGAGAAAACATCTGCCGCTTTAGGATTGGACATTGGAACCAGCCGCATCGTGGCTGCGGACTGTCAAGGGGACGAATTCCGCTTCCGGTCGCAGCTCAATGCATTTGTTGCCGTGCCATTTTCCAGGATTACGGAAAAAACACTGAAAAAAGAGCAGGTGGCGCATCTGGTGGAAGGTAACGAAATTGTCATTTACGGCAAGGACTCGGAACGGTTCGCCGACCTTTTTCATCTCGATACGCGCCGCCCTATGAGCAAGGGCACCGTGAACCCGGCAGAACCGCACAGCCTGTCTTTAATCGGCCAAATTGTGCGTAATGTGACGGAGAACGAACGTGGGGACGGCAAAAAGCTCTATTTCAGCGTGCCTGCCAAAATGTCTGGCGGCGGCGAAACGGTTACCTACCATGAGGCCGTTCTACAACAGTTGCTTGAGGACCTCGGTTATGAAGCTCAAAGTATCAGCGAAGGTCTCGCCGTGGTTTACGCCGAGCTTGAGAGGACCAACTACACCGGCATTGGCATTAGTTGCGGCGGTGGCTTATGCAACGTTTGCCTGGCCTACTTGTCAGCTCCATTGTTCAGTTTTAGTTTGCCGAAAGCTGGCGACTTTATAGACTCCAGCGCTGCTTCTGTAACCAACGAGTTAGCTACCCGCGTAAGGATTGTCAAAGAGGCGTCTTTCGGGTTTAACGGACACTTCGCGGACAAGGTGCAGCAAGCTCTTCACATTTACTACATGGATATGATTCAGAGCATTGTGGGCGGGCTGAAAGAAGCGTTTAATAATTCGCTGAATGTGCCCAAGATCGGACGCCCGATTCCCATTGTACTGAGCGGCGGAAGCGCACTGGCGCCCGGATTCCGGGAGCAGTTTGAAAAGGTGCTGGGCAAGACCAAATTACCGGTGCAAATTTCTGAAGTTCAGTTAGCCTCGGATCCGCTCAATACAACAGCCAAAGGAGCTCTGGTCGCTGCGCTCGCCGAGCTGTGAGGGGGGAAGCTGTGCCCCGTTTTGCGCCCTGAAAAGCACTACTTGCCCAAAGCTTCCGGCAAGATTGTCGTTTCCTCAACTTGTTCTGAACTTGCCAGCGCGGATGTCCCGTGCTCGAACCCTTTATCGAACGCGCGCAAATTCAACTCGCGGGAGGAGGCAGGCACGGTGTCTTCAATGGCTTGCCGTAGCGCTCGGGGTTCGAGCAGCCCTGTTGTGGCAGCGAAAAAGCCGACCATCACAACATTCAGCACCATCCGCCTCCCGAGTTCTTCGGCTAGCCTCGTGGCGGGCACGCCAAGCACACGCACACCCCGGCTCAAGTCTGCAATGCGGACAAGGTCTTGCTCGACTAGCAACAGCCCGCCGTCCTTGAGCTCCGGGGTGAAACGCGTATACGCTTCTTGAGACATGGCGATCAAAACATCCGGCTGCGTCACATAAGGGTAAAGGACCGGCTTGTCAGAAAGGATTACTTGGGCGCTGCAGGCGCCGCCGCGGGACTCGGGGCCGAAACTTTGCGTCATGGTCGCATGCCCGCCCTGAAAAATAGACGCTGCCTTTCCGATGATCATGGCAGAAAGGATCACTCCCTGTCCGCCAAAGCCTGCAATGCGAATCTCTGTCAACTGCATGTAAGACACCCCGTATCTACGTACTTGCCTCCTAGCTGTGAGGCCATCTGGTTTTTCATCAATTCCAGGTAATCAGGACGTTGCCGGTCCACAAACTTCCCGACAATGATCTCTCCTTTTTTCGAGAGAGCTACTTCACTGGTTGGCGCGCCGTGACGCACTTTGCTGCTGGCTTTGTAATACAGCATGGTGTCAAGAGCCTCGCCCAGCTTATTACGCCGTTCGTAAAGGGTTGGACAGGGCGAGAGCACCTCGATGAAGCAGAATCCTTTCTTATGCAAGATCTCGCCCATGGCACGTGTCAACTGCCGGACGTGAAAGGTGGTCCAGCGGGCCACATAAACCGCACCCGCAGCGTCGGCCAGATAGGGCAGGTTAAAAACAGGTTCGTATGCCCCATACGGCATCGTTGTAGTCACCGCTGTGAGGGGTGTCGTAGGTCCGCTTTGCCCGCCGGTCATCGCGTAGATGAAATTGTTGATACAAATAACCTTGATGTCTATATTGCGGCGCGCCGCGTGAATCAGGTGATTGCCCCCGATGGCGGCCAGATCGCCGTCTCCGGAATAGACTACGACGCTGAGGGATGGATTGGCCAATTTTAGTCCGGTGGCAAATGGGATGGCGCGGCCATGCGTAGTGTGAAATGAATCGAGCGCAACGTAGCCCGCCACGCGCCCCGAACAACCGATACCGCTCACCACGACTACGCGATCGAGATCCGCTTTGGACTCCAGTAGTGCGCGGGCGAAACAGTTGACTGTGGTGCCGATGCCGCATCCCGGGCACCAGATGTGCGGGATACGGTCCATCCGCAGAAATGGCTCGACGGGATTAACAAGTTGTAGAGTTTCTACGCTCATCGGCCAACCTCCCTGATTGCTGCAAGAATATCTTCTGGGCGGTGCACCGTGCCGCCCGCGTGAGGCACGCTGATGGTCTTGGCTGCGCCTGCCGCAGCGCGCTCCACTTCGCGCACCATTTGTCCTAGGTTCAGTTCGGGAACAACGAAGGCCTTGACTTTTGAGGCCAACTCACGGATGCGCTTTTCGGGGAATGGCCAAACGATAATCAGGCGCAGCTTGCCGACCTTTAGCCCTTCAGCCCGTGCAAGATCGATAGCCCGCTGGGCAACCCTGGAGGTGATCCCATAACTTACCACAACCACGCTGGCATCTTCCAGGTTTTCTTCCTCGCACAACACCAGTTGATCAGCGGCGCGCTCGACCTTATCTTTCAGGCGACGGACCAGCCTATCCTGTACCTCCGGATTCATAGCAGGATATCCGCGCTCGTCATGGGTGAGGCCGGTGATATGAATACGAAATCCTTCACCAGCATGAACCATGGGAGGCACGAGATCAGGCCCCGGCAGAAAAGGTTGATAGGCTCCGGCAGGCTGCTGTGCATGCCGTCGCGGGTAAATCGCAATTTGATCTGCGGGCGGGATAACTACCTTTTCCGTCATATGACCGACGACCTCGTCCATCATAAACATCACTGGTGTCCGATACTGTTCCGCAAGATTGAAAGCATGAATAGTCAGGTCAAAGCATTCCTGGGGTGAGTTTGGACTTAGGGCTATGATCGAGTAATCCCCATGGGACCCCCACCGTGCCTGCATCATGTCTCCCTGAGCAGGCAAGGTTGGTAAACCGGTAGATGGTCCGCCACGCTGCACATTGACAAACACACAGGGCGTTTCGGTCATGGCCGCGTAACCAATGTGCTCCATCATCAAGGAAAAACCAGGGCCGGAGGTTACCGTGAAAGCCTTGGCGCCACCCCAGACAGCGCCCAGAATGGTAATGGATGCGGCCAGCTCATCTTCCATCTGAATGAAGACGCCACCCACTGTGGGTATACGCGCAGCGAAGCGCTCAACAACTTCTGTTGAGGGTGTAATGGGGTAGCCAGCGGCAAATCGCGCACCTGCGGCCAATGCCCCTTCACAGCAGGCCTGGTCGCCGTCGATAAAGTGCACGCCTGTTAATACCCCCCTTGGATCAGCGTGCATCGCTCACCTCCTCGGATTCCTTGGGAGTAGTTTCTTTCCAACCGTAAATGGCGAAGTCCGGGCAATACATCCCACAAAGGTCACAACCGCTACATTTTTCAGGCGCAACCACGTATGGAGGGTGGTAGCCTCTGGAGTTGAACGCTGACGACATCGCCAGCACCTTTGTAGGACAAAATTCAACACAGAAGCCACAACCTTTGCACCGCTCCGCGTTAATCCGCACAAATCCTTTGATCATTAGATTTCTACTTTTCCGCGTTACTTGTCAGTACGACTTGCAAGGGAGTTGCCAGAGTCCGTGCGCCGTCGTCCCTCGGCCCAGAAGTGACTCGGTTGTACACCCATTCCTTTTACGATGAAACATTAACGGGGTAATTTGCAAGTGCAGGAAACCCAACCCAGTTGACACGCGTGATAGGTTGAGCGCAAGATGGAGCTGGGGGTGCCCCATGAACCACCACAGGGTTTGGTCCCTTTTGATGATGGCGGGGCTGGGGAGTTTTATTGTATTTCCAGCCTTTCCACAGGCCGTCATTTCAGCGCAGTCGGGCTTGGTTCATTACGTTCAAGGCCGTGTTTATCTGAATGATGCGCTCGTGAAGACGAGCTTCGGGCAGTTTCCACAGGTGAAGCAAAACCAAGTTCTCCGGACCGCGGAAGGTCGGGCTGAAGTGTTGTTGTCGCCAGGAGTGTTCCTTCGCGTTGGGGAAAATAGCTCTATACGGATGCTCGCCACAAGATTGAGCGATACCAGGCTAGCTTTGCTGTCGGGGACGATTATCGTTGAAGCTGCCGAATTACTGAAAGATAACTCTGTCACGGTTTCGTTCAACAGTGCCAACGTGCACTTGGGCAAGCGCGGCGTATATAGGTTGGACGCTGATGCTGCAGAGCTTCGTGTCTTTGACGGTGAAGCCGAGGTGATTCAGGCAGATCAACGGATCGAAGTCAAGAAGGGTAAGATGCTGGCGCTCGATGGAAACTCGCTGACAGTTCAGAAATTTGACCGATCGCAGACAGATGCTTTGGATCGTTGGAGCGGCCGCCGCGCTGAGTATCTGGCGATGGCGAATCTCTATTCTGCAAGGGCAATTTACGATTCAGGAGTGCCTTGGCCGCGAAGCGGGTGGAGCTGGAATCCCTACTTTGGCATGTTTGCTTTTATCCCAATGTCGGGCTATTACCACAGCTTTTACGGTTACGATTACTACAGCCCAATGCAGGCTTATATGGTGTTTGCTCCGGCCCGGTCCAGCGGTTTTGGGGAGTCCTCGGCGAGTCACGGCTATCGCACGATTGCTCCCACACCTGGCGGAGCCTCAGGGACCATTGCCGTCTCAAGGGCTGGTAATGGCGGTAATATAAGAGCACCCGCTCCGGCTCCTGCTGGTCCGGCCTCCGCACCTGCCCCTGCTCCTGCTTCCCTGCCGCGGTCGTCGGGAAGCGCCGGAGGGCGGACGCGCTAGTAACTCGCGAATAATAGAGCTATCTCAGTTTTTCAGGCGCTTTTCAAAAAACAGAGCCATCAGCTCATCCAGATGTGAACGTGCTTCTCCTGTGACAGCGTGCGTTTTCTGTGGATAGATCATCCATTCAAATTGTTTCTTCTCTTTTTGGAGCGCGGCTGCAAATTGAACGGAGTTCTGAAACAGTACGTTATCGTCCTCCAAGTTGTGCACCAACAGTAAATCTGCTCTCAAATTACGGGCGAACTGTACCGGAGAGCTCAACCTGTACCCTTCCTCATTGTCCTCGGGCAGGCCGAGATAACGTTCAGTGTAGATCGTATCGTAATTTCTCCAGTCTGTAACAGGGGCGCCGGCAATTCCAGCCCGAAACAACTCCGGGGCGTATAACAAGGCGTATAGTGTGAGAAAGCCGCCATAGCTCCAGCCCTGGATTCCGATGCGGGAGGCATCCACGAACCCCATCCCGATCAAGTGACGAATACCGGCAATTTGATCTTGCAGCTCTTTGTCCCCAAAGCGGTGAAACAAAGACGCCTCCCATGCGTGCCCGCGTCCGGAACTGCCACGGTTGTCCAGTTGCCAGATGACAAACCCGCGATGCGCCATAGCTTGCTCCCAGTTCAGCCCTTTCCAAGCGTTCTGCACGGCTTGGAAATGAGGGCCACCGTACACGGTGACGATAGCGGGGTATTTTTGTCCACTACGAAACCCTGCTGGGCGAATCAACCTGGCATACAAGGTGGCGCCGCCGGGACCTTCCACGGTCAAAATTTCCGTGGGCAAAATGTCATATTCGTCGAGCAATTTCTTGTCGGCTTCGCGGAAAATGCTTTCCTCGCCTGCATCAGAGTTGAACACAACCGCGCGTGGTGGCATGGAAAGGTTGGAGTAAACGTCCAGGTAACGTTCGCAAGAACCGCTCATAAAAATTGTGTGCTTTCCTGCGACAGTGGTCAGCCGGCGCCGCTCTCCGCCGTCAAAGCTCACCGTGTATAGGTGAGTTTCTAGAGGGCTTTGCTCTGTCGAGGTGAAATATATCAGCCGACGCGCGTGATCAACCCCATTGACTGTCTTTACCTCCCAATCTCCTCCGGTTAACCGTGCCTGCAACCTGCCGTCCCGTCCATACCGGTACAGATGTCGGAAGCCGTCGCGTTCGCTTGCCCACAGGAATTCATTTCCCCCGTTGAGGAACCGGAACTCGTCGCCTACATTGATCCAGTACGGATCTGTTTCCTCCAATACCTGCCGCCGTGCTCCGCTTTCCGAATCGAGGTTAAGCAGCACCATCCAGTTCTGAACCCGGTTCAGACGCTCTACAAAAAGAGCCTTGCTGTCGGGAGCCCAGTACGCCCGAGCAAGCAGGAAATTCCGTGTTTCGCCGACGTCCATCCATCGCGTTGCGCCTCCCGCAGCCGACACCACGCCAAGCCGGACATCGGCATTTGGATCGCCGGCTTTCGGGTATCGTTGCGGCTCGTAAACCGCCACGCAAGCAAGCAGATCATCGTGAGGGAAGAGAGGCTCTCGGCTAACATCGAACTGTAGGTAGGCAATATACCTGGAATCTGGAGACCACCAGTAAGCGCTTTCCAAACCTAGTTCCTCCGGGTAGACCCAGTCCAGTTCTCCGTTCCACAGAGTCGGTGAGCCGTCAAACGTCAAGCGCGCTGTTTTTCGGGTGTTAATCTCCAGGCAAAACAGGTCGTGATTCCTCCGAAAGGCGACAAGTTGCCCGTCTGGCGAAAGTTTGGGGTCACTTTCCCGGTCGGGCGTTGCAGTCAGTTGCACCACTTTCCTCTTCCCGAGTTGTAAAAGGAACAGGTCTCCGCCAGCGGAAATCAGCAGCCTTTTCGAATCCGGCATCCACTGTAGTGTGTGTTCTTTGACGCCGCGGTTTTGCCAGGAAAATTGTGTTTGCGCGGGTATAGGCGTGGCCTCAGATGCGAGGTCCTTCAGGGACACTAACTGTTTGCTGCTTTTGGAGACCGCGTCGTAACACCAAACGACGTGATCCTCGACGTAGGCGAAGCGTTTGTTGTCCGGCGTCCATACCGGCTCGGGCACCGGTTTTACATCCTTGATGGCATCCAGAGTCACGGGTTTTTTCTGCGCTGCTGTCGCGATCAAGCCCGCGAGCAACACACAAAGCATATTTCTGATCATTTCGTAGTGATTCTACACGTTCTCCGGTCGCAGGTTGGTAGTGTTTTCTGTGACTCGCGATTGTGTCATTCTGTTGGGTTATGCAATTGACTTTCTGGGGTGCGGCCCGCACGGTAACTGGCTCGATGCACGAACTTCGGGTAAACGGGAAGCGATTTCTGCTGGATTGTGGTTTATTCCACGGCCGGCGGAAGCAGGCGGAAGAAATTAACAGGAATTTTCCGTTCCCGCCTTCCTCAGTCGATGCGGTAATCCTCTCTCACGCTCATATCGATCACAGTGGTAACCTTCCTACGTTGTTCAAGAGCGGTTTTCGTGGACCCATCTACGCGACACCACCGTCTGCGGATCTTTGTGACGCAATGCTGCGCGATTCGGCATATCTTCAGGAAAAAGATGCGGCCTTTCTGAACAAGAGGAGCCTTCGGCGCATGACGGTTGATCCTACCGCTGAAATGGTTGAAGTCAAGCCGCTGTACACTGTCGAAGACGCCGAGCAGGCCTTAAAGTCTTTTAGTAACGTTCCAACCTACACTCCCACGCACCTTGACTCCGTCCTCAGCTTCGAATCCTACAACGTGGGTCACATGCTCGGATCTACGGCTATTCTTTTGCACTATCATTACCAAGGAAAACGTATCCGGTTGATCTATTCCGGTGACATCGGTCGCCCGAAAACTGAAATCATCCGTGGGCCGGATGTGATGCCTTCTGCCGACTATCTCATCATGGAATGCACTTACGGCGACCGGCTGCATCAGGATATAGGTCGTGTGGCGGACAAACTGGCTGACATTGTCAGCCGGACTTGCGCTCGTGGTGGGAAGATCATCGTTCCAGCGTTCGCGGTTGGCAGAACACAGCAACTCGTGTTGCTGCTGCATAAATTGAGTAACGAGGGCCGGATCCCTCACATACCGATCTTTGTAGACAGTCCGCTGGCTGTAAACGTGACGGACATTTTCCGCAAGCATGCGGAATGCTTTGATTCCGAAACGCGGCAGTTTTTGTTGGAAGGGGAAGACCCATTCGGCTTTCAGGCTTTGCGATATGTCCGTGAGGTGAGTGAATCCAAAGCGCTGAACGACCTCCGCGGTCCGTTTGTTATTATTTCTGCCTCGGGTATGTGTGAAGCCGGCCGCATTCTTCACCATCTGCGGCACAACATTAGCGACCCGCGGAACACCATACTGATTACGGGCTTTCAAGCCGAGAATACCTTAGGCAAGAAGATCGTGGACAAAATGGAAGAAGTCCCCATTTTCGGAGAGCCAGTCCGCCTGAAGGCTGAAGTGGCCAAATTGAACGAGTTAAGCGGGCATGCCGATCAACGCGAATTACTGGACTGGATTGAACCGATGGCCAAAGGGCTGAAAAAAATCTTTTTGGTTCATGGTGAAGCATCACAAATGGCGGCATTTGCTAAAGCCGTCGAGCAGCGCTACAGGTTGGAAACCGTTATGCCCGAACGAGGTCAATCCTTTGACCTGACTGACGGAGGTGAATGATGTTCTACAGAATGTTTGTGCTTCTGAGTGCGGTAGTTGTGTGTGTAGCTGAACAGCAATCGCCAGGGCCGCTTCCGCCTGCGAACCTGCGGGTTGAGTACCTTACCAACCCATCGGGGATCGACATACGGCAGCCGCGCTTTTCCTGGGTTCTGCATCACACAGAAAGAGGGCAAAAACAACAGGCGTTCCAAATTATCGTTTCATCGGAGCGATCGACAGCGACTGCTGACCTCTGGGACAGTGGCCGCATAGAATCTGCCGCTTCGACACATGTTCCTTATGCGGGCAAGCCACTTGAAAGCAGTAGGATCTATTACTGGAAAGTCCGTTATTGGGACAGCAACGGTGTGGCAAGCTCCTATAGCCGCATAGCACGTTTCACCACGGGCCTTTTTTCTCCCTCCGATTGGAAAGGAAAATGGATCACCGGGGCAAACCAGCTCCGCAAGGAGTTTACCCTCGACGCAAAGCCCGCACGGGCGCTTGCGCATATCTCCGGCCTGGGTTATTACGAACTGCGGATCAATGGCCGCAAGGTCGGCGACCATGTTCTCGATCCCGGATGGACCACCTATGACAAGCGGGTTCTGTATGTGACTTACGATGTAACGCACTATCTTCAAGCTGGCGCCAATGCGATCGCAGTGACTTTAGGACGGGGCTGGTTCGGATCGCGGATGTTGCTCCTCCAGTTAAATATCGAGCTGGAAGGAGGTAATCGGCTCGAAGTAGTTAGCGACACGACCTGGAAAGTACAGCCGGGCCCGATTGTCTCCGATAGCATTTACGACGGCGAGACTTACGATGCCCGACTGGAGACGTCCGGCTGGGATCGCCCCGGTTTCCAGGACCAGGATTGGAAATGGGCTAGTGTGGCAAATGCGCCCGGGGGAGTGCTTTCCGCGCAGTTGATGCCTCCTATCCGGGTCAATGACACCATTGTGCCGCTGAAGCTCACGGTTCCTCGTCCCGGTGTTTACGTCTACGATATGGGACAGAACTTCGCTGGTTGGGTACGTCTGCGCGTGAAAGGTTCAAGAGGGACCAAAGTGCGAATCCGCCACGCCGAGCTTGTGTACGACGATGGCATGCTAAATACGGAGAACCTTCGCGCTGCCAAAGCTACAGATGTTTATATCTTGCGCGGTGATGGTGAGGAAGAAATTTACGAGCCTCACTTTACCTACCATGGTTTCCGGTACGTCGAACTTACGGGGTATCCGGGCACTCCCCGTCTGGACACGATCACCGGTCGGGTCGTCCATTCTTCTGTCCGGCCTTCTGGAAATTTTGCTGCTTCCAAACCCATCCTGAATCAAATTCAACGCTTGGTCTTTTGGGGTATTCGTTCCAATTTACACAGTGTACCCACGGACTGCGACCAGCGCGATGAGCGGATGGGGTGGATGGCTGATGCCCACCTGTATTCAGAAAGCGCCATTCTCAATTTTGATATGGCTGCGTTTTACACAAATTTCCTACGTAATATAGCCGACATTCAGGGATCCGATGGTAGCTTAACTGACACGGTCCCGCATAAGTACGGGCGCCGCCCCGCCGACCCAGCCTGGGGGAGCGCCTATCCCCTGATCCTTTGGTACATGTACGAATACTACGGTGACCGGCGTTTGCTTGAACAGCACTATACGGGAATCAAAGCTTGGGCCGATTTCCTGCGTAGGCGAGCGCCGGATGGTATTGTGGACTACTCGTATTATGGAGATTGGGTCCCCATTGAGAAAACACCCGGCAGTCTGGTTTCAACTTTGTATTACTACTGGAGTGTGGACATCACCCGCCGCGTGGCCGAAATCCTCGGTAAAAATGCGGAAGCAGACCAGTACAAGCGACTTGAGGAGAGCATCCAGGCGGCTTTTCACCAGAAGTTCTATAATCCACAGACCGGCACTTACGCCAACGGCTCCCAAACAGCTAACCTTTTGCCGCTGTATCTAGACGTAGCTCCGAAGGAAGTCCGGGGACGGCTGATGAGCGCGCTCGTAGACAACATTGTTTACACCAACAATACTCACCTGACGACAGGAATTCTTGGAGCAAAGTACATCCTCCCGCTTTTAACCCGTGAGAGACGTGCTGATCTGGCTTACGAGCTGGCTACTCAAACGACGTACCCGAGCTGGGGCTATATGGTGGGAAATGGGGCTACTACGCTCTGGGAGCTTTGGCAGAACAAGACAGGTCCGTCAATGAATTCGCATAACCACCCGATGTTCGGAAGCATAGGCGCATGGTTTTACAACGCCTTGGCTGGAATCAATCCTGACCCCCGCGGTCCCGGTTTCGCGCGAATCCGTATGCAACCCCAAATGGTGAGAGACTTGAATTGGGCATCCGGTACTGTACAGACCATGTACGGTGCTGTGACCTGCTCGTGGAACCGTGACAGGGACCGCTTCCGGATAGAGGTGGCTATACCTTTGGGAGCTGAAGTCGAGGTTTACGTTCCAGCAGGGGAGCGCAGTATCCAAGAGTCGGGAAAAACTGTCTGGGCGGACGGAAAATTTCAGCCCGGAGCGTCCGGCATTATGTCGGCGCACAAGGCCGGTGAAGCGGTGGTGTTTACTGTTGGCTCCGGACGATACGTTTTTACAGCTGGCGAGTGACGAAAATGCCTCGTCTGGAGCTTCCGAAACAGTGCCTTTTAGGAACTCAGCCCGGGCGCTTTGCGTGCAATTTCCACCTGCCCCAGTTTTTCTACGAAGTTCACGATCGCAGAGTGGTCCAGGTCCGCTTTTCCATCGTTCATTAACGCCATCAACATCTGCTGTACCAGGCTGGTTAGAGGCAAAGGAAGCTTCATCGCTTCGGCCGCCAGCAGCGCGTTTCGGAGATCCTTTTGATGCAGGCGGATACGAAAACCGGGCTTGAAATTGCGAGCCACCACCATGGGCGCCTTGGCGTTGAGCACGGTGCTTCCTGCCAAACCTCCCTTGACGGCGTTGAAGACAATTTCCGGATCTAGGCCGGCCTTGGTGGCAAGCGCAAGGGCTTCGCCCATTGCCGCGATGTTGCAAGCCACCATAATCTGGTTCGCCAGCTTGGTAACGTTGCCCGCACCCACAGGGCCCGTCAATGTAATGGTTGACCCCATCGCAGCTAGGATAGGACGCGCACGTTCAAAAACTTCCGGCTTGCCGCCCACCATTATCGCGAGCGTACCATCGATTGCCTTGGGTTCCCCACCACTGACAGGCGCATCGAGGAAATCTACTCCCCGTTCCTCACAGGCTTTTCCTACCTTTTGAGCTACCAGAGGACTTATAGAGCTCATGTCTACCACCAGCGTGCCAGGTTTCGCCTCCTCAAGGACACCATTCTTCCCCAGAACAACTTCCTCGACTTCAGGCCCGTCCGGCAGCATCGTCATCACCACTTCGGCACGAGTGGCTACATCCCTGGGAGACTCACCTCGCACCGCGCCAATGGCGACTAGCTCCAGGATGGGTTCCTCCGCGATATCGTATACGATCAACTGATAACCTGCCTTGAGCAGGTTCCTGGACATGGGCTTGCCCATGATGCCGAGTCCAATGAAGCCGATTGTAAGGGACAAATTTCCATACTCCTTTCTGCCAAGTCGTGATTATGTGATACCAGGGCGTGCTTTTCAAGTTGTCTGGGGGTGCGGTAGATTTGAGACTTATGAAATGGGGATTGCGGGCATGGCTGGTTGCTTTGTGCGTGATGGCGGGTGCGCAGGAACGCGCCGACGTCATCTATTTCAATGGCAAGATTATCACGGTGTCTGAAGCGCAGCCTTTGGCTGAAGCAGTGGCCATCCGCGAGGGCCGTTTCCTGGCTGTCGGCTCTAATAAAGAAGTTCTAGCCACTGCTGGACCATCAACCAAGAAAATTGATCTTAAAGGGCTCTGCGTCGTTCCAGGGCTCATCGAAAGCCACGTGCACCCGATTAGCGCAGCCCTTAGTGAGAAAGACGGTCCTGTGCCGGTGATGCGATCGATTGCAGATATTCAGGCGTATATACGAGATCAGGCATCCCGGCTTCCCGCTGACAGGATTATCTTCGTGCCGAAGATTTACCCATCGCGGTTGAAGGAGCTACGCTATCCGAACCGTTACGAACTGGACGCCCCTGCGGCCGGACGGCTGGTGATCTGTGATAACGGTTACGCTTCGGTATTGAATTCGGCCTTGCTTGCTAAAGCTGGCATTACCAGAGATACGCCACAGCCCGCAAATGGAAAGATCATAAAAGACGAACACGGGGAACCCACAGGGCTGATCCTAAGCGCGCCGCAGCTTTTAGCGCCGTTTCGACGAAGCCGCGAGCGCTCCCACACAGATATGATCTGGGCAATCCAAGCAATGCAAAAGGCTTACAACAGGGCTGGGATCACCAGTATCTTTGATCGCGCCCAGGGGCCCGAGGGCTTTCGCGCCTACCAGGAAGTGCACGATAAGGGACAGCTGACGGTACGGGCAAATCTTACTTATTACATGAGCATTGGCGGCTCTCCGAAAGAAGTAGCCGCCCAGATCAGGCAGATCCCCTTTTTTACAGGTTGGGGTGATGAATGGCTGCGGGTTGGTCCAATCAAGACCACAGTCGACGGAGGCATCCTGATCGGAACTGCCTACATGCGGGAGCCATGGGGAATGAACACCGGTATTTACGGTTACGTGGACCCCGATTACCGTGGAGTATTGATGGTTAAGCCAGAAAACCTCGCGGAAATGGCCCGAACGGCAGCTCAGCTTGGCTGGCAGATGACTTCCCACACGACTGGCGGCGGCGCGATGGATGTGTTGCTGGACGCATATGAAGAGGCGGACAAGGTTACACCCATCGCAGGCAGGCGTTTCAATCTCATGCACGCAAATTTCGTCAATGAGCGGTGCCTGGAAAGGGCCAAGCGTCTCGGTGTGATTTTCGATTGCCAGATCGCCTGGCTTCACTGCGATGGCGACGCACTAAAAAATGTGTTGGGGCCTGAGCGTATGCAGCAGTTTCTCCCCTTGCGCACCCTGATTGACGCCGGCATCGTTGTCGTGGGCGGCTCAGATCACATGATCCGCTTCGATGCGCGGAATGCCATCAATCCCTATCATCCGTTCTTTGGAATGTGGATGGCAATTACCCGCAAAACCGTTAGCGGTCAGGTGCTCAATCCGGAGCAACGCATCACCCGTGAAGAAGCGCTGCGGATGTGGACCATCAGTGGGGCGTATAACTCCTTTGAAGAGAAAATCAAAGGCTCCGTCGAACCCGGCAAACTCGCCGATATGGCGGTGATCAACAAGGACTATCTTACTTGCCGGGAGGATGAGATTAAAGATATCGATCCGGTGCTGACTGTGGTAGGCGGCAAGGTCGTTTACGGCCCTGCTCCCGGCTCCGGCCTTGCTTTGCAATGACATCCCATCCGCTGTCAATTCTGTTTGGCGCCAGTCTTACTGTGCTGTCCGCCGCAGGCTTGGGGCGGCTCCTTTTGCAGGCGTTGTCATTGCGGTTCCGCCGCGGCGAGGAGTGGGTTCTCGCTTTTGTCACGGGAGCAAGCTGCCTGAGTTTTTTGGTCTTCGTGCTTGCTGCGCTGCACCTGGCGCGCTGGGAAGTTTTTCTGGCTCTGGGTTTGCTGATCACTGTAATGGGCATTTCCAGAGGAGCCCATAAGCCTTCAGCGGAACGTTTACCTGAACTGGATCCCTTCTGGCGGGGTATTTTCACGACAGGGCTGACTTTGTTCGGGCTGCTGTACTTTATCAACGCGCTTGCGCCCGAGGTTAGCCCGGACGGTAGCGGCTATCACCTCGGTCTTGTTTCGAGGTATTTGCGGCAGCACGGCTTTGTGCGGATCACCACGGACATGTACGCTGGCCTCTCGCAAGGCGCGGAGATGCTTTTTCTGTTTGCCTTTGCCTTTGGCAGGCATTCGGCGGCGGCGATGGTGCATTTTTGTTTTACACTGACGCTCCCTTTGGCGATCCTGTGTTATGGACGGCGGTTCGGAGCTCCCGCTGCAGGCGCTGCTGGGGCGCTGTTCGTTTTTGCAAGCCCAGTGGTTGGCATCGACGGCTCAAGCGCCTACGTGGACGTGGCTGCAGCTACTGTTTTATTCACGCTGCACTATTTTCTTCAGATCTGGGACTGCGATCTTAACGACCGTCTGCTCATCCCGGCTGGTCTTCTGGCGGGTTTCGCTTATGCCATCAAGTACACGGCGTTCCTTGGGATCCTATATGCGCTCGGATTTGTGGGCTGGCGTCTGGTGCGTGCACGGCGCCCGTGGTTTCGTCCTCTGGCTTTGATGAGCGCCTACGCTATCGCATTGATGGCGCCGTGGCTGTTGAAGAACTGGATTTGGCTGGGAAACCCGTTTTCTCCTTTTCTTAACGGCCTGTTCCCGAACCCGTACATCCATATTGGGATGGAGGAAGATTACCGCCGCACTATGAGCACTTCGCCTGTCCAAGGCTGGTGGAAAACGGCGCTCGAGCTGACAGTTTATGGCGGGGCATTGGGCGGATTGACCGGTCCGTTGTTTCTTTTAGCCCCCCTGGCGCTGTTTGGCTTACGGCAGAAACTGGGACGACAGTTGCTGCTTGCCGCGGCTATATTTGCGCTCCCTTATGCGTGGAACTTTGGAACGCGCTTTTTAATTCTGTCTGTACCGTTCGTTGCTCTTGCACTGGCGCTCGTTGTGGGCATTTATGGCCAGGCAACAAAGGTCCTTGTTCTGGCGCACCTGTTTACTTGTTTGCCTTCTGTTGTCACTAGTTATGCTACCCCTGGAGCGTGGCGGCTCACTGATGTTCCCTGGCGCGCCGCTTTGCGGATCCAGCCTGAGGAAGCTTTTTTGCAAACGAAACTTCCATATTACAACTTGGCGCGTTTGGTCGAGAAAAAGGTGCCTGTTAGCGCCCGAGTGTACGCCAATATGGCTCCACCGGAATCACGTACATCGCGCGACATACTGGTCGGATATCACGCAGCTTTCAACAATACTTTGCGTGACGTTTTGTGGACAGGTTTGTTCACCGGCATGCAGCCGGTTCGTCGCTTCGTATGCGCTTTTCCTGACCAACGTCTCAGAAAGATCCGGATACTTCAGGAAACCGACAATCCAGCCCAGAGATGGAGTATCTCCGAAGTGCGCATGTATAGAGGTGGAACACTGCTTACTCGAAGTTCTGCCTGGCGCTTGGATGCATCCCAGAACCCGTGGGAAGTTGGTCTGGCATTCGATGGGAACCCCGTGACACGGTGGCTGAGCTGGGAGGGACTTGCTGCGTGGTCGTATGTTGAAGTCGACTTTGGTGGAGTGGAAGTTTTGGACCGCGTGGAGATAGACTGCACTCCGGATCAAAGCGAGGCGCGGATGAAGCTGCAAGGCAAGAAGGAAGAAGGAAAGTGGGTGTTACTATGTGCGGAACCACAAGCGTCCGTAATCCCCCCACCCGCTGGTATCGAACGCATGGCGACGCGCACGATGAAAAAACTGGGCATAGACTACCTGCTGGTGCTTGATTCCGACCCCGAAGCCACCGCGCTGCGAACTAATCCGGAGCTGTGGGGTGTGAGGCCAGTTGGACGTGAAGCTCCAGGGACCTTGTATCAGATCAAGTAGGCGGCAAATGAATATTCGGCAGGCACTCTGTATCACGTGTTAGCTCTACAGACGGCCTACTAGTGTATGAATACCCCTTTTTCATGGTGTAGGTAAGGGCCTTGTCAAGGTTACGTTGCCTGCCTCGAGCTAGCCCTGTTGCTATACTTTTGTTCTTGTGTTCCATCAACTTGAAGGGCGTATTGAAGAAACTGTCTCGGCATATTTAAAGGAGCGTTATGGCATTGCGCTGCCGGTGGTAACCGAACAACCCAAGCAGGCGGACTTCGGCGAGCTGGCCCTACCGCTGGCGTTTCAGCTTGCGCGACAGATGAGGAGGCCGCCCAAAGCCATAGCGTCCGAGCTGGTGACTGGTCTGCCCTCCATTGAAGGCGTAGCTGCCATGGAGGTCGCGGGCAACGGTTACATCAACATCCGCCTTGACCGGGCCTGGTACGGTACTGCACTGCTCCGTGGCAGTATGGAGCGGCCGAAGGTGGCGACGCCAGGCAAAATCATTGTCGAGCACACCAATATAAACCCCAATAAAGCCGCTCACATTGGTCACCTGCGCAATGCCGTTCTTGGCGATACGTTCGTGCGTATGTTGCGGGCATCCGGCGCCCGCGTGGAAGTTCAGAACTACATTGACAATACTGGTGTTCAGGTGGCCGATGTAGCGGTTGGGTTTCACTTTCTTGAAAAGCGATCGCCTGCGGAAGTCGCCGAGCTGATTGCTACATGTGAGCGGTTCGATTATCTTTGTTGGGACCTCTACGCACGTGTTTCCGCTTATTACGGGGGGAACCCTGAAGCTCTGGCGTGGAGGCAGGAAGCGCTTCACGCTATCGAAAGCGGTGAAGGAGTGCTCGCCGAGCTGGCCACGATGGTGTCTGACGCCATCGTGCTGCGACATTTAGCAACCATGCTGCGGCTGGGTATCGAGTACGATGTACTGCCTCGCGAAAGTGAGATTCTACAACTTAAATTCTGGGATACAGCCTTCGCCTTGCTCAAAGAACGGCAGGCCATTTATCTGGAAACGGAAGGTAAAAACCGGGGCTGCTGGGTGATGCCCGCAGCAGCTTTCTCGGAGAATGTAGAGGAGGGAAAGGTCATCGTACGTTCCAACGGCACGGTGACCTACGTAGGTAAGGACATCGCCTATCAACTCTGGAAGTTTGGACTGCTTGGTAAGGATTTTTACTACCGTTTATTGCTCCGGTATCCGAGCGGGAAAACGTTGTGGGTATCTTCAGCAGCGCCATCGGGGGTTTCTACGCCCGAATTTGGGCGTGCCAACAGTGTCTATAACGTCATCGATTCACGGCAATCGTATTTGCAGGACGTTGTCGCCGCGGGGCTGCGGGCCCTCGGCTTCCACGAACAAGCGGCCCGTTCAGTGCATTTCTCTTATGAAATGGTCGCGCTGACACCGCGCACATGTGCCGAACTTGGCATGCCGCTATCGGAAGAAGACTGCGAGCGTCCTTACGTGGAAGTTTCTGGACGTAAAGGGCTTGGCGTCAAAGCAGACGACCTAATCGACAAATTAATCGAAAAAGCGCGGTGGGAAGTCGACTCACGTCACCCGGATGCGCCCGAGCAGGAGCGCCGGAAGGTGGCGGAGCAGATTGCCGTGGGGGCTTTGCGCTATTTCATGCTCAAGTACACGCGTAATTCCGTCATAGCTTTCGACTTGCAGGAAGCGCTGAGTTTTGAAGGCGAGACGGGGCCTTATGTGCAATACGCTGCCGTGCGGGCGCGGAATATCCTCAAGAAACTGGAAGAGCGGGGAGAGAAGCTGCCAGATTTTGCGCGGGAATTGCCTACGGGAGCCATGGGTCGCCAGCTTGCCTCTGAAGATTTCTGGCGGCTCGTGCTGGCGGCTTCCAAATCTGACAGCGCACTCGAAAAGGCGATCTCTTCGGGTGAGCCGGCGCACGTGGCCAAGTATGCGTTCCAGTTGGCTCAGGCGTTTAATGTTTTTTACCACGAGTTTCCGGTACTGAGTGAAGAGGATCCCGAAAAGCGTGTTTTTCTTTTGTGGATGACAGATTATTTTCGGCGGCAACTTGAGGCTACGCTGGCCATCCTGGGGATTGATGTGCCCGACTACATGTAAGATATCAGTACGGGGTGTGATGCATGTCCAAGGTGAACTCCTTTCGAGCAGTTTCTACGCTTTCTGTGGGAGGACGGAGCTACCGGATCTGCCGGCTGGCAGCCCTGGGGGACCTGTCTCGGTTGCCATTCTCTCTCAAGATTCTATTGGAAAATTTGCTCCGTCATGAGGACGGGCAAACGATCAAAGCCGCCGATATCGAGCATGTTGCGCGCTGGAACGGAAAAAGTACCCTCGGAGAGATCGCTTTTATGCCGGCGCGCGTGCTGTTGCAAGATTTTACCGGTGTCCCCGCCATTGTAGACATGGCGGCAATGCGCGATGCGCTGAAAAAAATGGGTTCTGACCCGCGCCGCGCGAACCCTTTGTTGCCTGCCGATTTGGTCATCGATCATTCCGTGCAGGTTGACCATTATGGCTCTCCGGACGCCTTCCGTTTAAACACCGAATTAGAATTTGAACGCAATCGTGAGCGCTACACCTTCTTGCGCTGGGGGCAATCGGCGTTTGGTAACTTCCGCGTAGTGCCTCCGGAAACAGGGATCGTGCATCAGGTGAATCTTGAGTATTTGGCTCCGGTCGTCTTCAGCGGGGAACGCGATGGCGAACTTTGGGCATATCCGGATACGGTGGTGGGCACCGATAGCCACACGACCATGATCAACGGGCTTGGGGTCGTGGGTTGGGGAGTTGGCGGGATTGAGGCCGAGGCCTGCATGCTTGGCCAGCCAATTTCGATGCTTCTTCCTGAAGTGGTCGGCTTCCGGTTGTTTGGCAGACTCCGGGAGGGTGTGACGGCCACTGATTTGGTGCTTACCATCACGCAGATGCTGCGCAAGAAAGGCGTGGTGGGCAAGTTCGTCGAGTTCTATGGAGATGGATTGAACTCTTTAAGCCTCGCCGACCGCGCCACTGTCGCGAACATGGCTCCTGAGTATGGCGCGACCATTGGTTTCTTTCCCATCGATGAAGAAACGTTGCGGTATCTAAGGCTCACGCACCGCTCTCCGGAAGTAGTGGAGTTGGTGGAAGCGTACGCTAAAGAGCAAGGGCTGTTCCGCACTGAGCAGACTTCCCAACCTTTATTCTCCGATACGCTGGAGCTGGACCTTGGTACGGTAACTGCCTCCGTGGCTGGTCCCAAACGTCCTCAGGATCGCGTCGACCTTAGCGGGGTCAAGAAGAATTTTCTGGATACACTGGGCGCCGTGCCGCGGCAAGTCCAAGTCACGGTCGACGGAACGCAAATGAGTATTCAGGACGGGATGGTAGCGATTGCGGCCATAACGAGTTGCACCAATACCTCGAACCCATCGGTGCTGCTGGCTGCAGGGCTTGTTGCGAAGAAGGCCGTGGAAAAAGGACTCCAGACCAGGCCTTGGGTGAAGACCAGCCTTGCTCCTGGATCGAAAGTTGTGATGGATTATCTTAGCCAGGCCGGTTTGTTGCCATATCTGGAGCGGCTGAAATTTCACCTCGTAGGCTTCGGATGCACGACCTGCATTGGGAACAGCGGCCCTTTGCCGGACTTTGTAGCCGAGGCAGTAAGAAAAGAGAAACTGGTAGTGGCTGCCGTCCTGAGTGGCAACCGCAACTTTGAGGGACGGGTCAACCCACTCGTCAAGGCCAATTACCTGGCTTCGCCGCCACTCGTGGTTGCATACGCCCTTGCGGGACGCGTGGATATGGACTTGACCGCAGAGCCACTCGGGGAAGATCGTGACGGCAAGCCGGTCTACCTCCGCGATATATGGCCAGCGAATGAGGAAATCCAGGATGCAGTGCGCCAGTTTGTGGGCAAGAACATGTTCCGCAGACAGTACGAGGAGGTTTTTCGGGGCGGGGAACAGTGGAATGCAATCCAGGCGCCGTACGGTGAGCTGTACCAGTGGGATGAGACGTCTACCTACATTAGGAAGCCTCCTTATTTCGACGCCTTGGCGGATCTTGACACTTCCGTTCGGGACTTCGAAGGTTTACGAGTGTTAGCTGTGTTGGGTGATTCCGTGACCACAGATCATATCTCTCCTGCTGGATCCATCCCGCCTGAGAGCCCAGCCGGCCGTTACTTGATAGGACTGGGCGTCCAGCCCAAGGATTTTAATTCCTATGGCGCCCGACGTGGAAACCACGAAGTGATGATGAGAGGGACGCTGGCGAACGTACGGTTACGAAATCTGCTAGCGCCCGGAACGGAAGGAGGCTGGACTATTCATCTTCCGTCAGACGAACTGATGACCATCTATGACGCAGCCATGCGGTACAAAGAAGAAGGTGTCGGTTTAGTGATTTTGGCGGGCAAAGAGTACGGTTCGGGATCCTCCCGTGATTGGGCCGCCAAGGGGGTCGCCCTGCTGGGCGTCAAGGCTGTCATCGCGGAAAGCTTCGAGCGCATCCACCGGTCCAATTTGGTGGGCATGGGAGTTCTCCCGCTCGAGTTTCTTGGCGGAGATAATCGGGAGAGTTTGGGTCTGACGGGCCGCGAAATGTACCACATTGAGGGCATAACCACGGCACTTCAGGGCTCGCGGCGTGCTCTAGTGCGCGCTGTTAGCGCCGAGGGCACAGAAAAGAAATTTGCAGTCACGGTCCGCGTGGATACTCCACGGGAAGCTGAGTATTACCGTCACGGCGGCATTCTCCCATACGTTTTGCGGCAGTTGGCAGGATGAGACGACTGAACGTTCTGGCTTGCAAACACCGGTGGGCTCCACTGGTAGTGATAGTCTCCATAGTCGCTGGACTGGCTTGCGGCCAATCGGCTAGCCGGTGGGCGGCTTGGAACACGTACCAGGTCATTATGTGGAGTACCGGGTCCCCCATGGACCCGTATCAGTGGATCGACCGGCTCAGAGAAATCGGCTGTACGGCTGAAGAGTGTACCGGTTGCAACTCCACGCCGTACGTTGCCAAAAATTTCGGCTTTTACGTCGAGAATCTGGTCCCTGAACTTGCATTCCTTTTTAACCGCCAAGCGCTTTACGACGCCGACTGGCAATCATACACAAGCACGCACGACACCAGATACCTCTGGCGCAAACCGAGCCTGAACGATCCTGCCTTTTGGTCAGATGTAAAGCCCCGGCTTCAGGGTGTCATAAAAGCTTATGCAACGCAACGACCGCTCGCCTATCAGCTAAGGGATGAACTTTCCATAGGCCGGTACGCCAACCCTATGGATTACGACTTCGATCCCAACGCGCTGAGGGATTTCCGTGCATGGCTGCAGCACAGCTATGGAACTCTCGACAACCTCAACCAGGAGTGGGAGACATCCTTTTCTTCCTGGGATGCAGTCACGCCCATGACGACGTACGAAATTAAGGATCGCGAAAAAGCCGCGCTTGCCGCCGGGAGGCCAGAAAACTATGCGCCATGGGCGGATCATCGCGAGTTTATGGACATTACTTTCAACACGGCCTTGAGCCGGCTTCGCGGCTATATCCGCCAGGTGGACCCTGAACACCCTGTAGGCATTGAAGGACTCCAGATGCCCAGCGCCTGGGGTGGGTACGATCTCTGGAGAATGTCGCAGTCGGTGGACTGGTTTGAGCCATACGATATTACCGGCAGCCGGGAGATCTTCCGTTCTTTCGTCCCACCGGGAACGCCGATACTGAGCACCGTTTTTGGCACGGATTATTCCCGCATACGGCGTAAGCTCTGGCGGTTACTCCTGCACGGCGACCGCGGAGCAATCATCTGGGATGATGATACCAGCCGGGCTATTCTCAAGAACCAGGCCGGTCAGCCAGTCACAGACCGGGGAAGGGCGCTGGGTGAGATTTTCGGGGAACTGAAACAGGTCGCGCCAGTGTTGATGGATCTGCGCCGACTGGACGATCGCATAGCCATACACTACTCACAAGCCAGCATTCGCGCTCATTGGATGTTTGATTCGCGCGAAGACGGCAACACGTGGCCGAGGCGCTTTTCCTCCTATGAGGCCACCCACTCCCGTATCGCCAAGGTGCGTGAAAGCTTCCTTCGCGTGGTCGAAGACCTGGGACTCCAGTATAACTTCGTTTCTTATGAACAGATCGAGCAGGATGAACTCCTGCGCGCGGGCTACAAGGTGTTACTGCTGCCGCAGTCGGTGGCCATGTCTGACAAAGAATGTAGAGCGATCGAAACGTTCGTTCGGCTAGGCGGCGTTGTGATTGCCGATAACATGACAGCCACCATGGATGAGCATTGCAAACGCCGTTCACGAGGAGAACTGGACGCGTTGTTTGGGATTCAGCGGTCAAGCCTGGGCTGGAGTGCAAAACCCTCAGGAGGTACGCTTCCCATTTCGGACCCAGGCGTAGCGGCTGTTCAGGTTTTTGAGCCGGATATTACTCTGGCGGGCGGAACGGCACGCTTGCTGAGCGATACTAAGGTGCCCGCGATAATTGAACATTCTGTCGGCCTGGGGCGCGCGATCTATCTGAATCTGGACATGCATGATTATGCGCAGTTGCGGCTTGCTCCCCCTCAAGGCGGGGCGTACCTGAACCTGTTCGATGAGCTTTTCAGGGAGGCTGGCATCGTAGCGCCGGTTTCGGTTTTGGATGCCAGCGATAACTCCCGCGTGCCGGCTGTGGAAGTTTGGCGCTATTTAGGGCGAGACGCCTTATATTTCGCAATCATGCGTAATCCGGACTTCGATAGCGAGACTCCGGCGTTGGAATCCCCGGTTCAGGTCAGGGTCGTGTTTGACCGCACAGGTGATTTTGTGGATTTACGCACCGGAGAAACGTTTCATGGCGATCGTATAGAAAGGATGCTGGACCCCTGGAGCCCTATAATCCTCAAACAGCCCAAAAAACTGAAATAGGACAATAGGACAAAAAATGTTCCTGAGAACGTGGATCCTCGTAGCGTCTGCCTGCGCAACTTTAACAGCGCAATCACTGTCACTCGGCTTGAAAGCCGGGGTCCCGGTTACCGAGCTAATGGCCGCGGCCTCCTCCAGTTTTTACACAAAAACACGGTGGTACACGCTGGGCCCTTCCGTGGAACTACATTTACCGTTTGGCCTTGCGGGGGAAGCCGATGTTCTATACAAGCGATTCGAGTTTGGCCAAAGTAATGACGCGGGGGTTGCTACGGTAAGTCGCTGGGAGATCCCCTTACTGGTGAAGTACAGATTTCCTGGATGGCTGGTGCGTCCGTTCATAGATGCTGGAATGTCATTCAACCACGTTTCTGCGACAGGGGGGATCGCCAGGAACCTGGCTGAATTACGCCATCCGAGCGCTAAGGGTTACGTTGCCGGTGGCGGTTTGGAGCTCCGGTTGGGCGTAGTGCGTGTCGGTCCTGAAATGCGTCTGACACGCTGGGGTGACAGGAACTACGGTGTTGCGGACGCATTGTTGCGCTCCAACATGACGGAAATTGATTTTCTGGTAGGGTTGAGCTTCTGAAGAAAAGACTCGGGGCCGCCCGGGCCTTCTGTCAAAGCTCTTCGAAAGGCAACACGCGCACAAACTCACCGATAACCCGATAAGGTCCCTCTTCGATATCTGAGGGGTCCAGATCCCAGGCCTCATACTCAGGATTCAAGGGCTCTAAGCGAATCCGCGAATGTCGCCAGCCCTCTGCTGACGGTGTCTTCAGGCTGGTGTAGCGCTTTACTGTAAATTCTCCACCTGATTCCGAAACGCCGCGATGCTGGATCAATAGCAGCTTCCCCTGTCTGGAGCCCACTACAGTGTGACGGAACACACAGAGGCTACCATCGGGGATCATAGGCTCCATGGAACGGCCAGTCACCTGTGCGACGAACATGTCCTTGCTTAGCCGCAGCTCAGGAGGGACAGGAACCCAACCTTCCGCTTCTACTTCCATATCTCCACTAAATCGGCCTGCCGCTGCGCGCAGCGAGTAAAGCGGCAAATGCGTCTGAAACGGCCTTACGGAAGCGGAGGGCAGTAAAATTTTTTCCACATAGCGTTGATACAAGCGCTGGAGGGCCCGGTCAAAGTCGCCGACAGTGACGGTTTTCCGCTCGCTAATGCGGAGCGTATTGGATAGTGCGTCCTCCAGTCGCCGTAACAGACCTTCGCCACCTAGTTCCCGCCCATCAGACTCGAGCTGCGATGCCAAATGCTCCAACACTTCGGCACCCTCGGCATCGGCTACTATTCCCCAGTCGGTACGCATTTTGAGATAAATCTTGTCCCTAGAAGGATCCAACAGCAGCACCCCTGCGGCTATCACGTCTTGCCCCGGCAGGGCTAGCTCGAGCACCACATAATGGGCCTTTTGAACGGGGGCAATAGCGAATGGAGCCACTCTGTTATCCTCTATCGGGAAAAACACGCCCGACTTTACGGGCTGTATGGATAATATCCTTTTCTGGCGCGCACTGTCACGTTAGGGAGGCTGACTTCGACGCGGATGTGCCGGTACTGATTCCCAGTGTCGGTCACGTTCGGGATGTACCGCAGAATGTACTGAGTAGTGATTTCTCCGGAAATGGCCGCGATAGATCCGTAGATAGCTTTAGAAATTGCAGCCGCATAAGCACCGGTTCCAACCTTATAGGCGTAATTCCCTTCGTCGGAAGGATTGGAAAGGTGGCCGGCGACATCCTTGTAAAGCCGAGTCTCCCCAAGTGGATATTCAAGGCGCCCTCCTGTTTCTTCACACAGCCGCTTCAGGTTTTGCTCACCCTCTGAGCTGAACCCGAACGCGACCGTGCTCGCCCCATGTATGGTCACCAGATTGCGCTGGGCGATTTCGAGCGCCTCCTCAAGATTATGCTTACTGGCTGAGTCATGTCCGTCTCCGATCACCACCAGTATGCGGCGCGGCTCGATAGGCTCTCCATGTACCAGGCTTCGGCGCGTACAAGCCATATAGATTGCGTCAAAAAAGGCAGACCCGCCGCCCGGTTTTAGCTTCTCGATCTTCTGGGTAATCTTGTCGGCGTCGGTAGTAGTGTCAACTGCCAACTCCGCTTCATTTCCGTACGTAATCAAATACCCGCTAAACCGTGGGTCCCCGGGAAGCAACATCCAGACCAACTCTTTGGCCGCCTCCTGAAATTTCGCCCAGTGTAGCCGCGAAGAATTGCTCAAATCGAGCAGAAATCCCACCACCACGGGCTGTTTCTGCTCGCGGGAGAAATAAATAATCTTTTGTTCCTGCTCTTCGTCGAAGATTCGAAAGTCACTCTGCTCTAGGTTACTGACGAACCGGTCTTTGTCGTCGGTGACCGTAACAGGCACGATTACTTCAGTCACCTGAGCGCGAAAGCGGCTGGGCTGGCGGTCCAGCGCCGGCGGCTTGGCAGGGGCCGTTTGCGGTTGCTGGGCCGATAACCAAAAACAAAACAAACAAGCCAGTGCAACACGACTGAGCATCGAACGGGTCCCCATTGAGAATTATATCGTGCGCATGGGGACAGACGTATCGCAAGGTAGTGGGGATTACCGTTGCACGCGCCCTGAGCCGCCGCTTTTCAGCAGTTGGTTCACTTCTTCGACACTGAAACGATTAAAGTCTCCTGGCACGGAGTGCTTTAGGCAGGAAGCAGCAACAGCGAACTCCAGAGCCTCCTGATGCGATGGCAAGCTCAGCAAACCACAGATAAGCCCGGCAGCAAAGCTGTCGCCGCCGCCTACGCGGTCGACAATGTGCGTGATCTCGTAATGCCGACTGGTGAGAAAACTGCTACGGTCGTTTAGACAGGCTGACCAGCCGTTGTGAGAGGCGCTCTTAGACTCGCGGAGCGTTATGGCTATTAGTTTTACGTTCGCAAACGCACCTAACACCCGATCGGTCAAACTCCTATAGTGCTCTGGGTCAAGCCTGCCTGCATGCACATCCGCCTCGGCTTGAATGCCCAGTGACATCTGGCAATCTTCCTCATTGGCGATGACGACGTCGACCAGCTTCACCAGCTCGGTCATCACCTCTTTTGCGGTTTTGCCATACTTCCACAAGTTTTTGCGGTAGTTGAGGTCGCACGAAATCGTCAGGCCCCGCTTGCGTGCCGCCGAAAGAGCTTCCATGGCCAGATCGGCTGCTCCCTGGCTGATAGCCGGAGTGATACCGGTTACATGAAACCAGCCCGCGCCTTCAAGCGACCTCTCCCAGTCGATATCTCCCGGCTTGGCCAGGGCAATGGCGCTCCCTTCACGGTCGTACAAGACCTTGGAAGGACGCTGATTGGCTCCGGTCTCCAGAAAGTAGATGCCCATGCGCCCCTTTCCGCGAGCGATCGCCGAAATATCAACTCCAAAACGCCGCAGCTCCCCGACGCAGGCGTCGGCAATCGCGTTGTTTGCCGGCAAAACCGTGACGTAACGGCTCGGAATGCCAAAAGTGGATAGGGCGACAGCCACATTCGCTTCTCCACCACCGAAAGTGGCGACAAATTGTGGGGATTGCAAAAACCGCTCAAAGCCTGGGGGAGCCAGGCGCAGCATGATTTCTCCGAAGGTAACAACAGGTTTATACATAGCAACAAAATCTCCTAGTGTGAATCCATTGGGACTGCAACCACATCTACGGCAAAAGTGGCGTCTAGCGCCGGAAGCCCTTCAAACGGAAGCACGGTGCCAGCAGGTGGATTGGCGGCGCCACACAATTCCGCGCGAGCTCTTTTGACCAGAATGCCGATGGAATTTGAAAGCGGATATGCACTTAACATCGCTATTTGGCAAGGCGGTGCATTGGCACCTATCAGTTCTTTATTTAACCGCGCAAATGCCAGACGCGCATCCGTGTCCTCAACGTGAAAGGCTAGCTGACCGCCACTGAGCACCACCTGCGGGGAGCTGACCAGAGCTGCGCGGGAAAATTCGGCAACTTCGGAAGTATCGCCGCGCACGAGCAGCAAAGGAGAACCGGCAGGCTGCTTTAGGCGGGCTACGGCTTCGCATGCAGCAAACGATTGCATGGGGGCTCGCAGAGTTTGAACAAAATTGAGCGCCGCCTGAGGGAACTCCGTTCGCACCCGTCTCTGCACGGCATCGATGTCTTCGAGCGAGCTGAGAAAACAGGTTGCCCGGACCACATCCTGCGACGCAACCCCTATGTTGTGAAGAACCCCTGCCAGACCGGCAACCGAGTTGTCGGCTAAAGGTGCGATATGTGTATTCAAATCAGGCGATGACGCCAAATGGCCGGACAGAAAAGCCAAGCCGTAAGGATTAACCCGTTTTTTAGCGATGGCCGTGGATTCGATAATCACTTGAGCGCCCGCCAGAGGGAGTGCTCCGGATTGAACTACAGTGAGCACGGGAAGCGGTGCGTGCTTAGCGGTGAACATCTCGCTGACAATGGTTTGGACCCGCCTCGTATCACCGCTGCCTGCCACAAAAGCGCGGAGCCGCACGATGGTGCATTTTGCGTTGAGCCGAAAAAGAGCCTTGAGTGCATCGCGGGTCTGCTGCGATAGTAGCCCCTTGGAAGACAGCGGTGAGACCTGAAAAACGAGCCGGGACGTATCAGCCCGCACCGTTGCCGGCGGTTCCTTCGGCAACTCCAGAACCTGTGTGATTTCCTCTTTTTCTTGGGTTTTTTTCTTTTGGCTGGAAGGGTAGGCAGGAGATAGAAGAGCAAAAAAAGCAGGCAGCAAAACCAGGACGGTGGCGCACGTCATGATGGCGGAAAAAATTGTACCAGAAGTTGCCCGGGCCAAATTGGCTGGCCAATTGCCGTCCAATATGGTATGGTCAAAAGGGAAGCATGCTACCGAAGCCCACTTTCGATCGCGACAGTGGCGTACCCATATATCGGCAGTTGGCGGAGCATTTGCGCCTGCTGGCACATACTGGAAAGATACAGCCAGGACAACGCTTGCCCGCTACTCGTGACTTGGCTGGCTGGCTTGGCCTAAACCGCTCTACTGTAGCGGCTGCCTATGCCGTACTCGCCTCGGAGGGGTTGGTTCGCGGGCATGTGGGGCGGGGAAGTTTCCTCACGGGTTCGCCGGGCGCCTCCGTGCTGGGGCTGGACTGGGATGAGCTGCTGGTGGGAGACTCTACCACCCAGCCAACACTGTTTCCAACAGCGAGGGCGGAAGAGTGCATCAGTTTCGCGACCTCACGTCCTTCTGAAGAACTGTTCCCCATTGAGGAGTTCCGTGCGGCGTGTTGTGAAGTGATCGACAGTAGCCAAACGGCTTCGATTTTGCAGCTCGGTTCTCCGGCTGGGTACGGTCCTTTGCGAGAATTCTTGCTCGATGAGGCACGGCGCGCGGGAGAGGCGCGCGGTCGTGATGATGTGGTTGTTACCAATGGCTGTCAGCAGGCGTTGGACTTGATCCAGAGGGTTCTGGTGCGCCCCGGGGATACCGTACTTGTGGAGGATCCGGTTTACCCGGGGTTGAAGAATGTCTTCGCGCGCGCAAAGGCTCGACTGGTAGGCGTCCGTGTGGGGCCTGAGGGACTCGATGTAGATCACCTGCGGCGACTCCTGGCGCGAGAAACACCACGTCTAGCGGTCTTAACACCGAACTTTCAGAATCCAACGGGCGCTACGCTTCCTTTAGCTTCCCGTTTCGCCATTCTGGAGAACCTGCGGGAAGCAGGCGCGGTGATAGTGGAAAATGACATCTATGGCGAGCTGCGATACGAAGGAGAATCCATACCTGCACTGAAGCGCCTTGATGAAACCGGAGACACTATTCTTTTACGAAGTTTTTCCAAGGTCGCGTTTCCCGGATTGCGTGTTGGTTGGGTAATCGGCCCTAAGGCTTTGCTAGCACGACTGGCGGAGGCCAAGCAGTGGGTGGACTTGCACACCGACCAGCTTTCTCAGGCAGTGGTGCTTCGTTTTGCGGAGTCGGGTCGGCTTGCTGCGCACCGTGTCCGGATTGTCGCAGCCGGGGCGGAGCGCCTTGCGGCGGTGCTCAACGGGTGCTCCAAATATCTGCCGAAAGAAACGCGGTTTACGCGCCCACAAGGCGGAATGAACCTCTGGGTACAGTTACCCGAACCGTTGGACTCTAGCGAATTGCTGGCAGCATCTCAACGCCGCAATGTGATCTATTTGCCAGGAAAGTACTTTGAGGTGACGCATCATGAGCCGGGTGCGCTACGGTTGAGTTTTGCTGGTCTTGAGCCGGACAAGATCCGCTCGGGGCTTGCCATCTTAGGAGAGATTTTCTCCGAAGAACTGGAGAACAGGCGCGGGGCTCGAAGGCCCGAACTGGCGACCGCGCTGGTATAAAGGTGAGCGATTACTCATGCCCTAGTAGTTGGAAAAGGAGGTTATTACATGTATTTGGATGATACCTTTCGCGTAAAGGTCGGCCTCGCGGAAATGCTGAAAGGCGGGGTCATCATGGACGTCACCAACGCCGAGCAAGCTGTTATTGCCGAACGGGCTGGCGCGGCGGCAGTAATGGCGCTTGAACGCGTGCCGGCTGACATCCGCAAGGAAGGTGGGGTGGCCCGGATGGCCCCTGTTCGCAAAATCCGGGAAATCATGGAAGCTGTGACCATCCCGGTAATGGCTAAGGCGCGCATCGGCCACTTCATGGAGGCGCGAATCCTGGAGGCTCTTGAGGTCGACTATATCGACGAGAGTGAGGTGCTCACTCCTGCTGATGAGGAGCATCATATCGATAAGCGTGGGTTTAAGGTGCCTTTTGTATGCGGCGCTAGGAACCTTGGAGAGGCCCTGCGCCGAATCGCTGAAGGAGCGGCAATGATCCGAACCAAAGGCGAAGCGGGCTCGGGCAATATAGTCGAGGCGGTGCGGCATCTGCGCACGATCCAGCGAGAAATGAAGCAACTCACTGTGCTTGGCAAAGAAGAACTGGTGGCTGAAGCGAAGAAATTGCAAGCGCCTCTGGAGTTAGTTGAATATGTAGCGGAACACGGCAAACTGCCGGTTCCGAATTTTTCGGCAGGAGGGGTCGCCACTCCGGCTGACGCCGCACTGGTGATGCAGCTTGGCGCGGAGGCGGTTTTCGTTGGATCGGGGATCTTCAAATCGGAAGATCCAGAAGTCAGGGCACGAGCCATCGTCAAAGCCGTAACCTATTACAATGACCCGGCCAAGCTCCTTGAAGCGAGCGAAGAACTAGGCATGGGAATGCCGGGTTTGGATGTCAGTAAGCTTCCGGAGTCAGAACTACTGCAGACCAGAGGGTGGTAAATGAAAAAAGTTGGCGTCCTCGCCTTGCAAGGCGATTTCGAAGCCCATCAGGCGATGCTAGAACGCGCAGGAGTCGAGACGGTTCGCGTGCGTTCTGCCACGAGCTTGCAAGTCGTGGAGGGGCTGGTAATTCCGGGAGGTGAAAGTACGACCATGCTCAAGCTGCTTTCCTCGGAGAAGCTGCTGGAGCCATTACTGCGGTTCGCTGAGCAACGGCCCATTTTTGGTACGTGCGCGGGGGCCATCTTGATGGCGTCTGAAATTACCCATCCCGCGCAGGATTCGCTAGGGCTACTCGATATGGTTATAGAGCGTAACGGATACGGGCGTCAGCTTGAGAGCCATGTGGCGCGGATCCAGCCGGAAGCGGAGTTCTTGTCTCGTGCCGGTGGCGGCGAACTTGAGGCTGTGTTCATCCGCGCCCCGATTATTCGTCGTGTAGGACTACAAGTCAGAGTACTAGTCCGCTACAAAGGAGATCCTGTGCTCGTCGAACAAGGGCGGTATCTTGCAGCTACATTTCATCCCGAGCTGACCGCCGACACGCGGGTCTACAAGCTGTTTCTGGAGAAACTGTGAAGCACAAACCCCGGATACTGTTCGTGTGCTTGGGCAATTCCTGCCGTAGTCAGATGGCCGAAGGGATCGCGCGATTGCGGGGAGCGGAGATCTGGGAAGTGGAGAGTGCCGGGCTTTGTCCGGCTACTTCAATTTCCCCCCTGACACGGCGTGTTATGGAGGAAAAAGGAATCAACCTGGATGGGCAGTTTCCCAAAGGACTCGATGAGGTGAACCTGCATGAGTTTGATCTGGTTATCAACATGAGCGGCTTTGAGTTCCCCGTTAAATGTAAGGCGCCCGTGGTCAACTGGGAAGTCGCTGATCCGGTGGGTTTGCCCGAAAATGAACACCGTAAGGTGCGTGATGAGATCGACCGGCGCGTGCAAGATTTGCTCAGTTCGGTTCATGATTTGACACAGTTTTAGAGGTTCGGGAAAATAAAGTTGGCGCTCCGGTGTGCGGATGTGGCGGAACTGGCAGACGCGCTAGATTCAGGTTCTAGTGGGGGCAACCCCGTGGAGGTTCAAGTCCTCTCATCCGCACCAAATTTTCGATAACTTACTAACAATTTGAGAATCAGTTGACAGCCCGGGCGTCGGCTTGTGGGCCCAGGATGTGGCTAGAGCGTTTTGCGCATCAGCACCACAAGTGGAGCTATCGCGAGAAACAAAAAACCCATCACTCGAAAAGACTCGATGAAGCTCAGTAGCGCCGCCTGCTGCTGGAGCATCTGATACAACAGATCGATGCTCCGATGCTGGGCCGTGGCGCGGTCACAGCCGCTGTTGAAAAACGCCCCAGTGAGGTTCTGCAGAAACTGTTGGACTGGCCCGCTACTCCGGGTAATGTTGGCGGCCAGTACCGATTGATGAAACTGCGAGCGCCGCGCGACAAAAGTCGTAACAAAGGAAACACCCATGCTGGAGCCCACATTACGGACTACGCTATAGAGACTTGTCGCATAACCGGTTTCTGGCTTCGGAATCGGTTCCATGGCCAGAGTGGTCAGCGGCACGAAAACGAACGCCATGCCCATTCCCTGATTGATCTGATGCAAAAAAATGTCCCACGTTCCGGACTGCAGATTCATGTGTGAATATCCGAAGAATGCCATGCTGGCTACTACGAAGCCGAAAAACACCATCTTGCGGCCGTCCCAGCCCTTGGCCAGGAGATACCCGACTAGCGGCATGCAGAGTGCGGTGCCGAACCCGCGGGGGCTAGTCCAAATGCCGGCAGTCACCGCAGTCCAACCCAACAGCGTCTGCATAAACAGCGGCAGCAGCACCAAACTGCCATAAAGGACAAACCCCATGGTAGTGGCTAATGCAATGCCAAAGGCGAAATTCCTGTACTTGAGAAGCCGGAAGCGGACAAGCGGCTGTTCAATACGCAGTTCCCGGATAATAAAAGCTGGAAGCATTATACCCGCGATTATGGCGAGCGTCACGATGAAATGAGAACCAAACCAATCCTCTTCCTGCCCCTTATCCAGCATGATCTGGAGCGAACCCATCCCGACGACGAGCATGCCTAATCCCCAAAAGTCCAGCCGCATCGTTCCTCGGCGAATATAAGGTGGATCATAGAGGAACAGCGAGATCATTATCAGGCTGAAAAGTCCGATGGGCAGGTTGATATAAAACACCCAACGCCAAGTATAAGTGTCCGTGATCCAGCCGCCTAGAGTTGGGCCGAGGATCGGGGCGGCCACGATGCCTAACCCCCAGAAGGCCATTGCCTTTCCTCGCTCCGCTCCTGGAAATTCTTCCAGCAAGACCGCCTGAGAAAGGGGCTGCAATCCACCACCTGTGGACCCTTGCAGGACACGAAAAAAAATCAGGATGGGCAGGTTCGGCGCCAAGCCGCAGCAGACACTCGACAAGGTGAACCCCGTGACCACCGTAAGCAGCAAGCGCTTGCGGCCGATGAAATTGGCAAGCCATCCCGTAATTGGCAAAATGACTGCATTCGCCACCAAATAGGAGGTCAATACCCACGTGGCTTCATCGACAGTGGTGGAAAGGCTCCCCGCGATATGAGGCAAGCTGACATTCACCACCGAGGTGTCCAGCACCTCCATAACAGCGCTGGACATGACGGCAACGGCGATCAACCAGCGGTTGACATCTGGTCGTCTAATGTAAGGATTACTTGTATTCTCCATGAGGGGCAATCCCGTTCGCTAAGCGATGGGCGCTGAACGCGAAAAGACCGCTCATGTCCCACCTCCGCTGCCGCGAGCCGTGTGGAGGCCTCTTCCTTTAAAGACGCCGCGATCCATGCTTTCCACCCAGAACCGATTCCACTGAGGAGGGCTGTGATCAGCTTTGGGCCGCGGAATCGTGGGTCGCAAATTCAGGATAACTTCGCTTCTCATGTACCCTTCACCGATATCGCCGTGCCTCAGCGCGCAAGGTTCGGATACAATCGGGACGCCAAACCCATCAGCGCTATGGTTGCCAGTAGGAGCACGACGAAGTCCACACCAATGCCGTAAAGGCTGCGGCCACTTTCCAGCATTAGCGCCCGCATCGCATCCACTTCATACGTCAGCGGGTTGATCCGTGCAAGGGTTTTGAGCCAGCCGGGCATGATGGAAATCGGATAAACCGCATTACTCGCAAAGAACAACGGCATCGTTAAGGCCTGTCCGATACCCATAAACCGTTCCCTTGTCTTAACGATGCAAGCGGCAAGCAGCGAGAGCGTCGAGAACGTAGTCGCTCCCAGCAGAACCGCTACGGTCACTCCTGCGAGTGCTCCGAGATGCCAATTGATCTTTACGCCCAATGCCCACGCGAGCAGGTAAATCATAAGCGCCTGCGGCATCGCTCGTACGCCTGCGGACAGCGCCTTGCCAAGTACAAGGCTTATGCGCGGCACCGGACTCACTAACAACTTGTGGACGAGGCCGAGGTCTCGTTCCCAGATCACAGCTATGCCGTAGAAAATCGCAATGAACAAAACGCTTTGCGCCAGTACGCCCGGCGCCATGAAATCCAGGTAGGACAATTCGCCGGTGGGTATGGCGCGCACGTGCGCAAACACTTGGCCGAAAACCCCCAGCCACAGTGCTGGCTGAATGATCCGGGTCATCAGCTCGGTCGGATCGTGCCGTAGCTTGCGCAGTTCCATTTCCGCCAAGGCAAGCGACTGCCGCAGAAAAGCAGCCGCTCCGCCAGGGCGGCGGCCCGGGATTGCGCTCTCAGCCCAAGCGGGCGATGGTGCGCCGGCTTCGCAGGATTTCACGGTAGTTGCCTCCACTATCCAGTTCATGACCTGTGTAGTGCGCGAACACTTCATCCAGGGTCGCGTCAGGATGTCCAACCGACGCCTTCAGTTCTTGCGGCCGGCCCAGAGCTACTACATGCCCCAGGTTCATGATGGCCACCCGGTCGCAAAGAATGTCAGCCTCCTCCATGAAATGGGTCGTCAGAAAAATGGTCATTCCGTATTGCTGTACCAACGAGCGAACATCCTGCCAAACCGTTTGCCGCGCCACAGGGTCTAAGCCCACCGTGGGCTCGTCCAGGAAGAGCACTCGTGGCCGATGCAGCATGGCTAACGCGATCTCCAGGCGGCGCATCATTCCTCCGGAATAGGAGGCAACACGCCGGTGCGCCGCGTCTACCAAGCCCGCGAATTCTAGGGCGGCCGCGATCCGCGCCGGCCGTTCACGGCGGGGCACATCATAGAGATTGGCAAAAATGAGCAGGTTTTCGTATCCGGTGAGTGTCCCGTCCACAGATACCAGTTGAGGCACATATCCGATTTCCGCCCTGACCCATGCCGCTCTGTGCACCACGTCTAAGCCTGCCACTTTCGCCTGCCCCGATGTAGGGGGCAGCAGAGTAGTCAGCATCTTGATCACTGTGGTCTTGCCCGCGCCATTGGGACCCAGAAGGCCGAAAATCTCCCCTGCGCCTACCCTAAGGTTCAGATCCTGCACGGCCGTTACGGCGTCAAAGCACCGCGTCAATGAAGATGTCTCGATCATGTCCATAGACTAATTCTCACTGGCCGGCCCGCTCTGCAACGGATGAAAAAATTTCCCGCAGCGTCCGCAAGGCGCGCTCAATGGAGTCAAGCTCTCGCGTCGGCAATTTGGCGAGGATCTCCGCCAGCGCTTTCTCCGCGTTCTTTTGAGCCGTCCGGACTGTTCTTCGGCCAGACGCGCAAAGAGAAAGCGCAACGAGTCTCCGGTTCTCGGCAGGGATTCGGCGGACGACGAAATTCCTTTGGATTAAGCCTTCCACCAATCGCGAAGCCGCTGGGAGGGAGAGCCCAAGGTGTTCAGCCACGGCAGAGAGAGAGGCGTTCCGCCTGCGGCCAAGAAAAAACAACGTCCGAAACTGCGGCACGGACAAGTCGGACCCGCGGTGGCTGCGCATTTGAGCCCGGATAAACCGCATAAGGACCGGGACAACTTCCAAAATCTCCGCCGCGCAGCCTTCAGGGGTACCTCTTGCTTTAGTTAATTTTTGCAACTGTTGCACAAGACAATTATCGCTCCCTGCGTACCGTGAGTCAATGGCTTTCGATTATCGCACAGCGGGCCTCTGGTTCTGTATGCTGCTGCTCGCGACTAGCGGGGCTTCGATACGAGGTCCCCGAATGCGCTCAGCAACTGGTATTTATTCTGCCAGGTCGTGTACATGATGCCTATCGCTCCTGGCGTGTGGTCGAGAGCTTCCAACCATCCTCGCACGTTGTCAAGGTTGTCGCCGTCATAATATGCGCCCGCTAAGGTTTTGAACTTTAGTTTGGAGAAAAAATCGAGGCTCGCGCGCCGCTTTTCGAAATACCAGCACACCATTCGCAGATCTTTGGGAATGTACTGCCACGAACCGGTCAAATCTCCTTCCACGAGATAGTACTTGGGACGTGCGTTGTGGTTTGGATCGTACATATCAGACCAGACAAAAATTTCTGCCTGCGGATCGAGGCTGCGGATCATTTGAAATTGTCTCGTTGTGGCGTCTCCGACAATCTGCGCCATGCTGAGTCCCCGGCGCTTGCAGGTCTCACAGGATCCGCCCATGCGTAGCTCGTCCATGCTCATCATATACTTGCGGGGCTTGAGGAGTTCATGAACGATCCGGATCTGGTCTTGCCAAATTTGATAAACCTTGGGCTCGGACAAACAGATTGTCACCTGGCTCTCATAAATAGTAGTGCCGTGGTAATAACTAACCCGCAAGCGCGCTCCATCCCGGATCCGGCTGTCGGCCAGCAGACGAATTGTGGGGCAGTCGTGATTCCATCGGAAGTTCAGATTGGGATCAGTGATCTCTGCGTAGTCGCGACCCTCCTGGTAGACAGTTCCCGTCTTTTCGTCTCGGACCACGAGTGGAGTTCCGGCCCGCCGGATTACGTTGAGAAGCCCAACTTCTTCTACGTTGACGTCGTCAATCCATACCTTTCCGATCGTGCCTTTTTGCGCTTCGAAAACACCGATATCAAGCCTGAGCTTGGCGGAATTTCCGCTGTTAAAACCTGAAACCAACAACCGCCAATCCGTTGTGCCGGACAACCGCGGTTCCCAGGGATGCAGGCTCCGCCCATCATCGGTGCTGACGTGAATCCCAAAGTAAACCGTAGGTTTGACCGCTTCAGTTTTTACCCAGCAACTGAGACGGTATTGACGATATGGTCTGACAGAAATCTCTTGCACGATGTGGGCGCTGTCGTCAGCTTTTTCGCCAAATCCCTCAAGGCGCAAAGAGGCGCGACCCGTGTGAAAAACCTGAGTGTCAATGCTTGCTTTGACGCCAGGCAAATATCCCGACGGATGGCCGGCTTCGTGCTTTTCGAAGCCCCCGTTCGTAAATGAAGTCGAAACTTCTGGGGTGAAATGAGCCTCATTACCGCTGACTACAAACAGCGCGTCCTTGGCCAGGAGTCCTTCAGCAAGGTTTTTGTCGTGTGCCAGGATGCCACTGCCATAGCCTGTATAAAACACTGCGGGAATGAGCTCCAGCCCATGCTGCCTGCATATATCTCTCGCTTGTTTAAGCCGTTGTATATAATCAGGCGTCTGGAGGTCAATTCGGTCAAAAGCCGAGGAGAACATGATTGCAGTGAGACCGTGCGCTGCTGCAGTCTCTGCAATCTGGCGGAATTGCTCCAGCCGTTTTTCGGTTGAAAGATCATTGGAAACATACACCCAGCGTTCCGGGTAGACCCTTTGCTGGGCCAATAAATTACTCAATAGAAACAACACCGCGATGATTCTGGTCTTCATGCCTGGTCCTTTCACAGTGTTCTGAAAATCCTGCGAACCTGAATTATACTGCCGGCTTGCTGACACTACGGTTGTCGCGCACAGCCCTAACGGCTCCAACCGGGCAATGACGGCGCCGGTCGCAGGGGCGCCGGTGCGCGCCAATGGTTCGCTACCAGATCCGCAAAGGGCAGAAGTAGCGAATAGTCATTCTGCCATGTTGTGTACATAATTCCGGCAGCGGCCGGTGTTTGGTCTAACGCCTCCAGCCATTGAACTGTAGCGTCCAATCGTACTCCGTCACAGTTGACCGAGCCGAAGGTGCGAAAACCCTGGCTCGAAAAATGGCGCAGACTCAGATAACGTTTCTCCGTGTACCAACATACGATTCCGAGATCGGATGGCACGTAAAGCCATGAGCCGGTGTAATCCCCATCGACCAAATAGTAGTTGGGACGGGCGTTGTGGTTAGGGTCGAGCATGTCCGACCATGTAAGAACTTCGGCAGCAGGGTTGAGGGTGCGGATGATGCCTACTTGCCGCGTTATGCAATCCCCAAGAATTTGCGCCATGCTCATGTTCCGGCGCTTACAAGCCTCGCAAGTGCCACCCATGCGGATTTCGTCCATGCTTAGCATCCACCGGGCCGGTCTGAGCACCTCCTGGACGCGGCGCGCTTCGTCCGCCCATATTTCGTAAAGTTGCGGCTCGGACATGCACAAGGAGACCTGTCCATCATAGATGTTCGTGCCGTGATAGTAGCTCACGCGTAATTGTTCACCGTCACGGATTCGGCTACCGGGAAGAATCGCGATGGATGGCCCGTCATGGTCAAAACGGAAATTCAGGTTGGCATCGGCGATAGGAGCGTAATCCCGGCCCTCTTCGTACACCGCGCCTGTAGAGTCGCTACGGACGCTTAGCGGTGTACCCGGCCTGCGTAACACATTAATCAAGCCGACTTCCTCCACAATCAAATCATCAAGCCAAAAGCGCCCGCCGCGACCACCCCAAATTCCTGCGTAGATATTGACTGTGGTGTTGTTCCCGCTATTGAAGCCTATAGTGGTCCTGCGCCAGTCCCCAGTAGCTGAAATCTGAGGTGACATGTAACAAAGTTGCGAACCGTCCTGTCCAAGAGCAAAAAAGTTAAATGATTTAACAGGATCCAAAGCTTCTGTTTTTACCCAGATCGAGGCACGGTAACACCGCCAGGGATGGACGTTGATGTTTTTGAGGATGATCCGTCCATTCCCGGTAGGATTAGCGCGAAAATTTTCGAACCGGATGGATGCTTGGCCCGAGTTACGGACGGCGGTATCAACGAAGCTGACCGTACCGGGATAATCCTGGTAATAGCCAGAGAACTGATTGCCGGCGAAGTGCTCAAAATCCCCGTTAGAGATCAAAACTGCTGGGTCCTGGCGAAACCGGGCGATCCCTCCAGAGACCGCAAACAAAGCATCTTTGACTGGAAACCCTTCTGCCAGATTTCTGTTCTTGGTATATACCGCGCCTGCATAGCCAGCGCTAAATAATTCCGGGATAATTTCGAGAGAATTATCAACAGCGATTTGGCGCACCTCATCGAGCCGGCGAAAGTAGTCTTGGTCTTGCCACTCCAGGGCATCGAGGCTGCCGGTGAGCACCATTCCGTTCAGGCCATGCGCAAAGGCAACTTGCGCAATATTGCGGATCTCGTCAACATCGCCGTCGCTACGAAGATTCAAGGGTACGTACACCCAGCGATGCGGATAATATTTCGCAGAGACAGGCCGGCTGGGCGGGGAGGCCTGTACCCAGCATGCCCGCATCATCAGAAGGCATAGCCAACCGCAGGTTGCCGACAAAAGCCCAGATTTGAGGTATCGAGTCATCCGTGTAAGAGGCCTGTTGCTCGTTTAAACCACAGCCTCAACAACTGCTGAACAATGTAGCATAAAGGCATGCCGACCGATCGCGTCCTGAGTCAAATAGGTGTAACCTGATGTAGAGCGTGGATAAAATCTATAACAATGTTGGAATGCGGACGGAAATTATGACTCGCCAAAGAACAATGATATGTGCGGTTCTAGGTGGCCTTTTATTATTGCACGTAGCACACGCGCGGACGGCTACGGAAAATCAGTCCTCACTTTTTGCAAGGGGATATACCGTGCTGCCTGTACCCCAGGAAGTCACGCTGGCGGGAGGTGACTTCGCGTTTGGCCCTGGCTGGCGATTGGAAATCGGCGCCGGAGTGAAGGCCACAGATACTGCGGTAGGCGCCCTCAGCGAAGACTTGCTGTCCAGGTTTAATTTTAAAATTGGGCGCAGCGGTCGGGCTGGAGTCGTACGACTGTCTATCCGGCCCGGTTCCGTTGTCATCGGAAAAGCTCTCGACCGCGACAAGAACGTGCTGGCGGAACAGGCTTACAGACTGGAACTCTCACCTCAATCCATTCAGGTCATCGCCAACGCCCCGCAGGGTCTGTTCTACGGGGTGGAAACGCTTGTACAGCTGATTAAGAAACAGGGCGAAAAGCTTTTGTTGCCCGCCGGCAGGATTACTGACTGGCCGGATCTTCAGCTAAGAGTCATATATTGGGACGACGCACACCATCTCGACAGGTTGGAGTATTTGCGACATGCTCTTCGTCAGGCCGCCTTTTACAAGATCAACGGCTTCGCCATCAAACTGGAGGGTCATTTCCAATTTAAGAGCGCGCCTGCAGTAGTGGAACCGTACGCGTTGTCGCCCAAAGAACTTCAGGAGTTAACAGACTATGGTCTCCGCTATCACGTCCAGCTTATTCCATACCTCGATGGTCCTGCGCATATTGCTTTTATCCTGAAGCATCCCGAATACGCCAAGCTGCGGGAGTATCCCGAAAGTAATTATGAGCTTTGCGTAACCAATCCGGACTCCTACAAACTGTTGCTCGGCATGTTCCAGGATCTAATGGATGCCAACAGAGGCGTAAAGTACATTGTTCTTTCAACCGACGAGCCATATTACGTCGGCATGGCGAACAACAGTCAATGTCAAGAGGCATTGCGCGCCAAAGAACTCGGTGGCCGCGGCAGACTACTGGCGGAGTTTATCACCAAGGTCTCGAACTCTTTGCATGACCGGGGACGAACCGTGCTGTTTTGGGGCGAAATGCCCTTGCGGCCCGAAGATATTCCTTTCCTGCCTCCTCACTTAGTGAACGGGGAGACTTATGGGCCCAAATTTGATCCTGTCTTCAAGGCGCACGGCATACGGGAAATGGTTTATGTCTCTACTGAGGGCGAAGAACCAATGTTCCCGGACTACTATGTTTTGCCGGCCTCCATGAGATTGCACCCCAGCCGTGGAACTTCCCCACGTGTGCAGGAGGCGGTGGCTAAAATCTCGGGCGATTCTGCTCGACAGCAAGGTGATTTGATGGGCACGGTTGTGGCGGGTTGGGCCGATGCAGGCTTACACCAGGAAACTTTCTGGTTGGGTTATGCCACAATGCCATCCGCAGCCTGGCATCCCGGGACGGCCAAGGATCTGGGCCTTATGGAATCGTTTTATAAACTGTTTTACGGCCCCAGCGCTGTACAGATGGATCGTGTGTACGAGCTGATGAGTCAGCAGGCACAGTTTTGGGCGGATAGCTGGGAAACCGGCCCCTCAAAGGCGCGCAAGCCGATTCTGGGTTATTCCCAGGGTATGTTCGACAAGCCGCGGCCGGCGCGCGACCAAAGCATTCCCCTACCACTCCCGCCCGCGGGTAAAGACTTGAAGTATCAGTCGAGTTGGCATAAAGATAATGCCCAAAGACTCGAACTGGTTTCGCGCATGATGAAGGAGAATGACGAGCTGATCGGGCTTCTCGGGCAGAATCTGCAACGCGTTGAATACAATAAGTACAACCTAGAAGTGTTTCAAAGTATCGCAGGCTTGTACCAGCAGAATCTTGAGATGTTGTCCGAACTTGGAAAAATCGACAGGCTGTTCCTCGAAGCTCAGGATGCAGCCGCAAAAGGTAAAGCCAAATCGGCCATAGGTGCCATTGACAAAGCGCTGGATGCTGCCCGCAACATCCGAGCCCAGCGGAACACCGCGCTCAACAAAGCAGTAACGGTGTGGTACAAGACCTGGTTTCCACGCGTGGCCGAAGCCAACGGGCGCAAGTTTCTACACGAATTGGACGACATCAAGGATCACCGGCCGGACCGGACTGTGGACATGAGCTATTTGATATACAGGGAATTGCTGCTTCCTATGGATGATTGGTACGAGTCCGTCCAGCAGGCGCGTAACACGTATGCGCGGGCTAATGGCCTGCCGCCTCGCCAGGACAAACTAGATTGGAAGGTTGTGGGTGCTTCTTCGAGCCGGTAGGTGGGCTACTGCTGAGTAACTTCTCCTAAAGAGGGAGGACATGCCAGCCTCGGTCATGCACTTGGTCCAGATTCTTTCGGCCTCGATCGCGCCGGTAATCGTGATTTCCGGCGTAGGCTTGTTGCTTCTGAGCATGACCAATCGCCACAGCAAGGTGCTGGAACGAGCCCGTGACTTGCTGAAAGACTTTGACGGGACTCAGGATATGGCCCGGCGCAAGGTGATCCTCGAACAGGTAGAGATAATCTATAAAAGGGCCCGGATTTTGCGTCTGGCCATCATTCTCAGTTCTGTGAGCATTTTATTTGTTGCTCTTACCGTCCTTTCCCTCTTTGTCAGTCAGGTATCGGGTGCTAGTGTGGATTATGTTTCCGTGCCTTGTTTCGGTTTCAGTCTGGTTGCGTTGCTTGGGTCGCTGTATTTTTTTATTCGGGATGTAGGCACGTCACTGGCAGCTTTAGAACTGGAGATTGCCTCGTACACGAAGAACGGCAACTAATCGCAGTGCTCATCCGGTGCCTGGCGTAATGTTGTTTAAATGGGAAAGATTTTCCGCCTAGATTTGCGCTAAGCGTACTTTTCGAGGATAGGAACAAGATAGCGCCTTGCCGCAGCGATACGCTCGTCAATGATCTCCGGCAGCATCTTGGCGGTATCGTCTGTCCCATCTACGCGCTCCACTGCTATCGGACCATTGAATCCAGCGCCAAAAAGGATCCGAAACATGAGGTCGTGATCGATTTGGCCCGAGCCAGGAACGGGAAAGTTGGGAACCGCGCGTCCACCTAAGTGGTCTTTTACACAAACAGCTTTCACGTCAGGTGCTAAATCGGGCAGGTCCGGATCCGGATAAATGCCCTCATAAAAAGACACATTTCCTGCATCCCAACAGATCTTGAGATTCGGTGACGGCAGGCGTTTGAGAACTTGCATGCAGGCCTTTGCCGTAGCGGTAATTCCCGTGTGCGGCTTCAGGGTAATGACCACACCAACCTGCTGAGCATAGTTGACGGCCTTCTCGAGCGCGGAGTAGAAAACGTTGCACATCTGCTCCCATTCGCTGGCCCGATACGGCAGATTAGGCCACTTTTTCCAATACCAAGGCCCCATACCCACCACAGTGCTCACCCCGAATTCTGCACAAAGGTCCAATTCCGCGAAGGCGTGCTTTAATCCTTCCGGGTCGGACAACTCCTTGCCCAGACCAAAAAAACTCATGAATGGGGTGAGCCCCATATCCTTAAGGCGCCGCCTCAACTCCGAACGTTGCGAAACAGACAATGCGGGGGTAAAAGCAGGCTTGTTTTGGTGATCTCCGTTGATCATCACATATCTATAGCCTGCCTTTTGGATACCTTCGAGAGCCCTTTCGAGTGGATAGGCCCGATAAGGAAGCGTTTGGCATCCGAGCATATAAGGGTCCTGACCTGCAAACGCTGGAAGGGTTGCTAGTCCGGCTGCAGTTTGAAGAAAAACTCTGCGTGTCTGCTCCATGGCGTTTCTGTAAAGTCCTCAGCAGTTATCATATTACCCCTTTGACGTCCCAGGATTGTTTTCCCGCACAACTTCGATTACAGTAAAGCCACCGGGTTGGTCCCGTCTGTGAGCGATCCGGGAGAACGAGAGAAGGAGTCGGGGATTATTATGGAGATACTTACTTTCTTTCACCCAGTACTTCGAGCTTTGGAAAACGGCAACGTCATCCGCAAAACTGTGGGAGTAACCCTTCAGATCGCTGGCGGCTTGGCGCTGGCAGCCGGTCTGTTGTTCCTCACCATGATGTTTCGGGACAGCTTCAGGATGCCCACTGTAGAGGGCACCTTTGGTGGTGTGTTGTTCGCCTTGGTCATGGCGCTCACTCTGATGTGCGTGGCGCAAGTGTTTTTTTACCGGTCTCAGAGCATCAAGGCTCTTGAGGGTGGTACCTTTACAGTGATACCGGTTTTCTCGTTACTGCTGCGCGCCGCTGGAGAAACCTACGCCGCCTTGGGCGCGGGAGTAGGCCTGGGAGGGTGCCTGTTCATCTGGTTTGCGCGCTATAGCCCATTGCCAACTTTGGGAATGGTAGGCTCTATCCTGCCAAACTATCAGGCGGAGGCTACCGTGCTCGGAGGCCTTGGCTTTTTATGCTATCTTCTGGTCGCGGCTGTGCTGGCCCTTCTGTTTTTCTATTTTTTGGCTGAATCGGTACTGTTGCTGGCTGATATCGCTATTAACGTCCGCTTGCTCGCCACGCCAGCATCCTCGGACGCATCAAGCAGTGCTTCCTCCCCTGCGTCACACGGAAGCACTTCGAGTCTTTCTTCATTGGGGCAGTGAAATAGACAACATGGCCAAGTTACTCCGGCGCCCCCCTATTGTGACCTCGAGGGGGTACTCACCACTTGTGCGCCCCTGAAGTGGCGGGATTTGGATATTTGCTTGGGAGACTCCTACCAGATTAGGAGTAAGTCCTAAGTACCGTACAGTGGCCGGTTCGCCTCCAATGGTGGCACTATATGGTTCCGTGGCCCGGAAAAGCGGTTTCTCCGGTGCGGCTGCCCCAGTTTCCACGGGTGGATCCACCGCACCTTGGCCCGTCATGTATACCATCACGATGCTACCGGGCGATGCAGGAACCTGGGGGCTGTTAAGACTCCAGTCCTGATTTTGGGCGACAGCGTGATTTTCCCCGTAAACGAATATGGCAGGGGCAGCTGGCGCGATGATAAATGATTCTGGCGCTGTGCTCACGTCGCCAACAGTCACGGTTACCGATGCGGGCCCTGGGACTGTCTCAAAAGGAATCTGGGCGTTTATTTGCCCTGGACTAACATAAAAGAGTGGGGCTGGAAGACCGTTAACTGTGACAGAAGTCCCGGCAAGACTGGCGGGCAAAGGGAGTTTCTCTGCCTTTTCCTGCTCCCGGGAGAGATTCGACCCGAATATCGAGAAGATAGAGCCGGGAGCTAAAGGGCCAGCCTGGAAACTCGCACTATTGACCACGCCACCCGGAGTTATCGTGATGCACCGGGGAGGGGCCTCTGGGTTGAAAGCCGCACCGAGGAACTCGTAAGCACCGATGTCGATCCTGCCGTATACTTGCCGCCCTTCGCCGCACGCTGTGTGGATGTACTGGCCAGAAGGGGTCAGAGAGAACCCGTCAGCGAGGCCAGGATCCACACCAGCGTCGATCGCGGGGGATTTATATGTCAGATGATAGTCATAGTTTTCTTTATCTTTAAATAGTGGGTCCTGACCTACTAGGTTGGATTCGAAAACCGCCCCTGTCTGTGTATTTATTGTGCCCGAACCGACAAAGATATTGTTTTTTATCACAGCAGGAGTTCGTACGGAAGGGTCAATGCGGATGAAGGTTCCGCCATTCGGACGGTCGTTGACGAAGGTGTTGTTAACGATAAATAGTTCATCGGATGCGTTGATGTAGCTCGCGTTTACCTCTTCCCGATAGGTGAGCATAGTGCCGTTTTGCGTCATGGGCCCCTGCTCAATCAGGTTCCCTATCACATAGGATTTACCTCCGACCGGAAGGTCCAGTTCGTAGCTGGCCATTCCGTCCATTTCGTTAGTCAGCCGGTTATACAGGATGTAATTCTCGGCGGCGCGCGATTTCACCAGGTGCCCTGCGTTGGCGTGATGAGAGTAAGAGTAACGAAGTGTAAATTTGGCGACCGTCCCAATGTACATGTTATGCGACTGTCCATCCCCGGCCCCATTATATCCAAACTCAGAGTACTCGATCAGAATTTCATTCGCTGTATTATTATTAGTTAGAATCCCATTTTCGTTATCGTGAAAGTAACAATTCCGCACTACCAATCCGTTACCGTCTAGCCTGATCCCTGAACCGTTTTTGTCAGGCACTCGCGCACCGGTGAATTCTATGTTTTCGACTACCGTGTTGTTACCAGCAATAACCCACGTTCCTTTGCCGGCCGCATTTTGTCCCGCAGCGTCAATCTTCGGCTGTCCACTTACTCCGCGTATGGTTAGATTGCTCGGGTAGATCGTGCATACATCGCCTGTATATGTCCCAGCGTCGATCTCAATGGTATCTCCGGAAGCGGCTTGAGCAAACGCCGCACAAGGAGTAGAGAACGCCTTGTCAGGGCCGACCTGTAAGGTTTTGGCTTCTGCCACCAGGCAGACTGCCAGGAGGCTGCAAGCGGCCCGAGCGAGCCGTTGCGACCCTAGGAGGGAAAACCAAGTCATAATTTTCATTTTAGCGTCAGTCGAGCGCCGCCAGAATTTGGTCGCGACTTATTGTGACAGCATGCAATGCAGTAGCGTTGGTAAGAGGCGCCGGTGGGTAAAAATTTCGCTCGCTCTTAAGGATTCCAGTAAGAACTTGATGATGGTTTAGCCGCCAAAGAGGGTTCCAGCAAAAGTTGACGTCCTCATTTTTCAGAAGTATTCTGCTTTATTAGAACAGCGTTGCGGTCACGAATTCTGAATTCTCTTCGCCAGTGCGGAGTGCGTTACACCTCCCAGCGGTACGCAATCCTTGAGTACCTTCTGAGGAACCGCATTCATCCTACCGCTGAGGAGATTCACAATGCAATCAATCAGGCTGACCCTCGCGCGTCGCTGGCAACTGTATATAAAGCTCTTCATGCCATGGCGAAGGCAGGCTTGATCCGGGAGTTGTGTTTTGAAGGGGGCGCGATTCGTTTTGAAGCCTACACAGATCCTCATCACCACTTTGTTTGCGAGCGGTGCAAGAAAATTGAGGACATTGGATGGTTTGATGTGCCCGAGATAAGCCAGGCGGGCCTGGTGGGATCACGGGCGGTTACGGCGTACCGGCTGATCATGTACGGCATTTGCGAAGCTTGCAAGCAGAAACAACGAAATTCTTGAGCTACCGCAGACAACGTTGTGCGGAAGCAGAAGCCGGCGACAGGCGTGGTACACTGCAATTTTCTGGATAACACGATGGCTGGAAAAGAGAAGAAAAGCGCGCTTCCAATGCCCTCTTTTGGACAATGGGCGCCTGCCGTGGCTCTAGCATGGCTAATCCCTGGCGGAGGACACTTGCTGCTCAAAAGGCGTGGGCGCGGCGCCCTTTTGTTATTTGCAATTGGCTCCATGTACTTGCTGGGGATAATGATGCGCGGGGTGCTTTTTCAACCGCGGGCGGGGGACCTGCTAACCACGCTGATAAATTGCGGTGGATTTCTTGGAGATCTGGCTTGCGGCATCCTGTACTTATTGACGGTCTGGATGGGATACGCCCAGCCGAATGCTGCGGGCTTCGCTCATGATTACGGCACGAAGTTTCTGGTGACAGCCGGCTTGCTGAATGTATTGGCGATGGTGGATGTCTTTGAAATTATTGCCGGGAGAAAAGACTGATGCCCAAGGTCACCCTATCGCACTTTGAGGCCGCTTTGCTGTTTGCCTTTTTTACGTCGATTGTGCTCGGCGTCATCGCCAAAGGGGCCGTGCGCGAGCGTCTCCTGTATGGTCTGAAGTGCTTTGGTTATTTTTTGGTTGCGTTGTTTGGCTTAGGTTGGTTAATGTACTTCGGTCACCGCTAGGCGCAGCACTGCGCCTCTGCCGGAGGGGTGGGATAAAAAGCTGCTCCGGCTTCCACAGGAACCATGTGAGCGAGCTTCTATAATATTAGAACAGGGTGCATGAAGACCTTCTATATTGAAACTTTCGGCTGCCAGATGAACGTCCACGACACCGAAAAGGTGATAGGCACGCTCCTGGCCAACGGTTACACACAAGTGGAGACTCCCGCGGAGGCGACTCTGGTCCTGTACAACACTTGTAGTGTCCGTGACAAAGCTGAGCAGAAGGTTTTCAGCCGCTTGCAGCAGTTCAAAAAGGCTGGCGAAGGCAAGCTGTTCGGGGTGTTGGGATGCGTTGCCCAACAAGAAGGAGAGAGAATTTTTGCAAAGGCGCCGCATGTGAACCTTGTCTGCGGCTCGGCAAGTTACAACAGGTTCCCAGAGTTACTGCTACGCCTAGAATCAGGGGAGCTGCGTGTGACGGGGTTGAAACTTGACGAAGCCAGGACGTTCGAAACGCTTCTCACGCGGCGCAATAACCCGTTTAGGGCTTACATCACTATCATTGAGGGTTGCGATAAATCTTGCACTTACTGCGTCGTGCCGTTCACTCGGGGCCCTGAGCGTAGCCGGTCGAGCGCCAGCATTTTAAGCGAGGCACGATCTCTTGTGGAGAACGGTTACACTGAAATCCAATTATTGGGTCAGAATGTTAACAGCTACCGCGACCCCTCTCCCGCCGGTATGGACTTTGCAGATCTGCTGGTCGCAGTGGCAGAAATTCCCGGGCTTCGCCGGTTGCGATTTACGACTTCGCATCCTCGCGATTTCAGCCGGCGAATCGTCGAGGTCATAGATACGTATCCAGTCGTTTGCGATCATGTGCACCTGCCTGTGCAATCAGGCTCTGATGCGGTTCTTGAACGGATGCAACGGTTGTATAGTCGCACCCAGTACATGCAGTGTATCGAATGGCTGAAATCCGCGCGCCGCTCCATCGCGATTTCCACTGACATTATTGTGGGCTTCCCAGGGGAGAGCGAAAAGGATTTCGAGCAGACTTTGTCTCTGGTCAGCGAGGTAGGTTACGACGCCATCTTCAGTTTTAAATACTCGCCGCGACCGAACACCGCCGCCTTGAAGCTGGATGGTGAAATTCCTGAGCAAGAAAAAGCCCGCCGTCTCACAATACTCCAGGAGCGGCAACGTGCCGTACAAATCCGTAAGAACTCAGAGCTGGTTGGAAGTCTTCAAGAGGTGTTGGTGGAAGGCTATAATCGCGCAAATGGCCAATGGATCGGTCGTACTTCTCAAAACCGCGTGTTAAATTTTGTCTTCCCGGATTCCGGCGGAGAACCTCTGGCGGGCAAGTACGTATGTGTACGCGTCACGCGCGCTGGTCCCAACTCGCTGGCTGGCGAGGGCGTGCATCTGGTCTAATGAAAGCAAAGGGGGACCTCATGGAAGTCGAGATGAAGATTCGGGGGCTGATGATGGATCCGGTGACCAATATGCCGATCGTGATCCTTAAAGACGTCAACAGCAATGCTATTCTTCCCATCTGGGTCGGCGTCTACGAAGCGAATGCCATTGCGCTCGAAATTGAAAAAGTCTCCACTCCTAGGCCGATGACTCACGATTTGATCCGCACGTTGCTCATGGGGCTTGAGGTCAACATTCGGAAAGTCGTGGTCAGTGAGCTGAAGGACGATACCTTTTACGCTATTATCTGGCTGGAAAAGGACGGGAGGTTAATCAGTGTGGATTCCCGCCCCAGCGATGCGCTTGCCATCGCCCTGCGTTTAGATTGCCCCATCTACGTGGACGACTCCGTCCTCAGTTCTTCAAAAGCCGCCGGTACTGTCTCTGACAAGCTCGGCGGCGAGGAACTTCGCCGCTGGCTTGAAGGGCTCAATGACGAGGACTTGGGCCGTTACAAAATGTAACTTCTAAGGCTGGGGTAACTCCCGCCGCGCTATTTCTTCCTAGCCGGAGCTTTCTTTCTTACCGGGGCCTTTTTAGCGGGAGGCGCAGGAGCCGGCCATCCCACGAGCTTGGCCTTCTCCACCTCGAACGTCAACATGAAAGGATCCTTGGTGAAGTTGGTGGCAATGCCCTCGAAGGAGATTTCGGTGCCTGCTTCCGCAGCGCCCCGTAACGGTTCATCCAAAACAAGCGTTACTTCGGGAGTAATTCCGTCGCTCATTGCCAGGACGAGTTCTTTGGGATTTTTCGGGGGTTTCTGGGATACCAGTTTTCCCTTAAGCTTTGTGACTCCGGGAACGGCGTCTCCCGGGATCAGGGCGCCTTTCATATTGCCCCAATATGCGTCACCGCCTGGCCCAGTCAGTTCCCGCTTAATATTCAGCCACAACGCCAGTGCGGGGTTTTCCTTCTTTAATTTCTCTTCCTGTTCAAGAGCGATCTCGGCGGAGCTTTTCACTTTAAAATCCGCGGGGGGAAGCGCTTGAGCTTTTGCCAGCTTCCGCAGATCATCAAGCCCTTCGTCAGACCCGTGGAAACTCTTATAGAGCTTTTCGATATAGTTGGTTACAGCAGTACGTCCCTGCGGGTTTAGCGAACCGGGTCCATCGTAGTAAGCCGCACGGGCAAAGAAAAAGATTGCGTCAGAATTCTTCTCAGGGCGCTTCTCGGCCAGAAGCATGGTACCGAGCCAGTAAGCGATGTCACCCGACTCAGGATTGAGTTCCAGGCTCTTGCGTAAAGCAGTTTCCGCGCGATCATTCTCCTTTTTCTGCATGGCTACCCAGCCTTCGGCTTTGTATGCCAAGGCTTCCGCTTCCACACGTCTCTTTTTCCAATCTTGCTCGCTGAGATTCTGCGGCCGCTTGTCGGGAGCGAACGCCGTATCAAGGCTGGCGAGCAAGCTCTTAGCGGCTTTGTCGATAGTGTCGAAATCTTCAGGAGTAGGCTTGGTTAAGGTCGGTCCCAGAACGCAAATAAAATATCGCGCGTTCACGTTGGATGCATCAAGCGCCGCCATTTCCTTGGCTGTTTCGTAAACCTTCAGCGGCTGATTCAGCGCTTGGTAGGTCGTCAGAAACAGATAAAGCCTGGTTGCTTGTACCTCAGAATTGGGATACTTCTCTTTCCACTGATTGAGGAGCTCAAGTCTTTTGTGAGGATCCTTCTCGTTTTGAGCCGCTTGTGCAAGGTCATATTCTGCCCGGTCTTTCCATCGAGGCTGGGCTTGTTGCGCCCGCAGAGCGCCGGCCCCCAGTAAACTGGCTGCGACTGCTATGACAACGGTTTTTGAGAATCCTACCAACACGCTGGCCTCCTTCGATATTTGACGATTTCTGTTATGCCTAGCGCAAGCCTCGCGGAATCGAGAGGCCACGCAACTGCGGAGTATACCCAAATCTTGGTTTATGGTGCAAGCCTTAAGAGCCGAAAAAAACCAGGGCCCCATGGGGGAGTGCGGTGTCAAGGAGGTTCACGATTACCGTTGTGTTAGAATTCCCCTTTTCCATGCGCCTCCTGGATCTGTTGGTAATCTTCGTTTACCTGATCGCGATTACATGGTTTGGAGCGCGCTTTCGCCACAAGCAGAAAACCTTAAAGGATTATTTCCTCGGCGGACGCACAGCTCCCTGGTGGGCAATCAGTCTTTCAATTGTCTCGGCCGAAACCAGTACACTGACTGTAATCGGCACGCCGGCTCTGGCATTTCAAGGGAACCTTGGTTTTCTTCAAGTAGTTTTCGGCTATCTGTTGGCCAGGGTGATCATCTGCCTCTTGTTTTTACCGCATTATTTCCGCGGGGAAATGTACACCGCCTATGAACTTATCCGGCGCCGTTTTGGCCCGCGCATCCAAAGACTGACTGCGGCTATTTTTCTCATGCTCCGCGCGTTAGCCGAAGGGGTTCGCGTTTTTGCCATTTCGATTGTCATTTCCGTCATTCTCAATGCAGGCGAGTTGGCTTCCATTTTCCTCATCGTCTGCTTGACACTCTTTTACACCTTCGAGGGAGGCATGACGGCGGTCATTTGGACCGATGTTGTACAAATGTTTCTGTATATTGCCGGCGCTTTGGTCAGTTTTTTCTGCATTGTCCACATGATGCCTGGCGGTTGGGAACAGATATGGCGTGCCGCTACACAGGCGGAGAAGTTGCGCATTTTCGATTTCCGGTTTGATTTTTCCCGAGAGTTTTTTTCCCGCACATATTCCTTTTGGGCAGGGCTAATCGGGGGCTGTTTTCTCACTACTGCCAGTCACGGCACCGAGCAGCTCATAGTCCAGCGCCTACTGGCCGCGCGGAACCTTGCGGAAAGCCGCTTGGCGTTGCTCTCCAGCTGGTTGGTTATTTTTTTTCAATTTGGACTTTTCTTACTCATCGGTGTGGCGTTATATGCTCTGTACTCCACTGTGGGACTGGTAGCTCCTCAGCCGGCCGACAGAATCTATCCAGAGTTCGTGTGGCGCCATCTTCCCAGCGGAGTGGCAGGTCTTGTGGTTTCCGCCATCTTGGCTGCCGCCATGTCCAACATGAGTGCGGCTCTGAATGCGCTGGCGTCAACCAGTTTACTGGACTTTTACTGGCCCTTTTTCGTGAACAGGACGGGGCAGGTGGTTTCGCATACACAGGGGCTATATTTAGCCCGTACTACAACCATCCTTTGGGGCGGCGTCCTCTTATTGATCGGATGGATCGCCCGCAAATGGGGTTCCGTGCTGGAAGCAGGCCTTTCCATTGCCTCTGTTCTTTATGGTTCCCTTTTGGGAACCTTTCTTCTTGGTCTTTTGACGCGGCGGGCCGGTGAAAAAGCCGCTGCGGCGGCTGTTGTAGCTGGTGTGGGAATCATGATTTATGTTCGGGAACTTACGAAAATTGCCTGGACATGGTACGTGCCCATCGGTACGTGCATGGCGTTCACCGTTGGAGCTCTAGTCATCGTCTTCGACAGAAAGGAGCAAAATGCCTGAACCGCGTCAAACGCCAGGTCTGGTGAGGGTGCTCGGGGCTTGGAGCGCCGTGGCTGTGGTCGTCGGAACGGTTATTGGCAGCGGGATTTTTCTGGTGCCGAAGGCTATGACAGAAAAAGTGGGCTGCGTGCCTGCTGTCTTCGCCGTCTGGGTAGTCGGTGGTTTGCTGTCGCTATTTGGAGCCCTCAGCTATGCGGAACTGGCAGGCGCGATGCCGAGAGCCGGAGGTGAATACGTGTACCTTGGCGAAGCCTATGGTCCGTTGTGGGGATTTCTGTATGGCTGGAGTCTCACATTCGTGGCGAAAAGTGGATCGGTTGCGACTTTAGCTACTGCTTTTTTTTACTACTTGGCGAATTTTTGCCCCAAGCTCGAACAACCTTTCTATAAAGTTCACTTGCCCATAGGACCCGAGGGAGGACCTCTAGAGATCCGCTACGGGCAGGTTCTTGCTGTGGGAGTAATCGGACTGTTGGCCCTTGTCAACTATCTTGGAGTGCGGCTGGGAGGCGGCGTTCAGGTTACAGTGACGCTGGTGAAGGTGGGGTTATTGGCCGCTATTATCGCCATCGGGCTAGGCTCCGGGCGCGGAAGCCTGGCAAACTACCACAGCACGGTCCCAGCTATCGGCGGTCTGACCGGGTTTTTTGCCGCCCTAGTGGCGGCCTTATGGGCATATGACGGGTGGAACAATTTGGGAATGCTGGCATCGGAAATCAAGCAACCCCAGAGAAATCTGCCTCTCGCTTTAACTTTAGGAACAGCGGCTGTCATGGTGATTTATCTGGCGGCTAATGCAGCTTATTTTTATATATTGCCGGCTTCAGCGGTTGCTTCCAGCAATCGCGTGGCCGCGGAAATGATGCGGCGCGTGTTAGGTGAGCACGGCGCCAGCGCTGTCAGCATTGCCGCTATGGTGTCCATCTTCGCGGCTCTCAATGGTTCTATTCTGTCAGCTACCCGTGTTCCATACGCGATGGCCTGCGACGGTTTTTTCTTCAGGGCGGTGGGCTACGTTCATCCGAAGCGGCATACACCGGCTGTGTCGATTTTGTTGCTTGGCGTCTGGGCCTCCCTGCTCGTTTTTAGCGGTCGTTACGAGCAGTTATTTACCTATGTAATTTTCGCAAGCTGGATCTTTTATGGAATGACCGCTGCCGCCGTCGTCGTACTTCGCCGGAAAAGGCCCGACCTTTACAGACCATATCGCACGATTGGGTACCCCATTGTTCCGATCCTGTTTGTGCTCGGCGCATCGGGCGTGGTGGTCTCTACATTGCTGAATTCCCCCCGGGAGTCCTTGCTGGGCTTGGTTTTGATTCTTGGTGGTTTGCCGTTTTTCCGTTATTGGCAAGGGCAAAAAAAATGAAAACAGTGTAGGTTCCGGAACTCGGGAACTAGTACCGAAACGGGGACTAAAAAGCAAGGATTTGTTCTGATTTCGGAACTAACCTCTTGCAATTCCCAACAAAAAGCGGTAAAACCCTATTTGTCGGTTGTCGGCGATTTCGGTCTACCTGTTCTGATTTCAGAACCTCGGAGGCCAAAAACCCACATCGAACGGGAGCGACGCCATGGATGTGACGAAAATTTTGGAGGAGCTGCGCCAGGAGCGTGAACAAATTGAGGCAGCTATTTTGAGCCTCGAGCAGCTCGCAAGTGGTCGCGGCAGGCGGCGAGGTCGGCCTCCTCGCTGGATGGTGGAAGCCAGAAAACGAGAGCGTCTGAATGTAAAGAAGGGTAAGTCGGAGGGCATGGAGCAGTCGGCAGTCGCTTGAGTCGGCCGTCTACGAGCCGGGGGGTGTTATTGGGAGTTGAGTTGTGTGCAGACTCGGGCGCTAACGATACAGAAGGTATTTTTCTCGAACTCTTAGGAAAGCGCGCAAGTTTTCCAAATTCCGATACTGAATGTCACGCGGTTCCTCGCCAGCGGAAAGGGCGGAGATGGTTTCCCGGCTTCCGATCAGGCGCAGGTTATCTTCAAAGGAGATTCTACCCGGGTAGAGGCGCTGCAGCGCCGAGGCGATCTCAAGCGCCAGTCGTCCGCAATCGTATTCCTCCCGGTTGGTGAGCAAGATCCGAACTCCGGAGATTGCCCTCCCCGCGAAGTTCGCTGTTGTGGGCTTGAATTCCGTTGGGTAGAAGCGTACTCCAGGGATGAATCTCCTGTTTAAAAACGCTGCCAGTTGTCTCCCATCAATCCAGTCAGCGCCTATTTGTTCGAAAGGTGCTTCGGTTCCCCTGCCCACAGAATAATTTTTGGAAAATTCCAACACAGCGACAGCAGGGTAAAGTAAGGCTGCCGTGAGGCTGCGAATATTCGGTGAGGGGTTCAGCCATGGCAACCCTGTGCAATCAAACCAGTCGCCCCGGTGCCAGTTTTTCATGGGTGTCACTCGCAGATCGGCGCCAAGTTTTTTTTCGGTATTGATCATCTGCGCCAGCTCTCCCACTGTCATGCCATGGCGCAGAGGGAGCGGAAAGCAACCGACAAAGGAAACCAGATCGTTGTCCAGCATCGGACCTTGGACATAAACCCCAGTCAGGGGGTTGGGGCGATCTAGGACGAAGAAGGGTAATTTATGGCGCGCAGCCTGCTCCATAGCGTAAGTCATGGTGGAAATGTACGTATAGAAGCGAACGCCGACGTCTTGGATGTCGAATACAAGCGCGTCGGTATTCTTGAGCATCTGTGCCGTAGGCCGGGGACCGTCTGTACCATACAGGCTCCAGATGGGAATACCGGTTGCCGGATCCCGTGAGTGATTGATTGCGTTGCGCTCTTGGTCGGCGCCGATCCCATGTTCGGGCGAAAAGAGGGCGGCTACGTCGATGCCCGCTTCCAGCATCAGATCTACGTTACGGCGACCTGTGCGGGAGATTCCCGTGCGGTTGGTGATCAAACCGACGCGGCGTCCTTTCAGTTCGGCAAAACCACTGGCAGCCATCACGTCAAGGCCGGTGAGAACATCAGCGTTTCGGGCAACGACACGGCGGATGCCAGCGCCTGTCAGTGTCTCGTTATAACCTGTGAGGGCAACCCCCGGCGCGTCGATCCTCAGGGCGGCGGCAACGATAGTTGCTACGCGGCTGCGAAGGGATGTGATGGGTTGCCTGACGTTAGGATGAACGCTGTTTGCCAGCAGAATCACCGAGGTTTTGGTTACCGGGTCGATCCACAGAGAAGTTCCTGTGAAGCCTGTGTGGCCATAAGAACCTATAGGAAACAATTCTCCGCGATTGGCAGAATAGGGAGAATCTATGTCCCAACCGAGTCCGCGGAGAATGGGTTGGTCAGGAGGAGACTGAGGAGTCGTGAACTTCCGCACCGTCAAGGGACTGAACAGCCTGGCCGAACCACGGCGGCCCAGCCCGATCATCATCTCCGCAAAGCGCGCCAGATCTGTTGCCGTACTGAACAAACCTGCGTGACCAGCCACCCCTCCCATGTAACGCGCCGTGGTGTCGTGAACCACGCCGCGCAAAGGCGCCTTTTCTCCAGGCAATCTTTCCGTGGGCGCGATCCGGCTGCGGAACCTGGCAGGCGGAAGGAACATCGTATCCCGCATGCCCAGTGGGGAAAAAACGACCTGACGGCAATAGGCTTGCAATGGCTTGCCACTGAGGCGGCGAACGATTTCCCCGAGTAGAATGAAGTTGATGTCGCTGTAAATAAAGCGCTCGCCGACTCCGGCAGCGGGTGGTTCGATGAGTGCTTTCTGGATACCAGTTTCATAACCCGACCAGGGGGGATCTAGAATCAGATCGGGGCTCAGGCCGGAAAAGTGTGTGAGCAAATCCCGGACCGTAATGTCACTCGATCCACCCTGAAACTCCGGCAGGTATCGCGTCACCTTATCGTTAAGCCTGATTTTTCCTTCTTCGAACAGCTTCATAATCGCAGGCGTGGTCGCTACCACCTTAGTAAGTGAAGCAACGTCGAAAATGGTGTCAGGGGTCATTAGCTCTCGGCGCGGACTCACCGTCCGAAACCCGTAGGCTTTGTGGTACAAAATCTTGCCGTCACGGCTCACCAGTAAAACCGCCCCGGTGATTTGCTGTTCGGCGATAGCGGAGCGGATGGCCTGATCTAAAGCTTGCGCCGCGACGAACGTTCTGGGCTTGGATTGTTGCCGGTCAGGTGCAGCCCAGAGCGATAAGACCAGCAACGGCAGCGCGAGAAATCGTTTCATCCCAGCTTGCGAGCTATGGCTTCGAGTTTGCGAGCCAGTTCCACATCCTTAGCGGTGATGCCTCCGGCATCGTGTGTGGTAACAGCCACGGTTACCCGATTCCAACTGTTGCACCAATCGGGGTGATGCCCCGTCGCCTCAATTGCCATTGCCGCTGTGGCCATGAATCCAAAAGCGTGGATGAAATCAGAAAACAGGTACTCCCGATGTAGTTTGTTTTCCGCCAAAGTCCAGCCCGGCAACTCCTGAAGTGCGGCGCGGATCGCAGACTCACTGAGTGTTTCAGCTCTTGACATACTCTCATCTTACTCAGGCTCGACCATAGACAGGAATAACCGCCCCGTTGATTGCCGCAGCGTTATCGGACGCCAGCCACACCAAAACCTCAGCAATGGCCGACGGCTTCACCCAGCGGGAAAAATCTGCGGAAGGATTAGCGACACGATTAGCAGGCGTATCAATGACACTTGGCAACACGATATTGGCCGTGATTCCGGAATCTTTTACTTCAGCCGCCAGGGTCCGTATAAAAGCTATCAATCCTGCTTTAGAAACTCCGTAGGCGCTGAGTCCGGCAACTGGCTCGACCCCCGTCCGTGACCCAATAGCTATAATCCGACCGGTTTGCCTACCGAGCATATGCGGCAATACTACGCGCATGACATTGAAAGCAGTATCCAGGTTCAAAGAGATCATCTGGCGCCAAGTAGTATAATCCGTTTCTGGTACTGGTCGTCCTCCGGAAAATCCCCCGACAAGGTGGGCGAGGACATCAATGCGCCCTACTCGTTGCAGGATCTCTTCAGCGGCACGTTGTGCTTCCTCGGGCACAGAAAGATCGGCGGCCACCGTCAGATCGCCCACGTTGGGCTTGATAGTTCTGGCCACAGCAGCCACGGTAGCCCCGGCGTCCTGAAACGCTGTAGTGACCGTTTCGCCTAAGCCCCCCGTAGCACCTGTAATCATGGCAATTTTGTTTTTGAGCGCCTTCATATGTGCTCGCGCCTGATGTTTCGATTCCGGCTCAGCCACTATCATAATGAATAGATGGCACAAACGCTTCCGCGGTTGAGAACCAACCTGGATTTTATGCCCTCGCCAATCCAGGAACGACCGGGGCTGCTGATCCGGGATTCGTTCCGCTATTCAGACGCCACCTTGATTATTCCCCCTTTACTGGCAGAATGCCTGACGCTTTTTGATGGGTTTCACACCGAGCTGGATTTGCGCCAAATGCTAGTTGAGCTTACGGGGGACCTCCGGGTAGGCGAGGTGGGGAAGCGTTTGCTGGAATCTTTGGAATCGGCTGGATTTCTTGAAGGCCCGCGCTATGAAGAGCTTAAACAACAGCGGCAAGACGCCTTTCGCAATGCGCCTAAACGCTTGCCGGCGCACGCAGGCTCTGCATACCCAGAAAAGCCAGATGACCTACGGGAAACGTTGCGCGCCTATATGAACGATAGCGGCGCTGGCGTGGACAGCGCGCCGCTGGTGGGCATTGCTGCCCCTCATGTCAGCTTTGCGGGAGGCTGGCCGTCCTACCGGGCTGCCTACAGGCTGTTGGGCGCTGAGTATTGTGACAGGACCTTCGTCATCCTTGGAACCTCACACTATGGCGAACCTGAAAGCTTCGGCCTAACGAGAAAATCTTTTGTAACACCGTTCGGTGAAGCGGCTACAGATGTGGATCTCGTTAACGAGCTCGAGCGATCCGGTGGACCCGCGGTCAAGGTGGAGGATTATTGCCATGCCATCGAGCACTCCATTGAATTTCAGCTCGTGTTCCTGCAATATTTATACGCTCCGGATATCCGGATCCTCCCGGTATTGTGCGGTCCATACAGCCGCAGTCTCAGTGAGGGAATCAAGCCGGAAGAGGAGGAAAGAGTGCGCCAGTTTTTGGACGCACTTCGAGCGATTGCAGAGCGAGAGGGGTCCCGGCTGTTCTGGATTCTCGGCGTGGACATGGCCCACATGGGCAGGCGATACGGCGATCCATTCGCCGCACGGGCCGACGTGGGAGAAATGGCCTCCGTCGCTGTTCGTGACCGCAGCAGGATCGAGCGCATACTCGAAGGTGACGCCGATGGCTTCTGGTCCCTGGTCCAGCAACATGGCGATGAGTTGAAATGGTGTGGCGCCGCGCCGTTCTATACGTTTCTGAAAGCTGTGCCTTCGGCTCGCGGGCGCCTGGAAGACTACCAGCAGTGGAACATCGACGAGCAAAGCGCTGTAAGCTTTGGCGCACTGGCCTTCACCTCTGCGGGCTTATAATTTACCGGCAGCCATTCCAGGCACCGAGCACTTGATTATGCGCACGGCTTTTCTGCTACTGGTTACCGTAATTGGCCTGCGGGCTGGAGACGCCCTCCATTTCTATTTCATCGACGTCGAAGAAGGTAGTTCGACTTTAATCGTGGCACCTTCAGGTCAAAATCTGCTTGTAGATGCGGGCTCAAGAGGTAATCACGGCCGGGACGTCAGACGGGTAATGTCTGCCCTTAATAATGCCGGAGCCAATTGCATTGATTATCTGCTCGTGACACATTACCATAACGATCACTACGGCGCAGTTGCCGAGTTGGCTGCGAAGGTGCCTGTAAGGCACATTATCGACCATGGGCCGAGCGTGGAGGCGGGCAAGGATACGGTATGGCAGAAACATTGGGAGATAAGCGTCGATGACAAGCAATTTGCGGAATATTGTGCCATTCGCGACCGCGTTCGGTACACCATTGCCAGAGCCGGTGACAGAATCCCAATCCGGGGAGTGGATGTGCTGGTACTTGCGTCAGGCAATGATACTCTAACCCATGCACTACCTGGCGGCGGACAGGCAAACCCATACTGCGCCATCACGCCGCTGCGCTCGGAAGATGAGACCGAGGATGGTCAGTCAATCGGCATTCTTGTGAGTTTTGGCAAATTTCGTTTCCTCTCAATGGGTGATAGAACCTGGAATAGGTTATGGCGCTTTTTCTGCCCGAACAATCCTGTGGGCACGGTGGATGTTTATATGACCAGTCACCACGCCATGAGTATTGATAAAGAAATTGGGGGCGAGGTGCGTTGGGGAAGGTCGGGAACGCCGGAAGTGGAGGTTTGTGCCTTACGTCCGCGTGTCGCCATTCTCAACTACGGCGAAAGGTATCACCGGCTCGGAACGCCGCGGGGGTGGCAAGTGGTGCGAAATTCTCCCGGGTTAGAGGACTTTTGGCAACTCCACTACCAGATTGGCGGCGGCCCAGAAAATAATGTCCCCGAGCACTTCATAGCCAATTTGAGCGCCCAAGAGTGCCAGGGACATTGGATCAAACTTTCGGCACATAGGGATGGATCATTCACGGTAATCAATCGCCGTAACGGCTATAGGAAAGATTATAAAAGCGCCAGAGAGAGCCGATAAAGCTTATGCTTCGGGGTGGTATTCGACCACTAAAAGCGTGACGTCGTCACGCTGTGGAGTTCCTGCCGTGAAATTCTCCACCGCTTTTTCCAATGCTTCAAAGATTTCCTGGCATCCTCTGCCAGAGTGTTTTCTTAGCACCTCCCGGATCCGTTGCTCACCAAAAAATTCTCCCGTGGGGTCTTCGGCCTCCGAAAGGCCGTCGGTGTAGATGAGGAGCTTGTCTTCTGGGGCAAGGTGCGCTTCCCGTACTTCATAGGTCGCCGCCTCGAACATTCCTATGGGAAACCCGTTTGAGGGGAGAACGTTCAGAATTCCGTTCGGATGCGCTAAAAGTGGGGTACAGTGGCCTGCGTTGACATATCGAAGAAGTCCGTCGCGGTGCAGCACAGCGTAAAACACGGTAGCGTAGGACTCTCCATTAGTGCGTTCGTTCAGAAAACGGTTAATTTGGGAGATAGCCCGAGAAATGTCGCTGCTAGTAACCGGCGCAGACAGAAAAATCCCTTGCAGCAAGGAAGCCAACAAGGCGGCGGAAACGCCTTTACCGGATACATCGGCAGCGACGGCATACCAGCAGGTTTGGCTGATTTGGGCCGCGTCAAAGTAGTCTCCTCCTACTTGAAGGGTCGGAATACTTTTGCCTGCCGCACGAAACCAGCCCGTAGCCGGCAGCTGTTTAGGCAGCAAACTTGCCTGGATTTGCTGCGCGATACGGAGTTCCTCTGTCATTCTTTGCCGTTGCCTGTCGGCTTCGAGCAGGCGCGCATTTTCCAAAATTGTGGAGGCTTCGAGCGCAAGAGTCTCCAACAGCTCGCGGTTGCCTGCCGAAAGGTCTGCGGCTCCTGCTCGGGAGTCCAGGTAAATAACGCCCACCGTATACTCTATCGGAGAAACTTGATCAGTGGGCTGCGATGCGCCAAAAGCGACACGCACCAGGGGTAAACAGATGACGCTCCGCAGTTCCAAATCTACAACCGTGCGCGAAAGCGCGCTCGTCTCTATGCTTGCGGGATCGAAGTTCATAGATAACAATTCGCGCCTTCCTTCCAACGCTTGCTGAATCAGTTTCCGCGGAACGCGTAAATCTCCTCCTTGAAGAGACACGTTGTTTTTCGCCCGCGCCACTTTGACTTCCAGCTCCTCCTCCTTGCGTAAGAGCAGGAATCCTCTCTCGGCCCCAGTTATAGAAAGAGTTGCATCGACGAGCGCATTCAACACATCTTCGGTGGAAATTGCTGTTTCAAGAGCCCGCGCCACTTCTGTAATCGCCCGGAGTCTTGCCAGGCGGGTATTCTGTCCCGGAAGGCTCAGTGATGAAGAAATCCGTTCCGCCAATTCGGAAATTCCGCGTTTTTCTTCAGCGAAAACGAGGCGATAGGAGTCGGCGAATCCGAATTCAATGCGATCCGAAGGGTGGAGTTTTCGCCGGGTGACCCTGACGCCGTTCACATACACGCCGTGGCGGCTATTCAGGTCCTCGATTACATAGTCATCGCTAACCAGGATGATGCGGGCGTGTAGGCGGGAAATTCGGTTGTCGCGCAATACGAGGTGATTTTCAGGCTGGCGGCCGATATGGAACGGCAAAGATTCAATGACGACACGCGAGCGCCCACCAGCGGGCTCAAAAATGAGCAAGCTGGGTGGCTGGTGAAAATCCGGATTTTGCGGACCCATCTTATGCTCGTCGCCTTGAATTCCCCTTTGTCGCAGCTTGCTTGACGAAGTCATGTTGTTCAGTTGCCATTTTGGCTTCCTGAAAGCGCAAACCGCGGCAGCGACCGCAATAACCTCCAACCTCTGTGCGGATAATAAGGATCTGAAACCCAAGTTGCGTTTCGATCTGGCGGCGTAGCCGCTCGAGGGATTCCCCAAAAAACTCTTCGACCTTCCCGCAACGCAGACAGATCACATGCGCATGCTCCTGTTTTAGACGAGACTCGTAATAATGCTGGTCGCCCGACCGATGCATGAGATCCAGTTCGTCGATCAAACCTTTTTCCTTAAGCATCTTGATAGTGCGATAAACTGTCACTCGGTTTAACTTGGGGTCTTTTTGCTTGGCTAACTTGTAGAGCTGCTCGGCGTCCAAATGCAGACGCGCCTTCTCGAGCAGGTCAAGAAGAATCCGCCTCTGCCTGGTCAGACGAATGCCTTTCTGCATCAATGACCCTCGCACTGTGGTGCGTGCGCACATACTTCTACCTGACTGTACCACGTCAGCCTTCTGGAGGGTCGACAAGAGTAACTCAGAGTTCGCAGTAAGACTCGCCTTGTGTGGTTGCGTCTGTGATTAGCATTGCCGGCGTGCTCGCGCCTATCATGGAATACATTTAAGAGCGCAGGAAACCTTGCAGAGCAGAGTAGCAGATAATATAAAAGACCATGGGCAAACAGGGTTGTGCAAAGTGCGGAGGCACCGGATGGATCCTTGTTGAACGTGGGGGCGTCTCAGGCGCCGAGCGTTGCGAGTGTGTTTTTGCAGACCGCGCCACCCGGCTGGAAGAGCAGGCGGGCATCCCTCCCCTTTACTGCAACGCGTCCCTTGAGAATTTCCTTCTTCCTCAGGATAACCCAATCGCACACCGAGGTTTGGCTGCGGTGCTGAACACTGTTCGTGGTTATAGCCGGGAGTACCCTGCCGGTGGGAAGCTAGGCTTGCTGCTTATTGGACCACCCGGTACAGGGAAAACACATCTCGCGGTGGCTGCCTTACGCCGGCTGATTTCGCGGGGTTTTGAAGGAATATTTTTTGATTACCAGAATTTGCTCGATCGGATACGAGCCGGCTATGACGCTGCCTCCGGATCAAGCGATAGGGAAGCATACCGCGCCGCACTCGACACGGAAATTCTGTTGCTGGACGATCTTGGAGCTCACCGGGTCACCGACTGGGTGGAGGACACTGTAACCTCCATCATCACCTACCGCTGTAACAATCGAAAGGCGTTGATCGCTACCACAAACCTGCCGGACCCCGAAGCCGGGGACACGATGGTTGAGCGCAATCTCACGCTTCCCGGAAAAGTGGAGTACCGAGTATCGCTGGAAGAAAGGATCGGCACCCGCGCTCGTTCCCGCCTGTTCGAGATGTGCAAAGTAGTCCGTATGCCGCAAATAGAGGATTACCGCTTGCGAACCAAATAAACCGCTGGCTTCAAAGTCTATGCTTCGATATATTGGTAGCGAACTATTACAAACATGTAAGGAGGTTGTGTGAACCGGAGATATTTCCTGATGGGCGCCGCAGCAGCAGGGCTGGCAAAGACCTCGGTCGCAAGCCCGAATGATACTATCCGCGTAGCTGTGGTGGGCGTGCGCGGTCAAGGCGGGGCGCACATTAAAGAGTATGCAGCCATGAAGAATGTCCAAGTAGCAGCTTTGTGCGATGTGGACGAAAATGTTCTCAGCAAGCGGCTGCAATATGCCGAGTCGCTTGGCCAGAAGCGCCCGGCAGCCTACGGCGATGTTCGTAAGCTACTTGAGGACAAGTCGATCGACGCCATATCGATCGCTACCCCCAATCACTGGCACACGCTGATTACGATTTGGGCCTGTCAAGCAGGCAAGGATGTCTATTGCGAGAAGCCTTGCTCGCACAACATTTTTGAATCGCAACAGATCGTGGCTGCTACCCGCAAGTACAACCGCCTAGTTCAGCACGGCAGCAACAGCCGTTCCTCGCCGGCCATCCGCGAGGCAGTCGAGCAAATGCGAAACGGCCTCATCGGCGAAATTTACATGGGGCGGGGACTGTGCTTCAAGTGGAGGGATACCATCGGCCACACTCCGGTCGAGCCCGTCCCGCCAGGTGTTAATTACGACATGTGGCTTGGGCCCGCCCCGCAGCATCCCTTTACACGCAATCGGTTTCACTATAACTGGCACTGGTTCTGGGATTACGGTAACGGTGATTTCGGTAATCAAGGTATTCACGAACTCGACATCGCACGGTGGGGGTTAGGTGTGAAGTATCCCGTAAAGGTCAGCGCAATCGGCGGACACTTCATGTTTGAAGACGATCAGCAGACCCCAAACACTATGGCCGTCAATTTTGAATTTAACGAGGGGGGCAAGAAGAAGATGCTGGTTTTTGAGGTGCGGCACTGGATCACGAATCACGAAGCCGGCATCTGCGATCGTAAAGGCGACAGCAACACAGTCGGAAATATCTTTTACGGCTCGAAAGGTTATCTGGCGATAGAGTGGTATCAGAAATACTGGACGTTCCTCGGGCGCGACCAGCAGCCCGGCCCCTCCAAAAATGAACCCGGAAACAACTGGGCGAATTTCATTCAGGCTCTCCGGAGCCGGAGGTATGCCGACTTGAATGCGCCTATCGAGGAAGGAGCGATTTCCTGCACCCTGATGCATTTGGGTAACATCGCTTATAGGCTCGGCCGAACGCTCCATTTCGATGCGGAGAACATGCGTTGCGTAGACGACCCTGAGGCTAACCGCATGTTCACTCGTGATTACCGGGCGCCTTACGTTGTCCCTGAAAAGGTATAAGGAAGGTATAAGGAATGCCCGGGCCACTGGCATATTTGGGCGAGCAGTTGAACAACTGGCGAAGGGCGGGCACCTACCAGACCCTTCGCCAGTTGGAGTCCGCATGCCGTCCGGTTGCACGCTTCGACGGACGGGAAGTAATCAATCTTGCGTCGAATAATTACCTCGGGCTGACCGACCACCCGAAGTTAATTGAGGCTGCCATCGAAACTACCCGGACGCTTGGCGTTGGTTCGGGTGCAGTGCGCACTATCGCGGGCACCATGAAGATTCATTTAGAGCTCGAGCAGTGCATTGCGCGGTTTAAGAACGTGGAAGCCTGCGTTGTTTTTCAGTCTGGATTTGCCGCCAACGCCGGTACGGTTTCGGCCATATTGGGGCCCGAGGACCATATTGTCTCTGATGAACTCAATCACGCCAGTATTATTGACGGATGTCGGCTTTCGAGAGCTAAAATTCACGTTTTTCCTCACAAGGACACCGCAGCCGCCGCCAAAATCCTTGAGAGTCTAAGTAACTTGCAGGGCAGGAAGCTGTTGATTACCGACGGCGTTTTTTCCATGGATGGCGATGTCGCTCCTTTGCCAAAGCTTGTGGAAATAGCTGAGCGCTTCGGCGCCATTATGATGGTGGACGACGCGCATGCTTCGGGGGTTTTAGGGCGGTCGGGGCGGGGGACGGTGGATCACTTTGGTTTGCATGGCCGTGTGCACATCCAGGTGGGCACACTATCCAAAGCCATTGGAGCTCTCGGTGGATACGTGTGCGGAAGCCGAGATCTCATCGAGTATCTCTATCACCGAGCTCGCCCATTCCTGTTTTCTACTTCACACCCACCGGCGGTTGCGGCAACCTGCCTGGCTGCTTTCGATTTGCTGGTACGGGAGCCGGAACGGATAGAAACCCTATGGCGAAATACCAAGCGTTTCAAGGAAGGCTTGAGATTCGCAGGCTTTGACACCGGAACCAGTGAAACGCCTATTACTCCGATTTTGGTCGGCGAGGCCAGTCGTGCGCACGCGTTTTCCCACGCTCTTTTTGATGAAGGCGTCCTGGCGACGGGCATCGGTTATCCAACGGTTCCTGAGGGAAAAGCTCGAGTGCGCACTATTGTCACGGCGGCGCATACCGCCGAGCAGCTCGACGAAGCGGTTGAAATTCTTTCTCGAGTCGCACGCCGCATGGGGATCCTGTAACGGGAAGACGATCCCGAAGATTTCATGTGTTCCTAGATCGCCATAGTCGACTACTAGTGCCCTTACGAAACATTGTTACCGCACCATAGCCCTCTAAGCGCTTTTCCTGTTCGCTTTCAGTCTATTTGCCGATTTTTGTGTGTTCCAGGCAATGCTACTTTCAAGCTGTCAGCCAACCACAACACGGCAGGAGGGAAGCATGCACACCAAACAATGGATCCGATGGGTCAAAACGAGAGCTTTCTGGCAAGACACAAACGGGCAGGACTTGATCGAGTATGCCTTAATGGCCGGCTTCGTGGCTGTGGCGGCGGGAGCAATCATGCCCAATGTTTCTACCAGTATCAGCACTATTTTCAGCAAGATCGAAAGCGTCCTGGTAGCTGGCGGGGGCTAACACATTTCTCACTCCTCAACGAACGAAGCCAGTGGCCGCCTGTGTTCACTGGCGGTCACTGGCGCTTCGTGTTACGGAAAGTGTCAGGAGGGACCCTTTCAACACAACATTTCTCTTAGGTTTCCGGAAGTGTCAAATTGCCATTCCTGCGGACCGCTCAGGATCTGAAGTAAAGGGTTGCCTTGAGCTTCGCCTAAAAGATTTTCGCTGAGCTGTAGTATGTTCAACTCCAGGGTGTTGCGGATACGCCCAATAGTGAGCTGCGAGGGATCCAGTTTTCCAACGGTTAGAGCCAGCGCTTGCAGGCACTCGCGGTCATTCGCAAAGTGGATGGGCGTGCGGATTGCTCGTATGGAGGAAGCGGTCAGCGAATTCAGACGAGTGGGAACCCAATCAATGGCTTCAACCAGCCGGTCAGTGACCATGTCCGCCAGTCCTACCCCAACCGCGTTTCCATAAGATAACGGGCTAAGGCTGCGAACGAAGATCCGCTCAATGCGAGGGGCGCCCGGCCAGGGATTGACCTCACCTTGCATGCCGCGGTTGATAACCTTCGTGTCCATGCCTGTCCCGCTAATGTTCTTGCCCATTTCGTCAACGATCAGAATATCCAAGTCCTCGACAGGGATCCGCCCCATCCAGGATTTGGCTAAGGCTAAAAGCTCCTCTTCCCGGCGCACCATTTCTTGGGCTGAGACCACCGTAAGCTGAGCAGTATTGTGGTTAGCGTCTTCCAAAATGGCTAATCCGCCGAGAATCTTGCCGGAATTCAACACCTTTTGCGCTACGCTGTGGATGACCCGCTCGAGCCCCAGCCGGTAACCAAAGGTATGGTAATGCTTGGCTCCGGTGAGCTTGCCAAGCCCGATAGTCATCATTTTGCAAAGTCCGCTTTCGAGCTTCCCCGAAAAATCGGTGTGCCACTTTACCCGGTTGACCAGAAACACTCCTTCACTTTCAAATGCCTGGCGGTCGAGATAAGTCTGGATTCCTTCGGCGGTTGTCCCCAGCTCAACCACTTCGAGAGAACTGAGGATCGGGCATCCCATAGAGGACTCATCGATGCCAAAGCGGGCCAAAACCTGTGCTTGTCCGTCGGCTGTTCCGCCTCCGTGACTTCCCATGGCCGGAACAATAAACGGGTTCATCCCACGAGATTTCCAGTAGTCACACACGCCGCGAACAATGGTAGATAGGTTGCCGATGCCCCGGCTGCCAACCGCGATCGCCACGCGTGCGCCGGGTTTCAACTTGCGAGCGAGGTCAATTTCGGCCAACTCCTTACGGACAGTGGCGGGAACATCTTTGATGCTCCGATCGGGAAACTGCTGACGTACCAACAGAAGCCGAGGAAATACCACTTCAGAATTATAGCAATTGCACTTTACGGCACAGGGGTGTGCCTCAACTCTACTGCTCGAACAGCTGAATGTACTCTCCGGATGCGAAGATCTTGAACGGGAAGCTTTCCCCGCGAATCCGGGTGAATGGAGCCATCTCCAACCAACAGTGAAACAGACGATCAGCGTATATCGCGTGGTCCAATATGAATTCCTCCTTGAAGCTGTTCAAGGCAGGCGCCTCGGAAAACACGGCGTTGAACCCTAAGGCCCGCGAGAAGATGCTCTTATGGTCGACTACCCCCCACTGCTGAAGCTTTCTTCTCACCAGTTCTGGAGGATCATCCACCAGCATGACAGCAAAGCTGGGCGCTCGAACGCCCGCCTGCCAGAGTGTGGCATCGCGCTGTGCTATCTCGACGCATTGTTCAATCCAGCGAAACAAATCTTTTCCGATGTAATAGAGCATCCGCAGTTCATCGAATCGCCCCGCCAGAAGCTGCTTTCTTAAATCTTCAACGGAAAAGGCATTATTGGGGAGAAAACCGTCCAATATAAGGCTGGCTCGGGCGCCATCGATAAGCCTGCCCGTCGCCGAAGACTCGGAGAAAGGATGCAAAACAAGGGGAGGCATCTCCCACTGGCATTGCGGGTCGACTGGAAATAAATCCATTTTTGTGAAAGCAATCGTCAGAACTCGCAGAAACAATTAGTGCCATCAAGGAATAGCTTGCAAGGGGACCGTGGTGGTTGTATGCCACCCTGCAAAGCTTGGACGCAGCGGCACGGAGGCCAGTCTGTAGCTTACTTCTCCAATCAGTTCCAATAAGCGGGCTGTTTCGCGCGGGGTAATTTTTTCCCAAGTATCTGCCGGGCGGTGATAGTCCGAGTGCAACCCTGAGAAAAAAAACAGGACTGGAATATTTTTGGGGACGAAAGAGAAATGGTCACTGGAACCGTACCCGTCAGTGTCTGAAAAGTCTAGGTTAAACATGTACTTACGATTTAAATCCTCAATTATCGATTTAAATTCTGGCGAGGTGCCCGTGTCTCCTACAAACACCTTTCTTTCCCGAATGCGACCTATCATGTCCAGGTTAATCATCACTGTGGCATCGCGAAGTGGTAATGGGGGATGGCTGACGTAGTAGCTTGAGCCCAACAGGCCAACCTCCTCGCCAGCAAAAGCGACGAAGACGATGCCACGAAGAAGCTTTGGCTGGTTGCTGAACCACCGGGCCAATTCGATGACTCCAGCGGTTCCTGAAGCGTTGTCGTCCGCTCCCGGATGCACCGTTCCCGCCAATTCTGGCGCCATCGAGAATTGGTAACCCAGTCCGATATGGTCGTAATGTGCGCCGATGATCAGGTATTCGCTGGCCAGGCCAGGGATAAAACCGACCACATTGGGAATGAATTTGGTTTCTCGCTCTATGTCGGTGGTGATATGCAAACGGATTGAACCCGGCAAAGCGAAAGACTGTGAATGCAGGCTCTGATCAATCGCTGCACACAGGGTGTCCAGATTTTTGCCGGCTGCGGCCACCCAGCGTTCGGCGATTTCCGCTTTTACGGCCACAAAAGGGATACCTACTCCCGCCGGGCCGACCGCATCGGAGAATTGTTCAAGTTCATCCGGCTCTCCACGGTGGTTGCTCATGTCGTTGACGAACACAACCGCGCGTGCCCCATGAGCTTCAGCGTTCAGGGCCTTGGTGAGTAATTGAGAGTGCGTCGTATAAATTCGGCCCGCGAAGGGGCTGCGGTCGTCAAACTCCTGCGGTTCATGGCGCAACACCAACACGACTTTGTCTTTCACATCCACGCCCGCATAATCGTCGTAACGGTACTCCGGTGCGGTGATGCCATAGCCGGCAAAAACCAAAGGTCTGGTGACGTCGCCATTCCCAGAAAAATTGAAAGGTAAGAAGTCTTTGCCGACCTTGAGGACGACGTGTTGTCTTCCGTCCGAATAGGCAATATGGTTTCGCGGACCAAGGTGTGCGCGTATGGTGACCGGAAACGGCTGGTAATAAGTAGCGTTCCACACGGGCTGAAGCCCGAAGCGTTGAAACTGGCAAGCGATGTATCGCGCGGCCTCATCGAGCTCCGGAGATCCGGAGGCTCGTCCTTTCAGTTCTGGAGAGGCAAGATATTTGATGTGCGCCAAGTACTGCTCTGGGCTAATCTCCGCCGCCAGGCACACAACGGCCGCAAAGAGCCCTATAAGGAACTTTCGTACTTTCTGGGAACTCATAAGCGGCTATTTCTCTGGAGCGGAACCGGGTGTCTGCAATCTCACTGCGCACCCGTTTCCTTCGTTTGCACAGGCTGCACTTGCGTTCGCCTTCTGGTATTGAATTTCGAAATCGATGAGGCTACGCAGCTGCTCCCAGCTCATGCGGCCCGTCAGAGGCCGGCCATTCAGCAGTATGGTGGGTGTGGAGTGAATCTGGAGCACTTCAGCTTCCGCGACAGACTTGGCGACTTCTTCCTCGGTGGCCCGCGTCTCCAAACAGCGATTGAGTTGCATGAGATCAATCGGTTTGCCCTGAGCAAACTCCAATACCTTGGCTTTCAGGTTTTGCGGAGTGATTTCGCTTTGGTGTCCGTAGATCCAATCATGGTATAGCCAGAAAACGTCCGCGTTCTGTTTATAGATGCAGCGGCCGGCGATGGCCGCCATCCTAGCCCAGGGATGGATCTGGTCAAGGGGCAGGTCTTTAAAGTAGAGGCGGACCTGGTTGGGGTAAGCCTTCATCAAGTTGCTCCGCAACATCATGGCTTCATCTTTGCAAAACGGGCATTCGAAGTCGGAAAACTCCACCAGAACGATCGGTGCATCAGGCTGTCCGAGCCTTGGACCTTCTAGGCGCACTTTGGCGGCTTGTGAGGCAAAAGGATCGCGGCGGATGTCGTATACAGTACCTTGAACGATTTTGTAACCGTCCTTGGAGATGTAAAAGCGTTGGTCAACGTGTGCGTTGCCAGAGGAAGCTGAAACGGTGACATCGTAGAAGCCAGGCAACTCGGAAGGAGTTGGATCCCCCACCTTGACTTGAATTTGTGGGCCCCAGGCAAAAAGATGCCGCATGTAAGCCTCCAACGTAGCTTTATCCAGTCCTGATTTTGCAGAGGGGGCAGAGGCGGGCTGCGCCCACGCCGTCAAAAGAAGGAACGGGTAAAGGGCCATCGTCAAAATACACACTGAAATGCGCATGCGTTCAGCTCCTAAGCTCACAAGAATCAGAGTACAGGTCCGATCCTCCAGGGAGCAAACTCCCCGTGGCCAAGACGTTCACTTGCGGTTCGTTGCCCGGAGGCAATTTCGAGCAACAGGTCGAAAATTGTACCTCCCATTTCCGCCACATCTTTTGTGCCCTCAGCAATAACACCGGCATTGAGATCCATGTTGTCGCGCATCGCCTCATAAGTGGCGGTGTTACTGGCGACTTTGAGGACAGGCACAGTAGGGAAACCAAGTGCGCTGCCTCTGCCGGTGGTAAAAACGATCAGGTTTGCTCCACCTGCGGCAAGGCCGGTTACCGAAACCGGATCGTAGCCAGGTGTGTTCATAAATACGAACCCGGCACAGGTAGGCCGTTCTGCGTAATCTATGGCATCCATGAGTGGGGAACTTCCGGCTTTCGCAACAGCGCCCAGGGACTTTTCGACAATATTGCTAAGTCCTCCTTCCTTGTTCCCGGGAGACGGGTTGTCGTCGAATCCGGCCTCAAAGCGATCCAGGTATCCTTTGTATGACTCAATCAGCTCAAGCAGCCTTTGCGCTACCTGTCTATTCTTCGCTTTGCGCACAAGAAGATGTTCCGCCCCAACAACTTCGGGAGTTTCTGCAAGGATAACCGTTCCGCCGTTCTGCACCAGCAGGTCCGAACAGCAGCCAAGTGCTGGATTGGCCGTAATGCCTGAAAGAGAATCTGAACCACCACACTTCAGTCCGACCACCAACTTTGACGCGGGCGCAACCTGGCGGCGCTCAGATGCCAGCTCCTCAATGAACAAGGAGATTCGACGCCGGGTTGCATTCACCGTGGAGAGGGTCCCCCCACTCGACTGTAGTGTCAAAGCGGCCAGACGCTCGCTTCTGGCGGCATGAGCGCCAATATAGTTCTCCATGTGGTTGACTTCGCAACCTAACCCAATAATCACAGCGGCTCCTACATTGGGGTGGTCGATGATGCCTGTCAGGGTGCGCTGCAGTAAAGCAAGGTCCCGACCTGCGGCCATGCCGCATCCATCCTGATGAGGGAAACTCACGACGCCATCAACGCCCGGAGGCAGAGGGGTCCCTTCAAAACTGCGGACCACCAATTCGACCGTGTGCGCGGCACAGTTACTCAGCGCCACGACAGCGATGTAGTTACGCGTACCGGCCCGGCCGTCTTTTCTGGGATATCCGAGGAAAGTGGGAGTGTTCTCCGGAAGTTTAGGCGGGTAAATCTGGCGTTCCGGGAACTCGTAATTTACTGGAGGCCGCTCGTAAGCCAGGTTATGAACATGAACGTGTCTGCCCGGCTCGATCACTTCGGTGGCACGTCCAATCATTTCCCCATAACGTCGCACAACCCCTCCCTGTGGAACGGTTTCCAATGCGACTTTGTGTCCCGGAGGGAGAAAATCCCGGATAACGAGCTCGACCCCGCCGACTCTGATACTCCGGCCCGGCTCGAGAGGGTTGAGAGCCACGGCCACGTTGTCATTGGGATCAAGGCGAACAACACTCCGATTATTGCCGTTCACTGTATTGGCTTCGACCAAGGACACAACCTTTACCTTTTCATCATAGCTTTTCAGTACGCTGTCCCACTGTACGGTGGTAAGAGTGTTTCCGGGATTGTGAGCGCTCTCTCGAGCTGGCGACAGTATACTTGTTAAGTGTCACGCTCGCTACGTTGTTGGCTCGCCCTTATCCCTGCCATGTTTTTTCTTTATTTTTTCGGGCTAACGGATGTTGGTCTTCTAGGTCCCGACGAACCGCGATATGCGGCGGTTGGCAGAGAGATGGCCCTTTCCGGGGATTGGGTAACACCACGGCTGTGGGGGACTCCGTGGTTTGAAAAGCCCGCACTTTTGTACTGGATGATCGCTGCTGCCAACCGGGCGGGCTTAGGCATGGATCTTGCACCGCGGCTACCGGTGGTCCTACTGAGTGTCGTTTTTTTGTGCTCGTACTATTTGCTTTTACAGGCGGAGTTCGGGCGGAAACCGGCTCTTTATGCATCCATCATTCTGGGCGCCTCCGCGATGTGGCTGGCCTTCAGCCAGCTCGGTCTGACTGATTTGCCCATGGCTGCCTTTTTTTCCCTAGCTATGCTGTGCGGTTTGCGATGGCAGAGTACTGGGAAACATCGTTATTTGACTGTGGCTGGGTTCCTGGTGGGAATGTCTGTTCTGGCTAAAGGACTTGTTCCTCTTGTGCTTGTAATGCCGTTTGTTTGGTTTTCCCGTAAACGGTGGCGAAGCTTATTACAGCCCGGTCCGGCGTTCGCTTTCTTTGTGACCGCTACCCCGTGGTACCTACTTTGCGCGTGGCGGAACGGATGGGAGTTTCTGTACGAGTTTTTTTTCCGCCACCATGTGGAGCGCTTTACGACACAAGCGTTACTTCACAGCCAGCCCTTCTGGTTTTACGTTCCGGTCTTTTTCGCGGCATTATTTCCGTGGACTCCGACTGTCATTCCACTTTTCCAAAAAAGCTTTTACAATGACACGCGCCGCCGGTTTTTGCTTGTATGGGTCATATTCGGGTTGGTTTTTTTCTCGGTATCCATCAATAAACTCCCCGGTTACGTCCTGCCGTTGCTGCCGGCGGCTGCCGCCTTGGCGGGGATTGCACTAGATGAGGTTCGCGACGCCCGGCTCATGCTCGCTTCTGCATGCCTATTGTTGCTTTTGGTTCCGGTGGTCGCCGCGTCTTTGCCAGGGATCCTGGTAGCTGGCGGCCTTAGGCGCGCGCAGATCCTAGGATGGAATTGGTTCTTCGCGATCACGTACTTGGCTTTAGCAGCGGTGATCTGGCTGTGGGAAGAGGCGGGGCGCCGCCTCAGCGCTGTGGCATTAGTCCTCTTCGCGGTAGTTTTTGGAGTGATTTACATCAAGATTCAATGCTATCCGGTGCTCGACCGCGAGGCTTCTGCGCGTTGGTTGTGGCAACGTGTTGGTCATCTTCCAGCCATGGCATGTATCGAAAATCTCGAACGCAGTTGGACGTACGGTCTGAACTACTACGCAGGTGCACGGGTTCCTGACTGCCTAACAACACCCATGCCATTCCGCATTCGGCAACAACCAGGGCGCCCTCCGTCTTTGGACTGAGATGGCTGCTTTTTAGCGTTTTTTAACGCTTTTAAGAAGTTTTTCAAAGTCGGCAGATAGTTTCTTGGTTTCGGGACTTGGTTTCAGCCCTTTGAGCATATCCATGCCCAACTTACAGAAAAATTCTACACGCTGCGGCTGGTCGAGCTTTTGAACATCAAAAAGTTTCGCAAACTCAAACAGATTTTTGGCTATCGCTAAGTCGAAGACCTCTACGGGAACCTGCACATTACCAGCTTTAAACAAAGCCTGTGTTTTGGCAGCATCGTTTGGCGCACCAACCGCGTCAAAAGTGACGGTCAAAACACCGCGCTGGAGAGTACGTTTTTCGATGGAAGCGATTTCGGCCTCTTGAACCGGGATCCCGTTGGCGATCTTTGTCAATTCTGGCACTTTGGCGCTACTGCCACTCGGATAGGAGAAATCTAAAGGCACGGGCTGGGAACGGTCGCGCTTGTTAAATTCAAGTAAGGTTTCAGCAAATTGTAATGCTGCCTGGCCTGCCATTTGGCGATAGAGAGACATCTGTGTCCGAAACGGTGTTGGGTTCGTCTTGTTCGACCGCGCCCCATATTCAAAGTTATCCGCCAGCTCAGAATATCCGCGGACCATCCCCGCCGTGATAATTAGGCGCCAGGGCTGCGCGCGAGAGGAAAACGCGTTGGGTTTGGCGATCAACTGCTCCAGGTTATGATTGGTTTTGTCGTAATCGGCTGAGGCGAAGGTCTCGTGGGCCGCTTTCCAGTAAAACTCAGGGGTTCCAGGAGTGCTGGAGGGGGGTGGAGGTCCACATGCGGCGGTGGCTATAGCAATTCCAACGGCCGCTACCGAAAGGAAGTGCCTTCCATCAGGACGTTGCATCACTTTTCTCCTAGGCGATGCTTTATCACAACTCTGGAGCCTGTGCAAGGATTTTTGCGAAAGAATTTTCGGGTAACAGGCTAGAGGACCGTCACACAAACCCAGTAAAGCCGCTCAACGCGGTCGCCAGATCGACCACAGCCATACAGCAATGGCCTGGCAGCGCGAGCATGAACCCAAAAAACGACCCTCTTCACGCTGGTCAGTGCTTAGATTCGCCGGCTTGACCGTGCATTGGTGACTTTTGCCATCTCGGCAGGCATGGTGTTTGCCACGACATCTGAGATGGAGGGAATCGTGACACCGGTAATCTGTTCCATCAGATGTACTGGCAAATTTTCCGCTTCTTTAAAGAAAGTGATCCGCCCGGACCCTTGGTCAAAGTCTACCCGGATCCAGTCGCCGCTGCGGACCTGTCCCGAGGCGATGAGGTTCGACATCGGCTGCACAACCAGGCGTTCGATAGCGCGTTTCAGGTGGCGTGCGCCATATTTTATGTCTGTACCTTCGCGCAAGAGTTCTTCTTTGGCTGCTTCCGAAGCCGTGAAGGCAAAATAATTTGGGCCGATGGAATTAAAGACCCGTCGCTGTAGCAAGCTCAACTCAATATCCAGGATCTTTCGGAGCTCGGCGTTTCCAAGAGGCCTGAACACGACGATTTTGTCAAGTCTATTCATGAATTCCGGGGTAAACTTTTTCCGTGCGGCCTCTATACCCGCGCGCTCTATCTTGTCCCAAATCTTGACCTCGTCTTCGACTGAGGGCAAATCGCTGGCGGTATCGCGAACCGTGAATCCTAAATTGGGTCCCAAAATGGAACTAATCTGGTGAGCGCCCAGGTTACTAGTCATGAAGATCATAGTCCTTGAGAAGTCGACGCGGCGGTTGTCGCCGAGTGTCAGAATCCCCTTATCCAGAATGCCTAGCAGGAGATTCCACAATGCATCGCTCGCCTTCTCGATTTCGTCAAAAAGAACAAAACTCAGCTTGATTCTATCGTTATGCCACTGATTGAGTATTTCCTGACTGAGCAGTGGGTGGGTCTCTCTGTGACCCAAATAGCCTGGCGGGGATCCGATTAGCTTGGCGATCTCGTGACTATGCTGAAATTCCGCACAATCGATCTTGATGACTGCCCTAGGCGTTCCCAGTAAACTTTCCGCCATTACTTCGACGATGCGCGTTTTACCCGATCCGGTCGGACCTAAGAACAGAAAATTAGCAACCGGCTTATCCGGGCTGGTGAGCCCAGCAAGGTACACTTGATACACATTGACTATTTGCTGGATGGCTTCGTCCTGCCCGACGATCAACCGGCGCAGGTCCCGCTCCAGCGCTTCGGCTTCCTGTCCTGTGCGCGTGGGATCCAGCGGAATTTGCACGCCAACCATTCTGCCTCCTAGCTTCCCGAGCGAGCTCAGATCACCCACTCCGAACTGCTCATCAGCAATTTCATTGCCAGTCATCGCTGTGGCTTGGAGGGCCTTACCTCAACACGGCTGATGAGAGTTCTGGCAGGCAGGCGAAGAACGTCTATGACGATGTCCGCGATATCTTCGGGAGCGATTTTCCAATCATCCGGCTGTGATCCGGGTTGAAAATCCGTGGCAACGCTTCCGGGCATGATGCAACAAACCCGAATGTCATCATGGCGGTGGTCGAGCATCATGGCCTCAGTAAAGCCCACCACTCCAAACTTGGATGCGTTGTAGGCTGCCCCTCCTGCGAAAGCGTTTCTGCCAGCCAGGCTACCTATATTGATGACAAATCCTCCGCCGCGGTTGCGCATTCTCAGCACCGCTTCCCGGCTGCATAGGAAAACGCCCGTTAAATTTGTGTCGACCGTGCGCTTCCAGCTCTCTACATCCATCTCGCCTACGGGTTGAAATATCCCGATGCCGGCATTGTTCACCAGAGCATCCAGTCCTCCGAACCGCTCGTCTACAAACCGGAAAAACTGCTGGACTTGGGAGGGATCAGAGACGTCGGCTGGAGCACCGATCACACCCCTGCCGAAATGAGCCATAAGTTCCGATTGGGTTCTTTCCACCGCCGCGGGCGATCTGGCGCAAAAGGCTACGCGAGCCCCTTCTTTTAACAGCCGCTCAGCCACAGCGCGACCTATGCCCCGTGTGGCTCCAGTTACAACCGCCGTTTTTCCCTTCAGAAATCCCTCCATGTACCAATTATCGCAGGTGGCAGCCTAGCCGTTGACTTCGCGGTATACTGAGTACCAAGTTCTTTGTTTGGAAGGTGCTTCCTGTCGCTCCATGAGATGAGCATGATCTGGCTACGGGTGAGTGTGGCCTTGTACCTGGTAGGTCTTGTGGATGCCATAGCTACCATACTCAGCCGGCGTTCCCGCTGGTTCCGCCTTGCGCTATCCACTTTTTCGGTAGGCGTAATTGTTCACGCCGTTTCGCTGGTTGAAGAAGGCTTTTGGCTGGGACAAGTCCCTTTAAATGGCTTCCAGCAATCTGCATCCCTTTGTGCTTTCTTGCTCGCGTTGTTGTTTCTAATCGTCTACTGGCGCTACCGGTTTGCCAGCCTCGGCGTGTTCATGTTTCCTCTGGTTTTTGTTATGGCCTTGGCTAGCAGCTTGCAAACTCCTGGTTCGCACTGGAGCAGTCCCACAGTGCGAGATGCTTGGCTGGTTGTGCACATCGCTCTGGTTTTGTCTGGTTATGCTGCTCTGCTTCTCATGGCCGCAGCTTCTCTGGTTTACCTTGCTCAAGAGCGCCACTTAAAGAAGAAAACACCACTAATATTCTTCAGCCACCTGCCGCCTCTGGGCACTTTGGATGAGTTAATTTCTCGCTATATGGCAATAGGTTTCGTCCTGATTACCTTATCCATTATCGCCGGCAGCACATGGGCTTTCGTCGAATCCGGAACACAATGGATCCGGGAGCCAAAGATCGTCATTTCGCTAGTCACTTGGGCCTGCTATCTCGTGATGGTTTTTCTTCGCGTTTCGGCAGGGTGGAGGGGTAGGAGGGCCGCGCTTATGGCGGTCACGGTAGTCGGATTTTCCGCCCTTACTTGGGCTGCTCATGCCGGATTACGCGGCATGCTTGTCCGATGAGGTTATCGGTCACAGGAGTGAACCACAAAACAGCTCCGGTGGAAGTACGCGAATTATTGGCCTTCGACCAGCGGCAGCTTCCCACGGCTCTGGCCGAGTTGCGCAGACGAGCCGAGATGAGCGAAGCCGTGATTTTGTCTACCTGCAACCGGGTCGAAATCATGGCTACAACGGATAAAGACTGTGACCCACAGGCAGCCGTCATGAATTTTTTGGCCGACGCCAAGCAAATCAATCTTTCGCAAATTCAACCTCACCTTTATCACTATGAGGACCGGGAAGCGATCCGTCATATTTTCCGCGTCGCCGCGAGCCTCGATTCAATGGTTATTGGCGAACCACAGATTCTCGGACAGTTAAAAGCCGCGTATGCGGAAGCCAAAACCCACGGAGCAGTCAGTGGCTTTTTGGAAACCGTACTCACACGCGCCTTCGCTGTAGCTAAGAGAGTCCGCTCAGAGACTGACATCGGCAGAAACGCAGTCTCGGTGGGTTACGTCGCCGTGGAGCTGGCCAAGGAGATTTTCGGCGCCTTGGCGGGCAGAAAGGTTCTCCTGGTAGGCGCGGGCAAAATGTCTGAACTAGCAGCGCGCTACCTACACCGTTCAGGGGCTCAGCAGATCTTTGTCACCAACAGGACGCATGATCGCGCCGTAGAGCTTGCCAGCCTGTTTGGAGGCTTCACGGTGCAATACAACCTTTTTGTGGACAAACTTCCGGAAGTGGACATCGTGATCGCCTCGAGCGGAGCGCCGCACTACATACTCTGCAAGGAGGATATGAAGCGCGTTATTGAAGCGCGCCGCAACCGGCCGATGTTCCTGATTGACATTGCCGTTCCGCGTAACATCGAGCCCGCGGTCAATGATCTTGACAACGTTTTCCTTTATGACATCGACGATCTCCAAAAAGTTGTAGACGCGAACCGGCAAGGGCGGGTTAGGGAGGCGTCTCAGGCAGAGGCGATCATCTCGCACGAGGTGGAACGGCTGGTCGTTCGGTTGAAAGCCCGCGAAGTTGCTCCCACGATTATCAAACTCCAGCAACAACTGGAGGCACTCCGCGCCGCTGAGGTGGCGAGAATGCGGGGGAAATTCGGCTCCCTAACACCCGAACAGGAAGAAGCTCTGGCCGTTCTCACGCGCAGCCTTATGAGCAAAATCGCGCATGCTCCGATCGCGGAGTTGCGGAAGCATGCAGGCCGGTCCGACGGCATGCACACGATTGACGTCATTCGCAGAATCTTTCGCTTGGACGAAGAAGAATAATGCTCATTATCGGTTCTCGTGGTTCTCCTTTAGCTCTGTGGCAGGCCCGCTGGGTACAGGCCAAATTGGGCGAACTTGGCGAGAGGTCACGGATTGAAATCATCAAAACTACTGGTGACAAGATCACCGACGCACCGCTGGCGAAAATCGGTGCTAAGGGACTTTTTACAAAGGAGATCGAAGAAGCTCTTTTGGATGGACGGGTCGATTTGGCTGTACATAGCTTGAAAGATCTGCCAACGAGCTTGCCGGCGGGCTTGGGGATTGCGGCCATTCCTGCCAGAGAAGACCCTCGTGACGCCATCATCGGGAGCCGCCTTAACGACTTGCCGCAGGGAGCTAAAGTCGGGACCAGTTCTCTGCGCCGGATGGCGCAACTTCGTGCACTGCGCCCGGATCTCGCCGTTGAGCCTTTGCGCGGCAACCTGGATACACGCTTACGGAAACTGGACCTGGGACTGTATGACGCCATCGTAGTAGCTTACGCAGGCCTCAAGCGCCTGGGCATGGCCAGTCGCGCGACCGAAATACTTAATCCTGAGTCTATGTGCCCAGCTGTCGGACAGGGGGCATTGGGCATCGAGACGCGCTTGGGCGGCGACAGAGTGGAACGTATCTGTCGCGCACTAGATGATTTGCCAAGCCGTGTGGCCGTAACTGCGGAGCGCGCCGTTTTGGCTTCTCTTGGCGGAGGATGTCAAGTGCCCATCGGGGTTTACGCACGCTTGGAAAATGGAGTACTCAAAGTCACAGCTTTGGTCGCCTCCCCTGACGGTCATCGTGTGGTGCGTCTCTGTATGGAAGGAGATCCTTCAGATCCTCTCGGGTTAGGAAAAGAACTCGGCCGGAGGCTTCTTGCCGCAGGAGCTCGAGAGATTCTTGAACGAGTCTATGACGGCGCTCCACCCAGCGCTACCCGTAGTTCTCTGGCAGGGCGCCGGGTGGTTGTCACCAGAGCCAGGGATCAAGCCGAGCCGCTTGTTTCCAGGCTACGCGCACTGGGAGCCGAGGTTATCGAATTGCCTACCATCGAGATCCATCCTGCCTCGGATTATAGCCAGCTCGATGCCGCTATCAGACGCCTTCCCTCCTACGATTGGATCATCTTCACCAGCGTCAACGGCGTGCGGCTTTTTATGGAAAGGCTGGCGCTTGCGGGCTTCGATCAACAGGTGGTTTGCACCCGTTTGTGCGCCATCGGTCCAGCTACGCGGAAGGCGATCGAAAGGCTTGGCCTCAAGGTGGAAGTCATGCCAGAACAGTACGTCGCCGAAAGCTTGGTAAAAGCCTTTGCGGAATATGACCTGAGCGGAAAGCGTATTTTGCTGCCGCGGGCGGCTGTCGCCAGGGATCTTGTTCCAACAGAGCTTGCCGCTCGGGGCGCCTCCGTCGACGTAGTGGAGGTTTACCGCACTGCAATTCCGGAGGATACTGCCTCTCGCGCCGCGAAAATCTTTTCTTCCGATAGCAAGCCCCATTGGGTGACATTTACAAGCTCGTCCACAGTTAGAAATTTTGTTGCATGTGCCGGACGGGATGCGCTGAAGGGGGTTCGAGTAGCTTCTATCGGCCCGGTGACATCAGCAACGGCGAGAAGTTATGGCATAGAGATCGCCGCGGAAGCCACGGTTTACACCATCGAGGGCTTGCTTGACGCGCTAGTTGCCGCCGAGAATGTGGCGGCCTCCTAACGTGCTTGCCCCTGCACGATCATCAGAGGAATATTCAGCTCATGCCGTACAGCGTTGATGGTCGTGCCAAAAACAATATCTTGCCAACCTTTGTGCCCGTGTGCACCCATCACCAGCAGGTCCGGCTGCAATTCCCGTGCGTACCGGACAATCTCCTGCCTGGGATTCATCGAATGGAGAACTACTGCTTCCACATCGACCGACTGCCCTTTCAATGAAGCGGCAATCTTGGCCAGATACTGGACACCCTTGGTGACTTCATCTGTGGAAGCCAATGAACCGTATATCTGGCTGGTGACTCCTTCCTCTATATGCAACAAATAGAGCTTGGCCCCGTACATGCGCGCAATAGCCGCTGCGTGCGCCACTGCATCGAAATCCCTCACGGTATGATCCAGCGGAACCAAGATCTTTCTATACACTGGCTGGGCCGGGGGGATGCCTGTAGGTAAAGGTTTGTATACTGGGGGCCTTGCAATCTTGCGAGCCCATTTAGAAAGGGCAGGTTCAAAAGTCACCCAAACAAGTACCGCTAGCAACAAAACAACCAGTGGAATGAGCAACAATTCTACCAGCCACCGCTTGGGCCCGGATGCTGCCAGCCAGTCTCCTATAACATCCGCCACGAGTTTCAGATTCAGGCCTACGATGAGCGCTGCTGAAGACCATGCCAGAACTTTTACCCAACTCTTATTAGCGAAGGACCCCATTTTCGTTTTGTCGCTGGTGAAGTGTATTAGTGGAATGACGGCAAAAGGAAGCTGAAGGCTCAAAATTACCTGGCTGAAAATCAGCAACTGATATACTCCCCGGTCACCAGTGATCAGAATGACCAGCACGGTCGGAACAACGGCTGCTGCCCGGGTAATGAACCGGCGCAGCCAGGGCCGCATCCTCACATTGATAAATCCTTCCATGACGACCTGGCCGGCCATGGTGCCCGTGAGGGTAGAGGATTGTCCAGAGCACAGCAAGGCAACCGCAAACAAGACGCTTGCCATGCTTGCGCCAAGCAGCGGCGCCAGCAGTAAGTGCGCCTGCTGGATTTCCGTGACCACCACCCCGTGTTTGTAAAACACGGCTCCGGCCATAACAAGAATGGCGGCATTGACAAGCAGCGCTCCGTTTAATGCGATTACCGAATCCATTAAATTGAAGCGGCATGCGGCCCGTTTAGCCTCTTCGTTGGGCTCAATATACCGTGTCTGCACCAACGCCGAATGAAGGTACAGGTTGTGGGGCATGACTGTGGCGCCCAAAATACCGATAGCCACATACAAGCTGTCCCGGTCCAAGCTGGGAATCAGCCCTGGGAAGACTTCTGCGGCTGCAGGTCGTGCGAGTATGATCTCGATCGCAAAACATACGGCGATCACCGTTATTAGCGACAATACCAGTGCTTCCACAATCCGTATGCCAAACCTCGTCAGCCACAATACAGTCAGGGTATCCAGAACCGTTAATAACACAGCGGCGAGCAGCGGGATGTGAAACAGCAGGTTTAACGCGATGGCAGCACCCAACACTTCGGCAAGGTCACAGGCAGCGATTGCAATTTCACAAAGAAACCAGAGCAGGTAATTAAGAAACTGCGGGTACGTTTCCCGGCAAGCCTGGGCAAGGTCAAGGTTGCGCACAATCCCCAACCTCGCACTAAGCGTCTGGAGCAAAATTGCCAAGCCGTTGGACAGGACGAGGACCCACAGCAGCCGGTAGCCAAATCTTGCCCCGCCTTCTAAATCGGTGGCCCAGTTTCCGGGGTCCATGTAACCAACGCTTACAAGGTAAGCCGGCCCCGCGAAGGCAAACATACGACGCCATAACGACAATTGTGAAGTTTTTACGCTACCGTGCACTTCAGGCAGAGATCTCATGCCGGCGCTATTCATGTCTTCTTTTGTAGCAAAACAATCGCCCGCGGAGCGCACCGGCCTACAAGCGTAAGGCAGACAAGCGATTGTATTAGAGTGATTCTGGCGGGATACGCATTTGGTTCGAGCCTGCTATTCTTCCAGAGCAAGCGCAGCCTGAAGCTTCGCAGCAAAGTTTTCCCCAGATTCGGACCACAACTTTCGCTGTTCGACCGGTAGCCGGTCATCGAGGTCGTGCGCCAGACGCAGCAGACCTTTAATATTAGATTGAATTTTGGAAGGACTACCGGGAATTGCAGGTCGCGGCAAAAAGTCATCCTCGTTCTGAATTTCTACCCTAAGGTGATCGCCCGTCTCGTTCTCAAACTCCGGGCCGAAGCAAATCAAAGTCACAGGACATGGAGTCAACCGCCAATTGCCTTCGTGCTTCCACAGATCCCAGTAAGCATCGAGCAAAAATGCACAATCAGGATTTTCAAATTCATGGGCCAGCTCAATGACAGAACTTACTTCAGCGTCCCAGTCGAAGACGCGTTCGGTCAAGGGAGGCTCGGTGTAAGCGAGCGCATAAATGCGTAGCAAAGGGCCACGCGGGGAAATCGTGGAAAAGGGGAAGTTCAAAAGCAGCTTCTCAAAATGCCGCAGCATATTGTGCGGGGAAAAACCACGTAGCCAATAGGAAAGATATAGCGGGTCTGACATTTGCGGACACCCCTTCCGGATTCATCCTGAGCCGTTTTTATTCGGCTGCTTGTCCGATTATCTTGGAGAGCTGCGGGTATAAGGACCGTTAGAGTACGCTCACCTGATGGTTCCGGCCTCACGAACTCCTGTAGGACACTTGTTTCGTATAATTGCATGGAACCATCATGCCTTGTGGCAGGTTGAATACGGCCCTGTGTCGCACAGGCCGTTCGCCTCATAGCGTCTCTCTCCAAGGTGTATTACGCGCGCCGCTTTGATTGTACGTCGCGCGGCGCAAAAAGGGATACTTCAGTTTGTTCGTTCCGTGATGGTAACTGGAGCACTCAAGCGAAAATCGATCCTGGTCTCCGCCGGCAACACTGCCGGTTTTCCGCGGGTTGCCAGGACCGTGCCGGTGCCTGCTGCTCCGCCGGCGGCCGCTCCCACCCCCGCTCCTTTGCCGCCTCCTGCGATTGCTCCAATAATGGCTCCTACGGCAGCCCCGGCGCCGATCTTGGCAGCATCCTGTTTTGTGCTAGTGGGCCCGGCTTTATGAAAGGCATCCGTTTGGATAGCCACATCCTGTCCGTCGCTAGTGTGGATCTGGACCAGATGGATCGCCAGCTCAGCGACACCTTTTACGCGTCCTGCTTGCTGTACTTCGATGACCCGCCCTTGGACGCGGGCTCCGCGCTCGGCGATGACGAGGTTGTTCACCACCAAAGGGCGATCTAAAGTGGCCGTAAATGTGTCGCCGGGTTTCAGTTTATCCGTTGATAAAGTCTCGTTAAGTCGCACAGAAATAAGACTTCCCGCATCAAGCGTGACTGTACGGGGACGTGATGGGGGTTCAGGAGTGAGGGGCGGTTGCTTCTGTTCCCCAGTCGAACTTGAAGTCTGAGCTGACGCCATGGGGGGTGTAGTCGGGGCAGGGAGGGGCGTCTCTTGTGTCTGGGTAACCGTACCTGGATGCGCTTGAGTAACTTCTTGTTTTGTGGGGCGCTTGGTTGCGGGTTTCCAATGCCCCGAAGACTGTACCGACGCTGTTGGTTTCTCGCTTGCTACAGGTTGAGGCGAGGGTTCAGGAGCAGTTGTAGGGGCTGGTCCAGTCACGGGCTGGCCGGCTGTTTGCGCAACCGGGATTTGTTGAGCATGTTGCCCTCTCCAGACCATAAAAAGCAACACGCCAACTGCAATTAGAACGATCAGAATAGCCACTTGAACGTATTTCATAGTCCTCACCTCCTGACGCCTCTATTATGAGACATTCTGAAGACGTCGCTGCGCCTGTTTTCGTTGCAATGCCGTAACAGCTACAATGTCAGTGGGATGCGGAGCTTTCCACCGGTGTTACAGATAGGCAGTCTGGAGATCTCTCCGGCGACCGTGCTGGCGCCCATGGCAGGCGTAACCGATATAATGTTCAGGAAGCTCATCCGGGCACTAGGTGGATGCGGCCTGGTCATGACTGAGTTCATCAGCTCCCACGGCATCCTTGGGTCTTTCCGCAGCCGGAAGCCAACCCGGACGACGAATTATCTGGCTTTTCATGCGGATGAACATCCCATTTCGGCACAGTTGTTCGGCGCCGATCCTGTGGTAATGGCTGATGCTGCACGCGTCTGTCAGGACTTAGGCTTCGATGCAGTCGATCTGAATTTTGGTTGCCCAGTACGAAAGGTGGTGCGTTGCAACGGTGGGTCAGGCCTTTTGCGCGACCTGCCGTTGGTGGGGCGTCTGATGCGAGCCGTGCGCTCGGCTATTTCCATACCGCTGACGGTGAAGTACCGTGCGGGCTGGAATGATCAAGAGCTCGTCACTGTACAGTTGGCGCGCATGGCGGAAGATTGCGGTGTCCAGGCGGTGACTTTGCACCCACGCACTCGCGAGCAGGGCTATGCTGGCATAGCCGACTGGAGCAGGATCGCTGAGGTAAAAGCGGCTGTGCGCATTCCCGTAATTGGTAATGGCGATATCGTGACTCCTGAAGACGCGGTCCGCATGGTGGAACAGACTGGCTGTGATGCAGTGATGATCGGCCGCGCGGCAACGTCAAACCCTTGGATTTTCCGCCAGATCGCCCAATACATTGCCACAGGTCGCTATGATATCCCAGTTGACAGAGACCGCTACGAAATGATGCGTGCCTACTACCGGATGTTACTGGATCGTGCAGAACCTGACTGTTTGGGTAAGATGAAACAATTTGCCACGTTTTTCAGCCACGGCGTTCGAAATGGAGCCCGCCTGCGCGCCGCAATCCACCAGGCTCGCGACGAGGCCGGAATTCTTACAAACATGGAACAGTTTTTCGCGCTTGGAATGAATTCCTGCCACGTGTGACCGCGAAATGAAGAAGGTACAGCTTATTACCGACGGGGCGTGTCTTGGGAACCCTGGCCCTGGTGGCTGGGCGTGCATCCTGCGTTACAAAACTCATAAGTGCGAGCTTTCTGGATCAGAGCCTTACACCACGAACAATCGCATGGAGCTGACAGCAGCCGTGCGGGGATTAGAAGTGCTCAAAGAACCGTGCGAGGTGGAAATAGTCACCGACTCGCAGTACTTGCGGAATGGTATCACCCAATGGATCCACGAATGGAAACAGAATGGCTGGAGAACCGCGAATAGACAACCTGTAAAGAACCAGGACTTGTGGCAGCGCCTGGACGGTCTGATAGCCCGCCACAAGACACATTGGTTTTGGACGAAAGGTCACGCGTCACATGAAGATAATAACCGTGCGGATGAACTGGCTACCCAGGCCGCCCGCAGGATGCATGACAAATGAGATTGCATAAAAGGAAAAGATAAAAATGACTGCGCCGTGTATCCACGGCCTGGAGGAATGTATAGAACATGCGGGTTGCGATTTTTGGAGGCACGTTCGATCCCATTCACAAAGCACACCTGACCGTCGCGCGGGAGGCTATGACGCAGTTCGGCCTGTCGAGCATCCTCTTTGTAGTAGCTGCCAATCCCCCGCATAAGGCAGGCCACATTTGCGCGGATTATGAAGACCGCTATCGGATGGTAGAACTAGCCTGCAAAGGTGAGATGGGCTTCGTTCCATCGCGACTGGAAGAAGAGCATGAAAAGAGTTATTCCATTTACACAGTGGAAAAGGTTCGCGCGTTGGTAGGGGCAGAAGGGACAGTATATTTTTTGATTGGGGCCGATGCTTTCTCAGAAATTCAGTCCTGGTATCGCTGGCCCGATGTCGTGAAAGCCGTGCATTTCATAGTAGTGACACGCCCGGGACATAAATACACTGTTCCCCCAGGAGCCATCGTTCACCGACTGGATACGCTTGCGCTTCCGATTTCCTCTTCTGAAATCAGGGCCAAGCTCGCCCGAGGGGAAAAAGCCGAAGAACTGCCCGAGCAAGTGTTCGAATATGTACGGTCCCGCGGTTTGTACGGGTACCCATCGGGGAAATAAGCGAGTATTTTGAGAGCAATCCCGATATCCCTCGCGGCGCTGGCCGCGATCAGGATATACTTCTTACCTGTGACCAGACGACAATTCTTCTCCGTGGCCGCCGCCGGTGCAGCGGCAAAGACGCCTGGATTGCCCCAGGCTGTATATCCTGGGGTCGCTTACCGTGAATATTCCCGCTGTTTACCCAATTACCTGCGATCTCTTGCAGCTGCGGCCTACCGCCGCAGGAATGCCGAACTCGCCAAGCTAACAACCCCAGCGGCAATCCACACAAGACAGCGTTGGGCGCGTGAAACTTTCTGGAAACTCATAGGAGGAATGCCCGAACGCACCCCGTTGAACGCCCGTACAGTTGGGTCGTTTGAACGAACCGGCTACCGGGTGGAAAAAATCCTGTACGAAAGTAGGCCGGATTTTTACATCGGGGCAAACCTCTACATCCCCACTACCGGGAAGCCTCCATTTCCGGGCGTATTGTTTCAGATGGGGCATACGTTGAATGGAAAAGCGGGCGGCGCCTACCAGCGCTGCTGTCAGGCGTTGGCGCGTTTGGGTTACTTAGTCCTGGCTTTCGATCCTATGGGCCAAGGCGAAAGGGTGTACTATCCTGATGCCAGTGGAACCAGGACGAGACTGGCGTCATCTGACGACGAGCATACCGTACCCGGGAAGCAAATGCTGCTTTACGGAGATACCAGTAGCCGCCTTCAAGTCTGGGATGCCATCCGTAGTCTTGATCTGTTGTCTTCTCATCCTTTGGTCGACCCCAAACGCTTAGCCTCCACGGGGCAATCCGGAGGCGGAACCTTAACCATGTTACTGGCTTGCGCGGATGACCGGCTCGCTGCGGCTGTCGTGTGCAGCGGCAACACGGAAAATATGGCCTGCGCCAATTTCAACCCGCCTGGGAGTACAGACGACGCTGAGCAAAACTTCATCGGCTCCGGGCCAGTTGGCTTTGACCGCTGGGATCTTCTCTATCCCATGGCGCCCAAACCGCTGTTGGTCGCCGTCAGCGACAAAGACTTTTTTGGTACCTACTCATCTCAATACATCGAAAACGGGTGGGAAGAGTTCGGAAAACTGAAAAAGGTTTATGAGGTTCTAGGAGCCTCAGACCATCTCGCTTGGGCGGGAACGCCGTTGCCCCATTCACTGGGTTTAGATATGCGGCTTCTGGTCTACAACTGGTTCGCTCGCTGGTTGAAGGGCGAACGGAACCGCATTGACACCGAACCGCCCACGGCTCCGGAAGACGACCGTACGCTTTGGGTCAGCGAATCCGGGAGTCTGATCCGATCTTTTCACGGCTACACGCCGTTCACTCTTAACAAAGTGCGGAAGGCAGCGAAGAAACCTGTGGCAATTGATCGTCTTCTGCAAGTAGCTAAATTCTCTTCGCCACCGGCGCTAAAGGTCCTGAAACGCGTTCCCGCGATGGGTTGTGAGATTGCCGCCATAGAGGTTCCCAGTGCGCCGCAGGTTTGGGTTCCCGGGTGGCTTTTCATTCCCAAAGGCCGGGATGTTTCCAAACCGTTGCTGCTGATTGTTGAGCCCGCAGGTCGCAACGTCCGATGGAGTGAAGGCGCCCTTTATCCATCACTTGCAGCTCAAGGTTTTCCGGTGTGCGCAATCGATGTGCGCGGCATAGGCGACCTATGGCCCGAATTCGGGAGGAAATCTCCGCGGTATGCGCGGACTCATAATAATGAGGAAAATTACGCTTGGTCCTCGCTGGTTTTCGGGAAGCCCTTGCTCGGACAACGCGTGACCGATATCCTGGCAGTCGTCTCAGCGCTCCGCACATATCCTGCGTTAAAAGAACACAAGCTCACTGTGGCTGCCGTGGGACACTTGACGGTTCCGGCGCTGTTTGCCGCGGCTTTGGACAGCAGTATCGACCAACTATATCTTGCCGGACCGCTTGTATCGTTTCAAAGCATCGTAGACACGGAGAACTATTCCTATCCTTTTGGAAATTTTGTTCCTGGGCTGCTGAATCACACGGATTTGCCAGAAGTAGCGGCGTTGATTGCGCCGCGGAAGATCATCCTTGCTGGATCCATAGGCGCGGACGGCGCCACGCTCGAGCCCTCTCACGTGCAGCGGATTTACGCAAACGCCTCCAATGTGGAAGTTCGTGCCGAGGCGGACTTCAATCTTTCTACCTTGACGGAAGTCTGGCGTTGACAACAGGCGTGTATTGCGGAACAAATGTTCGCACGCCTGCGTCAGGTCTATAGTTCCCATGCGGTCCGGCGCTCCATTTCGGGAGGCTGCTTCGGTCGCGGTCTCTTCGTTGCGGTCTAATAAACTGCGCAGCTTTCTCACATTGCTGGGCATCATCCTAGCAACGACCACTCTGATCGCCGTCATGTCGGTGATTCGTGGCATGGACCTGTACATCGCCAACCAGGTCTCGGACATGGGAGCGGATGGGTTCCGCGTCCGCCGTATGGCGATGATAGGACACTGGGATCCCAAGAAATATTTAGAAATGCGCCGCCGAAACCCCGAGCTCAGCGTAGAGGAATTTGAGTTCATCAAGAGCCATGTAACCTTGCTTCGGGAGTTTGGCATGGAAGCAGCGCGCGGGGTATCGGTGCATTACAAAAGCGATTCTACAGACGGGGTATCTCTCAGAGGCGTTACCGCCAACGTGGCAGTAATCACGAACATCCAAACAGCGGCTGGCCGGTTTCTGACGGAAATAGAGGATCGTCGGCGGCTGCCCGTTGCCTTTATCGGTAACGATATCAGGGACCGCTTTTTTGCTAATGCGGATCCCGTGGGAAAGACGATCTATCTGGACGGGCGTCCTTTTCAGATCGTAGGTGTCGCCAAAGCACAGGGATCGGTTTTCGGCCAATCGCGCGACAACTTCGTAAATATCCCCATCCAGACCTATTTCAAAATGTATGGGTCACGCACAGGGATCGGTTTTAATGCGCTGGCGGTAGACAGGGCGCACTTGAATCAGGCAATGGATGAGGTGAGGGTATTGCTCCGTTCGTTCCGCCGTCTTCGACCGGGAGAGGATGACAATTTCGGAATGTTTGGATCCGATTCGCTGGTTGCCGCCTGGGATCAATTGACGGGCATAATTGCCACCACAGCAGTTGCCGTCGTATCAGTCTTCATGGTGGTCGGCGGCGTGGTGATCATGAATATTATGCTCGCTGCGGTCACTGAAAGGACACACGAAATCGGAATTCGTAAGAGCGTCGGCGCGACCCGCCGGGATATTCTGAATCAATTCTTGGTGGAATCATCCGTGCTCTCTGCCACAGGCGGTTTGTTTGGGGTGTTGGTCGCATGGGTGGTGGTAGTGATTGTGCGTAACTTTACCCCAATCCCCATGGCCATTCCCCCGGCCGCCGTAATTATCGGAGTGGGACTTTCTGGGATGGTAGGTTTGTTTTTTGGGATCTATCCGGCCAAGCGGGCATCCACGTTGGATCCCATTATCGCGCTGAGAGCTGAGCAATGAGCTGGAAGGAAATTCTTTCCGCTGCTCAAATGGCCATGACGACCATTCGAGAACATAAACTTCGCAGTGTGCTCACCGTGCTTGGAGTGATTATTGGCACAGGCACAGTGATGGCCGTCGGATCGATCATCACAGGCGTAGATACAGCTGTGACAAACATTACCCGAAGTTTCGGCCCGGAAACCGCTTTTGTTTTTAAGTTCAACCTCGGTTTTCGCGGTAGAATCACCCGCGAGGAGTGGATGCGAAAGCCGTTGACCTGGGAGCAAGGCCAGGCAATAGCCGAGCGTTGTCCGTCGGTAGCTCATGTGGCGCCTTACCTGTTCAGCCCAAATGTCTTTGGCGGCGGTATCGACCGGGCGCGCTACAAAGGCGATGAGATGTTTCAAATCGATTTTGCCGGTACCTCTGAAAGCTATGTCGCAGGCGGATCGGAAAGAATGAAGTTTGGCCGCTTTTTTACAGATATGGAAGGGCGCCAGAAACGGCCGGTGATTGTTATCGGCGAAGATGTCCAGAAAGCATGGTTTCCACGTACTGACCCGATCGGCAAATGGATTGAAGTTAACGGCCGGTCGTTTGCGATTGTGGGTGTGCTAATGCGCCCGGCCGCTTCTTTCCCTGGGCAGGAGGACACAAGGTTTCTGGTTCCCTATCTGACCATGCGCAAGATGTTTCCCAACGCGAAAGAACACATGCTGGTGGTTGTCGCCCGGCACGGGCGGCTCGCAGCGGCGCTGGATGAGACTCGCGCTGTTTTGCGCCAGCTACGCCGGGTTCCTTATAACAAGCCCGACGATTTTTGGATTTCAACCGGCGACCAGATGCTAGAGGATTTTCATCGCATTACGTCCATGGTAGCCCTGGTGATGATGATTCTGAGTTCCATCGGTCTGCTGGTAGGAGGGATTGGGGTAATGAACATTATGTTGGTGTCGGTGACCGAGCGTACCAGGGAAATAGGGATTCGGAAGGCCGTTGGAGCACGGCGTAGCGACATCGTCGCCCAGTTCCTTACCGAAGCGGTCGTCCTTACGGGTTTTGGGGGCGGCATGGGAATCATCTTCGGTTGGGCAGTTTCCACCCTGTCCCGTTACATATTTCCCACTTTGCCGACAGCCGTCCCCATCTGGGCTGCGCTACTCGGATTGGCCGTCTCCGTCAGTGTCGGTTTGTTTTTTGGAGTCTGGCCAGCCATTAAAGCTGCGCGGCTCGATCCAGTGGTCGCCTTGCGCTACGAGTAAAACTTACCGGCCCGGAGCGAGCTGAGGAGTTACGATGTCTTCGAGCGCTCTCGGGTCCCCCTCAGCGGGACCGTACCAGACGCTGCCGCCAAAGGTAGTGATGTAGATCATTTTGGAGTTATAGGGATCCGGAATCACACGGTGACCCCACTTAAAGTTGTAACCCTTGATACGCGTCCACGTTTCCCCGCGATCTGTAGAGCGCCAGGCTGAAGATTCAAAACCAGAGGCGTAAAGAATACGTGGATTGCGCAGGTCAATGGTCACATCGTAGACGTGCTGATCTTTTGACAAAACCCTGTGCCAAGATTTGCCACTGTCCGTAGAAAGGTAGATGCCCCCACCCCCGTCTTCATCAGGGATCGCCCGGCGCCAAACGGCTAGATACAGGCGCATGGGATCCTGAGGATCGATCGCAATCCCATTAGGCCCGTTGACGCCCTGGGGTAAGGGGAGGCTGGTCCAGGTCTCTGCGCCATCAAAGGATTGGTACAATGCTCCGTCGTCGGCATTGCCATAACTGCCATCCTCGCTGCGGCGAGCCACCACTAAATACAGTACCCCTTGTGGGTCCCGAGCAAGACGCCACGCGAGGGGTTCTTTCCCTTCTATGCCTCTGTTCTTTAAAGCCCAGGTCTTTCCTCCGTCAGTGGACTTGAAAACACCCCGGCCGAACCCGGTGATATACAATGTCCTGGCTTGTGGCGAACTTGCCGGGTCGAGCAAAATGTGAGTGGCTGCCGTCGGTGGCAAGCTATCGCTAGCCACACGCCACGTTCTTCCGCTGTCATCACTGATGCAAACTCCTCCGTTGTACCGGGCCGTACCGCCCCGCCGCCACATCTTCGGTCGCGGGAGATCGTGGATGCCAGTCATCACTCCCCAGACGCGGCCTTTGACCTGAGGATCGAACTCTATCCAGTAGGTCGTATTCACCCACGGCCGCGGAACACCAATGGTGGCGCTCTTCCACCCGGCACCACCGTTGCCGCTGGCAAACAATCCTATGTCCGTGTAAGAGATGAAGATGCGATTTTTATCAAAAGGATCGAAGTGAACGCCATAGCAAGTGGTAACGTCAATGCCTGTGGTGGAATAGCTGCCATCGGGAAGCTTTTTGGAATATACTCCGTACCAATTCCGACCCCCGTCGGTGGTTCGCATAGTCCGCCCGGAGTCGGTACCGTAACAAATGTTGGGATTGGTGGGCGCCACACCAACGGAAATAGGATTGCCTGCCCAGCCGGGACCGAAGCGCTCGCTGAGCCAAACGTCATGTATATTGGGCGCGCTTTGTTCGCCCTCCTTCCAGACAAGCTCCCAGCTTTCGCCTGTGTTAACAGTCTTAGCCACTCCAAAGAACCGAGCTTTGGTCAAAGACGTTGGATTACTGTAAGAGAGATAAGCAACCTCCGGGCTGGAAAAAGAGCAGGCGACAGAACTCAATCGCGGACTCGACGAGCCTGATGAAAGAACGGCAAGGTTGCACCGGCGCCAGCTTTTCCCGCCGTCAACAGAGACATACAATCCAGCGCGAGTCAAAACGTAAACCACAAGATCTCCAGATGGTGAAAATCCCGCACTCGCATCGGTAAAAACATCGGTGCCTTCTGGGGAAGGGTGCCGCGTCCAGATGCCGTGCTGCCGAACTGAGACCGCGTTATCCCCGATTACGTAAATCGTGCGGTCAGTTTTGGGAGAACGCGGATCAATGCAGATTATCCTCGCGCCGCCGGGGAGCCCAACAGACTTCTGCCATGATTTTCCGCCGTCTTTAGAAAGATATAAAAAAGGTTCTTTGTTCTCGGAAACTGCAAGGTAAAGCATCTGTGAGTTAGCTGGATCGACCCCCAGAGCGATGGGCTGGCGGGTTATTCCATCGGTTGTTACTATGCTTTCGCTCGCGTGGTCATCCAGCATGGAAACGCGCACGACGGCTGCAGGTTGAGGAAACACCAGCCGCCACAACCGGCCGCTGTCTGTACTTTGATAGAGGCCGTCTGTTGCTGCGTAAATGATTCTCGGGTTGACGAGATCGAAGGCAAAGAACCGGACTGTACCGCGGAGATTGAACATTCGCCACGACTCGCCTCCGTCACGGGTAATGTAAGCACCGGTCATGTCGCAACGTATGAGAACGATCTTCGGATCGTGGGGGCTGATAGTGGGATAAAACTGTGCGCCCCCGCCACCCGGTCCGATCACTCGCCAAGCGTCGAATCGCGGAGCGGGAGAATTCAAGGCTATAGGGGCGGCATGGAGGCTTGTTAATAAGACCAAAAAATTAACCAGTGTTAATACAAGTAAACCGTTCCGGGCAACCTTTTTCCTTCTTAGGCTGTTCAAAACACGATCAAAGCGACAGGTTGGTGATAAAGACGATTTCATTGTTTTTCCTCTCAAAAATTCATTGACGCATATCTCGCCCTGGCGCACAATATTATCAGGCTTAGAGGTAACCATCAATGACTAAGTTGAAGATCAGAACAAACACGTGTTGTTTACTGGTGGGCCTTGCGATCCTGCTAGCTTTGGCGGGAGCAGTTTATGCCCAAACAATTTTCGCTACGATTACGGGTACCATCACTGATCCAACCGGCGCCGTGGTGCCGAACGCCACGGTGACGGCGACCAATATGGAAACCGGAATCAAAACAACCACAAAGTCCAACGAAGCCGGCATTTATACAATCGCTCAATTAAACCAGGGGACATACTCCGTACAAGCAGTTGCCCCAGGGTTTAAGGAGGTTGTCGTCAGAGACGTTGGCCTTGTGGCGCGCGACGTACGACGTGTGGATATCAAATTGGAAGTCGGGGCTGTGACTACGGCGGTAGAGGTTGAAGGTGGCGCCACACTGATTGAAACCGAAACTTCCCGCATCAGCAACTTAAAAAACTCCACAGTTTTAAACACCTTGCCGTTAAACACCCGAGGGCTTTGGGCGTACCTTGCCCTCGCGCCCGGACTGCAACAGCAGGCAAATAGCAGTGTTATTCGCTTCGGGGGCAGCCTCGTCAACCAGGAGAACTGGGCCATTGACGGGACGACATTTTCCGATGGCGTTGACAACACGCAAACAGGGCCGCTTGCCAACTACATCGAGTCGTTTCAGGAAGTCAAGATTGATTTGGCGAACAATTCTGCCGAATTCGGCTCGATCGGCCAGGTGACGATTATATCCAAATCTGGCACCAACAACCTGCACGGGTCGGTCTTCGACTACTACAGCAGCCCCTTGTTCCGAACAAGGGATCCATTTGCCTCAGGCGTGAGCCGTTCAGTGAATCATCAGCCCGGTGGCTCGATCGGGGGCCCGATCTATTTACCCAAGATTTATAACGGGAAAAACAAGAGTTTCTTTTTCTTCTCTTATGAGACGGCGCGTGGAAGCGCAGTATTACAGAATCTTACCCCCACAGTAGCGCCGGCGGCCTGGCGTAACGGAGATTTTTCCAGTTTGCTGAATTTGCCGACGCCTATTATTCTCACGGATCCAACCACTGGACAACCCATTCCGAACAACAAATTCACGCCCAACCCGACGGCCAAGGCCATTCAGGATAAGTTTTTCCCTCTGCCGAATTATGGAGATCTAGTAAACTTACATAGCCAGAACTACCGGGAGATGAAAATTCGGCCTTACGATCCTTCGACTTACTGGACCACTCGTATCGATCACAAGTTTACGGAGAGAAACCAGATTTTTGGCCGTTTTACGTGGAGCCGACTGTACAACCGGCCGTGGGAAGGCAATCTTCCCACTATTGGTACGCGCTGGCAGCAGAGGGACGACCGGGCGGCTACTGTTTCGTATACGCGGACGTTCCGGCCGAATCTCATCAGCGAATTCCGGTGGGGTTTGGGGCTGAATAACAACCCTATCAACTACGATCTCAGCAAGGGTAGTACCCAGCACGGTCTCGAGATGGTAAAAGAGTTCGGCCTTGTTGGGCTCGCGCCGAACCTGCCGGACATAAATGGCATTTTGAATATCACGTTTACCAATCCGAGTCTTACTGGTTTGTATCAGTACCCATGGAGGAAAAAAGGTTATCGCACGCATACAGAAGAGTTCCAGGAGCATGTAAGCTGGTTTAAGGGCCGTCATAATGCAAAGTTTGGGGTGAATGTCCTCCGGTCCGAGTGGGACGATTTCGGGGCGGGAGGTTGTCTGTTCGGCTGCCTGACGTTCTCTAACCGTTTCACAGGTTACTCTTATGCGGACTTCCTCATGGGCTTACCGACCAGAGCAAGCCGTGACTTCCCACCGGTGGAAGTCGCAAGGAATCGATGGTCCTATGATTTCTTTGCCATGGACGATTTCAAGGTCAACCCGAAGCTCACTGTGAACGTCGGCTTACGCTACGAACTTCATCTCAACTGGCGCGAAAACAACAATCGTATGGCCATCTTCGACGTGAAGTCGGGGCAAATCGTGATCCCAGATGCAGCCATGCCTTTAGTCAATCCCATTTTCCCGTTGAGTTATGTGGGTGTTGCAAAAGCTAGTTCGGTCGGGTTCGATTCCCGAAGTTTAATTCACAACGATCTCAACAACTTTGCTCCACGCATTGGCATTGCTTACCGCCCGTGGGGCAATAACACCGTGTTCCGGGCAGGTTGGGGGACTTTTTATAATGTAGTTCCCTTTGCTTATTCGCTAAGTTTTGGAGACCTGCCCTTTGTGCTGAGGGAGCCGACCTACAATAACCCTGTAACTAACCCGCAAGTAGTTCTGCCTCGGGTATTTCCGGCCACGGGAGTAGGTGGCCCCTCTGAAGTCGGCATCCCCGCAGCACAGAACCCGGACTTCCGTACGCCCTATAACTTCCAGTACAATTTCACCATAGAGCGGCAGCAGTGGAATACCGGGTTCCGCCTTTCCTATATAGGAACCGCGGGACGCAAGGGCGCATATCAGTACAACTACAACTCGCCAATACCCAACGCCCAGTTGTTTATTTCTAAGCCTCGCCCGTTCGCGAATTATCCGGAAATTTACTATGTGACCAACGGGGCGGGTCATCAGTACAACGGCTTGACTGCGGAAGTTACGCACCATTTCTCTAAGGGATTGTATCTGCAAAGCTCTTGGACATGGGCACGGGACCGCTACGATATGGATTACAACTGGGATTTCGATGCTTGGATGTACACTCCGGAAAACCCGTTTGACCGTCGCCGGGAAATCGCACCTGCGGCTGACGTTCCCACGCATCGGTGGAATACCAACTGGATATATCAGTTGCCTTTCGGAAGAGGACGCCACTGGGGCTCCCATATGTCCAAGCTGGCGAACCTGGCAGCCGGCGGCTGGGAAATCAGCGGGGTATTTAGCGTCCAAACCGGTATGTTCCTGACGCCGTTCTGGACAGGTGACGATCCGGTGGGGATTGCCTATACGGACTCGGATACGCCTGCGCAGGTTACATTAAGACCTGACATCCTGAAAAACCCGAATTTGCCTTCAGGCCAGCGAAGCATTGACCGGTGGTTTGATACCAGCGCTTTTGCGCCCATGCCTGTAGGACGGTTCGGAACCTCGGCTAAAGGCGTGATCAAAGGCCCCGGAGTGAACGTGTGGCATATGGGCTTCCATAAGGATTTTGAACTGAATGAGAAGGGAGCCAAGCTCCGGGCGGAAATGACAGCCATCAACATTTTCAACCATCCGAACTGGGGAAACCCTGGAACGGATATAACGGACACCACCACTTTGGGAGTTATTGAGAGCGCCGGAGGAGTAACGTCGGGGTCAACCGGAGACCGGGCGTCCTCGAGGACATGGCGGCTTGGAATCCGCGTACAGTTCTAACGCGCGCGCCTCAATTGCGACTACAGGAGCCTCCGCCAACGCGAAGGTTCCTGTAGTCATAACAGATCAGCGGAAGTTCCTGCCTTTTAGAAAACGCGCTGTTTTGCCATAATACACACTTCGAGAAAGGTGAACAGTATGACAACTGCGCTGCGGCGTCGAGACTTTCTTTTTTCGAGCGCCACTCTGACTTTGGGGCGTGGGCTAAGAGCCCAAACAACCGGGCGGCCTTCTGTTCAACCCAATATCATCTTCATTCTTGCAGACGATTTGGGCGCCTTCGATCTTGGCTGTTATGGCCAGAAGAAGATCAAGACGCCAAATATTGACAAGCTCGCCGAAGAGGGTATGTTGTTCACACAGTTCTATGCTGGGGCGACGGTTTGCGCCCCATCAAGAAGCTGCCTGATGACTGGGCAGCACACCGGGCATACTACCGTCCGCGCCAATTCTTCGACCCGCACCGGTGGACGCGTGGCCTTGAAAACTGATGACTTTACATTGCCGGAGATGTTAAAAGGGCCAGAGTGGCGCGATGCTTACGACGAATCACGTGCGTACGTCACTGGCATGTTTGGCAAATGGGGCTTGGGCGAACCAGGGTCGACAGGGCTCCCGAATGATAAAGGGTTTGACGAGTGGTTTGGGTTCTTGAATCAACAACATGCTCACAATCACTATCCCGAATACCTGTGGCGTAACCGGCATAAAGAAGTTTTGCAAGGCAACCTGGGCGGGCAGCACCGTGAGTACGCTTGTGATTTGTTCACTCGTGAGGCCTTGTATTTTATTGACCGGCACCGCTACGAGCGCTTTTTCCTTTATCTGCCTTACACGGTCCCACACCAGCATCTGGAGGCCCCAAGCCTGGAGCCCTACACGAAGCAAGACTGGCCATTACCCGAAAAAACTTATGCCGCAATGGTAACGCGGCTGGATACTTATGTCGGCCAGATCATACGCAAACTCAAAGAGACCGATTTGGACAGCAGAACGCTCGTTTTTTTCTCGAGCGACAACGGTTTGGCGTACAATTTTCCGATGTTCGATGATACTGGGGGGCTCCGGAGCGAAAAAGGGCAGGTATACGAAGGCGGCATTAGGGTACCCATGATTGTTCGTTGGCCTGGAAAAATAAAGGCTGGCAGCAAGTGCGATCTTCCTTTTGCCTTTTGGGATATATTGCCCACCATCGCTGATGTGGCGGGTGTGCGTTATATACCACCCCTGTGTGACGGCATCTCATTTTTGCCCACGCTGCTGGGCAAGCCACAAAAGCAACAGGACCGGATACTTTACTGGGAGTCACACGAAGCCCGTTCGATGGCTCAGGCGGTACGGATGGGGAACTGGAAGGCGGTCCGGCACGGGCTGGATGGGAAATTGGAGTTGTACGACTTGAGCCGCGATCCTGGAGAAACAAGGGACGTGGCTTCCGCCAACCCTCAAGTGGTTAAAAAGATCGAGGAGTACCTCAATGAGGCACGCACGGATTCTCCCGATTACCCGGTTCCAAGGCCTCCGAGGTTTTGAAACTGCTGGACAACTTCACCGAGGTTCAGGCTACAGCTGGGAGGACAAAGAATGAAAAGGCGCACCTTGCTGAAAACGGGGCCAGTTGCTTTGCTGATGGGCCGGCAGGGAAGAGGGGATGTTGTTCCTCATCTGTGGCAGGGGTATGACTTTGGGTCGGGCCCCACTGTCACCGACCGCTTAAACCAGGGTCCATTCAGCATTGATCAGGATCAAGGCTGGTACACCATCGCCATGACTACTGCCAGCGAGGCTCCCGTCAAAAACTTCGGGCTCGGTTTGGTAGGTTACACATGGGAGGAGAACGGACCCTCAATACCAGTGCGGCGTGGAGAAGAAACCCTTGAACAGCATGTAAAACGGATGGCGGCGCTTCCGTTCGTAGACGTGCTGTACATACGCTGCGACTGGCGCGACGTACAAAGCCGTCCAGGAAAGCTGGATCTTGCGCCAATATGGGGACTCACTCTGGATGCTGCTAAAAGGCGGGGGCTGCGAGTGGCCTTCCGTGTTCAACTCTCCAGTCCTAACTTCCAACCAAAGCAGCTCGCTCTACCGGATTTTTTGAGAGAAAAAGTCCCACTGGTCACCATCGGACGTCGTACAAGGCGGGGAACCTTCGATTATGTCGAGCCCCGCTATGATCATCCTGAATTTCAAAAAGCTTTTCGAGAGCTCAACGAATTACTGGCTGCTGAATTCGACGGCAAACATCAGGTCGAATTCATGGATCTTATGATGTACGGCTTTTGGGGAGAAGGTCACACATCGGATCTCCCAAATCCTTTCCCTGATTATCTAACTGCGGAAAAAACTTTTGTCTTTATGACGCGGTTGCAGCTCGACACTTGGAAGCGGACACAGTTGGCTGTAAATACACAACCCGACATCAGCCGGGTAGGAAACCGGGAAGTGCAGGACATGGCTGTGAGAGCAGGCTGCTGGCTGCGATCAGACAGCGTGATACTTGAGGAGCCAGAACAAATTGAAGAGCTCGCTAACCGCCCCCCATGGCTTGCCGTCATCATGGAAGACGGCAGCAAGCGCCAGTACAGCACCGACCCTAGAGATCTTCAAGTGGACGCAGCAGGCGTCAGTATGCTGGAAAAGGCAATGCTGCACGTGCTGGATCTGGGTGGCAATTATTGGTCGTTGTGGACAGAAGCGAGGAATGTCGCTGGTTTTTTTGAGCGCTTCCCGAACGCTCTCAGAACCATGCAGAATCGGCTTGGCTACAGGGTTCGCCCCTCCTGGGTCTGGCAAAGAAAACGCTACGATACAACAGAACTCATTGTGGCCATTGCCAACGATGGTGTAGCCGGCGTGCCAGGAGTTCTGCGCCTATGGGTGGAAAGTCTGGACGGCAAGGTGAAAATCGGTGGTGGACTGGACCCGGGACATCCATGTGCTGGCAAGCTCCGGGAAGCAGCTTTTATTTTGCCCAAAGGCATGGATGGTTCTACGGTTCTTCTGAGGGCAGAGATCGAAACAAAAGGGGGTGCTCGCCGGCCAGTGCGCTGGGCATGTGCACAGCCATTGACACCGGATGGCGCGTTGGCTGTAAACCTCATCTCGAGCAGTGACAAAAGATGGCGTAAAGGAGTGTAAGTTCATGAACACAGCGCGACGTGGTTTTGCTCTTTTCTTTATATTGGCGGGAGCGGTTTCCATCGCGCAGAACAATGTGATCGTGCGCCCGAAGGAAATCGATGATCTGCTTCTGAATCCCAACATGGGGATTCAGACTTTCCAGAGGTTCCGTAACCAGCCAATTTATCCAGGTATGCGGTGGTCCGAAGTTGGCCCTGTACAGCGGGAAGCGGATGCCGGTGGGCACGTGGACTTTCCTGATTCCACGGTAGCTTACATGCGGTGGTTTTGGTGGCAGCTTGAGCCGGAGCAGGGAAAATACCGTTGGGAGATCATCGACGCAGCTCTTGATGAAGCCCGCAGGCACGGGCAGACCTTGATGTTCCGGCTGATGCCATACGATCAGAATAATCCGCTACCGGAGTGGTACCGGAATTCCGGTGCCCGACGGGCCAACAAGCCCACCGACAAAGATGGAAATATATGGTCCCCAGACGCTGATGACCCACTCTACATCAAGCACTGGGGCCAGTTGATCCGGTTGGCCGGGGAACGTTACGACGGGCATCCTTATTTGGATAGCGTGGACATCTCCACTGTGGGTTACTGGGGAGAGGGATGGGGTCCCTATCTACCGTCCATGGCTGTGCAAAAGGCGCTCATCGATATTTATTTCGAAGTTTTCCGCCGCACACCGCTGCTGATGAACTTCGATGAACCTACGGCCCTGGCCTACGGGGTCGCAAAGGGAGCTGGCTGGAGACTGGATTGCTGGGGTGACCTTGGAGGCAGAGGTAAGAACTTCATGCACATGCTGGACCTGTACCCCCAGCAGGTGGTCCGGACCGGTATTCAGGATGCGTGGCAACGAAGCCCGGTGTCGCTTGAGACGTGCGGCACCGTTATGTCCTGGAAAAAAGCAGGGTACACGGACAAAGACCTGGATTATATTTTAGCCCAGGCGCTACGTTGGCATGCTACGACGATCAACGTAAAGTCCGTAGCTATTCCCTCGGAATGGCGAGGCCGGTTCACGGAGTTTCAGAAACAACTCGGTTACCGGTTTGTGCTGCGAAGGTTAGAGTATCCGAACAAGACCAGGATTGGCACAATGATGCCCATATCCATGTGGTGGTTTAATGCCGGCGTAGCCCCTCTGTACCGGGACTATGAACTTGCGGTTCAGTGGTATTCGTCAGGCGGCTCCGCCATGGTGCGCGTCCCTGTAGATCTCCGAAAATGGCTACCAGGCGATGCCGTTTACGATGGCAGTCTATACGTGGACGACAAGCTAAAACCTGGTGTATACAGGATCCGAGTAGCAATCCTTGACCCGCGGACACATATGCCTGCCATCCGCCTAGCTATCGAAGGCGGCCAGCCGGACGGTTGGTACGACCTCGGCGAAGTCGTTCTTGAATAGGGTTAAAGGCACGCATTTTTGCCCCAACAGACCCTGTTGCGCCTGCGAGCTTTTTAAAAAGGTAGGGAAGATAAAATACAAGAGAGGTTTCCAGTATGAAGCGTTGTGTGTCGCGGGTGTTCCTGTTCATTTGCATCCTGACCTCGCTGGCTGCGCAAAGCTTACAGGAACTTGAAAAAAAAGTCTCTGAATTCACGCTGACCAACGGGCTGCACTTTATTGTTTTTGAGAGGCATCAGAGTCCAGTGGTTTCCTTTCACACCTACGTGGCGGCAGGCGCAGTGAATGATCCGGGCGGAGAAACCGGTTTAGCCCACATGTTTGAGCACATGGCTTTTAAAGGTACGGAGACGATCGGCACGAAGAATTTTGCAGAAGAGAAGAAGGCTCTGGCGGAAGTAGAGAGGATCTACGACAAATTAACAGCTGAGAGAAGCAAGGGCTTTCGCATGGATCCCCTAAAGGTCCGCGCACTAGAGAAGGAATTAAGAGCAGCAATAGAAAAAGCCAATAGCTTCGTCAAGCAAAACGAATATCCCAGGATTTTCGAAGAAAATGGGGCAGTGGGCTTGAATGCCATGACCGGTGAAGATGCCACACAGTACATGGTGAGCCTGCCAGCAAACCGCATTGAGCTTTGGTTTCTTCTCGAGTCGCAACGCTTTCTTCAGCCCGTGTTCAGGGAATTTTACAAGGAACGCGATGTTGTTCGAGAGGAGCGCCGCATGAGGGTGGAGTCCAACCCGCAGGGAAAACTGTTTGAAATGCTGCTGGCCACAGCTTTTGCCGCGCATCCATATCGGAACATGCCGGGAGGTTGGGCGAGTGACATAGAAAATCTCCGCGTAGGCGACGCTCAGAAATTTTTCAAGAAATATTACGTCCCGGTAAACATGGCCATAGGCATTTCCGGCGACGTCAATCCACAGGAAATCAGACGGCTGGCTGAGAAATATTTTTCGCTTCTCCCGTCATCCCCTGCTCCGGAAGGGGTCCGAACGGTGGAGCCTAATCAGGATGGTCCCAAGCAGGCGATCGTCGAGTTTTCCAGCCAGCCGTTTGTGACCATCGCATATAAAAGGCCGGACCAGCTGGACAAAGATGACCCGGTTTTCGATGTCCTCAGAGGCTTGTTAAGTAGCGGGCGAACAGGGCTGCTTTATAAAGAATTGGTGCGTGATAAGAAGATTGCACTAGCGGCAATGGCGGACGCGGCAACTCCCGGCACGCGATTTCCAGGACTTTTTGTGCTGTTTTTGGTTCCGTCTCTCGGCCATACGGTAGAAGAAAACGAAGCAGCTTGTTATGGGATCCTGGAGCGGCTGAAGAGGGAGAAGGTCGACGCGGAATCGCTACGTAGAGTAAAAACGAAAATCAGGGCTTCCGTGACCCGGTCGCTGGACAGTAACCCCGGCATTGCCGCTCAGTTGACCTATTTCTACATGAACTACGGCGACTGGAGAAAGATGATCACGGGATTGGATGACATCGATAAGGTAACAGCGGACGACGTACAGCGAGTGGCGACGAAGTACTTTATCGAAAAAAACCGGACGGTCGTCCGTTTGATGACTCCCCAAAATCAACCCTTGGAGGCGGGAAAATGAAACGGCTCAAGCCCGGACTTCTCCTTTTGACCATCGCGCCGTGTTTTCTTTGGGCGCAGCCAGCAGTCCACCCGAGTGCCCAGCTCTCCTATAAAGACCTGAAATTTCCGCCCCTGCGAAAAGTGACCTTGCCTAAGGTGACCTCCGCCACGCTTTCCAATGGCATGAAGCTGTTTTTGTTGGAGGATCACGAACTTCCTTTGATCAGCGGCTTCGCCCTTGTGCGCACGGGTAATCTCTTCGAACCTTCCGATAAAGTGGGGCTAGCTGAGCTTACAGGAACAGTTTTAAGAACCGGCGGGACCGAGGCTTCCACGGGTGACCAACTGGATGAGCAGCTGGAAAACATGGCTGCCACCGTGGAAAGCAGCATCGGTCAGACGAGTGGCCAAGTCTCTTTCTCCGCGTTGCGAGACAGTTCTGACGAGGTGCTGCGAATCTTCAGGGACATTCTCATATCGCCAGCCTTTCGGCAGGAAAAACTCGACTTAGCCAAGTCCCAGATCCGCAGTGCTATTTCCCGGCGTAACGATGACCCCGAACATATCGCCGAGCGTGAATTTGAGAGTATTCTTTATGGCAGGGATACGCCTTATGGCAGGCGCGTAGAGTACGAACACCTGGACCATATTTCACGCGACGATTTGGTGGCCTTCTATAAGCGCTATTTTTTTCCGGCCAATATCATGCTTGCCGTATACGGCGACTTTTCGACGCCGGAGATGCAGGCGAAGCTCGAGAGGCTATTTGGATCCTGGAATTACCGGCAGCCTCCGGTGCCGCCGTTCCCTGAAGTGCGCGATCAACCTTCTCGCGGAGTCTACCTAGCTGTTAAGGATGATGTCACGCAGACTTTTTTCCGTTTAGGACAACTCGGTGGAGTGTTGCGTGACAGAAACTATCCGGCACTCGAGGTCATGTCGGACATTTTGGGAGGTGGCTTCCGCAGCCGGCTTTTCCGGAAGGTGCGGACCGAGTTAGCCTATGCCTATTACATCAACGCGTCGTGGAGCGCAGATTACGATCATCGGGGAGTTTTCGAGATTCGAGGCAGCACGAAATCCCGTTCCACCACGGAAACACTGGAGGCGATTCTTCGTGAAGTAGAGAGAATTTGCACAACCGAGGTTTCTGACGAAGAACTCCAAGCGGCCAAGGATTCGGTTTTAAACAGCTTTGTCTTCCATTTCGACACTCCCGGCAAAACTTTGTATCGTATGGTTACTTACGAGTATTATGGCTATCCAAAGGATTTCATTTTCCAATACCAAAAAGGAGTGGCTGCCGTAACTAAGGCAGACATTCTGCAGGTAGCCAGGCAATATATTCACCCGGAAAGCTTCACAATTGTGGCGGTGGGCAAGCCTTCGGACTTCGGCAAGCCTTTGAACGCCTTGGGGAGGCCTGTGAACTCGATTGACCTGAGCATTCCAAGGCCCCAACGGGGCGTGAAACAGTCGGACGCGGAAAGCATGAACAGAGGAAGGCGTTTATTCGCCCGTGTTCAAGAAGCAGTGGGTGGGGTGAGTAAGCTCACCTCGATCAAGGATCTTACGCTAGTATCTACCATGGAAATTTCTGCGGGCTCCAGCAGCATGAAAGCACGTAAGATCGAACGCTGGATAGCCCCGTCCATCATCCGCCAGGACCAGGAGCTTCCTTTTGCCAAAATAGCAGCCTATTTCGACGGCGCGTCCGGATGGCTTTCGACACCTCAAGGCTTTGGCCCGTTACAAGGCTTGGTGCTTCAACAACAACAGGGAGAATTATTCCGACTGTTCTTTCGTCTTTGGTTGAGCGATAGGGACAAGGAGTGCACCGTAACAGGTTTCCCTGAAAACATCCTGGATATCTCGGACAGCAAAGGTAACCACGTTCGGCTACAGGTAGACGAGAGCAGCGGTCTTCCGGTTACTATGTCATACCAGATGCCAGGAATGCCGTCAGACGTGGGCAATATCGAAGAACGTTTTGGCCAGTGGCGGCAGGTAGATGGCATCAAATTTCCATTTGAGCGCCATATCCGGCAGGCCGGAGGTGGGGAAATCACAGTGGTCGTTCAAGATATACGACTGAACGCAGGGCTGCAAAAAGAAGACCTAAAGCGCAGGCCATGATCATTTTGCTGTGTTTAATGTTGAGCGCCGCCTTGTCCTTGGCTGAAACTGTCGAAGAAAGAGGGAAACGAGTCGTCAATGAAGCCCTCACCGCTCTCGGCGGCGATCGTTTTCTGGCCATGACCGACCGAGTGGAAAGCGGTAGGGTATATTCCTTTTATCGTGAAGAAATAGCGGGGCTCTCTGTCGCCAAAATCTACACACGCTACTTGCGCCGCCCGGACAACGCTGGTCCCGATTGGATCGGGGTTGAGGAGAGACAAACTTTTGGCAGGGACGAGTATAGCGCAATTTTGTTTACAGGAGGCAAGGGGTACGAGATAACTTTCCGTGGCGCGCGTCCGCTGCCTGATGCCATCGTTGAAAGGTTCCGGCTCAGCACCCTTTGCGACGTTTTTTATATCCTGCGGCAGCGGTTGCAGAAAGAAGATTTGATCTTGGAGTCGCGTGGGGCGGATATCTACCAGGGAGAGCCGATCGAGGTGGTCGATATTACGGATGCGCAAAACCGCACAGTCACAGTCTATTTCGATGCTTCCAGTAAGTTACCTATCCGGGAGGTCTTTTACCGTCGTGATTCCAAGACTCGGGAGCGAATAGAAGAGAATGTGGAATATGGAAAATACAGAGACGTAGGCCAGGGTGTACTTTGGCCATATTACATATTAAAAACCAGGAACGGCGAGCGTGTTTACCAGATTTTTTCTGACAGTGTGGTCATCAATTTGGGGCTAAAAGACAGCCTCTTTACGCTTCCTCCAGATATTAAAATCCTTAAGAAGCAGGACTAAGCCCTTTGCGCCGTATGAATTTTTCCTGTAACTGAGCCAGATATGTGTAATAGACCGGGGTAAGGTATAGAGTAACGAGTTGGGAAAATAGCAAGCCTCCCACGACTGCAAGGCCGAGGGGCTGGCGCGCCTCTCCCCCGGCGCCATAACCTAGCGCGATCGGTACTGCACCCAGCAGGGCTGCCATCGTCGTCATCATGATCGGGCGGAACCGGATAAGGCAGCCTTGATAAATTGCCTCAAGCGGTGGTTTCCCTTCGTTACGCTCAGCGGCTAAGGCGAAGTCTATCTGCATGATAGCGTTCTTTTTAACAATGCCGATAAGCATGATAAGACCGACAAAAGAGTAGATATTCAGCTCGACGCGAAACACGTACAAAGTCAACAAAGCTCCGAATCCTGCTGACGGCAAACCTGAGAGAATCGTGATCGGGTGAATATAGCTTTCGTATAGAATTCCCAGGACGATGTATACGACCAGAATCGCAACCACCAGAAGGACCCAGAGGTTTCGGAAGGACGTCTGAAACGCTTGCGCACTGCCCTGGAATGTTGTGGAAATGGTACCAGGAAGAATCCTTTGAGCAAGCTCTTGAATGCTGTCTACTGCGCTGCCTATGCTCACGCCTGGCTTGAGGTTGAAAGAAATAGTGACCGATGGGAGCTGCCCTGAATGATTTATGACCTGTGGTCCAAGGCCCTCCCTTAGGGCAACCAGTGTATTTAACGGAACTAGTTGCCCAGTGCCAGAGCGGATGTAGAGCATGGATAGGGCTTTCGGGTCAGCCTGGAATTTTGGCTTTGTCTCGATGATGACTTGGTATTGATTATTGGGAGCGTAAATGGTGGAAATCCACTGGGAACCGTATGCGGCATTCAGCGCGTTTTCGACTTGGCTAGCACTGATCTGCAATGCTGCCGCTTTATCGCGGTCAATATCCACATATACCTGAGGCTTATTCAGGAGTAAGTCGGTATTGACATCGGAAAGTCCTGGCATCTTCGCCATCTCGCGCTCGAGCTGGCGTGCCGAGCGGTAAAGTTCATCGATGTTGGCGCCCTGAAGTGTAAATTGGTACAGACTCTTAGTAAGTTGACCCCCGATGCGGATGGTAGGCGGATTCTGTAAATATACGCGGATGCCTGGAACTGTGGATAATTTCACGCGGAGCACATCGATCAGTTCATCCGCGCTCAATTTTCTTTTGGATCGGGGGACAAGGCGCAGGAACATGCGTCCATAGTTAGGGCCTCCCACGCCACCTCCTCCTCCTGACCCACCTGCACTCGACATGAACCTATCAACGTTCGGGTCCTTGCGAGCAATCTCGGCAACAGCCTGTTGATACCGGAATAAGTCGTAGTGCGAGACTCCTTGCGCCGCCTCAGTAACACAAAAAATCTGGTTCGAATCTTCGCTGGGAAGAAAGCCTTTAGGAATACGCTCAAACAAATAAACCGTAGCTATGAGGACGAGTACCGAGATGCCTAGAGTTACCGGGCGGAACCGCAGGCTCCAGCGTAGGCTCCTTTCATACGCGTGGAGTAACCTTTGGAACATGTTCTCTGTCAGCCTGTAAAACCGGCCTTGGCCCTGACCTGACTGGCCGGTTAAAAAACGGCTGCAGAGCATGGGGGTAAGCGTGATGGAAACCACACCGGAAATGAGAATAGCAACGGTGATTGTGACGGCAAATTCGCTGAAAAGACGCCCTACAATACCACCCAGAAACAGCACGGGAATAAAAACTGCCGCCAGAGACAGCGTCATCGAAATGATAGTGAAACCGATCTCAGCGGAACCATTGAAAGCCGCCTCCATCGGCCGCTCTCCATGTTCAATGTGGCGCACGATGTTTTCCAGCATGACTATGGCATCGTCCACTACATAGCCAATGGAAAGGATCAGGGCCATCATCGACAGGTTGTTCAGCGAGTAGTTCAACAGGTACATGACCGCGTAGGTCCCAATGATGGAGAAGGGCAGGGCGAGACTGGGAATAATGGTTGCCGAAACCTTACGCAAAAACAGGAAAATAACAAGGATGACCAGTCCAAGCGTCAAAATCATCGTGAACTGAACATCCTTGAAGGACTCTCGGATTGTTTCGGAGCGGTCATAAAGAACGTCTAGTTTCACCGAAGGAGGGACCAGGGCCCTGAATTGTGGCAATAGGGCTTTAATTGCGTCGGTTACCTCGATGGTGTTGACACCCGGTTGCCGCTGAACAGCCAGAATAATGCCCCTGTAGTTGCCTTGCTTGGTCATGTACCAGGAGGCGATTTTGTCGTTTTCGACGCTGTCGAGCACGGCGGCAAGGTCCTGGAGCCGTACTGGAGAGCCATTCCGGTAAGCCACTACCAAGGGACGGTATGCGGCCGCCTTCAGAAGCTGCCCTGATGCCTGTACGGTAAACGCCTCATGGGGGCCGTACAGTTCTCCTGTGGGTATATTCACGTTCCACTGCTGAACAGCTCGGACCACTTCATCGATGCCAATTTGTTTGACCGCCAGCGCTGACGGATCGACCTGAATACGGACCGCGTACTTCTGGGATCCAAACACAGAAACTTGCGCGACGCCGCTAACCATCGAGATACGCTGTGCCATCAGGGTCTCGGCATACTCGTCGAGCTCATACAGTGGGAGTGTCGGCGTGGTTAAGGCAAGGTAAATAACGGGCTGGTCGGCCGGGTTGACTTTCCGAAATGTGGGCGGCGTGGGCATGCCTGGAGGCAAAAGCCGGGTGGCCCGCGTAATGGCGGCCTGCACGTCTTGGGCTGCCGCGTCGAGATTGCGAGTTAGACTAAACTGCAAAGTCACCGTTGTGCTGCCCAAGCCACTCGAGGATGTCATTGAGTCTAGGCCTTCGATGGTGGAAAATTCTCGCTCGAGAGGAGTTGCCACCGCCGAGGCCATAGTGTCAGGGTTGGCGCCAGGCAGGCCTGCGCTAACCGTGATGGTGGGGAAATCGACGTTCGGAAGGTCATTGACAGGAAGACTACGGTAGGCAACCAAACCGAAAAGCGTGATAGCCAGCATCAGCAGGCTGGTCGCGACAGGCCGCCTGATAAACACATGGGAAACACTCACGGCGCTCAGTCTCCCTTGATCGTTACTCTCATTCCCGGCGCCAGGCGGAGCTGTCCTTCTTTGACGACCTTCTCGCCAGGCTTCAACCCATGCTCGATCACAACCAATTCTCCAACCTTAATCCCCGAGACGACTGGCCGGGCTTCCACCGTCGCGTCTGGCCTCAGGACGTAAACGTAGTCTCCGGTTTGCCCGGTTTGAACCGCCTGGCTAGGTACGACCGAAGCGTTCGGTTGCTCTGTCAACCGCAGGCGGACGTTGACGAACTCGCCTGGCCACAATTTGGTTCCGGCGTTAGGAAAGGTTCCTTTGAGCTTGACAGTTCCGGTGGTCTGATCCACTTGATTGTCGATAAAGCTCAGGCGGCCGACTTCAGAAGAATCAGTTGAACCCGGAGGCGAGGCTAAGACCTTGAGGCTTCCCGACTGCATGTACTTGCGTATAATGCGCAATTCTTTTTCGGGTACCGAAAAAGTGACGAAAACAGGATGAATTTGGTTAAGAGTTACCAATTCGGCATCGGTGGTCTTTACCAGATTGCCCTCTTTGATTTTCAGTTCGCCAGCGCGTCCGTCGACCGGGGCAAAAATCTCACAATAGCTGCGCTGTAGCCGGGCATTGTCCAACGCCGCCATATCAGCGCGCACTGCGGAGCGGGCGCTTTCAATAGCCGCCCGATCGGCTTTCACCGCCTCAGCCTTCACATCGGCATCGGTGAGAAACTGGTCCGCCTGCTGCTTTGCTATCACCCCTTCTACAAACAGTTGTTGGTACCGGGCAGCTTGTGCCCGAGCGTATTTTTCCTGTGCCATATCCCTTTGCAGATTGGCTTCAGCTTGTCGGAGGAGCGCCTGATCCCTGGCAAGATTTGCTTCCGCCTGCCGAATGGCCTCATCATACGGCCGTGGATCAATCAGGAATAGCCGATCCCCTTTTTTCACGTTGTCCCCTTCGCGGAAGTGTACCTTCATTAACTGTCCCTCGATACGGGCACGAACGACGATTGTGGAAAAAGCCTCTACATTTCCTACCGCATTAATTTCCACTGGCACCGTCTGGGAAGTAACTTCAGCTATGGTTACCGGAGGCGCCGGCGACCTCCCCGTACGCGGGACGGTACTCTTGCATGCGGTCACGGCGGTACAAAAAAGAATCAGGGAAAAAACATTTGTGCGGTGCATGGGGAGCCCGAAACTCATGTTTGCAAATGGGAAGTATACCATCCTACAGCCCCCACTCTGAAACCGTCTTAATGTGGTTCTTCCGGTTTCCCAAGGCTACATAGCGGGTCACCGACCACGATGTTCATCCAGCTTAGAGCAGGGATGGAAATATAAAAGCTCTCCGCCAAGTTCCGCCCGTTATAATAAGCCGGGAACAGATAATCGGGACGCGGAGTAAAAAGCAAATAAGGCTCGTCGACATGCCCGGATGCGCCAGTTGCCCCTTCGTGGATGTAATCGGCGGTTAAACTTTGCGGTGATCCGGCAAAGTAGTGTACGGTGTCCTGCCAGGTGGTAAAGATCCAGTTATCTGGCGGCTTTTGAAACGTCCTGGCGTTGGTCGACACGTATTCCGTCGCGATAGCTCCAGCCAGCCACTGAAAGCCTAACCAGCGCCGTTTTCGATTCTTGTCGTTCGAGCCCCATGAGGCATAACCGATAACTTCTTTCTGGTTGTACAGTACGGCGGGCGATTCATCGAGTACCACCCTGGCCGAAGGGAGAAGGAAAGCAGCCACACGTAACCATTCATTACCCGGACTTTCGCTGTTTGAATCAAGGTCCAGTACAAAACGACCGCGATTCCGCGCAGCCAAGGCCCTGTCAATTACGCCTTTTACGTCTTCGAAGTCATAGCCAGCAAGTCGAGTTACCAGGTAAATCGGATAGCGAGGGTGCTGGAAGGGCTCCTCTCGGTGCCGGTATAAAGGATTGGGAATGGCGCCAGCAAGATTGTGGTTGCGGCCGTGCAGTTTTTCATATAAGAGCGTTAACTCAGAATCTACTGCCGCGGAGTCGCCCCGCATGCCGCCGGAACCACTGATTTTTAAAGGAATTCCCAGGGTAGTGACGATGTAAAGAATTTGTTCCACAAGGTGGCGGGATTTGAGACAACGAGCAACAGGACGTTCAATTTGAAACTCATAATCTTCTCGCGATATCACTTCGACAGCGGTTGTTCGAAGGCGGCATAAATTTTTGGCAGGGAGGTTCCTGCGTTGTGCGTAATACTGTCCAATCTTGACGGATATAGCTGAAGATTCGTTAACTACCAACAAAACGTTTTGTACGCTTTGCCCGAGGAGTACACTGCTTGTCGCCAGGGTAAAAACAAGGCGAATCATGATAGCCACAATGCTACAATTTTAAACAGCAACCCCTTCATGGATCTCGACCAGCTGCATACCTTCTTAGAGATAGTGAGGCTAAGGAGCTTCTCCAAGGCTGCGCAAACTTGTTTTCGGACGCAGCCTGCCCTCAGCGCCCAGATACGCCAGCTGGAACATGAATTGAACACCCCCTTATTTGAAAGGCTGGGAGGCAGGATCGCCTTAACACCGGCGGGGAAAATTTTTCGAGAATACGCTGAGCAGATACTGGACCTGCGCAGTAGGGCGCAAGATGCAATCAACGAGTTGGAGCGTGTTCCACGCGGGGAGCTTGTCATTGCCGCCAATGAAGCCACCTGTATTTACGTTCTGCCCCGTGTCTTTTCCGAGTATGTAAAGAAGTTTCCGAACGTTCAACTTTCAGTCGAGCGTTCTTTTGGGACGCGGGTGGTTGAAGCGGTTATGGATAATCAGGTGGATTTTGGATTCGTGCAACTGCCCGTCGAGGAACGCAAGCTGCAGGTAATACGGGTTCACACTGATGAGATCAAGTTATTGACTCCCGTAGATCATCCGTTGGCACGGAAACCCTTGGTGTTGTGCCAAGAGCTTGTCGGTATCCCCTTGTTAATGCCGAAATATGGGACGACGCGCGCCAAGCTGAATGTTTGGCTGGAGCGGGTAGAAGACCTGATTCACATTGCGATGGAGCTCGACTCTACAGAGATGATTAAGCGTTTTGTTAGCGCCGGACTGGGGGTCTCTTTTTTGGCGGTGTCTCACTGTGCCGAGGAAGTTAAATCCGGTGTACTGGCGGCGGTATCGCTCGGTCCCGAACCCATCCTTCGTCATGTGGGTTTAATCTATCGCAAGGACAAAGCCTTATCCCGGGCCGCCCTTGGATTTATTGATGCCGTACTCGAGCATGCACGGTCAGACACAGCGGGGACAAGTGGGGACCGCGCACCATTTCCTGCACGGCGGTGAGCAGATACGGATGTTTCCCCCTCTGCCGCCGACTGCTGTTTCGGGTTATCCTAAGCCTTTAATGAGCACCAAGGTCCTTATTTTGGGCAGCGCTGGGCAGTTGGGAGTGGAACTGGTACGTGAGTTCTCCTCCCGAGGGTACGCGGTGACTGGGCTAGATCGGTCTGAACTGGATATCACGGAGGAGGCTCTGGTCCAGCAGTGCATAGCCGGCCTTGACCCGGCTATTGTGATCAACGCCGCGGCATATAACGGGGTCGACATTGCGGAGCAGGAGCCTCAGGTGGCATTCGCGGTAAACGCACTCGCTGTTCGCAACCTGGCTATGGCATGCAGGCAATCCGATGCACGCTTGGTGCATTATTCGACCGATTATGTCTTTGATGGAACTGCCGGACGACCTTACACCGAGGAGGATAGGCCCCACCCGTTAGGCGCTTATGCAGTTTCTAAACTTTCCGGAGAGCTTTTTGCTCAAGCCTACCTTGAGCGGCCACTTATCATCCGCACTTCCGGGGTGTTTGGTCCAGGAGGCTTGCGGACAGCGCGCGGAAATTTTGTTGAACTGATGCTACGGTTAGCCGAGTCCGGGCAGCCGATCCGTGTGGTGGAAGATCATTTCGCCTCCCCAACTTTCGCCCCGTGGTTAGCACAAAGAACCGCTGATCTGCTCGAGGCCAATCTTGACGGCGTCTTCCATGTCGGCGGCGGCCAAGCTATTTCGTGGTTCGACTTCGCCAAACTGATCTTTGCAACCGCAGGTCTCTCACCCCAGCTACAGCCAACCAATGAACGGGAATATCGCACAGCCGCAAGAAGACCAAAGTATTCGGCTCTTTCTAATGCGAAAATGGAGGCGGCAGGCTTGCAGCCCATGCCTCCACCGGAACAGGCACTGCGCGAGTATTTTCTTCAGCGTGAGGCTTGGGTCAAGAGGAACCGTCCTTAGATGCGTAATACCCCTTCCTGGCCTGGACCTTCAAATCCTTTTGACGAGTGGTCACTTCAAGGCGGTGGTAGGAGCCGTTTTTCAACGGATTGGCTGGCACGTAGCCGATGGCATACTGGCTGCGCATTTCATCCTGAATCTGCTGGAAAACTTCCTCCAGGGGCAACTTCTTGCTGACTTTAAACAAGCGCCCACCCGTCTCATCGGACATTTTTCTGAGGTCCGCGTCGCTTACGCCTCCCAGTAGCGCACCCCTTGAGCCAAAATAGGCGCTGGGGTCCACGTAGTAGATGCTATAAATAATCGCGTCCGCTCGATGGGCGGCCTCCAAAGCGTCCTGTAACTTCAGGCGACTCCCCTGGTCAACCCCGTCCGTAATTAGAACAATCGCCTTCCGGCCCACCTCTTGGCGGAGCTTCTCAGTGGCAGCCAAATAGACTGCATCGAATAGTACGGTTCCCCTGGGTTTATATATCGTCGGCACAGGACTAGGGCCGAGTCCCCCGACCGAACCTTGTGCTTTGAGCGTATCCAGCGCGTTCCGCAACAATGTCACCGAGTTTGTAAAATCCTGCACCAACTCCACTTCCGGACCAAAGCTGATCAGAAACGCCATGTCTTTCCGTCGCAGGACGCTGGCAAAGAAGCCCGCAGCAGCGCGGCGTTCTGTTTCAATGAGGTTGCGCTGGCTGAGGCTCACATCGAAAAGTACTCCGATGGTCAACGGCAAATCTACTTCTCTCGCAAAATAGCGAATTTGCTGGGGCTTACCGTCTTCTTCGACGATAAAATCGTCTTTCGTGAGGTTGGATACAAGCGCGCCTCTTTTATCCCTGACCGAGCAGAGAATATTGACCACGTCGACATTCACCTGGATCGTAGGCATCTGTTGCTCGGAAGTCTGAGATTGTGCGCCAGAAAGCACTACAACTGCCGCCAGGATGAGTCTTGCCCCTCGCATCTCGGTACAATGATATAAAAATCGACGTGTCTTACCGCTATTGCGTTACGCATGCAAAAGGTTCTGGCGGCGCTTAAAACTCAAGATCCCAGAATGGCCCGGCTAATCGAACAAATTGGGCCTTGCCGCATCCGGTATCTGCCGCCAGATTTCGACACGCTGGCAAAGGCCATAATATATCAGCAGCTTAGCGGTAAGGTCGCAGCGACAATCTACGGCCGGCTGCTACAGGAAGCTGGTGACGGCCGACGACTTACCGCAGACGCCATTATTCTCCTTTCGCCGGAACGAATGCGGTCGATTGGGCTCTCGCGCCAAAAGATCGCATACCTCCGCCAGCTTGCGCATTGTGTTAGCTCCGGCAGGCTGGATCTTCGAGCGTTACGCGACATGGAGGATAACGAAGTCATCCGGCGCTTGACCGAAGTTAAAGGCGTGGGGGTATGGACGGCTCATATGTTCCTTATTTTCGCCTTGCAACGTATGGATATACTTCCGACCGGTGATCTCGGCATCCGCGTGGCGATGCAGAAGCTCTACGAGTTGCCGCAAATGCCGAGAGCACGCGAGATGGAAAAAATAGCTGAAAAGTGGCGCCCGTATCGCACCGTAGCGGCGTGGTATTTATGGCGGAGTCAGGAGCCGGATGCCAACCTATAATGGAAAAATGAATCACGCCGAGCTGCCTGTTCCGGAATTCTTTGAACCCGGCAATGCGGGTCGTCTGTGGCGAGTCCCCTATGAAGAAAGAGCCCGACAAGCTCGGCAGTGGGCCCACGCACACCATTTGAAGCCATCCGCAGAAGACACGCGTAGGGTTTGTCTTTTCCTTATTGACCTACAAAACACCTTTTGCCTTCCGGACTTCGAGTTATTTGTCGCCGGAAAGTCAGGGAAGGGCGCCGTTGAGGACAACGTCCGGTTGTGTCTGTTTATCTACCGGAACCTCCACCGGATCACCGAGATAGTGGCGACAATGGACACACACACAGCAATGCAGATTTTTCACCCGATTTTCTGGGTGGACAGCAATGGCGAGCATCCTCGTCCATACACGGTGATCAGCCTGAAGGATCTAGAGATGGGACTCTGGCGAGTAAATTCCGCAATTGCTGGCGGCGCAAACATCCCAGACTACGACTCCCTGCAAGCTCATGCATTGCATTATGTGCGGAGATTAACCGGGGCAGGGAGGTGTCCTCTCATGATATGGCCATATCATTCCATGCTCGGCGGAGTGGGCCATGCATTGGTGTCCTCGGTCGAAGAAGCTTTGTTCTTCCATTGTATCGCCCGAGCCAGTCAGACCCATTTCGAAATTAAGGGGCGTTTTCTTCTCACGGAAAACTATTCGGCGCTTCGCCCCGAAGTGTCAGATACCTATGATGGTAACCTGATAGCTTTCAAGAATGCCGAGTTGATGGAAAAACTCCTGTCGTTTGATGCGGTCATCATCGCTGGCCAGGCTAAGAGTCACTGCGTAGCATGGACCGTGGAGGATTTGCTCACAGAAATTCTCGAACGTGATCCTGCCCTGACCCGTAAAATTTACTTATTGGAAGACTGTACGTCGCCCGTGGTGGTTTCCGGGGGAGATTTTTCCGACCAGGCAGAAGCGGCATTCCGGAGATTTGCAGAAGCTGGCATGCGTACCGTTCGATCCACCGAACCTATCGACGGCTGGCTAGAGAGCTGAGGAAGGTTTCGCCGGAGCCTTGCTTCGTTTCAGGACTACGACGGCAAGGGGCGGTAGGGTGATCGCTATGCTGTGATCTTTCCCATGGCATGGGTCTGGGGTTGAGTACACGCCATCAGCATTTCCCATACCAGAGCCACCGAATGCGATCGCGTCAGTGTTAAGCAACTCCTCATAAAATCCTTCTATTGGAACACCGAGACGATAGTTCGCATGCGGTTCCGGAGTGAAATTACAACAGAAAAGCAGAGTGTCTTCAGGACGGGCTGTTTTGCGCAAGAATGCGATGATTGAGTGCTCTATGTCGTGGAAATCCACCCATTCGAAACCTTCCCATTCATAATCGACTTCATAAAGGGCTGGTTGATTGCGATATAACCGGTTCAGCTCGCGGACTAAATTCTGTAGCTTCCGGTGGTAGTTGAACTCGAGTAGTTCCCAGCGCACTGCGCGTTCATGATTCCACTCTTCATACTGGCCAATTTCCGAGCCCATAAATAGCAGCTTCTTTCCAGGATGGCCGTACATATACCCGAGAAAAGCACGCACATTGGCAAATCGCTGCCACTCGTCTCCCGGCATTTTGCCCAGGAGCGATCCCTTACCATACACCACTTCGTCATGAGAAATAGGCAAGACAAAATTTTCCGTGAAGGCGTAAAGTAAGCTGAAAGTGATTTCCTGTTGATGATATTTACGGAACAAGGGATCCGTAGAAAAATATCGCAGCGTGTCGTGCATCCATCCCATGTTCCATTTCATAGTGAATCCCAACCCCCCGAGATATACGGGGCGTGAAACACCCGAGAATGCTGTGGATTCCTCGGCGATGGTAAACGCCCCTGGCTGCTGATGAGCAAGTTCGTTAAACCGCCGGAGAAAGTCTATGGCTTCCAAATTTTCGTTGCCGCCATACCGGTTGGGAATCCACTCCCCTGGACCCCGCGAATAATCTAGGTAGATCATTGAGGCGACGGCGTCCACCCGAAGACCATCGATGTGGTATTTCTTCAACCAGAAAAGAGCACTCGAAATAAGGAAGCAGCGCACTTCGTTTCTGCCGTAGTTGAAAATTTTTGTACCCCAATCCTTGTGCTCCCCAAGACGGGGATCCTCGTGTTCATAGAGTGCAGTACCGTCAAAGTACGCTAGCCCATGTGCGTCTTTTGGAAAATGACCCGGCACCCAGTCGGCAATCACGGCGATGCCCGCCTGGTGGCAACGGTCCACCAAGTACATGAAATCTTCCGGCGAGCCAAAGCGTGCGGTGGGGGCAAAGAAGCCGATCACCTGATAACCCCAGGAACCTGCGAAGGGGTGTTCCATGACAGGCAGCAGCTCAAGATGTGTATAACCCATGTAGCTCAGATAAGAGATGAGTTTATCTGCGAGTTCACGATAGGTGAGCAGCTCGTTATGTGGCCCGCGTAGCCACGAGCCGAGATGCACTTCATAAATTGAGACAGGCTCCTCGAGCCAGCGCCTTTTGGCGCGGGCTTCCATCCAGGTACTATCCCCCCAGCTATAACTGTCGATGTCCGCTACCACAGAGGCTGATCGAGGGGGGACTTCGCTGGCAAACGCGTATGGGTCTGCTTTTAACTGGCTATACGCGCTGTAGCGCGATCGAATTTGATACTTGTACCGTGCGCCCGCATCAACTCCTGGTATGAAGAGTTCCCAATTTCCGCCGTCTCTGAGTCGCATAGGATGCCGCCGGGTGTCCCAGTCATTGAAATCGCCGACTACATACACGGCTTCTGCATTGGGAGCCCAAACTGCAAAACGCACGCCTTTGATCCCCTCAATTTCTTTGAGGTGAGCGCCAAGCATGTTGTATGCCTCATAATGTGTGCCTTCCGCGTGCAGATACAGTTCCATTTCGGTGAGTAGCAAGGGGAAGCGATAGGGATCCTCAATCTCCACCGGGTCACCTTCCCAAGGAAAGATGCGTATGCGGTATGGCCTTGGATCGCCGTCTATCCTGGCGGTGAAAAGCCCTTCCGAATGCTGTTTTTTCATGGGGTAGGCTACATCTCCAATGACCACTTCTGCACGTGCGGCCTGCGGCAAGAACGCTCTTACCTCCCATGCATGGCCACTCGGTGTCTCAATGACATGCGGCCCCAGTACGCGAAACGGATCGCCATGGCGGCCCGTTACAATGGCTTCGACATCAGAAGGAGTCATTGCAGCTATTATGGCAAGGATGGGCACCTTCCATCGTCAGTTGAGAAAAGCGGATCTCCATCTTCACCTCGAAGGCTCAATTGAACCAGAGACGTTACACGAGCTGGCGCCGCGTATTTCGATAGACGAAATCCGCACGCGGTACCACTACAGAGATTTTCAGGGCTTTCTTCAGAGCTTTAAGTGGGTAACCGAACAACTGAAAACCCCAGAAGACTATGCTTTTGTTACGCGCCGCCTGCTCGAGCGATTGGAAAGCGAAAACATTCAGTATGCCGAGATCACCCTCTCTGCAGGCGTAGTCCTCCGGCGTGGCCAACAACTGGAACGGGTATACGAGGCCGTGCGGTGTGAGACGCAGCTCTCTCGCATCCAGGTATGGTGGTTGTTTGATGCGGTCCGCCAGTTCGGCACAGAAGCAGCCATGCGCGTGGCGGAAATAGCCGCCGGACTTGTGCGGGATGGCGTTGTTGGCTTCGGGGTCGGAGGAGACGAGGCACGGGCGCCGGCGGCGCTGTTCGTCGATGTGTACCGGTTTGCTCATAGCAAAGGGTTGCGGCTGACGGCGCACGCCGGCGAAACAGCGGGCCCAGAATCCATTTGGGACGCGTTACGGGTGGGGGCCGAACGCATCGGACACGGAATCCGCGCCATCGAAGATCGTGCCCTGGTGCGCTATTTGCGCGACCACGCGATCCCTCTGGAAGTCTGCGTATCAAGTAATCTTGCAACTGGTGTGGTGAACGCGATCGAAGCACATCCGCTGCGCTGCCTGTTCGACGCCGGCGTCCCGATCGTTCTCGGCACGGATGATCCGGGGATGTTTGGCACCTCACTCACACGGGAGTACGAGCTGGCTTCAGAAGCATTTGGCTTTAGCGAGGCGGAACTGCACCAGCTCAGCGAGAATAGCTTCCGGTATGCATTCCGCCCCGTTGCGGAACCGCCGCTGGCTCAAGCAATTTAACCCGTGCGAGGTAGATCCTTGTCTTGCCTTCGTGTGAAGAATGGTAGCTGATCCATAACGTGCCACCATGGAAAGCCAGTCCCGGATGGCCCGTCTCACCGCCTGAAGGAAGCGAGAGGAACTCTCTTAACCGTCCTGTTTCCGGGTATAGCCAGCACAGCAATGTCCGTGGCGCTGCACCTTCCAGACCCGTGGCTACAGCGATGCGTCTGTCTGGGAGCTGAAGCATGTTGGGAGAATTAAGCCGCACACCGAGGTCCTTCCAGCTCCAGGCACGGTAGGGGGGAAGAGATTTACCGAAATAGGTTCGCGCAGCAGAGCCAGAGACTTGCAGCAGTGCTGCAATGGAATGATCCGGCAAAAATAGCAATGATCCGTCTTGCAGGTTGCCTTCCGGGAATGGTTCGCTAGGGATCGGCAAAAACTCTATGCCTATGGCGCTGCTATAAAGAGCGGCACGAGATGCATTTCCTTCCCGGCCACCAAAACAATAAGCGCGCTGGCGGCGCCAAACAAGCCGTGACAAAACAATCCCGGGTGAGCACATGGGGACGGCATCGGTCCAGTCCCTGCCGTAAGTTGAATACCAGCAGAGGGAATGCACGATAGTACCGCCGGGTTCGCGCCGTATGGCCACGGCGTTGATCATGAGACGGTCGTCCGGTGTCAGGCTGAGCTTTGGGTTCCGCAGATCATCATTTGGAGACGTCAGAAGCGCCGCCGGCAACCAGACTTCCCCGTCAAAAGAGGAAAGCACCCGAATAGCGCCGTCTAGTGAAAATTGATTCCGGCCTTCGCGAAAAGTGCAGTACCACCGGTCTTTGAACCGAATTAAATCCGAGTATGCGTTATGCTCGGCGCGACTCCAGATTCCTTTCACATCCAAAAGTTCTGCTTCTGGCGTGACGCCGCACACCGCGGCGCAAGACAAACAGAAAATTTCGAAACAGATCCTTCCTACAAGCCTCATGAATCCGGGTTTTTCGCAGCTTTCTCGTCAAGTAAAGCGCGGAGCTGAGCTTCCAGCCTTTCCACACGTTGTTTGAGTTCTTCTAACGCCTGAGCCTCAATGTCGGGCAGTTTTCCATGCTCGAGTTCGTCGTCCACCGGCTCGGAATACCTGCGGGCGATTCTGCCGGGAACGCCCACCACGGTGGAGTGATCCGGAACGGAATGAATGACCACACTTCCGGCGCCGATCTTGACATAATCCCCGATTTTGATGTTACCCAATACCTTTGCTCCAGTGCCGATGACTACATGGTTGCCGACCGTAGGGTGCCGTTTACCTTTCTCTTTGCCGGTTCCGCCGAGCGTCACGCCCTGATACAGGAGAACATCATCGCCAATCTCAGCGGTCTCGCCAATAACCACGCCCATTCCGTGGTCGATAAAGAAACGTCGTCCAATTTTAGCCCCGGGGTGAATTTCTATGCCCGTGAGGAAACGGCTGAGCTGGGAGATAAAGCGGGGCGCCAGGGGCACTCCTGCGCGATGCAGCTTGTGCGCCAGCCGGTGCAGGAGAATGGCGTGGAAGCCAGGGTAGCAAAGAATGATTTCGAGCACGCTCCTGGCGGCTGGGTCTTCACGGAAAATAGTATCAATTTGTTCCTTTATCGTCCGGAACATCGGTGTCTTTAATTATCACCGAAAAGGGAGGTAGATTTCTCTGTTAAAGCCAGCGTTTCAAGATTGGCTCGTAAACGTCTATCCTGCGATCGCGCAAAAATGGCCAATTGCGCCGTACCTCTTCAATGCGCCTGGGGTCGCATTCGGCGATGAGGATTTCTTCTCGGTCTTCAGGGGCTTCGCCCATTACCGCGCCTAGGGGATCAACGACGAATGAAGATCCCCAGAAATCAAGGCCGCCGTTAGCTGGCCCCTCGTGTCCGACGCGGTTGACTGTGGCCACATAAACACCGTTCGCGATTGCGTGACCCCGCTGTATTGTGACCCAGGCATCACGTTGCGTCTGTCCCTGTGTCGATTTTTCTGAAGGATGCCAGCCGATGGCAGTGGGGTAAAAAATCACATTGGCCCCGCTGAGGCTCGCAAGGCGCGCCGCCTCCGGATACCACTGATCCCAACAGATAAGCACGGCGATGGGGCCATAACGCGTGTCAAAGCGCGGAACTCCAAGGTCACCCGGAGTGAAATAGAACTTCTCGTAATATAGCGGGTCGTCGGGGATGTGCATCTTGCGATATAGACCCAGCAAAGTGCCATCGGCGTCGATTACGGCCGCGGTGTTGTGGTACAAGCCGGGGGCACGGCGCTCAAACAAAGGAGCTATGATCACAGCGCGCAGATCGCGAGCCAGGCGAGATAAAATTTCCGTGGTCTGGCCAGGAACTGGTTCTGCAAGCGCAAAGAGTTCCGGGTTTTCCTCCAAACAGAAATAGTGGGAACGGAACAATTCTTGAAGGCAAATAATCTGTGCACCACGGGCTGTGGCTTCCCGGATACGCCATTCCGCTTTAGCAATATTGTGGTTCGGGTCCTTTTCCGCCGACATCTGCACAAGTCCAATCCGGAACTTCGAACTCGATTGCGCCATGGTATTTACAATTGTTCCACACAAAAACTCCCGCTTGGCTCGGGGCGTTGTAAGGGCTCTTTCGCGTTCTGGTAGGAAGCGATGATGCCTGCCCCCAACATTGCGCCTTTGTTTATCGAGAGGGGTAGCCGCCGGCTAGGCGCCCTTGCTACGATATTCCTGCTATGAGAATCGGCGTTATCGGTTTAGGATTCATGGGCAGTACCCATCTGAAAGCCTTGAAAAACATCCCGTCCGCCCAACTGGTGGCTGTCTCTGATGCAGACGAAAAACGCTTAACCGGGGATCTTAGCGGCATCCAGGGCAATATCGGCGGTCCCGGAGAGAAGTTTGATTTTTCCGGTCTGCGCCGCTATACAGACTGGCAAAAAGCGGTTGAGGACCCCGAGGTGGAGGTTTTTGATATTTGTTTGCCCACCAGTTTTCACAAGGATGTTGCGATCGCAGCCCTTCATAGTGGGAAACATGTTTTGGTGGAGAAGCCCATGGCGCTGGACGCGGATTCCGTGGACGCGATGCTCGAGGCGGCAGCACAAAGTGGCCGGTTGTTAATGACAGCACAGGTGCTCCGCTTCTTCCCGGCATACGTAACCATGAGGAGGACTGTTAAGTCCGGGCGCCTTGGTCCTGTACACGCTGCTATTTTTCGTCGCCGTTGCGCTGCCCCGGATTGGAGCCCCTGGCTCGCCAACAAGCAGGCAAGCGGCGGTGGAGTCTTCGATCTGCTAATTCACGACGTTGATTATTGCCTGCACATGTTCGGACTTCCTGAATCCATTTCCGCAGTGGGTTATGAAGACCTGGGTAAAGGAATCGATTGGATTACCGCGACGTTTCACTATCCCGAAATCGGTGGTGTTATCTTGTCCGGCGGATGGCATCATTTGAAGGCATTCCCGTTCTCGATGGAGTACACGGTGGTTTGCGACGGCGGCACGATCGAATACCATTCCGCGAGCACGCCTCCAACTTTGTATCGTGCCGACGGCGAAAAAGAAGCCTTACCTGTCGAGGAAAAAGACGCCTACAAGGCGGAACTTGAATACTTTCTGGACTGCTGCGCCAAGGGGCGCCAGCCCGAGTTTTGCCCGCCACAAGAGTCCGCTACCTCTGTTAAGCTTACCCAATTGATGGTGGAGGCCAGAAGCAAGCAAGGAGAGAAAGTCGCATGCCGGCTTTAAGAGATATGGAAATCGGAGTGATGTTTTGGGCGGGACCGGATCCCGTCGAAGTGATTCGCGGAGTCAAAGCTCTGGGAGTCAGGTGTGGCCAGTTGGGAGTGCCGGGCGAGATGCGCTTGGATCCTGCCACGTCAAATGCCTGGAAGGCTGCCCTTGACAGTGAAGATTTTACTCTTGTTACCGTCTTTGCTGCCTACGTGGGGGAAAGCTATGCTGATGCGCCCACCGTGCAGAAGACCGTAGGATTCATTCCTCCTGCCACTCGAGAGGAACGGGAAAAGCGAACGTATGAAATAAGTGACTTCGCAGCTGCCTTAGGCGTACCTGGCATTGCCTGTCACATTGGCTTTGTTCCCGAAGACCGGTCACATCCGGATTATGTAGCGGTGAGGGATATCGTGCGGCGCGTGTGCGACTATGCGGCGCGTCACGGTCAAACCTTCGCTCTCGAGACCGGGCAGGAACCCGCTAATGTTCTTTTGGCCTTCTTCAAAGACGTCGACCGTCCTAATCTTCGTATCAACTTCGATCCTGCCAACTTGATCATGTACGGTACGGGCGATCCTATTGCTGCCTTGGATCTGCTGGGACCTTATATCGTTTCGGTTCATGCTAAGGATGGCGAGTGGCCGGCCAAGGACGTGCTAGGGGCGCTGGGCGTCGAGAAGCCTCTCGGACAGGGTGCCGTGGGAATCGAAAAATTTATCGCAAAGCTCAAAGCTATTGGGTATAAAGGCACCTTGAACATCGAGCGGGAAATCGAGGATCAGCAACAACGCCATCAAGATATCAAGATCGCTGTCGGATATCTTCAACGTCTGGTGGCAGCGTGATATGTAGTAACACGCCCGCTTAACTTCGCCAGCACAGGTAAAGCAACCCCGCCCCGAGGGTGGCCAGCGTCAGTGGTGCACCCACACGGCAATATTCCCAAAAGCCGACCCTTACCACCTGACGCGCACGCTGAACTACAATCAGGTTGGCCACTGACCCCAGTATTGTCAGATTCCCCGCTAGTGTGGACGACATGGCCAAAATGAGCCAGCCTTGCCGGGGACTGGTCAAATGGCGCACTATTGGACGGAAAAGCAGAACCGCAGGGACGTTACTAACCAAGTTAGAAAGTGCGGCCGAAAAAGCGGTTAGTGTAATGCTATTGTTCAGCCGGAACATCGATGCTACGCGAAGCAAGTCCTGTTCGAGCGCGCTGTGCTCAAGACCCGCAACTACGATGAACAAACCCGCAAACAGCACCAGCAGTGACCAATCGATTTCGAGATATACTTTTTCGGGTTTGACACGCCGCGTCACCAGAAGTAAAGCTCCCGTAACGATCGCGACCTTAGCCACCGGCCATCCGCAAAAAAACAAGACAATCATCCCCGCAGAGGCGATAAGGGACTTCCAAAGCAGCACACGGTTGACACGAACACGTAACTCGCCAGGCTCAACACGCTCGCGACCGCTAAACTCTTTGCGGTAGACAACAGCGATAACGGCGAAAGTCATCACCAACCCAAAGATGGCCACCGGAGCCATGACGGTGCTAAAGTCGCGATACCGTATCCCCGACAAATTCCCGATCATCATGTTCTGGGGATTACCGGTGAGCGTTGCTAAGCTGCCCACGTTGGAAGCCATAGCTACGGCGAGCAGGTATGGCACAGGATTGCGGCGTAAAGCCACAGTTACATCTAGCACAAGTGGCGTGAGTACAAGGCACACGGTATCGTTTACAAAGAAAGCGGAGAATGCTCCGGAGACCGCTACGATGACTGCTAACAACGTTAATGGGTGGTGCGCGTGTCTGACTGCCAGTGCGCTGACGGCCCGGAAGAAGCCCGATAGCCGCAAGTTGGCGACCACAATCATCATTCCAAACAGCAAGACCAGAGTGGAGTGATCTACCGCCCTGACCGCTTCATCGAAACTTAGAACATTGGCCCCGATCATCAGGCTAGCTCCTATGATCGCCGCGCCAGTGCGGTCAATACGCAAGCCCGGCGCCCGGCCTATCGCCAAAACCAAGTAGGTGCCCAAAAAGACTAGAAGTGCCACCATTGCGCAAATCAGAAAAGACCGGCAGAAGCGAGCGTTATTCAGTTTCTACGCAAACTGTTTCAGGAACGTAAGAAATCCGCGCGCCGTCCGGTCCAGATTTTCTATAGAGCCACCCCCCTGAAGCATGGCGCACATTTCGTATGCCACATAGCCACGGTAGCCGGCTGCCTGTAAGCCTTGGAAGAAGCTCACATAATCCAACGCGCCCGTGCCCGGCGGCACGGCCCGAAGGAGATCTGGTTGTTCCCGCTCGTAATTGACGACCTCGGGCCGGTACCGAAACCGTGGCTGCCTTACGTAGTCCGCTACTGTAGTCCAGGCAATCCATGGCCCGACGGCGCGTACCGCTTCGGTCAGCTCAGAGCCGGAAACTCCCTGAAGCCACGGCGACCATGCGTCGAAAGCGGCCTTGCAATTCGGCTCACCCACTTCCTGAAGAAGCCAGATCAACTGGCTGTGATGGCAGGCAAGGTCATGATGGTTTTGTACCAAGAGCGTGACGCCATATTTGGCTGCGCTGCGCGCAGCCATGCGCAAGCCTTTGACCAGTTCTGCATACTGAGCGTCATAAGACACGCTCGCGCGTTCGTAGCCCGTGAAAATGCGCAGCCGTGGCGTCTCAAGATCGGCAGCCATCTGAGCGAGCAGTTCAACGTAGCCCGCGTTGATCTCCGCGGAAGGGATCCCCGGGCGCTCCAACCCCGCAGTAAAATCTGTGTACCCCATCAACGCTGCGAGTTCGAGGCCCAGTTCACGGAGCTTCCGTTTCAGCGCCTGTCTTGCCGAAGAGTCGTAGTCTAAAGGAGAGACATGCGGCCGTTTGGCCACCAGCGCCACCGAGGAATAACCGAGCTCCGCCGCCTTTTCAAGAAACGCCGGAACATCCAGTATGGCTTGCCCGGGCCACGAGCCAGCGTAGCTGACTGAGTGTAAAACAGGAACATATCGGTTCATGCGTCCTCCTCACAAAGCCGCTGGAATACCCAAATCTTTTGACCCGAGTGGAGACATGACGGCCTGTGGACAGTACCTTGCAATCATTTCATACGCGATCCTGGCGCGGCGAACGCGTTCACGGGAAAGCGCGACAACCGTATTTTCCAGATGTGTACCGCTGGGATATACATCCGGCGCGTTACGTAGCCCAAACTTCAGGTAAATGGGAGCGGCTATACGAATGAGTTCTGGGATTTCGTAATAACGAACGAAACCGCCGATATTATCAGGGGCCTCCACGTAAAAATCTACCGGAACGTCAATAGCCGCCCGTATGGCGGTAATCTGAGGCAGTGTCAAATCTGAAGGGATGTTGATCGTGTCAGCGCCCAGCATGGCAAGGATACGGGCGCTTGCCGGATTTGCAGGCGCCATCATTACCGATGCCTTGATCACGAGGTCGGCAGGAAGCTCTCCGGCCGCGCGCATTTTCCCGATAACCTGAAGTAGCCCGATGTCAGACACCAATATGCTCCGAATCCCCAACCGGACAGCCCGCTTGATGTCTTCCATTGCGTAAACCAGCTGGTCCGCCCCGCGCAGGCTGAGTCCCAAAGTCTTTCCTGCGGTTGAATAAGCTTGCGCGCCGATGTCGAAAGTAGCTCGGGGACCCAAAAAAAGGCTGATCTCTATCGACGCTTTGCGGCCCATGGCCGCCATTTCCGAGATCTCCGCGTCGGTCATCAACATAATGCCGCTACCCTGACTGACGCGATGTACAGGCACGCCGAGAACCTGGGCTTCTTCTAAAACAGCAGCCAGCGCCCGCGGACCCTCTGTTGAAGGAATTTCCATGCGATACTGGCCGCCGTCAGTAAACCTCTTGGCAGAGTCCGGGCAGCTCTTCACGTCGGCGCCCGGCAGCCCTATGCTTTCTAGAAAGTTGCGTGAAAGCTCCATATTGATGCCCAATGTCCCTATGACAATCCAGCGGTGTTAACCCACCGTTAATTCGTAGCCGTGATCTGCTACTTGCACCCACAGGGTTTCCGATTCCACCCGTGACATGCGAAAAATTTGCCGGACAAGATCACAAACAGATTCTGCGCCACGCTCGTAGAACACAAGCACCGACGGCCCTGCGCCGCTCAGAACACAACCGAGCAACCCTGGAGCGCGAAGGTGGAGAATATCTTTCAGTCCTGGCACCAGCGCCACCCGGTAGGGCTGATGGAGGCGGTCTTCCAAAGCCACCGGAAAGGCGCTGGAAGTCCCTGTAGCCAGAGCCGCGACCAGCAAGGTTGCACGTTGAAGGTTAAAAATGGCGTCCTCCCTGGAATAGGAGTCTGGCAACACCGCTCGAGCCTTGGAAGTGGGCAGGATGAAGTCAGGCACCACAACCGCGACACCGAACTTCCTGGGAAGGTCCAGCCTTACGGCGCGCGCTACGCCTCCGGAGTCGATGGCGCTGGCCACGATCGAGCCTAACACGCAGGCGGCAACATTGTCAGGATGGCCCTCGATCTGTGCGGCCTCATCGAGGATCCGTAAAGGCTTCCATCCGAGCCCGAGCAGCTGGTTGGCGATTACCACGCCCGCTGTGAGGGCCGCGGCGCTCGACCCGAGCCCCTTGCCTATAGGAATGTCATTGAAAATTTGCAGTTCTGCGCCGGGCAGTTCCCTCCGTACATCCCTGGCAACCGCGAGAGCTGTTTGCCAGATAAGGTTATCCTCTCCGGTGGAAATTTGCTCGGTATCACGGCCGCTTACCTGGATGGACAATATGTTACTCGGGCGAAACCGGCACTTGAGATAAATGGCGAGCGCCATTCCAACACTATCGAAGCCAGGTCCAAGGTTCGCGCTGGAAGCCGGGACCCGCAGCGTTGCCCACGCGGCGGGTTCAGATAGGTTTGCCATCCAGAACGACCTTTTGGCCTTCCCGGCAGGATTTATAGGCGCTTAATACGAACTCCAGGGCGCGGTAACCGTCTTCGCCTGCCACAACCGGCCTACGCCCGGTGCGAATCGCCTGCCCGAAATCGTAGAACTGCCGCTCGAACGGGGTAAGGGGGATCGCCATTGGATCTGAGGACCCGGAGAGCTCTGGTTTGGCAACCGGCGCCGGCTCTCCAGAATCGTCCCGGACATCCCAGGTTGTAAGTTTGTCTCCCGCAAGAATCGCAGTGCCTTTTGTCCCGTGAATTTCGATGCGCTCGGTATAGCCTGGCCACATGGCAGTCGAGGCCTGAATCACTCCGGTCGCACCGGATGCATATTTCATGATCGCGGTAATCACGTCCTCGGACTCGATTTTGTGTAAAGCTCCCAGTTGCCAGTAAGCAAAGAGTTCCCGCACAGGACCGATAAGCCACAGCAGCACGTCCACTTGGTGGATGGCTTGGTTTATCAAGGCACCACCACCTTCGGTGGCCCAGCTCCCTTTGATTGGTCGGGAATAATACTCCGGCGAACGGTACCACTTAACGTAAGCATCTGCCTGAATGATTTTTCCCAAGCGCCCTTGGGCCAAAGCCTTGGACAAAAACAGGCTGGAGTCGTCAAACCGGTGCTGGCTGACTACGCCAAGTTGTATGCCAGCATCGCGCGCTATTTCTATCATTTTCCGGGCGGTCTCGAGATTTGTGGCAATCGGCTTTTGCACCTGGACGTGCTTCTTCGTCTCGGCGCAGATCTCTAACGGCTGAAGACGGAAGTCGGGGAATGTACACACATCCACAAAGTCCACTTCCGGATCCCGGCAGACTTCTTCATAGGTCTTGACAAACCGTGCTCCGTAGGTTTGAGCGAAGCGGCGTCCGGCTTCCTCGTTAATGTCTGTGCAAACCGTAACCTTATAGCCGATGTTTGCGTATGCCTGGGCGTGTTTATTCGAAATTGCTCCCGTACCAATGATTCCGACTCTCAGCATTGTTTCTCCTCAAACTTCGCAGTATAACCCGGCGGGACTACATTCCGTAGTTCGTCCCGCAAATGCTTACCGCCATCCCGAGCTCCTGAAAGGCGGCCGCTTTGGCTGCCAGAGCCAGGTTGGCGGTCGACGCATCAGGCGCGTAAACCACCTGGATATGGTTTGCTTTGTGTCGCGCCATCATTTGATCCCGGCTGACACCGTAGGTGATAGCGTGCATAATTGGCCACTGCGGCGTGGTAATGCGCCAGCGGCGCTCCGTCTCCTCCGCAGGCAGAGACACCACCTTGCCTCTGCCAACATCAGCCTTGAGTTCTCCATTCTCCACAAAGATGCGGCTCCATACAATTTCGCCTGGCTTACAAATACCCTTTACAGTACCACCGCCAAGGCGGAAGTACATGGGAGGTTGCCGCTCGCTGACTGCTCCCGCGTAGCCTCCGATGAAGTGCTCCGGGGGCGCAGCGCCCGAGATTTGGAAGGCCCACACGAACTCCTCCTGACCGTTGCAACGGTACGGCTCTCCGTAGCGTACGTCATGGAGAGTGGTTTCTGGAGGCAATCCCAGTTTTCGCCAAACCCTGTTAGTAATCAGCGCGTCCAGGCCCGCACATTCGTCTACTTCGTTAAAGTGAGGCAACGCCTGCCCCTCGTACAAGACCCTGCCAGTAACCGGGTGGGTGACTGGCGGGCGATCCACGTTGTTGAGCAACCCTTCGGCAAGGTCGGATGCAGGCACCAAATCCTTGAGTCCCTGCTGATATTGAATGCCAATCGTGTCGCAGCCGAACTCGTCAGCAATTCGGAGAGCGGCGATATACATTTTGCATTGCTGGAGAATCTGATTGTCTGTCAGATCTGTTTCGGGATCTGTACCTGTAAGGAAGCGCATCCCCCTGGACTCCAGCCACGACCTAATCTGACGAGCTTCATCATCACCAACGCGTAACATCTCCGCGTAAAGGCTTGACTGACTTAGTCGCTCCTTAAAGACCCCCAATGGATGCAGGAGCTCGTCGGGAATGATGGCGTTGTACATCCCCATACAGCCTTCATCGAAGATCCCCATAATTGCCTTGTTTTGGCGGAGTTCATGTGCAACTTCGGAGCCTACTTGGACCGCCTGCTCAGGCAGGTGCAGATCCTCCAGAGGGCGTACGTGGCTATGGTCATGCTCGACAGGTTCACCACACAGCCACTTTTCCAAGCCGCGTAGAAAGAAATCGTCGCTGAAATCAACGCTCCAGAGAGTGCTGTATTTGACCCCGGCCTTGGTGAGGCAGGCGTTAAGGTTGAGCATGCCGACCAAGCCAGGCCACTCGCCGCTCCAATTCGCAACAGTCAGAATAGGACCGGTATGTGAGTAGAGTCCATGCAGCACGTGGTGGCTATACTGCCAGACAGCTTCGACCACGATCAGAGGCGCGTGCCGCGGTATTTGCCGGAAGACTTCCATCCCATATTTTTGGGAATCGATGAATCCATGGCCTTTATCAGTAACGAATGGGTGCCCTCTTCGCACCTGGCGGCCCAAGCGGCGTATGACTGCCGCGACGGTTTCCTCAGTCCGCTTTTGGGCCGGCCAGCATTGCTGGTTTGCGGCCAGGCGCATATCTCCGCTGGCGATAAAAATCACTGTGTCCGGCATGGTTTTTATTGTGCCACTGAAACTCGTGTTATGCTGCAAAGAGGATTGGCTTTATACGGCGGGCCGGTAGCTCAGGCGGTAGAGCATCTGCCTTTTAAGCGCAAAGTAAGTAACTTACAAGTCCTTTCAAATCAAGCACAAAGCCTTACATGGCAGTAATTTAGTATAACTTTCTATTACTCAACTTTACTACCGAAACATCTAGGTTTTTG